>Ga0208824_1000012_pt1:57500-247054 | contig 247054 bp, 243 predicted proteins | sample AD_JPNTR3_MetaG_FD_184447 | JGI IMG/M metagenome (GOLD analysis project Ga0208824, IMG submission 184447) | Active sludge microbial communities of municipal wastewater-treating anaerobic digesters from Japan - AD_JPNTR3_MetaG (SPAdes) (version 2) | ecosystem: Engineered >...
AGAATATTAAGGTATTTGGTTTAAACTTAGATCCAGATGAAAGAGACGAATCAATATTCAATAAATTCTCAAATACAGATGCTAACTCAATAGACCCTTATGAAATTGTTTCTGATAAGTTAAAAGATTCTAATGAAATTAAATTTATGAAAGTTGGAAAAATCCAAGTAGAGCCTTGGTTAATTCCAAAACCTAAGAAGGAAGATCTTTACATGGTTAACGTAGACAATCTTGTAGCGTTCATAGATTCAGATGGATGTAGAGAATACGCTTCTAAGGTAAAAGATTTTGTTAAAGAAAATGTATTTCCTGATATTCCTTTAATGATAGGCGTTGACCATTCAGGAACAAGCGGTTGTATAGAGGCTCTAGCAGAAAAATATGGAAAGGCCAATCTTTCTGTAATAATACTTGACAGCCATTTTGATGGGATAATACCAACCCAAAGATTAAAATTGATACAACATGACATTGAGTTTAATCCAAATACTAAATTCTCAAAAGATGATCCTTATTTGTATAATAGAGTTGACAGCTTCAATGCAGATTCATTTCTTTATTTTCTCCTGAAAGAAAAAAAGATACTACATAAAAACCTCTTTGTTTTGGGAGTTTCCGATTATCCACCAAACGCTGCAAAAAATGCAAAAGACCAGAGAATAAGGGAGTATTATGAATTTTATAAAAAGTTTGAGGATGATGGGGTCACTATTTTACCAAAAAATAAATTAAAGGCTAATTTTGAGATATCACTCAAAAAGATCTTTGAAAAAATTAAAACGCCTTACATCTACATTTCAGTAGATATAGATATAGGCTCAAGGCAAGCATTGACTGGAGCTAGATTCATTGATTATCTTGGTCTTGAAGAATCCGAAATTTATAAGATCATAGATAAATTGAACAAGTATGCAAAAGAGCAAAAAATAGAAATTGTGGGCGCTGATGTAATGGAGATAGACCAATCAAAGGCTGGGCAAAGATTTGGTAAAAGTTATGACAAGACTTACGATATCTCTTTAGAAGTAATAAATAGAATTTTCAAATAGTTGTTAATCCTTTTAATAAATTGGCAATGTATTAAATCTAAATACCAATAATAGATTAAGCTAGAGTGGATATTTAAATTAAAAAATAATAAAAAATTATTATCCTATCTCTTAAGAGTTATCTCAATTGCAGAAACATTTGCACTTGAGTTGTCATCTCTTGTAATGGTCTCTGTTGATGTAGATATTTTTTGTACATTAACATCGTTTACAAATTTGTTTTTGACTATTTCTGCAACATCAACTGCTCTTGAAATTGCTCTACCTCTTGCTTTAATTACTACATTTTCTGTTTCTTTTTTGTTAAGCTGTGTTACAACAGCTAAAACGTAGTTCATTACAGGTTTACTACCGACAAATACGATATTTTCGTCTGACATTATTAATCCTCCTCTACAGTTATTGCATTATCTGCGCACTCGTTAACACATAGGAGACAAGCTATGCAACCCTTTTCGTTAATTACTACTGCGACGTCCCCTTGTATTTCAAATACTCCTACTGGACACGTTGATACACAAATTCCACATCCTGTACAGTCTTCGCTTACTGTTACTTTTGGCATATTATAACCTCAAAATTTTTTTTTAGGTACAATATATAAGATTTACCTTTAGGCTCTAGTGAAATTACATATGCCTGTGTCCCAGCATTAGACTTGATATGCCCATAATAATGGTCATACCTTTACAGCCTAAGAATAGTGGGCATATTAGTTTATATAATTAATCCAAAAGGATGGAAATTTCCTTTATTCTATCCCTTAAATATGCAGCTTTTTCAAAGTCTAAGTTATTCGCTGCTTTTATCATCTCATCGTGCAGATAAGCCAAATATTCTTCAGGATCCTCATCTTTTGGTATTTTGTAATCTTCTTGTTCTTTTTCAGGGATATCGATTTTTTTCTTGATTGTTTGAGGTATTATGTTGTTCCTGACATTGTAGTCATTTTGAATTTTCCTTCTTCTTTCAGTCTCATCAATAGCTTTTTTCATCGAAGATGTGAGCGTATCAGCGTACATAATTACAGTTCCTGAAACATTCCTTGCAACTCTTCCCATAATCTGAATCAGAGAAGTTGTAGATCTAAGGTATCCCTCTTTATCCGCATCTAAAATTGCAATCAATGAAACTTCTGGCAAGTCAAGACCTTCCCTTAATAAATTAATACCTACTAAACAATCATAAGTTCCGGCTCGTAACTCACTTAATAGTTTTATTCTCTCTAAGGTATCAATTTCAGAATGTAAATATCTTGCATTTATTCCTAATTCAAGAAGATAATCTGTAAGATCTTCAGCCATCCTTTTTGTAAGGGTCAACACTAATGTTCTTTCGCTATGTTCTATTCTCCTTTTAACTTCAGATACAAGATCATCAATTTGCCCTTCTCTTTTTCTAACCATAATAACTGGATCTATTAAACCAGTTGGTCTTACGATTTGTTCGACAACTTTTTCTGAAATACTAAACTCGTAATCGGCTGGAGTTGCTGAAACAAAAATAACTTGATTTAACAGCGACTCAAATTCATTGTATTTTAGCGGTCTATTATCCAGTGCAGAGGGGAGCCTAAATCCAAAATTTACAAGTGTTTCTTTTCTTGATCTGTCCCCTTCATACATTCCCCTGATTTGGGGTACTGTTATGTGGGATTCGTCTATTATTAAAAGAAAATCTTTTGGAAAGTAGTTGATCAGTGTATCAGGTTTTTCCCCTGCTTTTCTTCCTGAAAAATAACGGGAATAGTTTTCAATCCCCTTGCAATACCCCATTTCCTGCATCATCTCTATATCATATTTAGTTCTTGTCTCAATTCGATGTGCCTCAATAAGTTTACCTTTGGAGTTTAAATCAGCCAAAACTACTTCAAGTTCATTCTGAATTTCTGTAATTACCCTACCTAACGTATCTTCAGGAATTAGATAGTGACTTGCAGGATAAATATAGATACTTTCAATTTCACCCATATTTGAAAAGTTAATGGGGTGAATCTTTCTGATATTAGTTATTTCATCGCCAAAGAATTCAACTCTTACAATATAATCTGTAAACAGAGGAAAGAGTTCAACTACGTCCCCTCTTGCCCTGAACGTTCCGCTTTTAAAGTCTGAATCGTCCCGTTCATATTGCATTGATACTAACTTTCTTAAGAAATCATCTCTGTCAATCTGTTCTTTTTTTCTTATGGACGTTCCCATTTCTTTATAGGTTTCAGGTGACCCGAGGCCGTAAATGCATGAAACACTTGCTACGATTATACAATCAGACCTTGAAAGAAGGGCTGCTGTTGCAGAATGCCTCATTTTAGTTAATTCTTCATTTATAGAAACATCCTTTTCAATATAGGTATCTGTGTGAGGTAAGTACGCTTCGGGTTGATAATAATCATAATAACTTACAAAATACTCAACAGCATTTTCAGGAAAAAAAGATTTGAACTCGGAATATAATTGGGCGGCCAAAGTTTTATTTGGAGAGATGACCAAGGTGGGTCTGTTGTATTTTTCGATTATATTTGCAACAGTGTAAGTTTTTCCTGAGCCGGTAACCCCAAGAAGTGTTTGATATTTATTTCCTTTTTTAATTCCTTCATATAACTCAGATATTGCCTTGGGTTGATCTCCGTTTGGTTTAAATTCAGAAATAAGTTTGAAATCTCCCACATACAAAATGAATCAAATCATTTTAAATAGCTTATTGGAAGGCTTAAATATTTTAATAATCCTTTCTGTCTTTGAAATGAGGTGTGTTTATTATAATGATAGTCCGGATATAAGATTTTTCGTTATACATCTTTTTCTTTAACTTTTGAAGACTTAAGTGTAAGCAAAGCTTACCAGTTATAGAAATTTTTATTTATCAAAAACTAATTTAAATATATAAATCCAATATGGATTATGGCTCTTTTAATAATATCAACAGTCCCTAATGAAGATATGGCCAGGGATTTATCAAAAATCCTTTTGGAAAAAAGGGTTGCTGCATGTGTAAATATAATACCAAAAGTAAGAAGTAACTACTGGTGGAACGGATCGATAGAAAACTCAGAGGAAATAATATTATTGATTAAGACAACTGAAGATAAATATGATCAGTTAGAGGACCTAATAAGGAAAAATCATCCATATGAAATCCCTGAGATAATAGCTTTTGAAATTAAGAAAGGATTTAACAAATATCTAAATTGGATAAAAGATGAAACTAGGATTCTTCCTTAATTTCAGAAACTTTCGAGCATTCGACATCAGAATATTTATGACAGGAAAATATCTTATCCCCATAGTAGATTGTTTCAAAGTCAAATAGATCAGGGGCCCGATAAAACTTACCATACACTAACAAAAGATCTTCTTCGTTAAGTGCAAATTTTTTTCCGTCTTTAGTTTTAATATAAAAATAATCAGTATCCTCATCGAAATCTATTCTCTTGATGGAGTCATACTTGATATGGGATATTTCGGGAATTGTCTTTATCAGTTTATCATAAAAAAATCCTCCGTTTTTAATATCAAGAAGGATCATCTTACAAATCTTTATCTTATCGTAATAGTTGTCTTCATTGTCTTCTGATGCTAAAAAAGGTTCTTTTTTTTCCTTTTGAAGCTCCTTCAATGCAGATAGCTCCTCAACATAAAGATTATTCTTGTATATTCCAAACACTACCCCTTTTTCTCTTAGCATTTCAAGTCTCTTTATGAAGGAGTCAATATCCCATATGATTTCTACATCCATGTGAGTAGGGCTAAGTATAAGTTATTTAAATGCCTTTTCAAATTAAGCAACATGGAACTTTATGAGCTCATTAATTATATGGATGATTATCTCAAGGTAAATGAAATATCAGATGTTTCGATAAATGGGCTGCAGATAGAAGGAAAAAAAGACGTAAAGAAGATCTGTCTTGGTGTGGATAGTTCTCTTGAAATATTCAAAGAAGCTTCAAAACGGAAAGCAGATCTCATATTGGTCCATCATGGACTTATTTGGGGCGGATTAAAAAATATAAGAGGCCTAGTGAAAGAAAGAATTTCATATCTTTTAGAAAAAGATATTTCTCTTTACGCTGCACATCTTCCGCTTGACATGCACCCTGAAATTGGAAATAATATAGGATTAGTAAAGATTTTGGATCTCTCATACCCTGAACCGTTTGGAGCATACCATGGCGTGAAGATAGGATTCAAGGGAAAATATGAAAAAAAGAAGAGTATCAAAGAAATTTCAAGAAAATTGGAAAAATCATTATCCGCTAAAGTAGAATGTTTTAATTTTGGCCCCGATAAAGTGGAATCTGTTGGAATAGTAAGTGGTGGCGGGGGATCTGCTTTTGAAGATTGTATAAAAGAAGAGCTTGACTTATTTATCACTGGAGAACCTTCTCACGCCATATACCATATAGCCAAAGAAGCTGGAATAAATTTAATATTTGCCGGACATTATGCAACAGAAAAACTCGGAATAATGTCTTTGGGAAAAAATATTGAAGAGAAATTTAAAATTAAAACAGAATTTATAGATATCCCAACAGGACTTTAGCACACTATATCTAAAAGCTTTCCCTTATTTATTGCATTTTTAATTTCTAACGCAATCCTTCTACCTGTAGACATAGGCTTTCCGTATTTAATATAAGTATATGGAGAATATGGCTCAAAAAGATTTGTTCCTGCAACTATTCTAGCTGAAATCTCAAAAATATATATTTCAGCTTCTGGTGTTATTACACCTTCCAAACAAAATGGCCCAAATAATCCTCGTTCAGAGATCAACTGTTTTGATTTTTCTATTACTCTTTCCCCCATTCCAAATATTTCTGGGAGTAGCGATTCTCTAACTGTAATAGGTATATTGCCAACAACAACATAGCTTGGATCAATTTTCTTTAGGGCAAATTGGTCTCTTGCAGAAATTCTTCCAATAGAGTCAACATTACTTTCGTATCTTTTGTCAAAACTCATTATTTCAAGTTCATTATTGAGTAAACTATAGAAATAGTGGAAGTAAGCTGGCACTCCAATAATATATTCCTGGATTACATATTTCTCGTTAATGTGGTCAGCTATCTTTTCGTAAAAATCATCTGTATCTTTAGCAAGGAAATACCCCATCCCACCCTTTGCACCATAGAATTTTACAATTACAGGCCTGTCAATAGTCTCAGGCTTATCAAATATTCTTGGGATTTTTATATTTGCATCAGTTAGCCATTTTCGCTCTAGGTCTCTTGCAGACTCCCATTCTAAAACATCTTTGTTTCCAAAATACATTACTTTAAGATTTTTGAAATCTTCTATTTTCATATATGCAATAAAAGACCCATGAGGAATTAGAATAGTATTTCTTTTCACAAGCTCATCTTGTAAATCAAAAAGTTCCTTGAAATGATCTACTGAGATTATTTCATCAGCAACTCCAAAACTTTTGTAGACTTTTTCAGAGCCTTTTTTTGCAATGCATAAAGTCTTAAATCCTTCATCCTTTGCACCCTTTAATATCTGAAGTGATGAATGACTCCCAAGGGTTGCAATAGTATAATCAGTTACAGCCATTGTGAATTAACTTAACTTATAATACTTAAAACTTTCTATTCTATAGAGCTGAGAGTAAATTATTTAAATTAACACCCGAAAGTGCAAAGTAATGGAAAAAAGGGCATTGATTAGTGTTACAGACAAAAAAGACCTTAAAAATTTTGCAAAGACTTTAGTAGATTTGGGCTTTGAAATCATATCTACTGGAGGAACTTTAAAATTTCTATTAGATAGTGGGATAAATGCCATCCCAATCGAAAATGTCACGGGATTTAAAGAAATGATTGGAGGAAGGGTGAAAACTCTACACCCAAATATCCATGGTGGAATTTTATATATAAGAGAGGATAAGGGACACGTAAATGAAATAAATTCAGAGGGGATAAAACCCATAGATATTGTCATTTGTAACTTATATCCTTTTAAAGAAATTGTAGCAAAAAATCCATCTCTTGAAGACGCCATTGAAAATATTGACATTGGAGGGGTAACACTATTAAGAGCTGCGGCAAAGAATTTCAAATATGTCACTGTTATTGTTGATCCCTCAGATTACGCTTCTATCACAAAAGAACTATTAGAAAGAGGAAATACTTCTTATGAAACTAGGAAAAAATTGTGTGTAAAGGCTTTTTCGCACACAGCAGACTATGATAGTGCAATTGATTCCTATCTTTCTGAAGTACTAACTGATAATAAAAAAATAAGATTTTCTTTTGATTCGGGCAAAACTCTAAGATATGGAGAAAATTGGCATCAAAACGCGTCTTTCTTCAAAAAAGATACAGTTGAACCATCTGCCTCTAATATGAAACAGCTTCATGGTAAAGTATTATCCTATAACAACTATTTTGATATTGAAGCAGCGCTTAATGTGGCAAAGGAGCTTTCCCAATATAATGCTGCAGTGATTGTAAAACATCTTAATCCTTGTGGAATTGCAACTGGAAAATCTCTTTTTGATGCATTGAAAAATGCCTGGGATGGGGACAGGGTATCTGCTTATGGCAGTATAATTGCATTGACAAAAAAAGTTGATCTTAAAACTGCCTCTTTTCTAAAAGGTAGATTTGTTGAAGTTATAATTGCTCCTTCTTTTGATGACGACGCATTAGAATTTTTAAAAAATAAAAGCAAAGATTTAAGGATTCTTGAAACGGGCGAGCTTTTCATTTCAGAAGATAAAGTATACAAATTTTTAATAGGTGGTGTCATCGAACAAGACAGGCCAAAGGGGCTCTATGAAAAATGGGAATGTGTTACAGAGAAAAAGTTTCCAGACAATAAAAAAGAGCTGGGGCTTTTTACAATTATAGCTACAAAGTATACCAAATCAAATTCAATAGTTTTAGGGATGGAGTATGAAAAAGGGTATTTTAAGGTGTTAGGCAGTGGTGTTGGACAACCAAATAGGGTAGATTCCTTAAAAAAACTTGCAATACCAAAAATTTATGAGAATCTTGAAAATATGTGGAATGAAGAAAAGCCTAATGTACCTAAAGAAGTTTTTTTCAAAGAAAGAATTTCAGAGTGCGTTCTTGTTTCAGATGCATTCTTCCCATTTGACGATACTATTAGAGTAGCTGCAGAACATAATATAAAATATGTTATACAATCTGGAGGCTCAATTAGAGACAAAGAAGTTATAGATACTTCTAATAAATTTGGGATATCCATGATCTTTACTGGAATGCGATATTTCAATCATTAAATGTTGTCTTATTTATAGTATTAATAGATATCTAATTTCTTTTTATATAAGGAATGCTTAGTTTAACTCTTCCCACAATTCTAATTAAAACAACAGACGTCTATGTCGATATAATCGTCATGAAATGAATATGTTCAGTATAACAGATTTATGTTGTTCTAGTTTTTCATCTCCCCGAATGATTTGCCTTTTATTGTTCAGATCAGTATTATTTGAAGTTATAACAATTAAATTAAACAAAGAATAGTTTAACTAGCCATAAAAGATTTTGTCAATAATTTAAACAGCGCGAATAAGTAAATATAATATCTAAGATTAGTGAGTGAATAAAATATCCAAATTGTTATTTTTGGATAATTTATACACTTAAGGATTATGAATGAATCTAGATTTCTTTAAAATAATTGTTATCTATTGGGCAAAAGCCTGATAGTAGACCACATACATTTAGTAAATTTAAATATTGAAAATTTCTAAAAAACATACGATAATATATTTAAATATTAGATATAGTTAATTCAAATATGGGCAATGTAAGTAACACTTCTTCTGGATTTTCAAGAGAGGGGAAAGTAAAAAGAGTTTATGACATTTCCGACAATGAAATTGAATTTGAATTTACAGATCGGATCTCAGTTTTTGATAAAATAATTCCCTCCAATATACCATTCAAAGGAGAAACTCTTTGCAGAGAAGGAGCGTTTTGGTTAAAAGAGGCTGAAAAGTTAGGTTTTTTGACTCACTTTATACGAATGACTGATAAAAACAAAATGCTTGTCAAAAAAGTGAATATAATATATAATTACAACAAAATTAACCACAACACGAAAAACTTTCTTATCCCTCTGGAATTTATTTGCAGACATTATGTAGCGGGTTCCCTATATGATAGAATAGAACAAGGAAAGATAAGTCCTAAAGAACTTGGATTCAATAAGAATAAAGTTAATTATGGTGAAAAATTACCTGAGCCTTTTGTCGAAACATCTACAAAACTCGAGCCTATTGATAGGCTTTTGGACAAAAAGGAAGCTTTGGATATCTCTGGCCTTACCGAAAGTGAATACAACAATGTGATTGAAAGTATAATCAAGATTGATTCTAGAATGTCAAAGATAGTTGAAAAGGGTGATTTGATCCATGTTGATGGTAAAAAGGAATTTGGAATGAATGAAGATAGAACTTTAATGTTTATTGACGTTTTTGGTACTGCCGACGAGGACAGATTTTGGGATAAAAAGTTATATGAGGATGGAAAGACTATAGAACTATCAAAAGAATTTGTAAGACAGTATTATTTTAAAACAGGATACAAGAAAAAATTATATGATGCTAGAGAAAACGGCATGCCGGAACCAGATATCCCAGCTTTGCCAGAAAACATGATTAAGGAAGTATCTAATCTTTATATAAATATGTATGAACGAATAACTGGAGAAAAATTTAGGTGATTTATTTGAAAGTGGAAATCAAAGTTGGATTAAAAGAAGGGATTCCAGATCCTGAAGGGGTCAACATTAAAAAATCCCTAAAATTGCTTGGTTTTGAAAATGTTGAAAATGTTGAAGTGAAAAAAAGTTATGTTATGGAAATAAGTGGAAAGGATGAAAAGAAAATTAGAGAAGATATTGATATGATGTGTAAAAAACTTCTCATAAATCCTGTAATCCACGATTATAAAGTGGACATGATAAAATGAGTAGTAAACAAAATGTCTTTGAAATTAATCTTGACTTGCCAGATGAACAACTTCTTGAATTGAGTAATAAAATTGGAGTGGGACTATCGCTAGACGAAATGAAGTCTGTGAAGAATTATTTTAAAGAGAAAGGTAGAAATCCAACAGACATTGAAATTCAAGCGATAGGCCAAGCTTGGTCAGAACACTGTTGTTATAAATCTTCTAAAAATTTACTGAAAAAATTTATTTTTAACATTGAGGCTCCTCAGAATATATTTGTCATAAAGGAAGATGCCGGGGTAGTTGAATTTGATAAAGACTACGCATACGTCTTAGCTTTGGAGAGTCATAATCATCCTTCAGCTGTTGAACCATACGGAGGAGCGGCTACTGGAGTTGGAGGTATTCTTAGAGACGTTGTATGTATGGGCGCACAACCTGTAGCATTAATTGATCCTATATTTTTCGGCCCTCTAGATTTGCCATATGATCAATTGCCAAAAGGACTGAAGCATCCAGAGTTTCTATTCAGAGGGGTAGTTGCTGGGATTAGGGATTATGGAAACAGGGTAGGCATACCCACAATATCTGGTTCTGTATACTTCCATCCAGGATACACTGGCAATTGTCTCGTAAATGTTGGGTGTGTGGGGATTATCAGAAAAGAAGATATAATCCACAGTAGAGTAAAAGAACTTGGAGATATTTTTGTAATGGTTGGTGGAAGAACAGGTAAGGATGGAATTCATGGAGTTAATTTTGCGTCTGCAGAACTCGATGAGACATCAGAAACTTCTTCGCGCTCTGCCGTACAAGCAGGAGACCCCCTTACTAAAGAACCTCTAATCCATGCATGCCTAGAAGCCAATACTAAAAAACTTCTAAATGGTATGAAGGATTTAGGGGGAGGAGGCCTATCTTGTGTTGTGGGCGAAATGGCCCATGCCGGTGGTTTTGGGGCCAAGATAAATTTAGAAAAAGTTTTGTTAAAAGAAAAGGGAATGAAACCATGGGAGATATGGATATCTGAATCACAAGAAAGAATGATGCTTGCAGTTTCCAAAGAAAATCTAAGTAAAGTTCTCGAAATATTTGATATGTGGGATGTTGAAGCTGTAGTTATAGGTGAAGCTATAGCTGAGAGAAGAGTGTTAGTTTACTACGAAGGAGAAAAAATTTTCGATATGGATTCTGAATTCTTGACAGGCGGCCCATTGTATGCAAGAGATGTCAAGATAGTCAAAAGAGATCAAAAAGATATTCAAACTCAGGCACCCAAGGATACAAATGATATATTAATTAAAATGCTTTCAGATCCAAACATAGCATCGAAAGATTGGGTTATTTTCCAATACGATCATACTGTAAGGGGTTCAACTTCACTTACTCCATTATATGGAGATGTTGTTAATTTTTCTCCACAAGATTCATCTATCATAAAACCGGTAGAAGAACTTAGTAAGGGACTCGTAATTTCAACTGCTGTAAATCCCTTTTTATTGGAGTATGATCCTTATTGGGGGGCTGCATCAGCAATAGATGAAATATACAGGAATATTGTTGCAGTTGGTGGTAGGCCTCATTCTTTAGCAGATTGTCTTAACTTTGGAAATCCTGAAAAGCCTGAAAGTTTCGGAGACTTTTATCAGGCTGTAACAGGATTAAATTTCGCAACAAAAGATCTTCAAATATCTTTCTCATCTGGTAATGTTAGTCTTTACAATGAAAGTATGACAGGAAGTTGTCCACCTACACCTACAATTGTTGGAATTGGTATTATTGACAATGTTGATAAAAAAATAACTTCAAACTTCAAAAAGGAAGGAAACTCAATATATCTTATTGGAAATACAAATAGAGAATTTGGAGGCTCATTATATTACAGGCTTTTAGGAATTAACGGTGGAATTTCTCCTAAGATGAATCCAGAAAATTTGATGAATTATTCAAAAACACTTCTTAGTTGTATGGAAAGTGGAATAGTAGTAAGTTGTCATGATTTAAGCGAGGGTGGACTTGCAGTAGCTATTGCAGAAATGTCTTTCGGTAGTGATTTTGGAGCATCAATAGACTTACCTATTTTAAACAATATGAGGGCTGATGAATTCATTTTTTCAGAATCAAATACCAGGTGGGTAGTTGAAGTTAAAAATGACGATAGATTTGAATCTATATTACGTAACGCTAATGTGCCATTCTTGAAATTAGGAAAGGTTAGTGGTAATAGGATAGAAATGAAGCAAAGTGGAGTCAAAATTATAAATGCTCCAGTTGAAAAACTGAGAGAAAAATGGAAAAATGTTATTTGGGAGCATTTGGGGTGATCAAATGGATATTTCTGAGATTAAAGTATGTGTTTTAAGGATTGAAGGAACAAACAATGAAGAGGAATTGTACTATGCTTTCAAAAGATTGGGTGCATCTCCAGAACTAGTTCATTTGAAAAAGCTCAAGGATATCTTTGATTATAACTGTCTTATGATACCAGGAGGATTTTCTACCGGAGATTATGTGAGGGCTGGAGCTATATTTGCTTCTAGAATACGAGCAAAGATAGGGAATAATCTTCATAAATTTATAGACGATGGATGGCCTGTTGGGGGGATCTGTAATGGATTTCAGGTTTTAGTTGAACTTGGGGCCCTACCAGGATTTACAAGAAGAGAATATCCGGACGCATGTCTGTTCTTGAATGATTCTGCAAGATTTGAGTGTAGGCCAACTTTACTAAAACATGAAAGCAAGGGAAAATGTGTTTTCACAAGGAACATTCCTAAAGGAGAAATAATGTTAGTTCCTTCTGCACATGGAGAAGGAAAATTACTTTTCCCAAAAGATAAAGAAGACGAATATTACAACAAATTATTTGAAAATGATCAAGTTGTATTTAGATATGTTGATAAAGAGGGAGAATATGCAGGATATCCTTGGAATCCTAATGGGTCTGCATACAACATCGCAGGTATTTGTAATGAGGCAGGAAATGTCTTTGGAATGATGCCTCATCCAGAGAGGGCTTTTTTTGATAAGAATAAAAGTGGAATTTCTGGTATGAATGTTTTTAAATCCGTTTTAGACTATATAGAGGAAAAATAAAAATGAGCGGCATATTAGGTACGTCATCGCATAATTCAGCATATGAATGTTACAGAGGTCTTTTGGCGGTCCAACATAGAGGCCAAGATTCTGCAGGGATATTGTCATTTAATGGTATAGTGCATTTGAAAAAAGAAAAGGGATTGGTATTAAGCGTTTTCAACAAAGAAGAGTTATCAAAACTTGAAGGATTTAATGCAATAGGTCATGTAAGATATCTCAAAACGGGAACAAGTACGTTGTCTGAAGCTCAGCCTTTTTTCTTAAGCTATCCTTGTGGGATAGGTCTTGCACATAATGGAAATATTACAAATTTCAAAGAGTTAAAAAAAGAACTAGAGGAAAAAAATAGGAGTATTCATTCCAAGTCAGATACCGAAGTCATGATTAATATTCTTTCAGAGGAATTGGTAAAAAATGATACGTTTGAAGCAATTCATGAATGTATGAAAATAATTGAAGGTAGTTACTCTGCAGTAGTGCTATTGCCAAAAAAATTAGTTGCTTTTAGAGATCCCTATGGAATTAGGCCCTTAGTTTTTGGAGAGAAGACTAGTTTAAACGAAAATGCTTTTTCTTTTGCGTCGGAAAGTGTGGGACTTGATGTAAATGGATATTCTCTTATAAGGGATTTACTACCTGGAGAAGCAATAGTCATTGAAGATAATAAAGTTGAGAAAAGAGTACTGTGTCCAAAGGGTAGGGCACATTGCATGTTTGAATGGGTGTACTTCTCAAGGCCAGATTCTGTTATAGAAGGCAAAAGTGTCTATGAAGCAAGAATTGAGCTTGGTAGAAACATCGAATTTGAAGGTGAGGGAGATGTTGTCATTCCTGTGCCAGATACAGCAAGAACAGCTGCATTGGGATTTTCTGAAAAATATGGAATTAAGCACAGGGAAGGACTAATAAAAAACAGATACGTCGGAAGAACTTTCATTATGCCCTCCCAAGTTTCGAGAGATATTGCTGTTAGGGATAAGCTTAATGTAATAAAAGGAGAGATTCGAGGTAAAAAGGTAATTTTAGTTGATGATAGTATTGTAAGAGGCACAACAAGTAGAAGGATAGTGTCTATGCTACGAAACAATGGCGCCAAAGAAGTTCATATGATTTCAACATGTCCACCAATAAAGCACCCTTGTTATTATGGTATAGACATGCCAACTGAAAGTGAATTAATTGCTGCAACAGATACAGATATTGTTGCAGAGCAAATCGGTGCAGACTCAGTTACATACCAGACCATTAAAGGATTAATAAAGGCAATAGGCCTTAAAAAAGAAGATCTATGTCTTGCCTGCTTAAATGGCAATTACCCTACCCATATTTCAGAAGAAGTTAGGAAAGGTCTAACAAGAACTGGGGAATATGAGATAGGGGGAAACTGTAAAGCGGGGATAATATGAGTGAAGTATTGGCTGTTATTGGTGGAGGTGCAAGAGAATGGGCTTTGGCAGAGTCAATCACAAAGTCAAAAAATGTTTCTGAGGTACACGTGCTTCCAGGAAATCTTGGTGGAGTGTTTGAAAAAAAGTGTGTATGGCCAATTGGAAATGATCGGATCAAGATTAGAAATTTTAATGATATTAAACAATTTGTTATTGATTATAAGCAAGAGATTCAGGAAAATAATGGTAGAATAAAAAGACTCGATGATCTTGAAGAGATTGTATCTTATCTTTCTGAAAACAGTATTGATATGGTAATAGGGGGTCAAGAAAAATACTTATCTCAGAATTTAAAAGAAAGTTGTGAAAGAAAAGGCATATCTTGTTGGGGCCCGACATCTAAAGCTATGATAATTGAAGCCGATAAATGCAATACAAATAATCTTATGAAAAAATGGAATATCCCCTGCCCTAAATTTGAAAATTTCTACGATGCAGAATCGGCTAAGGCCTTCCTAAAGGAAAACTTTGGTAGAAACGGGAAGAAATATGTTGTGAAGTATCCTTATTTGTTTGATGGTAAAGGATCTAGGGTGTGTAACAGTCTCGAAGAATCTTTGAATGCTGTTGATGACTTTATGGTAAATGGGGTAATATGCCCTCCAGTAGATAAGATTACAATAGAAGAAAGGCTTTTTGGGGAAGAAGTAATGATTTTTTACGCAGTGCATGAAGGCCAAGTCAAATATTTGGGTAGTGCAAAAGATTTTCCAGAAAGATTTGATGCAGAGGATACCTTCCTAATTGACAGATTCAACAAGAGGATGGGTCATCCTGGTGAAATGGTAAATTATATAACAGGGGGTATGGGTGTTGTGGCCCCACATCCTTTATTGAAGGAGATGCCTGAACTCATTAAAAAAATCGAAAATACAATAGTTCTACCATTTTTGACAAATCTTTTAGAAGAGGAAAAATTAGCATTTAATGGAATAATCTACTTTGGTCTTTGTGCAGTGAAAGAGAATAATAACTACAATTTTTATGTTTTCGAGATAAATGGTAGGGATGGATCACCTGAGGCAGAGGGAAGATGGCCTACTGTAGAAACTTCTCTCTACGATATTGCAAAAAAAAGTTATGAAGGAAAGCTAGATGAGCTGAATGTAAAATTTAGGGACAATGTTTGTGTTGGTGTATTTGCAGTGAGCGGGAGTTTTCCTTGGTTTAAAGGATGTGGATTTGAGCCATCCCAAATGCCTCCAGGATATCCAGGTAAACATCTTACTGGCCAAACTATTGAATACTCAAATGAGCTTCCTGAAAATTCTTTTCATAGGCATGCAGGTACATTCATCACTCAAACAAGTAATATTGCTGTTGGTGGTGGACGTGTTATTCTAGGTGGAGGGATTGCAAGAACATACAGTGAAGCAAGTAACATGGCATATGAAGCAATATCAGATAAATATGTTAGATTTGTAGGCAAGAGTTTTAGGAAAAAAATAGGAGAAGGCATAGACTCTATTAAATTTTAAATCCATATATTCTTCTTTTATTCTAATTTAATAAATTTATATAGATATTATTTTTTATTATAGAAATTAATAATTTTTGTAATTTTGAATAATCAACCTTATAAACTAATGGTATTTTTTAATCTTAAGGTCAGTAATTGACCTAGTAATTAAAGGAGTAATATAAATGTATGGAGAAAATCGAGGCGGCTACAACAGACCTCCTCGTGAAATGCACAAGGCAACCTGTGCAAGTTGTGGACAGGAGACTGAAGTTCCATTCAAGCCGGATGGTACAAGACCTGTTTACTGTAGGGAATGCTACCAAAAGAGAAATCCAAGAAGGTATTAAGTTAGAGTTTTTTGTAAAAGGTTATTTCTAGTAAGTTAATAGGAAAAGTCCTTTTATTTTTTATATTTACTTATAATAAATTATTGTTCCGTTTTCTGTATGACAATAATCTTTTTAATAGCATATGCATTTTTTATTACATGATTCTAATCATAGCTGGCTCAAAAAGTGATGAACAGATAGTAAATAAAGTAAAGAATGTTTTTGATGAAAATAGCATTGAATATGAAATTCAATATGCTTCTGCCCACAGAGAACCTGATAGAGTTGCGGAACTTGCAAAGAAAGATTATGATGTTTTCATTGCTATCGCTGGTTTATCTGCAGCACTTCCTGGGGTAGTTGCCTCTCACACAAAAAAACCTGTTATAGGTGTACCAGTTTCTTCCAAATTAGGCGGATTAGATGCACTCTTCTCTATTGTTCAGATGCCCAAAGGAGTTCCAGTGGCATGTGTAGGTATAGATAATGGGGAAAATGCCGCATATCTTGCTATGAGAATATTGGGGGTTAAATAAATGACAACACCTAAAGATTATAAATCCTCAGGCGTAGACATAGAAGTTGAAGAAAAGTCAATTAGTGCTCTTGTTTCAGTAATCAAAGAGACACTTCAGTTTAGAAAGGGTAAAATTGGTGCGGCGATTGGAGATATTGGGAGTTACTCAGGATTTATTGAGTTCGGAGATTATGCGTTATCACTTGCTACTGATGGCGTTGGTTCAAAAGTCCTTGTCGCTCAAAAACTACGAAAATATGATACTGTTGGAATTGACGTAATTGCTATGAATGTTAATGATGTAATATGTAACGGTGCAACTCCACTGGCTTTTGTAGACTATATAGCTTTGGAGAAAACTTCCAAATATATGCTAAATGAAATAGCAAAAGGATTGCTAGAAGGTGCAAAGCAGTCTGATATGCCAATAGTTGGGGGTGAGACTGCCACACTTCCAGATATAATAAAAGGCGATGGTGAAGGATTTGATCTTGCTGGAACATGCCTAGGAGTTGTGAAAAAAGAGAAAATAATTTCTGGGAAGGATATAGCTCCAGGAGATATAGTGATAGGTATCGAATCTTCTGGAATTCATTCTAATGGATTAACTCTTGCCAGAAAAACCTTAGGTGAAAGCGACTATCCTGAACTTTTGATCCCAACTAGGATATATGTAAAACAAATCCTAGATTTAATTGAACATGTTAAAGTCAAAGGAATGGCACATATCACAGGCAGTGGACTTTTAAATCTTAAAAGATTAAAAAAAGGCATCGGATTTGACCTCAATCTACCTGAACCCCCAATGATATTCAAAAAAATTATGGATACTGGGGTAGAAATTGAAGAAATGTACAAGACTTTCAACATGGGAACAGGATTTGTAGTTATTGCATCTGAAGAGGATATGAACAAAGCACTACAGATATTAAACAAATACTTCCCCTCATATGTAATTGGAAAGGTAATTGATCAAAATATAATTAGAGCCCATATTAAAGGATTAAATAAATCATTTGTTCTATAATCCTATTATTTTATTTAATCTTATTTTGTTAATAGTTTAAAGAAAATAAATCTCTGATTGTCAGAATGAGCTCTTTAATCTAGATACAGTAAAAAATCATAAGGAATACAAGGTTTTCCCATAATGACCTACTGTTAGTTTACAGATTTATTTCAATTTGCAATGAAACTATTAGGATTTATAAAAAATTTAATTTTTTGATTGGCTAATAAACAAAATATTATACATAGAAAACTTTATATTAATTAGAGTAACATTTAAAAGAGCTATAAGGTTATTTGACTATAAAAAGGAGAAATAAAATGAAAAAAAAGATAATCTTATCCATTTTGTTTATAATGGTAATTTCTTTATCTGCCGCCTTTGGGGCAATAGGAGAATGGAATTTGGGGGATCATTACATTCCATGCTACCTTTATGAATCTGTATATAGTTACCCTACGACAGCCATAGCCCCGGGAGCTAATGGCCAACCAGGCCAAACAATATCTTTTGACATTCCGTCTAACCTATGCCCGCCATCGAAAACAATCCGGATTGGGGGGCCGGAAGATGGAGAAGCCAAAAATTCCCCAACATATAGTTATGAATGTTCACTTTCATCGGACCAGGGATGTTGCATCGGCGATTATAGTAGGTATTATATTATAGTCTGTGGTGACTATCGTGGTGGTAAATATCATAGTGAGTTTAGAGTGACTACTTTTGATGAACAAGGAGGAATAGAGGTGTACTGGTGGGGGGACGTAAAAATGGATAATGGTTGTTTAAAAATTCCCATTTATGACAAAGGAAGAAAAGCTACACGATTTGAAGTTACAAATTATACTGGCGGTGATGGTTCTGATGTTTTTACAGTTACCCCCACTATATACTACGCATGTTGCTATGACTGCAGGAAGAAAGTAGGGCTGCCAGCAACAATTCTATACCCAAAAGTTGACATAGAAAACTTTGCAGTGGCAGGCGGGACAACAGTAATCAAGGACGGAAAGCTACTGACAAATCTCACTCTTTCTCCAGGCACACAACAGACATTCATCCAGATTGAAAACAGAGGAATGTTCACACAAAACGACACAAGAGCTAAATTTGAGGGGCTGCCAGAAGGAGTGATGGTATCAATAACACCTGAAACTCAAAAGCTTAAGGCAAAGAAAATTGGAACATATTCTGCAATTTTCACAGTCGGATCAAATGTTCCATCTGGTAAATATCAGGTTACTTTAGTCGCATACTCTGAAAAAGGTGTCTTTGACAAAATAACATTTGATTTCATAGTCCCATAAAATTTTATTATTTTTTCTATTCTTTATTTAATTTATAGCTATAGCTTTATTCAAAACAATAGATTAGTTTGCTTTTTTCTTTTTTGCCATAACTATTGCAGTTTGCTACAGTAGTAGAAACTTTCGCTTCTTTTACATCTCGTCAAATCATTTAACTGTAGTTTCTTTTTCAAATTAGCGCTTGATTGGGGAAATATATCCTACAGTCACAAAATTTATTCAAATGCTAACGGCTGTTGTCTTGCACCATAGACATATTATCCATAATAAGCCTAAACTTTGCGATTGGCTATTCAACAAAACATACCAAAAGATATAAAAATGATTAATTCATCCATTCAACCGTTTAGGGTAATCTAAAATTATTAATTGATATTTAGCCTGTATTGTGGTATTATGACAAAATCCCGACCAAAAAAAAAGAAAAAAGAATCCAATGATTTTCCTAAAATAGGGGTATATGTTTGCCATTGTGGCACAAATATTGCTGGAAGCGTCAATATAGAAGAAGTTGTTAACTATTCTAAGACACTAAGTAATGTATCAATTGTAAGAGATCATATGTATCTATGTTCAGAACAGGGTCAAAATCTTATAAAGGACGATATCCAAAAAGAAGGAATCACTAGAGTTGTTGCTGCATGTTGTTCACCTAGGACTCATGAAGAGATATTCAGAAAAACTTTAAACTCTACTGATTTAAACAAGTATTTATATGAACAGGTGAACATAAGGGATCAGTGCTCATGGCCCCACATCAAAGATAAAGAAAATGCAACAAAAAAGGCTATGACTTTGGTAAAAAGCGGAGTTTATAGAGCTATAGAATTGGAGCCATTGGAAGATAGAAAGTTACCTGTTTTGAAATCTACTCTTGTAATAGGTGGAGGAATATCGGGAATTAATGCCGCGCTTGATTTAGCACGTGATGGATATAAAGTATATCTTGTAGAGAAAAATCCAAGTATTGGGGGAAAAATGGCCCAACTTGACAAAACTTTTCCTACAAATGATTGCTCTGCATGTATTCTCGCACCAATGATGGTGGATATTTCAAATAATCCAAATGTTGAACTTCTAACATATTCTGAAGTTGAAAATGTTTCTGGGCATATAGGAAATTACCACATTGTTGTTAGAAAAAAACAAACATCAGTAGATTGGAACAAATGCAACGGTTGTGGTGATTGTAGTATTGTGTGTCCTGTTAAGGTCGATAATGAATTTAACTGTAATATGGATAAAAGAAAGGCAATCTATATACAATTTCAACAAGCAATACCTATGAAAGCTGTAATAGACAAAACAAAATGCATTAAATGTAAGTTATGTGAGAAGAGATGTCAAGTTGGGGCAATTGATATCACAAAAAATGATGATGAATATGTAGAATTTGATGTAGGAAGCATAATTGTTGCAACTGGCTACGATCTTTTTGATCCCAATAAGAAAGCTGAATATGATTATGATCATCCAAATGTAATAACATCTCTCGAACTTGAGAGAATGATGTGTGCCTCTGGACCAACTAAAGGGGAAATTTTAAGGCCATCTGACAATAGGGTCCCGCATACGGTGTCATTTATCCAATGTGTGGGATCACGAGATGAGAAAACAAATGATTATTGTTCTAGAATTTGTTGTACATATTCCATAAAGCATGCAAGACTTCTAAAAGAAAAATACCCAGATATGGATATTTATATTCATTACATTGATCTTAGATGTTTTGGTAAAGGTTACGAAGAGTATTATAGAATGGCCAGAGAAAAAGGAGTGAAGTTCATAAGGGGTAGAATAAGCCAGGTGGACTCAATAGGCGATAGATTAGAAGTGTCAGGTGATGATGACACACTGGGAGAGCAGATTAGTGTTATAGCTGATCTTGTTGTTCTAGCAGTTGCTATGGAATCCCCCAAAGGTTCCAAAAACCTTGCAAATTTATTGAACATAAGTACTGATAAAACCGGATTCTTTAAAGAAATCCATCCAAAACTTAAGCCAGTTAGTACAGATAGTGATGGAATATTTATCGCTGGGGCATGCCAAGGGCCAAAAGAAATACCTGATGCAGTAAGTCAGGGCAAAGCTGCAGCTTCTGCAGCTTCGTCACTTATGTCAAAAGGTGAAATAGGGGTAGAGCCCTTATTTGCCCAAGTAATTGATGAGTTTTGTGCAAAATGTAGGACATGTGAATCGCTTTGCACATACAAAGCGATTAAGTACATTGAAGATGAGAACAAAATAGAAGTGGATATAGCTCTATGCAAAGGTTGTGGTGTTTGTAGTGCAGCATGTCCCTCTAGTGCTATTAAAGCAAATCATTTCACAAATAGTCAAGTTAGAATGCAGATCTTGGCCCTTACAGGAGGCTTAAAATGAAAATTGTTCTTAACGAAACAAATGAGGAACTTGTAAATAAGGTTATTCAGTATGGTGGAGAAAATATTTACAAATGTTTTCAGTGTGGAATGTGTGCCTCAGGTTGCCCTGTTGCAGGAGATACTGATCATAAAATAAAAAGAACTATGCACCAAGTTCTTTTGGGACTTGACGAGCAAATATTAGATAAAAAAGCAATATGGTTGTGTACAACTTGTTTCATGTGCTTAGAAAGATGTCCTCAAAATGCAGGCCCTACAGAGGTCATATTTGCATTAAGGAGAATTTCAGCAGAGAAGGGAATTATTCCAGATGCCCAAATAGAGGTAGCAAACAATATCTATCATCTTGGCCATGCTGTGACGGTTGAAAAGGGAATAAAGCTAAGGGATAAAGTAGGTGCACCTACACTTAATACTGCGGGGTCTGATAAGAAATATATTGATGAGATCCAAAAAATTATTAATACAACTAAATCTTTCAAACTACTCAAAATAAAAAAAGATTGGAAACCTAAAGGAGATGAAGTTATTGCCTGCGACTGATTATGCTTTATACACTGGATGCATCATCCCATTAAGATACCCAGATATTGAAAATTCAATTAGGGAAACAATGCCACTTTTGGGAGCAAATGTTTTTGATATGGTAGGCGCAGGCTGTTGTCCTCCTGGAGGTGCTTTTTGGTCAGTTGATGAAATATCTGGACTTGTACAAAGTGCAAGAAATTTATCTATAGCGGAATTAATGAATAAAGATTTAATGGCAGTTTGTAATGGATGCTTCTGTTATCTAAAAAATAGCAATTTACTTTTGAAAGATAATCAGGAAAAGAGAGAAAAAGTAAATACAATTCTAAATCAAATAGGTAGAAAGTATCACGGCACTATTTCAGTATATCATTTAGTAGAAATACTTCATGACAAAATAGGCGTTGAAAAAATTAAAGAATCAACTAAAATTAAATTAGATGGGGCTAAAGCTGCAGTCCACTACGGATGCCATCTTTTAAGGCCATCTGATCATTTGATGGCTGAAAATCCCGAAAAACCTCACAAACTTGATGCATTAGTTGAAGCATTGGGTATGGAAAGTGTATATTATCCCAAAAAATTATCTTGTTGTGGCGCAGGTGGAGGTATGAGGGGGAATAATCCCAACGCGACGCTTAAAATTTTAGAAAAGAAGCTTATGAATATTAAATATTCTGAACCGGATTGTATAGTCACATGTTGCCCTTTTTGTTTCCTTCAATTTGATTTAGGCCAAAAAGGGTTGAGAGACAAAGGTGAAGATTTCTGTATACCTGTTTTTTATTATAATCAACTTTTGGGGCTCTCTATGGGTCTTCCTAAAAAAAGAATTGCTTCAATTTCTGAGACTCCACGAGATGGATTCATAAAAAAATTTTATGGTGTTGACTGATGAAAAATTTTGAACCCAATATCATTGGTTTTGTATGTAACTGGTGTACATATGCTGGTGCAGATCTTGCAGGCTCATCAAGATACAGTTACCCACCGAACGTTAAATTGATACGTCTAATGTGCTCAGGTAGAGTTGATCCAGCATTTATTCTTGAAACTTTTGCTAGAGGTGCCGACGGGGTGTTTGTAGGAGGATGTCATATCCCTAGTGACTGTCATTATCAGCAGGGTAACTTTAAGGCTCTAAAAAGAGTTACAATGTTAAAAAAATTAATATCTGAGATGGGGTTAGAACCTGATAGATTGGAGATATTCTGGATTTCAGCATCAGAAGGAAAGAAATTTTCTGAAGTTATGACATCGTTTACGGAAAGAATAAAAAAGTTAGGGCCAAATCCGATTAAAGTATAAGATGAAAAAAACAATAGTCCTTGGTATTGGAAATCCATATCTTAAAGATGATAGGATAGGGCTTAAGATAGTTGAAGAGTTAGAAGTTTTTTTCAGAAATAAGAAAGATGTAACTTTTGATTTTTATTATTCATCGGGGATTGAACTATTGGATTCAATCTTAGATTATGAAGTTGCAATATTTATTGATTCTATAGTGTCTGAAGAAGTTGGAAAAATTAGTTATTTAACTTTAGAAGACATATTATTATTCCCAGAAAATCCATCTGTACATTCAGCTAACTTTACAACTATGATAAAATTAGGTATGAAAATATCCCCAAACAGGATGCCTAATCAAATTCTATTTTGTGCAATAGGAATATACGATCCTTTTACTTTTTCAGATGAATTTTCATCAATTCTTCAGGAGACATACGCAGACATACTAGAAGAACTAAAAGAAAAGATAAATAGCTTGACTACATAGCTTTTCTAACAGCGTCATGCATTATCATATCTGCTTGAATATTCCCAATAAAAGTTAGTTTTCCATTGATGGCAATTGCAGGAACAGTCGTTATTCCAAGTGATTTGGCCTTAAGCTCTCCTTCGGGAGTTGTAACATTAACTAGTGTAACATCTACATTATTATATTGAGATGCCACTCTATAGGCCATTTCAGCTGCTGGAATACATTGAGAACATCCAGAAAGAACTATCACTTCAATTATAACTCTTTTCTCATTCGATTTATTGTTTTTCTTATTTCTTATTTTCTCTGCTACCTTCATGAAAGCACTGATATAATGTATCTATACATCTATATATAAATTTAGATATTTCATGCAAAACATTTTTATAAATAAAGATTAATTAAAAAATGAGTGATTATATGAAAATATTGGGTATTTGTGGCTCTCCAAGAGAGGGCAATACATTATTCCTATTGGAAAAAGCCCTTGGGGCATGTAAAGAATTTGGAGCTGAAACAGAACTTGTACATGCGGGATTACTTAAAATTGCGCCTTGTAAAGCATGTGGGGGATGTAAAGATACCGGGATATGTGTTCAAAAAGACGACATGACCCCTATTTATGATAAAATGAAGGTTGCGGATGGAATATTACTTGCGTCACCAGTCTATATGGGCGGAGTATCTGCACAATTAAAGGCCTTAATGGATAGAACTAGAGCGCTTAGAATAAAGTTTGAACTTCGAAATAAGGTAGGTGCAGGAATAGCTGTAGGTGGATTTAGAAATGGAGGTCAAGAAACTGCACTGCAACAGATCTTCAATTACTTCTTGATACAAAATGCAATAGTTGTTGCTGATGAAGCGACTTCCCATTATGGAGGGGTAGGGCATGGTTATAATGCAGGGGATTGTGAGAAGGATGAATATGGTATTAAGACCACACAAAACACTGCCAGGAATATGATTAAGGTAATAAAATTGATAAAAGGAGAAACTGAAGAAGAGATTAAAAATTGGTAAGGTTTTTTGATGGTAAATCAGGAGGATATTAAGAATATCCTAAAAAGTTATGATTTTGAAAACATAACTATAGGTGTGTTGGGTGGGCATTCCGCTCTAGATGTATCAAGTGGTGTAAAAAAATATGGATTTAACACTGTTGCAGTTTGTCAAAAAGGTAGAGAAAAAACCTATTCAAAGTATTATAAGACAAGAGATGGTCGAGGATGTATTGATGAAGTCATAGTTCTAGATTCATTTGGGGAATTGGTGAATAAGGATATCCAAAAACAACTCCAAGAAATGAATACTATTTTTGTACATAACAGATACTTCTGGGTTTACTTTGATTTTGCTAAAATAGAGAATGATTTCTTTGTACCCATATACGGAACAAGAAATCTTGTGAAGTTTGAAGAGAGGGATATCCCAAAAAATCAGTATTATATGTTAGAAAAAGCTGGAATAAGATTTCCAAGGATATTTTCAACTCCTGATAAAATTGATAGACTTGTAATAGTAAAAGTTTCTGAAGCTATAAGAGGTTATGAAAGGGCTTTTTTCTTTGCATCTTCTCCGGAAGAGTATGAACAAAAAAGCAATGAATTAATTGAAAAGGGCATTATAACAAAAGAAGCATTGAAAAAAGCAGTGATTGAAGAATATATTTTGGGAGCTCAAACTAATTTCAATTTTTTTTATTCAAATGTCAGAGAAGAGTTAGAGCTAATGGGAACTGATACTAGAAGACAAACAAATTTGGATGGAATATTAAGACTGCCTGCAAATGAACAACTTGAAGTTTTAAAGTATGTTAAACCTAAAATGATAGAAACTGGGCATATTACTTGCACTACTAAAGAAAGTATTTTAGAAAAGGCATTTGAAATAGGAGAGAAGTTTGTTGAAATAACAAAAAAGGAATATCCTCCTGGAATAATTGGGCCATTTGCATTACAAGGAGCGGTGGCATCCTACGAAGGTAAAGAAGAAATTGTTATATTTGATGTTTCACTGAGAATTCCAGGAAGCCCTGGTACAAAGTTCACTCCTCACACAGGATACCTCTATGGAAAAGAAATAAGTTATGGAGAACGTATAGGGATGGAAATTAGGGAATCTTTGGACAAAGGAGTTATTTATAATATCCTGTCTTAGGTCTTTTTTTTAAGACATATTTTTCTATTATTTGCTCTATTGATTCTATAGAAAAAGGTTTTATAAGAACAAATTTAGCGCCAGCATCAAACATATCTTTTTGAAGCTCCGCATATGCGGTCCCTCCAATTATAACTGCATTTGGATTGAATTTAAGTATCTCCTTTGTTGCTTTGATTCCGTCCATTACTGGCATCTTAATATCCATTATAACGACATCAGGTAAGACTTTTTTGTATGTTTCTAGTCCCTCCAATCCATTAACTGAAAGAAAAACTTCGTGTTTACTAAGGCCTTGTTTTAAGATATCTAAAAAATCTTTATTATCATCGACAAGTAAAATTTTTACCATAATCTCACAATTATAATACATTTAATATTGTTAGACTAGTTGATTTGTTAACACCTTTAAGCTTTCTGATGTTTTCAATGATAATATTAAATTCTTTTGGTGAATTACACAAAACATAAGCCACAACATCCCATTCTCCAGTAGTTTCATAGACCCTTTTTACTCCTTCAATCTTCATGATCTGTTTCACAATCTCATCAGTGGATTCATGTGTATGTGTGTTTAAGAGAACTAGTGAAATAAATCCAAAGTTAGTGGACATTTCAATAGTGAAATTTTTAATTATTCCCGTCTCTACTAGATTATCGATTCTTCTACGAATAGACCCTTCTGAAACAGAAAGTCTTTTTGCTATCTCAGTATTTTTTGTCCTAGAATCCTTTTCTAAAATTGATAATATCTGAATATCTAATTCATCCATAATTATTATTCTGTGCTAAGCTTTAAAAGCATTCCGATTTTCGTAGGATTATTACTGATTATAACCGTAAGCTTTAAAAGCAATTTACGATTAATGCCATCGAGGTGATTTGGATGTCAGAATGTCCAGAATGTAGTTGTATTATTGAGATAGAAAATCCCGAAGTGGGAGATATTGTAGAGTGTTCTGAATGCGGGATAGAGCTTGAGGTTATAAGCCTTGATCCACTCGTATTAGAAATTGCTCCTGAGGAAGAAGAGGACTGGGGAGAATAGAATGGTTAAAATATTGGACACAACTTTAAGAGAAGGCGAGCAAACAGCAGGCGTATCTTTTACTATTAATGAAAAGATGACTCTTGCTAAGATGTTAGATGATTTTGGAGTCGATATGATAGAAGTCGGCCACCCTAGCGTATCTCCTAAAATTGAAGAATTCATTAGAAAGGTTGTAAAGGAAAATCTTAAGGCTGAGATAGTGGGGCATGTACGAGCTGTGAAAAGTGATGTTGAAAAAGCCGTTGACTGTGAAGTTGATAGAGTTGCAATATTTTTAGCAACTTCAAATGTTCATCTACAAGATAAATTAAAAATGTCTAAAGAAGTGGCAATAGAAAAAGTAGTAGATTGTGTCCAATATGCAAAAGATCATGGGCTTAATGTAAGATATACGCCTGAAGATGCAACGAGAACTGATTTCAATTATCTTGTTGAAATCTGTAATGCTGCTATTGACGCTGGAGCCGATAGAATAAGCGCTGCAGACACTGTTGGGGTTATGCAACCCCATATTTTTTATGATCTTGTAAAGAAAATAAAAGATAATGTAAAGCCTGTCGGGATAGATGTACATTGTCATAATGACTTTGGCCTTGCAGTTGCAAATGCCATGGCGGGAGTAAGGGCAGGAGCAGATTGTGTGCATACTACCGTAAACGGTATAGGTGAAAGAACAGGTATAGTCGATTTGTCAAACTTTGTTGTGGCTACAAGGATTTTAAATAAGCAGGATCTAAATTATGATCTTAAGATATTAAAGCAAATATCAGCCTATGTAGAAAAAATAACAGGTATTTACATATACCCATTGATGCCAATAATGGGGGACAATGCTTTTACTCATAAAAGTGGAGTTCATACTGATGGTGTATTGAAAAATCCTTCTACTTATGAGCCATTTCCACCAGAAATAGTTGGAAGGGAAAGAAAAATAGTAGTAGATAAGTTTGCAGGTAGAAGGGCTGTTATGTCAAAGTTAGAATCATATGGAATTAAGGCCAGTGACGAAGACTTGTTAAAAATTATTCAAGAGATTAAAAAAGTAGGGGATGAAAGAAAGATTGTACACGAAACGGATATTTTGGATATTGCAGAAAGAGTTCTTGGTGTTAAAGCCGTTACAATTCCAACTGGTGTTGATGCCGTTTTATTCTTAAGACTTGAAGCACATATCTACACAACATCAATATCTAGAAAAATAAAGAACATGAAAGGTGTAGAGAAGTTATATGAAATGTCTGGGGACGAAGATATTGCAATCTACGCATCTTTAAAGAATGTTGCTGAATTAAATAACTTAATAGAGGATATAAGAAGTATCCCCGGAGTTCTCGCAACAAGCACTAGAGTTGTACTAAAGAAATATGGTGAAGTTAATGGGAACGGTTGCTGAAGAAATTTTTTCAATGAAACTTTCAAGGGATGTTTCAGCTGGTGAAATAGTATTAGTTGATATAGATGTAACTATGAGTCACGACAATACAACTCCACTTGCCATTAAAGCATTAAGAAATACTGGTAAGCCTTTGTACGATAAGAACAGAATAGTTATTATTTTTGATCACGTACAGCCACCAGCTTCTGTTGAAAGTGCTACACTACAAAAAGAAGTTTTAGAGTTTATAAAAAAGGAGGGAATCAAGAATTTTTTCAGAGAAGGGATTTGTCATCAAGTTCTTGTTGAGAGGGGATTTGTCTTGCCCGGTAGGGTAATTATTGGAGGAGACTCCCATACATGCACTTATGGTGCTTTAGGAGCATTTGGAACTGGAGTGGGTTCAACAGATATCGGTGTGTCATATGCAACTGGAAAGAATTGGTTTAGAGTCCCTGAAACTTTTTACTTTGATGTTAATGGATCATTTGCTAAGGGTGTTTATCCAAAAGATTTGATTCTAAAAATTATAGGAAAAGTGGGCGCTAGGGGGGCCACCTATAAAGCGTGTGAATTTGGTGGAAAAACTATAGAAAGTATGGCGATGGGAGATAGATTAACTCTTACAAATATGGCAATTGAAATGGGAGGAAAAACGGGATTAATCAAGACTGATAAAGTCACAGAGAATTATTTAAAATCAAGAGGTTATCCATATAAAGAAATTGTGCCAAAAGATCCGAATTATGAAAAAATATTCGAATTTGATGTTGATGATCTCACGCCCCAAGTTGCCGTTTCACCTAAAGTGGATAATGTTTACCCAGTTGAAAAATATGCAGGAACAGATGTTGATGAAGTCTTCATAGGTACTTGTACAAATGGTAGGATAGAAGATTTAGAAATTGTAGCAAGAATGTTTAAAGGAAAGAAACTAAATCCACTTCTTAAAACAATTATTGTTCCAGCATCAAATGAAATTTATTTCGAGGCAATGAACAGAGGATATATAAAAATATTTATGGATGCGGGTGCTATGGTATGTAATCCTGGATGCGGTCCATGTATAGGAAGGCACCAAGGAGTATTGGCACCAGGAGATAGAGCACTTACAACTATGAACAGGAATTTCATAGGTAGGATGGGCTCTGATAAAGGAGAGATAATTATAGCTTCACCGGCAACAGCTGCAGCAACTGCACTTAATGGAAAAATCACGGACCCAAGAGAGGTGATCTAGTGGGAAAAGTATTCAGGTTTAGTGACGACGTAAATACTGACGAAATAATACCAGGTAGATATAATGTAACTACAGATCCAAAAGCGCTTGCTGAACATTGTTTTTTTGAAGTAAGGACAGATTTCTCAAAGACTGTAAAGGGCGGAGACTTCATAGTTGCGGGAGAAAACTTTGGATGTGGCTCATCGAGAGAACATGCACCAATCGCAATAAAAGCTTCGGGTATTAAAGCCGTTATTGCAAAAAGTTTTGCAAGGATTTTCTACAGGAACTGTATTAACATAGGGCTTCCAATTATGATTTCAGATGAGTTGTACGATCTCGTTAAAGACGGGGAGGATATTGAAGTTAACTTAAAAGAAGGGACAATCAAAATTTTAAAAACAGGAAAAGTAGTAAAGTCAAAAGGCTTCCCAGATTTCATACTTAAGATAATTGATGCTGGTGGAATTGTCAATTTCCTAAAAAATCATGATATAGGGGAGCTTGAAGATGGCATATAAAATTTGTGTTATTAGAGGGGATGGTATTGGAAACGACGTTATTGATGCTAGCTTAAAGTTACTTTCCCATATCGATGTAGATTTTGACTATACCTACGCAGAAGCAGGATATGAATGTTATCTAAAAAATGGAACTTCCATACCACAGAAAACAATTGAAGCATGCAGAAATGCTGATGCAACATTTTTTGGCGCTGTATCTTCGCCTCCCGATATAGTAGATTATAAAAGTGCAATTGTAACGTTAAGGAAGGAACTCGATTTATTCGTAAATATAAGACCAATACGAAGTCTTCCAATTGAAATTTCTAGACCAAATATAGATATTGTGATAATGAGAGAGAATACGGAAGGAATGTATAAAGGAATTGAGCGAGAAGAAAATGGAGTCGCAATAGCAGAGAGGCATATTTCTGAAAAGGCATCAAGAAGACTTGCCGAATTTACATACAAATATGCAAGAGATAATAAAAGAAAAAGAGTCACCATAGTTCATAAAGCAAACGTCTTAAGAAAAACATGTGGCCTTTTTAGAAGGACTGTACTTGATGTTTCTAAAAAGTATTTAGATATAGAAACAGAAGAAGTTATAGTTGACGCAATGGCTATGAGATTAATTAAAGAGCCAGAAAGATTTGATGTGGTTATCACAACTAATTTGTTTGGAGACATATTATCAGACGAAGCATCCCAGCTTGTAGGCGGTCTTGGCATATCACCTTCAGGAAATATAGGGGAGAAAACTGGAATTTTTGAGCCTGTCCATGGTTCTGCACCTAAATATGCAGGAAAAGACATTGCTAATCCTACAGCTACTTTTCTTTCAGCCGCAATGATGTTAGACTTTTTAGGGGAAAGAAGGGAAGGGAACCGAATTAGAGATGGTGTTTTTAAAACATTTTCTGACGGTAATAAAACAAAAGATTTGGGTGGAAGTCTTGGAACTTCAGCTTTTACTGAAGCCGTTATTAATAATTTGAAGTGAGTTTATGAAAATAGGAATGCTTTATTCGAGGATAAGACTAGATGAGAAATATTTACTAGAAGAGTTTAGGAATAGAAATATTGAAGTAGAAAGAATGGATACAAGATGTGCAATTTTCAATATTACTGATTTTGAGAGAACAGATTATGATGTAGTATTAGAAAGAGAGATAAGTCACCTTAAAGCTTTATATTCCCTTAAAGTTCTAAATGAAATGGGAGTAAAAACAGTTAATACATATGAAACTGCATACACGTGTGGAGATAAAGTATTGACAACATTAGCTTTGACAAAGCATAAAGTTCCCTCACCAGTTACATATATAGCATTTACAGCCGATGAAGCTCTTGAAGCGATTGAAAAAATTGGGTATCCAGTAGTATTAAAGCCTGCAACTGGATCTTGGGGGAGGCTCCTTTCAAAAGTAAATGATAGGGAAACTGCAGAGAGTATAATTGAACATAAAATTGTGTTGGGTTCGTATCATCACTCAGTATTTTACATACAAGAATATATTAATAAACCAGAAAGGGATATCAGAGCATTTGTTGTTGGTGATGAAGTCATAGGAGCTATTTATAGAAGTTCATCCCATTGGATTACTAATACTGCTAGAGGGGGTATTGCTTCAAAATGTCCATTGACAGATGAAATAACAGAAATATGCCTTAAAGCAACAGAAGCTGTTGGCGGCGGCGTAGTTGCAATAGATCTATTGGAAGATAAAGGAAAGCTTTTAGTCAATGAAGTCAATTATACTATGGAATTTAAAAATAGCATCGAACCAACAGGTGTTAATATTCCAGGTAAAATAGTTGACTATGTTATTGAGGTAGCAAAGAGGTAGATATAATGAAAGTGTCTATTATTGGTGCATCTGGCTATACTGGTGGAGAATTACTAAGATTATTGGTAAATCATCCAGAAGTAACACTTGATAGGATTACATCTGAGTCGAATACGGGCTCTTTTGTACATATGATCCATCCAAATTTGAGAGGATTTAATATTAAATTTTCATCAATCAAGGATTCTTTTGATTCTGACATAATTTTCTTTTGTCTTCCTCATGGGGTGTCAATGGACTATTTGGGAGAATTTTACGATACTGGAGTTAAAATAATCGATTTGGGTGCAGATTTAAGACTGAAAAGTAAAGAAGTATACAAATCCTGGTATGGCCTTGACCATAAATGTCCAGAATTGTTAGAGGAAGCTGTTTATGGTATTCCTGAAATTCACAGGGAGAAAATCAAGAAGACAAGATTAGTTGCAAATCCGGGCTGTATAGCTACATCAATTATCATGGCATTGTACCCATTAAGACATCTTAATATTGACAGAGAAAGAATAGTGGTTGATAGTAAGATAGGTTCCTCTGCGTCAGGAGATTCTTTTAATGCATCAACTCACCACCCTGAGAGATCAAGAGCAATAAGATGTTACTCTCCAATTTACCACAGACACATAGCCGAAGTAGAACAGGAAACTGGATTTAAAGTAACAATGGCTCCCCATGCTATAGAAATGGTAAGAGGAATATTTACTACAACGTATCTTTTTCTAAATCAGCCTTATGATGAAAAAGAGATAAGAGGTATATATAGAGAATTTTCAGAAGAAAACAAATTCTTTAGAGTAGTAAAACAGAAGAAAGGGATATACAGACACCCAGATCCAAAAATATTAACTGGTTCAAACTTCTTTGAAGTAGGGTTTGAGCTTGATAGAGAAAACAGAAGAATGATAGTGTTCTCAGCAATAGACAATCTAATGAAGGGTGCAGCAGGTGCTGCAGTTCAGAACATGAACATTATGTATGGGCTTGAAGAAGATATGGGTCTAAAATATATTGGTTACCATCCAATTTAGGTGATATGATGATTGTTATAAAGATCGGTGGAAGTTTAGGCACAGAAGTTCAAAACTTAGCAAAGGAAATAGTTGAAATTTCTAAAAAGGAAAGAGTAGTAGTTGTTCATGGTGGATCATACGAAACTACAGAGATTTCCAAAAAACTTGGGAAGGAGACAAAATTTGTTACATCCGTTTCTGGATTTAGATCAAGATACACCGATCTTGAAACTGTTCAAATAATGGAAATGGTAATGGCCGGTAAAATTAACAAGGAACTTGTAAAACTTCTACAAAAATCTGGTGCTAATGCATTTGGCTTGTCTGGTGCTGATGGGAGAGTTTTACTTGCAAAGAGAAAAGACTCAATTAAGATAATTGAAAATGGAAAAAAGAAAATCCTTAAAGATGACTTCACTGGTAAAGTTGAGAGGGTCAATACAGAATTAATAAAAATGTTACTTGAAAATGGATATTTGCCCATTATCTGCCCTTTAGCAATAAGTGAAGAAGGGGACATTGTAAACACTGATGGAGATAGGGCAGCCGCGGCAATTGCATCTGCATTGCTAGCTGATTTAGTAATCATGACAAATGTTGATGGTTTTCTAAAAGAGGGGAAACTAGTTACAGAACTTAATTTATTGCAGATTAATGATGCCTATGAATTTGCAGATGGCGGTATGAAGAAAAAACTCTTAGCTGCCAAGGAGGCCATTGAACAAGGCAGCCCCAGAGTAATAATTGCAAGAGGTAACTTAGAAAACTCTTTAGATAATGCCTTGAATGGCAAGAGAACGGTGATCTCACGATGATTTATAAAGATTTAGAAGAAAAATATGGTAGTGGAGTATATTATAAAAGGGATTTAGAAATTGTTCGTGGTAAGGGAGTTTATCTTTACGATAGCCAAAATAATGAATATATAGATTGTGTTGGTGGACATGGGGTATGTCTTTTTGGACATTCACATCCTAAGATAATTAAGGCCATAAAAGATCAATCAGATAGATTAATTTCATGTCCTGAAATTTTCTATAACGATAAAAGAGCAGAATTACTGGAAAAATTAGCTGAGATTACTCCAAAAGGGCTCACGAAAACTTTTCTTTCCAATTCTGGTACCGAAGCTGTGGAGGCAGCATTAAAGTTTTCAAGAAAAATAACTGGAAAGACAGATATTATTTCGTTTACTTTCGGATTTCATGGAAGAACCATGGGGGCTCTTTCTGCAACATGGAAAGTTGAGTACAAAAAACCTTTCTTGCCACTTGTACCTGGTTTTTGTCACACTGCATATAATAATCTAGAAAAGCTTCAAGAAGTGATTACCGATAATACTGCAGCTATTATAGTCGAACCTGTTCAGGGAGAAGGCGGGGTTAAAGCTGCAAATATGGATTTTATCAAAGGTATTCGGGAGATTTGTGACCAAAAGGGAATATTGATGATTGTAGACGAAGTCCAAACAGGATTTGGGAGAACTGGAGAGTTATTTGCAATAAACAGGTATAACGTTTCACCAGACATAATGTGTTTAGGAAAAGGAATAGCTGGCGGGATACCTATGGGGGCAACTGTTGTAAGGGAAGATCTTGCAAATCTTGAGAAAGGTGAACATGGATCCACATTTGGAGGAAATCCTTTAGCATGTAGTGCTTCTCTTGCTGCAATAAAAACATTGAAAGAAGAAAAGCTAGTAGAAAAATCAAAAGAAAATGGAGAATACTTCTTATCTCAATTAAGAAAAAATATAGATGAATCTGTGTACAGAGAAATAAGAGGGCTTGGCCTTATAATTGGTATTGAGATGAAGCAGAAGGTAGGCCCATATCTAGTGAAACTAATGGAGAAAAATATACTTGCACTTACTGCAGGGAAACTTGTGGTCCGATACCTCCCACCTTTAATAATTGAAAAGGAGCATATTGATAGGGTCGTTGAAGCAACTGGTGAAGTTCTTGGAAGAAATTAACTTGCTCCAGGACATAATCAAAATATATAGCCCTTCTGGAAAGGAAAAAGAAGTTTCTGATTTTCTATTTAATTTTCTCAAGAATAAGAAATTTGAAGTTGAACAAGATAAAGAGTGGAATGTTATTTCTAGAATAGGATCAGGTGCTCCTTACATACTTTTGACAAGTCATATGGATACTGTTAGAGGTAAAAGTCCTTTTAGAGTTGAGAATAATAAAATATATGGTAGAGGTGCGTGTGACGCTAAGTCTCCTCTTGCAGCGTTACTCTCTGCATTTATTCGATTTAAAAACAAGGAATTTCAAGGTACGTTGATATTTGCTGGCGTTACTGGAGAAGAAATGCCTGGATCTAGAGGCACAGTTGAATTAATGAAAAAAATAAAAGCTGATTATATATTTTTAGGTGAGCCTGGATCTGTTGATGGTATCACGATAGGGTATAAAGGTAGATTATTACTAAACTTATTGTTTAAGGGTAAAGCTTCCCATTCTTCATCAGAGGAAGAAAATCCAATTATTAAGTTTATTGATTTCTCAAATAAAGTTTCTACTTTACACAAAGGAAATAATCTTTTTGAGTCAATTAGTTTTTCACCAACTTCAATTTATGCAGAGTCTGATAATAATGTAGTTCCAAACGAATGTAAGGTTAGAATAGATTTCAGAGTACCGCCAAGTTTACCGTATCAAGAAGTGTTAAATGAAATAAAACAATTGATGGATGGTGAAATTAAGTTAGTAGAGGGAGTTGATGGAGTAATAACTTCAAAAAACAACATATTAGTAAAGACTTTAGTTAAGTCTATACGGGCACATGGATTTTCTCCTAAATACAAGAAAAAAACAGGATCTTCTGATATGAATCTGCTTGTTAAATTAACGGAGAATATAGTTACATATGGCCCTGGTGACTCTTCTCTTGACCATACTGATATGGAATATATAGATATTGATGAATACCTCAAATCAATTGATATATTAGAAATGGCAATATCAGAAGTTTTGAAGATAGCTCCTCTTTAAATCCATGAAAAAAATTGTTAGTATTAATAATCCAAAAAGTAAGCCTAAATGTAGTTTATTTGTGTTAAAAGTTTTTACATACTATAATTGAAATAATTAAGATATCAGTTAGATCTCAGATTTTATATTAACTGCTAAATAATCATCGGTTCCAGCATCAATGATTTGGCTTCTATAAGTATTTTGGATATTTGATCTTTTAATAAAAAAATATTCGACTCAATCCAATCGGCAGGTATTGCAGTTTTTCCCCCAACTTGTGTGGCAGATTTTGGCACACCCCCACATGATTCACAAGTAGTCATACTTTGCCTAATTGAGTTTTCAATGTATATTTTAAATATTTCTTGATTATCTATAAGAATTTTAAGAATAGGAAAGAAAAAAACAATTTGTGGAAAAACTTAATTTCACATACAAATGTCATTCTTTTTGTTATTTTTAGATATTTATAAGGATGTTCTATTTTAAATAATTTAGCCTTTTAGTGACGAAACAATCGAATAAAAATTTGATAAAGTTCACTATATTTTTATTTATTATTAATTTTTACTTAGAAATAACCGAAACATTTAAAAAGAAATAAATTGGCTTTAAAATACATTAGGTGTATGTATGGAGATTGTAATTAGGGGGGGTGCATTTTTGCCCCTCACAAAGGTATAATTTTTTTTCAGTATTTCTCCGTAGTATTACATCCAATAAAAAAATTATTGATAATTTTTTTTTATCTGAGATGACTTGCTACATGATTTACTACGACAGGTGAGGATATGGAAGATGTTATTTGTGTAAGTGATTATAATAAAAAAGTATTAGAAACAATGAATATAGAAGGAATTAAGATATTTGACACAACACTTAGGGATGGTGAGCAAACTCCTGGGGTAGCTTTTAGTATAGAAGAAAAAATAAAGATGGCAGAAAGTTTAGATCTATTAGGAGTTGACGCTATTGAAGCTGGATTTCCCGTTACATCAGTTGGAGAAAAAGAAGCTATAAAAAAAATATGCGATATGGGGCTTAAGGCAAAAATTTGTGGACTTGCAAGATCGAATAAAAAAGACATTGATGTGGCCCTAGATTGCAACGTTGATAGAGTTCACACTTTCATTGCTACCTCTCCCCTTCATAGAGAATTCAAACTCAAGATGTCAAAAGAAGAAATTATGGCTAGAGCTGTTGAAGGAGTGGAATATGCAAAAGATCACGGAGTTGAAGTTGAATTTTCATGTGAAGATGCAACAAGGACTGAACTAGAGTATCTAAAAGAGATGCATAGGGCTGTAAGGGATGCAGGGGTGGACTACATCAATGTACCAGATACAGTGGGAACAATAATGCCGAAAGCAATGAGATATTTAATAAAAGAGCTTGTTAGTGATATTAATGTACCTATAAGCATTCATTGTCACAACGATTTTGGCCTTGCTGTGGCCAATTCTCTTGCAGCTGTTGAAAGTGGCGCCAAACAGATTCATTGCACAATTAATGGTTTAGGTGAGAGGGCAGGAAATGCTTCTTTGGAAGAAATTGTAATGAGTCTTATGGCTCTTTATGGAGTAAGAGTATCCTTAGATACTACAAGACTTACATACATATCTAAACTTGTTTCAAGGATATCAGGAGTAGTTGTACAACCAAACAAGGCAATCGTTGGAGAAAATGCTTTTGCGCATGAATCTGGCATTCATGTTCATGGAGTCCTAAGTAAAGCTTTTTGTTATGAACCTCTAACTCCAAAACTAGTAGGAAAAGAAAGTGAGATTGTTGTTGGAAAACATACCGGACTTCATGCTGTTGAAAAAAAACTTAAGGATTATGGTATTGGATTAACAAAAGACCAAATCTTGGAAATCGTTGAAGATATCAAATTAATTAGAGAAGGTGGAAAAAAGATTACTGATGAAGATCTAATTGCAATAGCAGCTGGTTATGTTGGAAAAGTGCCGGATGAAGAAAAAGAGGTAAAGCTAGAAGAAATGTCAATAATTTCAGGACTTCGCATTACACCTACCGCTACAGCTATTCTTAATATTAATGGAACTAAAAAAGTAGGGTCAAATATAGGAAACGGTGCTGTTGATGCAGCGTTAAATGCTTTAAAGTCTATAGTCCCTGAGAAAATTACACTTGAAGAGTATAGGCTTGAAGCTATAACAGGCGGATCAGACGCACTATGTCAAGTTTCTGTTAAGATGGCAAATGAGGCGGGAATAAAGGCTTTAGGGAAGAGTGTCGGACCAGATATAGTTATGACTAGCGTTAACGCAGCTATAGAGGCCATAAACAAATTAAGGAAATTAAATAAAGAGGGGAAAACGCAATGACAGAAGAATTAAAGGGTACAGAAATTATTGTCAAATGCCTAAAAGAAGAAAACGTGAAAAATATATTCGGTTTCCCAGGAGGTCAGTTGATACCCCTTTATGATAGGCTTTATGATGAAACAGATATCAGAAGTATTCTTGTAAGGCATGAACAAGGTGCAGCCCATGCTGCTGATGGATATGCAAGAGCCTCTGGTGATCCTGGTGTGTGTATGGCAACTTCTGGTCCAGGCGCTACTAATCTAGTAACTGGATTATTGAATGCAACAATGGACTCAATTCCAGTTGTAGCCTTTACAGCGCAAGTTCCAACTAAAGCCATTGGTACAGATGCTTTTCAAGAAGCAGATACATTTGGAATTACAATGCCAATAACAAAGCATAATTTTCTGGTAAAATCAACAGATATGTTATCTTGGACAATCAAAGGTGCATTCAAGATAGCCAACACCGGCAGAAAAGGAGCAGTTGTGATTGATCTCCCAAATGATGTGCAACAAAAGACTTCAAAAGAATATTATCGTGGTGAAATAAAATTTACAGGCTATAATCCAAATATCGTCCCCAATCCACTTCAACTTAAGAGAATTGCCCAAAAGTTAGTCGAAGCTGAAAGGCCGCTAATACTTGCAGGGGGAGGAGTTATACAAGCGAATGCATCTGATGACTTGAGGACGTTAGCAGAGTATCTAGGTGCAGGGGTTGCTACGACGCTAATGGGTAAGGGTGTTATCCCTGAAAATCATCCATTGTCTCTTGGTATGATTGGAATGCATGGAAGGCTTTGCGCAAATAGAATGATTAATAATTGTGATGTTTTGTTGGCAATTGGGTGTAGATTCTCCGATAGGGCAACTGGATGGAGTCTTGAATCTTTTGCACCCGATGCAATAAAAATTCATTGTGACATAGATTCGTCAGAGTTGAATAAAAACATTCTTGTAGATTTTCCCCTAGTGGGGGATGCCAAGTTAGTCATAAGAGATTTGATCAAATTCATTAAAAAATATGAGGACGTTAAAAAGGATACAAATATTTGGGGAAAGAGAGTAAATCAATTGCATAATATGTGTGAAGAATGTGAAGTTGTTAAATGTAGAGGGGATAGCCTTACACCTGAAGTTATAATTAAGGAAATTAATAAGTTTTTAGATGATAACGCAATAGTTACTACAGAAGTTGGCCAAAATCAAATGTTTGCAGCCCACTACTACGTTACAAAAAAACCAAGACAATTTATTTCTTCGGGAGGACTTGGTACGATGGGTTTTGGTTTCCCAGCTGCAATTGGAGCAAAGGTAGCAAAACCTGAAAAACAAGTGTTAGACATTGCAGGCGATGGATCGTTTATTATGGTTTGTCAAGAACTTGCAACTGCAATGACAGAAAATATACCTGTAGTTGTTGCAATACTAAACAATTCATATCTTGGAATGGTAAGACAATGGCAAGAACTTTTTTGGGACAAGAGATATTCAAAAACAAAACTTGGAACAATACCCGACTTTGTAAAATTGGCCGAGTCTTTTGGAGCGTATGGGGAGAGAGTTGAAAAGGTAAGTGATATTAGAAATTCTTTGAAAAACGCATTTGATTCAGGCGTTGTTTCGGTGCTTGATTTTAAAGTAGAATCTGAAACAAATATATTACCAATGGTGCCCCCCGGGGGAAAAATTGATGAAATGATAGGGGTGGAAAGATGCCGACACAAATAATCTCAGTTTTAGTTGAAGATGAAGCAGGGTCCCTTACTCGAATGAGTGGTATGTTCTCTAGAAGGGGGATTAATATTCACTCTCTAACTGTATCTCCTTCCGAAAAAGAAGGCATGAGCAGAATGACCATAGTGACAACAGGAGACGAGCGAGAGATAGAAAAAGTGGAAAAACAATTAAATAAACTAATAGAGATTGTAAAGGTAAACATCCTAGATAAAAATACTTCAGTAGTTAGAGATCTTTGTCTGTTGAAAGTTTATGCAGATAAAGAAAACAGGGCTGAAGTAATAGAAATAGCCAATGCATTTAAATCAAATATAGTTGATATAAGTATAAGAACAATAACTCTAGAGATAGCAGCAGATCCACGCGATATTGACCGATTTGTTGAATTAATGAAGAATTTTGGCATAAAAGAGCTCTTCAGGACGGGAGTTACTGCCATTTCTAGGGATGTTGAAAAGAAAAGTGGAGGTTAAAAATATGGCAACAATGTATTATGATTGTGATGCAGACCTTAAATATTTGCAAGGTAAAAAGGTAGCAGTAATAGGTTATGGAAATCAAGGGAGGGCACAAGCCCAGTGTTTGTATGATAGTGGCATTGATGTTGTTGTAGGTGTAAATGAAGGAGGAAAATCTTGGAGTTGTGCTAAAGATGCAGGTATAAAAACGATGAGTATTGAAGATGCCGCAAAGGCAGGGGATATCGTACATATACTAATACCTGATGAAGTTCAGCCTCATGTTTATACAAAATATATAAAAGATAATCTAAAAGAAGGTAACGTACTTAGCTTTTCTCATGGATTTAACATAACTTTCAATCAAATAAAACCCCCAGAATATGTTGATGTCGTCATGATTGCTCCAAAAACACCTGGTAGTGAACTTAGAAGGCTATACAAAGAAGGTTTTGGTGCTCCAGCACTTTTGGCTGTTGAACAAAATTATACTGGAAGTGCTAAACAGACAGCGCTTGCAATGGCAAAAGCTATGAATTTGACAAAAGCGGGAGTAGTTGAAACTACATTTGAAGAAGAAGCGATTACTGATATATTCGGGGAACAGTGCGTCCTATGTGGTGGGATAACAGAACTCATAACAGCTGGATTTGAAACTTTGGTTAGTGAGGGTTACCAGCCGGAAATCGCCTATTTTGAATGTCTAAACGAAATGAAATTAATAGTCGATTTATTCTATGAGGGTGGATTAGAGTTAATGTGGGAGCGAGTCTCTAACACCGCTGAGTATGGTGGTAGGACAAGAGGCCCAATGATTATTGATGACTCAGTTAGAGAAAGAATGTATGAAGTCCTTGATAACATTAAATCCGGTGAGTTTGCAAGAGAGTTTATGATGGAAAACTATACTGGAAGACCAGTTTTGACTAGGGCAAGAAAAGAAGGTAAAGAAAAGCTCATAGAAGAAGTTGGTAAAGATATCAGGAAGATGTTCTTAAAACCAGTAAAAAAATAATATAATTATAATTTTATTTTTTAGTTGATTTTTATGGGAAAAACCATATCCGAAAAAATAATTGGAAATAAGGCCAGAGATGTTGTTGAAGCGGGCCAGATAGTTGAAGCTAATGTAGATTACGTTATGGTAAATGATGTTACCGGCCTTCCCGCTTTTGAGCAGTTTGAAAAGTTTCCAAAAGGAACAAAGCCCTATAGCGAAAAAATAGTTCTTATCCCTGACCACTATGTTCCGAATAAGGACGTTGCTTCCGCTGAACAGGCAAAAAGAATGAGGGATTTTGCCAAAAAATACAACATTAAAAACTATTTTGAAGTTGGAAGAGGAGGAGTATGCCATCAACTGATGATTGAAAAGGGTTTTGTTGCACCCGGGAGACTTATTGTAGGTGCAGATTCGCATACTTGTAGTTATGGGGCCTTAGGGGCATTTTCAACTGGTATTGGATCTACTGAGGCTGCTGCCATTATGGCAATTGGAAAACTATGGTTAAAAGTACCAGATAGCATTAAAATAACAGTTAATGGAAAACTTGACAATTATGTATATGGAAAGGACATAATTCTGCATGTAATTGGAGATATTGGAGTAGAAGGTGCTTTATACCAAACTATGGAATATTATGGGAACACTATCGAAAATTTAACGCTTTCAGATAGAATTACTATTTCAAATATGGCAATAGAGGCTGGAGGAAAAGCAGGGATTATCCCCCCAGATGAGAAAGTTTTTGAATATCTTAGAGATAGGGTAAGGGGAAACTATACGCCCATCTATTCTGATAAAGATGCATATTATCTTCAAGAGTTGAAATATGATGCGGTAGATATACCTCCCACAGTTGCAAAACCGTTCTTACCGAGTAATACATCCCCCGCTTCTGAAGTTGATGTTAAAATAGACCAGGCCTACCTTGGGTCATGTACAAATGGAAGGATTGAAGATCTGAGGATAGCTGCTAAAATACTAAAGGGAAAAAAGATCAATCCCGAAGTGAGAATGATTGTTGTTCCAGCAACTAAAGAAGTTTTTAATCAGGCTTTGAAGGAAGGATTGATTGAAATCTTTGAAAATGCTGATTGTTTTGTATGTGGGCCAACATGTGGAGCATGCCTTGGCGGATATATGGGTATACTTGCTGATGGAGAAAAATGTGTTGCTACAACAAATAGGAATTTTATTGGTAGGATGGGGCACAAAAATTCCGAAGTTTATCTTGCAAATCCTGCAGTAGTTGCTGCTTCCGCTATTGAAGGGAGAATAGTCGATCCAAGAGAGGTGCTATGATGAAAGAAGTTCTTGAGGGAAGGGTAATTTTGTTTGGAGACAATGTGGACACAGATCAGATTATTCCGGCTGAGTTTCTGACTACAGGGGACCCAAAAGAGCTTGCAAAAAATGCATTCATAAAGGTAAGGCCAGAATTTAAAAACATAGTTCAGGATGGAGACATCATAGTTGCAGGAAGAAATTTTGGTTGTGGCTCATCAAGAGAACATGCACCAAGAGCACTAATGGGCGCAGGGATATCATGTGTTGTTGCGAAAAGTTTCGCAAGGATTTTTTTTAGAAATTCAATTAATCTAGGCTTAACATTAATTGAATGTGATGTTAAGGCCAATGAAGGTGACAAACTAATAGTTGATCTGAAAAGAGGGACTATAAAAAACATAAGATCTGGTGAAATCTTTGAATTTAAACCGCTACCTGCTTTTTTATTGAAAATAGTAGAGAAAGGCGGCTTGATGGAATATGTAAAGGAGGTACTAAATGAAAAAAATAGCTATAATGCCAGGTGACGGCATAGGGCCTGAAATAATTGAAGAAGGAAAAAAGGTAATAGATGCAGCTTGCAACATTACAGGTCTTGATATTGATTGGGAATATTATAATAATGGTTCAGAGCATTATCTAAAGACCGGAGAGTTAATTACTGAAGATACTTTGAAAGAATTGAAAAAAAAGGATGCAATATATTTTGGTGCGATTGGAGATCCAAGAGTTGCCCCAGGTATTCTAGAAAAAGGTATCCTCTTAAAAATGAGATTTTATTTTGATCAATACGTAAATTTAAGGCCAATTGTATCTTACCCTAATGTCCCATGCCCCCTAAAAGGCAAGACTTACAAAGATATTAACTTCCATGTAATAAGGGAAAATACCGAGGATTTCTATATTGGAATAGGTGGAAGATTTAAGGGAACAATGAATAAAGATCAACTTGAAGTAATAAGAGACCTATACGAAGTCAAATTTAATATGGGAATTGATATCGATAGGCCTGAAGAAATAGCATATCAGATAGGTATGATCTCAAGAGAAGGTTCAAAGAGAGTCATAAGATATGCTTTCGAGCTTGCTAAAAAGAAGGGTAAAAAAAGGGTAACTTCTGTAGATAAGGCAAATGTTTTGACTAATATTTATAGTCTATGGCGAGATGTGTTTGAAGAAGTTGCAAAGGACTACCCCGGATATGAGACTGAGTTTGCATTTGTTGATGCAATAACAATGTGGTTTGTAAAACAACCGCAATGGTACCAAGTCGTCGTTGCACCAAATATGTTTGGGGATATAATCACAGATCTCGGAGCTATGATCCAGGGCGGACTTGGTCTTGCCGCTGGTGGAAACATTAATCCTGATGGTGTTTCCATGTTTGAGCCAATACATGGTTCTGCGCCAAAGTACAAGGGAAAAAATGTATCCAATCCTCTTGCTACTATATTAAGCGGAGTAATGATGCTTGAAACTATAGGTGAGCCAAAAACAGCTTCATTGATTGAAAAGGCCGTTGTCAAAGTACTTGAAGATGGAAAAGTTAGAACACAAGATCTCGGTGGGGCTTCAAAAACAACTGAAGTCGGAGACGAAATTGTGAAGAAGATGAAAGAATAGGGAGAACAGATGATAAAGCTTTTTGATACAACTTTAAGAGATGGAACGCAAGGAGAGGGTATCACTTTTTCTGCTAATGATAAGCTAAAGGTATGTGAAAAGCTTGATGAATTAGGGATACATTATATTGAAGGTGGGTGGCCCGGTTCAAATCCGAAAGATGTTGAATTTTTTAAAAATGCTAAATCTCTCTCATTGTCTACTTCAAAAATATCTGCTTTTGGCAGCACCAGAAGAGCAAAACTCAAAGCTGAAGAAGACCCTAATCTAAATGCTATTTTGGATGTGGGTACAGATGTTGCGTCTATCTTCGGCAAAAGCTGGGATTTTCATGTGATTGAAGCATTGAAAATTCCTCTTGAAAAAAATCTCGATATGATTTATGATTCTATAAAATTTCTTAAAGATCATGGAATTGAAGTGATATATGATGCAGAGCATTTCTTTGATGGATATAAGAGAAATAAAGAATATGCTTTAGCAACTATCAAAGAGGCTGACAAAGCAGGTGCAAATTGTATTTCTTTATGTGACACAAATGGAGGAAGCTTGCCATTTGAAATTGGAGAAATAATCACAGAAATCAAATCTCAAATAAAATGTAACATAGGTATTCACGCTCATAATGATTCAGAATGTGCTGTTGCAAATTCACTTGAAGCAGTAAAAAAAGGAGCTGTGCATGTCCAAGGAACCATTAATGGATACGGGGAACGGTGTGGAAACGCTAACTTGTGTTCAATTATACCTGGCCTTAAAATTAAGATGAAACTTGACTGTGTTACAGATGAACAATTGAGTAAACTAAAAAGCGTTTCAGCATATATAGCAGAACTTGGGAACATAACTCCAGATACACATCAACCATACGTAGGCTCAAGCGCATTTGCCCATAAAGGGGGCATACATGTCAGTGCTATTCAAAGACACCCAGATACTTATGAGCACATTAGGCCAGAGCTTGTTGGCAATAGAACAAGGGTCATTGTTTCCGAACTATCTGGCAGAAGTAACATTATTTTTAAGGCCAGAGAGTATGGCGTAGATTTGGAGTCTTCCGAGTCTAAACTTGATATGATACTTGAAAGAATAAAAAAGCTCGAAAATGAAGGATACCAGTTTGAAGGTGCAGAAGCATCTTTTGAACTTTTAATGAAAAAGGCTTTGGGCACATACAAGAAATTTTTTGAGCTTGAAGGATTCAGAGTAGTTATAGACAAAAGAGGGGATATGGACTCCCGTTCTGAAGCTACAATTAAACTTAGAGTCAATGAAAAAGAATTTCATACCGCTGCAGAAGGAAAAGGCCCAGTAAATGCACTGGACAAGGCTTTAAGAAAAGCACTTATTGGTGCATACCCTGAGATTAAAAACTTTAATCTAACAGATTATAAAGTTAGAGTACTTGAAGGTGAAGAAGGAACTGGATCAATAGTAAGAGTATTGATTAGAACTCATGGGCATAACAAAACATGGGATACTGTTGGAGTTTCAGAAAATATTATAACTGCAAGTTGGTATGCCCTTGTAGATAGTGTTGAGTATGGACTAGCTAAATTTGTTGATGTGGTTAAATGAGAAGTTCAATTATTAGAGAAGATATTGACAAAGCAGGTGCTAGGGGATTATTAAGAGCGGATGGCCTTAAAGATGTAGATTTTAAGAAGCCATTTGTAGGTGTTGCATCCGCCTACTCTGAAGTAGTGCCCGGTCACATTAATCTTAGAAAACTTACAGAACTTGTTAAGAAGGGCATCAAGGATGCAGGAGGAATACCATTTGAGTTTGGAGTTCCAGGAATCTGTGATGGAATTGCAATGGGCCATCAAGGTATGAGATATTCCCTGCCTTCAAGAGATATTGTTGCAGATTCAGTTGAATTGATGATTTCATCTCACTTATTTGATGGATGGGTCGGAGTCACAAATTGTGACAAGATCACTCCAGGCATGCTTATGGCCGCAGGAAGGGTAAATATTCCTGCCGCTATTGTAACTGGCGGCCCGATGGAACCTGGGGAATACAAGGGCAAAAAACTTGACCTAATATCTATTTTTGAAGCCATCGGGAGTTATAAGAAAGGAGAGATAAGTGAAAAAGACTTTAAAGAAATTGAAAAGAGAAGCTGCCCTGGTGCAGGTGCATGCGCAGGATTATTTACGGCTAATTCAATGGCATGTATGACTGAAGCACTTGGTCTATCCATACCAGGAAGTGCTACTATCCATGCTACAGATAAAAGAAAAGAAGATATAGCCTATCAAACAGGTAAGCTTATCGTTGAATTGATAAAGAAAGATCTTAAGCCAAAAGACATAGTGACTAAGCTTAGTTTTGAAAATGCTATCAGAGTGGATATGGGAATAGGTGGATCATCTAATACCGCACTGCATTTACCGGCAATTGCTCATGCGTTTGGTATCAATCTTCCATTAAGTCTGTTTGATAAATTATCAAAAGAGACCCCTCACCTCGTAAATTTAAGGCCAGGGGGCCCATTTTTTATGAGAGATTTTGATGACGCAGGGGGTATTCCTCAAATTTTAATACGACTAAAAGACAGGCTAAATCTTGAAACTAAAACCATCATGGGAACTACTCTTGGCGATACGCTAAAGAAAGTAAAAGTGATGAAATCTGACATTATTAGGGGCGTAGATAACCCATATCACAAACAAGGTGGAATTGCAATTCTTAAAGGGAATCTTGCGCCAAATGGATCAGTTGTTAAACAGACTGCAGTTAGTGAGAAGATAATGAAGTTCGAAGGTAAGGCCAAGGTGTTTGATAGTGAAGAATCTGCAACTAAGGCCATACTTGGTGGTAAAATTAAATCGGGTACGGTCATAGTGATAAGATACGAAGGCCCAAAGGGCGGCCCAGGTATGAGGGAAATGTTAGAGCCAACAAGTTTAATAGCGGGTATGGGGCTATCTGAATCTGTTGCCCTGATCACAGATGGAAGATTTTCTGGAGGAACTCGGGGCCCTTGTATTGGTCATATATCCCCAGAAGCTTTTGAGAACGGCCCAATTGCAGCGGTAAAAGACGGGGACATAATAAAGATAGACATACCTAAAAGAAAATTAGAAATTGCACTTACAGATAAGCAGATAGAAGAAAGATTAAAATTAGCAAAGCCCCCAAAAAAAGACATTCCGGGAATGCTCTTAAGATATAGAAAACTTGTGTCCTCATCTGAGAAGGGTGCGGTGCTGGAATAAAATGGGCTTAGAATCTTTAGGATTCCATTATTCTATCTTAAGCGCTATTTTGAGCTCTTTTTTAATTATTTATTCTCTCATTTTAAGGGAGAAGGATTATAAAAAAGCAGAGGAGTTATTTATTTTTGGCGTCATTTTTATAGGCGTTAGTTGGAGTGGCATTGAATGGTCTCTTTACCTTATGGGATATAACTTATTCCTACTTATTGCAATGCCAATATTCCCTCTGCTGTGCTATTTTATTGCAACGTCCGCATTTATCATATATATTTCCGAGAGGTATTACAAGAGAAGGATATGGATTATATTTGCAATTGCTGCGTTTTTGATATCTGTTATAGCAATGAACTGTATGAATTGCCTCTTTGAGTGAAGTTTTTAAGCTGGATTAGTTTAGAAAGATTAATGTTCTTCTATAACAGGGAAAAAGTTCAAGGAAGGGAAGCTAAAGCGCTTTCAATTATTTTACCAACTGTAGGGTGTATGTGGAGAAAGTGTAACATGTGCTCCTACTTTGAGGATTCCCCTATAAATTCCTCAATTGATATATTTAGTGAATTTGTAAATGAGTTTAATAATGCATATGATATTGAAATAAAAAAAGTGAAATTGTTTACGTCTGGAAGTTTTCTTGATCCGAGGGAAATAAGTCCAAATGATGCAAACAAGATAGTCTCGTTTCTTTCTGATAAAGGGGTATGTGAAGTTACTTTAGAGTCAAGACCTGAGTTTATCATAGAAGAGAATTTAACGGAATTAACGAAAAATAATGATATACAGATTGAAGTGGCGGTGGGAATAGAATCTGCAAATAATAGAATACTTAAACATTCTATTAACAAAGGTTTTACATTTGAGGATTATATTTCTGCAAGTGAGATCCTTAAAAAATTTAATATTAAAAATAAGGCCTATTTGATGATTAAACCGCCTTATTTGAATGAAAAGGAAGCAATATATGATGCTATTCTATCTGCCAAACTAATCGAAGATATTGCAGACGTTATTTCTTTCAATCCCATGACTGTACACAAAAATACCCTTGTTGAGTATCTATGGAATAAAGGTGAATATTCTCCCCCTTGGGGATGGAGTATACTTAAAATACTAAAAGAAACTTCAAATTTAAGGCCAGATATTATTTGTCACCCTGTTGCATTTGGAAGATCACGTGGCCCTAAAAATTGTAAGATATGTAACAGAGAGATTGAAAAAAGAATTTTAGATTTTTCACTTAAAAATGATCCAAAAATTTTAGAATATGAGTGTGAGTGTAAGAAAGAGTGGGAAGAAGAGTTATTAAAGTTATGAACTGGCCTTAATTTTAGAGTCGGTATATGTTGAGAGTATTTTTCCGATAACACTTGAGCTGAAGCGATTATTCTTGTTTTAAATATAATAAAGAAAATAAAATGATTGATATTCTAAATCAATGAAATTTATAAAGTAAGTCTTTTTTAGATGTTTTATCAATTTGAGGCGATCATTGTGAAAAAATTAGCTATTGTTGCCATATGTTTAATTTTAGTTTCTGCAGCCGGTATAGGCTTGCTTAGTGCAGCTCAAAACAATAAACCACTACTAGAAGGAGGGGCTCTTCTTTATACTATAAACAATAACGTAACATCCTACAGATTTAAAGTAATGTATAAAGATATAGATGGAGACCTTCCGCGATATATGTTTGTATATATTAACGGATCTAGAAGGGCAATGGTAAAAGCTGACCCATTGGAATTAAATGCAAAAGAGGGCATCCTTTATACCTTATCGTTGTCAAGTGAGGAATTGGCCGAATTTATGAAAGGTAAAAGTGAGTGGGGCGTACAATACTCTTTCAGGACAAATGATGGACATGGGGTAGTGAGTACTGAAGAGAGTAGTTCAATGACATTGGACTATGAACAGATGGGACTTACACTGGAGCATTCTTCTGGAATTAACTCAAAGTGCGGAAAGTAAATTTATTTATATTTTTATATTATTTTTTTTAGTCATATTATTTTTACATGCAACTAGTCTAGTTAACCATTGGATTAATCTTAATGAAAATATAGAAATATCGGCATTGGTCAAAAAAATGTTGTGCTTATTTGAGTTTTTGAATCCCTATTAAAAACTTGTCACCGTCTATTTCCCACTCTTTACCAGTGTAATCCTTGTTTTTTGAAAATGCTAATGACTTGCTCCTTGTTTCATGTTTAATGTAATCTTCATGGGCCTTTAAATCAGATTCAAAGTTAGATACAATATAAGAGTTAATATAATCTTCAACATTCAAATTGGACTGTTTTCTCATTTCTTGAATTCTTCTAATTACTTCTCTAGCAATGGCTTCAGATTTCAATTCTTCGGTAATCTCAGTATATAAATAAATTTTTCCATTTTCAAACTCACTGAGTTGGTATCCTTTTGGTAAGAGGTAATTAAAAGTGATATCCTCAGGAATTATCTGAAATCCTTTCAAATCAAATGTGCCCTCTTTTTCAAGCCCTGACTTTACAAGGCATGGATTAACTGTATCTAGCAGTTCAATGACTTTCTTGGCATCGCCTTTAAATCTAGGGCCAAGGGATTTATGATTGGGCAATATTTCAAGTTCTTGCACAACTTCACCAATAACGATATCTTTGACATTAATCTGTTTCTTCATGATTTCAGATAAAGAAATAACAGCTTTTTTAACAGTTTCATCTTGCGTTTCAACAATGACTTTAGACATCGGCCATCTTAGTTTAATACCTGCTTTTTGTCTAGCATGAAGGGTGCCCTCTATTATGTTTCTGAGTATATCCATGTTTAGTTCAAGTTCAGAATCAATCATGGAAGGATCATATTTATCCCACTTGGAAAGATGAATTGAAGATTCGCCTACAAAGTTCTTATAAATTGCTTCAGAAATGAATGGGGATATTGGTGCCAATATTTTTGATAATCTCTTAAACACGTAGAATGCAGTGGCATAGGCACTTATCTTCTCCTTATTATCATCTTCAAGCCACATCCTTTCCCTTACCAGTCTAATATACCATCTAGAAAGATCTTCGAGGATGAATTCCTTTATTTTTCTTGGGATGTAATGAAGCTCTAAAGTGTCAAAAGTCTCCTCAACTTCCTTAGTAAGGGTATTTATTCTAGACAGTATCCATTTGTCTTCATCTTTTAGGTATTTCTTAACATCATTTATTGGAGTATTGACATCAAACTTGTCAAGAGACATATAGAGTGTAACAAACTTATAGGCATTCCAAAGTATATTAAAAGTCCTATAAATACTTTCAACATTTTCCCAGTTAAACTTTAATTTATCCCATGGTGCAATCTCCCATAAAAGATAAAATCTTGTAACATCTGCACCATATTTCGTTATGACATCATTTGGATCAACAACATTCCCCAGAGACTTTGACATCTTTTGGCCAAATTGATCCAAGACAAAATCATTCATTAAAACTTTAGTATAAGGGGCTCTGTCAAATACAATAAAGCTTTCAAGCATTAATGTGTAAAACCACCCTCTTGTCTGGTCAAGCCCTTCGGTAATAAAGTCAACAGGAAAAAGTTCGTCAAATTTTTTTGTATCCTGGGGATATCCCAAGGAGCTCCATGTTGAGGCGCCCGAGTCAAACCACACATCTGCAATATCAGGAACACGTTTCATTTTTTTAGAGCATTTAGGGCATTTTATGTGAACTTCATCGATATAGGGTTTATGAAGATCTTCTGGAATAGTCCCACCCAAAGACTTTATTTCTTCAGTAGAAGAAGCAACGACTGTGTTTCCACACTCACATTCCCATATGGGGAGGGGAATGCCCCAGAATCTCTGCCTTGAGATGCACCAATCCCTTGCACCTTCAATCCAGTTATGGAATCTCTTCTCCCCCGCCCAATCAGGGACCCATTTTACTTTTTTGTTTTCTTTCAAAATTTGATCTTTAATAGCTTCTACTTTTATAAACCATTGGTCAGATGCCCTGTATAGTAAGGGGGATTTGCATCTCCAACAGTGGGCGTACCTATGAAAAACAGAATCCCTGAATACTAAAAACCCTTTATCTTCGATATCATCGACAATCAAATCGTTTGCATCTTTGATGTAGATATTTTTGTATTTCCCGGCTTCGTCGGTAAATTTACCGGTTTGGTCAACTGGAGAAAGTATGGGGAGTTTATACTCCACCCCGGCACTATAATCTTCAGGCCCATGTCCCGGGGCTGTGTGAACACAACCAGTACCGTCTTCCAATGTTACATAGTTTGTAAGAATTATTGTATGTGCATTTGGCTCTTTGAATTGTTTATGTATGGGCAAATCATCTTCCATTATATGCCTGTATTTAAGGCCTAATAGGGCCTGGCCTGTGATAGTTTCTAGTATTTCATAATCTTGAATGTCAAATAATGTCATTAGTTTTTTTAAAAGCTCTTTTGCAACAATCCAAACTTCATCTACTACTTTGACCCGTACATATTCATATTTAGGATTCACTGCAATTGCAACATTTGCAGGGATAGTCCAAGGAGTAGTAGTCCATATAATAATATATTCATCCTTATTTCTTTCTAGCGGAAATTTTACATAAATGGAATAATCTTCAACATCTTTGTATTCATCAGTTGCTTCATACCCAGAGAGAGGTGTTTCACATCTTGGGCACCATGCGACGGTCGCCTTGCCTTTGTATAAAAGATTTTTCTCCCAAGCCTTTTTAAAAAAATACCAGGAGGCCTCAATATAGGAATTCGATAGTGTCATATAGGGATTGTCAAAATCACCGATCATCCCAAATCTTCTATAAAAATCAATCCATATTTTAAGGAAAGACAATCCCCTTTCCCTACATGATTTTATAAAAAGTTCAGTTCCTATTTTTTCAATATCACTTTTTGTTTTAGTGCCTAGTATTTCTTCAACTTTCACCTCAATGGGCAGTCCGTGCATATCAAATCCAGGTTGGTGCCATACATTGTAGCCATTCATGGATTTATACTTGAGAACAGGATCCCTCAATGCTCTGGTCCTAGCATGACCTATATGTGGCAATCCATTCATATAGGGGGGCCCATCTAAAAAGTAAAATTTAGGGCCTTCAGATCTAAGCTGTTTCAGTTTATCATAAATGTCTATTTTTTCCCATTCCTCTAGGATTTTTAGTTCTAGAGATACGGGATTATAGTCTTCAGGCACCTCAGAAACCATGAAGTCAATAACTATAGATGTTTTAAAGGTTTTTGGTAAGTCTAATCTTTTCTTTCATGAACAAATTTTGGAACTGCTTGTTTTAAAGGATCAAAAGTTTCTATATTTTTTATTTCAACACATTTCATTGAAACTTTGGAATGTAAGGTGGAGGGGAGTCTCAATATCCTTTTGACATCTACGGTAACTTTGCCATCCACTAGAGATGAGTTAATTTGTTCAATAAGACTTAAAAAATCATTTTTTGTTTTATCGCCAATTCCCCTAATAGTTAAAAAATCCACATGATAGTTATTTAATTTGGATATTATATTTTCTTTTTCTGAGAGAATTGTGTCAGTTATATTTTTATTAAAGGGAAAATCTTTTTCAGTCATTTTTGAAAATGTCAGTGTAAACATTTTTCTATAAACTGCAGGGTAACTATTAAACAGAAACAATTCATTGGGTCTTTTGGATCCTGTAACATATTCTAAAATTTCTGACCTTCTTTCAAGAGAGAGAATCTCCTTATCAACTGCCCTAAGATGATACCCCCTGCCAGAATAAACTAAAAACAGCCTTTTGATGCCTAAATCACTAATTAATGTATCCCTTATTTTCAATACTATCTCTTTAGCTTCAGAGAGGCATTTTTCACAAACATATCCCGCCTTGCATTCACAAGTTTTAACAATTAAATCTTTGGCATCAATATCAAAAACTAATTCCGCCCCTTTCCAGTCTTCCCTGTTTTTGGGTTTTGAATAGTAAGAAACACTGGTGCAAACAGCATATGGAAAATTTTTAATCAGGAAATCAGAAAAGAGATTAACATCGTCAAATCCTTTATACCTATCGTTATATCCGTTACCATCATGATCAAAAGCGAATTCTCTTTCTTTTATTCTTTCGACTATAAATCCAGGGACGTCCTTTTCTTTCCATTCTTCATGGTAATATATCTTCCTCTCCCGAAGAGATGCCTCTTTAAAATCCATAACTCACCTTATTTGTGGGCAAAGATAACTGCAACTTCGTTTGGTTCTATCTTATCAACTCTGACAAATCCAAAACGTTCAAACTGCACTATTTCCCCTTCTTTAAGAAGTCCTATATCTTTTTCACCATAGCCGACGACTTTAGTGAGGGAATTTGGATTGATATCCTCACCCTCATATAAAATCCCGGGAACTGTGACTGATACTTTAACATTTTTATCAGATACCCATTGTATTTTTTTCACTTTCAAAAGTTCATCTTTAGAAGATTTTTCATCAGTGCGAGTTGCCTTAACTAAATCATCCTGGACATCAGTTATAAGAATATTATAGAGATCTTTCAATCTAATTATTTGGCCTTTATATAGGTCTGCAAGGTCATTTCCTGAAATGAAAAACTTTCCCGATATATCTACATTTCTAAAACCTCTGTCATAATCAGGGTGTCGTTTAAGCTGAATAGTCTGGCATTTGGCATTGCTTACTTCCAGGATTTTTGGGTCCGATACAAAGTAATATCTATCTGAGGTAGAATCGATTACTTTCCTATTGAGGGATTCAATTAAAGACCAGTCTATTACAGGCTCAGATTTAGATAGCCCTATTTCCTCCGCCACCATATGGATGGCTTCGGGGGTAATTCCTCTTCGCTTAAGGCCACGAATTGTAACAAGTCTTGGATCATCCCATCCTGAAACAAGATGCTTTTCAATTAAAGGTCTGATTAACCTTTTTGAAGTGGGGGCTCCCTTTACAGTAAATCTAGAATATTCAATAATCTTTGGATTTCTCAAGTTAAGAAGTCCCCTGATATAGTCTTGTAATTCTATCCTCAAAGCAAATTCATTGCTTCTTAGTACATGAGTAACACCAAGAACAGAGTCTTCAATTGCACATGCAAAATCGTAAACTGGCCATATTCTGTATTTGTCACCTTGGATTGGATGAGGATGATCAACAACTCTCATCATAGTGGGATCCCTCATGACGGTATTCTTTGAGCTCATGTCTCCTCTGAGCCTAAGGGAAAATCTACCTTCATCAGCAGATTCCATTTCTTTCCAAAGAGAAAGATTATCCTGGACAGAGTTAGAAATGCATGAGCAATCCTTGGAATCGTATCTCAATTTAGATACATACTCGGCATCACAATTACAGATGTACGCCTTACTAATTCTAATCAAATCTAAGGCATATTTGTAATAAAGGTCCATATCATCAGACATATTCCTTTCTTCATCCCAATTAATTTTAAGCCATTTTAGATCTTGTTTTATTGCATCATAATATTCTAATTTTTCCTTTTTAGGGTTGGTGTCATCAAATCTTAATATAACTTTACCATCATATTTTTTAGCATAATAATAGTTAAAATAGAATGACATTCCGTGACCAATGTGTGGGTATCCATTCGGTTCTGGTGGAAGTCTCGTAACTACATTACCCATCTCTGCGCCTTCTAGCGGAGGAAGCTCCCTAGGCGCTTCTTTTTCTTTGGGTTTATCAAAAAAGAATTCAGGATTAATTTTTTTTAAATTACTTTCAATTTCATTATTAGACATTTTAGAGATTTGATTAATGGCATCTTCAACGGCCGATATAACTTCTTTTGCATATTTTCTCATCTCAGGCAGCTCAGCCATTATTTTACCTGTAACGGCCTTAGCATTGGGAGTGCCTCCAAATTGAAATGCATTGATAAGGGCATATTTAAATGCAAGTTTATGAAGATCTTCACTCATTTTACCACGAAAGACTATATTAATTTAATATTAAAAGGTTATCAATCATATTAGTATATTCAAAATTAGAGATATCTATGCGATTAAATATTGGCTATTAAGGAATAAATTATTTTTCTACCGAATTGTTTAATTTTAACTTCTTAATTGAAGGCAAGAAGTAAGATATCCCAAATATTAAAAATCCTATAAAACCAAAAGGTTCAGGCATTAGAAATGCAACTATAATCCCTATTAAAGCTAATACCGCACCCTCTTTGGTGCATAGAGGGCAGCCGCCTGTAGAGCATGCTTGGCCCTTTTTTGTAGTTGATTTTTTGTCCATGTGAAGCAGAATCGGGATAAATATATAATTATTTCCGTGAAAAAATTATCACACAATCCAAATTGAATAATAATGGATGTGTGCAAAACATTCTCATTTTTACATGTTTTTAATTACAACAATTTATCTAGCGAAAGATTTATATACTATAAGTTAACTTAACTTATAGTGTAGGAAATATGGAGGTGTATCCTATGTCATGGTTTGATATTATGGAAGATATGAGAAAAATGCAAGAAGAAATTGAAAGAGCTTTTCCTGAATTTTGGAGAAGAACACCGTTATTAATCCCTGGTGAATCAAAAGAGGGAGGGGTAATAAAGTATAGAAGGCCGCTAACTGACTTGAAAGAAACAGAAAATGAGTATATAATGGAGCTTGAAATGCCGGGTATAACTAAAGACGACATTGACATAAAAGTAACTGAAGATTCAATTGAAATAAAGGCTGAAAAGAAATTTGAAAGTAAAGAAGAAGATCCTAAAAAGGGGTATTTCTTCCAAGAAAGGAGATATCAAGGTTTCTACCGATCTTTCCCATTGCCTTCTGGGATTAAGCCTGAAGAAACAGAAGCAAAGTTTGATAATGGTATTTTAGAAATATCAATGAAAAAGGCAGAAGAGAAAGATAAAGCATTAAAAGTAAATGTTAAATAAATTATCTTTTTCTTTTTTCAATATTAAACAAGTTATATGAGCCTATGTTGAATAGGTGGAACATAGCTAGATACTTTTTTGATTTTAAAATCATTTTCAAGAAGTAATTTTATTTGAGATGGTGGGACTCCAGAAGATATTTCTCTTGTTCTTCCATATCTACCTTTGCTTACAACTTTTGCATTTAATATGCCAAGCATATCTAACTCCGATATCAGATCAGATACTCTTCTTTGAGTAAGGACGTCAAGTTTTAAAATATTGCTAAGATCTTTGTATATGTTAAAAACATCCCCCGTTATAATTTCTCCGGGCATATATTTTTCCAGTAGATAGACAGAATATAGTATGAGTTTTGATTGTGTAGGGAGTGTTTTTATTACTTCAGATATCCTATCTTGCTCGATTCTATCTTTTGCAACTCTAACGTGAGGTTCAGTAATTTTTTTAGCATTCTGTCTTTCGGCAATTTCCCCAGCTGTTCTTAGTAAGTCAAGGGCTCTTCTAGCATCTCCATGTTCTTGTGCAGCAAAAGCAGCACAAAGGGGGATAACTCCTGGGCTTATCACTGAATCATTAAATGATATTTTAGATCTGTCCTCAAGTATATCCATTAGTTGGGGTGCATCATAAGGAGGAAATATTATTTCTTCCTCTCCAAGAGAGCTTTTAACTCTAGGATCTAAAAATTCGATGAATTTCAAATCATTGGAAATACCTATTATACTAACCCTAGCGTTTTCCAAATCACCATTAATTCTGGTCAAATTATAAAGTACATCGTCCCCTCCCTTTTTTAAGAGCTGATCAACTTCATCAAGAATAATAATAACTAACTTCTTTTCACTATCTAAGCTTTGGGAAAAAACGTCATAAATCTTATCTGTAGGCCAACCCGTAAGAGGAACTGACTGACCAAAGTACTCTGCTAATTTTGATAACAATCTATATTGAGTATCTACAACTTCACAGTTGATATAAATAAAAGTTATTGGCATATCCATTTTGACTTCAGACGAAAGATCAGGTTTCGGGAGACCAGTATTACAATCGATTGAAGGAGAAGTTTTTAAGAAGGCCTTACCCCCAACTTTATTTACAAGACCATTGCCAACATATTTAACTACAACTGTTTTACCAGTACCTGTTTTACCATAAACAAATATATTGGATGGCGTTTCTCCTTTAATTGCAGATACCAGTATTGCAGCCAATTTTTCAATTTCGTTTTTTCTATGGGGTAAAGTTTGAGGAGTATATGAATGTCTTAAAAATTCCTTGTTTTTAAAAATAGAATTTGATAAAAGAAGCTTATCAAATAAATCATCGAGCGATGATTGTTTGTTAGAAATAAGATCTTCTATATTCGACGTAATTGTGTATTGGAATTCTTCTTTATCAGAAACTTCAGAGAAATTCTTTGTTTTTGAACTGTCGTCGTATTTAAGATGCATTTCTTTGTCTTTGTCATTCAATTACATCACTCTATTATTTTTGATGGAGTCATCCTTTTTATATATTTCTCCCACCCCTTTATTTCCACTGCAGATTTAATTAATTAAAATTTAGTTTGTTGAAAGGAAGGATATTTTCACTGTAACAATCAAATATGAGTTGTTTTAGCTTTGTTTTAAATTATACCTTTTGTTTAAAATAAGATCATATTTATTGTAAACAAATTTTTTATGTTAGGTGACCTAAACCATCAAAAGACTTATATAGATAAAAAAATATAAAGAAATGGGATTTTAAAAATTTTATATATTATTATTTTATTTACAATAAAATTTTAGTTTCCAATGGAAATAAGGGGGTATACCTCAAATAATAATTTAAACTAATGTATTGTCTTATTTAATATGCAGGAAAATGACACATTTATTAATAACTTCAGGAACGCTGGAGGCATTCTTAAAATAGTTAAAGATGAATCGAGGAAATTAGTTACCGACGGGTATAAAGTGATTGATTTAGTTGAATTTATTGAAAAAAGGGTAGTTGAAATGGGGGGTTTTCCTGCCTTTCCATGCAATGTTTCTATTAATAGTGTAGCTGCACATTACACACCAAATCTAAATACTGATTTGGCCTTAAAAAGCGGTGATTATGTAAAAATCGATATAGGTTGTCATATCGAAGGTTGTATTGCAGACACTGCTTATACCGTCAAGGTAGATGAAAAGGACGATGATTTGATAAAGGCTACTCAAGAGGCTTTAAGCAATGCGATCGCTGCTGTTGAGCCTGGAGTCAAAACTAACTATATAGGCAAGGTAATAGAAGACACAATTAAAGATTTTCATTACAATCCAATAAAAGAACTATCTGGCCATGGGCTTAAGCCTTACATTTTACATTCAGGGATAACCATTCCAAATTATAATAGCAATGTTGGATCAAAACTTAAAGAAGGCGATATTCTTGCTATTGAACCGTTTGCTTCAACGAAGGCAGGTAAACTCAAAAATTCCGAAGAAGTTTACATCTTTAAATATATACGAGACAGACCCTTGAGAGATCCTAATTCGAAAAAATTACTAAATATCATCAAACAGAACTATAAAACTTTACCATTTGCTGAAAGATGGTTAGAAAAGGATTATTCTGATCTTAAAATTAATTTCTCTCTGAGAAATCTTATTAGATCTAATGTTATTTATCCTTATAATGTATTATTAGATAGTGAAGGGGGGCTTGTGTCTCAGGCTGAAAACAGTCTGATAGTTACTTCAAGTGGGTGTGAAGTATACACATAAAAGAATTATGATGTGCATGATTTGCGGGATGTATGTTTTACGTCCATATGTATGTCGGCTTTGTGGTAGAATAATATGTGATTCTTGCATTACTCCAGGTCAAATTTGCAAAGAATGTATAAAAATTGGTAAAAAAATTAAATAAATATCGTATATCGTTATATTTATTTAAACATATCGTTAATTCCGAAAATCTTTTATATGAATAAGTATCGATATGTGCAATACTAGGGAGGGTAATCTAATGAAACATATAGTTTTTGATCAAAAGAAATGTGCAGGCTGTAATCTATGTGAACTATACTGTTCATCTAAATGGTATGGCTCTTTTAATCCAAGAAAATCCAGAATTAAAATCAAAACGGAAGATTATGTTGACCCAAAATATAATGTTTGTCTTCAATGTGACGACGCTCCATGTGTTGAAGCTTGTCCAACTGAAGCTCTTATAATTGATCAAGATTTAGAAAGAGTTGTTCTTATTGAAGACAAATGTATTGGTTGTAAATTATGTATTAGGGCATGTCCTTATGATGGTATTTATTGGCACAGTGAATATAAAGTTCCAATTAAGTGTAACTTATGTGAGGGTGACCCCGAATGTGTCAGAATATGCCCAAAAGATGCATTGTCTGTAGGTGATTAAAATGGTTTTTGGTTATGCAGGTAAAATATTACATATAGACCTTACAACTGGAAAGACTGAAATTGAAACTCCTAATGAGCAATTTTATAGAAAGTGGCTTGGCGGCAACGGATTTGTTATTAAATATCTTTATGATAAACTGAAAAAAGGCACAGATCCTTTAGCTCCTGAAGCAGTTTCAGTTTTTGCTTCAGGTCCTTTGAGCGGTACTTTAGCTCACGGAGCTGGAAGGACTCACTTTGGTGCTAAATCACCTCAAACTGGATTGCTTGCCGACAGTAGTGCCGGCGGTGGCTTTGCTGCAATGTTGAAATATGCGGGCTATGATGCCGTTGTGATTACTGGTAAAGCAGCTGCACCTGTAATGATTGTTATTAATAATGAAAAAATTGAAATAAGAGAGGCCGAGAGATTTTGGGGACTAAAAACCATTGAAACTCAACACAGGCTCAAAAAAGAATTAACGCATGAATACAAGATTGCATGTATAGGGCCAGCAGGAGAAAAATTGGTGCCTATGACCTCTATTATTACCGATACCAGGATTGCTGGAAGAAGCGGTAATGGTGCTGTATGGGGGTCTAAAAATCTAAAAGCAATCGCTATTTATGGGGACAATGATGTTAAAGTAGCAGACATGGCAAAGGTAAAAGAGCTTTATAGCGACTTTGCTAAAAAAGCTAAAGAAACATTAGGTGGTCTTTCTAAATATGGAACCACAGGACTTCCAGTAAGTATTAATGCATTCGGTGGTCTTGGAACAAAAAACATGCAATATGAAACTTTTGAGCATGTTGACAAAATTAGTGGTGAACTGCTCAATACCGATCACTTGATTAGACATAGGTCATGTTTCAGTTGTTGCATTCATTGTGCAAAAGACTTTAAGGTTAATAAATGGGATAGTATTTCAGAAGGTCCCGAATATGAGACTCAATATTCCTTTGGCAGTATGCCAGAAGTTGCTGATCTTGATTATATAATAGCAGCTGATAGACTTTCTGATGAGTACGGACTGGATACAATTTCTGCAGGTGTAACTGCTTCAATGATTATGGAGCTAATGGAAAGAGGCCTTTTAACTGAAAAAGACACAGGTGGGCGCACTTTCAAATTTGGCAATGGCGAGGATTTACTTGAGATTGTCAAAATAATTGGTGAAAAACGTGGAGAATTTGGCGAATTAATAGGTAAAGGAACAAAGGCAATTGCAGAAAAGCTTGGCGGAGATGCATATAAATACGCTTTCCATGCTAAAGGCCTTGAACCAGCAGGCCACTCTCCAAGGGCCCAAAAAACAATGTCTGTTGGATATGCCACCTCTCCAAGGGGAGGAAGCCATCATGATGCAAGGCCAATAGAATATGGATTGCCTATAGAAAAGAGAAATACAATTGAAGGCAAGGCCTTGAATGCATTTAACACACAGAATTGGACATGCTTAGGGGATTCTCTTGTCATATGTCACTTTGCAGAGAAGATATTTGGAACATCAGTTGCCAAAGTACACTCTGATTGGATTAATGCAGTAACTGGGTGGGACACTACTTTGGATGAAGTTTTATTAATGGCCGAAAGATTCTACACCTTAGAAAGACTTTTCACCATAAGGGAGTCAGGCAAAGCTAGAACTGGAGATACTATACCCTGGCGAGTACTTAATGAGCCAATTCCAGACGGAGCTTCTAAAGGGATGTATACCACACAAAAGGAATTTGATGCAATGCTTGACGAATATTATGACCTCAGAGGCTGGGATAGAAAAGGAGTCCCAACTAAAGCAACATTAAAGAGACTAGGATTGGAAGAATACTCCAAAAATTAATAAAGAGAATAAATATTATTCTCTTCTTTTCTTTATTTTTTACTTCTATTACTCAAACTGTCATTATTTACTTTAAACATCTTAAACTGGACAGATTATCGCAAGATTTAGAGTAATATCATACCCACAATATGGTGGCATTTCAAGATTGCGATGTTATTCTCTAATGATTTGCTGCTGCATTTAACAAAAGTATTAGTTAAATATTTAAATTCTTTCCATATTCAAATAAAAAGGTGATTTCATAGAAACAATAGTTATTGCATTGGGTGGAAACGCCATAAAACAAGCGGATGAAAAAGGAACGCATAAAGAGCAATTTAGAAACATTGAAATAGCATGTGAAGCCATTTTAAAACTAATTAAAGATGGATATAAAGTGGTGATAACTCACGGCAACGGCCCACAATCTGGCAACTTAATGGTACAACAGGATGCTGCCGCAAATATAGTGCCTCCTATGCCTATGGATGTTGTAGGCGCCATGACTCAAGGCCAAATAGGATATATGATCCAGCAAACTCTTCAGAATATGTTAAAAAAAGAAAAGATTGACATACCTGTTGCCACTATTATTACGCAAGTTGTCGTGTCTAAAGATGACCCTGATTTTGAAGATCCTTCAAAGCCTGTTGGTAATTTTTTCTCTGAAACTGAGGCAAAGAAAATAGCTTCAGAAAATGACTATGTGATTGATCCAAAACCTGGAAAAGATCACATCGATAAGAAAATGAAAGGACATGTAATTAAAAAAGTAAAACCCACAGGGGATAAGCCCTATAGAAGAGTAGTACCTTCGCCTGACCCAGTAAGGCCTTCAGAGGCTGTTGCAATAAAGAAGCTTGTTGATAATAAAGTTATTGTTATTGCATCTGGAGGCGGCGGTGTTCCAGTAGTTGAGGATAAAAATGGAGTTTTGATGGGGATAGATGGAGTTATTGATAAAGATAAAGCTGGAGAAAGACTTGCCGAATCAATTAAAGCGGACTTCTTCCTAATTCTTACTGATGTGGATGTAGCATACCTGAACTTTGGTAAATCTGAACAGAAAGCTGTTAATACAATGACTGTTGCAGAAGCTAAAAACTACCTTAAAGATGGGCATTTCCTTGCAGGGAGTATGGGACCGAAAGTCCTTGCATGTATTAGATTTATTGAGGAAGCAAAAGGAAAAAAGGCGATTATTACATCACTTAATAACACGGTAAATGCACTTAAAGGAAAGGCTGGAACTACCATTGTTCCTTAATAGACTAAAGATGCATGTCATAAAATATATACAATTATCTCTTTATTTATTTCTTGTTTAAAAAAATATTTTTTTACTATTTTATGATCCATGTTAAATTGATACGGGATCATAACATCAGAGTATAAATAGCTCCCAATCTGACATAAATTTATTTTTATCATTTACAAAAACCTATATAAGGAATAAACTTAAACTCTTTTCATGAAATATGTGGTAGTTACGGGCGGAGTTATTTCTGGTTTAGGTAAAGGGGTGACTACTGCCTCGATAGCAAAAATCATCCAATCAATGGGGCACAAAGTCACTGTTGTTAAAATAGATCCATATGTTAATGTTGATGCTGGCACGATGTCTCCTTTTGAGCATGGCGAAATATTTGTTTTAGAAGATGGAGGGGAAGTGGACCTTGACCTTGGTAACTATGAAAGATTTCTTAATATTCATTTGACCAAAGATCACAATATTACAACTGGGAAGGTTTACCTCAATGTCATTGAGAAGGAGAGGAAAGGAGCCTATCTTGGCAAAACTGTTCAAATTATACCTCACATTACAGATGAAATAAGAAATGAAATAAGAAAGATTGGAAAAGATCATGATATAACTGTTATTGAAGTTGGAGGGACTGTAGGGGACATTGAGAGCATGCCTTTTCTAGAGGCTTTGAGGCAGCTTTCTATAGAGGAAGATGTCGTTTTCATTCATGTTACTCTCGTACCAAATCTTACTGTTGTAGGTGAACCTAAGACTAAGCCAACTCAACATTCTGTAAAGACTCTGAGAGAAGTTGGAATCAGCCCACATATTATAGTTTGTAGGAGCACCCAAAAGCTTAATGAAAAAACTAAGGAAAAAATTGCCCTTTTTACCAACGTTAAAGTTGATCATGTGATCAGTGCCCCAGATGTTGAGGATATACATTTCATGCCAATCATTTTTAACGAAGAAAAAATAGGTCAAAAGATTCTTGATTATTTCAAAATTGACGGGAAACCCAATCTCTCACTATGGAAATCAATCCTATGTAAAAATTATAAAAAGGATATTAATCTTGCAATTGTTGGCAAATATATAGATCTTCATGACTCTTACTTAAGCATATCTCAAGCACTAAAACATGCTTCTTTCAAAACTTGCTATAAAACTAATATATCCTGGATAGAGGCAGAAAATTTCGATGACAGTCAATCTACATATGATCTCCAAAACTTTGATGGCATTTTAGTGCCTGGAGGATTTGGATCAAGAGGTGTTGAAGGCAAAATAAATGTAATAAAATATGCTAGGGAGAACAATATCCCTTTTCTTGGAATTTGCCTTGGATTTCAGCTTTCTGTAATTGAATATGCTAGAAATGTTTGTGGCCTTAAAAATGCCAACACAACAGAAATATGTAATACTGAATATCCTGTTATTGATTTATTACCAGAACAAAAAAAGATTTCTACTAAAGGCGGAAACATGAGGCTTGGAGCCTCTGAGATCATTCTTGATAAAAATTCCATGATTCATTCATTATATAAAACAGATAGAATATTTGAAAGGCACAGGCATAGATATGAAGTCAATAAGGATTATGTTGATTTACTTACCAAAGACAAAAAACTTATTTTTTCAGCCAAATCCCCTAATGGCTTGATGGAAGCTCTAGAAATTAAAGGTCACCCTTTCTTTTTAGGAACTCAATTTCACCCCGAATTTAAATCAAAAGTTGAGTCTGTTGCCCCTACATTTTATGGCTTTGTAAAAGCGATGGGTGAAAAACAATGAATGTAAAGTCATCTGTTAGAAATATTATTTCCGAGATAAGCTCTGTTTTGGAAGAAATTGATGAAAATACTGTTGAAGAAATTATTATTGAAATTTTAAAGGCCAACAAAATATTTATCGTCGGTGCAGGCAGGAGTGGCTTAGTTGGAAAGGCCTTTGCGATGAGGCTTATGCAAATTGGATTTAAAGTATATGTTGTGGGGGAAACTATAACTCCGTCCATGGATGAAGGTGATTTGCTAATAGCGATATCTAATTCAGGGGAAACAAAAAGTGTATGTCTAGCTTCACAAATTGCAATGTCACTTAAGGGAAAAATAATTGTAATCACCTCTATCAAAAACTCTAGATTAGCTAAGAAAGCTACTAAAACAATAATCATAGATGCAAAACATAGAACAGACCCAAACAGATTTGTTCAAAAAGGATTTCACAATGAGATGCCATCATTTGCACCTTTAGGCACTCTTTTTGAGGTTTCTACATTTCTGTTCTTTGAGGGGCTGATTAGCTCTTTAATGGAAAGGACCAACAGGAAAGAAGAAGACTTGAAAAAAATGCACACCGTTCTAGAATAAACGAAATACTTTAATATTATATTTTTTAATCTAGCTGAGGGACCGTGGGGTAGCTTGGTCCATCCTTTTGGCTTCGGGAGCCAGAAACCTGAGTTCAAATCTCGGCGGTCCCATTAAATATATAAATTGACCCCCTTTAATAAATAAAGGATTCTATTTTTTTATCTCGACTAGAGGTAAATATCGAGGTGTATTCTGATGGCTGATAAATTAAGAGATGAAATAAATGGAAACAAAAAACATGCTACAGGAGACAAACCTTCTTTTTGTGTAATTGGCGCTGGCAACGGTGGTCTTGCAATGGCCGGGTATTTAGCGCTTCATGATTTTTCAGTTAATATTTGGACTAGGGACAAAGATAAAATGGAAGCCTTGGCTGCGGCAAGAGGCATTGAAGTTGAAGGTAAACTGAAAGGATTTGGAGAATTAAATAAAATCGATGTGGATTTTAAGAAATCCATAGAAGGTGTTGATATTATAATGGTGGCCATACCTGCAAATGGCCATAAGGAAATAGGACAAAAACTTGTAAAGTATGTTACACCAGGCCAAACAATTGTTTTAAATCCCGGCAGAACAGGTGGCGCATTGGAGCTTTACAACATCTTTAGAAAAGAAGGGAAAATAAGGGAGGACATTATTTTTGCCGAAGCACAGACATTTCTGTTTGTTGCCAGAAAATTAGGGGTCCATAAAGTAAAAATATTCGATATAAAAAGATCAGTTCCAGTTTCAGCAGTCAGATCATATAAAAATCCTGAATTAATAAATAAATTAAGGATAGCTTTTCAACAATTTATCCCAGCATCTGACGTGCTTCACACAAGCTTGGGAAATATTGCTGTCATGTTCCATCCTTGCGTCATGTTATTAAACACAGGCTGGGTTGAATCTGATCATGGCGACTTTGAATATTATCTTGAAGGGATATCCCCTGGTGTGGCTAAAGTTTTGGAACATATAGATATGGAAAGAATTAAAATTGCCGAAGCTGTTGGCATTAGAGTGCCATCCTTAAAAGACTGGCTATACTTCTCCTATGGATCCACAGGTGCAGATCTTTACGAGGCCGTACAAACTACGTCAGCCTACAAAGGCATCATGGCACCTTCCACTACCCACCACAGATACATCTTAGAAGATGTCCCGATGAGTCTTGTTCCAATGTCATCTTTAGGCCATAAGTTTGGCATCGATACCAGATACATTGATTCTATTATTAATATCGCATGTTGTCAACAAGAAAGAAACTTTTGGTCCGAAGGCAGAACTGTAGAAGACATGGGTATCAAAAATTTTGATCTAAAATTAATAAGGCGACTTGTAGCCGGAGAGATCGTATGAATGCTATATTAGCAACGATAGGAAATTGCATCCACGTTCAGGGAATTAAAAACTTTGAAAGCTTGTTGAATAAAAACGACATTGACACAGAGTTTATCGGCGTATGCATGGATATTGATAAACTAATTAAAATTATTCTTGATAAAAAACCCGATATTGTGGGGCTTAGCTATAGGCTTGAGCCTGAAAATGCTAAACATTTGTTCACCAAATTGAATGACTTAATCCATGAATATAATATTGATTCAAAATTTTTCTTTGGTGGAACTCCCGCCGTATGCGAGCTTGCTGAAAAAACAGGATTATTTACAGGCGTGTTTAAAGGGACAGAGACCGAAAATGAAATTATTGATAAAATTTTCAAAAGGGAAAAAAAAGTTGCAGCAGTTGATTACCCTGATACCCTATATGAAAGAATAGAAATGCAGTATCCCTTCCCGTTAATAAGACACCACTTTGGCCTCCCATCGCTTGAAAAAACTATTAAAGGCATCGAAGAAATTGCAAAGAGCCTTTCTGTTGACATTATATCGATTGGCCCAGATCAAATTGCCCAAGAATGTTTTTTCAATCAAGACAAAGTTTGCAATGAATTTGAAGGTGGAGGGGGGGTGCCACTTAGAAAAAAAGAGGATTTAGAGGCGATATATCGCTATTCAAGAATTGGCAATTTTCCTCTTTTGAGATGTTATGCAGGCACAAATGATTTGATTAAATGGGGGAATTTGCTAAAAGATACAATTAATAACGCATGGGGTGCCATACCTATCTTCTGGTATTCTGAACTTGATGGCAGGTCAAAAAGAAATTTGATGGATGCAATTATTGAAAATCAAAGAGCTATAAAATGGCATGCTGAGAACAGGATACCAATCGAAATCAATGACTCACACCAATGGGCCCTTAGAAATACTACTGATCCAATTGAAATTGCATCTGCTTACATTGCAACTCATAATGCTAAAAATCTTGGAGTTAAGTATTATATTCAACAGTTTATGACGAATGTACCGCCCGATATATCCCATGAGATGGACATCGCTAAAATGCTTGCTAAATTAGAATTGATATCAGAGTTATCAGATGATAATTTTACCATTCTAAGGATGATAAGGACAGGTCTTGCCTCTCTTTCCGTAGATGAGGATATTGCTAAGGGGGAACTTGCTTCCTCTATTACTATTGGAATGTATTTATTGCCCCACATAATTCACGTTGTTGGATATTCAGAAGCTTATAATGTTGCGACACCAAAGGTAGTAATTGAAAGTTCAAAAATTACAAAAGGAGTAGTTAAAAACTGTCTTAAAGGTTTACCTGCAATTGGGGATAATAAAAAAATCAATAAGAGAAAAGAAGAAATAAAAAAAGACGCTAGATTATTATTGGAAACAATAAACTCACTTGGCGACAACATAGATCCCTTGACTGATCCAAATACCCTCTTCATGGCAGTAAAAACTGGCCTATTGGATGCTGAGAACTTGAAAGGATTTGCTCCCGGAAAAGGGGAAATTAAAACAGCGATTATAGATGGAACTGTGCGATGTATTGACAAGGATACAGGAAAAATAATGTCTGAGAAGGAGAGGATAGCTCAACTTAATATATAATAGTTATTAACTAATATATAATAATTAATATTTATTAAATATTATTTAATAAAGTTGGATTTCTCTTATCTATATATTCCTTTATTGCTTCCTCAACAGTTGAGCTCCTCTCACCAGTATTCAAAGATACTTTAATTGATCTTGGAATCCCCAATTTATCTTTTATCAGAGTATCAAGTGCATTCACAAGCTCTTCATCAAGAGAGAAACTTTTGATTACCTTTTTCTTTTTATATTGGGGTTTTTCTACCTCTTTATGGGTAAAGCGTTGTGTCATTATTTCCTTTTTTTCCTTTTCATGGTCGATTTCCTCTTTTGTAAGGACTACCCTTCTCTGTATTTCCTTCTCTAAATCATTCTTTAAACCATTAGTTAAAGCCATCAAATCCCCTCCAATACCCTTTTACATAATTGTATATAGTCATAGGCCCCTCTTGAGTTTAGTGCATACTCAAATATAGTTTTTCCATGTGCAAAGCTTTCGGATAATTTGGTATCTATCCTTATATAGGGACTTATCATCCCTTGAAAATGATCAATACTCTCAAAAAATTCGACGTATTCCTTAGTTCTTTTTACCCTCTCATCTACAAATGTCGGAACAATGAGATTTATCATTAAATCTTTTTGAAAATCTTCTCTTAGATCATAAATTAGTTTATCTACCTTAAAAAGGCCCTTTACTGATAGATATTCCATTGATACAGGCACAAGCAACTTTTGGCAAAAATTAAGTGCATTTTCATTCAGGATGCCTAATCCTGTTTGACAGTCAATCAGTACATAATCATAGTTAATGCCTTCAAGGCGCTTTTTTAGCGCGTTTTCCCTGTTTCTCCATCCAACCATCTCTAGGGCCACCTGGGAAATTGTTTCATCAGATGGCAGTAAATCCAGATTCTTCCTAGCATTTACAATACACTCTTCAAAGGGGGCTATGTCCTTTAAGAGATGGTAAATACTTTTGGAAAACTTAACCCCAAGGCACTCTGCATCATTTCCTTGATCATCTATATCTATAATTAATACCTTTTTACCCGTGAGGGCAAGTGCATGCCCTAAATTGATTGTTGTGGTAGTTTTTCCTGTACCGCCTTTTTGATTGTATATGGCAATAGTTTCCAAGATATCACCTATTAGTTATTATTTATTAGTTGATATGTATTAATTAATAATTATTAACATTCTTTATAAATCTTTGTCTCACAGAAAAGCGATTTTTCCTCATTTAGAGTGGGTTAATTAGTCAAAAAACAGGATCTAATAAAACATGTGGCTAAAAGCACATATTTATTAGTTAATAACTATTAAATATTAACTAATAATTAATAATTGCTAAGTTAAGTTACCTTCAGAGTCGACTGATATGCCTCTTTTTTCAAGATTTTTCCGTAATCTCCAAAAAGAAGTAGTAGATATACGTTTTTTCGCCTCTTTGAGGAACTTCTCTGCATTTATTGGGCTTATAAAATGTCTTTTAACAAATTCAGCCTCTACAAGCTTAACTCTGTTTTTTCTTCCGCCACTACCTTTAGATTCCATAAGTTTGATTTCTCTTTCGATAGCCCTTATCAAATCTTCTCTAGAAATCCCGTATTTTTTTGATACTTGAGTTTCTATATCCAATAATTAACCCCCAGCATTTCAAAACTCTGTATTTTGAAATAGAAGAAGTTGATTCATTAATAAATCTTGTTGTTTTATATATTTAAACAGTCTTGGCAAAAATAACGGATTTAGATATATAAACTTATATATTCTAAACCTGATTTATATATCTGGTGTTCATTTGAAGGTACAGGTATACAGCTATATTGAAAATAACAACGTAAAAATTGTAATTAAGCCTGCAACTAAGTTATCGCCTGAAAAATTCAAAGAATACCTAAGGGATATGAAGAAATTTAATTTTGTATATAACAGGAATATTGAGGCAAACGAAATAACAATAAAAGATCCAAAACAGCTAGTTGCTTTATTTAATTATTTTGATAAAAATTACAGAATTGATGGAGAACTAGAGGGAATTAAGGTGTATGCCTGGGGTGAAAGGGGCTTATTTTTAGGAGAGGCTTTGGAAATTTTAAAAATAAAGTCTTTAGAAAGAAAGAATCAAAAGATAATTGTTTACTTGTCCAAAATTGACATCCAGTTCATGGAGAAAATTTATGCAGAAAAGCTACCGGAATGGATGAAGGAATATGATCGGATGTATAGGGATAAAGTTGTAGAAGAGATCTTAAATGAATCAAAAATTCACTTTATTAAAGAGACCGCCGGGGATAAAATAATATTTTACGTCGACACGATGCCTGAAAAGCTAAACGAGTGGCTTTCACTTAAAGATAAATTTATAGAGAAATACTCCACATTGTAATTAATGGGCAAAGGAACTTACTCACTGATATTGGAATTAGAGAGAGATCAATATATTGAGATTGGAAAACTGGGTAAATTTCTATTCAAAAAAGGGTATTATGTATACAATGGCAGCGCACTTGGCGGATTTGGAAGGGTCAAGTATCACCTGAAAAAAAATAAAAAGAAAAAATGGCACATTGACTATCTACTCGACAATTCGAAAATTATTAAAATTTTTTTATCTGAAGTAGAGAAAAATTACGAGCATGAAATATCTAAATCTTTATCTAACTCCCCAAATGCGGAAGTTCTTGCGAGGGGATTTGGGTCCTCCGATTGCAAGGATGGGTGCCCTTCCCATCTTATTTATTTTAGTGAGAATCCAGAAATAAGCGGCATCTATCAAAGATTAAATTTAAAATATCTGATTTTAGAGGAATCCGATTTCAAAAACATGCAATGTTTCAAAATCTAGCTTTAGACAGTTTTTGATATTATACCAAAATTTCCTCTTTTCTAAAAAATCGATAGTGTTTTCTAATGGGTAAAGAGAGGATTGCAATAAATATGCTTTCCCTGATTTAGAAAGAAATTGGCCAAAACTATTCAAAAATGACCGTATATGGCGACCTCCGTCAGTACCGCCATGGTAAGATAAATCAATCAGGTCCTTAGGCGGTGAATCGACAGGCAGATACGGGGGATTAAAGACAATGATATCAAATAAGGATCCCAGTTTAATTGAAGAAAACAAATCAGAGGAAAAGAAATGTATATTCTCTACTGAATTAGCTATTGCATTTTGTTTGGCCAGAATAAGGGAATAAGGATTTATGTCACAACCATACACATTTTCTATTTCCTTAGCAAGATGAAGGGAAATAATACCGCTTCCAACCCCTATTTCAAGAGCACTATCAGACATTTCGGGATTTATTGATTCTATCAATAGATATGAGTCCTCAGAAGGGGGGTAAACCCTCTCATCATGTGCCACTTTAAATTCCATAACATTCATTATATCACATAAGATACCATAAAAATTAAATAAAATTATAAATGTAACTGAATAAAAAAGTGTGCTTAAGCGGATTGGGGTGAGTCAAATGGTTAATTTTAAACTTAAAATATTCAATAATACCACTTCTAAAGATTACATTCATAATTTTAACAATCAAATAAAGTGCGTAAAGGATGCAATTTTAACCATTGAAGAGGCAATAAAGCTGATGGAAAAAGGGTGCATATCTGAAATGGGGGATAAATGTAAAATAGTAGTTGAGTTGGAAAAAGAGGCAAAAGAATACCAAGACAATATGGAAAAAACTCTTCAAAAAGGATCATTTTTAGGGCCAAGCGAAGCAAAATATGGTGAGATTTCTTCACTTATCGCTGAAATTGGCCTAAAAGCCAAATCAATTTCTGACTTATTGGCAGATTTAAATAAAGAAAAAATCCCTAACGACATAATCAACGATTTTGTTAGATTAATTGAAACAGACGAGAACATTACCCGAGAAATATATCTCACGATGAAAAAGATAGAGGATATCGACGATGAAAAATTAAATAGATTTTCCAAAAAAATAGTAAAAAAGAAAAATGAGGTCATTGATTTATCTGAATCGATTTTAGTCAGATACCATAAAGAAAATGAAGGGGACAATTCATCTAAAACTTTTGAGAGTATAATTTCCATATTGAAGAAAATCCCAGAAGATGCAGAGAATCTGATCATGATCATTAATCGCTGACATTTGGTAGTATGATGAAAGTAATTGAAATAGATAATATCACAAAAAAATACAATGGAAGGGTGGCTGTTAACAATTTTTCTTTAGCAGCCGAAAGCGGAAAAATATATGGATTTTTAGGGCCAAATGGGGCCGGGAAAACCACCACCATTAGAATGATTATGGGGATAATTGCCCCAGATTCGGGCACCATCAAGGTATTCGGAGAAAAACTCTCCGAAGAAAGCAAAAAAAGAATTGGATATATACCTGAGGAAAGAGGGCTTTATAAAAAATATAAGGTCTCCGATCTATTAATCTACTTTGCCAAACTGAAAGGACTAAGCTCAGAAGAGGCTAGAAAAAACTCAAGCTTATGGCTTGATAAAGTTGGCCTTAAAAATAGGGCCAATAGTAGGATAGAGGAGCTTTCAAAAGGCATGCAACAGAATATACAACTAATAGTGGCCTTAATTAATAACCCCGATCTCATTATTTTAGATGAGCCGTTTGTCGGTCTTGATCCAATAAACACAAGAAATATGAAGGAAATAATTTATTCACTGAAAGAATCTGGCAAAACAATAATATTTTCAACTCACCAGATGAATGAAGCGGAAAGACTGTGTGATCATATATTCTTAATTGATAAAGGGACGAAGTTAATAGATGGGACAATTGGAGATGTAAAAAAGAAATATTCCAAGAATTTTGTTTCTGTTGAATTTCAGAATAGGATGCTAAACTTTGATGACATAGATATGATAGAAAATGTCTATTATGACGGAAATAAAGTGGAGATGGAATTAAGAAAAGACAGTAACTATAACGAACTACTGGAAATACTAATGAAGAGAGGAAACATAACAAAATATGAAATTTCCGAATCATCACTTGAAAGCATTTTTGTTGAGGTAGTGACAAATGGCGTCTAAAACAAAAATTGTCGCAGTAACTGAATTTATAACAAATGTCAAAAGGAAAGAGTTCATTATTTTAACATTCCTTCTCCCGCTAATACTGTTTATGTCAATGGTGATTCCTTTACTTTTCATGCAAACAGTCTCCCATGAAAGGGAGGTCCTTGGGGTAGTCGATGAAACTGGCGCTGTCTTACCCATTCTCAAAGAAAGATACCATGATTACAATATAAGGGAAATCAAAACTGCAGTTGAGGCAAGACAACTTCTTGAAAATGACAGTATATCAGGCTATATAGTGATCCCAAAAGATTTTTTAAAGATTGGAAAGGCCTCTTATTACTCCAAAATTCAATTATCTTCCCTATCACCAGCCAATTTGAATCTTGAGAGGATACTATCTGATATTGTGATAGAAAATCTCCTCTTAGACAAGGGTATTCCCAAAGAAACAATAAACAAGGTCAAAAATCCAATTGAAATGGAGCGGGTCACTGTAACAAAAAAAGGTGAGGAAATAGAAACTCCTTTTGCATTTTTTGGTAACTATCTCTTGCCTTTATTCCTTTTCATGTCAATTATGAATGCGGGCGGCTATTTACTAAACGGCATAATTGAAGAAAAGGAGAATAAAGTGGTCGAAGTACTGCTTTCCACTATTTCTTCCAATGAGCTATTATCCGGAAAAATTTTGGGATTGGGGGGCTTAGGGATAGTGCAAGTTGGGATTTGGACTTTTGGGATAATCATAATAACTTCATTACTTAAAATACCGTTAGTTTCCCTAGAAAAGGGTGTTTTGATGATGATCTATTTTGTTTTGGGGTATTTGTTCTATTCATCAATATTTGCAATGATCGGATCAATTTCGACAAGTACCAGAGATTCACAGCAAATATCCGCCATTGTGTCCTTTTTTGTCTTTATACCCCTATTACTTTTCCTTGGAATAGTCCAAAATCCAAATATGAACTTTATCAGAGTGCTTGGGATGATACCGCCATTTGTCCCCACAATAATGATGATGAGGGTTTTATTATCTGAAGTGCCTTTTATTGATCTGATAGTATCCATATTAATCCTCTCAGTGGCTCTTGTTGCAGCCGCAAAAATTGCATCAAAAATGTTTAAAATAGGTATACTGATGTATGGTAAAAAACCGAGTTTTAATGAAGTATTAAGGTGGATTCGGGAGTAGGTAATAATGAAAAGAATTGGTATAATTGTATGTCAAATATTTGAGGAGGAACTGTTAGAAATAATTAATAGCTTTCCAAAGATAGGCAAAATATTAATCTATGATAATGACGCCTCTAAAGAATTCCAGAATATTGCCGCAAGGGAGCTGCCTCCTGAAAAATTTAGGGTAGTGAGGGAGTTATGCTCTACTAAGTTCTTGAAAAGGGAAAATGAAATTGAAGCCCTCCTATACTTCCTTCCTCTTGCATTACACGTCGATCCATCTTTAATAAAAAAAGAGGTTGTAGCAGCTGCCAAGGAATTGGAGAAACATGTTGAGTTCCTTGTTTTATTCTTTGGGCTTTGTGGAAATTCACTCGGTGATGTTGAAGCACTGATGAAAGAAAATAGGATTAAGGTTCCGACTAGCATACTAAAGGATGGCCAGGGGGAAATTGTCGACGACTGTGTGTGTGCACTTATAGGGTCAAGAAAAGGATACATTGAAACAATAGGTGAAGAACCCGGGACTTGGTTTATGACATACGGCTGGGCCAAATACTGGAAAGAACTATCCTGTGAAACTGTAGGTACATACGATCCCAATAAAATGAAGCTTGTTTTTGAGAAAACAGGATACAAAAGAACCCTTGCACTAGAGTTTGACTTTGGAGACGAGGACATTTACAGCAAAAGATGTAAAGAATTCTCAGAAATATTTAATCTGCCTGTATGCTATAAAAAAGGCACCACCAGTATTTTAAAAGACGCTCTTGGAAAGGCAATAAATGTGGTGTTAAATGATTGACCTTACAAACATTCTCCTAATTTTCCTGTTTGCAAAGATATTTGGCGATCTAGCTGAACGAAAAAACATTTCTAGTATTGTTGGTCACGTTATTAGTGGGATTATTTTTGGACCGTTTATATTAGGGATAATATACCCCGGCAATGACGTAGAAGTTCTTGCAGACATTGGACTTTTAGTGATAATGCTATATGCCGGCCTTACAAGTGACTATAAAGAATTAGTAAAGGCAAAGTTTACTGCAGTGATCATAGGATTGTTTGGGGTGATTACATCATTTCTTTTTTGCTTTTCTATAATGTCTTTTCTTGGATTTGATTTGATTTCTTCCTTGTTTGTGGGCATCGTTCTTACAAATACTGCAGTTGAGATTGTAGGAGGCATCGTGGCCAGTGAAAAAAATCAAAAGGTATCCCATATCCTCCTTGGGGCTTCATTTTTTGATGACATAATTGCGATATATCTTGTCGGACTGCTTTATTCAATCACCCTAAATCAATCAACCTTGAATTTTGTGGACATAGGAAATGTGACACTTAAAATAATTGTTTTCTTCGTAATTACAATACTATTAAGCGAGTTTTTGATATCATCAAAAGGCCCAAGACTGGTCAAATACCTGGTGGGAGGGGACCAGCATCAATCAATTATGCTGGTATTTATCTTCACCTTGATTTTTTCCCTCTTTGCATCATTTATAGGTTTACACGAAGTCGTGGGTTCATTTTTGGCAGGACTGATACTAAGTAGGATAAAGGAAAAGGAGGATCCGATGCTGTCGTTTAGGATCCGATTTAATGAAGTTACCAGTGAGATTAATACCCTGATGAGATTTTTGTTCATGCCGCTCTTTTTTGTGTATATTGGCCTGATATTTAACAAGGGAACTGCCCAACTAAACATCCCCCTGATAGTATTATTGTTTATGGGCGCCATGGGGGGTAAAATAATCGGCTGTGGTTTAGCAAGCAAAATTTCTAGATTGAACAACAGGGATGCCCTTTTAGTTGGTGTAGGGATGTGCGGAAGGGGGTCCTTAGAGCTTGCCATCCTAAGGTATGGATTTTCCAATGGCGTTATATCAAGCGGTGTATACTCGTCAGTTGTAATAGTCACACTACTATCTATATTGATTACGCCCTTCCTGTTTAGTAAACTAATAAAAAAATCAGATATGAATCTCTATAATGTCTCCGTCCCGTAATACGTGCTCTGGCCCTACCCTCTGCCCATCGAATTTGGCGGATTCGCCCCAAACTCTTGCAAACTTGAAGTTTTTGTAGAGATTTTTATGAACTTTTTTAGCGGCATCCAAAGCAGTAGAGTTGATTTTCATTGGCATAGCTTCATTATCAATCTGCCCGCCCGGAGAACGGGTATAGACCCTTATTATATCTAGAATAGAAAAAATCTCGGCGGGTAAAATATCAAGATTAACGTTATTTATGGCAGATATTGGGATTATCTTAAAATTAGTTACGTTACTCTGTAATTTTTGAAGGCCTTCCTTACTTCCAGGCAAATCACCTTTTGTTCCAACAATGATTGCTTTTTTATATTCCAATGAGCTGTCCAAAACCTCAAAAATATCTGTTAGCGTCACAGGCTCTTTTATGGTGATTATGGCATTGTGCACCCTTTCTTCCTGAAGGACCTTTTTAACATCCTGAGAATTACACCCAACTAAAAAGTTTTCACCTATAATTTCTATGCCTCCTGTAGGCAATTTTTGAATTTCTATATTGGGCACTTTTTTGTTGATCCTTAATCCTTTAGCCTCAAGCTCCCTTAGAATTAATTCCAGATCTTTTAACGGATCAACTGATAGATCGACTACGATTACTATGACATCAACGGCCCTGATAGCGCTGATTAGCGGGCCACCCATACCCCTTCCCAAAGAAACGCCTTCAATTAATCCAGGCATGTCTACAAGCTGTATCTGTATGTCTTTGTACTGAAGCATGGCAGGCGTTGGTTTCACAGTAGTAAAAGCATAGTGGCCTATATCGACATCCTTACCAGTAAGTTTATTTAAAATAGTTGATTTACCAGAATTAGGAAGTCCGGCCAAAGCTACTTGGGCCGCGCCCTCTTTCCTAACAAAAAAACTAGTTCCCCCAGATCCGCCTTTTTTTAGTTCTTTCTCCTTTTCAACTTCTTTTTTTAATTTGGATAAATTCCGCTTTATCTGAAGTTGCATTTTTTCTGTGCCTTTGTGTTTAGGTATTGTGCTAAGCATTAGCTCCAGGGCTATTAGTTTTTCTTTTGGATTCTTAGCAGATTTATAGGCATCTTCTGCTTTGAGATATTCCGGGGTGACATTTACGGGCATGGTATCAACAAAATATTGTATTGCTATAAAAGACTTAAGTTGTAACCCTTTAAAAAAATTAAGATTCATTTACCTTGAAAAATTAAATAATACACATTAAAAGAAAAGATTAAGAGATTAATGTTTTTTCCAAGCTTATCTAACAACAGTGACCCTACATGGAGCGTATTTTACCACTTCACTTGCGACATGACCCATCAGAAGCCTTCTAATTCCTGTCAATCCTGTTGTACCCATTATTATATGGTCACATCCCTCTAAATCTGCTACCTGTAAAATTGTGTCGGGAACTTTTCCTAGTTTTAACATGTTTTTCGTCTTAATTCCCTTTTGTTCTGCATATTTTGACATTTCTCTTAGAACGTTGTTTCCGCGTCTGCACATCGGGTCATCAATTATGCACTTAAGCTGCTCCTCATAAAATGGAGAATACCTCTTTATGTCGTCAGTTCCCTTTATTTTGACTTCCCATTCAGGGGTGAATCTGTCCATGGATTCGTGAGTAAGCTTCATTTTATCAGCATCTATGACATGTAACATCACTACTTTAGCCCCCGTTTTACCAGCAACCCAAGCAGCGTATTCTAAAGCTTTCTGAGAAGATTCTGATCCGTCAACTGGGACCAATATTTTATTAATTAGTTCTCCATCCATGTTATCACCGTTTTCAACTTACACATTTACTATATAACTTTTTCCTTTATCTAATTTTTTTAGAAATATCTAACAATAATTTTCATGATTTATAGATAAAAATAAAAATATTCTTTAATCTAATTTCAATATTATTAGTTTAATATAGTGGCCCTAAAATTAGGACCAATCATCCAAATGCCCGTTTATATTTTTAAATTAAATACAAATGCGCTCTGATAAGACCTTAAAGGTGAAAGCCAATTATAGGGATTAAGGCCCAGAAAAATCTATCATCTCATAAACTCCCCAGTTTATGTCTGGGCCCTAAAATTATGCCGCCATTTTTTCATGCCTATGCCTGGGTAAATCTATAGTCTTCTTGAAACCCCCGACCCAGGCAATTTTAAAAAAAAACAATGGCTATTATTAGCACTTCAAATTAGTGCTAAATAAAATTATACACTAGCATAGAGATAGCATACCTGGCCTTAAAATTAGGGCCATGTTAATTACTTGATACAGCCAAACTTGATTTTTTATATAAAATGCAGATTCAGAAGACCATACTAGAATAAATAAGTATCAAGGAGATGAAGGCGTCTGACAAAAGTGTCTAAATCCTACCAACAATTGATGGCCATTCAATCTTTGTCTGTCAATTTATTAAATATCTCGCGTTAGTAGATCATTCTTATATATCAGGTGCAATTATTCTAAGGAGAGTGCATTTACAATACTAAATACTTGAGGTGTATGTCAGATAAATAAGGTAAGAAATGTTTGGATCCCAGTTAAGACTCTGTGTAGGGAGAAGGAATTGCATATGTTTTCTAAAAATAAGTTCTGGGACTAAAAAATAGTAGAAAAATTATTCTAATTTACCCAATGAGATTCATTAATCTAAGCCTTGGGTATGACGATTATTTTAACGACCTCTAAGCTACGAATAAGACTAATCATATAAATTATATATTCGTGATTTATTTAGACAAAATTATAGTTATTATTTATGTAAAAAATTTTATTAAATAACTATACTCTTTTTTTTATTAATACTTCTTCGCCAAGCATGTCTATTATTTTAACAGCAATTATAGTTTCTCTTTTAGGTATAGACATGATATATTCTGCTTTTACATAATCATCTTTCTTTTTGGGGATATCAGAATAGCAAATATTGAATAATTTTTCGTTATGATCTGAATCAATTAAAATTAAATCAATCATAGCTCTAAAATCAGGTATCTCTACTTTAAATATTCTACTATTTTGATTTAATCTTTCAATGATTGTAGGGGATATATAATCTCTTATCTTGATTAATGCTTTATTTCCTTTTCTTTCAATACGAACATCAGCATATGCTGGAGTATGTATAAGAAATCTACCGTATCTTGAATCTGTTCTCAGTTCTATTACTTCGAACTTATTTACATAATGTTTATTATTATAATCTTTTATCCATGATTCGACAGCCAACTCTCTACCCAAACATACAATTGTAATATTTCTATTTTCTTCAGGCCTCTTTTTTAATTCTTCTTGAATTACTTGTAAATCAATTAATGTGAGCGGATGATTAAAGTCTATTATTTTGACTATGTTATTGCCTAAGATTCCATCAAAAAAAATATCTGTTTTTGTTCTTTTTATTCCAATATGTTTTATTGCCAGTTCAATTGCTTCTGTTCTTAATATTTGTAAATCATAATTATTTATTTTATATATTCCAAAAGAATAATATCTATTTATATCCTCTCCCAATTTCAATTGTTTATCGTTAGAATATTGTTTTTCAATAGTTTCTTGCAATCTTTTGCTTGTTATTTGAATCGATCCTTTGTTAATATCACAAGCTATCCATCTACGGCCTAATTTTTGCGCAACTACAGGGGTAGTTCCAGATCCACTAAAACAATCAAGAACAATGTCATTTTTAATCGATCCCATATTTATAATTCTTTCCAGTAATTTTTCAGAATTTTCTGTTGGATAGCCTGTATTATTGCTTGTATATCCAGGAATATCACTCCAATCTGTTGTATTTCCAGGGATATCAGACCAATTAGTATCTAATAATTCATTTTCACTTTGTAGATATTCTAGAATATTTTGATCATTAGGGCTGACTCGTATTCTTCCTTCAGGTAACAATTCATTATCTATTCTTTCTTGCACAAATGTCCAATGCCTCCCTTCAGGTGGAATAAAAGTTGTATCAAAAACTATTCTTTCTCTAGGATGCCTAACGCCAGGAGAGTGCATAGGTAACCATTTTACTTTTGGCCTTGACTTATATACATTTTTCAGCTTTGTATCTGTATTTTTTGTATAGACAAATAAACTATCAAAGGCAACATTAAGGCCCCTAACACCCTCAAATATTTTTTTTGTTCTGTTAACAGAAATTTCATTAACAAAATTTTCTTTCCCGAATACTTCGTCCAATATTATTTTTATATAATGAGAAAAGTGATAGTCAAACCTAACAAATATACATCCTTCATTTTTTAACAACTCCTTGAGGAGTAACATTCTTTCGTAAATAAATTGTAAGAATAAGTCTTCTCCAAAATTATTAAGATACATTAGCTGTTCATCAGGACTATAATCTTCTCCCTCTAATTTCTCTATTTTTATACCTCTTAATTTTACCCTCCTTATATAATCTACACCAGTATTGAATGGAGGATCTATGTAAATCATATCAATTTTTTCTCGAAATCCCTTAGAAAGAAGAAAACTAAGAACTTCTTTATTATCCCCATGAAATAATAAATTATGCCAGTTTTTATTTAATATACTGAATTCAATTCCTTCATCAAAATTTTCATTATTTTTCGAAAATATTTCAATTAGTTGAGCGGGAAAACCTTTAATAGTATCAATTCTAGTTTTACCTGTCCACCATAGTTTTGGTCTTCCCCTAGTTTCACTTATCTTTGTGCTGTTTGGCATAATATCAACTGTTTGAGATCATCTCTAAAAATTCTTTTATTTTCATAACTTTAAATTCATTTATTGGTATCTTAGTCATTTGGCCCCATTCTTCTATTCTTTCTGATTCTCTTTTTGGTAAACCTTTGAGATCAACATCATAAAAGTATACATCATCCTTTTCTGAAACATCATGATCATCCGAGTGGACATATACAATTAACAATTTAACATTTTTATTTATTCTTAAATCTTTTATTATTTCTTGAAATGATATATATTGGCCCTCTCCAATTAATATGTAATTATCTTTTGAAAATGTTTTCTCTTCAACAATAAACAACTTTTTATTTTTGTTGAGTAATATAAAGTCAAAATCAATAAAACAATAGTTTCCACCCATATATTTACGAAAAAATCCACTTACTCCTTCTTTCTTAGTTTCACCAGGGCGTTCCTTATATTCACACTTTGTTATATTTATTATTGAATCTCTAATTGTATCAATATTTCCTTTTATGATTTTTTTCTGGCACGAGTGTTTTATAAAAATGTTTTTTTCGTCTTGATAATAAAACTTAGATACAATTACCTTAAAAAATTTTAATAATATATTTGGCGTTACATCTATTTCAAATAAATCATAATTTTTGTAATCAAGAATCATTAAATATCTTGTTTCAGGATTTTTGTTAACTTTATATATACAAGCAGCAAAATATAATTTTTTATTATACATTTTCCATTTTCTTTGAGCAATAAAACCGTCCAGTTTACTTGGACGAGTTCCAAAAACTTCAGATTTAACCACTATGATACACCCAATTCTTAATTTTTTGTATATTTTCATGGCCAATTGTGTCTGAATTAGAAATTAATATTTCATACTTGATCTTATTAGGATTTAGATTTTCTATCTTTTTCATGGCTATTTCTTTTTCTTTTTTTCTAAATGCTTCGGCTTTTATTTCTACAATTAATACTTTACCATTTCTTTTTTTTATTAAAAAATCAGGAGTATAGTTGTGCCATTTTCCATTTTCATCTTTATATTCAAATAAAAAATCAGTTTTTTTCTGATCTGTAATAGAGCCAGTCATATAAATATCTTCAATATCATCAGGATCTTCATTAATAAGAGTTAATATACTTAAAAAAAATTCTCTCTCTAACAATGAGTCCAAATTATATGGCGAATAATGAAAACTAAAATTATTTTTATTAATATTTTTACAAGAATCATGGTTTAAAATTAAGTCCTTATTTTTTTTATTATATCTTATTTCTGTATAATATACTTCAGTTCCATCCTGAAAGTCTTTTGTAAATCCTTCTTTCTTTATTAATGCTAATGCAATTTCTACGTCTTCTTCAATAATTTTGTAATTGCTTAATTGATTTTCAATTTGTTCTTTTAAATTTTTTAAATCAAATAACGATAATTCATTTTCTGGATAAAGTTGTTTTAATATTCTACTAATAGTATCTATACTCAATCTATATATGACTGATAATTCAACAATTGCCTCGTCGATATGAATGAATTCTTCTTGAATTTCTATTTCGTCTTGTCTTGTCTGTCTTAACACACCCTTAATGTTTTTAATTTCCATTGGCTCATGAATAATTCTTTTTGCCGTTATATTCTCGTGCTTGGGTCTTGATAAAGAGAGCACATAACTGTCTCTTTTTTCTTTTACTATCTTCTTTATTTTCTTATTCACCAATATAGGAGGTATTTTTGTTTTTCTTAATACAATTTTATCTTCTATTATATCCTGTCTTGTACTATCAAGAGTATGTAAATTCTCTCCATAAGTTTCCATCAATTGCATATCAAGAATTTTTACATTTTCTTTAGACAAGTAAATTCTAGCTTTTTTTGTATTACCTGGAACTTGTCTAAGACATCTAGATGCCGATTGTAAAACAAAATTATTACTACTTTTTAGTTTTCGAGCTAGTGCAGTTGCAAATAGAGATGGGCAATTCCATCCTTCAGTTCCCATATTTACAAGTAGGTATACCCTATAAGGATTATTGGGATCATTTATTCTATTATTGAAGTAATCTTTCAATTTGTCATTTGATTTGTTATTTATATCTAAAACAATAGAGGGGTCATACCCTAATTCAATTATTTTTTTTTCGACAATTGGTTTAATCTCTTTTACATCATCTGTTTTGGGGAAATATAATGCAATTTTTGAATTTGATTTATTCTCAATTTTAACATTTCCATATTCGTTAAAAAAATCTTCCAATACTATTTCAACAAATTTTTTTGATGATATGTCCTCATAAGAGTATATACTATTTTTTACTTCCTTAAGGATTCCATCTGCTATACCTTGAGACAAACCATACCAAAAAACAACATCTTTTAAAATCTGTTTTTTATAATAAGGAGTCCCCGTCGTATTAACTACAACTATCAAATTAGTTTCCTTTTCTAGATAATCTATAGTTTTTCTAACTTTTTTTAAACCATTTTCTAGGTCTTGCCCATAAGTATGATGAGCTTCGTCTGAGAATACGGCTAAATTAGGGAGTGAAGCAATAATCTCCAATCTTAGATTTGCTATTTCTTCATCTTCTTTTAATCTTTGTATTGATTTGTTACTTTGATATAATGTAGTCTGAAATCTTTTTCCTGTGGGTTTTTGTATTCTAATCTTTTCCGTGTTGGTAATTATAACGTTATAATTAGAGCCTAATCCTGGTATACTTTTTTCTCTGTCTTGAGTATAAGATATTTTTAAATTAGTAATAAAGATAAGATATAATCGTTCGGGCAATATTAGATCATAGGGTACATCAGAAATTTCTTTTAATGCCCCCACGATAGTTTTTCCGGGAGCAAATACTAAAGCATTCTTGACGAAATAGTCGCCATATTCTATAGCCATTGAGAATTCAGTAGCAATTATAGCACCTATGAGGGTAGTTTTTCCTGCACCCATAGCTAATGCTAAGATGTAACTGGGGTATGCCATATCCAAGGTCTCTCTAATGGATTCTAATTTATTTTTTTTTACAAATTCATTGTCGTTTTTTATTTTATTAAAAAAAGTTTCAATCGTATTTTTATCAATAAGATCTTCTGGATAGTTTTCATAAAAAAATCCTAGGCCTAATATATCAAGTAGTTTCCTTCCTTCAAAATATTTAGTATATACGTCTATAATTCTTGGTGTTTTTTCTATAATCCTAAGATACCAATAAGTTTCTAATGCCTCAAATTGAGCTTTTCTAAGATATCTAAGATATTTGTTACCCTTGTCATCATTAATAAAATTATAATCAAATATTTCTTTTATTAAAGGATATTCACATCTATAATCATTTTCTCTCCACTCACTCACTTTATTTTTTATTTCATTTGGAAGAAAAAGCTCCATTATAATCCTCTTTTTTTCTTACAGATTGATATATTAAAACATTTCTATTTGTCTTTTCCATTTAATTATTTAAAACAAGCTATTATACTATATTTTATTTTAAAAAATATATTGTTCCTGAAAATATCACCCTCTAATTTGGCCTTAAAATTAGGGCCATTCTTTTTGGCTTGGAAAACGATATTCAATTTAACTAATCCTTAATCAAAGAGTATCCTATCCATAATAAAAATAAAGGAAATATCATTAATAATAGGATACCAAATAAATTCAGGAAATACATATTGCTATATGGGAATCCCATAAATACAGCCAACGGGCTAATCTTAAAAAACAGAAATAACGCAGGAAGTGAATATTTAACTAGTATCCATCCGCCTACACCCATTACCAATAGTCCAAAAATTGCTTTGATTGCACCCATCATATCTTCCTAGTTGCTTTTGTAATAAAATTTGTTGTCGATTAAATCTACTGAGTATAGTTACTATTCCAAATAACAATTGATTGATTATAACGTTCATTTCCTTCTTTCCATAATTATGTTTCATTACCAAAGATTTTTGTCCAATTTTATCTTTTTCCAAATGTAAATTTTTTAGATTTTTATTGGCCCTAAAATTAAGGCCAAAGTATTATGAAGTGGTATGGGTTATGAAGGCATGAAGGAATATTACTGTTATAGGTGCGGGGTAGTGTTGGCCAGGCCGATTGAGATAACTGCAAGCTATTGTTATGATCCAAAGACAGAGAGGACATTTTTAATTTGCAGGAAGTGCAAAAGAAAAAAAGATAGGGTTATCTGGTAATTTAGTAATCTGTATACAAAAGCTTGGAGCTTATGAAATTTTTATTTTTATATAGTTTGAAAATAAATGATTTTTTATATATAAATATATATATTAATTAGATTTAAATTATAAAGAAAAAATTTATATACTAATAACTAAATTTATTATGAGGGTAAGGCCTAGGGGGAATTTGTGTACCGGAATGGTGCACTCTATTAGTAATCCCCCTAGGGTCCTCTTATATAATTTCTTCGCTTATTATCTTTGATTTAATAAGATTATAATAACATGTCTCTTTTTGTTCATATTTTCTTAAGATGGCCCAGGGTATAAAGTCAATTGCTTGTAATTCTCCCGAGGTTCTTGAATCTATATGGAATATGTCTATATTCGCAAATGATTTGTATTGCTTTACTTCTTTTTCTAATTTTTCATTTAAGTTTTTTCTTTCTTTTTTTGATAGACTTTTATCGAGTATAATTTCTAAATTATTTTCATTTAATGGGATTCTTCCCAAAGTTCTTACAATTAAATCTATATATTCCTGATTTTTTGTAATTGTTGTATTTATATACATGTTTTTTTTATCTAGCACAGTGCAGTATATTCCTATATCGAGTTCTGCTAATTTGCTCAATGCAAATTTTTTTATTTCTTCAGTAGACTTATTTGCTTTTATTTCAGGAGTATTTTTCATTTTTTTATTTAATTTTCTATTTCTAATCTTTTTTGATATTCTTTTAAGCGGAAGATTATCATTTGTAATTACCAGGGCTATTAAAAAGAATTTTGAACCATTACTTCCTAGGTCTCCAGATTCATCAATGTATATCTTCAAATATTCACCATTGTTATTCAAGTTAATTTATTGCCCTACTAAGAATTTGTCAGTTATATCCTCCCTAAGCATTTCGTAAATTTTCAATTCTGATCTTATTTTCGATATACTCTCTTCAATTCTAGTTATTTTTTTTAGCATCTCTTCTTGTTTATCCAAATCTAGGAGTATTGGTAAATTTCTGATATAGACTTTAGAAATATTTTTTTTTGTTTTACCAGTTTCACATACCCTGAAGTATTTCCATATGGCCTTACTATTAAGGTAATACACTAGAATCTTAGGATTAATTTTCCTCTTATCGCATTTTATTCTAGCTAAATAATGGGATAAAGTAAATTGAACATCCTCCTCATTAATATCAAACAAACTACTGTTTCCAACATTTGAAGATAAAGCAATAATAATATCGTCAGAATTTAATGAATATTTTCTAAGTTCGGCGCCTTTAGATTCATTAATATAGACAAGGTCAGTTAGATCTATTTCTCCTTCTTTTATGTTTTTTACTACTAAATGAACATATTCTGAAGCTTTTTTAACTGCTTCTTCAATGGATATTAATTCAACTGACATGAACATACCTTTAAGGAGATATCAGATTTCAAATACATACTCTTATGAAAAAAGAATAGATATAAATCTTTTCAATATGAATTAAGGTTACTATAAAATATTTTTAAATATTATTAAAATATAATAAGAATGTAGTTATTTAGATATAGTAAGAAAAATTTTCTTTTCCAAATACAATTATAAACATAGAGTATCATTACAAAAAGATTACAATGACCTGGGTAGAAGAATCTGTTCCACTAACAAAGGAGAATATAGATAACATCCTGAAATACCTTCCATTGTTAGAAGACAAGGCCAATAAATTTTATTGTGAAGCCTCTCAAGACGAATCTGGAGCAGTCGTACTACCTTTTTACGTTCTGACAGGCATTGGGCTAAAGTTCTACGAGGACCTCTACAAGGAAGGATTTGTAACTAAATTCAGGTGGATGGACTGGATTGCAGAAGCAGGGGAATATTCTGCCAGTGATGAGAAGCTATCTAAGGCAGATCTAAAAGATATCCGAAGGCTCCTCACAATAATAGTCAGGCAGGGCAGATTCTGCGAGGGTCTGCTTGAAGAAACAATAGAAAGTGGATTGATGCTGAAGATCCTCAGAAGATTAAAGGAAATAAGGGAAGAGATTGAATAGGCCCTAAAATTAACTTGTTATTAGAAGAAAAATAGCACCACATTAACTATGTAAAAGTGTGCGGGGGAAGGGATTCGAACCCTCGAAGACCTGCGTCACCGGATCTTAAGTCCGGCGCCTTAGACCATGCTCGGCAACCCCCGCCTAGAAAAACATCTAAGCCCATCTTTTATAAAATTACCTGATAATATAAATCTTTAGGCAGTTGGTGTTAATACATTTATAACCATCTTTAATATTGCCGTCTTTATCATGAATTGTAACTCTTCTTATAACTGCTCCACAAACTCTACACTGCTTTTCTCCAAAATTGATATATTCGTATTCTTCTTCATCATCTTCGCTGCCCTCATCTTCAAAACTGACGTCTTCCCCGGAAATATCTCTATTTATCATCTTTAGCTCTCTTTCTAACTTCGAATCGATATTTTCAAGTACATGCTTCTCTTCTGGCATCACACTTTTGGATTTCAAACTAAGTATTTTTGCCAAAATAGCGAATGCCTCATGATCAGTGTATTCTATCACAAGATATGATCCGTCGGGGGCATCATCAAAGGATAAAATAGCATAATTTTCCTCTACTTCATTTTTCAAGTAATTTTTAATTCTACGGCCAATTGATCTTCTTTCTGAACTGGCATCCTTATCTAGGATTAAATCTTCGCTAATATAAATTTCCCTGCCGGCGGCATGAAATTCTATTCCAATTTTTGTTAGCTCTTTAGTTGTTTTGCTAATGGCTTCTCCAACAGTATATGGTAGGGCCTCAACTCTTCTCATAAACATCACTAAACTTATTAGAATTTAAAGTTTTCAATTGGATACACCAACATCTAAATCCTCTATTAAACTATACAAAGTCTCTTTCAAATTTGTTACAGTATCATACCTGTCTATTTCATCAGGGAATACCCATGTAAAAGTGTCATGCTCCCAGTCAATTTTAATTTTAGTTCCATTATATAAAAACAAAAATGGATTAATCGACCATATTGTATTGTTTGTCTTGTCCTCTATATCAAAAGGCGTACCTATTTTTAATAGCTCCAAATTCTTACTATCAACATCAGTTTCCTCTTTTATTTCCCTTAATGCGGCTTCAAGACTACTTTCATCTTCAATAAATCCTGAAATTCCGGCCCACTTTCCCCTAAAAGAGCCTACTTTGTCGCTCCTTTTGAGAAGTAAAACTTTACCATCTTTAAATAAAAATGATGTGACGATGTTTTTCCTCTTCATAAAAGAAAGAAATAAACTATTATTAAAAAAAGTATCTGATTAACTGGGGCAAAAGAATGAATTTATTGCTTTCTAGCTTTCCTTTTCATTCTTCTCATTTTCTTCTTAACATGTTTCCAGCGCATTCTGCCTTTCTTTTTCCATTTTCGTGGTCTTTTGCCCATTATATCACTCAAGGATTATTTTTTCATCGTTATTTCGATAGTACTTACTGCCCTCTGTTCAACCTGCTCTGTTCCAATCTTTATGTTGGTAATCTTGGCATCTGGAATAAACCTGCTCTTCACAATTTCAGCAGTATCCACAGCAGTAGATATACTTCTTCCCCTAGCTTTTATCGTTATCTCATTCTCACCGGCATTAAATCCTGTAACTATAGCAAGAACATATGCCATTGCTTTTTTCTTTCCTACGAGTACGTCCATAATATCCCTTTAACCATAGTTCGTTGTAAACGCTAGAGAACTAGCATGAAAAAGTTTCGTTGCCTATTTATATACTTTTTGGTTAATCTGCATGATTTTATAACAATTTTATATAATTATCAATTAATTAAAGAAGATAAATTAATCAGTTTATTTTATTTATAGGTCTAATACCACTACCTTGACATTATCCTGATCAAGTAGTATGTCCCTCCAAAACACCTTAATGTTTATTGTAAATCTTGTCTCATAACTTCCAGGGGGCACCTTTGATTTGAATAAAAATGATTTTGATATCCGCTTGTTTGCCGGAAGTTGATCTTGAAAAGTAAACTTGTAACCGCCATATATTTTTTCAGAAGGATACTTATCAACAGACTCCACTTCTAACTCTGGATAGTCTGATGTGAACTCTATCCAATATTCCCCCTCTTTAAATGTTTCATCAGACTTCATATCTATCATCAAAAGCCCGTTTTGATCATGCTTTAACGACAACTCAGTTTTCAAAACTCCACCCAGATCAATCTTTTTAATATCAAATTTTGGCCTAAAAACCTGAATCCTTGTTTTGATCTTGACAGGATTCATAGCCACGCCTTCGTTATTCTTATACTTGATGGTGAATTCCAACGGGATATCTTTTCTTATTTCGGAGAGCTTTAGCACCTCCTTTTCCGCAACTACCTTGAAATTTGTGTTAGAAATCTTTCCTTTTTCCAAAACGATGGGGGGATTGGAATCAAACATAACAGTGTAAGAGGATGTCTCTATAACCTCTATTTCTATGGCGTTACTTTTTCCCTTATTCTCCAAAGTTAAAATCCCAAATTCTTCATTTGTTATTAGCATCTTGTTTGTTAAGACATTAACATTTGCAGATATTTTAGGATTTTTCTTGAAATTGAATACGCTGTCCTGTCCAAAATATAAAATCACAGGTATTAACACCAATACAATTACTATGAATATCCACTTTTTATTGACATTCATAAATATCGTAATTCATTATAGTTTAAAAGATTATCTTTTGATAATATTTATTTTTAATATTCAATAACTGGTATTCTATTTTTAATTTTCCATAAACATACCCCAAATTTTATAAATACTAAAAAATTAATCTCAATGGTATTCTATGACTACAGAAGCTCTTTACGAGAAATTATTAGAAACAATTTCTGAAGACGATCTAAAAGAAAGAATTCGTAAAAAAATTCAATCTGTTGGCGGTCTGTTATCAGAAGAAGGGGCGCTATTGTTAATTGCCGGAGAGCTTGGAATCAATATTGAAGATACGCCCAAAGAAAAAAAGCATTTCTTTATCTCAGATATAATGGATGGCATGCAAAATATTGATATTAGCGGCAGAATAATGAGAATATTTGATGTCAATGTATTCCAAAGAAAAACAGGCACTGAGGGAAGGGTGCAGAACATTATAATTGCTGATAAGACAGGCAGCATTAGAATTGTCTTTTGGGACGATCAAATTGAAAAACTTAATCAATTCAAAAGAGGGGACATTGTCACCATCAGAAATGGGTACTTAAGAAAAGGCTTTAACAATGAATTTGAAATTAGCCTTGGGAAAGAGGGTGTCATTTCCAGCGGTAGTGAGTCTACCGATTACCCCCCAATCAATTATGTAAAACTAAAAATTAGAGACATCGAAGATAAGATGAATAATATCGATGTCACCGGAAGAATTTCTACAATTTTTGGCATACGTGAATTTGCTAAAAAAGACGGGTCTATAGGAAAAGTCGGTAGTTTCATGATAATGGACGATACCGGTGAGATAAGGGTCACTTTATGGGATAAAAAAACAGAATTATTAAACTCGCTTGTAAAAAACGATCTCATTACAATTGAAAATGCCTATTCAAAAATGGGATTGGATTCAGTCGATTTAAATCTAGGTTTCTCATCAAATATTGTAGTTGAAAAAAATGAAAGGGATGATATCCCCAAATCAGAATCATCTAACCTTGCAATATCTGATGTCAAAGAGGATATGAGAAGCATTGATATTGAAGGATATGTTAAGGAAGTATACGAACTTAAAACGTTTAATAGGGACACCGGAATAGGTAAAGTGGGCAGATTTTTGCTAAGTGACGGCAATAACGAACTTAAAGTTGTTCTCTGGGATGATAAGGCCGATTATCTCGCGTCTTTAGTTCCGGGTGTTAAGGTAAGGCTTGAGTCATGCAACATAAGATTCAACAACGGTCTTGAAGCACACCTTGGGCTAGGTTCTAGAATACAGTCCTTTAAAACAGAAGAGTTTCATGAAAAGAAAATCTCTGATTATAAATTATCCGATAATGTTGATATTGTTGCCAGAGTTGATGGAATTGAAGGTGATTTTTTAATACTTATAGATGAATCAGGCACAATTCCCGCTTCCCTTGCTCAAATTCAAAATAAAAATTTTGCTATCGGGGATTCTGTAAAAGCACTTGGAACGCTTGAAAAAGATTCTGATGTATTCCATATCAAAGCCACCTCAATTGAAAAGGGTGAATATGACATCCCGCCTCTTGAATCCATCAAGAATCCTCCTCTCAAAACAATAGATAAACTTGAAAATAACGATTATTGCATAATTAGTCCTTTAATTAAAACTATAGTAAATGATGGGGACAATTTCATTGTCATTTGTGATGATGGATTTGGGAGTATTAGAGGTAAAATTAAAAAAGAAATACAACCCTGGAAGGAATACGATATTAAAGTCAGAGTTTATGAGAATAATAACTTAAAAGAGTTTTACGGGTACGGAATCGATGAAATCAATCCTGTATCCAAAGCTAAAGAAATCTTTATGGTGATATAATGGAAAAAATTAAAGATCTGGAAGATCTTCCAGGTATAGGGCCTAAAACAGCGGAAAAGCTAAGGGATGCTGGATTTAGAACTGTGGAGTCAATAGCTGTAGCTTCTCCAAAGGAATTATTTGAAATTGCTGAAATTGGTGAGAGTTCTGCCGCCAAGATAATTGAAGCAGCCAGGGAGGCTGCAGACGTTGGCGGATTTATTACTGCTACTGAATTACTAGAAAAAAGGAAATTTATTGGTAAGATTACTTCTGGAAGTAAAAGATTTGACGAATTAATAGCCGGCGGATTTGAAACTCAAGCCATAAGTGAAGCTTTTGGTGAGTTTGGATCAGGTAAAAGTCAAATTGCCCATCAGCTTTGTGTAAATGTACAATTGCCCATTGAAAAAGGAGGGCTTGATGGCGGGGCAATATTCATAGACACTGAAAGCACATTTAGGCCAGAAAGGATAATTCAAATGGCAAAAGGCCTTGGATTGGACCCAACTGAAGTGTTGGGCAGGATAAGGGTGGCCAGAGCTTTTAATTCTGATCATCAGATGCTGCTCACTGAAAAATCCGTAGAAATAATCGAATCAGAAAAAATTAAACTACTTGTAATTGATTCACTCACTTCTTCGTTTAGATCAGAATATGTGGGGAGGGGGACATTAGCTGAAAGACAGCAAAAGCTTGCAAGACATTTAAGAACCTTACATAGCATTGCATCTAATCAGGATGTTTGTGTATTTGTTACCAATCAAGTTTCAGCCAAGCCTGATGCTTTTTTCGGGGATCCGACAAGACCTATTGGGGGACATATTTTGGGCCACTCATCCACAATTAGGATATATTTAAGAAAAGGAAAGGGCGGACAAAGAATAGCAAGATTAGTTGACTCCCCAAACTTACCAGAAGGTGAGGCAATATTCTTTTTAACTGAAAATGGAATCGAAGACAAATAGGTGATTCATTGAAAAACGGAGATTTTGTTGAAATACAATATATTGGGAAAATTAAAGATACTGGCAAAATCTTTGATGTGACTGATGAAGCAAGAGCCAAACAGGCCAATATCTATAACGAAGGCAGTAAATACGAACCTGTAAGAGTTATTGTAGGGGCGGGGCATGTTATCAGAGGATTGGACGAATCCTTATTAGATATTGAAGTCGGAGAAACTAAAACTTTTGATATCTCCCCTGAAAAAGGATTTGGAAAAAGGGATCCTTCGCTATTGCAATTAATGCATCTAAATGATTTTAAAAAACACGGGATTTTTCCAAGGGCTGGACTAAAAATAGAGATCAATGGGCACTGGGCAACTGTCAGAAGCGTATCCAGTGGGAGGGTCAAATTGGATTTTAATCACCCGTTATCTGGAAAAAATCTACTATATGAGGTTACTGTCATTAAAAAAATTGAAGATCTGAATGATAAAATCAGCACCATTCTCAAAGTAAGGGCCCCGGGAATTGACATATCTTCACAAAATATAGTGCATGAAGATGACAAAATAAGCATTGGACTTAGGGGGATAAATCCTCCTTATAGATCGTCCCTTGAAGAATTTATCAAATCCGATATCCAGTCATACATTCCGGAAATAAAAGAATCTTCAATTGCCTATCTAGATTAAACTTTTAATTTTATAAACTAAACATTTATATTCATTATAGTTTTAATACCTCTAGATATTCATGGATAAACTAAAAGCTTTGATGATTTCTGTTGAGATCCCCACCTTTACTTATCTCCTTTCTTTCATCGGGGTCTCTCTTAGGGAAATTATCAAAGGAAGTTATCCTGAAAAAATGATCCAGCTTTTATTAATTAACTCCTTTTTAATTGTTTTATTTTTCGTTTTGGTTTACACAATTGGACATGTGGGTTACTCCAAAAAATTAGAAAATAAACAGAAAGAAGTTGATAAATACCCGATTATTTATGGTAAAAAAATAAGTGAAAAAAGAGATAGGTACATAAGATAGTCTAGTTACAACACCAGCTTCCTGATGATGCCTGGAGTCCAAAGGTATCTATATTATTTCCTGAAGTGTTATAGTCATAGTTAAGTGTTATCGGGATCTCAATCCGTTTTCCGCATCTATACCCTGCAAAATTAACATACATTGTATAGGTTAAGGAGTGATCGGATCCGGTAGCTGCTGTTCTTGTTGCTGGAGTTATACTAACTGTGAAGCATCTATTGCGGTATTCACACTCTGCGAGTTGATTTTGAAGAGATGCTATGGTAACTTCTTTAGACCTAATATCAGATTCAAGTCTTGATGCTTTTGAAGTCAGCGATAAAACTTCTCTTTGAAGAAGTCTTATAGTTGCATCACTATCCCCTTTATATTTCTCTAATTCTTTTTCAATGTCAACTATTTCACTTTGGTAACCACTTTTCTCTGCTTCCAACAAACCTTTTTCATATTGAAGCTTTGTAACCTGACCCTTTAATGAAGAAACTTCCACACTAAGATTAGAGTTACCCGAAGTCAGAGTTTGATTTGAATTGTAAAGTAATGCCAATCCTGCAACAGAACTTGCAAAAAGAATTCCGAGAATGAGAATTATAGCTATGGCAATAGTGCTAAAGCCGCTCTTTTTCTCAACTTCTTTGAAACTTTCCTTTACTCTATCCCTTTCTTCTCTTGTAGAAATTAACTCTCTTTTAAGATTTTCATTTTCCTGATTGATGGTATTAAATTTAGACTCTAGTTCTTCCTTTTTTTGTTTGTACTCTCTGGCCTTTTTTTCCCATCTTCTAGAAAATTTTTTCCATTTTGCGTCTTCTGCCATTAAAGTCCTCCCTCCTCAATAGCATTAATAAACTCGGTATAGGATATGGCCTGAAATTTGATGTAATCTGATATCACATCTGCAAAATCAGCCCTCCCCTCCTCTTCGTACTTAATTGCTTTTATTTGGAGTTCTCTAAGGGAATCAGGACTAAAAGTTGAATCACTGAATGCATCTTCACCGAAGAATGAATCCCACTTCTTTTCAAATCTTGATAGGATAAGATCTAAAGATTCATTGAATGACTGATTGTCATTTTTGGCATATATTGAAAATAATGTAGTTGCAAGGTATCTCTTTTCATCATAAGACATTAGGGCCATTTCTTTGTAAAGACTAGAATAATTCGACAATCTGTTTACGTAAGCCTCAGATATCTTCTTGAGTTTTATTTCTGTTTCCTCCAATCCACTTCCAACGCTGATGTTAAGATCCTCATTTGCCTGTCTCAAATATTCGCTTGAATTCACAGCATATCTTAGATTAGAAGATTTAGATAAATCCTCAATGAATTTCTGTGAGCGAGTAAGATTGGATTCAAAGATTAAAACATTAAACATATCTCTCCTATCTTCTGGTATTAGTTTAAGCGAACTCATTATTTCCAGAACTTTATTCAAATTTTCCTCTTTCTGTCCTTGATTGCTTTCAATAATGCCCTTCAATGCAAAATTGAGTGACATTTTTGAATTACTATTTGCCGCATCCTTTGCAAGGTGGAGGTACGGATTTTCTGGATCTATCTTTTCCAGATATAAAATCGCAGAAGTCGTGGCAGTATTGTGGTCTTCTGAAAGTATGCTAATCGGTATCGTCGTTAAAAGTAACGCGGGAATCAAAATTAGCATAGATATTTTCGTTGCTTTACTCATTTTTACCACATATTCTAGTGTATGAAACAATATAAAAGCATTATCTTGAAACGGTTTTAACCAAAGTTTCATAAAATGAAACAGTCAATTTTAATAATCTAAGTACACAACTGCTATTATGGACTATAAAGAGGCATGCAAGAAGCTTTCTGAAGAAATTTTGAACGGAAACATAAAAAATACCCGTCAGCTTGAGTTAAAAAAATCCGAAATCGCTGCCCATTTTAATTTGAATAAGACCCCCAGAAATTCTGACATATTGGAATGTCTTGAAGAGAGAAAAGATGAGTTTGTTAATATCTTAGTAAAAAGGCCAATAAGAACTATGTCAGGTGTCGCTGTTATTGCCGTAATGCCTTTACCAAGCAAATGCCCGCATGGGAGATGTGTATATTGTCCGGGGGATGCTATTAACACCCCTCAAAGTTACACCGGGAAAGAGCCTGCAACAATGAGGGCATTAAGCTTTAAATTTCATCCTTTTCTTCAAACTTTTCACAGATTAAAACAGCTTTATAACACTGGCCACGAAATCGATAAAGTTGAACTTATTATCATGGGCGGAACTTTTCCTTCACAATCTTTTGACTATCAGGAATATTTTATCAGAGAATGCCTCAATGCAATGAATTATTTTGATCCCTTCGAAGACGAAATGAGTTTAGACAACATGTATGATATTAATTATGTCAATAATTCTCTTATTTCTAGATTTAACGGTCAAAACACCCCCAAAGACTTTGCATCGCACATATTGAGAAATGAACCTTTAACATTGGATATGGCCCAAAAGCTAAACGAGAAGTCTAAAATACGTTGTATTGGCATGACGTTTGAAACTAGGCCAGACTGGGCAAAAGAGGCACATTGTGACAGAATGCTATTGTATGGAGGCACAAGGGTCGAGCTTGGAGTTCAAATTATCTCTGATGATATATATAAAAAAGTAAACAGGGGGCATACTGTTTCTGATGTTGTCAAGGCAACAAGAATCCTTAAGGATTCTGGATTTAAAATTAATTACCATATGATGCCCGGATTACCTGGGTCTTCCCCTGAGGAGGATATCGAATCATTTAGAACAATATTCTCCAATCAGGACTTTATGCCAGATATGGTAAAATTCTACTCATGCCTTGTGCTTGAAGGAACTGAATTATATGATATGTGGATGCGAGGTGAGTATGAGCCATACACTACAGAAGAGGCGATGGAACTCATTCTTAAGATTAAAAACTTCATGCCGAAATGGGTAAGGACAATGAGAATTCAGAGAGACATTCCCTCAACTTTGATTCAAGCCGGCGTTAAACGTTCTAATCTTGGGCAAATGATTGAAGAAGAACTTAAAAAAAGGAATATTCATTGCAACTGCATTAGGTGCCGGGAAGTTGGGAGAAAGACCCATAAAGAAGGGATCTACCCTGATATCCAAAACATTAAGTTATTGCATGAGATTTATGAGGCATCTAATGGACTGGAATATTTTATTAGCTTTGAAGATGTCAAAAAGGATATTTTGATTGGGTATATAAGGCTAAGAAAGCCTTCAGAATATGCACATAGAAAAGAAATATCTAAAACTCCAACTGGAATAGTAAGAGAACTACATGTATATGGGGGTCTTATTCCAATAGGTGATAAAAAAGAATCTGGATGGCAACACCAGGGGTACGGTAAAAAACTATTGCTTGAAGCAGAAAAAGTTGCAAGAGAAGAATTAGATTTAAAAAAAATGGTAATAATATCTGGCATTGGAGCCAGAGAATACTATAGAAAATTTAAGTATAAAAAAGAAGGGCCTTACATGTCAAAGATCCTTTAGTAATGCTTGGCAAATAGGATAACCTTCTTCGCGTCTTCACCACACACAATACATTTTTTCTCTAAACCATTCTGATCCAAAGGTATGCAACAAGAAGTAGCGCCGGTATCCTCTTTGATTTTTTCTTCACAAATACCTTTTTCACACCAACTGACTTTTGCAATTCCTCTTTGATTATTCAAAATATCTGATAATTCACCATAGTCTTTAGGTAAAAATGTATTTTTCTCTAGAAACTCTTTAGCATTGGAAAATAGTGAATCCTGGATATCTTCCAAAATCTTATCCACTTCTTGGGCCAGATTATCCATCGATACAAATATTTTCTGGGAATTGTCACGTCTTACAATAACGGCTTTGTTTTCCTTGACATCCCTCGGACCAATTTCTATCCTTATTGGAATTCCCTTTAACTCCCATTCATTGAACTTAAAACCTGCAGTATAACCTTCCCTGTCGTCTAATTTAACCTTGTATTTTTTTCCAAGCAATTCTTGAATTTCCTTACATCTATTAATTACTTCATCCCTGCCCTCTTTGAAAATAATAGGGATAATAACTATTTTTATTGGGGCAGCTCTTGGAGGTAAGATAAGGCCTTTATTATCACTATGGACCATTACTAAGGTGCCAATAGTCCTAGTTGTCATCCCCCATGAAGTTTGCCATACATATTTTTTTTCCTTGTCTTTATCTTCAAACATAATGCCAAAGGCTTTAGAGAAATGTTGGCCCAATAGGTGGGAAGTTCCAGCTTGCATAGCTTTTTTGTCTGCCATCAATGATTCAACAGTCATAGTATAGACTGCGCCTGCAAATTTTTCATTTTCTGTTTTATATCCAGGTATAGTTGGAACTGCAAGCAAGTATTCCATTACTTCCCGGTAGACATCAAGCATCTTTTTTACTTCTTCTTCAGCCTCTTCCTTAGTAGCATGAGCGGTATGTCCTTCTTGCCATAGGAACTCTCTAGTTCTTATGAAAAGCTTTGTCATTTTTGTTTCCCACCTAACAACATTAGCCCACTGGTTTATCAAAAGAGGCAGATCACGCCAACTCCTTATCCATTTGGCATACATTGAATACATGATAGTCTCAGAAGTTGGTCTAATTGCAAGTTTTCTCTCAAGAGGTATGTCCCCACCGTGAGTTACCCATGCAACTTCAGGTGTGAATCCTTCTACATGCTCTTTTTCCATCTCAAAAAATTCTTCAGGAATAAATAATGGAAAATAAGCATTTTCATGCCCCGTGTCTTTAATTCTTTTATCTAGAAAATCCTTAATAGTTTCCCATATTGCATATCCATATGGTTTTATAACCATACATCCTTTAATGGGAGAATAATCAGCAAGGCCTGCCTTTACAACAATTTGATTATACCATTCGGAAAAATCTTCATCTCTAGAAATGGTAACTCCAAGATCTTCAGCCATTAATAGCACCTGTTGGAGTTAACCTAAGGTAATTTAAAAAATTATCCTAGTTTTGTTGAAAATTAATCTCCAAGCTGCTAAACTTCAATGTTTGGAAGGTGTTAATATACGAACAGTATCAGAAATTTTATGACATCCTAAAAATAAATTTTTGGTGTATGGCTTTTCTATTAGATGAATTTTAAGATTTTACATTCGCCCATTAAAACAATAGATTACAACTAAATTAAATCAAGTAAGGCTATAAAACCCCTCTTTCTCTAAATATTTTAATGGAGTCAACTACTTCGTCTAACTCTAAGTTTAAACTCTCTGAAATCTTTTGAGGGGAATATAATTCCTTCAAAACAATTTCAATAAGAATCTTTTTTTCTTTTTCCCCAAGATTTAAATCATCTACAGTTGTCAGTATTTTTTCCTTTAACTCAGAAATTGATCTTTCTATGAATGCCTTTGCATTATCAATTTCAACTAGTTCATTTTTTAAATAATCCAAATTTTCCTTTAATCTACCAATTATTCTAATATCTGAATCAAATTTGATATCATCGTAAAATTTTTTATATTCTGGATACCTTTCAAAAATCGAATCTAGATCAATTTCTTCAGTTTTAATAGAAGCATCAAAAACTCTTGGCGCCACAAAAAGCTCCATTCGGATGTTGTCTTTTATCTTGAAATATTTTCTAGGGCTTCCTCTTTTCTGCTTTAGGATAAATAAATCTATTAATCCCAAATCTTGCATTATTTTAAGATGTTCATTTATGGCCTTTTGACCAACTTCTAATCTCTCAGCTATCTCTGTTGTATAGCATGGAGAAGTGGCTAACATTTCCAATATCATTCTCCTTGTTTGATTGCCTAAGATATCGAATATTTCCTCAGTTGTTGCCATGTTATCTCTATAACTTAACTATTAGTTAACTTATTTAAATGTTTCGCAAATTAATTATCCTGATTATGTCATACGTTGGGTAATACAGGTAAATTTAATAATGTTAAATTTGAATTATCTTCATGATTTCATTAACTACTGATTTTGATGACTTTTACTCTGGGCAAATGAAAGGCATTATTTATAAAATAAATTCTGACGCTAAAGTAATTGATATCACACATAAAATAAAAAGGCATTCTATATACGAAGCAGCCTATGTTATTTCTAATTCTTACTCCTTTTTCCCCAGCGGGACAATTCATGTAGTTGTAGTGGATCCTGGAGTTGGCACAGATAGGGCCCCTATTGTTATCAATTTTGATGGCCATATATTTGTGGGCCCTGATAATGGCATTTTCTCTTTCCTTGATGGAGAAGTTTTTAGAATAAATCTTGATACTCTAAGTCAAGAATCTTTCAAATACGGTATTGTTTCAGTTTCCAATTCTTTTCACGGGAGAGACGTATTTGCCCCTGCAGCTGCATTACTAGACATCGGTATAATGGATTTTTTAGAAAGGACAAATCAGCACGTAACACTTCCATTTAAAAAAGAAATTAGTAAAAATACAGCTTTAATATCTGTTCTTTATGTTGATTCATTTGGCAATATTATTTTAAATTTGAAAAAAGAGGATGTCAAAATCAAGGGGATTGAAGTGTTTGGGATAGATATTCCTGTTCTTACCCACTATGAGGAGGGGAAAGAATTAGAATTAATTGCGTTATATTCCTCTTCAGGCCATCTTGAAATATCAAAGTATCTTGGAAATGCTAACTCTACTCTGAAGGTAGGGCCCGGTGATTTATTAAGGATTAATCTAAAAAACTAATATAGATATTATCACTGTAATCGCACCAAGTCCGATACAAAAATAGGAGAAATTTAATCTTTTTGCAAACTCTAACAATAATTTAATCACTATTATCGATGTGACAAATGCACTTACTAGTGCAGGAAGCATGTTTTTCACAATACTTACATCGTTAACTTCTAAGATCATCCCTCCGATTATTGCAGGTATCGACATCAAGAAAGAAATTCTTAGAGCCTCTTCTTTATCGAATTCTCGCCCCAATAGGGTTGCAAGGGTGATGCCTGATCTAGATATCCCAGGAATAATGGAAATACCTTGGGATATGCCGGCAAATATCATGTCCCATATATTTGAATCTTCCACTTTTTTAAATCCAGTTTCTGACCTATATTTTAAAATAATTCCAGTGGCTATTAAAAATAAACCAATAGCAATACTTCCAAGATTTATGGTAATACTATCAAAAATAGATTTTAGAATTAGGTATATTGGCACACCAACGACTCCAGTAAGAATTGTAGAAACTATCAAAAAATGTGATGTTTTGTCAGTTGTGATATTTCTTAAAATATCTATGATGTCTTCCCTGAAATATACCAACACCGCAAGGAGAGTTCCAAGGTGAAGAAAAATAGACAAAGAAAAGCTCTCAGAAGGATTCAATTTCAAAAAATTCATAAGAATCAATGTAACGTTACCTGAACTTGAAACAGGCAGAAACTCTAGAAATCCCTGTATAGCGCCAACAATAATTAATTCAATGAGGTTCATCCTTTCCACTTTGATATCTTTCGTATAAATGCAAGAATTGATGCCTCGGAAACCATGCCTGAAATTTGTACCTTTTCAGATATCCAGAAGCAGGGGATGGCACCGATTTTCCTTTTTAAAACCGCCTCTTGATTTTTGGCAATATCTATTATTTGATATGAAAGTTTGCCATGGGAAAGGTATGATAAAGCTATAGTGAAATTTAAGGCCCTATTGGAATGTTTTTTGTTCTTTTCAAGGAACAGCATAACAGTTTCAGGGTATATTGTAGAAATCAACTCTTTATTTTTCTTAATCATATCTATGCTGAAATTCGGATCTATCACAAGCTTTTCTCCAAATATGAAGGATATTCCGCCTCTGTCGCATTCTATCAAACATTTTCCGCAAAGAGAGCACCCAATTTTAGAAAGAGGGTAAACACCGTATCCTTCATTTAAGATTGGGATATTTTTAAAAATAGGGCATACTTTTTTACAACTTTGATTATTGCATCCAATACATCTTGTGTAATCTATAACTAAGCTTACATTATCAATAATGTACCGTTCTAGCTTTATTTTGTAGATTAATTCATCTTCTGAAAATAAACCAGGGTAATATTTCCCATTAAAGTATATTGAAGGTAATCTCTCCTTGTAATACCAGTCAGCTTTTTGATCTCTAGCGTTTAAGTATTCAAAGTTTATTTGATTAGACGCATCAATAATCGCAAGCAATACAGCTGGAATCTCTTTGTTATTATTTGCTATTGCTTTTACCTCTATTGGGATATCCAGTTCTTTTAGATATTTTATATGATCTATATGAAGCTCTGTTCTCCTTGGAACCCTAAACTTTTCGAAATGTTTTTTATCAACTTCTTCTTTTGGGATTGACTTTGGAGTTTCACTCAATTTCTCTCCTAGCTTCTCTTCAACAAATGCCTCTGGAGCATCATAATCCTCAGCCAAACGCCCCTCAGAATACTGTTTTAAAAGAACAGGAAGAGAGATTTTAGGCGGTCTGATACCTATTTTCTTTACCTCCTCGTAAGGTAAATAAACTCTTTCTCCTTTTTTGAATCCCATATAGGCGGGTCTTTCAACAAGAGTGCCCTTTTCCCCATACTTAAACTCATCCAAAATATCATTTTCCTCTGGAGGGATAATTTTTGGATCTGCATGTTTTTCATTAACTCCAGGTATGCCTTCGGAAGTTGGGGTCACAAGCTTCTTTTCAGGAGTTTTCTCTTTTTTCTTTTTAAAGGGTGAAATGGTAACTAATCCAAATAAATCCAGGCCAAAAGCTAGATTGCCTTTAGGGCACTTATCGACACAATCCCCGCACCTTGTGCAGCGTGTCGAGTTTGGATCTTCTACAACCTCTATATCGAGAGGACATACATCTTTACAGATACTACATCCTTCACAGTTTTTTCCGCTATGAAATAATTTAAGAATACTGACTTTGTTAGAAGGGCCAGCCAATGCACCTATTGGGCAAAGGTATCTGCACCAGAATCTACTGACTACAAAAAACATAACAACTAAAAGTATTAAAATAACTATCCTTGCACCAAGCCAAATATTATATGAAAATCCATTAGCCATCTGATATGGAAATGTTGCTTCTATTGTTCCAATTGGACACAATTTGCAGAAGATTGTATCTACATACCTTATTGCAAGAACTAAAATAGCTAAAAGCACCACTAATCTTGTTATTAAAGAGAAATCCTTTGATTTGTTTTTGATTTGGGTCTTTCTTTTTATTTTTTTATTGTTCTTCTTAATCAAACTTTTAACAAAGGTGATTGCGTCCTGCAAAAATCCAAATGGGCATACCCATCCGCAAAATGCGCTACCAACAAAAACAAATACTGCCCCCATCGTACCTAATACGTATGTCGGAACTTGACCGTTCATCACAAAATTCTGCAGCAATCCTATAGGACAACTTATAGATGCCCATGGACATGCATAGCAATTGAAAACGGGCCCAGTTAGATGTTTAAAAAATATCCCGAGGAAACCGAGATTTATAATAATTAAAGAAAGTGATTGGGATATAGTTCGAATACGCTTTATTTTACCCATCAACTCACCATTTCAATTGCTTCGATTACTTTCTTTTGAAGGTTGTCTATCCCCACAACTTTATGAACAAAATTATCCTTTCTTAAAACAATACCATCCTTATTGAAAAAAATGAGTGTAGGAAGTTCCGATACAGCATATGTATCAAAGAATTGTCCCTGTGTTTCAAGCCTTATTTCTTCATAGGTAATATTAGAATTTTCTAATGTGAAATTTAGTATTATGGCCTTTGCATCAGGACATGTAGGGCAATCATTTGAAGTGAAAATCCACACTTTTACAGGATAATCAATCTTTTTTAGTCTATTAAGGGTGTCCTCTGTTAAAGTATGACTGACTTTGCTTCCCGTCAATCCAATACAAGATAAGCAAATATAAGAGCCAATTTGCTTTGATTGTTCATATTGGCGGCTTTCAATTGAAACTGGCCCTATATCGAGTCCATAAATTCCAGAAATAAGAAGTACAAAGGCCAGAATAAAGGCGACAATACTAGATACCTTCATCTTTATCACATCCTATTAACAATAGTGATATTTAAAAGTATTTGGGTATCAACCATTGTTGCTTATTTCTTTTTATCTAAAGTAAAATCTAGTAACGAACTAATCCCCTCGACACTAACATTATTAAAAGGAACTTCATTTAATCTAGTCTTGCCATCAAAGAATATTATACTGGGAATTCTATCGACAATAAAGTAATCGAATATGACTCCATCATTTATCCTGTCAAACTTGTAAATATCTATCCTTCCCCTATATTTTTCTTCTATCTCTTTTAATACTGGCTTTTTCTCATGGCATATTTCACAAAGTGAAGATTCAAAGTATAGTAAGATCACTCTACCTTTATTCTGTGACCCCCTAAAATCATTCAATTTACCTTCAATTATGCCGTTATTATACCGTTCGGCGGCATCAAGAATATCTTTTTTTGATTTACCCTCAGAAATCATGTTGTTTATAGTGGAATCCAAAATAGGTGTGTAGGGGCAATCTGGGAAGTATTGCTTACATTCTTTAAGATTGAAAAAAGTACTACAAGGGCAGATGGCTTCTTTTTCTATTTGTTGGTATAGGGTATCTGATGAATTTGTATTATCTGGATTACCATTTGTGCCGGTATTTGGCTTGGAAGCACAACCGGCAAATAATATCAATGCCACTACAATGAACATCAAAATTTTTCTCATTTTATCCCTCTATGATGAAGTAACAAGATAGTTAACAAAAGCCTCTTCTGACATTTGCCCCTCTCTCTTGACCTTTTCATTGAATATTATCGTGGGAACTGAATTTATTTTATATTTTTTACTGTATTCATCAAATTCATTTGACATTATGGTAACAGCGGATACCTTTTCAGAAGCCAGTGCATAGTAATTTGCACCCCTGACCATATCAGGACAATAAGGGCAAGTCGAGGTGATAAATATCTTTACTTCAACTGGACTAGCCATTGTATCTATTTTTTTGGAGATTTCATTAGATAGAACTGGTTTCTCCATTGACGAGTTTTTAATTGCTTCAAGGAAAGGCATAATCTCCCTCCCCCCAGGAAATCCGTATTGCTTAATCCCATAATTTTCTTTCCCAACTATAACTACAGCCGGAACTAATTCAATATTATATTTTGCTGCAATTTGCTCATTCTTTTCTCTGTCATATGTTTTAAGGGAAATTTTATCTGAAAGCCCATCAATCTCTTTCATGAGAGTTTCAGTTTTTGAACAACTATAACATCCCAATTGAGAAGTAAATAATAATAGCTCTACTTTTCCATCCATATCACTAAATAATTTTTTTATTTCTACTTTATCTGATTCAGAAAGAACTTTATCTGTACTAGATTCGTTACAACCTGCAAATAATAAAGTAACTATTAATAATAAACTGAAAATAGTTAATTTCAATCCTTTTTCCATAATGTCACCTTAGATCTTTCTATATCATCGAAAATACTTTTTATCGCAATAGCGCCTTCACTTGCGGCAGTGACAATTTGCTGCAATCCATTAGATCCAGATGTCACGTCCCCTGCAGCATAGACTCTGTCTACATTTGTTTTTTGAGAAGAATCGACCTGAATGTATCCTTTTTGGTTAATTTCGATACCCAAATCGCTAGCACAACAACATTCTGGTATCGATCCGATTTCTACAAATACCCCGTCTAAAGGTATCTCTCTACCATCCTCTAACTTTACTCCTTCAACAAAGTCCTTGCCTTTAATCTCAACAACATTAGATTCGTACAAAACTTCAATTTTGGGATTTGTAATTACTCTTTCAATCCAGACTAATTCTCCCCTTAACTTATCTTTCCGGTAGATAACATAAACTTTCTTAGCCATTGAAGATAGAAGAATGGCTGCCATATTTGCGGCATCACTTCCCCCCACAACAGCCACGGTTTTATCTCTGTAAAAAAATGCATCACAAGTAACGCAGTAGCTCACACCTTTTCCATAAAACCTTGCTTCTCCAGGAACACCTAATTTTCTTCTTTTTGTGCCTGTTGCAATGAGAATGTATCGTGCTTTAACTTCCTCGTCTGATAGTTTTATCTTAAAGAAGTCATTTTCCTTACTGGCAGAATGCACATGTTTTTCAATTACGGGAACTTCAAAACTTTTCATATGACTTTTAAATTTCTGCATTAACTCAAAACCTGAAATAGCGCTATGCCCAGGATAATTTTCTATGAGATGTGCAGACTGTGCAGTGCCCCCCAATGAATTAGATATAACAACTGCATTTAATTTGAATCTTGCAGCATATATCCCAGCTGAAATTCCAGCGGGACCTCCCCCAAGAATTGCAACATCAAAAACGTCCATATAAATTTTAGATTTACACATTCTTTTAAGATTATCTGTGATATATTCCTCACATAAATAAACGTTATAAGAGGCAACACACCAATAATTTCATGATTAATGTCGATTTTCATATTCATTCAATGTATTCTACTGGAACTTCTAATAACATGGAAATTCCCGTCATTGCAGAACAATCGAAATTTAAAGGCCTAAATACGATAGGTTCAGGGGACTGTCTTAACAAAAACTGGCTTGATCACTTTGTTTCATCAACTGATAAAATTGATGAGGGCACGTTTGAGCATAAAAGTGGCATAAGATTTATCTTAACTACAGAAGTGGAAGATCAAAGAAGGATTCACCACATTATACTTTTTCCGTCTATTTCAGCCATCGAGGAATTTCGATATTTAGTGAAGGATAAATCCCCTAATCTGGACACCGATGGCAGATGCAATATTAACTTAGCTGGGCATGAGTTACTAGACCTAGTCAATACAATAGACGGATTAATTGGGCCTGCGCATGCATTCACCCCTTGGACCTCCTTATACAAAGAATACGATTCCATTGAACACTGCTACAAAACTAAAAACATTCCTTTCCTTGAACTTGGACTTTCTGCAGATACTCAGATGGCAGACGGCATATCCGAACTAAAAAATATAACCTTCATGACAAATTCTGATGCCCACTCTCCATGGCCACATAGAGTTGGAAGAGAGTTTAACAGATTAAAAGTGAAAGATAACACCTATGATGAAATTATCAATGCTATAAGGAGACGTGGAGGTAATAAATTTGTTTTAAACGTCGGTATTGATCCGGATCTTGGCAAATACCATATGACCGCCTGCACAAGATGCTATAAAAAATACTCAATTGAATTAGCAATTCAACAGAAAAATAGGTGCGCCTGTGGTGGGATTATAAAAAAAGGTGTTGTGGATAGAATTAATGACTTGTGTGATCAAGAAGTTACTCATCCGCCACATAGGCCAAGGTATATCAAAACTATCCCTCTTGCTGAAATCTTAGTTCAAACTTTAGGGCTTGCCTCTGTAAACTCCAAAAAAGTACAGGACCTTTGGAAGTTGCTAATTCAGTCTTTTAAGAATGAAATCAATGTTCTTCTTGTTACACCAAAAGAAGAAATAGAAAAAATTGCTGGTGAAAAAGCGGCGCAAGCAATAATAGATTTTAGAAACGGCAGCATCTATATTGAACCCGGTGGAGGGGGGATGTATGGGAAAGTACACTTGACCGATAAAAATTAAGACTAATCTAATTTGAGTTATATCACGTTATTCTTCAAAAAGATTTTTCACTATCATTATTACTTTTTCAGTATCCCCAGAAAAACGGGCAAGAAATCCCTGCTTTAATTTTTTGATATCAAGACGTACACCCGAAGGTAAGCTAATATGTCGTAGATTATCTACCTCTTCCCTAGAAATAAAAATATCTCTAACAAAAACTTCTTTCTTATGGTACTGCTTTGCCTTTTCATAAATCTTTTCAGTAACCAGATTATCGCCAATACGTATATTATCTTTTAATATATAAAATTAATCAATTGTAATTTGTTAAAGTATAAGGGGGCACTTTACAATACCTACCTCCCATGAAACAGAGATATTTATAAATAATTGAAAATAATAAAGATGGGGGTAGACATGTCAAAAATTGAAATAAGCATTAATGGAAAAGACATTGATCTTAATCCTTTTGTTGAGGAAATAATTACTAATACCATAAAAGGGATGTTGTCCCCTCTTAGGGGATATGAGAAAGGCAAAATAAAAATAAAAATAGAGGATTAATATGGTTTCTGTATTAATAGTTTATTATACCAAATCTGGAAATACCAAAGAAATGGCAAACATGATTGCAACTTATTTGAGGAATGAGAAAATTGATGTAGAGGTTAGGGATGTTCATGAAACTTCTCCCGACTACTTACTGGACTACGATGGCATTATCTTAGGATCTCCGACTTATTACGGGGATATGGCGGCTGAAATGAAAGAGCTAATTGATCGAAGCATAAAGTACCATGGAGATTTGTCTGGTAAACTAGGTGGGGCTTTCACTTCAAGCGCTTACATTGGGGGCGGAAATGAGACTACATTACTTTCAATCTTAAAGGCCATGTTAATTCATGGAATGGTTATAGTTGGTGTCCACAATGCTGATCACTATGGTCCTGTTTCAATTGGTTCGCCCGATGAAAGAGCTGAAAAACAATGCAGGAACTATGCCAAAAAATTTGCAGATACTCTAAAAAGCCTTAAAGGATTCGATTAGTTGATTGAACATGGAAGTACCAGACAACTATGGCGGGCTTGAGGAAAATTATTCAAACTATGAGAATTCTTATTTTGTAGTTTTGCCAGTGCCATTGGAAAAAACCGTCTCCTATAAAGGAGGCACTTCTTTAGGGCCTAAAGCAATAATTGATGCAAGTCAGAACATGGAACTTTTTGATGAAGAATTTTTTGTTTCAACGTGCACGTTGGGGATTCACACAAAAAAAGAAATTGACTGCAATCAATCAATGGAAAAAATAATGCATGACATTGAGAACGAGTCTTTCAAAATATTAAATGACAACAAATTTTTATGTGTTTTAGGCGGTGAACATTCTGTATCTCAAGCCCCAGTGAAAGCAGCCAAAAAAATATACAAGGATCTTTCTGTTCTGCAATTTGATGCACATTTGGATTTACGAGATGCGTATCTAGGTGATAAATATAGCCATGCTTCAGTAATGTCAAGAGTTAGTGAAGATGCCCCAATTGTCCAAGTAGGTATCAGAAGCTTTTCAGAAGAAGAGTATGAAAAAATCAGCAATGGAAATTATAATATTTTTTACGCAAAGGATATCCATGACAACAAAAGCTGGTTTAATAGAGCGATTGAAAATCTATCCAAAAATGTTTATGTCACCTTTGATATAGATGCATTTGATCCGTCTCTCATTCCGGGAACTGGAACACCTGAACCCGGAGGCTTATCTTGGTATCTAGTTTGTGATTTTTTAAAAGAAGTTTTTTTCAGAAGGAACGTAGTTGGAGTGGATATTGTTGAAGTAGCTCCACAAGAAGGATCTTCTGTTTCAGAATTTGTTGCAAGTAAACTCTTGTACAAAATGATGACTTACAAGTACATAAAAATGACATAATAACTAGGCCTAAAATTAGAAATCATGGCTTAAATTTGGCAATAAATTGCACAATCATATATTTATAATATTATTTTTTATTTATTTTATATTATTTGTTGCACTTTGTAATTAATACAATCAAAAGATTTTTAAATGAATTTTTAATCTCTTAAAACAACTACCTTTTAGAGGTAAGAGAAATAATTTTGGAGGAAAATAAATGTTAAATTTAGAGTCTTTAATATCAATTCTTGAAGCTTGTAAAAAAAATAATATTGCAGAGTTGGTAGTCAGAAAGGATTCCGTTGAGATTAGGACTGTTGTTGCTGGCGGCAGTGCCACTGTTCAGGCCACTCAACCTCAAATTTCTATACCTGCAGCTATGACGACTGCAGCCGCAGTTGAAGAAACTGTAGAAGCACCTGTCGCAAAGGAAGCACCAAAGGCAGCTGCATCTTCAAACATGATTGAGCTTACAGCTCCAACACCAGGAGTGGCATATGTATCCCCCGGAACTACAATTGATAAGAAACCACTTCCAAAGGCCGGAGATATTGTAGAAGCAGGACAAGTTGTCGCACTTGTTGAAGCTATGAAAATGTTTAATGAAGTTACCGCACCAAGAAAAGCAAGAATTGCAGAAATTAAAGTAGTAAATGAAACTCTTGTCAAAGTTGGACAGGTATTAATACTTCTCGAGCCTCTCTAAGCTGGGTACTCCCTATTAAGGTGATACTTATGGAAGATATAAACTACCTAAGGGATATATTTCAAACACCCGGTAAAATGTCAGGTGTACCCTATGACGATAGAATAGAGAGAGCAAAAAAAGGATGGGATAAACGAGGAGAAGATACACTAAAGAGACTTGCTGAAGCAAAGAATTTTGTGAAATCAGGCACAAAAATTGTTGATCCAGCAGACGCTGTGGCTCTTTTAGAAGCAGTTATTAAACCAGGGGACAGGGTAGCTATTGAAGGGGACAATCAAAAACAGGCCAACTTTTTAGCAAAGGCTTTTGCAAAAGTTAATCCTTCTAAAATAAATAACATCCATATGATACAATCAGTGCTAGCTTTACCTGAACACCTAGATGTTTTTGAAAAAGGCATTGCTTCAAAAGTAGATTTTTGTTATTCAGGCCCAGTAGCTGCAAGACTTGCAAATATGGTCATGAACGGGAAAATAACAATTGGTGCAATTCATACATACATGGAATTGTTTGCAAGAACATATCTTGACCTCACCCCAAGAGTGTGTTTAGTTGCCGCAAATGCAGCAGACAAAGAGGGGAATCTTTACACTGGATTTAATACTGAAGAAACTCATTCAGTAATTGAAGCCACTAAATTTAGGAAAGGTATTGTAATAGTGCAAGTAAATGAAATAGTCAATAAAGTGCCTCGTGTAGATGTACCCGGGGGCTGGGTTGACTTTATTATACCTACAGAAGAACCATACTATATTGAACCACTCTTTACAAGAGACCCAAGATTAATCACAGAATCCCAAATATTCATAGCCATGATGGCCTTAGTTGGTGTCTATGCCAAATATGAAGTTAAAACTCTAAATCACGGTATTGGTTTTAATACTGCCGCAGTAGAGCTTTTACTTCCGACATTTGGAGAAGAGATGGGATTAAAAGGAAAGATTTGTTCACATTGGGCATTAAATCCTCATCCAACAATGATACCTGCAATTGAATCAGGATGGGCAGAATCCTTCATGCCATTTGGTAGTGAAGTTGGAATGGAGAAATATATCATGGCAAGACCTGACATATTCCCAATCGGCCCAGATGGAACAATGAGGTCTAACAGAGTAATGTCACAAGCCGCAGGCCACTATGCCGTTGATGCATTCTTCGGGTCAACACTTCAAATTGACCAATTTGGTAACAGTGCCGCTGCAACAGCCGGAAGAATTCCAGGCTTTGGTGGGGCGCCAAATATGGCATGTAATGCTCCGGGAAGAAGACATCCCTCAAAAGGATGGCTCTTAGCTTCAAAGGAAGACGGAATGAGAGAATCACTAATTGGGCCAATTTACAGAGGGAGAAAACTTGTTGTCCAAATGGTTGAATCATTTGGGGAAGGAATGTCTCCAGTATTTGTAGAAAAACTAGATGCATTCAAACTACAAGCCCAAGCAAAGTTTGAGATACCTCCAATCATGATTTACGGTGATGATATTACACACATTGTCACTGAAGAAGGAATAGCATACATACACAAATGTAAATCATTGAAGGAGAGGATGGACGCAATTAAAGCAGTTGCAGGATATACACCTTTGGGGCTTGCAGCTGATGACGCACAGACTAAGAAACTAAGAAAAGCTGGAATTGTTGCACTACCTGAAGATTTAAACCTATATTATAATGATGCTAAAAGATCAAAACTTGCTGCAAAGAGCATGAGTGAACTTGTAGAATGGTCTGGAGGTTTATATGAACCGCCAGTCAGATTTAGAAATTGGTAAGGAGGATTAATATGTTTAAGAAAATTCTTGTTGCAAATAGGGGAGAAATTGCTGTAAGGATAATTAGGGCATGTAAAGAAATGGGAATCAAAACAGTAGCAGTTTACTCTGATGCTGATAAAGATGCACTTCACGTGAAACTTGCAGACGAATCAGTCAATATTGGACCTGCTCAATCAACTAAGAGTTACTTGAATATGATGAATATCATAAATGCCGCAATTGTCACGGGAGCAGAAGGTATTCATCCTGGGTACGGATTCCTTGCAGAAAACTCTAGATTTTCTAAGCTTTGTAAAGCCAATGATATAAAATTCATAGGCCCCAGTGCAGAGTCAATTGATGCAATGGGAGACAAAGCAACAGCTAAAGATACTATGAAAAAAGGTGGAGTACCGGTAACGCCTGGTTCTGATGGTATTGTAAAAACAGTAGAGGAAGCTGAGAAACTCGTAAAGAAAATTGGCTGTCCTGTAATCTGTAAAGCATCCGCAGGTGGCGGTGGAAAAGGCATGAGACTTGTAAAGTCTGAGAAAGAATTGGAGTCGGCTTTGAGGTCATGCCAGGCTGAAGCACAAGCTGCATTTGGTAATCCAGATGTTTACATTGAAAAATTTATTGAACAACCAAGGCACATTGAAATCCAGATTATTGCTGACCAGTACGGAAATGCAATACATCTAGGAGAAAGAGATTGTTCAATTCAGAGAAGACACCAAAAACTTGTCGAGGAAGGCCCATCCCCTGCTATATCTCCAGAAATTAGAAAGAGAATGGGTGAAGCCGCTGTAAAAGCTGCGATTGCTGCAAAATACGAAGGTGCCGGAACTGTAGAATTCCTATATAATGATAAGGAGGACGATTTCTACTTCATGGAAATGAACACAAGAGTTCAGGTAGAACATTGTGTAACTGAAATGATTTCCAATATAGATATTGTTAAGACCGGTATAAGAGTTGCAGCTGGTGAAAAGTTACCTTACACACAAAAGGATGTTCAACTTAGAGGGCATGCAATTGAATGCAGAATAAATGCAGAAGATCCAAATACATTCGTTCCTTCACCTGGACTAATAGAAAAACTTATTTTACCAGGAGGGCCTTTTGTCAGGGTAGATACAGCATGCTACCAGGGATATCAGATTCCACCGTTCTACGACTCTCTTATTGCAAAATTGATTGTATGGGGAGAAGACAGGAATGAAGCAGTAGATAGGATGAACAGAGCCCTTGATGAGTTCATAGTTGAAGGCATTAACACGACAATTCCATTCCACAAAAAAGTTATGAAGAATCAAATCTTTAGGGGAGGAGTTTTTCACACAGACTTCATTGAAAAACATTTGACCAATTCAAAGAACGGGGGAGAATAAATGGCTTTAAGAGAATTAAACTTTGAATTTAAGCCAGAAAATCCCAAAACACTAAAAGATGAATGGTCCCATATCGGCGTTGTAGCCAGCGGGGATCTTGAAGTTTTGATTGAAAAGGAGAACGCCCTTAAAGGTAAGGTAAGAATCCACATTTTAACCACAGTTGTTGGGTTTGATGACGTTTGGGAAACAGTTGTTAAAAAATTTATTGACAGATCTGGACTCTCCGGAGTTAAAGTCGATATAAATGACAACGCAGCTACACCCGCAGTTGTTATCAGAAGACTTCAACAGGCAGTAGACAATGGAGGAGGTCTCCAATAGGTGATTTTATGAGAATAAATTGGGAAGATCTTCAAAGTAAAAGCTTTTACCAAGCAACTGCAAGGGAAAGAGCTTACGGAATAGTTGATAAAGATACTTTCAAAGAATTTCTAGGTCCAAGGGACAAAATGACTAGCCCACATTTAATGGTTCTAGGAGAAGCAGTTGAATTTGACGATGGGATAACTGTTGGCGTGGGTATGATAAAAAAACACCCCGTGTTTGTAGTCTCTCAGGAGGGAAAGTTTGTAGGTGGCGCTCTAGGTGAAGTCAATGGAGCCAAGATGGCCTACACAATGAAACTTGCCTTAAAGACCTATGAGAAGATGAAAGAAAAATACGGGACAGTACCAGACGATAGAAAACCAATATGTATTGTGTCATTTGACTCAGGTGGGGTTAGATTACATGAAGCAAATGCCGGACTTTTAATGCACTCTGAATCAATGGAAACTATCTGGGAACTTCAAAACAAAGTACCGTACATTGCGTTAACTGGCAGTACAATTGGGGCATACGGTGCACAAGGCTTCGTTTGCTTAAGTGCTGACGTTGTTATAGCAAATGACTTTGGGAGAATCGGTCTTACAGGTCCTGAAGTTATCCAACAAGAAGTAGGAAAGGATGAATTCGATGCTTCAGATAGGGCCCTTATTTGGAGAACTATGGGGGCAAGATCAAAATACATCCTTGGTGATGTGGACTACTTAATTAAAGATACAATTGGTGCATTTAGGGATACAATTGTCAATATTGTAGATCAACCTATGAGCAAGATCTCAAAGACAAGAAAAGTAGGTTCACCTCAACTTGTTGAAGAAAATCTTGAAGTTGTAAAACTTGCAGCTGAGAAGAAAATAAATGACTCTAAAGATCTCTGGAAAATATATGGAAATACAAATGTCGATGAGATACCAGAGATGCCTCAGGAAAAATTCCTTTCAGTTGTTAAAAGAAGGCCAAGGAGGATTTAAATGATAACTACACTAATTGGAAAGACAGAAGAAGCAATCCAGATGATCTTTGACAAAGATTCATTCCAAGAAAATGTAATAGGAACTACTCACCTTGATGCGGAACTTGCGCCTCCGGTAATGGTTGGTCAAGCAATGTTGGATGGTGAGGTATGCTCAGTTCTGGCAAATAACTCAAGAAGACCAAATCCCAGATTTAGAGTTGTCTACAGCGGAATTTTGGGAATGGAAGAGGCATACAAATTCTCTCAGGCAATTTATGCTACAATCGATGCAGATAAAGATAGACCAAAAGATAAGAAAAGACCAATCATCCTTTTGATTGACACACCGGGAAATAGTCCAGGTAAAATAGAAGAAATTGTAGGGATGACTAAAGGTACAGCTTCCTACCAGTTTGCAATTGAAGACGCTAGATTGGCAGGGCATCCTGTAATTGGAATGATTATAGGAAGGGCTGTCAGCGGCGGATTCCTATGCCACGGACTACTTTCAGATAGGATTCTTGCACTTCCAAAAGAATATGGAACAATTGTTCACGTTATGCCAACAACAAGTATTGCAGTCATTACAAAGATACCTTTGGAGAGGCTCAATGAACTTGTCAAAACAAATCCAGTATTTGCATCAGGGGCCGAATACTTTTATGATCTTGGCGGTATCGACGAAATGGTCAAAAAACCAGAAGACATGAGATCTACAATCATTAAGACAGTAAAGGAAGTAAGGGATCTTAGAAAGCAAGGCAAAGGGGACCAACTTGGAATTTGGCACAGAGGAGAGATCGGTGCACAAAGAGGCGGCAGAAAGAAGCGAATGGAAGCCATCAAAAAGATTGACGAAGAATACCAAAAGATTCTACCCGAACTACTAAAATAATTTTACCTTTATTTTATATTTTTATATTTTGAGGAGTTTAAATGGAAAAAAAATCAAACATCTACTTTGAAGAATTAAAAGATAGTGTTGAAACCTTTTCTACTGTTCCTTCTTTCGATGAAATGAAGCACAGAACCCTCGCCGATAAAGGGATTAATGGGCCCACTGCCGCACATATTATTGAAGAGGTACACACACCCCTAAACTATGCATACATCACTTTTACAACAGGTACGACCGCATGGCAAAACATTGTTGGAATAACGCCAAATGAAAAAGAATATAGAAAAAATGTAGGTAAAAATGCACTAAAGATGGCAGGAGTCAAATCAGGCCAAAAAGCCATGTTTTGTTATCCTCCACTTCTAAACGCCATTACTAGAAACGCTTTGGAAGAGCTGGGTGTAACATGGACATTCCTTACAAAATCATCAAGAGATTCTTTTTTGATGGACTTGTATTACAAGGAGCCAAATGTGATATTCGGTGAATCTGCATTTTTAAAAGCATCTTTAAACGATGCCATCAAATTAAATGTTGTAGACGATCTACCCAAAGTTGATATAGTCAACTGCATTGGCACTCCATTGGACTTAGAGGCCGTTGACGTCATTAAAGATATTTTAGGGGCCAGAGTCAATGATATATATGGAACTCAAGAGTTCGGCTGGATTACTATGAATGGTCACCCAGTAAGAGAGGACATTGACTTTGTAAGGTCTGACGTTGGTCGTGACTTTAAAGAGGCAGTTGTTGGGGGGCTGCCAACTGGCGATAGTTTCCCTGTTGTTGAATCCGGACATGCACTTGATAAGAATGGTAAAATAATTACCTACATGAGGGCTAGAACTCAACCTGATTATGAAATCTATGTCAGGGAGACAACACTTAACGCTAAACAGACCATTGAAAGAGCCTGTCGAAGTATTTTGAGAATTAAGTCCAAAGTGGCAAAGGTACCTGATGATGTTGTATTAAATTCTGACAGAACTGTCCTAGAGCTTAAACCTTCAATAATACCAAAAGGATATGAAGAAAATAACGATCCAATTATTATAGAAGGGCCTATTAAAACTAAAATGTTTGACTTACTTGTTCAAGCGCAGCTTGATTATCAAACTATGAGCGTCAAAGATCCATGTTGGGTGAAGGATAGGTAAATTCCAGTATGATTTTCCGAAGGCATGATCTCGTATTTTCAGATTGGAAAAAAATCAACACTTCACTAATTCAAAATGAGGATTTCAAGGAGCTTATTTTAAAAAACATTATTCCTGGAATCGTAAGACGTGATGAAATAGAAACTACTACAGGGGGTAACTATTATTCAGAGAATGAGAAAGTTTTTATCGGTTTTGTGCACCCATTTACCCAAGATGGCAGAAGACTCAGATTTGCATCTTCCGTTTCCGGAAATAAGATAACAAAATTGATAACTCCGTATGAAATTCCAAATTTTAGATTTGAAGAGAGAACCCCTTCACTCAAAGCTTTATCTCATATAATAAATGAATACAACGTGGGCGTTTGGGGGTCAACTTCCCTTGAAATTGTCACCGGATTACCATATACCCATGATAAATCAGATCTTGATCTAATAGTTAAAAATTTTAATCAAAAAGAATTAATTGATCTATTGAAAACATGTAATGAAGTAGAGATATCTCATGGAATTAAAATTGACACTGAAATCCATCTTACATCCGGTTATGGGATAAACCTTAAAGAATATGCATCCGAAAGTGATACATTGCTTGGCAAAGGACTTAGAGATGTAGTGTTAATAGAAAGAGAAACTGTTGAGGCATATCTATGAAGAAAGTAGACATATTGGGGGAACTTGCAACTAGAAGCATACTTCTTGAAGTATCTACCTACCCAAAACCAGGACTTGTAACCCCATTTTCTTCCGGAGCCCACAGAGATATGGATTTTACTCTGTTTTTGAAAAGCACAGCCGTTTTAAGCCAAGGATTTAAAGAAGTATCCCACTATGGCTACAACTATAAAGGCGATCTAAATAAAATGCTCCCGCCTTTAAGAAAACTTGGCCTTGACGTTGAGGGCAGAATGTTTGAAGTAACAAAAGGCGTCAATACTCAAAAAGGCCTCATATTTCTATTTTATCTGATACTTGGAGCATCAGGCTACTTACTTAAAAAAAGAAAACTTTCCACCAAAAACATCTCATCTTCTGTTTCAAAAATCACTTCCGGGATCACTAAAAAGGAACTAGAATCCCTTAAGAAGAGCAAGAAATCCCTCTCAAAAGGGGAAAATATTTTCTTAAAGCACGGTATCACAGGCATCCGGGGTGAAGTTGAAAAGGGATTGCCCACTGTGATGGAATACGGATTGCCAGAGTTTAAAAAAGCTTATGAAAAAACTCAAGATTTAAACAAATCCTCACTCCACTCACTGATAGCTATAATGTCAAAAGCAGAAGATACGAATATCATCTCTAGAAACGGGATTAATACCTTTTATGACATACAGAAAAAATCTGAAGAAATTATTAAATCTGGTGGCGTATTAACACCTACAGGAATGACAAAAATACTAGACTTAGAGATGGAGTTTCTTAAATCCAATATAAGTCCAGGGGGGGCAGCAGACCTTTTAAGTGCTACATTATTCTTTTACTTTGTTGAAAAGGAGATTTAGGTGATTACATGACACTATCGCCATTTCAAACAGTTCTAGTCGCATTTTTTTTACGGATGTTAATTCCAATAGTAATTATCACTGCGGTGTTTTATTACTATAAAAATAAATATAAAAAAAAGTAGCTATATCAAGTCAGCTATGCATGCCTTACACTTCTTTAATTTCTGAGATATTATTATATATCCAAGTTATATTCTATTGTTGTGATTAAATTCTATGCTATTTTATTTATCTTAGTATTGAATATCTGCTGCCTATCTCTTGATGAAAAAACAACTATTCCTTCCCAAAATGAAAATATTGCCTATAGGTATACAGATAAAGAGATAGAATATTTCAAAGAAATCGCTCTTGGAACAGAATATGGCGGCAACACCGAACTTATCAGAAAATGGGATTCCGATATAAGGATCAAAATTAATGGGGCCCCAAATGATAGCGATTTAGCTGCGTTGAACAGGACTATTTCGGATATTAATGACATTATTGGCGATAGGATATCAGTCTGTATAGATGAATCAAATCCCAACATCAATATCTATTTTGTTCCTATCAAGGATTTTTCCATTTGCAATGCTGTTCCTGGAAACTATGGTTATTTTTTCTGTAAATGGAGAAACAACATAATTTATGAATGTGACATATGTATTGCAACTGATGAATCGTTACTTCAAGAAGAGAGATCACATATGATAAGGGAAGAATTAACCCAATCTTTGGGCCTTATGAAAGATTCTTTGAAGTATCCTGATAGCATATTTTATGAAAGGTGGTCATATACCCAAAAATATTCCGCAATTGATGTAAAAATGATAGAGATACTCTATTCTAAGGATATCAAAGCCGGAATGAGAAAAGATGAAGTTGAATACGTTTTAAGAAAACAGGCCTATAGAAATAACTCCAAGTGATCTGTTTTTATCCAGATATTGTGTTTGTTCCATGTTTGATTAGAAAAGGGATACCCACTATTTCTTCAATATTGTTGTTTCTGTTTTATTTAGCCGCTGAGAGCACTTAATACAAAACAAAGGAAATAAAATACAATTAATGGTAAATGAGTGGAGGGAGGGGGATTTGAACCCCCGAATACCTACGTAACAGGACCCTGAATCCTGCGCCTTTGGCCAAGCTTGGCAACCCCTCCGTTTAATTCATTTTTGTCTGAGTGTCGGAATGTTTTAATCTCTCTACCTCATTCCAGAGCGTCAATCCCTCTCCTTCACTTGGCTTTTCATACTTTATGCCATGTGGCATTGACTTACCATTTTCATCTATTGTGACAAAAGTAACAAATCCATCGACCAATTGATCCTCAGTACTTCTTAGATATATCTTTGTGTATATAGTAAGGCTTGTTTTTCCAACATGCGCTAAAACTGACTTAATCTCTAGAATATCTCCGTTATTTCCGGGTCTGATAAATTTCATACCATGAACTTTTATACAAACTATCTTAGAGGGGTCTCCATACACTCTTGATGCTTCAATGAAAGAGCTTTCAACAAACCACATTGAAGTGACGCCTGCAAATAAGGTGCCATGATGATTTAAATTTTCAGGCCTTACAAGTTTGGATACTGTGGTAAAATTTGAAGTGTTCATAAAATCAACTTTAAAGTGGGGACACAGGGATTTGAACCCTGATCCATGGATTTCCCCATCAAACTCCAGAATTTCTTCATCGGCAAATGCCATCAGTCATCTCTTTCATCTGGAAAGGATTCTGGAGTCCATGATGATGGCCTGGTTACACCATGTCCCCTTTTGTGAAGCCGGGGGAGGGAGTTGAACCCTCGTAATCGGATCTGCAGTCCGAGGCCGAGCCTCTCGACAACCCCGGCTTAATCAGAATACATTTTAAGTATTTTATAAAACTTTCGTTAAATGACTAGATGGTGAAGAAATGAAATCATTCAAAAAAACTTTGGTCTCATTGCCAGATTTTAACTCTCGCAGTGTCACATTCCCTTCTTTTAGATCTCTTTCACCCATAATTAAAAGATAATTTGCACCTAATTTGTTTGCAAACTTGATTTGATTTGATAGATTCCTGTTCATAATGTCAAAATCAACTTTAAATCCACTACCTCTTAAACTAGTTAATACTTTAGTGACTTCCTTTTCTACATTACCTATAGTTGCAATAAACAAATCAATTTCAACTTTTTCTTCAGGCCAAATCTTTTTTCTTCGCATCATAAGTTCTAAAACTGCGTCACCCATTCCAAATCCAACAGCCGGTATATGGTCCCCCCCGAATAATTCGGCTAAATTGTCATATCGGCCCCCACCAAACAATGCCCTGAACTCTCTTTTTCTATCATGGACTTCAAACACCATGCCGGTATAATAATCAAGACCTCTGACAATCGATGGGTCAAAAGTAACAAATTTTTCATAACCTCTGTCGTTTAGATCCTCTGCAATCTTTTTGAGAGATTCAATAATTTTGGATACCCCGGCTCCTTTATAATTCTTTGAAAGAGTGCCAATTGAGTTTAGGAAATTACCCTTAGAATTGAGAAAAGTTTTTATTTCTTTTATTTGATCATCATTTAAGTTGATACCTATAAGCATCTCATCAAAGTCATTTTCACTTATTTTTTCTCTCTTGTCTATTATTTTGAGAACATCAAAATAGTTTTCTATTCCAAGATTTAGAAGAAATTCCTGAAGCATGCGCCTATCAGATATCCTTACCTCGATATCAGACTCATCAAAACCCAAGTCACATAGTAGCTCTATAGCACACGAAATGACTTCTACATCCGCCCTTGGATCCTCTGAACCAAAAATATCAATATTAAGTTGATAAAATTCCCTTAATCTCCCGCTTTGAGGCCTCTCATACCTCCATAGCCTTGGTATTGAGTACCATTTTGCTGGAAAAGAAAGTTCCTTGGCCCTAGAAACTAAAACCCTAACAACTGAGGGAGTAAGCTCTGGGCGTAAAGAGATCATTCTTCCGCCTTTATCTTCAAAAGCGTAGAGCTCTTCTATAATCTCTTCACCACTTTTGATGGAATAAAGGTCAAATAGTTCTATCGCTGGCGTGTCTGTTTCAAAAAATCCAAATTCTTCAATAGTTTTTTTTATTGACGAAAAGACCTTCTTTCTTGCTGCCATCTCATTAGGAAGGAAGTCTCTAGTGCCTCTCAAGCGTTCGAACATCTTTGCACCCAGATTAAAATTTAAAGTAATTTACTAATAGATTTTCCCTGCTCTATAGCTTCCCTGATTATTGCCTCCCTTTTAAAAGTTTCTTCAGCAATGTGTATTGTGCTTTCTATGATATCTTTCGGGATGACTACAACACCGTCATCATCTCCGATTATCCAATCCCCCGGATTAACGATAATCCCACCACATACTACCGGAATATTCATTTCCCCATGTCTTGCCGCATTTCCGGCTTTTGTAACAATACTACGACAGAATACGGGTAAATTCTGTTTTCGTATCCCCTTAACATCCCTTACAGACCCATCCACAATAACACCAGCAACTTTTTTGAATTTAGCTTGCATTGCCATAAGGTCCCCAAAAATGGAAAATTTGGTAACTCCTCCTCCATCAATTACCAATACCTCTCCTTCGCTAATCTCCTCTAAAGCGTTTAAAGCTGTAAGCATATCACCGGGGCAACATTTCACTGTGAAAGCGGGGCCACAGATAAAGTCCCCCTGTTTTATGGATTTAATAGATTCATCAACAGAACCTCTTTTTTTAAGGGCGTCACTGATAGATGCAGCGCTTAAAGTTTTCAATTTTTTGGCTATATCTTCCCTTTTCATATCTATCTACTCCCTCCCATAAACTATTTTATTCTTCTTTAACTCCTCAATCTTTTCTTGGGAGTATCCCAAAATTTTAGATAAGACTTCCTCAGTGTTTTCACCAAGTGTTGGGGGGCGTACATGATTTTTACAGGGTGTTAATGGCAAATTCAATGGACTATTTGCGGTAACCATTTTTCCTGCTATCGGGTGATCAAATTCAAAGAGCATATTCCTGTATTTTGTATTCGGATCTTTTACAATCTTATCAATAGTGTTGACAGGACTGCAGGGAACACCAGCATCTGTTATTATTGTCACTAGCTCTTCAGTGGTATGTTTCTGTGTCCACTCTTCAATAATCTTCTTTAACTCTGCTTGATTCTTTGTCCTCAAATCATTAGTTTTGAATCTTTCTGCCATTACTAGTAAATTGAATTCAGGGATACTCTTACAAAATACTTCCCACAAATTATCATTTCCTATCCCAATTACCATATAACCATCAAGTGTTTTAAAAACATCAAAAGGTGTGAGGCTTGGGTGTCTTGAGCCAATCCTCTGTGGAACTTCTCCGGAAACAGTATATCTGACAGTTGCATTCTCTAAAATTGCAAAGATACAGTCTACCATCGCAGTATCTATATACTGGCCAAGTCCGGTTTTTTCTTTGGTTCGTAATGCACCCAGAATTGCTATGGCTGAAAACATGCCGGCCATTATGTCCGCAACTGATGATCCAACTCTTGTCGGGGGATCATCAGGAAACCCTGTTATACTCATGAGACCCCCATAGGCTTGAGCTATGATATCATATCCAGGTCTTTCAGTATAAATTGAATCATTTCCAAATCCGGAGACGGTGGCATAGATAATACTAGGATTTATTTTTTTGACGTTTTCATAAGAAAATCCGAGTTTTTTCATAGTACCAGGTCTAAAATTTTCCGTGATTACATCACAGATTTTTATTAATTCTCTAAGGATTTCTTTTCCCTTTTCCTCTTTTAGATTTATGACGACACTTTTTTTATTTCTATTAATGCTCATGAAATAGGCACTTTCTTTATTTTTATATGGCCCAAATTTCCTAGAGTCGTCTCCACCCACTTTTTCTATTTTTATGACCTCAGCACCCATATCACTTAATATCATGGTACAATAAGGCATTGCAAGCACGTGGCTTAAATCTAGTATTCTTACTCCTTCTAATGGCCTCATTTATCCACCTCCCTAAAATTAAACAATGAAAGTATTACAATAATTTCCTCAACAGAGGGATTGCCACTTATCTCAATTGAGGGGCATTTGTTTTTCACGTTTAGATTTTCGTCTATCACATTAACAATTCCCATATTAATAAACTTTTCTCATTATTTCAAACCTATTGTAAATAGGAGTTCGCCCTTTTCAACTACCATTCCTTCATGCACCATCATCTCTAACAACACTCCTGAATCAGGGGCATAAACTATTGTTTCCATCTTCATTGCAATTAATGTCACTATTGGATCTCCCTTTGTCACTTGTTCATTTACCTTTTTTTCTAGTTTAAGAACAATACCTCCAATCACCGACTCAACATAGATAATGCCATTTTCTTTTCTATAGTGGTCGTCATCATTTTTTCTTATCTGTGCTTTCTTTAAAATAGAAACTTCATAGATGAATTCATCATAAAATACCTGATATTCTCCATCACTTATTTTTTTTAGTTTTACTTGATGTTCCTTATCATTTATTTTTATTTTGAATTCATCCATGAAAATCAGGCTAGAGATGCTATAAGGACTCCAGCAGCAACAGCTGTGCCGATAACTCCTGCAACGTTTGGCCCCATGGCATGCATCAAAAGATGATTTTGTGGATCTTCTTTCAATCCCAACTTCTGAACAACTCGTGCAGACATTGGTACAGCTGATACGCCAGCAGCACCAATCATCGGATTAATCTTCTCCTTTAGGAATAGATTCATTATTTTTGCAACTATAACTCCACCACATGCAGCCGAGAAGAAAGCAACAACGCCTAATACCATGATTTTTATTGTTTGTACATTAAGGAAGTTTGTTGCATCCATTGTGCTACCAACTGAAAGCCCCAATATTATTGTCACTATATTCAACAGTTCCTCACTTGCACCCTTGGCTAGCCTCTGGGTGACACCAGTTTCCCTGAAAAGATTTCCGACAAACAGCAGTCCAACAAGTGGGATTGCTTTTGGAACTAATAATCCAGTAACAATTGCAGCGATTATGGGGAAGGCTACCTTTTCCTTCTGTGAAACTACCCTCATTTGTACCATCTTAATTTTTCTTTCAGCCTTAGTAGTTGTCAACATTATGGCCGGAGGCAGTATTAATGGCACTAAAGACATGTAAGAGTATGCAGCAACTGCAGTGGCACCTAATAGCTCAGGGGCTAATACTGTTGTTACATAAATTGTAGTGGGGCCGTCCGCACCACCAATGATCCCAATCGAAGCAGCCTGTTGCGGGGTAAATCCTAGAACAATTGATCCAACTAGGGCTATGAAAACTCCAATCTGGGCAGCTGCCCCCAATATAAACGTCTTTGGATTTGCCAACAATGGCCCAAAATCTGTTAACGCCCCAATTCCCATAAATATAAGACAAGGGACAATTTCGTTTGCTATAAGGTACTTTAAGAAGATGCCAAAGACTCCACCAATTGCGTCGGGATCTGAAATTCCAGTTAGAGGTATATTGGAAATAATACATCCAAATCCTATTGGCACTAACAAAAGCGGTTCAAATCCCTTGTAAACTGCAAGATAGATAAGTATTAAACCCACCACTATCATTGCAAGATTGCCTATAGTCACATCAAAAAGACCGCTTGTTGTTTTGAATATTTCAAAAAAAGAGGATATTAAGTCAACCATGCTATCACTATCCTATTGTGAAGAGGGTATCGCCTGTGTTAATTGGCTTTCCCGGACTAACTAAAATGTCTTTGATTACACCCGCTAGGGGAGAGGATATTTCATTTTCCATCTTCATTGCTTCAAGTATTAGTACAACATCTCCTATTGCAACTGTGTCACCAGGTTTCTTTACTAAAGATATTACAGTTCCAGACATCACTGCTTTTACAGGCTCTCCTTTACCAGAAGACGGCTTTGAAACAGGTGCAGATGCAACTTTAGGCTGAGTTGTAGTTTGATAAACTTGTGTTGGTGATGATTGTTGCCTTGACATCTCCAGTAATTCTTCTATAACTACCGTAGATTTTTTATCTCCTAATCTAATCTCTAGATTTCCGCTTCCAATATTCTCAATTTCAACTTCGTAATCTTTCCCATCCACATTAACTTTGTATTTTGCCATCATAACACCTCCATTTGGTCCCGTCTGCCTATCAGTTTCCAGTTTTCTTGTTTAGAATGTAAATTAATCAATGAAATTGCATCCTTGGATATATGAAAATAAGCTGCGGATATCATAGCAGCCAATTCATTATCATTAGATGCTTCAGTTTCTTCTTCAATTTCAGTCGGGTCATCTTTTTCCTTTCCTTTGCTGTTCTTTTCTTCCGCTCTTTTAATCAATACCCCAAAATAATTTATGACCCCAGACAAAATAACTAAAACTAAGAAAGTTATAGCCATACCGACCAAAACTAATGTTAGTCCCAATATTAAATGTTCCATGTTTACCATTATTTTCACCTAAAAGGGGATCATACCATGTTTCTTCTTTGGTAATACTTCCTTTTTAGAGTAGTATACCCTAAGTGAATTAATAAGTGCTGTTCTTAGATTCTTTGGATCAATAATATCGTCTACATATCCACGTGCAGCTGCCATATATGGATTTGCGAATTTATTTTTGTAGTCCTCGCTTAACTCCTCAGTTTTTTTCTCTGGATTTGAGGCTTCAGCTATTTCTTTTCTAAAAACAATCTCACAAGCACCTTTCGGCCCCATAACTGCAATCTCTGCAGTCGGTAGAGCGTATACTACATCAGACCTCAAGTGTTTTGAAGCCATAGCTATGTAAGCCCCACCATAAGCCTTTCTCACAATGACAGTTAGCAATGGAACTGTTGCTTCAGAGTAAGCATATAATAGTTTTGCACCGTGCCTAATTATCCCACCATGTTCCTGATCCAAACCCGGCATATATCCAGGAGTATCCACAAATGTCACTATAGGGATATTGAAAGCATCACAGAATCTTACAAACCTTGACGCTTTGTCAGATGAATTAATATCCAAGACTCCCGCAATGTGGCTTGGATTGTTTGCTACAATCCCTACTACCTTTCCATCCAATCTCCCAAATCCAATAATGATATTTGGCGCAAAGTTTGGATGCAACTCAAAGAAGTCGTTATTATCAAGAATCGCTTTAACAACATCACTTGCATGATACCCTTTATTTGAATCTTCAGGTATAATAGAATAGAGTTCCGGTGTTTCCCTCAGCGGATCATCAGTTGTCTCAATTGCAGGGGGATCTTCCATATTGTTTGATGGCAAAAAGCTGAACAGAGTCCTCATTAGATTTAACGTATCTTCATCATTTTTACCGACTCTATGGGCCATACCACTTTTTGTTTCGTGAACATGAGCCCCACCAAGCTCTTCAAATGTGACATCTTGATGTAGCACAGTTTTTACAACCTGTGGCCCTGTTATGAACATATAACTTGTATTTTCAGTCATGAAGACAAAATCACCAAGAGCAGGGGAATAAACAGCACCGCCAGCACAAGGGCCCATAATGGCAGTAATCTGAGGTATTACTCCTGAAGCTATGGTATTTCTGTAGAATATTTCCCCATATCCCTTGAGGGAGTCTACACCTTCTTGAATTCTAGCTCCGCCGGAGTCATTTATCCCGATTACAGGCACCCCTATCTTTCTAGCTTGGTCCATAACATAACTGATTTTGAATGCATGAGCTTCTCCTAAAGAGCCACCCATCACAGTAAAATCTTGTGAAAAGACATATACTAATCTACCTTCAATTGTGCCATAACCCGTAATAACGCCATCTCCAGGTATATCTGTTTTATCAAGGCCGAAATCAACTGCCCTATGTTTTATCAGTCCGTTTATTTCAGTAAAACTGCCTTTGTCAAGGAGGATATCAAGCCTTTCTCTAGCCGAGAGTTTTCCCTTAGCATGTTGAGTTTCTAGCTTTTTCTTTCCTCCACCCATTTTTAATTTGTCTTTCTTTTCTTTTAGTTCTTTTAGCATACCTTCAATGGCCATATAATAACCACCTTTTGCCTTTTAATTGATTAAAACGGCACTCCATCAACAATTAATATAGCTGTTTAAAAAGGTTATGGTAATTCTAATTATTGTCTTATTAATTGACTATTATTGGTATTTTTGTGTTACATATAGAACATTTTTCATTTATTAGTTTGATTTCCACATTATGATTTCTTTTAATAATTATATTTTTGCACGTAGGGCATAAAGTGTCATTATGAGCAGGTATATTCCCTAAGTATACATAGTTTAGTTTTCTTTCTGCTATCTCCTTTGCACGGTAAAGAGTCTCAGAACTTGTTGACTTTATATTCATTTTATACATAGGTCTATATGCAGAAAAATGCAAAGGGATATCCCTGTTTAACTCTGCAACAAAATCAACAAGCTTTTCAACATCTTCATCTGAATCATTCAATGTGGGAATCAATAGATTTGTAATTTCAATATGAGTTACTTTTGATGCGGCTCTTATTGTTTCAAGAACCGGTCGCAACTTACCGCCACATACTTTCTGATATAGGTCCTCTGAGAAGAATTTAAGGTCAATATTCATTGCATCAATATATGGTAGGGCTTCATTCAAAGGTTTTGGATTAATAAAGCCGTTTGTTACCCAGACATTTTTAATGCCCTTTTCTTTAGCTATCTTTGATATATCAATCACATATTCATAGAATATAGTGGGTTCTGTATACGTGTAAGAAATTGATTTACAACCATATGATTTGGCTAACTCGACAATCTTTTTTGGTTTTAAATAACGATCTTTTATATCATTAGGTGTGGATTGAGAAAGGTCATAGTTTTGGCAGTTTTCACAGAATAGATTACACCCCGGAACTCCAAATGAAAGAGATAGTGATCCAGGATAAAAATGATACAGTGGTTTTTTTTCAATTGGATCAACATGATAATAAAGTTTTTCCAAATCACTTTCCCCATAAACTAGCGTATTTAACTTACCATCTAGATTTATCCTAGTCTTACATTTACCCCTTTTTTCTGGCTCAATAAGACAAACATGTGGGCATAACAGGCACCTCATATTACCGTTTTCTTTTTTATAAAAAAGTGCCTCTTTCATGTTCAGAATGTTGTCTTAATACTATTTTAATTTATCTAAAAAAGAAAATTATTTTTTATAAGATTTTATTTTTTGTAGCGCTTCATCGAAATCTTCTTTGGTAACGTGATCTGTCTTGTCAAGATTCTTTCTTATTGCATTAAGTCCTGCTTCCCTGACAAGGGATTTTATATCTGCACCTGTGAAACCTTCAGTTGGCCCAACTAATTCGTTGATATCGATATCCTTTAATGGCATCCCTTTTGTATGTATCTTTAATATCTCTAGCCTTGATTCCTTGTCTGGCAAGGGTATTTCCACTATCACATCAAATCTGCCTGGCCTTAATAACGCCTCATCTAAAATGTCTGGCCTGTTTGTTGCGGCAATTACAATCACTCTTTCTAAAGATTCTACGCCATCCATCTCTGTCAACAGCTGATTTACCATTCTTTCAGTAACTTTTGCACCTGTTTCCTGCCCTCTCCTCGGTGCAATTGAATCTATTTCATCGAAAAATATAATTGCTGGCGCCACTTGTCTTGCTTTACTAAAGATTTTCCTTATCCCCTTTTCACTCTCCCCAACCCATTTGGAGATTAACTCAGGCCCTCTAATCGCAATGAAGTTTGCTTCACTCTCAGTTGCAACTGCCTTTGCAAGTAGAGTCTTCCCACAACCAGGTGGTCCATATAAAAGGATTCCTTTTGGTCCTTCAACCTTTATCCTCTTGAATACTTCAGGATACTTAAGTGGCCATTCAATTGCTTCCTGCAATCTCTGCTTTACTTCCTTTAGTCCCCCTATATCACTCCACTTCACAGTTGGGACTTCAACTAAAGCCTCTCTCATAGCAGAAGGTTCAACTTCCAGAAATGCTAGGTCAAAATCATTTTTAGTAACTTCAAGCTTATTTAGAATTTCCGGAGTTATTTCAATATCACCCCTAATATCGGGAATAACCCTCCTTAATGCCTTCATGCCTGCTTCTTTGCACAACGCTTCAAGATCTGCACCACTGTAACCATGTGTTTTTGAAGCGTAGTGTGAAATGTTAACCTCTTCTGATATAGGCATACTCCTTGTATGAACTTGAAGGATTTCCTTTCTGTCATTTACGTCTGGCACACCAATTTCAATCTCCCTATCAAATCTACCAGGCCTTCTAAGCGCAGGGTCAATTGTATCCGGTAAGTTTGTTGCAGCAATCACCACAACTTTACCCCGTGTTTTCAGTCCATCCATTAAAGTAAGAAGCTGGGATACCACCCTTCTTTCAACTTCCCCCTTTGATTCTTCCCTTTTGGGGGCTATTGCATCTATTTCGTCTATGAAAATTATTGCCGGGGAATTCTCTCCTGCGTCTTCAAAGACTTTTCTAAGATTTTCTTCAGACTCGCCATAGTACTTGCTCATTATCTCTGGACCGTTAATCGAGGTGAAGTATGCATTTATCTCATTTGCAAGCGCCTTTGCAAGAAGAGTTTTTCCTGTGCCAGGAGGGCCGTATAACAAAACACCTTTTGGAGGGTCTATTCCTAGTTTTGAAAATACCTCAGGATGCTTCATTGGCATTTCAATCATTTCCCTAACTTTCTGGATTTCATCCTTAAGTCCACCGATATCCTCATAGGTAACATCAGGCATTTTGGATATTTCTGACTCTGATACTGGTTTTGTAGAAATGGTAATCTTTGTGGAGGGAACAATTTTTAGAATGCCTCTAGGATTTGTTTTTGTAACTACAAATGGGAGATTCCTATTAAAGATTTCAAAGGCAAAAATATTATTTTGGACAATCGGTATATCTTTAAATTTGTCTTTAAAATAACTTGAAAGATCACCAGAAAACTGCATATCGGCCTGCATCGGGGCTAGTGTGATAGCCTTTGCGTCCTTAACTTCAGCCCTTGATATTGTTACTTTGTCACCAAGTAATGCACCGGAGTTTTTTCTTATTATACTGTCCATTCTGATAATATCAGAATCCTCATCAATGTCAGGCAATGCCTTTGCGGCTGTTATTTTTTCTCCTTTAATTCTTACTATCTCACCATAATTTAGATGCATCATTCTCATTGTATTGGGGCCAATTCGTACAACACCTTTTCCCACATCAAGCTTTTCTGCGCTTCCTACAACAAGTTCTACTTCATTTTTTTCTTTCATGTTTAACACCATAATATTAAATTAACATTAAGTTAAGCTAATATTAAGTTATTTTAATCATTTATAAATCTTACGGTTACTTTGCAAAACTGGCATTTGCAAAAAACTATCTTCTACTCATCGTAGAGCTCTAGCTTTTTGGTAAAATCATCACTACTATCATCAGATTTGAAAGCATCGTCAGCCTCAAAAGAAACGTCTTTATCCAAACGGGCCGGTCTTTTTTTATTAATAGCATTTTTGACAAAGTCGTCGTAATCATCACGTCTCACTTCAAAAAGCTCATTTTGATTAGATAATCTGCGTTCAATTTCCTCTATCTCTCTATAAATCATATCAAGATTATTCTTAATTCGTCTAATTGAGTCCTTCAAAGTTTCAACTTCATAACTGTCTTTTTTCCTATCGTCATCGAAAAGATAGTTCATTAAGCCACCAATAAAAATTCGCTTTACTAATTTAAATAGATATTGCTCATTTTTGAAAAACATACAATTAAAAATTAATTCATTTTTAACCCTTATTTGCTGCCCATTCCCTTCATTTCTATTGATAAAAAAATTCAAATATTGAATATAACTGGGGCCAGACTCTAAATGAGTTTTTCTTCGGGATCCCCCTCTAGTTTCAAGGTAATTTTTCTAAAGATTCCCTTAAGCGTGTAAATTTCTCTTCGTGTATTAAATCCTCTTGCTAACACATGTTTGAAAACAGTCAATGCATTATCCCTCCTATATTCTCTTTCTTCAACAACCGATAGAATCCTCTTGAAATCATCTATCAACAGATTCTTTTCTATTAGCTCATAATCATCAAAAGAATTTGTTTTTTTACAACAATTGGATTTGAATAGTTCATAAAGAACTATTGAAAGAGCGTGAGAAACATTCATTGTTGGATATCTCCTATCAGTCGGAATTATTGTTATCGTATCACACAACTTAACTTCTTCATTCGTAAGCCCACTACTTTCTCTACCAAGAACAATACCTATCTTAAATTCAGGGGACATTTTTTTGGCGATATTTTCTATGGCAATATAATTTCTTAACACCCCGCCACTTGTGTTTGCACTTGTTGCAACTGACATATCAACATAAGTCAAGGCCTCCTCTAAACTTCCAACAATAACAGCTGATTCTATGATCTCTTCGGCGTGAACAGCTAACTTATAGGCTTCATCTGTGATTTCGACAGGATTAACTAAAATTAGATTATAGAAACCGAAATTTTTCATTACCCTGGCAACGCTTCCAATATTGCCAGGAGTTTCAGGTTCTACAAAAATTATATAAAACATTAAGTCAAAGAAGTTATTAAGATAAAGATAAAGTTTTTGGTGCATTTATGGAAACATCCTTGGGAGTCGACATAATTTCCCGTGACCCAAGAATTTATGCTATGGTATTGATTTCAAGAGAAGGAAACAGATTTTCTACTGTTTTGAAGGAAAGCGGATCAAGGCTTAAGCTCTTGAAATTAATAAAAAAACACTCCCCTATCTACATGGGAATTGATTCCACCGAAGAATTCCCTAGAAAAGATCTCGAGAAGCTATCAAAATACGTTTCGATAGTTCAAGTTACTGGCAAGTTTGATGATTTTACATCACTTCCCGTCCTTGCAAAAAGACACAGGATCAACCTAAATCCAAAAAATCCCTTTGACGAGGCATATGCACTTTCCAGGCTCCCTTTTGAGGGAGTTGGTTATAAACTAAAGATGTATGAAGACGAAACTGAAATATTAGTTTCTAGCGGTAGAAGCTTGGGTAGAGGTGGATATTCACAAGGCAGATATCAAAGGAGAACATTTGCCCTAATCAAATATAAGGTACGAGAGATTGAAAAAGAACTGACAAACGAAGGATTTAATTTTGATATAAATGTTGTTGAGAGAGAAGGAGGTTTTTCAAAGGGCATTTTTAAAGTATATTCCAACTTTGAAAATATTTTGATTAAAAATAGCAGAGGGGATATAAGGATTGATGTTAGGCCGCTTAAAAAGAGTTCAATTGAGTATGAACCTTTAGTAAAAAGAGTTAAAGGATTCAATATAAAGGACAAATATGTCATCGTAGGGGTAGATCCTGGGACAACAGTTGGATTATCTGTTTTAGATTTAGAGGGAAATGTACTTACGATTATTTCAAAGAGAAGTTTCTCGATGTCAGATGTTAAAGAGGAAATCAGAAAATATGGATATCCTTTGATATTTGCATCTGATGTGCAACCACCCTCAGGTTTCATTGAAAAACTTAGTACATCATTTGATTCAATACTCTATGTTCCGCCACTTTCTATATCTGTTAGGGAAAAGAATGAATTGTCAAAAGACTATGAAGTAACAAATGCTCACGAAAGAGATGCCCTTTCAGCAGCGCTAAAAGCACACTTACATTATAAGAACAAATTCACACAGATTAAGTCCAAAATCCCCCCTGAACTATCCCTTTATAGTTCAAGGATAATCGGTGAAGTAATAAAGGGTATGCCCATTAAAGACGCTTTTGACAAAATAAAGGAAGACATGAAGGAAAAAGAAGATGAAGTAATAATTGAACAGAAAAACCCAGAAGAAATAATTCTAGAACAATCAAAAATTATTGAAAATTTTAAAGAGAAGCAGAATGTCTTAAAAAAAGACTTTGAAAAACTACAACTTGAGAGCATCGATTTGAAAAGAAAACTTCAGGAAAAAGAAACAGTGATAATCTCTCTTGAAAGAAAATTATTTGACATATTGGGCAGCCAGAAAAAAGAGGCGCTTAAGGAAAACGTCATTAAGACTAAAAACTTTGAAATAATTTCTTTGCGAAAGACAGTAGATATTTTAAAGAATAAAATCAATATATTGACCGAAGAAAACAAGAAACTAAAAGAATTGAAACCTCTTATGGAATCTGAGGACATTCTCATCGGTAAAGTATTAACAGTCTTTTCTATTGATGGAATCAAACATCTTACAAAAAATCAGGATCTTACTGAAGGGGACATAGTTTACCTCAAAGATGCCACAGGAGGGGGTGCAGAAGCAGTAAAGATGCTTTCTGATATTAAGATTAAAGCTGTTCTCATCAATGGCAACATATCCCACCAAGCCCAAGAAGAGCTAATCGATGTTGAAATACCGATAATCGATTCGAAAGATATAAAAATGGAACTAATTTCCAAGTTTGTGATACTTGATAGAAAAAGCTTTGATTTAGTCTATAAAAAAGAAAAAGAACTATTATTAACTTATAAAAAAGAAAAGGAGTCTAATAAACTTATAAAAATCATTGAAGACTACAAAGAACAACGTAAATCAGATTACAAGACTTAATTAAGGATTTCAATTCAACCGAAAGCTATATAAAAGTTACGGTTACCTTACATATTATGGAAAAAACTATAACGAAGAAAGTTCATGCATGCCCAGAATGTGGGAGTCATAAACTTATTCGGGACTATTCTAGAGCTGAAGTTACGTGTGACGAATGCGGTCTGGTAATTTCTGAGGATATAATTGACACGGGTCCTGAATGGAGAGCTTTTGACCATGAACAAGGAGAGAAAAGGGGTAGGGTAGGCGCTCCAATGACCTATACTATCCATGATAAGGGTCTTTCCACCATGATTGATTGGAAAAACAAAGATATTCATGGTAGAGACATTAGCGCAGGTAGGAGGGCCCAAATATATAGAATGAGAAAATGGCATAAAAGAATTAAAGTTGCTGATGCCAAGGATAGAAACTTAGCTTTCGCATTAACTGAACTTGATAGACTTTCTTCTCACTTACACCTACCACGAAACATTAGGGAAGGTGCAGCAATGGTTTACCGCAAAGCCGTTGATAAAAGGCTTATTAGGGGTAGATCAATAGAGTCTGTAACATCTGCTTGTATATATATTGCCTGTCGTGAATATAAAGTACCTAGAACTTTGGATGAAATTGTTGAACATTCAAGGGTTGATAAAAAGGAGATAGGTAGGAGCTATAGATTCATAACTAGAGAACTTGAGATAAAACTTTATCCAACAAGTCCGGTGGATTATATCCCTAGATTTGCCACAGAATTAGGGCTTTCGGGAAAAGTCCAAAGAAAAGCACAGGATATCCTAGAAGGCGCAATTAAAGCAGGTTTAACATCAGGAAGGGGCCCAACAGGGGTCTGTGCAGCAGCCATTTACCTTGCAGCCATCATGGAAAGTGAAAGAAGAACCCAAAAGGCTGTTTCAGAGGTAGCAAAAGTCACAGAAGTCACTGTTAGGAACAGATATAAAGAAATTATAGAAAAATTGGGAATTGATGTTAAGATTTAAAACATAAATCTTTATATACTGGTAATACACCTATAATATGCGCTGGCGATACCGTATGAATGATGAAGAATTGGATATTTTTTGGAGGCTGAAACGTTTAGAGGAGAAGAAAAGCCTAATCCGTGAACACTTTTCTGGTGATCAAAGGTCTGAAAGGCGCCCAATACCCAGAAAAACAGCAAATGATAATAATACATCCTGTTATAACATCCCAGAGATTCGCTCTAATACTTTTTATCAAGCATATAGAGAAAAACACGATCGGATTTTGAGAAGGCGAACCCAGCCTGAGCCGATAAACAATGTTTATGGGGATACTAAGAAAATAACGGCGAATGAAACACAAAAGACGACGGGCGTTGAGCCTAAAATAAGGAGAAATTTTACCTTGAAACCAGACGTCAACTGGTTTAAAGTTTCCGTTGTTCTTTCGCTTCTACTTTCGGTCGTATTGGTAACTTCATTTTCACTTTATGGCGCTAACAGGCAAATTGATAATAACCTGGGTTCAAAAGAATCTTACATATTTCAGCTTGAAAAACAACTACAATCCATATCTAAAGAAAATCAAACTCTAAAAGAGCTAAATGATAGTCTAAACAAGAGAAATGATATGCTTAGAGACCAACTAACTGAGACTAGAAACTCTATGTATAAACTTCAGAGAACTTACCAGAATCAATTGATCAATGAGGAATATGCTCTCTTCCTGGCATTAGACTTCGTTAATAATCAGGCAAGTAAGAATTTACCTGTAGAGTGCGGAACATCAAACCCTGAGCTAGTTAGAGTTTACTACGAAAAAACAACAATAGAGAAGGTAAATAAAACATTTAAAATAAACATGCCAGCTGATTTGAAATACCAATCAATTTCAAGGTATGTCTGTTATATAGAAATGGATGAATCTGGAAATATAGTTCACTGGAACTGGCAGAGGCCTTCTTAAGTAATGTCTGATTCCACTATTTCAAAACATGAATCCCCAAATTTTAATTCTTTTAATTCTTTTTCTGTGAGCGACTCTTTTATCGCCTTTTCAGAAGCTATGGTGCTGTGTCCTAGCGGATCCTCTAAAATGACGCAGACTGTTTCCCGACCTTCAGTCAGCTTGTTAATCTTATCAATTAACTCCTGACCCTTTTTTCTTTCCTCACTCTGGCCCATTCGCATTCCCATGCTAATTACCTGGGATATTCTAGAAAACAGACCTTCTATGTTGCTGATATATCCTTCAGATAGCGGCCCAGGTTCAACTTTGATTCCAAGCTCTGGAATCCTGATGGTGCATGTGCTAGACTTTACAATTCTAATGTTCACATCACATGCAGATTCAACATTTACAGTATATCTTGAAGGCTCTTTAACTTCTATGGGCATAATATCCGCCCTTTTATACCCACAGTTACTGCAAAAAATAGTAAAATCTAGAACTTCCCCAAAATAGGGAATTGAAATAACCGTATTAGTTACCCTAAGAGTTTTTTTATTACACGATGGGCAATATTCACATTCTAGATTTTCATTGTTCATGCGATCTAATTATCTTGACAGATGAAGGGGCTATTAAAATCTTTCGTTCACTGATACCAGCAATATCCCCGCCTATCCCTCTCAAGATACCTTTGATCTGATCAACGGCCCTTTTAAGTTCAAGCGGTTCCCTTTCTGCCAAAAGACCAATATCAACTATCAGTATATGCCCTTCTGATAGCTGCTTAGAAATATCCCGGATATCTCCAAGTCCTCTGAGCTTCAAGGATTTTACGTAAACGACCCCATAATCCATGAAATCGTTTCTCTTAAGAACCTCTTCCTCATATGGAACTGATTCTACTTCTCTAATAGCACTTGGTGCCTCTGATTTTTCATCCTGAGCCCATGATTCATCTTCCGTATATTCATCTTGGTAATAATCATCAGGATAGTAACTTTCATCATAGTCACCATAGTCCTGACTTTGATCTCTACCAAACAGCTTATTGAGTCTTCTTATAATACCATCCCCCTTTTGGAGCCCATATTAAGCATTAATACTAAAGCTAACTATAAATATGTAACCAACCCTTTTTATAGTTTTCGCTTACAACAGCAATTAAAAAAGTTTAACTATTGTTTAACAATAGTTATTTTCTATTTTTATTTCGCCTTTTTGGATTGAGTATATGAACATTTTCCACATACATACCTGTCCTTATGGTCAGCCATAAAGGTTCCCGGGCCACATCTTGGACAAAAAGGATTCTTTTTAACTACCTTGTCCCCCTCTACACTATACAAGGATGGCATCAGTTTTCCTCCTTTTCCACAATTAGGCCGTTTCTCTTCAATACATGTTTCTGCTCTACCCTCTTCAGAGTATTGGGGTCGCTATACACAAACACCCTAACGACTGATTCGTCCTTTCCATACCCAGTTTCAATGGATCTCACTACAAAGGAGTCCATCTTGAAGCTCTTTAAAGCAGATAATTTGTCCCTAACTTCAGATATTTTTGGAGTTCCACCATCATGAGTTACTTTAACTTCTAATTCTTTCCTGCTGAATAGTGGGTTCTCTTTCTCATTTACAATAGTTAATTCCATAGATCTCCCTCCATCTCATTTAAATAATCTGATATCTCCTTTTTTTTCTGTTCTGTTACCTCAATAATCACAACACCCTTATTGGGTTGCCCATAGAGCACAACTGTGTTTTCATCTCCATGGAGCACTGCAGGCATGACTGCCAAATCTTCTTCTCCCTCTACTAATATTTTTTTAAACCTTTTGGTTTCGTCTTTGAAAAATCGCTCAATTGCTACCCAAAGCTCACCTGTTATCATAGATTTAGGATTTTCAACTGTAATTGTGTCATCACAGTCTATTTCATCGCCAATTTCCTCCCTTAAGCTCATACCGTCAACGATTATTAGCTCAGGACAAAATCCATAATCAATAAGATTTTTGGAAATAACGTCACCGACAGATATCACCCTTTTACTCTGTATCATGGGCAAAAGGATATCCATCACAGATTTTACATCGCCTTCAATAAGGGCCCCTATTGGAGATTTTAGTTTTGATCTCAATGATTTTGTTAAAACAAGAACCATTTACTTACTTCATCCCCTAACCTTAAGGGCATAAGCACCTGGGACATTAACACCAATGGTCTTTGCTATCTTTGATTTTTCAGGATCAAGTATTACCACAATGCCGCTCCAGTTATCGGTAGTTTTGTCATCCTTGCAAACTGGACACATGTTTTCATTTAAAATTCGCTGACATTTCTGACACGCTACTTTCATTTCATCCCTCTTTCTTTTCTTCTGCTATCCACTCTAATTTGCCAAGATAAGGCTGTCTCATTGTAATCCCAATCTTTGCAGAGCCTCTCTTAAGAGAAAGTGTTACAATTCTTCCCCTAACTTTGTCCCCAGCTTTCAAGACCCTACCGCTTTCCTTGCCTGAAAGAGTGTTATTCTTCTTATCGTGATTAATAAAATCATTTGTAAGCTGAGATACATGGACAAGGCCATCTATTGGCCCTAGTCTTACAAAAGCACCAAATTCGGTGATTTCCTTCACTTCCCCCTCAACAACTTCGTATAGTTTTGGTAAGTATGTCAATGCTTCAAATACAGTATCATAATAGGCGCTACCATCACCTGGAACTATCTTCCCATCGCCTATTTCAATGATTTTATGGATAGCAAGAATAAATCCAAGATCCTTATCCCATGTCCCTTCATACTGGCTCTGAAAGATTTCAGCTATGGACTGATCAAGCTCACCGCCAAATTTGTTTGGCGGAACTCTTGCAGTATCCCTAATTTGTAAAACTTTAAACATAAACTATCCACCTTAGAATATATTTGAAATTCGTCCAAGTATATTTAAGTGTTTCTAAAAGCTTTTAACACCAAAATGCTTAATTATTTTATGTTTTCTGCCATTCTTGTTGAAAATAGGGTAATAATCGATGACAAAGATGCCGCAAACAAGATCCATAAAAAAAGGGGATTTGGAGAGCTCATAGATAAGAAATTATACTTAACTGTTGTCGAAGCGCTATACCTTGTTGAGAGAGGATTAATTAAAGTTGCATCTGATAACAAAGAACTCTCTTTTGAAGAGCTTCTAAAACATGGACTAAGTGAACAGAATATTTTTGGGAAGTATGTTGTTTTTAAAGATCTAAAGGAAAAAGGCTATCAAGTAAAGACTGCATTCAAATACGGGTGTGCTTTCCGTATTTATCGTGGATCTATTGAAGAGGGGCATGCAGACTATATTATTGATGTATTTATGGAAGGAGAAAAAATAGATGCCAACATACTTGCAGCCCATGTTAGGATAGCCCACTCTGTCAAAAAAGATATGGTCTTTGCATTTGTCGATTCAGATAACGACATTACCTATTATCTTGTGAAAAGGATGACATTTTAAACCATAAATTTTAAAACACAGACGTAAGTTATCAGGTAAGGTGAGTCATTTGAAGGTCATGAAAGAGCGTTGTCTTTTATGCACTTGTTGTGCTTCTGTATGCCCTAATAACGGTATCGATATTACTGAAAACGAAGTTATTTTCAATGAAAATTGTAATGACTGCAAGATATGTGTAAAATCTTGCCCTGTGGGGGCGATTGAATGAAGAACTATAAATGCGATGTTCTTGTAGTTGGTGGAGGACCTGCAGGTAGCAACGCTGCAAGATATGCTGCAAAAGGCGCAGATGTCATACTTATTGAAAAGAAGAAGGAAATTGGAGGGCCTGTCCAATGTGCGGAAGGCGTTTCCCAAGGGATATTTGAAAAGCTTGAGATGAAACAAAATAGCAGGTATATTTCCTCTAACATTGAATTTGTAAAACTTATTTCTCCAAATGGGACTGTTATAAGGCTTGATAGTGAGAAGGTAAAATACTGGAAAAGCGGGATGATCCTAGATAGAGAAGTTTTTGACAAGGCCATTGCAAAGGAAGCTGCAAGAAACGGTGTAGACTTTTTAATGAAGACAAGATTTACTTCTGCAAAAAGGAACTCTAAAGGAGTAACCGTAACAGCCAAACAGATGGACGAGGATATTAAAATTGATGCTAAAATAGTCATCGGTGCCGACGGGCCCCCCTCCATAGTTGCAAGATCATTAGGAATGAATACAACAGTGCCTTTGAGGTATTTGGAATCAGGCATACAATACCTTATGATGCCGATGGAAGTTGAGCCATGCATTGAACTTTACTTCGGTGACTGCTATGCGCCAGGTGGCTACTCTTGGATATTTCCAAAAGGGGACGACCAGGCAAACGTCGGTCTTGGTGTTCTTCCGACAAAGGCGAAAGCAACTGCACAATTTTATCTTGACAAATTCATAGAAAGACCTAGATTCAAAGAGGCAAAAATCGTTGAAGTAAATGCTGGGGCCATACCTGTTAATGGGCCGTTAAAAGAACCTTATATGGACAATCTGTTACTTGTTGGGGATGCCGGCAGATTCGTAAATCCACTTACAGGCGGAGGTATTCACACAGCAATAATAACAGGAAAGCATGCAGGGATGTTAGCCGCCGAAGCAATTGATAAAGGGGACTATACAGGCAACTTCCTAAAAAAATACAACGATATGTGGAAGCCAGACATATACGAGGAACTTGACAAATGCCTGAAAGCACAGGAAGCTTTTATGAAATTAACAGAAAAAGATCTTGATTCAATTGCAGACACCTTAAGAGATCTAAAACTTGATACAATATCCACAATAAGTGTTCTAAAGGCAATAGTTGCAAAGAATCCCGGACTTCTATTTAAACTAGGAAAGTTCATATAATTATTTTTTATTACTTTCCTTATATCAAATCCAATATCTTCTAGATTTTATCTATAGAAAACTTTATATTAATTAGAGTTACATTTAATAGAGCTATAATGTTATTTGACTATAAAAAGGGAGGAGTAAAATGAAAAAAAAGATAATATTGTCTGTTTTGTTTATAATGGTAATTTCTTTATCTGTCGCCTTTGGGGCAATGGGAGAATGGAATTTGGGAGATCATTACATTCCATGCTACCTTTATGAATCTGTATATAGTTACCCTACGACAGCCATAGCTGCGGGAGTTAATAACCCTCCAGGCCAAACAATATCTTTTGACATTCCGTCTAATCTATGCCCGCCATCGAAAACAATCCGTATTGGGGGACCGGAAGAGGGAAAAGCCAAAAATTCCCCAACATATGGTTATGAATGTTCACTCTCATCAGACCAGGGGTGTTGTATCGACGATTATAATTATAGTAAATATAATTACATTCTAGTCTGTGGTGATGAGGAAAATCCTGGCTATTATAGAAGTACATTTAGTGTGACTACTTATGATGAACAGGGAGAAATAAAAACGTACGGGCCCTATCCTCAAATCCAACCTGAACCTAATGGCTGTTTAAAAATTCCCATTTATGATAGTGGAAGAAAAGCTACACGATTTGAAGTTACAAATTGGACTGGAGGCGGTAATGGTGCCGATATTAAAACAGTTACACCCACTATATACTACACATGTTGCTATGACTGCAGGAAGAAAGTAGGGCTGCCAGCAACAATTCTATACCCAAAAGTTGACATAGAAAACTTTGCAGTGGCAGGCGGGACAACAGTAATCAAGGACGGAAAGCTACTGACAAATCTCACTCTTTCTCCAGGCACACAGCAGACATTCATCCAGATTGAAAACAGAGGAATGTTCACACAAAACGACACAAGAGCTAAATTTGACGGGCTGCCAGAGGGAGTGGCGGTATCAATAACACCTGAAACTCAAAAGCTTAAGGCAAAGAAAATTGGAACTTACTCTGCAACGTTTACAGTCGGACCAAATGTGCCATCTGGCAAATATCAGGTTACGCTAGTCGCATACTCTGAAAAAGGGGTCTTTGACAAAATAACATTTGATTTCATAGTCCCATAAAATTAATTTTAATTTTTCTATTCTTTATTTAATTTATAGCTATAGCATATTTCTATAACTGCTTATGTTCATGTCATTGCTTTTTTTGGGATAACGTATTTGCATGACTCTGCACCCATTGCGATACACTCTGTTTCGTGTACGTCATAATCTTTTCCTGTTGCCCACCTCATCATGCTCTTCCAAAACCCAACTGGAGGCCAACATATACACTGATTTGATTTATGATTGCCGCAATAGAAGCAGTTCTGTATTTCTATAGTGAAGGCATCAGGAGTTTCAGTCAAAACATGGGGGACTCCGTAAAGATTTTCACTTTCTTTTAGGACCCTCTTCAAAATAAATCTAGCTTTGCCTTCCTCACTCATGAACTTAGTTGCAAATCCAGCAAGTCCAAACAATGTTGGATTTGATTCAAGAGCATAGTCAAATGTAAGCTTCCCCCATCTGGTAAGCAGAGGCCTTGCAGCCTTTTCACCGAATAACTCAATCACAGCCCCCATCGCACTTTTGAATCTATCCATATCTAGGGTAGGCGTGTCATCATCAGGGGGTGGATTTTGTATGTAGCAAGTTAACTTAGTTTGAGTGAGAAGCATCTTTAAGCCTCTTACCCCAAGTTGATCCTCAACGCTCTTGAAAATTATATTTAAAAGAGAACCAGGTATTTTATTGTCGCTCATAATGATCAACTACTTGCCTAAATTGTAAATATATAAGACTTATCAAAAGAATAGGATACAAATTAATTATTATGGATTTTACTTATAACAACTATTGTTTTTTTAAAGCCCAATTATTTCGTTAAAATCGGGAAATTATTTAATCATTATAATTTTGGCTGAAAATTAATTTAATAAAAAAAAAAGATAATTATTTTATCCTCTACATGTTCTGCCACAAGTTCGTGTCTGTTTCTGCTGAGCTGTTTGATTTGGACATTCTCCTATGCAGTTTGACCTGTCACAGTTTCCATCGCACGTACCATTTCTAATGCAGTTGCCTGCATTTGGGCATGTATTTGTGGCATCCGCTTGACCTCTAAATGAAAGGACAGCACCGATGCTCACCATCACAATCAAGAAAATGACTGCAAGGCCAATTATATGATTTTTCTTCATAACAATCACCTTAATATTAAGAATAAACAGCCAATATATAAGGGATTTCCGAGATTATCCCCATTTAATTCCCAAATTCATACCACATTATAGAGATTTAGCTGACATTTCACATATGTTAAGGCCTTTTGAAGCATAACTCCTTTCTCTAAATCTAAAAGCGAGCTTTATTTTGACTAGATTAATTCCTAGATAATTCATACTCTTTTCAAATATCCCCAAAGTTGCCAGAATACATGCCTCTTTTAAAACTTATTGACTAAAATACGGGCGTTGCTATTTCCCCTAGGCCTTCCATAATACCTAAAATTTTGCCATAATAACGACTTTCTCTCTTTTATGTAGATCAATGCTTATTAATTTCAATATATTTCTTTCCCGATACTTTTATATATAGCTAAAATACCTGTATTATAATCCAATAGGTGATAATTATGAAGAAAATATTTGCTATATTGATTTCCTTGCTCTTTGTAGCAAGTGTGTTTGGAGTTGCATCCCTTTCAGCTACGGATAAAGCCACGGCAACTCCTGAAAGAGTAAAAGTTGGGCAGATAATAACAGTAACAAGTACTTACAATCCTTGTGCCTTTAATGAAACTCCGCCCAAATGTTATGATCCAACAGTGAAAATATACGACCCTTCAATGAAAAATATATCATTTTATCCAGATATGGGTTTTGAAACATTTCAAGATGCATCATCATATGTTACAAAACTCTCTGGTCCAATCGAAACATCTGATGGCATCTGGACATGGACATACAGAGCCAATTTTCCAGGAACAATTGTATTCGGCACTCCAAGTATTATAAACAGCCCTCCAGAAGGTAGAATAAGATCAAATCCAGTTACTATAACAAGTAATTCTCTTCCAATGGATAAATTTTTCAAGTTGTTTGGATTTGGCAAGAAAAAATAATTTAAATTTTTTTTATATCTTTTCTTAAAATTTTAAATTAACTAGTAAGACTTATATCTAACTAATCTTTCTGCCTGTAAACTAGGGAATGCCTGATACCATGCCAATTGACTTTTCTAAATTAAAACAAATTGACAAAAAAACTGCACTTGCTCTTTTCATAACTTTGGTATTATGGGCTTCAGCTTTTGCCGGAATTAGAGCGGGACTAAAATCATATGAGCCTGGCCATCTTGCATTACTGAGGTTCCTAGTTGCATCCCTTTTTTTATTGTTTTACGGTGCACATAAAAAAGTAAGGATGCCTGATAGGAAGGATATCCCAATGCTCTTAGTAATTGGGCTCTTTACAATAACTATCTACCATGCACTTCTTTCATATGGTGAGGTGACTGTTTCAGCAGGGGCAGCAAGCTTGATTATAGGCTCTGGCCCTATATTTACTGCACTTTTAGCGTATTTTTTCTTGAAAGAAAAATTGAAACCGTGGGGTTGGGTTGGAATATTTATCAGCTTTATTGGAGTAGGATTGATATCTATGGGTGAGGGTGATGGCATATCCTTTGATCCAAGGGCAATTTTGGTCCTTCTTGCGGCTTTTTCAACTAGCCTATCTTTTGTCTTACAAAAACCCTATCTCAAGAAATACAAATTCGTTGAGCTAACTGTCTATACCTTCTTAAGCGGGACATTTTTCCTTCTGATATTCCTACCCGGATTTGTAAATGACATAAGAACAGCATCAATTGGGGCAACTCTTTCTGTTATCTATTTAGGGATATTCCCAGCAGGGATAGCCTACCTTACATGGACATATGTTTTAGCAAAGATGCCAGTTTCAATCCTCTCTAGCTTTCTTGCCGTTTCCCCTTTCTTTTCCATAATCATAGCCTGGATTTGGTTGGGAGAGATACCAGGCATAATTTCTGTAATTGGCGGCATCATTGCAATTCTTGGCGTAACGCTTGTCAATATTAAAGGGCGATAGATTCCTACTCACTTTTAATATATTTATGTCGGATGTATACTAGAAATTTAAATTTTATTCCTTACTTATTTCTAAAAGAACTAGTTTTCCATCGTTATCTTCGTACTCTTTTCCGCATTCGCGGCAGTAATATGTTGAAGTATCTATTATCTCTCTTCCTCTTATTTTTACTTCTCCATCTTCAAAAGTGACAACGTCATACCCATTAAACTCTGATATGAACTCATCACTTCCACATTCACATTTGAATCTTGTCAGATTTTCTCATCCCTAAAATTCTTTGATTTCAGCATGTATTGCTTAACCAAAGATATATACCTTATTTCTAACTGTCAAAAAAGATATATGCCCGTAAACAACAAATATTTATTCTGCTTTCTTTTAGGAAGGCTTATTAATTACTCATTTTCTATTGATGAATATGAAAAAAGCGGAGATTAACTATGTCATTGATGTTTTTTTGACTATTGCGTTAGTGGTAGTTGGAATAACTGGTGTCTTTTTGTTTTCTTTTTTTGAAAGCGGCATACGGAGAGGAGGACACCAGACATTTTTAGGAATAACAAAGCACACATGGGCATTCTATCATGAATATTTTGGTCTTGTCATGACAGGCCTTATGATCCTACACTTTTTCCTGCACTGGAACTGGATGGTGTGCATGACAAAAAAACTATTCAAAAAAACATCAGACAAATGTGAGATATACTAATTTATTTTTTTTAAAATAGATAATTTTTTATTGTATCAATGCGTATTATCTTTATGCGCCGCTACAGGATAAAGCAGATTGATGCTTTTACTGACAAACCTTTTGGGGGAAATCCTGCTGGTGTTTTGACCTCTGCAGAAGGATTAACTGACAAGGAGATGCTTTCAATAGCCAAAGAAGTAAATGCGTCTGAAACAGCTTTTATCCTACATAGCGACATCGCTGATTTTAGAATAAGGTGGTTTACCCCTAAAAAAGAAGCCTTGTTTTGCGGACATGCCACCATCGCAAGCCTTTATGCTTTAGCTGAAGAAGAAAAGTTTGGGATGGAAAAAGACGGCAAATATACATTCAAAGTTGAAACAAAGATAGGAGTTATTACTGCCGATGTGATAAAGTCAAATAAAACTCAGATAATACTCCACTCCCCAAAAATAGCACTTTCTAGAGAAAACATAGACATGCCAGAACTCCTTGGCGCGCTAAAGATAACTCAAGATGAGATTGATTTTACTTTTCCCATGATGAGGGAGGCAAATCTTGACTATCTCTATGTACCGATAAACGGGCTTGACACATTGAAAAATATAGACTATGACTATTCAAAGCTACATAAATTCTGTGAAAGATATAACTTTCAAGGGATTAATCTTTTTACAACTAAAACTTTTGACAAGGATTCAACGGCACATTCAAGATTTTTTGCCCCGCCGTATGGGGTTAGGGAGGATCCAGTAACAGGCTCGGCACAAGGGCCTCTTGGCGTATACCTTTTGATAAACGGCATAATCGAGTTTACCGGAAATGAAGTGAACATCAAATCAGAGCAAGGTGACATTATTGGAAGGCCAGGGAGACTTGTAATAAATGTAACAAGGGATGAGTTTGGCTGCTTTTCATCTAAGATCATAAGCACTGCTGTTACAGTGATTGAAGGGGAAATTTATCTTCTTTAAAAAAATAACTACTTGATGACCTTGCCAAATATGTAGCAGTCCTCACCACACCAATGCTTTTTCAAAAGGAACTGCTCTTCAAACCCCATCTTATCATAGAAACCTATTGCATTGTAGCGCTTTAGACTCCAGCACCAGAGTTTTTTCACATCTTCTTTCTTACAAAGCTCGATGGCAAAGTCTATTAGAGCCTTTCCAACGCCCTTCTTTGATGTAATCAGCGCATCTATCTCACATGACTCTTCGATAATGACTAATCCAATTGCACCAACGATTTTGTTTTCCTCAATGGCAATGTAGTAGTTGCCTTCTTGGATTAGAGGCGCTATCTTCTCTCCCTCAGAAAAAGAGTATTCTTCAGTATCTAATCCTTTAAGAAGGGCGGATAACTCTTTCATATGGGCTTCTGTTGCCTTTACTATCTCCATAAGAGAGTGATTATCCAGCTTGATATTAAAGCTTTTGATGGTAACTCCAATTAAAGAAATGGTCAAATTTTTGCATGGGTGAAATATAAATAGTATTAAGTCTTATTGTAATTACAACTAATGGAGGGGCTATGAACCTTAAAAGAAAATTGACTAACAATACAAATGACTGGGATTGCGGAGTTCAAGCTATTGAGAATCTAAAGCGAATTGCTAAAACTAAGAAGAAAATTTCCCCACACAAAGCTGGCATAGTAAAAAATGAAGGGGTCTTAGAGCCAATAAAATATGCCAAGGCATTGAAAAGTATCCCAAAAGTCAAAAAAGTCAAGGTGCATAGAAAACCGAAGGTTGATGTGATTGTTGAGTGGTTAGAAAGGGATAATCCTGACAGCAAAACTCAGAATGTGGCGATAGTGCACTCAAAAATTTTAGATGAAAAGGATTCTCATTACTGGCTGGCATACAAGTTGAATAAGGGAAAGAAAAGTCTAATGGCTGCCAATTTTGATGACTCATCCCCCATTAAAAAAATTTCACTACATAGGCTAAGAAAAGATGACATAAAGATTAAGAAAGTATACAAAGTGATGATAGGAAAATAAGGAAAATGATTGTTGCAGATGTATTAACATTATTTGAAAAAAATAAAGAATGATTAAAAACATCGATGAACTTAGCAAAAAGGCGGGGATTTATGCTATCCTCTCAATTGGAACTAATTTCCATAAGGATAAAGATGCAATTTATCAAGGCATTGAATTTATCTGGATGAAGATTTTTAAGACTTTAAAAAATATATAATTTCTGAGTTTTCATAATAGTAATATGGAAACCTTTTTTTTCACTATTTTCTCTATATTTTTCCATATCTTTATATATGGAGAAAACATAATTTTTTTGTCTAAATATTCCATATAAATAATGGTAACTTAACAAATTTACCAAAAGAGGTAAATACTACTTAGGCGATAAAATGCTGGGTACTTTAAGGAAATGCTTATCTAATAAAGAATATCTTTTTACCTTCAAAAAGAAAATACCTTTTCACATAATTAATTTTTCTAATATTGAAATACTAATTCAAACTACTGAAAATAAATTAATAAAAATAAAAAGAATTGAAACTGAAAACCCATATTATTATATAATCAAAAAGATAAAAATAACAAGAAACAAAATACAAAAACTACCCTCTCCTTTTACTCTCTCTTATGTCACACCTATTCTTTCATACTGTTCCAGTATAACTTATCAATTAACTCCCGATAATGAATTAATCAACAAAGATAGTTTATCTGTTTTGGATTTAAAAAAAGAGAAGCTTGTCGTTTATGAGAATAAATATGACAAAACGATTTTCTATAAAAACAGATTCAATAAAAATGGAATCAACCTAATCACTAGATACAATAAGGATATTTTTGAAAAATTGAAGCATGAACATATACTTCCACAAAATATTAAGAACAATACTTTAGGAGATAAATACAGTGCTAGATAAATTGACTAAAGTTTATAAAATTCTATATAAACTACTTCTTCTTCCAGAATCAGATTGGAAAACTAAAATATATGTTAATGCAGCCTTATCTTATTTTATTAATCCATGGGACATCATTCCCGAGTCTGAAAAAGGTGTAGATGGATACTTAGATGATTTCTATATATGTTTGGAAATTTTAAGGGACTTGAAAAAATACCGTCCTGCATTGATAAATAGTGTATCGCCTAAATATATTAAAGAGGACTTGGATATTTTCCTAGAAGAACATATAAAGTATTGTAAGAGAGAATTAAAAAATAAAATATTTGATATAAAAGAGTTAATTGGTTATGATTCACTAGATTTTTTTGATTTAGGTAACAATCAATTTATATATAAAAAAACTAATTATGTGTACAATAATTCTAAGTTGCTAGGGATAATATCCTATTTATACGATGAAATATTAAAAAGTAATACAGATTCACTCGAAGTAAGAAATTATTTAGATGACTTATCGATGTCTGAAGAATTTTTTGATATAATGAGGGTAATAAATCTATATTATAAAAATCAGAGTAACATTTCATTAAAAAATATAGATAACTTTAATCTAAGCTTTATAAATTATGAAGATAAATTAAAAACAATAGAAACTACAAAACATGGAAACGTTGCTAGTAAATTATTACTGATATTCAAAACATTATGTAATATTTTAAAAGATAAAGATTGCACCTGGCAAATAAAGCACGAAATTAATTCTGCTCTTTCATATTTTACATTAGTTGAAGACATTATTGAAGACTCTGCTGATTCAGGTATTGGATATATAGATGATTTATTTATTGGTTCATTTGTACTTTTTGATATATTGGAAAAAAATAGATTACTTGTTAAAAATAATCTTGCCGAGGGTTTAACATTAGATGAAGTTTACCCAATTCTGGACACAACTATGGCCATTTTAGAAAGATCTACAATTCAACATTGCCCTGGAAAAATTATTAATCTTTTAGGATTAAAAGGGCTATTATCATTTTATGACCTTTGTGAAAATGGAGAAGATTTAAGCCATGCTAAAAGAGCATTTGATAATAAAATTAAAACTGTTTTTGTTGATTTAGTAAAAATATATCTCAAAGATTTCTTTGCAATTGAAGATTTATCTTATGATACAGAAATTATACTAGATACTTTACTGAATAGTGGAAGCCCAGATGAAACACAAAAATTAAATTTGTTTATTGAAATAGCCAATCAAATATCCTATAATAAGAATGTAGAAAAGGAAGTATGTAATGAAAAAGAATTAGAAGTAAAAGCAACGATTTTAAGACGTAAGATACTAAGAAATAAACTATTAAGTGATTGAATGGAAACTAGACTTAATTTCAAAGATATAGATGATAAGATTAAACCCACATATTATAATTCGGAAGATGACACAATTAATGACTTTTTAGTTCCTGTTTTAAAAAGAACTAAGATTTATAAAAGACAAACTTATAGTTTTAGTTCGGCTTTTTTTTCATTAATTAACGAAGCCCTTGTAGATATTATTAATAACCAATGCAAAATATACTACATTACAGGCATTGAATTAGAACCTTGCGATATCCAAGCAATTGAAGAAGGGCTAATGGGAAAAGACGGAGTGATAGAAGAACAGATTATTTATGAATTTGGTAAAGTTGAAGATTTTATTAAAAGTTTATCAAATAAATACAGTAGAGAGAAATACTTTCATAGATTAAGGATATTGAGCTATCTTGTATCCAAAGATATTCTTAATATAAAAATCGGATTTGTTTCAAAAAAAGGTAAGATTGTTGATCCTGAGAGATTTAAATTTCACCCTAAAGTGATGATATTTACAGATGCAAAGGGTAACACCATAGTTGCCAATGGTTCTCCAAATGAAAGTTTTGGAGCACATATTCAAAATGAAGAAACATTTGATGTTTTCAAAAGCTGGGAAAATGGAGCTTTACCTCACCTTGAAACGCATATTAAAAAATTTGAACAATTCTGGAAAAATCAATCTGCTAATATTAAAACAATTGATGTTAACAAATTAATTGAAAACAAAATATTAATCAAATATGGAACATACAAAACAAAAGAAGAGATATTAGTGGCCGAGAAAGAACTTAATAACCTCATGGAGGAAAGTAATTCCTCTGCGCATATAGATTCTTCAGAGAAATGGATTCATCAGCAAATAGCCAAAAATATTTTTTTAGAGAAAAAGTTTGGAATTTTAGAGATGGCGACAGGCACAGGTAAAACAAGGACAGCACTTATGATATTAAAAGAATTATATGAAACAAAAAAGATCGATGGCGCCATAATTACAATGTTTGGAACAAATCTTTTAGACCAATGGTATAAAGAGTTATGCTCTAGTACCGGCTTAGTTATTTATAGGCATTATGAAAACTATAAAGAAGCTTCAAATTATTCGATAAATCCTGAATCTGCTATATTATTGATTTCTAAAGAGATGCTAGGTAAATTTTTGTCTAATAATCAAAATATTACGAATAATAAACTGCTCATCTTTGATGAAGTTCATAGGATGGGAGCGTTAGAAACTGTTAAAAATTTAAATGGCAAATTAACAAATTTTTCTTATAAATTAGGGCTTAGTGCAACACCTGAAAGAGCTTACGATGAAGAAGGAAATATTTTCATCAATCAACAAATAGGGCCTGTGATATTTGAATTTAGATTGGAAGATGCTATAAAAAAGGGAATTCTTTGCGAATTTGATTATATCCCTCTATTTTATGAATATGATGATGAAGACAAACAAAAACGAAAAGCAGCGTATGCGTGGTTTGAATCTAACAAAAAATTAAATCCTTTACTTAAAAAAGAAGAACTTTATCGAACACTTTCCAGAATAAAAAAAATATCCAAATCCAAAATTCCGATTTTCCATAATTATCTCCAAACAAATTTGGAGTTATTAGACAGAACAATAATATTTGTAGAAGAAAAAGATTATGGCGAATTAATTCAGCATGTAATAATAAATTACAAATCTGACTATCAAACTTTTTTTGCGGAAGATCAAAAAGAAAATCTTCATCTATTCAGTACAGAAAAAATAAATTGTCTTCTTACATGCAAGCGTCTATCTGAAGGCATAGATATTAGATCAATTAATAACATTATTTTGTTTTCTACATCTAGGGCTAAACTAGAAACTATTCAAAGAATTGGCAGATGTTTAAGAATTGATCCAAATAATCCTAATAAGAGGTCAAAGGTTATAGATTTTATTGTTAAATCTGATCTAGAAAATGGAGATAATGATTTTGAAAAGGCTGATAATGAACGATATCTTTGGCTAACAGATCTATCAAAGATTAGAAAAGGTGAGTAATTTGGGCATACAAAATATTATAAAATTACAAATTCTAAAAGTTGCAATAAAGCACGATCAAAAAGAATTGGTTAAACAAATAGAAAAATTGATTGAAAATGTAGTAATGAATAACTACACAAAACAAGATATTGTTGATGTAATCAACAATGTTTCCTTAAAAGAACAATTGTCAGAGGAATCTTATGAAAATGAGGATACTACAGATTAAATATAAAAATATTCGAGAGTTTTCTGACTTGACTATTTCATTAAAAAATGATAATTCTATTTATCCAGTTAGTTTGATTCAAATGCCCAACGGACTTGGAAAAACTACAACAATGAATTTATTACGTTACTCCCTTAATGGTATGGCGGAATCTTTAGATGAAAAGACAGTTCGAGATTATAAGGGAAATAATGGGGATCAAGGAGAATTTGAAGTAAAAATATCTATAGAAAATGAAATTTTTTACATAGTACTAGCATTTAATTTTCATAGAGGCAAGATAACTTACTATACATCTCGTGCTACTGAAGGGGCTGCAGGTGGAAGAATAAAAGGGTACCATCTACCTCAAGAAATAAAAGCTATTCTAACAAATAACTTTGTTCGATTATTTGTTTTTGATGGAGAATTAGCTTCTAGTATACTAGATTTATCAAAAAATGAAGCAGAAAATGCTATCAAAGCATTATATTCCATAGACAAAATATTGGCAATACAAGAATGGATAGCAGAGATAGTAGATAGTGCTCAAAAAGAAGCGGAATCAAATGTAATAACTACTAATCAAGGAATAAAACAATTAAATACTCGTTTAAAAAATGCAAAGTCAAAATTGACAGAGTTAATCAAAGAAAAGGAAGGTTACGAAAAAGATAGAGATAAATTATTAGAGAAGAAACTAGAAACAATTCAATCCTTAGAAAAGATTACTGAATCAAACGATGAATTAGCAAGTAAATTGATAAAAAGTCAATTTGATATTCAAGAGATAAATAAATTAATCTTGGTTAATACAACAACGATTCTAAATAATTCAAGAGACCCAATCAATATCCATCCAATACTTAAAAAAAGAATAGAGCAATTAGGCACTGAAATGACAAAATTGAAACTTCCAAGGTCTACTTCTTCTGAGTTTTTTGAAGAATTAACAGATAAAGATAATTATGAATGTATTTGTGGAAGAACTTTAGAAGAAAGCCATAAAGACACTATCAGAAAAAAAATGAGAGATTTTCTAAGCGATGATCAAATAGGTGTTATAAACAATATTAAAACTACTTTAAGAGTAACAACTGAACATGAGGATATCTATATATTAGTTGAAGAAGCAAAAAAATTGAGTAAAAGATTCCATCTAGAAAAAACAAATTATGGAACACTTAAATCTCAATTAAAACTATCAGATGAAGAAAAACTATTAAAGACTTTATTAGATCAAAAAGAAGAATGCACTAAAAAAATAGACGATTTAGAAATTTGTATAAAAGCCATAACAGCCACTAGTAGAGAAGATATTAAAGAATTAGATTTAGACTGGGAAGAAAATATAAAATTGTGCAAAGAAAGAATCAAAGAACTTAAAGACAGATACAATGAATCATTAGGCATTATTCATTTTTCAAAAAAAGCAGATATTTTATATAAAATAATAGAAGAAATATGTGAATTAGCTCTAAGAAATCTAAAAGAAGAAATTAAAAATCGTGCAAATAAAAAAATCGTCAAAATACTCTCAAGAGAGGACATACTAATATCTGAGATAGGTACATCACTTAAAATTCTTAATAGGTCTGGGGTAAGTGAGGGACAAAAATTGACTATAGCCTATTCTTTTCTATCTTCAATGTTTGAGGGGGCAATGAATGATTTACCATTTCTTGTCGATAGCCCTGCAGGTTCATTAGATTTAGAGGTAAGAAGAGAAGTATCTCAGCTTATTCCACCGTTATTCAATCAGTTCATAGTTTTTATTACATCTGGTGAAAAAGATGGTTTTGCAGATACATTTTATAATCAGAATAATGTTCAGTTTTTAACTTTATGGAAGGAACATAAAAGTTCAAAAATAGTTAAATCTGAAAATACTAAAGAATTCTTCCAAAAATTTCAATCTGAAGATGATAAAAAGAGGGGATTAAATGGGATTTAAATTATCTGAAGGTGCATCAGCTTATCTAAAGAAATTAAAGAAAAATCAATCCAATGGTAAATTTGATTATGATTTTGATTTTTATTATCTCTGTGCAGTGTTAGGTATGACTTTTAGGAGATGCATTTCACTAAATGGGGGAGATGAAATAACTAGAAATTTTCCATCTAAATACGACAAATATAAACATTCAATAATTGCACTTTTAATTGAGGCTGAAAAAGAAAGAACCGGAAAAGATAGTTCTATTCGAAAAGAATTTGAAAAATTTATGCTTGATTTGGTAGACCCGCATAGTCCAACACAACTAAACAGTATAGGTGAGGAAAGACTTAATTGCTATGCCCAAGGGGGGTATGAGCTACTAAGTGAAAGAGTAGGTTCTGTTGAAAGTTTGGATGTTTTTTTTGTTAAATATCGTTCATTATTTGATGAATTAGAGGAGAAGTAAAATTAGTGGTTAGATCGCGTCACCTCATTTGTGTATATGTTTCTATATTAATAAATACCTACCGCACAATTTTAAATACCCAAATCTAATTTAATTTCAGGAGGTAAAAAGATCAAAGATATTCAAAATACTCTTGTCGAAAGAGATTATGCAATAACTCTTGAAGAAATAAAAGAGCTTTATCTTAGAGATAATCGTCCATGGATAATTGGATATAGCGGAGGTAAAGATTCTACTTGTGTTTTACAACTAATATATAAAATGCTAGTAGAATTACCTGAAGAAAAAAGAAACAAGAAAATTCATATTTTATCTTCAGATGTTCTTGTAGAAAATCCAATAGTACGAAAAAGACAATTAGCAGTTTGTAATAGAATAAATCAGCAAATATTAAAAGACAAACTTCCAATGGCACTTGAAATTTTGACCCCTGAATTAAATGACACCTTCTGGGTAAATCTTATTGGTAGAGGTTATCCTTCTCCAAATAAATGGTTTAGATGGTGCACTGACAGATTAAAAATTAAGCCTATGACAAAATATATCAAAGAAAAAGTAAAGGAAAATGGTGAAGTAATAATTATCCTTGGAACTAGAAAATCAGAAAGCTCTTCAAGATCACATACACTTGATAAATACACCATAAAAGGAACTAATTTGAAAAAGCATAATAGCGTACCAGGGGCTTTTGTTTATGCGCCTTTAGAGGATTGGTTAGAAATAGAGGTTTGGGATTATTTGGATAAAAATGAATCTCCATGGGGAATAAGTAATTCAGAATTAAAGAGATTATATGGTAAAGATGATACTGAAATTGAGTTTATTTTGGATGATAAAGCGAAACCTAGCGGAACAAGTAGATTTGGCTGCTGGGTATGCACAGTAGTAGATAAGGACAGAGCATTAGAAAGCTTTATCGATGAAGGAAAGGATTGGCTTATACCTCTTCTTGAATTTAGGAATTGGCTAAAAGAAATTAGAAATGATGAAACAAAAAGAGAAAAATTCAGAAAAGCTGAGAAACAAAAAAAATTAGTAGCAGATTCTCTGGGTAAAGAGTATATCCCTGAAGAACGTTACGGCCATAAAGTTTTAGGGCCATTTACATTTGAAACTAGGAAAGAGATCTTCAAAAAACTGCTATCACTACAAACTCTAATGGACGAAAGAGGAATTAGTTTAATCACTCCTGAGGAAATAAAGGCTATAGAAACAGTATGGATATACGAAGGATATCAGGAAAGTTCGGTTTCAAATATAGTTGAAGAAAAAAGAAATTTTGATGATTATTCTTTAGATTATGATGAACATACTGAGGAATTAAGAACACTATCACAGAAAAACAGTATACAAGAAAATCTTATCCAACAATTAATTCACGTTGAGAAAGATTTTTCCACATTGTCAAGAAGAGTAGGCATATTTGAAAAATTAGACAAAGTAATAGACGAATATGTAATGAATGAAATGTCAAGAGAGATAAGTGAGGCCAATGAAAATAAATAAGATCTCGTTATTTAATTTCAAAAGCTATGCAGGACTTCACGAAATCGATCTTTCAGTAAACAATGAAAAAAATGTAGTATTACTTATAGGTTCAAATGGCTCTGGCAAAACTACTATTTTAGAAGCTGTAAAACTATGTCTTTATGGTAGAAAAGTAAATGGAAAAATATTCTCAGAGAGAGAATACGAAATATTTTTGAAATCATTTCTTAATAAAAATGCTCAAAAAAAGAAAAGAAATAGTTACTACGTTGAATTAGAGATAGAACTAGAAGATTTTATACAGAAATTTGTAATTAGTATAAGGAGAAGTTGGAACACTGACTTCAATGGAAATCTTACTGAAGATTTTACTTTAATGAGAGACGGCAAATACTTAGAGATAATCCCAAAAGAATCGTGGGAAGATTACATACACTCCATACTTCCTCCATACGTAATGGAGTATTTCTTTTTTAATGGTGAAAAAATTAAATTATTGTCAGTGGGAGACAAAGCAGAAAAAAGAATGAAGGAATCTATTAGGTCGCTTACTGGACTACAAATTTATGAAACTTTATCATTAGACCTTAATAATTTAATTAAAAAGATTAAAATTAATTCGATTAAAGCCCCTGAGTTAAGGGCTGAAATTGAATTAAATGAAAAAATAATTGAAGATAATGAATCTAAAATTGTTAGATTAAATTCTTCAATCGATAATAAAGAAAATCTCACTATAGAATTAAAACAGAAAAAAGAGGAAATAGAAAAAACTCTAAGACAAAAAGCAGGTGCGTTTGCAGTTAAAAAAGATGAGTATGACCGAAAGTTAACTGTTTTTGAAGAAGATTATAAAAGATTAACAAACGAGTTATCAGACTATTGTGAAAATTATCTTCCATTTATAATAGCAGATAAACTATGTAAAAAGCTAAAAAAACAGCTTAGTAAAGAAAAACAAACTAAAGAACTAATATTTAGTGAAACAGTTATTAAAAAAACAAATACAAAAATATTAGAGGAACTTGAATCAGGAAATACTTTCTTAAACTTATCAGACGACGTTATAGTTTTAATAAAAAATAAAATTAATAGTATCTTTTCCGATATTTTATCAGAAATTAATGCTAATGAAATAATATTACATGATTTAAATAATGATGAAATGTTAAAGATAGAATCTTTTTTATATGATCTAAATATTAAAGATAAAGAAAAGCTAATGGAAATATTACAAAGAAGAGAATTTACATTAATAGAGTCAAAGAAAATAAAAGATAAATTGAAACAGATATCTACTGAATCTATGCTTAATGAATATATCTCCACCCTATCTACTATTCAGACAGAAATTATCGTCCTGGAAAAAGAAATATATTCGCAAAAGGCTGAGATTCAAACATCTAATGAATCTATAGACAAATCTGAACTTAATATAAGGAATTTGGAAGAAAAGATTGTATATGCAGATAAAGACAACTATAAAATAATTACTTGTGAAAGGATAATTAATACTATTGATGAATTCATAGAGAAAATAATAAAATCAAAAATAAAAGAATTAGAAAAAACTATAACTGAGTTGTACCATGAATTGGCGAATAAAGAAGATATGGTCAAAGAGATAATAATTGATAAGGATGCATTGACAATTGATTTGATTGGATATGATGATGAAACTCTGGATAAGACTCACATTTCTTCAGGGGAAAAAGAGATCTATACACTTTCTCTTTTATGGGGCTTATCTAAAATCTCAAAAAAACAATTCCCCGTAATTGTTGATTCCCTACTTTCAAGACTAGACAATACTCATGCAGAAAATATAGTTGAAAAGTTTTTTCCAACAGCGGGAAATCAAGTTATTATATTAGCACATGACAGAGAAATTGGACAAGAACTATACAATAAATTGTCAAAACACATAGCCAAGGAGTATATGATAAATCCAGAAAGTACTAATAAAATTACTGAAAGCTATCAAGGTGAGATATATGCAAAATAAACTTAAACTATCAAAGGAGTCTTCGTCTAAATTAGATTCACTTTCTACTAAACTCAACCTTAGGCGCAATATAATTTGTAGACTCGCTATTGGCAGGTCTTTAGTAGATAGCTCTTCTGTATTTGAAATTGAACCATTAGACAATACTGGGTTTGAGTTTAATAGATATACTCTTACAGGTGAACATGATAATTTCTTCAAATTATTGATTATCCAACATGAAGGTAAAAAATTTGATGACGATACTTATTTTTCTATCTATTTAAGAAATCATATTGAGCGAGGAATTGAAATCTTATACGACGAATACCAAATAATAAATTCTCCTACAGAATTTCTCTTATTTCTTAGTAGCTTAAGTGAAAAAGAATCTTAAATAAATTTATATGTTATATTCTTAAATTAATTTTGTGTACGATGAGATAGAAAAATTTCTAAAAAGGAAATCTAAAATTCAAGAGAAGAATAAACAGTTATTTGAAATGACTCCTTCTGTAAAAATAATAAGGGACCAAATTTCAAATAAAACTCCTCTTGAATGCGTTTTAAATATAGAAATGTCCAAACTTGTCAGAAATCCAGAAAGAATTATTCCAATATATGCCCATGCCGAATCAAGCTATAAGCATGGTGGGGAGATATCATTTCGAAAAATAGAGGATAGAAAGTATTCGATAACTATTATTTCTGGCAAATATCGTTGTTCTTGGTGTCAAAATTTCCGCAAGTATATAGAAAAAAACATGAGGATAAATCTAATTGATTTAGGCACATGCTCTAGTTTTATTAAATCGGAAGGGTAATCTATTTTATTCTAGAGTTAAAATGTGCCGGGGGCGGGATCCGAACCCGCGACCTCACGGTTTCCCAGCCTTGTTTCATGCTTATGAGCCGTGCGCTATAACCAGGCTAAGCCACCCCGGCAGGTGAGATTAAATCAACTATGGCCCAACCTTTTTAAGATTTGCTATTTAAACCCATAATCATTTGCACAAAGCTTTGCTTTTCTAATATATATAATCAAGTCAAAAAATATCGATTTTTCACTCATTTGAAAATTAATAATGCAGATTCTAGATCTTTATGCAAAATAACTAAAATAAAGAAAAGAAAAAAATTAATTATCCTTCACAGATTAAGTGCTGGAGGAACCTCTGGGCTTGTGAGCTCTATTCAAACTAGACTCCCAATAGTATGAAGCAGTGATGACTGCACCAGAAATTCTGTGGAATCCAAGCTTTGTCTTACCAAAGTTGTTTGTAGCGGCTCCTTCCAAAGCTAATCCTTCAGCATCGTGTCCTTGTGCAAACTCTATTGCCGCCTTTTCAAGCACAAGCTGTGTTTGTTCTTCAATAACTGCATTTGCAAAAGCATCCTCATTAGCACCGGCTATAGCACCGATACCAAATGATGCGATCAATGCAACTGCAATAAACAAGGTCATAATCTTTTTCATAGCATAACCTCCTTGTTAAGCTAACAGTTCTTACTCAGCCCCTTATATATAGTTGTTGTGTAAACCATTGAAAAATCAAATTATTAAAAGTTTATTTAGGCTTATTTCTATCTAATAACTTTCCTAACGTTTCATAACATTTTATTTAATCCTATTTTCAAATTAAATCAAAAAATAAGATTAAATATAGTTGTATTAAAAAAACAAAGCTATCAAACTTGTTTTCCATTACAAAACAGAATCCATTAAATATATCTAGATAGGAATACGCCACATATCCCTAATTTTGATAAAACTTATATATAAAGAATAGAATTAATATTCATGACAAATATAAAATACCATGCATTAATACTTTCATTTTTACTGATATTTAGTTCTATTGGATTTTTACCTGTTTTTGCACAACAGGAAGTGTATGTTGTATCAAATAACATTGATATCGTTTCAAAAGAGATCCTTGAGGACTACTTTAGGGGATTCGGATTATTCCCAGAATTTCTATATCCAGAGGAATCTGGGCAGATAAAAGGTGCAAAACTATTAATCATATTGGGAGGGCCAGATGCACTCTATGGGACAGGCTTGCTTGCGACTAAATACCTAGATTCCCTAGAAATAGGATTCATAAGACAGCCCGGCCAGAGATTTACTTTCATTAAATCCGATATCTACGGATATGCTGACAAAGTCATTATAATCGCTGGCGATACAAGAGAAAGGACCTATGAAGAGGTCTTTAACCTGATTAACGGCTCAAATGTAAGCTTTCAAAACGAGATTCAAAACGTTGCAGAAGGTAAGGTCCAGATAAAGGATTTGCCTCTAATCCTTTCAAGCATTTCATACACCACAGAAACCGTCGATAAAATCGGCCACATCTATCTTAAAATACAAAATTATGGCAAAGGCAAGGCCACAAACGTCATCGTTGAAATCTCAAATGACTATTATTCTAACTTCTCCCTCCAGAGCGTTGATCCTGTGAAAAAAGTTGAAGGCAACAAATTCTATATTGGGGACATGGAAGGCGGGGAGATAGTGGAGCTTGACATCACCCTCAAAGCAAAACAAGGCGGGATATATTCAGGCGTAGTTTCATACACCCATGATGCAATAGATACATATGCTAGGATTAAAGATATAACAACTAAAGTCCCATAACTAATAGCATAGGTGCGTTATATGAAAAAAAAGTATAATTTGATAGTCCTTATCATAATAGCCATTGCATTCACATCTATCTTTAGCGGCTGTGTAAGCCGTGGCACATCTACTATTACAACTGAAACTCCGACTACCGATCCAATCCCAGTGACACCCACCCCAACTATAGAAGAGCCCACCCCGCAGACAGGAGTTCCTTACATACTTTCTGGGACAACATACAACACAGAAACTGTTGATAGAAACAATCACATTTATGTTTCTCTTGAAAACTTTGGGAAAGGCAGGGCAAGTAATGTTGTAATTGTGATATCAGACGGGTATTATCAAAACTTCACATTAGAAAGTGTAAACCCCTCTATAATGGTGGAAGGCAACAGATTCTATGTGGGTAACATTGAGGCTGGAGAAAAATTTATTTTGAATATATACCTTAAGGCCAAAAAGAGCGGGGTATATACAGGCACTCTTTCATTTACATACGATGGCATTGAAACAAGCGGGAAAATAAAGGATCTAACTACAAGGGTCCCGTAACTCTTTATTTTTTATTTTCTTTTATAACCATTATATTTAAATATGATTTTTATAACTTGAGTTTACTCTTAAAAGAGGTGCACCAATGGAAAAGAGAGCGTTTAATGTTATTTTACTTTCATTATTGATTATTAGCCTATTTGGCTGTATGGCAGTTTCTGCTGAGGACACTGTAGAAATCCGGTTTTATAAAACGCAAGGGTGTGAGCTATGCGCTGAGGCAAGGACTACTATCAATAGATTGAATCAGACGGTCTATAACGGAAAACTAATCGTCACAGAGGTGGATGTTTATTCCTCTTCAGGGTATGCAGAGTTCAAACAGTTGGGATTTAGCATAACGCCTTCAGCGGTGATAAACGGGAGTGTAAAACTTGAGGGTATAAGCCAGTTTGACGAATCAACACTGAAGGTCCTCTTTGACTCAATGCTAAAATTACAGCCTGAAACACCCACACAGCCAGAAACCCCCATAACTAGCGATAAGACAATTAGATTCTTCTATGAAGAGCAGTGTGATTACTGTAAGGCTTCAAGAGCGAAGATGAATACTTTACTAAAAGAGAAAGGATACGATATAAAAGTCATTGATGTTGATGTCTATACTCCTGCCGGATACAAGGAGTTTTCTGAGGCAGGATTTAAAATAGTCCCTGCCGTTATAGTCTGCGGGCAGACTAAGCTTGAAGGGACTGATCAAGTCGATTCCAAACTACAGGGAGCAATTGAAGGCTGTCTTTCTGGAAAACCTATAACAGATAATGGCGGGGTATCTGCGCTTACAATGATCGGTGCATTTAGTGCCGGATTTTTCTCTAGTTTTTCTCCATGCTTACTAGCCGTAATTTCATTTATCATAGCTTACACTGCAGGCACAAGCAAAAAGGCGTTAATGATACTTTTGAAGTCGATATTTTTTGGATTAGGGATAACTACGGCCTATGTAATTGTTGCAATCTTGTTTTTGAAGCTGGGCCAGGCAATACCGCCAACATACACCTATCTGATATCATTATTTGGTGCCATAATAACATTTGTCATGGGATTAAATCTACTAAACAGCGGATTTGATCTAGTTGAGCTCCCCATAACTACAAAACATTTTGCCCAGAAGATGACACACAAGTTTGCCTTGTCATATGGGCTTTTGGGTGTGTTTATTTTGGGCCTTATATTTTCCATAATAAAGCTGCCGTGTGCGGCCATAATATTGCCACTGCTTATCGATGAGGCGATAACAGGTACAAGCGCCTCGGCCTTCTTTAAAGTTGCATTTTACGGGCTTGGGGTCTTGATACCATTTGTCGTTATAGGGGTGGTAGGCGCCTTTACAAAGAATGTAGCAAGGGATCTAAGATGGAGCCCGACTGTGAGATTCTTTGGATGGGTTGTCATCGGCGTTGTAGTCATCATAATCTCATTTTGGCTAATTCTCCAGGGATTTGAAGTAGTTGGAAATGTCACCACAGAGTATATTTTATATACAATAATATCCTATGCGATAACAATGTTTATAGTCGGATTTGCCTATGGCAGGTGGAAGAAGGTAGATAAGGGTGACAACGGAAAGAAGGAAGTTCGAGCATATTAGGATATGTCTTGAGGAGGATGTCCAGTCAAAGTACAACTACCTTAACGACGTCTCATTTGTCCACTCTGCACTTCCGGAAATAAATTTTGATGAGATAGACACTACTGTAAAAATTTTTGGCAAAAAACTCTCTTTTCCCCTTTTTATCTCTGCCATGACAGGCGGTACTGATGAAGCCTTAAAGATAAACAAAGCCATTGCAAAGGCATGTCAGGCAACTGGCATCGGCATGGGTCTTGGAAGCCAGAGGGCAATGATTGAGGATCCTTCTCTCACATACACATATGATGTCAGAAAATACGCTAAGAGCATACTTATAATTGGCAATATCGGCCTTCCCCAGTTTGTCAAAGGGTATACTGAAAAGGAAGCAAGGTATGCAGTCAGGGAGATTAATGCGGATATGCTTGCAGTTCACTTAAACAGCCTCCAGGAGGCATCCCAGCCTGAAGGGGACCTGTTCTTTAAAGATGGGATTTTGATTCTAAAAAAACTAAAGGAGAAGCTCGACTTCCCACTGATAGCAAAGGAAACTGGTGCCGGCATATCTAAAGAGACTGCTGCATATCTAAAGTTTTTAGATGGTATTGATGTTGCAGGCCTTGGTGGAACAAGTTGGAGCGCTGTTGAGTATTATAGGAGTAATGATCACAAGGAAACAGTGAAAAAACTATGGAACTGGGGCATACCGACACCCCTTTCAATAGCTGAATGCAAAAGCATTGGTATCAAGACCATTATAGGTTCAGGTGGCGTTAGGAGCGGTTTTGATATTGCAAAGTGCGTATCCCTTGGTGCCAAAGCCTGCGGTATTGCGCTGCCTTTTTTAAAGATGGCAGTTGAAGAGGATGTCAAAGGCATTGTAAGGGAGATTGAGACAATAAAGAGGGAGTTTAAAATAGCGATGTTCTTAAATTCCTGTCTTAGCGTGGATGATCTTAAGAATAAATCCTTGTTTTTTACAGGAGAGCTTTCCGCCCTTATGAAACAAAGGGGAATGGATTTCCAGTACTTTAACTATCGTTAAGCAATAACTTTATATACTATTATTGATTAATGGTATTCATGAATATAAAACAACTATTGTGCATATTGGTACTTTCTTCCCTTTTTCTCTCTGTACCGGTGGCTGCAGAAGTTGAGCCATTCACAATAAAACACTACTTCAGGCATGACTATGGCACAGTTTCATCTGCTCTTGGTGATATAGACGGCGATGGAGAGTATGATGTTGTTATCTCTACAGATACAGGCGAGCTTAAAGCATACACTCTAAGCGGCAAAACACTCATATCCAAGGAATTTGATCTACCTGCAAGAAATCTTTCTGTTATAAGAAAAGGTAGCGAGCGATTCATAGTGTTCTATAATGACAAAGGATTTGTATATCTTCTTGATTCAAACGGCAATATCAAATGGCATCTTTTCTTTCCCAATACAAAGCCAATAAATTCTGTTACTACTTCAGATCTTGACGGCGATAGGGTACCGGAAATAATAGTTGGATTTAAGGATGCCACTTTTTCTGTGTATACGCTTAGTGGCACACAGTGGAAGAAGGAGCATGACTTCTATAGATTCTATACAATGAAGCTATATACAGCTGAGTTTGCTGCCATCCATTACAGCTCATGGGATAACTATCCTCTTGATGTTAAGGTTGACCTATCATGGATTTTCCCTGATGTCATAGCTTCAGGTGAAAGGGACCCTAACATATATCTTTATGATCCAACAGGCAAAAAGGTCTGGCAGATTGAAAACGTATATCCAATTGAGCACATATACTCTGGGGATATCACAAACGATAAAGAAATGGAGGTCATAACAGCCTCTTATAAATATCTCCAGGCGTTTGGGCTAAAAGGAAAACTCTGGCAGAACATCCTTGATTCCTACATCTATTCATTTGGTGTCGGTGACATTGATAGGGATGGAAAGAAGGAAGTTGCAGCTGGTACCGTTGATGGTTCTGTTTATCTGTTTGATAGCACTGGATATAAACTCTGGAATGAGCCTATATCTGTCGGAAAGGACGTTAGATATGTGGCCATTGATGATTTCACCGGAGACGGCATACCAGAAATTTTTGTTGCAGCAGGGAAATGGTCATCGATGAAACAGGAGATTGATCAGGGTTCGTTTTACATATTCTCTGCAACTGGTGAAAAACTTTCTGAAACTAAAGTCAACGGCCCTATAAAGACCATCTCCATCGTTGACATCGATTCTGACGGATATAAGGATGTCATTGTTTGCAGCAATTTTGTTTTTGTGTTTAAGAACAATTTTCTAACTATATTTGCAGGAAGACACTACTCAGAAGGGGAAAAATTATTGCAGAGGGCACAATTTGACGATTCCATAAAAGAGTTTTCAAAATCAAAGGAGCTTTATACCAAGATGGGTGATGCTGAGGCTGTGAAGAGGTGTGAGAAAAACATAAAGACGGCCGTTGAATATAAGGCGTTAAATGCTGAGGCGCTTGAGTTATTTGCAAAAGGCAATGCAGAGCTAGGTAACGGCGACTACAAAAAGGCTATGGAAAGCTTTACCCAGGCAAAACGTATCTTTGAAAAAGTTGGAAACAAAGCGATGCTTGCAACTACCGATGCCATGATAAATGAAACAAGTTCAAAACTCCAGCCAGTTGCACCGCAACAAGTTCCTGTAAACATCACATTGATCATTATCCCACTATTGGCACTTGTAGCTGTTGTTGGGGGAGTGGTCGGGTTTTTATTTATAAGAAAGAGAAGGAAAAGAGAAATGATTTAGCTTTCGATTTTTCAGATAAAACGTCTCTTCCAATAGACTTTATCATTAAACTACTGAAGGAAAACAAATAATATTTTTTTTATTAATTACTTTTATTCCCCACCAACTAAAGCTCTTGTTCTTATATGTGGTCCGCCATCGTCAACAGGCACATACTGCCCCTTTCCGCAGCTCCCGGGATTTCCTATCAGAAAATCCCTGCCAATACCGCTTATGTTCTTTAAAATCTCCAAAGTGTTTCCAGAAAGGGAAGCATCCCTATATAGCTCTCCTATCTCCCCGTCCTTTATCTCATATACCTCTTCGCAACCAAAAGTGAATAGACCTTTTGCAGTATCGACTTGCCCCCCTCTGCCTCCTTTTACATAGAGGCCTTCTTTTATGTCGATAAGCTCCTCAAACTTATGGTCCCCCTTACCCATATAGACATTGCTCATCCTAACTAAAGGCCTAGAGGAAAATCCCTGGGCCCTGCCATTGCCAGTTGGCGTAGATTTGAATCTTGAAGCTGTCTCTAGGTCATGCAAATATGATTTCAATATCCCGTCTTCCAATAGGCAAGTCTTTTTCGCCTTTATCCCCTCATCATCAAAGAAATAAGACCCATTCTTTTCTTGATATGTTGGATCGTCATAGATGTATACGCCATCTGCCCCAATTTTTTCTCCAATCTTTCCCTCTAAGATGGAGTCCCCCTGGAGAACTATATCTGCTTCACAGGCATGGCCCAAGGCTTCGTGTATAAATACGCCCAGGATCTTGGGGTCCAACACAACAGTCATCTCCCCGCCTTTTACCTTCTTTGCGGAGAGGAGCCTTATTGACTTGTTACACGCCTCCTTTCCAAGGTCGTTTAATGATTTCTCTTTCAAAATCTCATAACCCCTTGTGCCTCCAATGAGGTCATAACCCATCTGAAGCGTACCGTTACCGCTTGCAACAACTGACTTTAGGTATACCCTGGTCGTCTTTTGATACAACTCGCTTCCAGCAGAACTAATGTACAACTGCTCTGTTATTGAGTCAGTGCAGACAGAGTTTGTGTTTCTTACAAGAGGGTCTATCTTTGCACCCTTTTCTATCTCAAAGGCATATGTAATCTTCTCTTCAAGAGATATATCTTCTGGCTTTATCTTAACCTTGTTTTCAAACTTGCCTTTTATTGAAGGCGGATCTATCTTAAAATGATCCCTGTTAGAATTTCTTGAAGTGGCTAAAGCAATCCTATAGGCAGAGTCTATGCATCTTTGAACTGCATCTGTATCGTTTGTTGATGAGAATCCCCATGCCCCATCTATTAAGGCCCTTACACCAACACCAGCTTGCTCATTTGATGAGACCTCCTCAAGCACCCCGTTTTCAACATTTGCGATGTTATTGGTTCTTTTCTGAAGCCTTATATCCACAAAACAGTTGGGGAATTTCAGATTATCAAAATTAAATGATTCAAATATATCCATAACTAGAAAAATACGTAGAATAATAAAAGGCTTATTGTATTATAGTGATATATGGGTAGCATTACATTTTTTCCATATTTTCACCGAATAATTTATAAATATTTATAATCAAATTACTACGTGGTTATAACTATGAATTAAATTAAAGGAATTTTAATATCAACGTTATTATTGTTAAGCATTTTAACGATAATAGCACCAGTTTCTGCAGGAACAGTACATGTTTATCCTGGAGATAATATAGGGGCCAAACTTCAAGCTGCAGCATCAGGGGATACTGTGTATGTACATGCCGGTAGTTATACTTTAAATGCTGGACCCATTTTAGATAACATGAGCCTGACAATAATTGGGGACGGTGCATCGTCTACCGTTATTAACTTTGTTGGTGCAGGCACACGAATGTATTTTTATATGTATCCCGGTCCAGGTAGAACAATAAATATATCAGGAATTACTTTCAAAGGAGATTCAACTAGTACACCGAATAATCTTTTGGAGTTCTATAATGATGATAGTTCTACTTACACAATGATGGATGTCAAAGTGACCGACTGTGTTTTTGATAAAGCATCAGGGGATTTGGTCAAAGTTGGAGCTTATCAAACTAATATGCAATCTGTGGCAATTGAAAATTGTGAATTTAAAAATGGTAGCGCCAACGGGCTCACGATTTATAGGTATGGTGTTGCTAGCTTGAAAAACTGTTTATTCTATAACAATAATACAACTGCAATCTTCTCTACTGGGAATTCACAAACTACTGTCCAATCATGTACGGTAGACAAAAATACAAATGGAATTGATTTTGTTGTTCAAGCACAAGGTTCAGTAAAAGATTCTATCATAACCAACAATAGTATTGGTATAATAAATGAAGGAGCGGGAACTGTAACTGCAACATACAACAATGTCTGGAATAATTCAAATACAAATTACCAAGGAGTAACAGCAGGTGCAGGTTCAATCTCACAGAATCCATCATATGCAACAGGAAGACTAGGCTCTTACTATCTATACCCGTCAAGTCCATGTGTCGATAAAGGTTCAGCTTCTGCTGCTTCCATTGGTCTTGACAAGATGACAACAAGAACTGACGAACATTGGGATACAGGTACAGTTGATATGGGATACCACTATCCTTCAAACAGAGGGCCACAAACTTCTCTGCCAGTAGACTTTATCCTTAAACTACTGAAGAAAAACAAAAACAAATAAATATTTTATTTTTTATTACTTTTCTAAATTTTATTTCACACTTACTACCGCTCTTGTTCCTATGAGCAGGCCACAGCTTTTATGATTCTAAGGAAACTAACTCTTTTAAAATCTCTGTCATTTGTGGCTATCTTTAAACTGATCCTATATATCTGCTAATGGTATTACTACTCCTTTTCAATTTTGCATGTGTCTTAATTAATTGTTATGGTGTAACTAACTTTTTAGATAAGAAAAACAACGGTTTATAATGACCAATGGGTCAGTTTGATTACTCCCAGAAAAGCTTTTAAATTATAGTGACTTGATGGTCGCATGGAGAACCTGGAGCTTATCGACCCAAGTTGGACTAATGAGGGCATTGAAAAAATACTTAAAAAACTTGATACATCAAAAGACGGGCTTTCAACAAAAGAGGCCAATAACAGGATCTCTAAATACGGGTATAACGAGCTCCCTGTTACAAAGAAGGAATCTAACTTTAAAAAATTCTTAAATCAATTCAAAAATAATCTTATCATTGTTTTATTAATTGCAGGTATTTTGTCTATTGCCATTGGCAACTTAAAGGACTCAATCGTCATTTTTTTAGTCATAGCTGTAAACGGCATTATGGGATTCTTGCAGGAGTACAAGGCTGACAAGGCCATTGAAGTCCTAAAGGCCATGGTCCAATCAAAAGTAGTTGTCATAAGGGATGGCGAAAAGAAAGAGATCCCTTCAAGAGAGCTTGTGCCAGGTGACATAATCAGCATAGAGGACGGGGATAAACTTTCTGCCACTGTTAGATTAATTGAGGCAATTAATCTTCAGGTCGATGAGTCATCCCTCACAGGGGAAAGTTTTCCTGTATCCAAAGCCGTTGATTTGAAGTCTGGTGAAGGCTATCCAAACACTGCCTTCATGGGGACTGTTATCACAAGGGGAAGAGGTGTGGGCGTAGTCATACTGACTGGGAAGGACTCACCCATTGGGAAGATTTCAAGCCTCATATCCATGGAAGAAAGAGGCAGCACCCCACTAGAAAAGAGTATAGATAATCTTGGTAAGAAACTAGGCGTTCTTTCTATTGCATTTAGTTCACTCCTATTCATTTCTGTATTGATTAGAGGGCTTCTAATACCCATCCCATTGAAAGATGCCTTGGTAGAGTCGGCTCTCACAGCAATTAGTTTTGCAGTTGCCACAATACCTGAAGGCCTTCCTATAGTTGTCCTTGTGACTTTAGCCATAGGGACCCAGATACTTGCCAAAAACAATGCAATTGTAAGAAAACTTGCCGCAGTTGAGGCACTAGGTACGACGACATTCATATGTACAGATAAGACAGGAACACTCACAATCAACAGGATGAGCGTTGTGGGCGCCTATATTAACAATGAATTTTTAGGGCCTGAAAAAGTTGATCCAAAAAAACATGAGATTTTTTTTAAAATAACTGAGCTCTGTAACAATGCATGTATCAAATGTGAAGGTAGCGATTTAGAAGCTATAGGGGATCCGGTAGAGGCGGCACTAAAGGTGTTTGCAAAGAGTAGAAATTATCAACCTAATAAAATTGAAAGGATTAAAGAAAATCCCTTTGATTCTGAAAAGATGATGATGTCTGTCCTAATAAATGAGGATGGAAAGAAGACCACATGTATCAAAGGTGCGCCAAGGGTCATTGTTCACCGCTCAAAGTATTCACTTATCAATGGAAAACTTCACTTACTTTCTGAAAAAGAGAAGGATGACATAATTCTCAAAAATCGTGAGTACGCCGCCCAAGGGCTTAGAGCAATTGCACTTGGATATACAGAAGGAGACAGTGAAGATGACATCATATTTGTCGGTTTAGCGTTCTTTAAAGACCCGTTAAGGCCTGAAGTAAAGGACGCAATAGCGCTCTGTAAAAAGGCAGGGATTAAGGTAGCAATGATTACAGGGGACCAGAGAGAAACTGGCCTTTCAATTGCTAGGGAAGCTGGCATACTTGACAAGGAAGGCATGACTCTTTCAGGGAAAGAGTTGGATGAGATGCCGCAGGAGGAGTTTGCATCAATTGTAAAGGATGTCGTTGTTTATTACAGGGCCAGCCCGTTTCACAAGGTGAAGATAATTGAAACCCTAAAGGAGGCAGGTGAGGTGGTGGCGGTCACAGGCGACGGCGTAAATGATGCACCTGCCCTAAAGATGGCAGACATCGGTGTTTCAATGGGGCTTATTGGGACTGATGTTGCAAGGGAAGCATCAAATATGATCCTGATGGATGATAATTTCAACACAATAGTCACAGCAATAAGGGAAGGGAGAAGGATATATGACAATATTAGGAAGTTCTTAAGATTCCAGCTCTCAACTAATATAGGTGCCATAATTCTAATGTTTACTGCAATTATGACAGGCGCACCTTTGCCGCTTTTGCCTGTACAGATCCTCTGGATAAACATCATAATGGACGGGCCGCCAGCAGTCACTCTATCAATGGAATCATTCCACGAGGGATTGATGGAAAGGCCGCCTAGAAAGAAAAACTCCCCAATACTAAATAAACCCCTTTACCTTTCAATGTTTATAGGTGGTGTAGCAATGGGTTTAGGGACATTCCTTCTCTTTACCCTAATCGGAGGCACAATAGAGCATGCAAGGACAGCGGCATTCACCCTGTTTGTTTTATACCAGCTTTTGAATGTTTTAAACTGCAGGTCATTTGACCAGTCAATAACCCAAATTAAGTTCTTTGAAAACAAAGGCCTGATAATTGCAATTGCTGCATCATTTGTTCTGCAGATTGGTGTCGTTTATATACCGTTTCTCCAGGAATTCTTCCATACGGTCCCGTTATCCTATAGGGACTGGGCCATAATAACTCCAATAGCATTTTCAATACTTTTGGTGGATGAGGCAAGAAAATACCTTATCAGGGATTAGAGGTATATATCAACATCCTCATTTGAAAGAAATGTTAGGGCCCTATCGTCCTTTAGTATCCTAAAAGGCATATCCTTCATATTTTTCCCAATGCCTTCCTTTTCATTTATTGTATTCAGAAACACGACTAGGGGATTGGAAAAATGTCTGGGCCTTAGCGTATAGATCCTATCGCCCTCAATATAACTCTCTTTATATTTGGAGACAAAACTATTATAATGTGCACGATCAAAAATCTTTGGCCCATAATGTTTTACCATTGGGGAAAGGGCATACTTTTCTATCTCAAAGACTATCCCTGAAAACTCTCCTTTTTTGAAAAGGCCGTATGAAAGCGGCTTGAAGTCATTCTTTTCAAGGAGAGAAAACATGTATTTTGCGCTTTTTCTTAGCTGCGGGTATATGATGTCATCAAGCATGTTGCCCTCAAAGAGGATGACATAGACCTCTGATTCGGGGAATCTTTTTACAAATGGCCTTCTCTTTTTGTGGAAGTATTCCACAGAAGGGGATTCTAAGAAGAGCCTAGAGTGGTGTATGAACTCACAGAGCCTTTCCAAAGACAGGGAAGATGCAACATTTCTTTTCGGATCAACTGGGTCTATTACTATTAGCGGATCCTTAAACTCCTTTTTACTTCCTTTATTTTTGATATCAATATACTCCCCGTACTTCCAGTCTGCTGCGTTTTTAAGGACATTTTCAAAGCTCTTGTAATGGATTGTAAGGATCTCGCATAGGTAGCCTGCAAATCCCTGGATCTTCTGCTCAGATGAATATACGCCGACACCTTTCATGAACTGCTTTAACAGGCGCACATCATTCCTTAGATCCCCAATGTTTTCCTTTACAAATCTTGTGTGATGGGGTGTCCTGTCTACTGCTGTTATGATCTCAACTGAGTCATAGCACGGGACGACATCTATTTTGAACTCCTTGAATCTGTTTATGGTGTAGGGGTGATTTGCATATGCGGTCTCTGATGTGAATCCCTCCAACTCAATCTTTCCTAGCTCTAATCCCATTCTTTTTAACTCTTCTAGGGGAGTTGATTTATCAAAGACGATGAATATATCTAGATCCCTGTCATTTGATATCCAGGTATCCTTTGCAATTGAGCCAACAACTTCGACCCTTGCCTTTAATTTCGTTTTAGAAATCTTTTCTGTCAGATGTTCTACTATCCTAGTCGTTACAAAGAGTACTTCCTTCTTCTCTTTATCACTGGGAACTATTTTCCTTAGAACATCTGCCCTTATCTTAGAAAACATTATACGCTCTTTAACTTAAATTCTTTTAAAGTTTCGTATATGGGCCCATGCGGCGTTAGGGTGCTTTTCTTAAAATTTATTTTTGTTATAAGCTCACTGCCAAACTCATGCTCCCTATGCGTATCAAGCAGGTTTAGAAGGGATTTCTTGTTTAGGGAGCTTTTGATCCGTGAGACTGTAAGGTGAGGGACAAACTTTCTGTCCTCTTTAAATCCAAGCGTCTTTAATGTATCATCAATTTCCCTTTGGATATAGACTATTTCTGGAGCGTGCATACCTATCCAGACAACCCTAAGATCTGAAATATTAGGGAAAAAACCAGTTCCCTTTAGAGTGACCTCAAAGGAGGGATAATCAGAAAGTGTTTGTGAAAGGGACTCTGCTACCCTATTGTATGTAGATTCCCCAATCTCCCCAAGAAACTTCAAAGTCAGGTGAAGATTTTCTCTCTCAACAATCTTCATCGGGCATGCAGTGTACTCTAAATTTGTCTGAAAAGCCCTAATCTTATCTAATAATTCTTTTGAGGTGATATCCATTGAGATAAAACTTCTCATTTATTCTTCTCCACTGGCATCTTCTCCCACGGGAATATGATCCATCTATCTGTGTTGAAAACAGCGTAATCGGGCTTCACTTGGGATATTGGTTTTGAAGCGATAACTGCAACTCTAAGCTCCTTTGGGAAAAGCCTCTCTATATACTCTTTAATTGCTACAAGCGTTCCGCCCGTATCTAAAACGTCATCCACAAGGAGGATCTTTTTTCCAGAGATATCCTCTTCCTTCAAATGCATAGTGATCTTTGGCTTGTCATCCCTAACCCCTATGTCCTTGTAGTATTTTGCCTCTATTAGTAGAAGGCGTTTGTCATCAAAGATGTAGGATATCCTAACTGCCGGTATCAATCCCCCCCTAGCAATACCGACAATAACGTCAAAATCATAGTCCCTTTTTATGGCATCACACATCGTCCATATAGCCTCATCTACTTTACTCCACTCAAGATATATGATGTCCATAAAATCACTTATTTTAAAAATAAGCTCAAGAACTTTTCACCAGGGTACGTTATAGAATAGATATCCTCTTCTTTCCTGATGAGATTTGTGTTAACAAGCACCCTCAAGTTTCTTTTTACCTCAGCCTCATCGATTTCTAAAAACTCAGTTATCTTCTCTAGCTTTTTTTCTTCGTCTAGAAACTCTAGGATTTTTATTTTGAGTCTCGTCATACCATTATCTGGAAATTTATAGACTCGCATGAGGGATAAAATCTTTGACATCTCAATTCCTTTCGGTGTTAGGAAATATTCTGTGGAATAACCTACCTCATTTTCTTTGATCATCTGGGACATCAATCTTTTCGATAAAAGATCATTTATCGCAGAATTTAATGTCTTAGAATCGCCAACTCCTTCCTTCTCCAGGTCATCATAAGTTCTAAATGAAAGCTTTAGAGACTTTATGATTTGCATCTCTGTTCTTGTAAGAACGCTTGATTCATCTATTACTTCCACTCTACTATAAAAGCATTCCAAACTTATAAAACTTACTAAGCTATTTCAATAGGAGTCCTCTAGCTCTTCCCCCTCTATCCTGAGCTGCTCCTCGTCTTCCTCAACTGCATCTGGAGGTATCTTTCCCATCTTTATGACAAAGTCAGAAGTATTTTGAAGGGCTATAGAAAATCCGGGTTCTGCACCTATGACAATTGTTTCCTTTCCATGCTCCTTTGCCTTAGCAAGTATGGGGACAAAATCTGCATCCCTTGTAGCAATTGCAACGGTGTTGATGTTGTCGTTATATATTATGTCCATTGCTTCAACACCCATCCTAACATCAATATCGCCCGTAACAACGATTGCATCAAAACCCTGATTTGCAATCGCCTCAATAAGGCCGTGGGGTGCAAACTGATTCAAAAGAACTTTTCCAATCCTAATGTCCCCCATATCCTCTAATATTTTTTTGATATCATCTAAATTAATGTCAAACTCTTTCCTTAAGATATTGGGCCCGTCGATTAATAGGCCTATCATCCTATCGTCCTTCCTCTTTTTACGAGAAATAGAGCCCATGTAACGACTAAAACCTTTCCCAACACTAGTGATTGATTTAAATCTTTTTGCCATTACTAACACCTACAATTGCAACAAATATATATTATTATAACAAAAAAATAAATGCCTCTAGAGTTTTTAAATTTATCCAATTACCTTCCAAATCGCCTGTTCCTTCGCTGAAAATCCCTTATTACCCTTAAAAAGTCAATTTTTCTAATGAGCGGGAAGTAAACGTTCAAAAAAAAGAGCTCTGAATATGCAGACTGAAATAAAAGGAAATTACTGAGCCTTACCTCCCCACCCGTCCTTATGATGATGTCTGGATCGGGAAGGCCTTTAGTGAAGAGATTTTCACTTAATAGCTTGGCATCTATCTCATCAGGGCTGATGATGCCGCCGTTACAACCATCAAGTATTCTCTTTATTGCCTCTATAATCTCCATTCTCCCGCCATAAGCGATGCAGACATTTAGGGCCATATTGTTAAAATTCTCCGTTGCCGACTCCCCCTCCTGTATCGCAAGCCTTACATTTTCAGGCAGCATCGAAATATTGCCTATGGCCTTTACCCTCACCCTATTCTCAATTATTTTTTCATTTGTTGCAACTTCCTTGAATCTCTGTTCAAACATGTCCATGATGTGCTTGACCTCATCATCGTCCCTATTGAAGTTTTCAGTTGAAAAAGCGTATAAAGTTACAACTTTGATCCCTATTTCATTGGCCCATTCCAAAAATTCTTCAACTTTTTTCATACCCATGTCATGACCATAGTATGCTGGGAGCCCCTTTGAAGCAGCATATCTTCTATTGCCATCCATTATAAGGCCTACATGGCGTGGGACCCTATCCTCCATTATTTCGCTAATGAGCTTATTTTCATAGACCCTATAAGTAGGCCTAAGGATAAAATCCGGTATGTTTTTCGATAATGAGGATATGAACATAGTAATCTATCATTTTCTATATTTTTTCAATAACTCAACATAGAACTCGGCATTTTTTCTTATCCTCTCAATAGCCCTCTCATCAGTTCTCTTTATGACCATTGCAGGAACACCAACAGCAATCGAGTTATCAGGGATTTCCATGTTTTCACTTACAACTGCACCAGCACCAATAATGCAGTTGTTTCCAACTCTAGCTCCGCTAAGAACTGTTGCATTTATACCAATTAAAACAGTATTTCCTATAACTGCCCCATGAACAACTGCACAATGACCTATAACGACATTGTCCCCAATAATCGCAGGCTTTTCCACATCAGTGTGAACCACGGCATTATCCTGAACACTGCTGGCTTCACCTATCTCTATCCTTTCAATATCCCCTCTTAAAACGGCAAACGGCCAGATGCTTGAGTTTTTTCCAATCTTCACCTTGCCGTTAACAAATGCCTTTTCATGGACAAAAGCCTCTGGGTGAACCTCCATCTCGCTAGGTATCATAAATTTAATCGGAAATGATTTAATATAAATCTTTTGTTATATAATTTAATGGACATAGACGAGCTTAAGGAAAGGATAAACAGGATACGAAAGGAAATAGGGCAGGATGTTTCCACCACCCCAAGAATAAAATGGATTAAGGATGGTGACGTCCTAATTATATGCGGGTATTCTAGATCAGATAAATCAATGCTTATAGGGCCAGGCGGCTGGATTTCGGGTAAGCTAAGTGAGGAGATCGGAAAGCCAGTTACAGTGATTGAGAGCACAGAAGAAGTTGTGAGTGAGCTAAAACTTTTGGAGTCGCTAAATGTGATAGAAAAACTCCTAAAAAAAGCCACTGGTCAAAATAAGGATATCTTTGAGTTTTTTAGGGATTACATCCAGAACAAGAGAAAGACCATTGATAAGGACATCACTGTCGCTGTCTCGTATTCAGGCGGGTCAGACAGCACGGCAACACTTTATTTGCTAAAAGAAATGGGTTTCAATGTTGTTGCACTTACCTATTATCCTTCTGATATCATTGTTCCAAAGAGGACAAGAAGCATAATCCAAAATGTCATAACAAAGCTTTCCATACCTCATGAGTATATCAGTGGCGATATCTCTACTATTGTAGAGGGTGCGCTTGAAGGCAGATACCATCCTTGCGGGAGATGCCATAAGCACATGGAGGAAGTGATAATAGAAGCCACAAAAAAAAGGGGCATATCTGCCATAGCTTTTGGCGATTTGCTTCCAACTGGCGCAGGGACTATATCCATAAAAAATCGCATGATTAGGATTAATCTCCCTTCCCTACTGGCCCTAAAAAAGAAGGACATGAAATACCTGTCTGGAAGGATAGTAGGTTACGAATCCCCTGGATTTGGGTGCCCGCTATTAAAAGAAGTTCACAGGCTGCACCCATCAAAGAAATACTTCACAGCCCACAGAGTCTTACGGGAGGTGCGGGCCGGGATTTTGGAGTCAAATGAAGGGCTCGTTTCCCTTAGGAGCATTTTCAGATTTGAGGGGGATTAGCGGTGGATCTTTCCATTATATCTAGCTATTTTGCCTTGGAAAACAAAGAGGACCTCACTAAGAAAGAAATTGAAGAATCCAGAGCTGATTTCTTTCTTGGGATAAAAGATGAGTTTATTGTCACTGATGATGGCACCCTTTCCCTAAAATTTCAAGACACCATGCACTCATACATCGGCGCCTTGAAAGAAAGATTTCATGCATACACATTACCATCCAATATAATTTTGAGGAAAAGACTTCTTGACATTTGTAGCGGCTTTGGTTACAATGCTCTTTATGCTCTAAACAATAACAATAATTTAGAGATAGATATGGTGGAAAAAATATGGGAGATATCTGCAATAACGCTTTTGATACCCCTGCCCGATAATTACTCTTTTTTAAATCCTTCTTTTGATAGGATAAAAGGATCTACAGAGTATAAACTTTCTAAGATGGGATACATAAAAAATACCTTATATGAGAATGATCCGAATATACGGCTTCACATTGGGGATGCTGAAACAATTCTCTCTGGCATGAATGAAAAGTTTGATGTTATATTCTTTGACCCGTACAAATCTGAAGTATCGCCTGAACTTTTCACAATAGAGTTTGTAAAGCTTGTGGCAGATAGGCTAGAGAAAAATGGCGTTTTATTGACATACCTATCAAACTATGCGATTAGATCTGCGATTTCATGTTACCTAAACATAGGTAAAGTTGAACTGCCGTTAAAGAAAATTGAGGGAACTATCGCATCTAACTCAACTGAAGGCCTTCAGTTAGATCAATATGAGGAGAGGGTAATTGCCTTGACTGAGCTTGGTATACCGTTCAGGAAAGCCAAAACGCCTGAAGACATACTGCAAAATAGGCTAAATGAGCGAAAATCCATGAAGAACAAATTCCTTCTCCCATCATCAAAGAGGGACATTGTAAATTTTGAAGATGCCTTTTTTGGGGAAAACACTTCGTTAAGGAAGAGATTAGAGGATTTTGGTCTTTCAAAAGAATCCGTTGAGTACATAACATGCCCCCAAAAAAAAGAATGCATATGCAAAAGATGTGAAAAAAGATATGTTTCTTCAAGTGAAAGGATAAGTGAAATGAGAAAAAGGCTATTTAAAATAAAGAGATTTAACAATGGGGTCTATCCATGTACTCATTGATCTCGTCAATATAGAGCTTCATCTTCCTAAACTGCCTCTTTGCTATTTTTTTTGGATGTACAATTTCATTCCTTATTTCTGTAAGTTCAATCAGTCTGCCTTTTATCCAGCCGATGCTTACAAAATAGTACTCAAAGACATCTTTCCAGTTGTCTATCTCCTTTTCATTGTTTTTGAACAGGATTATGGGGAGGTAATGTGAGAAGTCTGTATAGAAAAGCGGAGGGTATACCTCTCTTTTCCTGATGACTGCATCGTTTTGCCGCTTTAAGCAGATTGACTTTATGAAATTTGGAATTCCCCTATCCCACCAGGATGCGCCATATTTTCTCTTTAATACGTCAAGGATAAACTCCCTCAGATTGTTTTCAAATTCAGATATCATTGAATACGCATCTTCATTTGTAAAATCATCCTCTAGACTCTTGGATTTTCTTTTTTCCAAAGCTTTGCTTATGGCTTCAAGAAGGTCTTCTGTTCTTATCGGTTTATTGATGAGGTAATCATCTCCCCCCTCTCTTAAAGTTTCAACTGCAAGCTCTTCTGAGCCATAAGCCGTCATCACTATAATTGGGAGGTCTATACCGCGCTCCCTTACCTTTTTCAAGACATCAATGCCCGATAATTTGGGAAGCATTATATCAAGAAGGACAATATCATAATCATTGCTTGTAATCTTTTCTAGGGCCTCTTCACCATCAACAGCCACATCTATTTCCGTGGCAATTGACTTTATCATAGCTTTGATAAGCTTTACATTATCGGCTGTATCATCAACAACTAATATCCTACTCATTTTCTTCCTCCGCATTTATTGGTATTTCAACAATAAAAGTTGAACCCTTTCCAGGTTCACTTTCAGCCCATATGAGTCCTTTATGTAACTCAACATAATGTCTTGATATTGAAAGTCCAAGACCTGTGCCCTTATATGATTTAGTCTCAGAGCTGTCAAGCTGCCTGAACTCATCGAATATGACATCTAACTCCTCTTTACTGATGCCTATCCCGGTATCCTGTATTTCAATCCTTGCGTTATCATCCACTTTAAAAACTCTTACCGAAATCTTCCCATTTTCAACATTAAACTTTATGGCGTTTGTCAAAAGATTTAGCAATATTTCTATGACCTTGTCTTCATCTGCAACTATATTGTCAATATCTTTCACATTCAGAGAAATCCAGATATTCTTGTCCTTTGACAGTGGCGAAACAATTTTTAGGGTCTTATTAATAGCGTCCTGCAAGTTAAATTCTGTCAGATAAAGCTTTGATTTTCCGGCATCAAGCCTTGAAAGCTCCAGAATGTCATTTATTAACTTCAAAAGTATTTCCCCATTCCTTAAAATTGTATCAAGGTAGTCTGTCTGTTCCTCATTTAACTTTGCCTCATTTAAAACAACTTCAGAAAATCCGATAATCGATGTGAGCGGTGTTCTAAGCTCATGAGTTATGTTGGCTAAAAACTGTGATTTTAACTTGTTTGCCTCTGAGATCTTTTTATTTAATTCCACAAGCTCCATATTAGTTTCGGAAAGCTTTTTGTTTGCTTTTTGGAGTTCTAACGTTCTTTCCTTGACCTTTCTTTCCAGATCCTCATATGATTTTTTAAGGTCCTTTGACATTTCACCAAATGACTTAGCAAGCTCACCGACTTCATCTTCACTGTGGATATCAATCTTTGGATTCAAGTCACCTTCAGCAAGGCTCCTTGTGGCATAGACAAGCTTTCTTAATGGCCTTGTGATCCTGTCTGCCATCAAGACACCAAAAAACACCGCAATAAGTATTGTGGACATTACAATAAGAATAATGTTATTTTCAAAAACTTTGATGGGTTTGAATAGTGTATGTGTTGAGTATGTGACCACGACTATCCAGAAGTTTCCCTTATTAGTTGAGGATGGGAAAACTGGTGAATATGCAATGATTTCATCACTTCCTTCAGAAATTGTTCCACTCGTACCTGATAGAATCTTAAGGAACCCTTGCGCCTTGTACTGATCGATAAAGCTTTCCCCCGCATAGTAGGGTTTTGACAATGTTGAAGTGCCAACTTTAGATATATAGTAACCCTGCTTGTTCAATATGAAGGTATTCAGATTTGACCTTGCAGAAAGCTCTAATATCGGGCTCAAGACCCTCTGTGCCGGAAAGCTAGTAAGGACTACCCCCCTCCTAATGCCGTTTGAATCAAAGACGGGCTTTGCGTAATGCACTATAAGATCCCCGGATTCTGAAGTAATGGTGGATGTTAGGTCAAGAGAAGAGACATACAATTCCCCCCTAGGAAGGACCATTGTCTTAATAAAATACTCTTCCTTTGAAACATCGTAAAGGGCGGATGTTGTTGCAATAAAAGTCTGATTCCAGTTGTACACAACTTTTACAACTTCCTTCCCAGATTCATCAATATATATCACGCTTGAATAAGATTTTTTGGAATTTGCAAAGTTATAGAACTCCTCAATGAGACGCTCCCTGTATATGGTGTATTCTATTATGGACCTCCTGCTTCTTGCATCAGCAAGGGACTTTAAAGTCGTCGATTGACTCAAAAAATCAATATCACTTTCTGCAACCCTTAGAGACTTTTCTATCTCCTTTGCAGTTATCTCTGCCTGCTGTTCCACGACCTTTAAAGCGTCACTTTGAAGATAGTCACTTGTGAAATTGATGCTAAAGTAGCCTATTGCAAATACCGGCAATAGAAGTACTATAAGGTATGTAGCAATAAACTTGTTTCTGATTTTCCTCAAAAAAGGTATTTTGACCATCTTTTTAGACCCTCTAATCAGATATTTTCTTCAAAGCTTTTAAACTTTGTTGGAGATTTATATTATATAATTTTTATTAAGTTTTTCTTTTAATCTACTGTCATAACGTTTATAATTAATAAGTTTATCTTTATATATGATATATAACTCCATTTAGTAAGGTGAAATTTTGAAAAATCCAGTGTGGGATAATGTTGGGTCCAAATATAGCCATGTTACAATGGCGCATCCATGTTTTAATGAGAAAGCTCATTTTAAGGTAGGCAGGATACACCTACCTGTTGCACCCAAATGCAATATCCAATGTAATTATTGCACAAGAAGCATTAACAAATGCGAGTTTAGGCCAGGTGTTTCCGCATGCATTATGAGTCCAGAGGAGGCACTTGAGCGGCTTGATAAGGCCCTAAAAGAAAATCAGAATATAAAAGTCGTAGGCATAGCTGGGCCAGGGGAGTCACTTGCAAATGATTCAACCTTCAAAACACTAAAGCTTATTGATGAAAAATATCCCGATCTCCTAAAGTGTCTTTCAACTAACGGTCTTCTCCTAAAAGAAAAGGCAAATGAATTAGCAGATCTGGGTGTAAAAACTGTCACTGTCACAGTAAATGCATTGGATGAAGAGATAGCTGAAAAAATATATTCATGGATCAATTTTGATAAGCAAATTATCAAAGGAAAGGATGCAGCAAGGAAACTAATTGATAAGCAGTGGGAAGGGATACTAGAGGCAAAAAGGGCTGAAATGCTTGTCAAGCTAAACTCTGTATTGATACCGGAAATAAACCTTAATGAAATTGAAAAAATTGCACTAAAAGGAAAAGATTACGGCGCTGACCTAATGAATCTGATACCGTTAATCCCATTGAATATGTTTAAAGACCTAAGGCCGCCAACATGTGAAGAGATATCATTGGCTAGAGAAAAAGCAGGCAAACATCTGCCGCAATTTAAGTTATGCAAGCAATGCAGGGCTGATGCTGTCGGGATACCTGGAAAAGAAAGTGATCACCACAAAGAGAGAAGATTTGATTCAGAGTATTTTCACGGCTAGTTAAATTTTTAAATTGATTTATAGTTTTTTCAAAGGAGGTGAATGTGTTGATAACAAAGGACATGTCGATAGGGGATATAGTTGATCAATACCCAGAAACAGTTTCAGTTTTCATATCACACGGGCTTGGCTGCATCGGCTGTGCCATAGCACAGTTTGAAACCCTAGAAGAGGGGGCAATGGCACATGGGATTGATGTTGAAGCTCTTTTAAAAGATTTAAACAAATCACTAGAAAAGTAATTTTATTTTAATATCTATTTTTATAAAAAAATAAATATAAAAATTATCCAAGAATGGAGTAGGGGTCTATTAAGGCATAAACGTTACTATAACCTTTACTACGTAAGTAGCTCGCACCACTTGCAGCAATATTTCCAGCATCACAATATACTACAACTTTTTTGTCAGTTGGAATCTGACCTAACTTTACACTAAGCTTATTGAAAGGTATATTTACTGCTCCCGGAAAATGCCCTCTGCCATAATCCCCAGGATTTCTAATATCAATAAAATAGATATCCTCTCCACTTTCAAGCATTTGCTTTAGCTCCCTAGCTGTGAGATTTTTACCTATACTCGATGTAGCCGATGCTTCAGGTTTAGTGGATTGATTTTTTATCTTGGAAATTATTTGATCAGTATATGTGTCAACGGCAGCCTTTGTATACTCCCTGTCTGTACCTGCAAGTACGAATATTTTTTGTCCTTGTTTAAAGAAATCGTCTGTTTCATAAAGAATCTTGTATTTACGATTCCTAAGATTTTCTTTGTCTGCATCTTTTAGAATCTTTTTTGATATCCCTCCAGTATGTTCACTAGAGTCAGGCCCACCAAGTATGATTACATAATCGTAGGCATCATATCCTTTGTCTTTAGCCCCAAAATAATCTGTGGTAAGGCCATTTTCTTTCAACGTAGCAATAAGACCAGGATTCATTTCAATGTCAATTGAGTTTGCAACAAGAGCCACTTTACTCTCACTCATTACTCCTGGAACAAAACTCACCAAAAATGCAGCCAGGATAAATATAGAAAACATCTTTTTCTTCATAACTATCGTACAAGCTCTTTGAAAATAAAATATAAAGTTTTCTCATCTATAAATATAAGAACATATAAAAATAGAATTTGCTAATTTTTTCTAATGAAATCATTTAATTTAAAAGAAGGGATTTTCTGGGTGGGCGCTATAGATTATAACCCCCCTATATTTGGACCATCTCTTTCAAAAGGCACAACTTATAACTCCTATCTGATTTCTGATGAGAAGACTGCTTTAATCGATACAGTTAAACACGGATTTACACAAGAGCTAGTCTCAAGGATTAGCGATGCCATAGATATCTCTAAAATTGAATACATTGTTATTGGAAATTACCAGATGGATCACACTGGCAGCCTTCCTTTCCTTATGAAAAGGGCAAAGAATGCGAAAATCGTTACAACAGAAGGATCAAAAAAAGCCATTGAAAAGTACCATGGAGGTCAATGGGAGTTTGAGATTGTAAGTGATGGGGATTTGATAAATTTAGGGAGGACTACCCTCCTATTTAGAGAATTTAAACTAAATGATTGTGATCTGTTACTGACGTATTCTGTAGAAAATAAAATACTTTTCTCTGGGGATCTTTTCTCCCAACACATTGCAACTACCGAGAGGACAGACATTGATATTAAAAATTTAGAATCTGATGCATTATCTTACTTTGTCAATTATCTGACTACCCTCTCCAAGCTTCCCAGCTTTAAAGACGTTAAAATCCTTGCCCCAAATCACGGTGCAGTATGGATAAAAGATGCTAAAAATATCATCCAAAAATATGAAGACTGGATTAAAAGAGAATCCAAAAACAAGGCCATTATAATATATGGGTCTACTTGGCGCGGCACAGAAAAGATGGCATATGCGATAGCAGACGGGATTGGAAGTGTTGGGACTGAAATTGAGGTAATTAACTATGAGAATTCCAATTTAGAGGATATCTTAGTTAAAGTTTTTGAATCAAAATCAATTGTTATTGGATGTCCGTCTTCTAACTATGGCATGCCCTTTGAACTCTATAAAATACTTTATAGCCTAAAACAATTAAACTTAAACAACAGATTATTGATGCTATTCTCCTGCTATCATTTCAAGGAAAGCCCCATACCCCTCCTTTTGGGATTGACTTCAGACTTAGGATTTGAACTTTTTGAATCGCCTTTGGAAATTCAGTATATGCCGGATGAAGAAGAAATAGGTATTTGCTTTGAGCTTGGAAGGAAAATAGGCGAAAAGACTAAAAGTAACAAATCAAAATAGGATAGTATGGATCAGGACGAGAAGGTAAGGATAATTGAAACTGCAATTCAAGCAGAAAAAGAAACTCTTGTAACTTATATCAAATCTGCAACAAAAATCTCAAATGTTGTCGGAAAGAACATGTTTCTTAAATTGGCCCTTGACGAAATTAATCATAGAGAAATTTTGGAAAAAGCGTTAAAATCCCAGCTTGAGGAGGGGAAATGCTTCTTTCCCATGATAGAAAAAAGAGAAGTAACAAAAATCGTCCCAGACATTGAACAGGAGATTGAAAAAACTAGCTATCTTGGGCAGGATGATCTGGCTATTTTAATGTTAGCCCAAAAAGTTGAGAAAAGCGGGATAGACTACTATAAGAATTGTATAGAAAATTCTTGGGATGAAGAAGCAAAGAAGATGTTTTCATATCTTTTAAAGATGGAAGAAGAACACTTTGCACTTATCCAGGCTCAGATTGATTACATTGAAGGTACAGGTTACTGGCTTGGAATAAGGGAGTTCACTCTTGATGACTAAACTATTTGAAATCTTTTATCAATGATTCCAAATCGCCAAACCTTACTTTTTGTTTACATAAAGACGGAAGGTAAACTGCAGCTTTACCTGAGTTTGTTGCAGTTTTTTCATACATCTCTTCAATAGGGGCCACGACCATACAGGTATCTGCCAATAGTTTGGCATATTTTTCTATCTCTTGGGCAACACCCGTTCTTTCAAGCTCATTTTTGACGTATCTTGAGGTGCATATCCATATATCCCCTTTAAATTTTCTTCCCTCCTTTTTGAATATTTCAAGGGCTTCTTTCACTTCGCCTATTGAGCAGTGAGGGCACCCTATGCATATAAGCTCCATATCATCTGAAGAGCTAAGTTTACATTTACTCTCTTCAATTTCTTCTTTTCCGATCTCTATTTTCTCAATATCATCATCAATTGCTTTAGCATACTCTGGGGTCAGGCCTTCTACATGGTATAGGGCTACTGAGCCAGAAGCAGCCATTGATGCACCAAGAGATTTTAGTTTATCTGAATTTATCTCTAAATTCTTAAAGTAGGGAACTTTACTTCCAATGATTGAGCCCACATAATTTCCAAGTGCACCAACATCAGAAAATGATTTTATTTTTGCCTTCACATCAATTATTACCTTGGCCTTTCTATTTTTTTCAAGGTGTAGGCCATAATTCGGGGTCTTACCCAATATGCTTGAAGCAAGTGATGAAGGCCCGCCTTCTCTATTAGTTTTTGCCCCAAGGACAGAGTTTGCAAAAGATACTGCAGAGGATTCGCTCCATGCTATATGCTCTCCACAGTTTGGCCTGTTTCCAATGAGGTAAGGGGTGCATGTGCAGCTACAGTCTATCCCCATCTTAAAATAGGCATCAATGATTTCATGCTGTTTTTTGGCAAACTCCTCTTTAATCCCCATCCGTTGCCATCCTAAGGAATCCATGCCCATCGGATTTAGCGTGGATTTTACTTTAACTCTTGAGCTTTTTGAAAATTCAGATATGAAAAATAATCCCGCGTCCCCAATAGTTTTGTAGGATACTCCAGCTATCTGGCATGAGGATATAGAGATTAGCTTATCGGCTCCGTAGATATCCCCAAGGGATGCTAAAATTTCCATGGATTTTTGAGCTGCATATCCCTCTTCTCCATTTAATATGCGCTCTTCTTCCTTAGAAAGGTACATAAATTATACTCTTTTTGCAATGTTATAAATCTTTGGAGTGTATTATCTGCTAATCATTTCGCTTCTTATAACAAACAATAGATTTACTCTTCAAGAATTGCCATGACGACATTTTTTAAATCATTCAAGTCCGATACTACTACTTCCCAAACTTCAGACAATTGAATTTCAAAATAGCCGTGTATCAGTCGATCTCTAGTGCCTGCGATATTTCTCCAGGGTATGTCAGGATAATCTTCTTTTAACTCTTCAGAAATATTCTTCACTGCTTCTCCTATGATTATTATTTGAAATATTACTGCACTGTTTATCATAGAGTTCTTTTGGAATTCGCTGTATTTGATGTTTCTTGTATACATTTCTATGTTTTTTATTGCGTCGAGAATATGCCTAAAATAAATCTCCTCGCTTTTTTTCATCGTAAATCACAACTAAATCTTTCATTATATTGTCTTTGATATAAGGGCTTAACGCTCCTTCTGTTACGAGATCAACCTTTTTTTTCAAAATATCGGCTAGCTCAAGCTCTATCCCTACCATTTCAAATAGGCTTTTTACTCCACTAAATTCTACTAAAACATCAATATCACTATCAGGCCTTTCCTCTCCTCTTGCAACTGAGCCAAATAAGCCTATTTTTTTAGCGCCGTGTTTTATGAGATAAGAAACGAGAGTTTTGTTTCTTTCGGAAGGATTCATAAAATAAAATATGTTAATCTAGTATTTATAGATAATGATTTATATTGGATCTCAAACTGACATCTCTTTAGTCAAATCCTCTCTGTTCCCTCATCTTAGTGTAAAGTGTCCTAAAGCTTCCAATCTCTGCGTATTTAACTCCATGAGGGACGTACTTTCCATGGTAAAGATACTTCCACCAGTGGACCACAAAACCTCCAACTGCAAGCTCTTTTAGTTTCCCCTTTTCCCTATACTTTGATAGTTTGAGCACATTTTCAAGGGTCCTTATATCTGAAACAGTGTCCCCTCCATTTATGAAGAACTTGCTCGACTTGTTTAAGACCTCCTTACAGAAGCTGTTTGTTGTTGATTCCCCCTTACCGTTATCAAGATTTTTTCTCTCTTCCCATGAGCCGTTCTGCAGAAATATCCTCTTTGCCGCCATGTTCCCAATCATTGTTATGCTGTTTGGCCCTATTGATTCAAATTTCCCTTCCCCAATCTCTTTTAGATTTACAGTCTTTGTTGTGCCGTCTTGCTTTTTGATATTGACGTCAATTGGCAATATCATGTTGATTGAGCCACCCTCAATCTTTTTGGCTATTTCAAGGGCATTTTCCTTTACCTTTTCCCAATTTTTGGTGTAGAATTTTTCTATTAGTTCTGTATTCTCTTTTCCAATTGATGCCGGAAGTGTTTTCTTTAGAGAAGGCGCTTTTTGATAAAGTGCCCATAACAGCAGTACAAAAACAGGGCCACCGTCTAGGACAACCATGAGGTCATCCCTGCCTTCTGTGAGTCTTATGGCATCTAGTTTCTCTGCTTTTGCCCCGGCAACACCCCATAATTTGGGTTCTTTTGTTTCAGTGTATAATTGAGTGATATCATAAAGCTCACTTATGAAGCTGTCATTACAGTAGCACCCATCTGCAAAGAGCCTGAGGGAAAGAGCATCCCTATGGCAGCAGGAAAGTGCGCCATTTATTTTCGTATACTGTGTAAAATACTCCCAGAAATCAGTTTTTGTAGAGTCGCTTGGCGGAACTAACTCCTCTCCGCAGATTTTTCTTATATTTTCTAAAAATACAATTGAGTTCTTATTTGAATTGTTCAATTTTTTAAGCTCATTTAAATCACGAGCAAAAAGAATATTTTCTAAAGGAAGTGCCAAATTCTTTGCACTGTTTAAGACCTCTGTTTTTAATTCTTTAAAATTATCTTCAATGGATTTCTCTGCCTTAGAGGCATGAGCAATTATCAGAATATTTGATCCATCTTCTTGGTGTTCTCTTAAATTGCATATCGTGTTAACCGTTTGTTCCATTCTAACTGATGGTCCCGGGGGGCCATTAATATCCGTCCTGAAGTAGACTGTTCCCGTTTTCTCAGGAAGATCAGAAAACTCAGCAAAAACAAGATCGTGATGTGGAGTTTTTAATATCTTCATGTTCTCCCTCAACCAATAAGAACAATGAAAAATTTATAAAGGTATTGTCAAGGTATAGATAATGTGTTATCTGGTAATTATTTCGATTCTGTTATTACATCAAAAAATGGAGATATATAAATTACCTATCTTTTTCCCCATCCTGTAAATATTTATATAGTTGTTTTAATAATTAATATAGGGATTGAGTTGACAGACATTCTTACGGGAAAATTGGACCACATAGAAGGCATGCTAAAAGAGCTCAATAGTAAGATTGATAACTTTTTAGGATTTGAAGAAATTACAGATGAAGAAAAAGAAGAATTTAGGAAATTAAGAGAAGAGATTAAGAATGGGCACTACGAAACATATGAAAACACCTTTTGTGACTAAAAATGTATAAGGTGATTTTAACACATAAGTCTTAAAGTTTTGTTAAAAACCTCCTAAATCTACTAAGAAAAAATTAGGTATAATTATTGATCATTTAAAAGAAAATCCTTATAGTTATCCATATAAGAAAATCAAAGAATTAGGATAGGCGGCTTTAGAATTTCTTATGAAATCAATGAAAATGAAAATATAATTAATATACTGAAAATAGGTAAACGGGATAAATTTTATCAGTAATAAGCTCCTCCTTGTATATATGTTATTTAAATAAAGTAAGTATATACTTGATTCTAGTTTTCTTCAATCTTTTCTTCCAATATCTTCTCAGTGTACCTGCACTTTGGATAGCTAGAACATCCAATAAAAGGCCCATAAAAGGACTTCTTTACGACAAGATTCCCCCCGCATTTTGGGCACTTTTTATCATCCACAGGCAACGAATAGTTGTTTTTTGAAGGGCATTCAAGATTTATGCATACAGTTTGGGGTCTTGATCTCTTTCTTATTGCAGTCACAACAGGAAATCCGCAAAGCTTGCATTTGTCTCCTGTAGGTGCCACAAAACAGCTACTTGGCAGGGAAAAAGTTGCATCACAGTCGGGGTATCTTTGGCATGCTATGAAAGGGCCAAACCTTCCTTTTCTGATGAATAATTCCCCTTCCCCACACACAGGGCAAATCCCCACATAGTTCCTTCTCCTCTCCTCCCTCTCAAGGTATACCAAAAGCTCTTTGCCTATATCTTCCTCATTTTCTTTAAACTTAGTGAAGATATCGGTGAGCTTTTCTCTTGCTTCAGATAGGATATCCTCCTTTGTGATTTCATTTTCCTGTATCTTTTCCATCTGCTCTTCAAAATGCCGTGTAAGCTCTACAGAAATAATGTCAGGGCAATATTTTTCTAGCGTGCCGACTATTCCTTCCCCGAGGTCTGTAACGATTATTTGCTTGCCATCAATATAGTTTCTTTCATATAGAATATCAACAATGTTGGCGCGTGTTGCTTTTGTCCCTATTCCAAGTTTTTCCATTTCAGATACAGCAGACGCAGGATTATAGCGTGCCGGGGGTTTTGTTGCCTTTTCTTCCTTCTTTGGCGATATTTTTTCTATAATCTCTCCCTTTGCTAGCTCAGGCAAAATAACTTCTTCGACACCGGAGTACTCACCATAGTATTTCAAAAATCCTGGGTCAATCCCGACCCTACCGCTTGCAAAAAATGAATGCCCGTTTACATCAATCTCAACTGAAATTGATTCATAAACATAGGGCTTTGCAAAAACAGCCAGGAACCGCCTGACGACAAGGTCATA
>Ga0208824_1000013_pt1 | contig 238666 bp, 176 predicted proteins | sample AD_JPNTR3_MetaG_FD_184447 | JGI IMG/M metagenome (GOLD analysis project Ga0208824, IMG submission 184447) | Active sludge microbial communities of municipal wastewater-treating anaerobic digesters from Japan - AD_JPNTR3_MetaG (SPAdes) (version 2) | ecosystem: Engineered > Bioreactor >...
GACTTGCCGGGTCCCGCTTTGGCTTTCGGAATGAATGGTTCGATACGTTCCCATTGTTCATTGGTCAGGTCCATGAGCCTTATATCGGCCATGACCCTGCATTACCTTGAGGTTTTGGGATGGGTTCAAGCACGTCTATTGCGAGAAGCCCGTCACCCATTGGCGGCAGTTCGAGCTGACCAAGGAACTGGCCCGTATCGCCCGGGAGTCGAAGGGCGTGATGCAACTCGGTACTCAGGGCATGGCGGACACCGCCTGGCACCAGATGCGAAAGCTCGTGGCCGACGGCCTAATCGGCAAGCCCATTCACGCCGAGTGCGGCTACTTCCGCGTCGGCGACTGGGGCGAACGGGGGATGCCGATTGACGATCCAAACGCCAAACCGGGGCCGGACCTCAACTGGGAGGCCTTCCTGGGCGACTCTCCCAAGCGGGCCTTCGATGTGAGCCGGTTCTTTCGCTGGCGGATGTACGAGGACTACGCCGGCGGGCCCTCCACGGATTTGTTCCCGCACAGCCTCACGCCTGTGCTCTACATCCTGGGCGTCAAGATGCCCAGCACGGTCGTTGCCACAGGCGGCAAGTTTCGCTACTCCGAACGCGAGATCCCCGATACGTTCAACGCTCTGATCGACTACCCCGAGGGCATCACCGTCGCGGTGCTGGGCACCCAGGGCAACGACTACACGGGCACCGGTTTCCGTGGGGCCCCCGGTCGAATCCCGATCATCCGCGGCTGGGACGGCAGCCTGACCATCCAGGGCAACGACATCGTCTTCATCCCGGCCGAGGGCTCGGACAAGAAGGCCCAGAAGTTCCCCATCGAGCACGGCGAGGATTTCGTCGGATACTGGAAGGATTTCCTGGCCTGCTGCCGCTCGGGCAAGAAGGAAACGCAGAGCCCCATGGATCTGGCCTACCGCGTCCAGACCGCGATGCAGATGGGCATGCTCGGCCTGACACAAGGCAAGGTCGCCCGTTTCGACCTGGAGAAAGAGCAGATCGTGCTCTAGCCGGGTTGTAACTTCGACGTGAGATGTTGTTCCTCCTGTTTTTCGCACCAGTGCACAGGGGTCGTGCTTTATTAGTGGATATACTACGCATGCACAAGGACCGCCCTTCCACAAAAAGTAGTTCCTCTGGCGGTTGTCTGACCGCATTTTTGACCTCAATATCGGCCTAAATAGCAAAATAGTGATAGAAAACAGCTCTACAAGATTACCTATCTTACTGATTTTCAGCGATAATATTCAGATGAGCTGTTTTGTGATGAGTGAAATTCCTTGGGTAGGTGTGGGCCGATGAATCTTGACCCGCGTGTGATGAAGGACTGGCAGATCGCTGAGGCGGCCGAGGAGCGGATGAAACCCATTGGGCGGTTGGCCGACGAGATGGGTTTACGTGACGACGAGTTGATTCCCTACGGCAACAGGCTCGCGAAAGTGGATTACCAGAAAGTACTGAGCCGTTTGGGCGACCGTCCGACCGCGAAGTACGTCGACGTGACCGCGATCACGCCCACGCCGTTGGGCGAGGGCAAGACGACCACGACCATCGGTCTGATCCAGGGGCTCGGCCGACTCGGCAAACGTGTCTGCGGGGCTATCCGCCAGCCCAGTAGCGCCCCGACGTTCAATATCAAAGGCTCCGCCGCCGGCGGAGGGCTTGCCCAGTGTATCCCCTTGACACCCATCTCCATCCGCCTGACCGGGGATCTCGACTGCGTGACCAACGCCCATAATCTGGCCATGGTGGCTTTGACCGCCAGGCTCCAGCACGAACGCAATTACGACGACGCTCGCCTGGCCAAGAGCAAACTCAAACGCCTGGACATCGACCCGAGCCGGGTCCAGATCGGTTGGGTAATGGACTTCTGCGCCCAGTCGCTTCGCAACATCCGCATCGGGCTGGGCGAGAAGATGGACGGCTTCGAGATGGATTCGGGTTTCCGAATGACCGTCGCCAGCGAGGTGATGGCGATCCTGGCGGTCGCCAGGGACCTCAAGGACTTGCGGCAGCGGATCGGCCGCATGGTGGTCGCCTACAGTCGAAGCGGCAAAGAGGTCACGACGGGCGACTTGGAGGTGGATGGCGCGATGACCGCCTGGTTGCTGGACGCCATCAATCCCAACCTCGTGCAGACCATCGAAGGCCAGCCTGTTTTTGTCCATGCAGGGCCTTTCGCCAACATCGCCATCGGGCAAAGCTCGATTATCGCCGACCGGCTCGGCACTAAGCTGGCCGATTACCACATCACCGAGAGCGGCTTTGCCTCGGACATCGGCTACGAGAAGTTCTGGAACTTGAAGTGCCGCATGTCGGGCCTCAAACCGGACGCCGTCGTCATCGTCGCGACGATTCGAGCCCTCAAAACCCATGGCGGCGGACCGGCCGTCAAGCCGGGCGTTCCGCTCGATCCCGCGTACGTCAGTAAGAACCTCGACCTCGTCGAGAAAGGCTGCGAAAACCTCCTGGCTCACATCGACATCGTCAAACGAAGCGGCGTCCGTCCCGTCGTCTGTCTGAACCGGTTCAAGACCGATACCGACGCCGAGATCGCCATCGTCCGGCGGATCGCCGAAGCCGGCGGGGCCCGCGCGGTCACCTCCGACCACTGGCTCAAAGGCGGCGAGGGCGCCGTCGAGCTGGCCGAAGCGGTGATTGAGACGTGCGCCGAGAAGAACGACTTCCAGTTCCTCTACGACATGAAGATGCCGCTGCGGAAGCGGATCGAGTTGATCGCCAAGGAGATCTACGGCGCCGACGGAGTCTCCTATACCGACGAGGCCCTGGAGAAGGCCAAGCGTCTCGAAGCGGAATCGCTTGGGACCACGCTGGGTACCTGTATGGCCAAGACGCAGCAAAGTCTCTCGCACGACCCCAATCTCAAGGGCCGCCCCAAAGGCTGGACCCTCCCGATCAGTGACATCCTGGTCTACAAGGGCGCGGGCTTCGTCGTCCCGATGGCCGGCGCGATCAAGCTGATGCCCGGCACCGGCTCCGACCCGGCCTTCCGCCGGATCGACGTCGACGTCGACACAGGCAAGGTCCACGGGCTGTTTTGATTGACGATCGACGATTGACGATTTACTATGGGGACGCGACGAGGGGCACGATGTCGCTCAATCGTAAATAGTAAATCGTAAATAGCAAATGGAATGAAATGACTGCGCGAATCATCGACGGCAAACAGGTGGCGGCCGGCATCCGGGCCGAACTCAAGGACGAAGTCGCGAAGCTCAAGCAACGCGGCGTCACACCGGGCTTGGGCGTGATCCTGGTCGGCGATGATCCCGCGTCGGTTTCCTACGTGACCGGTAAAGAGCGGGCGTGCGACGAAGTCGGCATCTATTCCGACCACAACCACTTGCCCGCCGGGACATCGCAGGAGGAACTTCTGGCCCTCGTCCGGCGGATGAACGAGGATCCCAAGATCAACGGCATCCTGGTCCAGTTGCCGCTTCCCCGCCACATCCGCGAGTCCGAAGTGCTCCTGGCCATCGATCCCAACAAGGACGTCGACGGGTTCCACCCGGTCAACGTCGGCAAGATGGTCGTGGGGGAGAAGGCGTTCCTGCCCTGCACGCCCCATGGCGTGGTGCAACTGCTCCTGCGAAGCGGCGTGAGGATCGACGGAGCGCATATCGTGATCGTGGGCCGCAGCAACATCGTCGGCAAACCGCTGGCCAACATCTTGATCCAGAAGAGCCCCTTGGGCAACGCGACCGTCACGGTCTGCCACACCCGGACGAAAGACCTTGTCCGCCATACGCGCCAAGGCGACATCGTCATCGCAGCGGCCGGCCGGCCCAACACGATCACCGCCGACATGGTCAAAGAAGGCGTCGTCGTCATCGATGTGGGCGTCAACCGCATCGAGGATGCGACGAAGCAGAAGGGTTTTCGCCTTGTCGGTGACGTCGATTTCGAGGCGGTCAAGGAAAAGGCTTCGCTTATTACCCCCGTTCCCGGCGGCGTCGGCCCGATGACCATTACGATGCTCCTGTACAACACGGTCGAATCGGCCAAACTGGCCGCCGACCTCGTGTCTGACTAAGTTCTGTGGTCTTGTGTCTTGCGTTTGAGGGTGGTATCCTATTGCCATGGCACATGCAGCAGCACATGGCAGCCGTCACAAGACTTTTGCAGGCAGAATCCCCCGATCATCCAATCAGAAGGAGGCAGCACATGAGCAGGATCACGCGTCGGCAGTTCGTCAGAGGGGCAATGGCCGCGGGGCTCGGCATCGTGATGGCCGGACCCTTGTCGCGGGTGCGGGGGGCAAACGACGAGATCCGGGTCGGTGTCGTCGGGGTCAACGGGCGGGGCGGTTCTCACATCAGCGCGTTCGAGGAGATGGAGGGTGTGCGGGTCGCGGCGCTGTGCGATGTGGACCGCAAGGTGCTGGACAGCAAGGCCGCGGCGTTCGAAAAGAAGTATACGCATAAGGTCGAGACCTACATCGATATTCGAAAGATGCTGGAGAACAAAGACCTCGATGCGATCTCCATCGCGACGCCCAACCACTGGCATTCTTTAGGGACGATCTGGGCCTGCCAGGCAGGCAAGGACGTCTATGTCGAGAAACCATGCAGCCATAATGTGTTCGAAGGACGCAAGTGCGTCGAGGCTGCACGAAAGTACAAGCGGATCGTCCAGCACGGTACCCAGAGCCGCTCGAGCAAAGGCTGGGCCAAGCAGGTCGCGGCCATCGCCAGCGGCCAATACGGCAAGCTGCTGGTCTCCAAGGGGGCCGCCTCGAAGGGTTCCGCGACCGGCCGTTGGAGTATCGGTTTCAAACCGATCCAGGACCCTCCGGAGAATCTAGATTACAACCTCTGGCTTGGTCCTGCGCCGGAGCAACCATTCCACGAAAACTTGGTACATTACAATTGGCACTGGTTCTGGGACTTTGGCAACGGTGAGATCGGAAATCAGGGCGTGCACCAGATGGACATCGCCCGCTGGGCGATCCCCGGCGCGACTTTGCCGAACCGCGTGATCAGCATGGGCGGCCGGTGGGTCAATTCGACGGAAGGACATCCGCCGTTCACCGACCAAGCCCAGACCCCCAACTGCCAGTTGACCATCATGGATTTCGGCGGCACGCTGCTGGTGTTCGAAGTCCTCGGGCTGGTCGACCGTGTGGGGTTGGACGGGAAAAAGTACCCGAACAATGTCGGGAATGAGTTCTATCTGGAGGCCGGCGTCATTCGGGGCGGCAAATTTTACCCGAAGGATTCCGACAAGGCCGAAGAGCTGCCGAACCTCGATGTGAAAATGGGGCCGGGCGACCATTTCGAGAACTTCATTCATGCGATGCGCAGCCGTAAGATTGAGGACCTCAATGCAGACATTGAGGAAGGGTATCTGTCTTCCGCATGCTGCCAGCTCGGTAACATCTCGTACCGGCTGGGTGAACAAGTCGCCGGCTCCATCAAGCCTGATGTTTTGGGCAAGCATGAAGAAATTGCCAGATCCTGGGAGAGGATCGCCGAAACCGCCAAAGGCACGATCGGCTTCGATCTGGCTCAAAATACATATCAACTCGGAGCGATGTTGACGTTTGCTCCGAAGACGGAGAAGTTTGTGGGCAACCCCCAGGCGGATGAATTGCTGACGCGGCCTTATCGTGCTCCGTTCGTTGTGAACCAGAACGTCTGATCGGGTTTTGACCGGCATCGGATTGAAAGGAACGTTCCCGCTGGCACGGGGGCTTTTCTTGTTTTTTGCGCAAACGGTGGGTTTGCGATGAAGAAATCATCCGCAGATTCTCTGCACAATGATGCCGGTAACGATCAGGATCAGACCCACGGTCGTCGAGGGCAGGATTGTTTCCCCCAGGACCCTCGCGATGATCAGCAGCGACAAAAAAGGGACCAGATAGATCAGGTTTACGACGTGCGCTGTGGTCTTGGCGGCACGAAGGGCCTTGAGCCAAAGGAGAAATGTGATGCCCATTTCGAACAGGCCGATATAGACACCTCCGACGATGCCTTGCCAGCGGATGGGATCTGTGCCGCCGAACACCAGTGTCAGAACCAGGACATAACCGCTGGCGAAGAGGAAGTTTACGAACAGGCGAACCGCCTCGTCGCGCTGGTCCTTCGTGTTGAGCACCCAAAAGAGTGCCCAGACGACCGTGCTGCCCAGGGCCAGAGCCACGCCGGGACCGCTGCTGAACCGAAAGGTCAGAATGTCCGCAGGGTGGCGAGGGTGCGTGGCGATGACGACTACGCCGAGGAAGCTGATGAGAATTGCCAGGATGCTGGCAAACTTGATTCGTTGGTGCAGGATGGGGATCGACAACAGCACCAGCGTCAGCGGCCAGACGAAATTGATCGGCTGGGCCTCCTGGGCTTTCAGAAGAGAGTATGCCTTGAAGATGACCACATAGTAGAGGAAGGGGTTCAAAAAGCCCAGGCCCGCCGACCAGAGGCAATCCCTCTTCGTGATGGTCCGCAGCAACCGAAGTTTTTTCGAGGCGACCAGGTAAAAGAGAAAGACCGCGGTCGAGGTCACGGAGGCGTACAACAACAGCGGCAACACGCCGACGTGGCGCAAGGAGATTTTGAACGCTGTGGCAGCGGTACTCCAGAAGAACACCGCCGCCAACGCATACGTATACGCCAGCCGGGATTGTCGGCTCCTCATTTGCATAGGCGGGCATTATAATAGGAGCAACGCGTGAAGGCCAATCCGAGGAACCGGCGCAGGTCGATTCTATTGCCCGCGATAAGGAAACCACCCCTGTGGTTTTGTTGTTTTGGACGGTTGGCAGGCTTTTATGCCTCACTTGATGGAGCCTGGCGCCAGGTAGATCGCCGGGCTTCCTCGGCCGGGGTCTCTCACGGGGGGGGGGCGGATTGATGAGCCGGCCGCAAGGGGCCTGATGCGTGAGTGGGTTCTGCCTATGTTGTCCGGTGGTGTCATTGCCAAGGTCGTTTCTTGCTGACGCATGTGAGAAGCGGTCTGCCTCAGAAACGAAACCTCGCGCCGATCATGTAGATGGGACCGCCGAAGTCGAAGCCGTTGTCCTCTTTCGCGAAGTCGTACTGGAAGTCGAACAGCAGTTCGCCGTGGTCGCCGATGGGAAACGTCACGCCGGCGCTGATGAACGGGAAAAACCCTTTGGCGGCGGTGTCGACGCCGTCGGACTTCTCGATGTAAGTGTCGTACAAACCGGGGAAGAAGGGGTTCTCGAAGGTCTCGGCGTATTCGTATTCCCATCGATCGAGGAACCAGAAGTAGCCGATGCCCGCGCCGATGTGGGGCCGGATCCTGCTGGCGTCGCCCAGCGGATAGAACCGGGCAGCCAGGCGGATGTCGATCAGGCTGAGGCTGTCCCTGTAGAACTCCTCGATCAAGGCACCTGCGACGACGTCGGAATAGTACGTGTCAAAGGAGCCAAGCGACGAGCCACCGATCGTGAACGCCAGGTCAAAACAGTCGTCGAAGAAGCGGGCGGAGGACAACTCCAGTTCATAACGGGCCCGCGTCGTTTTATCCAGGCTGATCGGGCTTTCCAGCGTCTGCACGCCGACCTTGAATCCCAGTCCGGGACCGGATTGCGCCAAGGCGCAGGCGGACCACGTCATTGCGATTCCTACCAGGTAAAATCCCCAGTGCAGTCGCGGATCACGAGGAGAAAAGAAGGAAATCGTAGGCTTGTGAATCGGACCGGGGGCGGTCGCTTGGCGTCTTTCACGTGCGGATTGTATCCGTGCCATCTCAGTTGCTCTCCTCACAGGGTTGACGATTCCGTGCCGGAGAATCGACTCCCCGGCTCCACCCCTAAGAGGCACCCCGACGGCCGGCGGTAACGTGTCCGAGCGAGGTGGAATTCCAGATGCACACTATCTGTCTGTCCGGCGAGGAAGATGATTCGACAACTTGCGGGTCGCCGGGCCGGCCGCCAGGCACAAACCCGCGATCAGGATGATCCTCAATGTTTTTTTGCTCATCATTCACTCCTTTCAGCAGTCTACACGATGAGAACTTGTCTTGCCAGTCGGAAGAGTCACCAGGCCATTCCGTTCGGTTCGCCTGGCGATCAGACGTCTATTGTTCTCTTACGCGGACCCGCCCGGAAAGGTTACATTCGTCCAGCGAATCGGATATGATCGGCACCGACGCTCATGGACCGGAACTGAAAGGGGATGAATCATGGCACGACGATTCGGGCGACGACAGTTGTTGGGTACCGCGGCGACGGGTGCATTGCTCGGTCTGTCCTCGGCAGAGGCGCAGAATGAACCAGGCGACGACGTGCGGGAGGTGCGGCTGGAGTTCCTTCGGCCTCGAGAGATCGAGAAGGCGCGGGCCGCCTGTGCAACGATCTTTCAGCCGCTGGGGACGATCGAATGGCATGGCGTCCACAATGTCGTAGGGGTCGATGCGGTCAAAGCCCACGCACTCTGTGTACGGGCAGCTCAAAAGGGCGGCGGTGTCGTCTCCCCACCGCTCTATGGCGGCGTCGGAGGCATGAATGAACCGCATACGTTCATCATGGACCCTGAGAACGATGTCTTCTCACGGCTCCTGCGTCCGTGGCTGGAACAGCTTTGCCGGGAGATGGCCCGAGACGGTTTCAAGGCGATCCTCATTCTCACGGGCCACTACGGCGCCGCCCAGCAGATCGTCGTTCGCGAGACCGCGGTTCGCATGAGCCGGGCGTTGGGCATTCCTGTGCTCGGCACGCCGGAATATTGGCTCGCGCTGGACGAGGGCTATATGGGCGACCACGCTGCCTGGGGCGAGACTTCGCTCATGATGCACCTGTTCCCCGAGACGGTGGACCTGTCCAGGCTTGGCGACCCGCCATATCAGGGCGTGGGCGGGCGAGATCCGAAAGAGTCGTCGGCCGCTGATGGCCGCAGGCTCACGGAGGCGATCGTCTCCCGGCTTGCGACGCTCTCGAAGAAGATGCCCCAGTGGAGCCACGAGACGCTGGATCGTTTCGTCGAAGCCGAAGCAGCCCTTGTCGCAAAGCAACTCGCCGCGCCGAGGGGCAAGGACGTCGTCTGGGCCGCCTGGCGCAATTTGGGCGTCATGCGGGACTACGGCCGGCTGCTGGCCGAGGAGAAATTCGACGCGATCCAGGCGGCCGTCGCGAAACTGTAAGCTGCCGGTGATGCGTGCTTATCGCTCGCCTGGGAACCGCCAGACGAGGTCGAAGCCTTCTTTCTGCTTGGGCCTGGCCCTTGGTTTGGGGGGAATGCCGTTGTCGTCGATTCACCCAAAGAGACGGTCGATCTCTTTCGTTTTGTCTACGGATTTTCTACTGCCAGGATTTGAATCGCTCGGCCCGGCGATCGAATCCCGCGGCCATCGATCGGGCGCGGGCGTTCAGCAGGAAGCGGAGGCCCTCCGGCGTGCGGGTGTAGACCAAGTCCGCCGGTCCGACGCGTAGGGACCACATCTTGCGGAGGTGCTCCGCGGTCTCTTTGTTCTTGCCCAGGGCGCGGGGCACCGAATGATAATCCTTGCGGGCGAACCAGCCTCGCGAGGATCTGCGGATCAGGAGGTATCGAGGGTCTTCGACCGGGCCAAGCAATTCCTGCAGAGCCTCTAGAAAGACCGATCGCTCGCGGGTGGAGCCGCCTTGGAGCGAGCAGCCGACGAGGCCGAATCCGAGTCGGCTGGCGACGACCCGCAGCCGGGCGAAGTCGGTCTCGACCGCTCCGGCCTGGATCATCGATCGGAGCACCGCTTTGCCGACCTGACGCAGGCTCGATGTGGCAGATCCATGCCACAGGAGTCGCCACAGGACCCGCACGTACCTGGGCAGCGCGGCGAGCGCCGCCAGAGCCGACGCGATCGAGAGGATGAGCAGGAGGACCCTGGACTCGTCGCCGCGTGAGTACATCAGGACAGAGGCGGCCGCGACTGCCCAGAGGCACGCCTGCCACAACAGGGCCAGGACCGCATTGCGGAAGACGAAGTCCCGCGGCAGAGCGGCTTCGGACACCGCCACCTGCTCGACGATGTCGGCCCCTTTGGCATGGGCCAGGGCTCGTTCCCATGCGCAGATGAGACCGGGGCGGTCGCAGGCCTTCCGCTGCATCACCGCGTTGATGTGCTGCATCCTCGCGGCAGTGTACGGCGGGCGGCCGAGGCCCAGGCGTCCCAGGCCGCTTGTGATTCGAGGCTTCGTGAACGAGACGCCGACGAACGACTTGAACCGCCGCGTCAGAGTCTCCATGTCCTCGTTGAGGTGCGGGGCGTCGGGTTCCTGGCAGACGAGGTGCCAGATGTTCGCGGTCTTGTCCGGTTTGCCCTCTTGCGTGCGGATGGCGCGGCCCCGCATCTGGTTCGAGAGCATGTACGAACCGACGACGCTGGCCAGGATCAGCGAGTTCACCGAAGGCGCGTCCCAGCCCTCGCCCAGGAGCGAGGTGGTCCCGACGAGGATGTTGACGCCGCCGCGATTGAACAGGGCGGTGATCAGGCCGACCATTTTCTGTTTGTCTGCGCCGCGGATCGTCACCTCGGAGAATCGCGGATCGTGAGCCAAGGGTTTGAATGCGATGTCGGGCGGGTCGATGCCCAGCGAGGGAGCGATGGAGCGCAGAACCTCCTGCGAATCGGTGGGAACGACCGTCAACGTCCCGGTGAGGATGCCCAGTCTCGCGGCGCCGCCTCGGCGGATCTGTTCGAAGATGGGGACGACGCCCAGTCTTCTGATCGGCTTGGCGTCGGTCGAATCGCTCGGGAAGTCGGCTTGGCGGATGAAGTCGGTCAGGGTCACCATTCTCAGGTCTGAGCCGAGGGATTGTGTCTCCAGGCGGACGATGTCCTCGACGCTCTTGAGTTTCGACGCGCTTCGGATCAGGAGCTTGGCGATTTTGGCGACGCTGCGAAGGCCGACCTCCCATCGCTCGACGATGCCGATCCGCTTGGCCTCGCGGAGGATGCGAGAGATCGTTTCCTTGTGCCCGGCGAAGGATTTCACGTGCGTATGGAAGCAACCTGCCAACAGGGTCTCGATCCATTCGGCGTCCAAGCCAGGGCACTTTCTCCGCGACAGACCCAGAGCGCTGAGCAGTTTCTGGGGCGGACGCTTTCGCACGTGATTGAGAAAGAACCCCACGCTCGAGTAGAAATCCGGATCGTCGAGGATCTCTTCGACGTGCTCCTGCGGCTCGGCAACGTTCGGATGATTCTCCAGGGCCGCGATGAACGATTCGTTCTCGCAAAGATCCTTGACGAACTTCTCGACCTCCGCGCGGAATTCGCGAATCTGCTGTTGCTCGGCCTGCAGCGGCGCCGAGAGGAGCACGTAGTCCTGATGGGGACAGAGGTTCTTCTGGGCGACCAGTTCGGGAACGGAGATCTCCGCGTCGATGGGCCCGCAGAGCCCGATGTACTTCTCCCACTCGTGCGGCGACACGTCGAACGGAGGCGTCGCGGTCAGCGCGACGATGGTGGGCCCGTCGAGCTGCTTCTTCAAGTCGGCCAGACACTTCCACCATTCGTTTCGCAGGTGGTGGGCTTCGTCGAGGACGAGCGTCTTCACGCCCAGTTGCTTGAGGCGTTTGAGGATCGCATCCCGACCGGGAGATTTCGATCCCTTGTCGGTTTCGCCGCGGTAGGCCATGTGGAGCCCCTGGTAGGTCGACACCGTGAGGAATCGCGGGGCCCGGATGTCCTTTGAGATCCACTTGGGCGTGCCTTGTCCGGCGTCCAGGAACAGGTTGACGAATCGATCCACCCACTGGTCGCGAATGGCGAGGCTGGGGGCCAGGATCAGCGTGGGACGGTTGAGCTGTCGCATGACCTCCAGGCCCAGCACGGTCTTGCCCGAGCCCGGGGCGGCGATGACGTGCAGGTGGTTGTCATCGAGGTGTTGCTCCAACTCCGTCAGTACCCGCTGCTGGTAACTGCGCCAGGGTTTTCGAAATCGGATGCCAGGGGGGAACGTGTTCATCAAATCTTAACCTCGGATCCATCGCCAGTAGGCGTAGATCCCTCCGGCCTGCAAAAGGAGAATGGCCGCCGTGACCAGTCGGAAGTTTCGTTTGCGGGTTTTGTGCCGGAACAACTGTTGCCCGATCAGTGCGCCGGGGTTGCCCCCGCAGAGGGCGACCAGATGCAACACGACTTCGGGAATTCGCGTTCCGCCGGCAATCGCCTGCCGCTTGTCGAAACCGTATAGCGTCAGAGCGACGGTGTTCAGACTGATCAGCCCGGCCCAGAGCGGAGCCAATCCCACCCGCCACAGGACCAAGGCTAATCCCAGTGCCGTGCACAGGACGACAACGAGAACTCGTTTGATGAACTTGTGCCTCTGCATAACCGTTCGCGACACAGTAGGCCAGTTCCGCCGCGGGATGTCAACCCATAAGAACGGTTACGGTTCGCGTGGTTCCAATCTCGGCTCCGGCCTGCTACGGCAAATTCACAACCTCTGTGGCGTGTTTGCATCCACTTGGAATGACATGGGCGGTTCGATCGTGCCGTTCCCCTGGGTTTTGATCTTGGGATTCGGATAGGCGAGATTCAAAACCAACTTCAGAACGAGCGTCGCGGCGTAGTAGGTCACCGTACCGCCGGAAGTCTTGGAAGAGAAGACTGCTCGCATCGCCTGGTCAAGGTCGTGAGAAGACACCTGTTCCACACGCTCGGTTTCGTTCTCCGGCCCGACTCTGACCGAGGCGGTCATGGTGAAACTGCATTCGTAGGTATGGGCAGACCCCCCGGCACATCGATTGCGGCACGAGCGAGGGGAAACCACGATCCAAGAGCCTGATGAATTTCGTGGGCAGAGCCGCTGTCATTTTCTATTACTTGAGCACGAAAGCCACTGTCGGGTCCAGGGGGTAGCGGCCGAACTGTTCGCCGTAGATGGCCAGACCGCCAGCAAGGGCCTCGTCGGCCTCCAGACGCAGCGTGATCGTGCCTGTCTTGGCCGCCTGATCGAGGACCTCGGTCGGGATCTCCGCGGAGATCAGGTAGCCATAAGAACCGGCCTCGGTCAGCGTGTCGTCGCGTTTCTGCGCGTGCCAGGAGAGGATGCCGCGATGGTCCGCGGGATCGTCGGGCAGTTCGAACGTGCCCAGCACCTGGCCGCCGATTCGCACGCGGACCGCGCCGGGGTACGTCTGCTCGTCCGTCATCGGGTAGGAGTTCGGGTTCAGGCTCGGGTCGTGGGTGCCTTCGCCCCGCATGAAGTCGCCTTCCTGCTTGGCGGCGCCTTGCTTGTCCTTGCCGAAGAGCTGCTTGGCGGAGACCTCCGCACGGAAGCTCGCGGCTGCGATGTCCTGGACCTTCAGGTCCGAAGGCCAGGCGATCTGGTACTCGAAGTATCCTGCGCCGGCGCCGTTGACCTTCAGGCCGTCGAAGACGTTCCACTGCTTGACCGACCATTCGGCCTTTTTGAAGTCCTTCGGCGCGACGCGGAGGACTCTCGTGCGTCGCTGACGCTGGCCGAGGGTCTCATCACGCGGCTGGCGTCCGTCTCGGACGTTGAACGTCGTGAAATTGCGGGCCACGACCGCGCCGGTCCGATCCTCAAGCTGCACCGAGAGCACGACCACCGCGGGTTCCTGGGGCATGGTGACTTCCAGTGGCTCGATCGCCTTGCACATCCACGGCGAGCAGGGGACCCGCACGCCCGCTCCGGCCCCGCCGCCGCGAGGGGCGTTTGCCGATCCTCATGCGGCCAGGTTGCGGACGCGACCGAGGCTGTCCCAGGCCCGCATACTGCTGCGAAGAGTCAACTCCTGGCTCCCGAGGCGGTCGGTCAAGACGGACACGTACAGCGGCACCTGGACCTGCCGGCCCGGCTTGACCTCCTGGCACAGTTCCTCGTTCATTGCGATGTAGACATCGCTGTGCAGGTCCCGCAGGCTCATGCCGGGCATCAGTTCTTCGATGCCGGTGAACTTCTGCGAGCGGTCGAAACGCCAGTAACCGTTCCATTCGTTGATCACGTCGTGGTGCTCGGTATAGAGCCACCCGCAGACCTGCGGATGCCGGCTGAAGGCGTTCATCATGATGTGATAATCCCAGCTCCAGTCGACGTCGCCGGTGCTGTTCTTGTAGCCCCAGACGTTGCCGCACTCGCTGTTGAGCAGGGGCTCGTTGCCTTGCGTGCGGCCGCCGATATAGTTCCATTTCGAGCCGGGATAGGTGTCCTTGCAGACCTGGTCCAGGTGCTCGGTCCACTTGTAGCCCGGCAGGTAGGCGTGCCAACTGTTGATGTCGGTCAGGACGTGGTCGTTGTTGCAGGGGGAATTGTCCTCGACCAGTCGCGTGGGGTCGAGGCCTTTGGCCAGTCTGACCATGGAAGCGACCCAATCCTGCGTCTCGGGTGTGTAGCCCTTGTCGCCGGTACGGAGGCCCCAGGTCTCGTTGAAGATCACCCAACTGAAGATGGCCGGATGGTTGAAGTCCCGCTTGATCATGCCGCGCAGGGCGACGTCGGTCTCGCGACGCATGTCCTTGTCGGGCTGGCCCCAGCTATTGGGTACGTCGGCCATGATCAGGATGCCCAGCTTGTCGGCCCAGTAGAGCTTGCGCGGGATGCCGATCTTGACGTGGATTCGCTGGCCGTTGAGGCCGATCTGTCGAGAGCGGAGGATCTCGTCCCGCATGAAGGCGTCGCTCGGGAAGGTGTAGAAGCCGTCGGGATGATAGGCCTGGTCGAGCGTCAGCTTCAGATAGACGGGTTTGTTGTTCAACGCAATGTAGGAATGCTCCGACCCCGGCATCTTCGTCACGCTGATCTTTCGCATGCCGAAGTAGGTATCCACGGCGTCCCGCACCCCTTCGCCCGAGAGCACGGCTTTGACCTCATAGAGATACGGGTCTTCGAGCGACCAGAGCCTCACAGAGTTCAGGGGAACCGGGAACGTGATCTCCTTCGTCTGTGCAGGGATCTTCGCACTTGCCACGGCCTGAGAGCGGTCCTGGGGTTTGAAGTGAATCTCGAACGTCATGGGCGACGGCGCAGGTTCGCTGAGCGTCGCTTTGACCGTGACGATCCCGGCGTCGATCTCCGGCACGAAGTGCACGGTCTCCAACGCGATCTTGGGCCGGGCTTCGAGGTAGATCGTCTGCCAGATACCCTTGGCCTGCCCGTAACCCTGTTTGCCTTCCAGCTTGAAGGGGTGGGGCGTGTCATCCACGCGGAGGACGAGATGCTGGTCCTGTCCCCATTTCACGTGCGGCGTCAGCTCGAACTCGAACGGCGTGTATCCGCCCTGGGAGCTGCCGACCTTCTGACCGTCGAGCCAGCCGGTGGTGAGCCAGTCGCAGGCCCCGACGACGACGAACACTCGCTGTCCTTTCCATTCGGCGGGCACTTGGATCGTTCTTCGATACCAGGCGATGTCCGCTTCATTCTTAACGCCGGAGAGCTTCGAGCCCCACGGGAAGGGCACCATGATCGACAGCGGGAACTCGGTCTTGCCGCCCGCCCAGTTTTGATCGAGGCCCACGTTGTCCTTGTCGAAACGGAAGTCCCAAGCCCCATTGAGGTTGAGCCACTGGGCCCTCTGGAAATCGGGTCTGGGATGCTCCGGCAACGGAATCTGCGCCACAGCGGCGGAGCCCAGAAGCAGCAAGAAAAAGGCGGCGGTCTTGAACACTCTGATGTGGGAATCACTCATTGGATTATCCTTTCCGCAAGAACCAAGCGATTATCGCCAGACTTCGCGAGCTTACCCGCTTTGCGACGCGTTGTCCACCCTCTCTGTTAGGAGGGGATTATCCCTCTTGCCGGGGAGGGGGCACCTCGTCAGCGACACGAGTGGGAGAGGACGAGGAACGCTGTTGCAGGGACGCGCGAATCCCCCCGATGATCTCTTCGGGATTGTACGCCTCAAGCAGAGCTTGGCGGTTCTCCGCGGACTGCATCGTCTGCGAGATGTCCCGTAAGATGCGCAGTTGTGCGTCGGCGGCATCGGAGGGCGTGAGCACCAGGAAAATGAACTGAGCGGGCCGACCGTCACGCGCATTCCAGTCGATCCCGTGGAGACTGCGTCCGATGACGACAATCGGATGCGTGATCGCCTCCATTCTCGCGTGCGGGGCCGCAAGCCCCTGATCCATCGCGGTGGTCATCGTGTTCTCCCGTTCGAGAACCGCTTGGGCCAGTACTTCGGCCGGCGGTACCGCGCCGAACTGCGCCGCCCATCCGCATAACTCGCGTATCGCCTTTTCCGGCGTGCCGGCCTTGAGGTTCGCCACTGCGGCGCAGTACCCCTGCGTCCAGTCGAACTGTCGGAGTCTCTGCAGGATTCGACCCATCCATGGTCCCGCGACGACGGAGGACAGGATCGCGCCCAGAACGATTGCCACGAAGACCGATTCTCCGATGACCGCGTACTCCAGCGCGAGAATGCCGATCACGATCTGCATCTCTCCGCCGGGGACGTGAGCGGCCGCGATGAACGAGCGACTGAGCCCCTTCACGCCGGCCAGTCGGGACCCGACCCAGGCGCCCAGGTATCGACCCAAGATCCCGATGCCCAAGACGAACAACACCAGAAGCAGATCGAATCGGCCCAGGAAGTCCACCTTCAGACCGATCGTTGCGAAGAAGACGGGGACCAGGATTGCCTGCACCATCTGGTCGAAGATGTGACGAGTCCGCTCGGAGAGCGCCCGCGTTTCGCCCATCATAATCCCGGCGATGAAAAACCCAAACAGGGCGTGAATCCCGATCCACGTGGTGACCGCGCCGCAGACCATGCCGGCCACCGCGATCAAAGTCAGAGAGCCCGCGGGTTCGGGGATTGCGGTCCTGGCCATCCATCGCAGCGTGCGGTCCGCCAGTCGCGAGCCCAACGTCAGGCAGATCGTCGCGAACGCCAGCGTGGTCAGCACGACGAAGCCGATCCCCGACAGGCTCAGGACACCTCCTGTGGCGAACCCCAGGATCACCGCGAAGACGATCCAGCCTGTGACGTCGTTAATCGTCAGGGCGGACATGGTCAGCAAGCCCAGATCGGTGCGGTAGACCGAAAGGTCTTGCAGGACCCTGGCGGTGACAGGCATCGCGCTGATGGTCATGATTGTTGCGAGGAACAGCGCAAAGATGATCCGACTGCTTTCCGCGCCCAGGTATTGTTCCGGCAGGAACACCGCCGGGACGAATGCGATGGCCATCGGCAAGGTCAGATCGCTCAGGGAAAGCAATACCGCTTGTTTTCCCTGACGGACCGCGGCGCCCAGGCTCGTCTCCAGACCGGTCTTGAGCAGAAAGAAGAGGATGCCCAGCCAGGCCAGCGTGTCGAGCATGTTCTGTTGCGTGGCGTCGTCCGGAAAGATCAGGCGGTGAACGTCGGGGAAGAATCGTCCGAGGATTGTGGGCCCGAGGACGACGCCGACGAGGATTTCGGCGGTAATGGTGGGCTGCCTGAAGCGTCGAAAAAGTTCGCCAAGGCCGCGCGCCAACCCCAGCAAAAGAGCCGTCTGCACGAGAAATAGAAGAATGTTCGATTCGTCGAGATAGTGCATCGATTCTCCGTACGACTTTCAAGCCCTGCGGTCACCGATACGTCGGCTCCTCGTTCGCGGTTCATCACCGGAACCGCGGCTCTCATGCGCCCCGATTCCATCACAACCCTGTTTTTCCACCTCAGGCCAGGGGTTCGTAAAAAGCGGTGGGACGGTTGCCCAGCGTGTTGGTCAAGGTTCCCAGGCCTTCGATGCTACACTCGATCCGGTCGCCGGGTTTGAGGAAGTTGCCGGTGGCCATGCCGACGCCGGAGGGTGTGCCGGTGCAGATGACGTCGCCGGGCTCCAGGGTCATCAGGTGGCTCAGGAACGAGACGATGTCCGCGACGGAGTAGATCATCTGGGCGGTATTGGCGTTCTGACGCACTTCGTTATTGACCTTCAGGACCATCTTGAGGTTCTGGACGTCGGCGATCTCGTCTTTCGTCACGAGCCAGGGGCCCATCGGGCAAAAGCCGTCGGCCCACTTGCCGTTGAGCCAGTCGTAGAATTCGTCCCAAGGACGCTGCTGGCGGCCTTTCTTGAAGGTGACGCTGCGGGCCGAGATGTCGTTGGCGATGGTGTACCCGGCGATGTAGTTCGGTGCGTCCTGGGCCGTGACGCACTTGGCGTTTTTGCCGATGACCACCGCCAACTCCAACTCGTAGTCGATCTGCTCGCTGTAAACCGGCCAGGCAACAGTTTCGTCTGGACCGACGACGCAGGTCGAGGGCATCAGGAACGGTCGCGGCGTGGTCGTCCGGCGGGGCGAGTCGGACAGGCCGAGTTGAAAGCCCCGGTGGAGCGAGGCTTCCTTGATGTGCTCGCTGTAATTGCCGGCCAAAGCCAGGATTTTGCCTGGGCGAGGTATCGGTGCCAAGAGCCTGACGCGGTCCAGCGGTATCGTTCCCGATGTGGATCGGGCGATCTGCCCGACCTGATCCAGGCAGCCGGCCCCTCGGTTCAGGATTTCTCTGACATCTTTCGGCGGATTCGCATCTTTCCAGGACGAAGGAACGTCCACCATGCCTCGTTCGGTCACCACGCCGCACGAGATGTTGTCCTCCCGCAGGTACATCGCCAGTTTCACGTTCGTATGTCTTCAGAAAACCGTGGATTATGGATTTTGGGGGTATTTTAGCTTCTGTGCCCACAGATACAAGCTTACGTCTGCCCTCGCAGAGATTGTCCTATAAAGAAGGAGGTGGAGCTAGTGGCAAGGGTTTTGGCGACCCGTCATCGCGGTGAGATGGTGGTTTCGAGGCTGTCCGAAATGATTCTTGCAACTCGGACCTTTTTACCAGCCTCAAAAATGCGGGTTCGAGAATCGGCGTCGGGTATGCTGGCTGTTTCTCTCAAGTGAAAAGAGCCTTTCGTCCGATGGGCCGAGTACCGGCGAAGGGAGCCGTGACGAGTGATCGTTCGCTCATTGCGGGCCGCGATAGTGCGCCGGACAGTGACAAAATAGGTACCTGTGAAGGGGTTCTTAAGCATGACGCTACGAGAGATCTTAAGCGGAACGAGCAACTGGTTGCGATCGCATCGATATGCGCCGGCAGGACATTGCGAACCCAGCCTCGATGGCGACGGCCTTCTGACGATGCCTCTGGACGCGGAGGATGCATTCGCAGGCACGCCTACACACAAGGCAGGCGGCTGTGGGAAGTCCGGCTCGGTCGTCGCACTGGAGCGGCGAGAACCCATCGAGAAACTCCAGGAAGGGTTCAATCGCCTGATTGGCCAGCTTGAGCAGATCAACGATCACCTCAACGAGCAGGTCGCCCAGCACCAGGAATTGATGGGAAAGGTTCGGCAACTTCCGCAGGTTCTGGAGAGTCTGCCGTCGGCGGTGGAGACGCAGAAACGACTGACCGCTCAGCTCCTGGACCAGCTCCAGAGCACCGCAGCCAAGGACCAACAGTTCCTGGAAGTGGTCGGGCGGATTCCCCTTGAGACCGCCCGGCAGACCGAAGCGCTGGTTTCGATCAATCACCAACTGGCGGCGGCCGCCGACACCGACGTCCAGATGACTCAGAGCTTCATTCGATTCAGGGACACACTGGACCGGCTCAATACCAATACCGTCAGCAACACCGAGGGTATCCTGCAGATGAGCAAGACCTTCGCCGCCAGTGATCGATACCTCAAGTACGTGGTGAACAAGCTCAACAAACGCTATGCGTGGGTGTTCGGTATCGCGATCGGCATCTGCGCCGCGGTGGTCTGCATCCTGGCGGGGATCATCGTTTATCTCACAAGGTGACGACCTGAAGACTCGAATTTGAAATTCGGATCTCGAAACAGATCCCAAACACAACCCCCAAACGACCGAAACGCTGTCGCCCGTCGGATGCTCTATTTGGGTCGTTTGGTTTTCGGAGTCTTCGTGCTTCCCTCTTCCCTCGATTTACCCCTGGACGGAATCGGTCTGACAGGATATCGTTATGGGCAGAATCTGTACCTTGGGGACGTTCGGAAAGGGGTGGTTATGACTGGATTGATGTGTTGTGTAACGATGCTCGCGATACTGGCCGGGACGAATTCTTCGACCGAGAAATGGGAACTTGTGTGGTCCGATGAGTTCAGCATTGCAGGCCTGCCGGACCCGAATAAATGGGACCAGGAGGTGGGGTTCATCCGCAACCAGGAACTGCAATACTACACGAAGGCCCGTCCGGAGAACGCTCGCGTCGAAGACGGCATGCTCGTCATCGAAACGCGAAAGGACAACTTCGAGGGCCATCCCATCACCTCGGCCAGCCTGCGAACCCGCGGAAAAGCCGAATGGCTCTACGGACGAATTGAGGTCCGCGCCAAGCTCCCGACCGGCAAGGGGATGTGGCCTGCGATCTGGATGCTCGGGATCAATCCGGAGCACCGTCGCTGGCCCGACTGCGGCGAGATCGACATCATGGAGAACGTCGGCTTCGATCCGCTGGTGATCCACGCCAACATCCACACCAAGGCCTATAACCACATGATCGGCACGAACAAGGGCAACAAGATCGAGGTCGCCGACCCGTCAAAGAACTTTCACGTGTACGCGATCGAGTGGTTCGAGGACCACATCGATTTCTTCGTGGACGAAACGAAATACTTCACGTTCAAGAATGAGCGGACAGGCAACGACACCTGGCCTTTCGATAAGCCGCACTACTTGATCCTCAACGCCGCCTACGGCGGCTCCTGGGGCGGCCAGAAGGGCGTGGACGATTCGATCCTGCCGCAGAAATATTTCATCGATTATGTCCGCGTCTACAAGAACAAATCGAGCACAGTTGACGGCGAGATCAAGGAGCCGTGGGTAGGATCGCCGTGATTTGTTCGCAGCCTTTTCTGGACAAGCGACCGCGGGGCTCGGAAGGGGAGTTGTCTGATTTATTTTGGATTTATTTGATCGTCAACTCCAGCGGGCTTTCGACTTTTGCCGCCGAAAGAGCCGGTTTCCGACGCCATGACGACCGTGTACTTGCCGGTCTTGACTTGGTATAGTAAATCCGCTTTGATGTTATCGATTTGACGGACCGAAGGAGTCAGTTCTATGAATCCAGAGATTTTCAAAGCCTATGACATCCGGGGGGTATACCCGGATGATTTCAACGAGGAAGACGCGTGGAAAATCGGCCAGGCGACCGCTCGATTTTTGCCCTCGCTGATCAAGGGATACGAGCGGGGTCTGCGGGAGGCACAGTCCCTGGTAGTTAGTCGCGACATGCGGACACACAGCGAGCCGTTGGCCCAGGCGTTGATCGAAGGCATCCGTTCGGCCGGCGTCGGCGTCATCGATATCGGACTGATCGACACGCCGCAGATCTACTTCGCGATCAACCACCTGGGCACCTGCGGCGGCATCCAGGTGACCGCATCGCACAACCCCGCCAAGTACAACGGTTTCAAGATCGCCGGCAAAGGCGCGATTCCGATCGGTGTCGATACCGGTCTGAAAGAGATCAAACACATGGCTCTCCAGTTGCCCCACACCAAGGGCAACCCGACCGGGCGGTACGAGCAGCGGGATCTTTGGCCCGAGTACAAGAAGCATGTCCTGCAGTTTCTCAGCCCCAATCTCAAGAAAAAGAAAGTGGCGATCGACGCCTCCAACGGCATGGCAGGCAAGGCGATACCAATTCTCCTGGGTGATGTCCCGATCGAGGTGATCGAGATCAACTTCGAACACGCCGGCAAGTTCAAGCACGACCCCGACCCGCTGAAGGAGAAGAACCTGGCCCAGCTCAAGAGCACGGTGAAGAAAGAGAATTGCGCCCTGGGCATCTGCTTCGACGGCGACGCCGACCGTATGATTATGGTCGATGAGAACGGCGACACCATCCCCTGCGACCTGATCACGGCGTTGCTGGTTCCATATTTTCTCGAGAAAAAGCCTCGGTCCGCCATCGTATACGACCTGCGGAGCAGTCGGGTGGTGATGGAAGAGATCATCCGATGCGGCGGGACACCTCGCCGGGAGCGTGTCGGGCACTCTTACATGAAGAAGGCGATGCGCGATACACACGCGATTTTCGGCGGCGAACTGTCGGGGCACTTCTACTTCGAGCAGAACTTCTATGCCGACTCGGCCGCGATCATGCTGATGCACACGCTCAATGTCATCGACCAGAAAAACAAGCCGGTCAGCGAACTGATCAAGCCCCTGCGACGATATCATTCCAGCGGTGAGGTCAATTTCAAGGTGGACAACAAGGAAGTGCGGATGGAAGAGCTGGCTCGTCGTTATGGCGACGGAAAAGTCGATCATCTCGACGGCGTCACCGTGGATTTTAAGGACTGGTGGTTCAATTGTCGGCCGAGCAATACCGAACCGTTGTTACGGTTGAACGTTGAGGCCAAGACGAAGGAATTGCTCAACGAGAAACTCAAAGAAATCGAGCAGCAGTTGGGAACTCCCGAGTAGGAGAAAAGTATGAGGCAGACTGGGTTATCTCGGCGACGATTCGTTGCGGCCTCGGGCGCGGCACTCGGAGCGGCAGTGTTCGCGGACCGGCGCGGCGCGGCAGCGGCAGGTTCCAATTCGGGCAAAGCCGGGCCTTTCCGCTACAGTCTGAACACCAGTACGATTCGCGGCCAGAAGCTGGGTCTGGAGAAGGAGATCGACACCGCCGCCGAGGCGGGCTACGACGCGATCGAGCCATGGGTTTCGACGATTCAGGAGTATGTGAAAGCCGGTGGCAAGCTTGCGGACATTCGTAAGCGGATCACGGATCGCGGCCTGACGGTCGAGGGCGCGATCTCGTTCACCTCGTGGATCGTGGACGACGATGTCCGTCGGACAGAGGCCATCGAGCAGCTCAAACGCGAGATGGACCTTCTGGCCCAGATCGGCGGCAAGCGGATCGCCGCCCCTCCGGTCGGCGCCAACGGAGGTGACGCCCCCATCCTCGATTTGGCGAAGGTTGCCGAGCGGTACCGGGCCATCCTGGATGTGGGTGACCAGACGGGTGTCACGCCAGGCCTGGAACTGTGGGGCCCGTCGAAGAATCTCCATCGCCTCGGACAGTGCATGTTCGTGCTCGTCGAAAGTGCCCATCCCAAGGCGTGTATGGTGGGCGATGTATATCACATTTTCCGAGGCGGTTCGGATTTCGCAGGTCTGAAGATGCTCAGCGGCGCGGCCATGCCTGTGATGCACATGAACGATTATCCCGCAGATCCGCCGCGGGAGAGACTTACCGACCGGGATCGTGTCATGCCCGGCGACGGTGTCGCTCCGCTGCCGCAGATCCTCCGCTGGCTCCGAGAGAACGGTAGCCGCGCGGTTCTTTCGCTGGAACTGTTTAGCCAGAAGTATTGGGAGAAGGACGCGCTGGAGGTCGCACGGACCGGCCTGGCGAAGATGAAGAACGCTGTCGAGCAATCGCTCGCCGGGACGTGACGCACGGGCTCTCCGGCGACGGCGCGGGCGGACGGCATTCTGAACGGACGCAAGGAAAGGGAGAGAGTATGGCGAGCCATGCGTGTTTTATAGCGTTCATCGTCACGGCGTTTCTGGGCGGGGCCTCCGGTGCATCCCGTGGGGTCGACGAGACTCCGCTGTTGATCGCGGGCGATTCGGTCCTGGCGGACGTCGATCGGGTCGCGGTGGTTCTGGCGACGCGGGAAACTCCGGGCGTCGAAGGGCTGATCAACGCCACGACACTCAAGGCCCAGATCTCGCAGAAACTTTGCGAGGCCGGGATGATGCCGGTCGAAGAGAACTCGGAATCGAAGCAAAGGCTGCTTGTGTATATCGAAGGCGTCGAAGTGCCGGGGTCCGACCAGTACGTGTATCGGGTGCAAACGGCTTTGTGGCGGTCTATGATGATACCTGGCCAAGGCAATCGACAGATTCAAGTGGAGGCCTGGCGGGTCCGGCCGATGATGGCAGTTGCCGCCAGGGCCAAAACGGGCGATGCGATCCTCGCGGCCGTGCTCGTTCAGACGGACGTCTTTATCGAGGCCCGAAAGGTCGCTCGCAGTCTGCCTGAGGGGATCAAGGACGCCGGAAAGGATTCGGCTACAAAGGGAGCCGTGGGTTCGCCGCCAAGTCCACAGGTTGCCCCATCTGAGTCGGCCTATCCGTTCGTTGCGTCCAAGAGCAGCGACGTATTTCATCGGTCGGACTGCCGATGGGCTCAGAATATCTCCGGTGACAATCGGTTGGGCTACAAGACCCGGGAAGAAGCCGTCCAGAACGGCAAGCGGCCGTGCAAGTCCTGCAAGCCGTGACGTCAATTGGCACAGGTCGAGTTGGAAGGATGTGGATGTGACGAATCGAGAGCGTGTGCGGGCCGCGGTCGGGCATCGGTCACCCGACGAGGTCCTCTACGACAATCGGTTCACCCAGACGACCCGTGCGCAAAGGGTCGCTTACTTCGGCGATGCCGCATTCGAATCGTGTTTGGGCAACTGTTTCGCCTGGTTCCGGCCTCATCTGCTCGATGCGCGTTTCGTCGAAGTGGCCCCCGACATCCCCGCCGTTGCCAAACCCGAAAACGTCGCCGCCATGATCGAGGTTCTTCAGAACCCCTAGTTGCACAGAACAGTACTCTACACATGAGCATGATCAGCAAAAGTGATTACCATTTTCTGCCTGGCGGGGCCAAGCGATTCCAGTTGATCACGTGTAAGGTCTTGCAGCGAGAGGCGTATTTCTGTGCCGCTCGGTCGAAGAACGTCGTGGACGTCGTCCTGATGCCGCAAGGTTTGCACAATGAGCCGGACAGGCTCCGCAGCGAGGTGCACAAAGCCCTTGAACGCACGCACGACATCCAGGACCGGCCGTATGACGCCACTCTCCTGGGTTACGGCCTGTGCAGCAATGGCGTCGTCGGCCTCTCCGCCGGCATTCCGATCGTCATTCCAAGGGCCCACGACTGCATCACCGTCCTGCTGGGTTCGAAGGAACGCTACCAGGAGTATTTCGACAGCCATCGGGGTGTCTATTGGTACAGTCCCGGCTGGATCGAATCCGGCCAGCAGCCCGGGCGGGGTCGCTATGAAAAGCTGCTCGATGAATACCGCGAAAAATACGGCGAGGACAACGCCCAATACCTTCTGGAGGTCGAGCAGACCTGGATGAAAGAGTACCAGTGGGCCACGTACGTCGACTGGGGTTTGCGCGAATCGCAGGATTACAAGGCCTTCACTCGGGAGTGCGCCGAGTTTCTGGGTTGGAAGACCGAGGAATTGACAGGTGATCCCGGTCTTATGCAGCGGTTCGTCGACGGCTGCTGGAACGAGGAGGATTTTCTGATCGTCCCGCCGGGACAGCGGATCGCCGAGGATGTCACGAATAAGGGGATTATCAAAGCCCAATGATTCCCCTTTCGCCTCAAGAACGGATTTCCCTATTTGTCTTTGCCGTGGTGGTTCTGACGATCTGCAGCCTGGAAATCGTCGTACTTGCACGCTCGTTGTACCGCCGCTCCCGCGGCCGTTCGGCCCGGCGGATACTGTTCGCTCCGTGGGTGATCGGGGTTCACACGCTCGTCGTGGTGATGTTCGCCTGTCTGCTCTACGGCTACTTCATCGAACCCCGCTGGATCGACGTGCACACGGTGACGCTGCAAACGCCTCTGCTCAAGTCCGCAACCTTCCGCATTGTACAGATTTCGGACCTCCACTGCGGCCAGAAGCCGCGAAATGAAACCCGAACAGTGGAGATCGTCAACGCTCTCAAGCCGGACATCGTCGTCGCCACAGGGGACTTCCTTTGTTGCCCGCAGGGATTGGGCCTCATGCAGCGAACGCTTTCTCGTCTCGAAGCGTCGCTCGGAAAGTTCGCCGTGACGGGCAACTTCGACGTCGGCCGTTGGCCGCACTTGGACATTCCGGGCGACTGCACCTTCCGCGTGCTGGATCGAGAGACGGTCATCCTGACCAAGGGCCAGGACTCCCTCGCGATCACCGGCGTAGGATATGCTCCCTTCGATGCCGTACGCAAGCCCATCGGCGGCTTCTCCAACGACCGCTTTGATGTGTTTCTCTTCCACACGCCGGACTTGATCGAGGATCTTAGCTGCAGCGGCGTCGATCTGTATCTTTGCGGACACACACACGGTGGTCAGGTTGCTTTGCCCTGGTACGGGGCTGTGATTACCTTCTCCAAGTTCGGCAAGAAGTACGAATCCGGCATGCACCGGGTCGGTGACGCCACGCTTTATGTCAATCGGGGACTCGGCATGGAACCGCCGCCCGCGCCGCAGATTCGGTTTCTCGCCAGGCCGGAGATCGTCGTTTTCGACATCCGCCCGCAATAGAGGACTGTCGTCATGCTGCAATTCTGTTCGGACGTTCACCTGATTTCCATTCTGCTCATCGCCCTGGGTCTGGCGATGGATGCCTTTGCGGTCTCCATCGTCACCGGCAGCGTCTACAGGGAGTTCCACGTCAAGCATGCCCTACGCATGGCCCTGTTCTTCGGTGTCTTTCAGGCGGTGATGCCGGTGATCGGGTTTCTGGCAGGCTTGGGTTTGAAGGACTACATTTCGCACGTGGACCACTGGGTCGCTTTCGGTCTGCTCGCCTTTGTCGGCGGCAAGATGATCTACGAAGCGTTTCAGATCGAATCGGCGGAAAAGGATCGCGACCCGTCGAATCTGCTGGTTCTGCTGGCCCTGTCCGTCGCGACGAGCATTGACGCCCTGGCCGTTGGGATTACGCTGTCCCTGTTGACGTCGGCCATCTGCCTGGCGGTGGCGCTGATCGGCCTGATCACATTCGGTCTGTCTTTCGCGGGCGTCTATGTCGGCAAGCGGTTCGGCCACTTTTTCGAGAGTCGGATTGAGGTCCTCGGCGGCATCCTCCTCATCGCCATCGGGGTCAAGATCCTTATACAACATCTGATGTCATGATACTCACATGGGAGCCACCGCAGGTTATATATCTACGCTCAATGTTTTTACGTCGTTCAATATGACCGAGAGCTGGGACGGGCCTGAGAAATCCCGTATCAAACGTCGCTGCCTGCTGCAGATCCAGTTGCATCGGTTCAGAATCGCGGTACGATTGCCATCGTGTGTCTTGAGTCCGATGTGATAGGTATCCGAGATTCGAAAGGCGCAGTATGGGCGATTTGCGGCGGGACCAGATCGGCAAAATGGCGGCGGTTATACTCGGGCTTTGCATCTCGTCGCCCGGTTGGGCGACGGTGCAGGCGTGGGAGGGGACTCTCACGATCCCCACTTACGGCTGGGCGGAGGACATCAACCCGAAGTTCTGGGCCCTGGAGGACCGCATCAAGCTCTCGACCACGGTCAAAGGGGCGATCGTCTATCCTTACACGATGCAGGACCATCTATACCGCACGAAGGAAGATCGCACCTACAAGGCTCTGTTTCTGGAGAACGAGTATCTCAAGGTGACGTGTCTGCCGGAACTGGGCGGGCGGTTGCACTCGGTGTTCGACAAGACGCAGGGCAAAGAGACGTTTCATCTGAACAACGTGATCAAGCCCAGCATGATCGCGATGCGAGGCGCCTTCATCAGCGGAGGCGTCGAGTGGAACGCGGGACCCCAGGTGCACACGGTCACGATCCTCTCGCCCGTCGATGCGCTGGTGGGGACGAATCCCGACGGTTCCGCGTATCTGGAGGTGAGCAACCTGGAGCAGACGCTGCGGACCCGCTGGACCGTGCGCGTGACGCTGCACCCGGGCAAGGCTTATCTCGACGAGCAGATCCGCATCGCCAACCCGGTCGACGCGGTGAACCCGTACTACTTCTGGAACTGCACCGCGTTTCCCTGCCACGAAGGGACGCGGTTCATCTATCCCATGACACTCGGCACCGATCATTACGGCGTCCAGTTCTTCTCCTGGCCGATCCACGAAGGCAAGGACCTCTCCTGGCTGAAGAACTACCAGACGTGGGCCTCGATCTTTTCGGTCGACTGTGTGTTCGACTTCTTCGGAGGTTACGACGTATCCGCGGATCGTGGCGTGGTTCAGGTGGCCAACCATTACGAACTGAGCGGCAAGAAGGCCTGGACCTGGGGACAATGGGATTTCGGCCTGGTCAGCCAGAAGAACCTCACCGACGACGATGGACCCTATATCGAGATCCAGAGCGGGCCGCTGCCGACGCAATCCGACTACGGGATGCTCGTGCCGAGGCAGGAGGTCGCGTGGCGCGAGTGGTGGTATCCCGTGCACGGATTGGGCGACGGCTTTGAGTTCGCGACGAGGGACCTTGCGGTCCAGACGGTTCGAGACGGCGACCGATTGGAATTACGCATCCTCGCGACCGGCGAGTTCCCCAAGGCGTCCTGCGTCCTGTCGCAGCAGGGCAGGGAACTGGCTTCGAGGCAATTGGACCTGTCGCCGAAGGGGCCCCGGGCGGTTGTCCTGTCGCCATATTCACAAGGGCCGGTCGATGTCGTGATCCGCACACGCCGAGGCGCTGTACTAGCCCAGTTCACAACTCCCTTGCCGATTCCCAAGACCAGTCCCCCGGTTCGTGCGGCGTGGGCGGACAAGCCCGACGCGGGATTGACGGTCGAGGAAAAGCACCTCCGGGCCCAGAAGCTCGATCTGGCGATGAATCGCAAGAAGGCCCGCGAAGGATATGAGGCGGCCCTGGCCGTCGATCCGGGATATGGTCCTTCTCTGCGTGCACTGGCGATCCTCGATACGGAGGCGGCGCGCTACGACGACGCGATCGCACGATTGCGCAAGACGGTCGAACGCGATCCCGGCGACGGACTGGCCTGGTACTTCCTGGGCGTGAACCACCTGAGGACCCGCGCCCCGAAGGAGGCTCTGGGTTGTGCTCGTCAGGCCTCGCTGTGCCTAGAGGCTCGGGCCTTGGCGTTCGATCTGGCGGGACGGGCGCACGCCGCACTTGGTCAGAAGCAGGAGGCGGTCGAGGCGTTCCGGAAGGCAGTGAGTCGGAACCCGAACGACGCGATCGCGCGGGATCATCTGCTCGTCGCCCTCTACGCGGCCGGCGAGACCGGCACTGCCTTCAAGCAGGCGCAACAAGCCCTCCAGCGTTGTCCCACAGACCTCGTGCCACGGGCGGTTCTCGCTCTGCAGGGTCCCAGGCAGATGAATGCCTTCACGACCGAGGCCCGAGCGTTTGTCGGCGAGGTCGATTTCCAGATGTTGGAGACGAGCCTTCTCTTTGCGCAACTGGGTCTGGTTCGCGAGGCTGCGAAGCTGGTGTCCGCTGTCTGCGTGGACGCCGTGACGCAAGAGCAACGCAGTCCGTTGCCGATGTATTATCTCGCGTGGTTTGCGAAAGGCACGTCCGAAGCGGGAACCTGGCTCCAGCGTGCGGAAAAGACGCGGAGGGATTGTGTCTTCCCTTCACGGCCGGAAGAACTGGAAGTGCTCGAACACGCAATCGCAGCGAACCCCCAGGACGCTCAGGCTCGGTTGCTCATCGGGAACCTCTACGCCCATCTCGGTCGGACGGCGGAAGCGGCAGCCCATTGGCGCAAGGCGGTACAACTCGACCCGTCGCTCAGCGTCGCATGGCGCAATCTCGGGCTCTATGCCTGGGCCGAAGAGAACGATTTGCCGAAAGCGGGAGAGTTTTATCGCAAGGCCATCGAAGCTCGTCCGAAAGATCAGACATTGTACAGGGACCTTGCGGAGATTCTCCTCTCGCAGGGCCGTCGGGCCGAGGCCATCAAGCTGCTGGAGTCGACACCTCCCGACAAGCTCCGTCGGGCCGACGTCATCATTCTGCTGGCGCAAAGCTATCTCGACGAAAAACGCTACGATGAGGCAATCGATTTGCTCGAGTCCACGCCTTACTTTGTGAACTGGGAGGGCCAGACGATCACGTGGGACCTCTACCACAAAGCCCACATGGCCCGCGGGCGGATTCGCTTCGACGGTCAGGACTTCGCCGGTGCGCTGGCGGACTTCGAGGCGGCGCTGACCTACCCTGAGAACATCGGCGTAGGACGCTCGAACAAGCCGCAGGAAGCGGCGGCCCAGTACTGGAAGGGAAAGGCTCTTCAGTCGCTCGGACGGGTGGAACAAGCCAGATCCGCATGGCGGCAAGGCGCCGCGGGTTTGGAGGGTTCTGAAGATCAGAACAAGCACCGCGATCTGTGTCGCGAGGCCCTGAAGGTCAAATCGCCTGAATGACGCGTTTCCCCAAAGAATTGCCAAGGCCGTGCCCGAAGCCTACAATATCAGTTTAGTTCACAACGACGCTCTTGGTCTCAGGGTGGGGCCGATCTCGAAAATGTGCAGGCCATTTTGTCATGCAGTCATCGAACCATGAAGGGGGCAGCTATGGAAAGAAGAGAATTCTTGAAAGTGGCGGGTGGTTGCGCTCTGGCGTCCCATGCGTTGCTTGGAGCCCAGACCCAGCAGTCAGGCGGCAGTGCGAATTCCACGGAGTTGCCCCGGCGGCTCTTCGGACGGACCGGCGAGAAGCTGTCCGTCATCGGTTTCCCAGGTCTGGCGCTGAGCCAGCAGGGCCAGGAAGAAGGCACCGCCGGCCTTCACAAAGCTTTCGACAACGGCATCAACTATTTTGATGTGGCCCCCGCCTACGGTCGGGACGGGGAATGCGAGATCAAGATGGGCGTCGGTCTGCAGGGGATCGACCGCAGCAAGATCTTCCTGGCCTGCAAGACGAAGAAACGCGATGCGCAAGGCGCCCGCGAGGAACTGGAACGGTCGCTTACGCGACTTAAGACCGATCACTTCGATCTGTATCAGATCCATGCGGTCTTCACGCCGGAAGAGGCCCAGCGGATCCTGGGACCGGGCGGTGCAATCGAGACGATTCTCAAGGCCAAACAGGAGGGGAAGGTTCGTTTCGTTGGTCTGTCCGCCCATACGACCCGAGGCGCTCTGGAGATGCTCAAGGGATTCCAGTTCGACTCGATCATGTTTCCGATCGATTATGTGGACTACCTCCAGTGGGGGTTCGGCAAGGCGGTCATCGAATGTGCACAAGAACGAGGTACCGCGGTGTTTGCGATGAAGACGCTGTGCGCCGGTGCGTGGCCCCCAGGGGCTGCGCGAAGCCGCAATTGGTGGTACAAGACGGTCGAGACCCAAGAGGACGTCAACCTGGCGGTTCGTTTTTCGCTCTCGCAGCCTGGTGTGGTCGCGGCGATTCCGCCCTCGTTTCTGGACTTGGTCGATAAGTCCATCATTGCCGGCCGCGCATATCGGCCGATCACTGAAGCGGAAGTCGCGAAACTGCAAGAGATGGGGGTGGGTTGCGGGTCGGTCTTTCGAAAAGAAGATGAGCGGGTCGCGATGGGACTGCCGTTGCATCCGTCCCATCACGCCGGCAGCCCGCACGACTATTGTCCCTGCGCCCACGCGTAGCATCAGATCCTTGATGTGGAGGATGAAGGACCATGCGGCGATTGATTGCCCTGTCCGCGATCGTGCTTTCGATGCCCCAGGGAACGGGGCTGTGTTATGCCGACGGGCCCAGGCCGGAGCATGGACTGTACTACACTTCGCCCGCGACCGTTTGGGACGAGGCGATGCCCCTGGGCAACGGCCTGCTCGGGGCGCTGGTCTGGGGCGACGGCAAGCCGCTGCGGATCTCGCTGGACCGCACGGACCTGTGGGACCTGCGGCCGGTGCCGGAGTATGAATCGCCCGACTACTCGTACAAGACGATGCGACAGTGGGTCAAGGAAGGTCGGATTCGGGACCTGCATCGGTTGTACGACGACCCGTATGGCAATCCCGGCCCGACGAAAATTCCCGCCGGACGCATCGAACTGACGTTCGATCAGCAAGCTGTCTTCAAAGACGCATCGCTGGACCTCGCCAAGGCGACGACCGAGATCCGATTTGCAAACGGCGCCGTCGCGAAGGTTTTCGTGCATGCCACCGAGCCGCTGGGCGTGATTCGAGTCGCGACGGGCAAGCCTTTGGCCGTGACGTTGATGGCTCCGCCATTTGCCGGCAAGATCACCGAGGAAGCCGGGGCGAACAAGATCAGCGCGGGCGATCTGGCGACCCTGCGATATGCCGCTCCCGTGGAACAGCGAGGCCAGACGTGGGCCGGATACCTTCAGAAGGGTTGGGGCGGGTTCAGTTTCGCGGTGGCTCTCGTCTGGCGACAGTTGGACTGCGGCTGGCTCGGTGTCTGGTCCATCGCGACGTCGAAGGAGTCGAACGATCCTCTGGCGACCGCCAGGGCACGGTGCGAGAAGGCCGTTGAGCAGGGATTCGAGGCTCTGACTGGCGAACACGAGAGGTGGTGGGCGTCTTATTGGGATCGGACTGCGATTTCCGTGCCCAACGCTGTGATTGAACGGCAGTGGTATCTGGAGACGTACAAGTTCGGTTCGGCCGCGCGGGCGAACACGCCGCCGATCACGCTGCAAGGTCCCTGGACAGCCGACGATATGAAGATCCCACCGTGGAAGGGCGACTACCATCACGACCTGAACACGCAACTGAGCTACTGGCCCGCCTACAGCGGCAATCGGCTGGAAGGGGCGGAAGGGTACGTGCGATGGCTCTGGGACACACGAGAGAACGCCAGGGCCTGGACGAAGCGGTTCTTCGATCTGCCCGGTCTGAACGTGCCGATGACAGCCGACCTGGAGCAGAACCAGATCGGCGGCTGGCACCAGTACACGCATTCGGCGACAACCGCCGCCTGGCTCGCTCATCATTTCTGGCTCCACTGGCGGTACAGCATGGATCGCCAGTTCCTCATGGAACGCGCCTACCCCTGGTTCAAGGACGTGGCGGTGTTTCTGGAGGCGGTGACGGCGGAGAAGGGCTCTGACGGCAAGAGGACCCTGCCTCTGAGCTCGTCGCCCGAGATCAACGACAATCGGCTCGATGCGTGGTTCCCGTCGATCACGAACTATGACCTGGCTCTGATCCGATGGACATTCGAGCGAACGGCCGAATTGGCCGATCTGTTGGGCGAAGAACCGCAGGCCCGTCGCTGGCGAAAAGCTCTGGCCGAGATGCCTGACCTGGCGATCGATGCGGACAGTCGCAAACTGCTCGTTGCGAAGGACTACCCGCTGCATGCTTCGCACAGACACTTTTCGCACCTGATGGCGATCCATCCTCTGGGCATGATTCGCTGGGAGAACGGCCCTGCCGAGCAGGCGATCATCAAGGCTTCGCTGGCTGACCTCGACAGGCTGGGCACGAAACAATGGTGCGGTTACAGCTTCTCCTGGCTGGCGAATCTCGCGGCTCGGGCCCGCGATGGGGAGAAGGCCGAGCAGGCTTTGGAGATCTTCTCGCGGGCCTTCTGCCTGCGCAACGGATTCCACTGCAACGGCGATCAGACTGACAAGGGATACTCGGACTTCCGTTACCGGCCTTTCACTCTGGAGGGCAATTTCGCCGCCGCGGCGGGGTTGCAGGAGATGCTACTGCAGAGCTACAGCGGGACGATCCGCGTTTTTCCCGCGGTCCCTGCATCCTGGCGCGACGCATCGTTCAAAGGGCTGCGTGCCGAAGGGGCTTTCCTCGTCTCGGCCGAGCGCAAGGACGGCACTGTCCAATCGATCGAGATCGTGGCCGAGGTCGGGGGAACTCTGCGTCTGGAGAATTTATTCGGCGACCGCTACGTCGTAACCGGGGTCGAAGCGAGCGACGTGAAGACACAAGACGCGAACCTCCTTGTTGATCTGCAACCTGGCCAGAAGGTGACATTCATCCGCAGATGAAGTATTCGTCTGCGTTGGAGCTAATCCTCCTGGAGCCAGGCCTCGCTGAATCGAACATGCTTGATCGTTTTGCCCGCTGCGTCACGGTAGCTGTATACGACGTGAAGGTTCCCGTCGGCCGCTTGGATGATCGAGGGGTAGGCCCCTGTCGGGGCGCTTTCTTCAGAGTCGCTGTGTTCCAGGTGACGCGTGCGGGACCACGTCTTGCCTTCGTCGGTCGAGAGGGAGACCGCCAAGCTGTGCCGGCCTTTTTCCGTATCGTTGTAGGCCAGCACCCAGTGCCCGTTGCGAAGTGTCACGATGTCGGCTCCGGAACCAGGATTCGGCAACTCGGAGTCTTTGACCGTGCTCCAGGTGAGCCCTTTGTCGGTTGAGACACTGACATGCAGTCGCTGTGGCGGGGGGCCGTTGTCGCGCATATAGGCCACGAGCGTTCCATCCGCCTTCTTGGCAATACTGGGCTGGATGTTGCCTGCACCGACCAGCGGTTCGCTGAACTGCCAGGTTCTGCCTCCGTCGTCGGTGATCGCCATGAGCGAGAAGCTAAAACCGTCGGAATACAGCGGCACGATCAGCCGGCCACCATTGAGCAGCACGGCCTTGTTCTTTGTCTGCCATCCCATCCGCCGGAAGTAGGGATAGCCAAGTTCAGTCGGCGTGGATTCGCCAGAGGGTTTCCGGAGAATCCCTTTGCGGACCATGTCCTCGCCTCGGGCCTTGGAGAGCAATTGGGCACTGTAGACCCGCCAGAGACCGGCAGTGGCCGCTGCCTGGAGGGGTTGTGAAGCATGGACTTCCTGGAGATATTTGGCATATTCTTCGATCTGACGTTCGAGGGATTTCACAAATCGGTCATCCGGCTGGATACCACGTTCGGCCGGGTCGCCCGGCTTGACGTGCAACACGTCCTGCCAGGTCCACTTCGGCGCCTCCGTCTGCTCGCGGTAGTCCTCGCTAAGTCGGTACTTTAGCAGAGACGTCTCCCACTGGTTGGCAATCACGGTGTACCACATCAGCCAGAGGCGGTTTTGGGAATCCAGGAACAAGATCGGGTTGATGTCGGGGAAGCCAGGAGTGTCGGCCATGACGAATGGCTTGCTCCAAGCGGTTGCCCCGGCCTTGCGTCTGGCACCCAGGATCGCAACATCGTCGGCCCAGCGTTCGCCGGAGCCTTGAAACCAAGCGGCAAGGAGGTCTCCGTTGGGCAGTTCCACCAGGGTTGAACCATGGACATGTTCTGCCACTGCAGAAAAGATCTCGACCGTTTCGCATTGCGCTGAGATGGGTCTTCCACCTGCGTAGACGCTGAACACCATAACGGAGGCCAGTGTCACTCGCGAGACCAGCCGAAAGAGCCGCGACGTCCGTTCCATTTACGATCTCCTTAAAATACCGATTTGACATCCCTGCATACCACAGGTATCCAGGGCGGTCAATTCTCGCTTTGCCTCCAAGGGAACGCGAGAAAACCCGCCGATATTTGCCCTTGACGCAGGGCGGGACTGGGCCCTACAATATGCCGTTTCGCGGTGGGCGACGATGTGACGGCCCGCGATGGAACAGGACAGAGCCATGATTATCGATTGTCACACGCACCTTCGGTCATTGGACAACACGGACATCTCCGAGCATTTGGCGGCGGTGGAAACGGTAGATGCCTGTATCGTCCTGGCGTCTTGCCAGGGGCCGCGGGAGGAGATCAACCGCAAGCTGTCGGAGTACGTAGGTCGCCACCGGGACAAGATGGTGGGGTTCGCGGTGGTGGACCCGACGCAGGATCGGCTCAACGATCGGGGACTGGCGGTTCTGACCGAAAAGTTGGGGCTTCCGGGGCTGGTGATTTACTGTTCGACGGCGGGTTTTCACCCGGCTCATACCCAGGCCATGCGGCTGTACGAGATGGCGCAAGAGGCGGGGTTGCCGATCTTCTTCCACAACGGCAGTCACTCGCTCGGTGCTCAGGCCGTGCTGGAATACGCCCAGCCGTACCTTCTGGACGAGGTGGCCAGAGTCTTTCCGCGGCTGAAGTTCGTTATCGGTAACATGGGGGTGCCGTTTGTCGAACAGACGCTTTCGATGGTTTCCAAACACGAGAATGTGTTTGCAGATCTGACGATCCGTCCCACGAAACTCTGGCAGACCTACAACATCGTTGTGGCGGCCCACGAACGCAACGTCATGGACAAACTCCTGTTCGGCAGCGGTTTTCCCGCGGCCAATTCGGAGGAGTGCATCGAGGCGTTACTTGGGTTCAACATGTTGTTGACCGATACGAAGCTGCCGACAGTTCCGCGAGGCAGTATCCGCAGCGTGATCGAGCGGGACTCGTTGGACTTGCTGGGCATCCGGAGAACCACGGCCGGATAGGGCCGGCCGATCTTGGCCTGCGGAACCCAATAACTGGTGGATAAAGCCTATGGCAGAACCGGGCAAGCAACCGAGGGAGGCGTGGGGCAGCAAACTGGGGGTGATTCTCGCCGTTGCGGGCAGCGCAATCGGCTTGGGCAATTTCCTTCGGTTCCCCGTCAAAGCGGCGCAGAATGGCGGCGGGGCATTCATGATCCCGTACTTCATTTCTTTTTTGTTGCTGGGTCTGCCTTTGATGTGGGTCGAGTGGACCATCGGTCGATTCGGCGGCGGATTCGAGCGGAGCACAGCCCCCGGCATCTTTGAGACGCTCTGGAGAAAGAATCGCTTTATCAAGTATTTCGGCGTCATCGGCATCTTTGGTCCGTCGGTCATCTATGTTTACTATGTTTACATCGAATCCTGGCTGTTGGGTTATAGCGTCTTTGCTCTGACAGGCAAATATGCGGCGTGTACAGACCAGGCAAGTATGGCCGGCTTTCTCCAGGCATATCAGGGGCTCGCGCAGAACCAGCATTTTTCCAGCATCAGCACGGCATATCTGTTCTTTCTGATCACTTTTGCCGTCAATATTGTGATTCTCTGCGTCGGATTGCGGGGGGGGATCGAGCGGGTGTGCAAGATGGGTTTACTTGTGCTCTTCGCTTTTGCGGTCATGATCCTGATTCGCGTGCTGACCCTCGGGGCACCTAATCCGGCTCGGCCGGAATGGAACGTCGCCAACGGGTTCGGATTCCTATGGAATCCGCAGTGGGCCAAGCTCAAAGAGGCCAAAGTATGGCTGGCGGCCGCGGGGCAGATCTTCTTCACCCTCAGCGTCGGTTTCGGCGTGATCCTGACGTACGCCAGTTATCTGCGTAAGCGCGACGACGTGGCCCTCTCGGGTTTGACCGCCTCTACGGCCAATGAGTTCGCCGAAGTGATCCTGGGCGGCAGCATCGTGATCCCTGCGGCGTTCGCCTTTTTCGGTACGGAGGGCACGATGGAAATCGCCAAAGGAGGGGCTTTTAATCTGGGTTTCGTCACCATGCCTTTGGTGTTACAACAGGTTGCCTTCGGGCAGTTTTTCGCGTTCGCGTGGTTCTTTCTGCTGTTTATCGCCGGTGTGACCAGTTCCATTTCTCTGGCGATGCCGGCGATCGTATTTCTGCAGGATGAGTTCCATCTGGATCGAAAGACTGCTAGTGTCCTTTTTGCGGTTGTAACGTTCAATTTGTGCCAAGTGGTGATCTTCTTCAACGGGCAGGGGGCCCTCGACGAGATGGACTTCTGGGGAGGCACATTCTGCGTAGTGCTCTTCGCGATGATCGAGGTCGTGCTGTTCGCTTGGGTGTTCGGCATGGACAAAGCCTGGAACGAACTTCACAGCGGTTCGGACATCCGCATCCCCCGCGTTTATCGTTTCATCATCAAGTATGTCACGCCGGTGTTTTTGCTGCTGATCCTGGGGTCCTGGATCGTCCAAGAGGGGTGGCCGACGCTGTTGTTGCATAATATCCCGCCGGAGAAGGTTCCCTTTGTGATCGGGACACGTGTGTTGCTGCTCGATCTGTTCGCCGTGGTGGCCTTTCTGGTCTGGCTGGCATGGCGTAAGCGACAGGAAAAGGGAGAAATAACATGACGACCGCAGGCTGGGCTTTTCTTGTGGTCAGTTGGGGCGCGATCTTAAGCTTGACGGTGTTCTGCCTGAGCAAGACCCTTCGCAAGAAGAGCTGATGCGAGAACTACCGTCGTTCTGAGGGCCTATTTGGGTTTGAATCCCTTGACGTGGTCGCCGGTGTATTTGCCACACGCCTTTTCGATGTCGATGTCGGTAATGTTGGCCAGCGTGCACAGCCAAGCGAACACGTCGGCGAACTCCTCTTCCATGTTGGCCCGGTCCTCGCAAGAGGCCAGGGCCGTCGCCAGTTCGCCGACCTCCTCGACAAACCACATGAAAGTGCGAGGCACGCCACGCTCCTGGTCTCGTTCCTTGTATCGTCGAGCGATCAATTCCTGAAACTCACGAATCTCCATGACGTGCCGCGCACCTGTTCTGTCTGGTTATGGCTTTTTGTACTCGTGCCGATCTCGATTTTCCGAAGCATCTGGAGAATCGGATTTACTTGCTGCCCAGAAGGGCACCCAGCCGAGTCTTCTGGAATACGCTCTTGGCCTGTGCGATCGCCTTATTGTAGGTCTGTTCGGCCTTGTTCGCATATGTGTCGTTGCCGGCATGATCGGTCAGGTTCAGTTCGCCCGTCAGCGGTCCGTCCACCGCTTCAATCACCTCGAGCATGGTGATTTTGTTGGGGGTCTTGGCCAGGGAGAAGCCGCCGCGAGGGCCTCGCTTGCTCCGCAAGACGTTGGCCCGGACCAACTGCTGGAGGATCTTCAGCAGGTACTCAAGCGGAATGTCGTATTGCTTGGAAATATCTTGCGACAGGACCACGCCATCCCCCTGATGCTTGGCGATGTAGCCTACCGCAAGCAACGCGTATCCAGTAGATCTGCTTACTCTCATTGTGTTCTCCTTCCCTACACCCGAAACTTACAAAAAACAAAAATGCACAATACGAGCAGTGTCCCCACGAGGCCGTTGGTCAGGACACCGGCACTTGTATTGTGCCCGAAACCGCATTGCAAACCACTGTGGTTTCACGGATCCGACACGGGCAATCGCCGTCGTCGAGGCGGGTTGCTTCTGTCACGCAGGTTCGTTTTGCTGCGACAAAGACCCGAGTATGCAAGAAACCCCATCATACTCCCATTGTCCGCTGGGCTGACGCCACCGGCGTTCACCTCGCCCAATTCATTGTTATTATCCATTGTTGACTTCAAATAGCAAGAGTTTTATGTGAAAAAAATCCGCAATTCATCGATCTACCGCAAAATATCCCGGCGTTTTTGCTGGTTGTCCCTTTCCCCCGGATCACTCTGCAAAAAACTTGATAGGGGCAGTGTGTTTCTATAGGATGACCCAGTTCCTATTTGGTGTCTAGTGGGGAGATCGTTATGGCTGCTATTCAGCCGCGGATCAGTGTCGAATATAAAGATGAGGCTACAATCGTGGCCTTCACGGATGAGAAGATCCTCGAAGAGACCGACGTGCGGGCCTTGCGGGAGGCCGTCGAATCCGTCGTCGAGCAGGCACCCGGAATTCGCCTGGTGCTGGATTTCCGTCATGTCAAGTTTTTGTCTTCGGCCGTGCTGGGATTGTTGATCCGGATTAGCAAGCGGGTCTATGAACAGGAAGGCCAATTGCGATTGTGCAACATTCATCCGGGGATTCATGAAGTGTTCAAGATCACCCGATTGACGAACGTATTCGAAATCTATGAGGATGTGGAAAGCGCGGCTCGCAGTTTTTCCGAACGGTACTAGGCCTCGATTCTTTGCCCGGAAAGGCTCTTGACGCAGGATTTGAACCCGGTTCAGGCGGTCTTACGCAAGGGCTTCTTGGCCTGGGGCGATTACACAAGAAGGTAGACCATATTATGGCGGCTGAATCGCCGGTGAAATGTACGCTTGTGGTCGAGAGTCAACCGTCGGCTTTGAATCGGCCTTGCCGCCAGATTCTGTCGGCGCTCGACGCCAAAGGGTTTACGCAGGATGATATTTTTGCCGTGCATTTGGCCTTGGAGGAGGCCTTCCTCAACGCCGTCAAGCACGGTAACAAAATGGACGCCACCAAGAAGGTCAAGGTCGAATACACTGTCGATGCAGAGAAGGTGGAAATCTGCATCACCGACGAAGGGGAGGGCTTCGACCCCGGTACGATCCCGGATCCGCGTGTTGGGGAGAATTTATACCGTCCGGAGGGACGCGGCCTGTTGTTGATCAGTTCCTACATGCACGATGTGAAGTACACCGAGCGGGGTACCTGTCTGAGGATGGTCCGGTACAAAGGCCGACCCATCCCCGAACCCGGAAAGACTTCCGTCGAGTGATTCCTGGGTCGGTGGGTTCCTTGCCGGTCCGATAAACAAAGAACCAAGACCGGTTCACGTGCAGCGTCCCCTGGAAAACCGTCGATTTCCCCTCGGTGTTGCGCTGTGGACAAAGCTCGCCTCTTTTTCTGCCGAAGTTCTTTCCGTGGCTTTTGTTTGATGGCAGTAAAGGAGCCCGGAATGGATCTGTGCAATACGAGTGTACCGCAAACATGTTCTTTGAACGAACGAATTGCCTGGGAAGTCTTCGATGTTCTCCCGGAACAGGGGCCGATCCTGGTGATTTTCGATGCGGAGGGCGAGCGATGGATCAGTCACCCAGAAGAATTCGCCGCCTTAGGCGTCGAGGAGTCCGTATTGAAGGATCTTCGAGCCAAAGTTGACGACGGCGCCGAGCCCGTCATTACGCAGATCGGGGACACGAGTGTGACCCTCGCCCAATTGGCAACCGATCAAACCGACTACGGGTATGTCGCGGTACTTTTACCGGGGTGTACGCCGGAGTCTACGCTTACCCACATCGATTTGGTCGAAGCGTTGCTTAGCCAAATCTCGCTGATCGCGCGGCTGGTCGAGAAAACCGCCTCTCTGACCCTAGGGCAGGTGAATCACTACACGGGGTTGGCGTCTTCCTTGAATTGACCGGTTGTTCCGCCACATTTCTCCGCCTTGTCATTTCTTGCGACCGTTCCCGACCTCAAGCGGGGCGGCTGTTCTCTTGATATCCGTGGGGTCTGTTGCCGGCATTTTCCGAGATCGTCGAGGAGATTCGGCCGCCGAGGTCGTCGTCGATGCGTTGCCGCAGCCTCGTGGGCACATTTTTGCCCCAGAAAGGGAAAAAACTTGCCAACGGCCCTGAAAATCGTTTAGATTGCATGGTTCTTACTATGCATATGAAAAATGCCCATGGCGGGCCAGACAAGAAGGGTTGATCGACAATATGCTGACACAAGAGGAAAAAGGGAGCATTATCGGGGATTATAAGGTACACGAAGGGGACACCGGTTCCCCGGAAGTCCAGATCGCGCTGCTGACCAGGCGAATCAATGATCTGACGGAGCACTTGAAGGAACATCCCAAGGATCATTCCTCCCGGCGTGGTCTGCTTAAAATGGTCGGCACCCGCTCGGCACTACTCAAGTACGTTCGAGATCGGGATCTCAAGCGGTATCAGACGGTCATCGCACGCCTCGGATTGCGGAAATAACCCGAAATTTCCCTCCGGTCTGGACGCTGCGCTGGGGGTCCGCTCTGGTGATGGCGGCAGTAGACGGGAACATCCCATGAGAATGCGGTTGCATATAAGCCATTGAAGGAATTTGAGTTATGGCAGGTGTTTTTACGGTTTCAAGAGAGATCGGGGGCCGGACGCTGAAGATCGAGACCGGGCGGGTCGCTCGGCAGGCCCACGGTTCTGTCGTGGTTACATACGGGGAAACCATGGTGTTGGTCGCGGCAGTAGTGGCCCCCCCGAGAGGCGAGGATGTGGATTTTTTCCCCCTGAGCGTCGATTACCGCGAGAGAATCAGCGCCGCGGGTAGATTTCCCGGCGGTTTCATCAAACGAGAGGGACGACCCAGTACCAAGGAGATTCTGACCGCTCGGAATATCGATCGGCCCATCCGACCTCTGTTCCCGGATGGGTATTTCAACGAAGTCCAGATCATGGCCACGGTGCTCAGCGCCGACCGGGATAATGACCCCGATGTTCCGGCGATGATCGGCGCCAGCGCCGCTCTGTGCATCAGCAAGATCCCTTTTCAGGGGCCGCTCGGCGCATGTCGGATCGGGCGTGTCGACGGACAGTTTGTCGTCAATCCGACGTATGCCCAGCTTGAAAGCAGCGATCTGAACATGCTGATCGGGGGCCGCAAGGAAGCCATCAACATGATCGAGGTCGGTGCCAAAGAGTTGCCGGAGGATGTGATTGCCGCGGGTGTTCTGAAGGCGCATGAGGTCATCCAAGACGTCATCGCCATGATTGAGGAGCTCCAGGCCAAGGTGGCGCCGGAAAAGGAGTTGACGCTCATCGAACTCGATCGTTCGTTGTATGACAAGGTCAAGGCGGATATCTACGATCGCCTGGTGGTGACCAAAACCATCAGCGGAAAGCAGGAACGCAATAATGCGGTCAATGCGCTTTTTGAAGAGGTCCGCACAAAATACAAAGAGGATTGCCAAGCCCGGGGGATCGAAAAGCCGGACATGATTATGCTCAGCCGTGTGCTGACGACCCTCGAGGAAGAGGTGGTCCGAAAGATGATTCTGGAAGGCAAGCGGCCGGACGGAAGGAGCGAGACGGATATCCGTCCGATTTCCTGCGAGGTCGGCGTGCTCCCTCGGACGCACGGCTCGGCGCTGTTCACACGCGGCGAGACGCAGGCTCTGGTCAGCGTCACGCTGGGCACAATTCGAGACGCCCAGATCATCGACGGGCTGCTCGATGAATATGCTCAGAGCTTCACGTACCACTACAACTTCCCGCCATATGCGGTCGGAGAGGTCAAGCCGGTCCGCGGGCCGGGCCGCAGGGAGATCGGACACGGGGCTTTGGCCGAGCGGGCCCTGGAGAACGTCCGTCCGGCGGAGGAGGATTTTGCTTATACCATCCGCGTCGTCTCGGACATCACGGAGTCGAATGGCTCGAGCTCCATGGCTTCGGCCTGTGGCGGTTCGCTGGCCTTGATGGACGCAGGCGTCCCGATTCTCAGAGCGGTTGCGGGCATCTCGATCGGGCTGGTCACCGGTGAAAACGGACAGTACAAGCTGCTGACCGACATCATCGGTGAGGAAGACCATTTCGGTGACATGGACTTCAAGATCACCGGTACGACCAAGGGTATTACCGCGATTCAGCTCGACATCAAGGCGATGGGTCTTCCGCACCACATTATGGTTGAGGCGCTCGACCGTGCGAAAACTGCCAGAGGGCAGATCCTGGACATCATGAACCGGGTCATCGACAAGCCGCGAGAGACTCTGAGCAAGTACGCGCCGAAGCTTATTACCATCGAAATCGATCCGGAGTATATCGGCAAGGTCATCGGGCCGGGGGGCAAGATGATCAAGAGCCTGCAAGAACAGACGGACACCACGATTGAAATCGAGGAAGACGGCACGATTTATATCAGTTGCGTCGACGGCGACGGGCATCTGCGGGCCAAGGAAATGATCGAAGCCATGACCTCCCCGCCGGAAGTCGGGCGGTTGTACAAAGAGGCCAAGGTCGTTTCCGTGAAAGATTTCGGTGCGTTCGTCGAGATCGTTCCCGGAGTCGAGGGGCTTTGTCACGTTAGCGAGCTCAGCGAAGGTTATATCAAGCACGTCGAGGAAGTCTGCAAGGTCGGCGACATCGTTCCGGTCAAGTTGATCTTGATTGACGAGCAGGGCCGCCTGAAACTCTCCCGCAAGGCCGCCCTGCAGGAAATGGGCATCAAAGAAGAGGTCAAGCCCAGACCCGCAGGAGAAGAGCGCGAGCCGCGCCGGGACAGGGACAATCGTGGGCGGGATCGACGGGGTAAGCCGTCGGGAAAAGACCGGCGTGACCGCCGAGACGATCGTTGATCGCACGATCCCGTGTGGACTTGAGGCCGAGACGCAAAGCATCCAGCGGTCCGGATGGACCGGGGCTTGCTCTGAGATTCTGGTCTTGTGCCTTCGCGGATGCGAAACGACAGGGGAGTCGGACTGCCTTGAAACGTTTTGTGCGAAGAAGCCGCATGCGATTACGCTTGGCATGGGCGGCGCTCGTTTCGACGATCCGTCGAACGCCTCGGCGGCATGGGCGGATTGGATCGCAGGCCGCGAGTCACGATGAGGAGTTGACTCGTTTGACGGGGGAGTTGGCCCATGAAATCAAAAACCCGTTGTCCACCATTAAAGTCAATCTCAAGTTGGTCGAGGAGGCCTTGCAAGACGTTGATCTGAGTGATCCCGGTCGGATGTTGTGGGATCAGGCCCGTCAACGGCTCGCCGGTGCTTCACGGAAGATCACGATCATCCAGAAAGAGACCGACCGGCTCGAGCAGATCCTGGACGGTTTCCTGAAATATGTCCGGCGGCCGGACCTGCAGCTCGAGACCGTCGATCTCAACGAACTGGTGGGCGACATGATCGACTTCTATTCGCCCCAGGCCTATAGCCATTCGCTGACCGTTCGGCAGAGTCTGGCCAAGACCCCTCTGGTGTGCCGGGTGGACCCTGGGGCGGTCAAGCAGGTACTGCTGAATCTCTTCATCAACGCGCAGCAGGCGATGGAGGCGGGTGGGGACCTAATGATTCGGACCGCCCGGCAGGGCGGATATGCAATCGTCCAAGTCAACGATACCGGACGAGGCATCCCTCCGGAGCGATTACCGACTCTGTTCCGTCCCTATCAATCTTCGCGGTCGAGCGGCATGGGGCTCGGATTGGCCACCGCCAAAAAGATCATCGAAGCCCACCAGGGCGATATCACGGTCCACAGCGAGGTGGGAAGAGGTACCTCGTTCACAATTCTTTTGCCGTTGGTCGAAGAGGGGGTTTCGCTGGGAGAAGAGGCGAACTGACGGGGAGACCTATTCTGGAGCAGGAGGGATACCGCAATTGTTCCGAGCCGCTCCCGAGTGATTTCGCGATGCTATCCCACGTCCGAAAATAGTCGTTTGCGACTTGCGAAATCCGCCAGGTTCGGTACCATGTGCATGCGTGATTCTCCTCGGAGAAGCGTCTGATGTCGGTTGGTTATTGTTCAGGCAAGGAAGGAATGACTCATGGCGATTGTCGAAAGAAGCATCGTTGGAGATCTGATCAACTTCCGCGGTATGGTGTACGCCCCTCTCAATGAGAGCGGTGTGCTTTTTCTGTTCGGGAAGGTGGCAGACGATCTGAACATGTTCGTAGAAGAAATTCGACCGGAACCCCCCGATGGCATCGTCCGACGGTTCACCGGAAAGGGGTGGGAACGCCTCCGTGTGGAATTCGAATACCGTTCCAGCGACTTCAAGCAACGCGGTGGCGATGCCGAGCGATGTGATTTGATCATCTGCTGGGAACATGACTGGACCGGTTGCCCGGTGGAGGTGATCGAACTGCGGGACCGCATCAAAGAAATGGAAAACTGGCCGGTTCGACGGCCCAATGAAGTGGTCAACGGCAAGGCGGGGGAGGAGCTGGACGTTTGGTTCGACGAACACGAGGTGCAGGACCGAATCCGCGGTCTGTTTCAGTCTTTGGCCGAGCACGTCAAATCCGTGGATGAACAGTGTTTCTTCCGTGTCGGCAAGTCGGCCATCTCGTTCTACAGTCCCGAGCGGACGTTTATCCATGTGCAGCCGCGTCAGAACAGACTTCGGCTCGTCCTCTTCACCGGCGGCGAATCCATGGAAGGCGTGCAACCCATCGGCCGCAAGAGTTCCGGTCAAAAATGGGGTTCGGCCTCTGTGGGGGATCAGGACCAACTGCTCGAAATCCTGGCCGCGGTCGAGGAATCGCATCGCAGGATCAACGAGGCGATCAAGAGAAACGAACGCACCGGTTGGCACGCTAAAGGCGACGAGGCCGAGGACGATTCCGAGGCATAACCGATGTTCGGTCGTCAAGGGACCGGGAGCTGGTTTGCAGCTCCCGGCCTCTCGACGCCGGAAGATAGACCGGGCATGTTATTTCACGCGCAGCAGGACGGTCTGCAGGTCCTGGTCGCGTGATGAGTTGCCGATCATGATCTCGAATTCGCCCGGTTCGACCACGTACTTCATGTCGATATTGTAGAACGCCAGGCATTCCGGCGTGATTTCGAGCGAGACTGTTTGTGTCTCGCCCGGCGCCAGCGTGATCCGTTGAAAGCCCTTCAATTCCTTGACCGGCCGGGTGACCGAGCTGACCTTATCGCGGATGTACATCTGTACGACCTCGTCCCCGACCCTGGGACCCGTGTTGGTCACGTCGATCCGAACTGTCGTCGATTCTCTCCTGTCGATGATGGATTTCTTCAAACGCGGTTTACCGAACTTGAACTGCGTGTAGCTGAGCCCGAACCCGAATGAGTACAGCGGCGTTACGTCGTCGAACAGGTATCCGCGTCGAGCAGCGGGTTTGTGATTGTAATAGGCCGGAATGTGACCGACGGAACGGGGGATGGTGATGGGAAGTTTGCCGCCGGGATTGATATCGCCGAAAATGACTTCCGCCAACGCCCGTCCACTCTCCTGGCCCAAATACCAGCATTCGAAGATGGTCGTCGCCTTGGTGGTAAGATTGCGGATCGAGATGGGCCGGCCGTTGAAGAGGACCGCTATGATCGGTTTGCCTGTGGCGGCGATCGCGTCGACCAGTTCATCCTGCAACCCGACCAAGTCGAGCGAGGCGCGGTCACCTAGGTGATTCAGTGCCCAGGCTTCGCGGGACGTCTGTTCGTTGTCGCCGATCGCCAGGATTACGACTTCGGCCCGCTGGGCGATGTTGACGGCTTGGGCGATGCTCTTGCGATCTTTTTGGGGATCGCTCGGTGTGACCTCGTCCTGCTGCCAGGAGCCGCCGACCGTGATCTTGCAGCCCTCATGATAGAGAACTTCGACCGAAGCATCGAGCCGGTCCCGGATACCCTGCAGCAGCGTGGTGTAGTGCTTGGGCACACCGCTGTAACCGCCCAACATCACACGGTCGGCGTTCGGGCCGATGACGGCGATCGTCTTGATTTTCTGCGGGTCCAGAGGGGCTAGGCCGCTGTCGTTTTTGAGCAATGTGATTGTCTCTCTGGCCGCCTGGAGGGCCAGCTCGCGATGCGCTTCGCACCCGACGATTCGCTCGGCAACCGAGGGGTCCACGTAAGGGTCTTCGAACAGCCCGAGCTTGAATTTCCAGGCCAGCATCGGTGCCACGAGTTCGTCGATGAGCTTTTCTTTCACGATTCCTTTACGGACGAGTTCGACGAGATAGGGATAGCAGTCGGGATCGGGCAATTCGATGTTGACGCCCGCCTGGACCGCCAGCGCCGCCGCCTGGGCTCTGTCTTCGGCCAGGTGGTTGCCGAACAAGTCCGGCCGCTCGTTCAGCTCACGCACCGCGAAGTAGTCCGACACGACGTAGCCTTGGAAACGCCACTCCTTGCGCAGAACGTCGCGCAGGAGCCATTTGTTGGCATGGGAGGGGATACCATCGATTTCATTGTAGGAGGCCATCACGCTGATGGCGCCGCCCTTGCGAAGAGCTTCTTGGAAGGGATAGAGGAACACCTCTCGCAAGACGCGTTCCGACACATTCACCGGGGCGCAGTTGGTTCCGGATTCCGGCTGGCCGTGGGCGGCGAAGTGCTTGAGTGTGGCGATGACGTGTTGTTTATCCTGGAACGTCGCGTCGCCCTGGAAGCCCTGCACGGCTGCGATTCCCATGCGGGACACCAGATAGGGGTCTTCGCCGAAAGTTTCCTCGACCCGTCCCCAGCGGGGCTCGCGGGCTACGTCCACGACAGGCGTCAGCGCCTGATGTGTGCCTCTCGCGCGGGCTTCGGCCGCGGTCATCTCGAACAACCGGCGCACGAGTTCGGGATCAAACGTCGCGCCCAGTCCGATGGGTTGAGGGAAGCTTGTCCCATCAACGGCAGCGTGGCCGTGCAGGCATTCCTCGTGGAAGACGACCGGGATGCCCAGGCGGGTATTTTCCACGAAGAACTTTTGAATATCGTTCGTCAGCTCCGCCATCTCCCGGGCGTTGAGGCCGTTTCCTGCGTCACTAGGCCGGCCGACCTGACCGAGGCCGGCACGATCTTTGAAATGGCTTTTGGCTTTCTGCAAATCGAATCGACCTTTTTCGTCGACCATCGTACGGCTCTTCTGCTGCCAGATGCACAACATCTGGGCGACTTTTTCTTTCAACGTCATGCGCGACAACAGGTCCTTGACGCGTCGCTCGACGGAAAGTTTCGGATTGCGATAGGCAGGCTGGGGCTTCCGCTGGGTTTTCATGAGGACTCCTTGGGGACGAAACTCATTGCTCCGGACTATTTCCGCCGCTCGATCAGTTCGGATTCCATTTGGGCCATCCTGGATTTATTGAGCGGATAGAAGGCCATCAGAACCACACACCCCAAGGCTATAATAGCCGGGTATACGCTCATGCACAGGGTAATTCCCTTCAAAGCAGTTTCACTCTGTTGCACTATGGTTTCCGCCGCTTGCTCGACAGGGGAAACATACTCATAATGGGCCAGAATCCAGCCTAACAGGGCGCCGCCGAAGGCGACTCCCAACTTCAGAGCGAACAACGAGGCCGCCATGATGAAGGCTGTCGATCGGCGTCCGAACTTCCATTCCTGATAGTCCGCCGTATCGGTGTAGATCGCCCATTGCAAAACGGACACGGGACCCATTGAGAAGGAAGTGACAATTTGAAGCAAGAATAGGAGAATGAGTTGTTCCGGCGCCAGATAGTAGACAAGCGCGGAGGTCACTGCCGTGAGAAGCATGAAACCGGCATAGATTGTCTTTTTGCTAAATCTATTGACAAACAAGCCCGTCAGGATCGCACCGATGATCGTGGCGAAAGTACCTGTCAGCATGAAACTCGAAGACAACTGTCCCCCGGACAACTCGTACACCTTACCGCATAAGTGCAGTTCCTGGCCTCCAACGACATATTTGAAGTAGTACTGAATATTGCTGCTTCGCATCACTATGAAGGTCAACTGGAACACGGTGGCGCCGCCGATCATCAGCCAGGGCACATTGCCGACGAGATCCGTTAGGTTGGTCTTGAATGAGCTTTTCTGGCTGGGGGAGACTCGCACGCGTTCCCTCGTCGTCAAGAACGTGACGAGAAACAGGACCGCTGCCCCCGTTGCCAACACCATGACAGCCCTTTGGTAGCCGAGGCTCTCATTCCCGCCTCCGAACGAATTCACCATCAAAGGCAGCGCATACTGAACGATGAACTGTGCGATAAAGACCAAAACGAAACGATAGGTCGAGACGGTCGTCCGTTCGGTCGAATCAGGGGTGATGACGCCCATCAGCGCGGCGTACGGTACGTTGATGGCGGTATAGACCATCATCATCAGAGTATACGTCACATACGCATAGGCGACCTTGCCTCCGTAGCTCACGGCCGGGACCGTGAACATCAAGATGAAGGCAAGACCAAAGGGCACGGAACACCACAGCAGAAAAGGTCTGTATTTCCCCCATCGCGTATTGGCTTTGTCAGCCAACCACCCCATGATAGGGTCGTTGATCGCGTCCCAGATTCGGGTAATCAGGAACATCAATGCCAGATCGGTTGCTTTCAGGCCATAGACGTCGGTGAAGTAGTACGCCAGAAAGTAGATGGTAATCTGAAAGAACAGATTCGAGGCGGTGTCCCCAAGGCCATAACCGACCTTCTCCACAACAGAAAGCTTCTGCGATCCGTCCTGCATGTCTGCCTCCTTATTCGAATTCTTGAGGTTGTCATCGATGTTCTGAACTACGTATCTGGCTCACATCTTTGGGATTGTCCCATACAGGTTATAGCGTAAGTGCGCTATTCTTGTAATAAGGAACCGGTTGAAGTGCCAGACTAGGCCCGACGGTCGGATTGCCGAGAGGATGGCGTTGGGGAAGGGCGGCCGCCCATGCGAAAGGCCCTGCGAGGCGACTGGTTAGGACGATGGCGGCGCCTACATCCGTGGCTGTGAGCGTTTGACGCCGTATACGTGAGAATATGATGTCGGCAGAAGATTTTCTCTTGGTCATGCTCACCTCCCGGCGAAATTTAGAAGAAACCGCGATTCAAACCCAGGGGGGATGCCTCACTTCGCGGAACGGTCCAGTTTCAGAAGACCGAGCTGATAAGGCAACAGCTCGTAGCGTCCCCCGCTGGAAGGATCGCGACCCTGGTACAGGAACTGGAGGTTGTCGGGGTCGAGGATCATCTTCTCATCGTATCCGTCGCGAATCAGCTCGCCGTGGCTGATGTCGCGGGTCCAGGGCGTCACGCCGTCTTCGAACGTGACGTTGTTGATCCCGGCGAACGGCGTCTGCCACGAGTCGGCGCCTGGTACGGGCGTCCATGCGCCGTTGAGATCGTCGGAGACCCAGGCGCGATAGTACCGGGCCGGGCTCAACGCCTCGATCAAGGTCAGATAGGTGTTCGTACCTTTGATCTTGTAGGTGATGCTCGCCTCGAAGAGGTTGTCGCGGCGGTCCTTGATGGCAATTTCCGGCTCGCTCATGCCCTTGGGGAAGTCCTCGATTTTGGTGCGGCTGCGATAGAAGTTGCCGTCGTCGCCGGTGAAGAACAAGTAGGCGTGCGTGTCGTCGCAGATCACATGGTAGTCGATCGGGAGCCTCGGCATGCCCGGGGTGCGTCCTTCAAAGAAGTTCTGTGGCCTGGTCCAGGTCTCGGGCTTGGAGATATCGTCCGTGGTGCAATACTGCGGCGGCTGCGCCTGGAAGACGAGGTACCACTTCTTGTGGGGCGTGAAGTAAAACAAATGCGGTGCACAGTTGTAGCGGTTCGGCGCGAAATGCGGGTTCACATCGATGAACGTCAGCTTGGCGTTGGGGGCGTCGGCCCAGTCCTTGAAGTTCAGGTACACCATCGTCCAAGTCCTGGCGGACGTCGAGTAGGCGGTCGCGTAGATATGCCACAGGCCGTTGTAACGGACGATGGTCGGGTCCTTGACGGACACGATCGTGTGGTTGGCATCGGAGACCGGCTTGACCAAAACCCCGGTGGACTTCCACCGCAACGGTGTGGTGAAGGGGACCTTGGGAGCGTCAACCGTCGCTGTGGATTCAGACGCGAAGGCGGTAGAGACGCTGCCGGCCATCAACATCGAAACGACAAGCTGAATCAGGATGGATTTCTGCATCACTTGACCTTTCACAAGAAAAGAGTTCATGGGCTCAAAGAATACGGTTCGACCTTCATTTCACTCCCCGGCGTCACCGACAGTCACGACAAATCCTTGCAGAGGCCTGTCATCCTTGTCGAGAAAACGGGCGCAGAAATCGGTGGCGCCGCCGCCGTTGACGATAGCACCGCGTACGACGTTGGGCCCCTTTTTGAGCGTGAGACGTTTGGAGACGCCGTCGTCGATGACCGTTTGGCGGTCGCCATAGATGCCGATGACTTCCTGGCCGTTGACCCACCAGACCGAGGCTGCGTTGGAACCGACGGCAAGACGTACCCCCGGAATCTCCTGCGGGCAATGGATGACGGTAACGGCCCAGAACAGGACGTTTGAAGTCGGCTTACCGAGATCGTAGGCGAAGTAGTAGAGGTTGACATTGTAGTCGTTCGTTTCGACGGCGTGCCACCTGAGTTCCGTTTCACCGACCGTCACCCTGTCGCCGTCGCGCGGGACGACGGTGAACTGATTGGGGAAGTAGTCCTTTTTCACGGCCGTCTGGACGGCGCTATCGGTGAGTCCGTTGGCGCCAATCGGTTCGAGAATGTACCAGCGCCGGATAAAACCGTCCGCAGGGGGGGCTTCCCCGATCGAGGGGGACTGCGTGAGGAAGGGGTCGGGGCCGCGAGCGGCACAACCGACGGTGACGGTAATCGCCAGGAAAGCCGAGCCGGCCAGGACGATAAGCGCCGCCACGCGGAGGTTTCGGAATGTCATCATGGGAGTCGCTTCTCCAGATCTTCGATTTCTCATCATGGATTTCCGATCTTCCGTTCGTTGTCAGGGTGTTTTGAAGAGCCAGCGTTGTTTGTCGCTGTTGGGATCGAACTTCGCGAGCGTGGCGAAGCTGCTCCCGACGGCCGACAAGACCAGCGATTCCTTGGACGTCGAGGCGAATTTGGGCATGATGCGCCAGGTGCCGTCAGTGAGCTGGTCGAGACGCCAGAGTTGTTCGTGGCCGCCGGTGAAGGAGGGGAGGGCGACCAGTTCGCCGTCCTCACCTACGGCCAGTGTACGATCGGTGCCGGCGACGGTGATCTTGAAATACGGCGAGCCGAGATAGCCTCCGGCGTCGGCAACGGGCGTTACAGTCCATTTCTGCTGGGCTTGGCACAGGTAGTTGGCCATGCGGATGTCGATGTTGCCGGTCGGCCAGTTTGCCGAGACCTCCGCGACATCTTGCGCCGGGATCGGGCCGCCGCCAGTGCCGCCGAACATTCCCCCGCCCCGGGCTCCTCTGCTGCGTCTGCCGCCGACCGGCACCCCCTCCACGGCCAGCTCGAGCGCCGTGCCTGTGCGGACAGATTCGATTGCATATGTGCCTTCCTTGAAGTTCTCCCCGGCGACGGGCCATCCATCGCGCCACAACAGCGGGCGGATGTCCATCACGCTGGCGCCGCCCCGGTCGAGATCGGCTTCATAGTGGCAGGAGAACTTTTGCACGCCGTCGCCCTCATCGATCAGGCCGAAGTGGCCGGGACCGATGAAGCGACCGCCGGAGCCAAGGAAGAGTTTCCCACCGCCCAGGAGCATGTCGAGACCGGTGTGGTCGAGGTAGGGGCCGCTCACCTTTCTGGCGCGGCCCACGCGGATGTTATAGCCGGAGTCGGCACCCCGGCAGCAACTGCCGTGGGTGGCCAGCAGGTAGTACCAGCCGTCGCGATAAATCAGAATCGCGGCTTCGCAATTGATGGCGATGTTCACGGGTTTGTCGTTCGGGTCAATTCGTTTGCCGGTCGTGGGGTCGAGTTGAACCAGTCGGATATAACCGAAGTAGGAACCGTAGACCAGCCACAGCTTGCCGTCGGTGGGATCCAGAAGAACACCCGGATCGATGGCGTTGCAGAACTCGACACCATCCGATTTGGCGACAATGCCGCCGTCTTCCCACTTGTAGTCGGGGGAATTCGGGTCGAGGCTCCGTGTCCAGATCATGTTGATGGCACCGTGGGGCTGTCCTCCGGGGTTGGAGCCGATGTATTGGAAGTAGCGGTCGCCGATGTGGATGACGTCGGGGGCCATTCCGCGACGTGCGGGCATGACCCCGCGGCGCCAGGTCCAGCCGTCGTCGGAGACCAGGCTGGAACCGCCGGTGCCGTAAGTGTAATACCTGCCGTTGCATTGCACGAGGGTCGAGGGATCGTGAATCTGGACCTGACCGTTGAGGGCTACCGCCGGTGAAGCCCCAACAAAGACAGATCCTATCAGGAGCAGGATGGTCCTGACAATGAGGAATAATCGGGTCTGATGCATTGAATTCATCGCGATACCCCCAATCGTGTTTGTCACTGTTGCACGGGGACTTCATCGAGGTCATCACTCACGCGGTAATAGTCGAAGTCTACGAATCCTCCTGGGTTGACGGTCGCAAAGTTGAACAGTCCGAAGCGATAACCCATGAAATGGGGCAAAGTATAGACCATTTGGAGTGTCTCGCCAATTCTCGTCCACACCTTCCCGTCCAAACTGTAGTAGAAATCGGCCTTGTCGACGCGGTCTCTGAAGTCGCAGTCGATCCTCAGATGCACGGTTTGTTGTCTGAGCGGAAGGCTCTCGACCTCCTCGGACGCGTTGGACTGCGCACGCACCATGATGATCGACTTGTTATCGCCTTGCATCTTGACACCGACGAAGCCGTATCGTCTTTGCAGAGCGATCAGCCCGGCGTAGTCCCCGTTTTTCATGTCGCCCACTTCGATCTTCGTCCTCGCAGAGCACGCCGGGCCGAATGTACGCTGGGTAAGCATATTGCGGGCCTGGAGTACTCCGCTGTCCACCCGGCCAGTGGTGAGCCGCAGGTAGCCGTTCCGTTCGCCGATCGACCAGTAGCGGTTGTCGGGGTTGTGGTTCCACTGCCACGCCAGAGGAAGCGGCTCGCCGGGTTTGCGATTGAATTCGTCCGAAGCCACGAGATTGCCAAGCCCTCGTTCGGCATCGTCGATATCGAGCGTCACCGGGGCCTTGCCGTCCACACCCAACACAGGCCAACCGTCTTCCCACTTGACGGGAATCAACCAGGGACTGCGGCCGACCGAACCATTGTCCTGGAACAGCAATGCATACCAACTCCCCTTGGGCGTATCGATCAGACAGCCCTGGGCGACGCCTTTGTCCTGCAGGACCACTTTGCCCTCGTAGGGACCGGTTATCTTGTCTGCTCGGTGGATGATCTGCGTACGCATCCCGCCACGAGGCCAGGTGATGTTCATCACATAATATTTGCCGTTGACCTTGAGCATTTGCGACCCTTCGGCGGGAAGACTGATGTTGGAACCGGCCACGGCGCTGGCGTTGCGAATCACCACTTCGTTGAAACCATCGGGCTTGATCCCGGTCAGGTCGGGTTTGAGTTCGACGAGTCGAAGGTCTCCGACGCCGTAGAGCATGTAGACGCGGTCGTCGTCGTCAAAGAACAGCGAATGGTCGTGCAGCGAAGGGGCGAACGAGGTCTCTTTCCAATTGCCTTTTTCGATGTCTGTGGTCGTGTAGATGTGGGTTCTACCGCTTGTGCGGGAGAACGTCGTCACATAAAAGGTGCCCTTGTGATGGCGGAAGCTGCTCGCCCAGGACCCGGCGCCATAGGCGTTTCTGCCGTTTTCCAGTCGCAAGGCCTCGTTGTCGGCCAGTGTGTCGTAGGCGTAGCCGATCAGTTCCCAGTTGACCAAATCCTTGGATTTCATGATGGGTAGACCGGGGCTCATGTGCATGGTGGTGCTGCTCATATAATAGGTGTCGCCTACACGGATGGCGGCGACGTCCGGGACGTCGGCCCAGATGACGGGGTTCTTTGCCGGTTCGGCGCGAACGAGCCCTGTGATCAGGAGGCTTATGCAGGTTCCTGTGAGAACATGCAGCGGATTGGGTTTCATGGGGTTTTCTCCATCAAATCGGCGAGGGATGTGGAAAACAGTCAAGGAACAAGCTGACGCCGTGGAAGCGAAATCCGATCGTGACGAATGGGTTTTGAGTGGCTCCAATCTGTTGATCGTCGCTGCTCCAACAAAGACCCGCGGGCGAGGGCCCAGGCACGGCCAGGCTGTCACGCAGAATCGACACAAGGTCATCTACGTCATATGGCTGGGGGATGACCCAGCGCGAGCCGAAAACGAGTTTGGGCAGACCGCCGTGGCCGCTCTGGAGGGTCCGGCCGTAGATCTCAATGGAGGACTCTAAATATTTGTCGACCCAGGGGTCGGCCCAGGCGGCCTCGAATTCCGCATGGCCGACCAATTCGATCGCCTTGGCCTTGGCGACGTCGAGTTTTCGTGGGCGCCAGCGGTCGCCTGAGTCGAAGGAAAACATCCAGTCCTCGAAAGCGCCGAACACCCCTCGCTGGGCCACCCAGACCGCCAGACCCACCTTGGCCAGTTCGCAGGAATCCTTGAATTCCTTCACATCCCGGGTGATATAGGGGTTGCACTGTCTGTCCAGCGGCGACGGGCGCAGCGCAAAAGCCAGCTCGCCCCCATACCGGCGGACCACCTCATTGAGCATGAAGTGTATCCTCTGACAATGAGGACACGTGTAGTCGAAGAGCAACGTAACAACATGTGGAGCGTCCGGCGAGCCGACCGTCGGTCCGGCGCAGCCGTCGAGGGCAGGCAGGCTCCCCTGCGACTGGCCCGCGAGATAGACGGGTGGAGGAGTGACGATGACTTGGCAAGCCGCTAGACCACCGGCGAAGACCAGACCGACCAGGGACAAACCGATCGTGGATAAACGGCCCATCACACGTCCAAACGCGCGCTGGATGACTAAAACCGCCAGCAGCAGACCGATGATGTGTGCGGCTGCACAATACGGACAGAAGGCCCCAATCTCCCATTTCTGGAGGATGGTGAACCACACGGCGCTTCCAGCCGCGGCCCCGACAAGAACCAGCATGGCTCCCCAGGCGAGCCGCCGGACCGGGGCGGCCGTGGCAGGACCGATGGAAAGACTCGCCACCAGCATTGCCAGGTACGCCCCGGCCGCCAGACTGCTGATAGGCAACACCCCTGCGACTGTGGACCACCGGCTGTTGAGCACCTGCTCGCACCCGCTGCCCTCGCGGCAGCCGATCGCCGATCTGTTTTCCAGATGAAGCCAACTCAGGTAGACGCTCAACGCCAGAGCTACCAAGCTCAATCCCGTCAAGACCCATCGCCACCAAGGCCAAGACCGGTGAGAATCAGTCATGTTGTTCCGAAGAACCATGATTCGTTTTTCCGACACCGTTGCAGAAAAACAGACAGCTCCGCAGTGTGATTTGGTCACGGAGTTTCCTTCATCACAACCCGTGGATTCAGATCCGCAGGTTTCTTCACTGAGTTCTCCTGAAGTACTGGTTGGGCGCGCCGGGTGTAGGAACGCTGCCGGCGATTTGTGCCCCGCTTTCATGCGCTTTGGTCAAGGCCGTGGCAAAAGTGATGCCACTTCCGGAGACCTCTGCGCCTTGGTTGTGTGTCTTGGCCAACGGCGCGGCGACGGTGATAGTGGCGCCGCCGGGACCGCCCCGACCGAATCGGCCGCCGCTGACGGAGGCGACAACCGCGGTCTCCTGGTTGGTGCCGCTGTCGATTGTGATAGTCTGGCCGGTACTGAAGCCCATTGCGTTGGCGACGGGGACCACGGTTGCCCCCGCTTCGGTGGCGGCGTTCATGGTGGTACCGCCCGCCGTGCCGACCGTTTGGACCACGGCAACCTCGCTCTTTTCGCCTGTATCGACGAGGATCTTCTGTCCGACGCGGAAGTCCGCGACGCTGGCGACTTTGATATTATTTGCGCCGACCGGCGTGGCGACTGCCAAGCTGGTGGTGTTTTGCAACAGGAAGTCGTCGCAGTTGCTGTCGGTGTCGGCGCCGTCCGGAAAGCGGCCGGCGCTGCGATTGGGTCCGCCAACGGCCGGACCTCCTCGCATGCCGAAGCCCATACCCGCGGTGGGCGCAGGCACGCTGCACCCGCTGGCCCCTGCGCCGGAGGCCGCCTGATATCCCTCGGCTGCCCATGGATCGACGAGACCGCCGTAGTTGAGGCTGTCCACGATCAGTCCTGCGGCGTCCCGCAGGACCATGGCGCCGGCGTTGGCCAGGGCCGGGCCTCCAAACCACTGGTGGGGCTTTTTCTCGCCCTGGTAGCCTGCGGTTGTGACCTTCTCGTCACGAACTACCGTGTCGATTTCGTGGTTGTGGGCCAGAGGGCTGTCGAGCGTGAGGCTGGTGGCCAGCGCCAGGACGGGCTCATTGCTCGAGTGGGCAAAGGCTGTCGGCGGTTGGAAGCTGATTCCTGTCCCACGAACACTGAAGGGCATGTTGGAGGCATGGTTGAACTTCAGCGGTTCCGCTAAGTCCAGGCCCGTCCCGGGATCCTCTCCTTCCCGCAATGGACCGTTGAAGGTGTTGCGAGCCGACGCGGTGCCGACTTTCGTGACCGTTACCCATTCGATCCCGTGCCCCACACTGTCGATGTCCAGTCGGATTTTGTCGCCGACCGAGATGTTTTCGACAGAGGAGACTTTGATGTTGGTGTCGCCCGCTTTGGCGTCCATCGACAGCCAAGCCTGCGTTCCCGGTTTGCCAACCTTCGTGATCGTGACCACCTCGTACTTCTCCAGGGCTTGTGCGACCGCCGGGTAGGTCGCGCCGTAGCCGATAGCCATCTTTTGGCCGACCTCGAAGCCGTTGACGCTGGTGACGGGGATGTTGGTCGAGCCGGGGGGGATCGTGATCACTGGACCGTCGGGCAACGGTTGCCATACGGTCGTCTGACCGCGGGGACCGCCTCGCGGGCCGCCGAAACCACCGGGGCCGGCACTCGGTGTTACGGCAGGAGCCGGCGTCTGGATGCTCGCGATCTTGCGGATTTCCCTAGCCGGGCCGGTGCCGATTTCAATCGTATCGCCGACCGACATACCCTCGACGCTTCTGACGTAGAGGTTGGTCTCGCCTTCTCTCGCCGGGACCGCCAATCCGGAGTTGGACAGACCCAGTAGGTAGAAACCTTTAGCCGCGAGTTTCGTTCCCGCCGGGATCTTTATCGCTGAAAAGATGGGCATCTGCGTCGGATGCTGGGTCAGGGTCCAGTTGGAGATATCGACGTCGCTGTCGCCGGCGTTGTAGAGTTCGATGAATGAGTTCGTCGCGTTGGCCGGCGAACCGGAACCGATCGCGAATTCGTTGATCTTGATCGGGCTGACGTTTCGCACCTTCTCGATCGCAATTTCGGACTGAGTCTGTCCTGTCGCTGCGATCGTCCAGGAGGCTTTGCCGACCAGGTCGCCGTTGAAGGGCATCGGACCGGAGGTGACGGTGAAGGTGGTACTGACGGTTTGGCCGGGGGCGATCGTACCTGCAATGGCCGCCGGTGTCTTGGCGACGACGACCCAGCCCACTGGTGCGGTGATACTCAGTGTGACGTCCCGGACGTGGGCCCCGACGGTGTTGGTGAATGTCACGGTGGTGTCCTGCGATGAGCCCGGTGAGAACGTCTGAAGCCCCGGCGGCGTAGCGACGGCCGAAGCCGGCGAGATACTCAGCCGTTGCACGTCGTACTTGGCGGCCACGATATTGGCCTGTACCTTTTGGTGGGTTTCCTGGCTGGGAAAGGTATTTGCGGCGGTCATCGCGCCTTCATAGAAGGTGCCCTGCGATCCGACGCTGTTGTCACCGCCGTTGCCCAGGAGAATGGCGCCTTGTTTTCGCATCGGGTCATAGCTGCTTCGGGGATTCTTGATGCGTGGTCCGTCAAACATGATCGCCAGGTCGCCGCGTTGCGCGTTGCCGCCCATGGATCGCCAGTGGTGCGGCTCCCCATCGGCGGTGGCGGTCACGAATCGCCAGCCGATGCTCGGCAGGTCGGGACAGTACTTGTCGTTGGGAGACTCGTTGACGCAGCCCACCAGGTTGTTTTCCTGGTCGGTCATGATCCACGGGCCCGGGGCCTGCCCGCGGTACCAGGCCGAGGCGTTGCCGAAGTAGGTGGTTTCCATGGTGCCGTCGCCGTCGTCGCGGCTGTCGGTCTCGGCATTTCCATAGTCGAAACAGCAGCCGGAATTGTAGTGGTGGCCGCTGACGACCCAGTACTGCCCTTGAGCCTGGTCATCCACCGCGGTGCCCTTGGCGTCGTTCCAGCGAAGGCCCATGCCCGGCTCGATGAAGACGCCGTAGACCTTGTGGCCCATGAGTGTCACCGGCGCCATGTCGGCCAGCGGGATGTTGTTGAATCCGCCCATGGCCGGGCCGCTGAATCCGCCGCGGGGCGCCTGGACAAGGTGGTTGCCCTTACCGGATTGGTCGTAGATCGTGGTGATCCAGCAGTACGTATTGGCGCAAAAGTCATCCTGTGCGGCTGCGTCGGCGTATCCGCCTGCATCCCCCGGCGAAGGCGGAACGACGCCGATGTCCAGGGTCTTGCCGTCCGACTGACGCAGAACCTGATAAAGCGGACCATTGTAGGAGGCGTACAACGCGCGCGTGGTGCTGTGAGCGGCCACGAGAGGACAGCCGGCCGCGGCATAGATGTCGCCCGGCCCCTGGGGGCGGGGCGGAACCGTATTACGTTCCGTTCCGGCCTGCCTTGCGATCACCAACGTGGCGACAGGCAACATCAGCGACATCGCCAACAGTGCCACAAGACCGATTCGCGTCTTCATGTTTTTTCTCCTGTTCCTTAAGATTGAGGTTTTCCTGCTGGCTTTTTGCCCGCGACCGCCGGAGATGCCCCACGGTCGTACACGAACCGCATCATTGGACTCCATCCCATTGAGCATTCTGGCCTTGGATCAGGTTCAAGTCTCGTGTGGCTGTGCCATAGCGGAGTCGGCAGGAGCCGCCTACGAGTGAACGTACGGTTACGTACGCGAGTTTCCCGTCCTTCCATTGAAGGTCCAACTCGAATCCGCCGCGGGCGCGAAGGCCCTTGACCGAACCGTTGGGCCAGGCTTTGGGCAGAGCGGGCAACAGGTCGATCTGGCCGGCGCAGCTTTGCAGGAGCATCTCGCCGATACCGGAGACGCCGCCGAAGTTGCCGTCGATTTGAAAGGGCGGATGGGCATCGAACAGATTCGGATAGGTCCGTTCCGGCCTCAAGAGCATGGTGAGAATCTTATAGGCGTGCTCGGCGTCGTGGAGGCGTGCCCAGAGGTTCAAACGCCAACCGAGGCCCCACCCGGTGGCTTCGTCGCCGCGAATCTCCAGGCTCTTGCGGACCGCCGCCGCCAAGTCCGGCGTAGTTCGCACGTGAATTTGATCGCTCGGATACAAGCCGTAGAGGTGCGAGACGTGGCGATGATGCATCTCCGGCGCCTTCATATCCCAGTCTTCGAGCCATTCTTGCAACTGACCGGCGCTGCCGATCTGGTTTGGAGCCAGACGCTCACGTGCCGTGGAGGCTTGTTTTCGGAAATCCTCGTCGACGCCAAGGATCTCCGCCGCACGGATGCAATTGGCGAACAGGTCTCGCAGGATCTGTGAGTCCATCGTGGGGCCCGCGCAGACGCTGGAGCCAAATGGGTGCGGGTTTTCCGGCGAAAGCGAAGGACACGTCACGAGCCATTTGTGCGTGGGCTCTTCCACCAGGGTGTCGAGAAAGAACTGGGCTGCTCCTTTCATCGCGGGATACACTCTGGCCAGATACGCCTTATCGCGTGAGTAGTCATAGTGATCCCACAGGTGCAGGCACAACCAAGCGCCGCCCGTGGGCCACATGCCCCACTGAGGGCCGTCGATCGGGGCGCTGGCCCGCCACAGGTCGGTGTTGTGATGAGTGACCCAGCCCGCGGCGTTGTACATGGTCTTGGCGGTGCGAGCGCCGGTCTCGGTCAGATCCATTACCATCGCCACGAGCGGTTCGACGCATTCGCTCAGGTTCGTCGGCTCGGCGGGCCAGTAGTTCATTTCGGTGTTGATGTTGATCGTGTATTTGCTCTGCCAGGGCGGGTTCATGCTGTCGTTCCAGATGCCCTGGAGATTCGCCGGCTGAGTGCCCGGTCGCGAACTGCTGATCAGCAAGTACCGACCGAACTGAAAATAAAGGGTCGCCAGTTGAGGATCGTTTTCCTTATTGGGGTCGCGGATTCGTTCGTCCGTCGGGCGGTGGGCCGCAGGGGTTGTGCCCAAGTCCAGCGTGACGCGACGAAACAGTCTCTGGTGCTCGGCCACATGATCCTTGAGCATCGTCTCAAAAGACTTCTTGCTCGCTTTGGCGAGGGTCTCCTGGGTCAGGGCTTCGGGGTCTCCGGTCACGTCTTTAAAGCTCTTGTAGCTGGTCGCCGCCGCGATCAACAGCACGGCGGAATCCGCACCGGTCACCGTAATTTGTCCATCGCCCGTCGTAATCTGACCGCCTGAGGTTGTAACCACCACCCTGCTCTGGAATCTTAATCCCCCGGCAATACCACTCGCTCCTCCGTTGACGCCTTGCATGACCAGAGTGCCGGGTGATTCCACTGTGACGGACGCCTTCTGCCGCGTCGTCATGCTCGCCGTGAATGCGATCTTGCTTGGCTTGTCCGCTGTCAAGCGAACGACGATGACCTGATCCACTGGGCTGGCGAAGACCTCTCGTTTGTAGCGCACTGTGTCGATCGTATAGACGACCGTGGCCACGGCGGTATCGAGGTTGAGATCGCGTCGATAATCCGTCACCCCGTTGGCGTCCGGAAACGACAGCAGTAGATCCCCCATGCATTGATAGGGCATTTGGGTCAAGGGTTTGGCCATCATCTTCTGACCGATCAGGTTGTGCGCCTCCCGGTAACGGCCGGCGAAGATCAACTCTTTTACCTGGGGCCATGCCTCGAGCGCATCGGGATTCGCCGGGTCGTACGGTCCACCGGCCCAGAGCGTGTCCTCATTCAACTGGAGCCGTTCTTGCGTGACGCCACCGAAAACCATCGCTCCGAGTCGACCGTTGCCGACAGCCAAGGCTTCGACCCATTGTCGGGCCGGCTGGCGATACCACAGACTGAGCGGTTCTGCAGGGGGCTGTCCGAGGGCGGCGTCGCCCGATGCCATCAATATGACCGCAAGGAATGTGGAGAATGTGCTGTTGATCATAGGAACCTCCAGAATTGATCGCTCACTCCAGAAACGGATCGCCGAAGAATACCCAGGAATAGTCCGCGCGTCCGGAACAGGTGGCAACCAGCGTCAAAAACCGTGTCTGGACGGGGATCGGCACATCCACCTTTTCCATCACCGACCGATCCACAGGATAGTGCAGGCGAAGGCGAACGACGCCGTCCAGGAGAACCCACACGGTGGCCGGGCTGAACGGGACCTGCGGCAAGTCCTTGGGGATGCCGCAAACGGCGGTGAACCGGGTGATCGACAGATCCGGATTGTCCCGGCGGATCTCATCCAGGTCAAAGGTGATGCCGACATTGGGATGAAGAGTTAAGGCCGGATGGGCGGATGTGCCATAGCGGACCCCCTGGAATCGTACTGTATGGGGCTGCCGACTGGGGAGGTCGAAAAACTCGCCGCTGTTGGCAGGACCGCCGAAGTAACTTCCCATCGTTCGAGGACATTCCGTGAAGATCAAGCCGGTGGAACTGATCACGACCGGGCCCAAGGCCCCGTTGGGCACGAAGACGCCATCGACGCCACGCAACTGCGGTGACGGCCGGAATTCATTCCGTCGGCTCAGTCGAATTGAGGTCGCAGGTCCTTTGAATGTCTGGCCGGTCGCCGCGTCGATGCCCCGGTTGAGCGTACCGGAACCGCGGCCGCTGCCGCCTCCTACGAGATCCGCGAGGTTCAGTCGGCTCGTCGGGACGGAGAGCTGGTCGACGACTGGCGGCAGGGGATGGAGGAAGAGATCCGTTCGAGCCGTGAGGCCCTCGCGAATCGCCCGTCCGCGGGCGTCAACCGCCGCGGCCTGTCCTTCATTTACCACGATCGATATCTTCTGACCCGACTTGTTCGGATCGAGAGCTACGGTGACATGGCCTTTCAGGACGTGAGCTTCGGTACTCCCGTCCGAACGCACAATCACCCCGAATTCCGTGCCCAGGTCGGTAATGACGGCTGTGCGGGTTCGCACGCGAAATCCTTTCGCCTGCGGCGGGACCATCACAACCAACTTGCCCCCTCGTAAAATTGCCTCGTCGGTGCTCCGAAGATCGATTTGGCAAGGGGCTTCGAGCACAAGGCCCGTTCCGCGGTCCAGAGTTATCTTCGCCGCACCCTCGCGCAGGTCGTAAACGCCTCTGTAAAGGGGATCGCCGGGCGGCGGACGAAACCCTCTCCACTTTGCTTCATATGCGTCGGCGAGCACGCCGATCGCGGGTCCCACCGCCTGGCGGAACCAGTAGAGAGTCGCCCCAAGCAGGACTGCGCACGTAAGGACCGCCGCAACGGCGTAAGAAAGACGTCGTTGTAGGCGAACGGGACGACTCCGACTGACGCCGCTCGATATCGCGTGGATCAGATCTGCTTGGGAGAGCTCTCCAGTCACTTGACTGGAACGTCGGATCACCGCGGAAACCAGCAGGCTATCGAGGTAGTAATCCCGCACTCGGGGGTCCTCGCGGATCGCTTTGCCCAGACGCTGCATCTGGTCGGGCTCGATCTGGTTGTCCAGCAGACGCTGGATGAGTTCGTCCAGGTCCGGATAAGGAGGCACACTCATGAAGGATGGCCTCCTTCCGCCAACGTCCTGCGCATGCATCGCAGAAGCACACCATTGATCTGGCCAAGGAGGTGATAGACGTGACGGCGTGACACCTTCAGAAAGGACGCGATTTCCTGAACGGGAATGTTTCGCTCATATCGCATCTTGAGAACCCGCTTGGCCCGCTCATCCAGAAGCGTTTGGCACTTGCGCAGGGCTTCGATCCGAACCGCCAGTTCGTCCTGAATGGTGGACATGGAGTCCAGAAGCGTCTCGAACAAGGAATCTTCGATCAGGACGCGTTTGTCGCGGGCGAGGTTTCGACGGTATTCCAGGATCTGGTATCGCATGATCTGGACACCCCAAGCCGCGAAGTTTGTTCCCGGCTTGAACTGATCAAATTTCCGCCACATCACGGTCATCCCCTCTTGGAACAGGTCGTCCGCGTCATTGACATGGGGTACCAGCGTCAGGATGTAGGCGTAAATCTCCTGCTGGTGCTTGACGAAAAGCTTCAGGAAGTCCAGTGTACGTTTGTCCTGCCCCATAGTGATCCTTGCTGTTTGCGGTTCCATTGACTTCATATTATTATTACCGATCTGCGTCCCTCTGTGAGAGATGAAAAATCGCCCGAATCCAGAAAAACCGGGTACAGTCCGATTTTTGATCTCACATCTGGCATTTTGAGACGGTGTTCTATAAAACGGTATAAACCAAGTGCCTACAAGTCTATTTGGAAAGGTTGGAACATCATGAGATGGAGTCTTGTGGCGTGGGCGACAGTGATGATTCTCTGGGGGCAGACCTATGGAGCTCAACCTTCAGCAGAGTCTGCGGACGCAAACGATTGGAAACCCTCATCCCTCAATCAGCCGGGCAGGCAATATCCCCAGGTTACCTCGGATGGTCGGGTTCGCACCAGCATCTCCGCGCCGCAGGCGCAGAAGGTCGAGCTCGACATCGGAGGCAAGAGATACCCCTTGACCAAGGGCGACAACGGCATCTGGACCGGCGGCGAATCGCAACCCCAGGATGAAGGTTTTCACTATTACCAGATTTGGATCGACGGGGCCGCGGTTCCGGACCCCGGCAGCCTCTACTTCTTCGGCGCCGGTCGCTGGGGCAGTGGCGTGGAATGCCCTGCCACGGACCAGGATTTCTACGCTCTCAAGGATGTTCCGCACGGCCAACTGCGGCAGATTCTCTTTCCCTCCAAGAGCACCAACACCTCGCGTCGGGCCTTCGTCTACACGCCGCCCGACTATGACAAGGACCCGACCCAGCGATATCCAGTTCTGTACTTGCAGCACGGCTGGGGTGAGGACGAGACCGGCTGGGGCAATCAGGGCCGAGCCAATCTGATTATGGACAACCTGCTGGCCGAGGGCAAGGCAAGACCCTTCATCATCGTGATGACCTACGGCATGACCAACGAAACGCGGATGGGCGGCCTGAGGGACTTCAAGATCGAGCCGTTCCAGACGGTTCTCGTCGACGAGCTGATCCCCTATATCGATGCCAACTTCCGAACGCTGGCCGATCAGCCCCATCGCGCGATGGCAGGCCTGTCCATGGGTGGAATGGAGACCCGCCAGATCACTCTGAAGAACCTTGACAAATTTTCCCACATCGGACTTTTCAGCGGAGGAAGTATCTCCACAGCCGATGTTGACAATACGCCTGGTTTCAAGGAGAAGGTCAAACTGGTGTTCGTCAGCTACGGCAGCCGCGAACTCGGCGGCGGGCGGCGCGGTTTCGGAGGCGACCCCAAGGCAACCGCGGAAGCGTTGAAGCAAGCTGGTATCAACAGCGTCTTCTACATCTCCCCCAATACCGCGCACGAGTGGCAGTCTTGGCGACGCAGTCTGCGGGAGTTCGCTCCCTTGCTGTTCCGGGACGGCGCACCTGCCCCGGCTGTTTCGTCTGGGACCGTAGAGCCTGCCGGGAAGTACGTACTTCGGGTTGATTGCGGGGCGTTTGAGTCGTACAAGGACAAGCAGGGGAATGTTTGGGTGGCGGATCAGGAGCTGGAGGCAGGCAAGACATGGGGCGCCGTGTACGGTTCGACCCTGGATCGGGAGGGCGTGGGGATCACGGGGACGGACATTCCTCGGATCTACGAGACCGAACGATACAGTGTGGAAGCATATAAGTTTACGGTTCCCAACGGCAAGTACACCGTTCGTCTTCATTTTGCCGAGACTTTTGAAGGTATCACGGGCCCTGGGGAGCGGGTGTTCTCCGTCAGTGTTCCGGGTCATCCGGTGTTGAAGGACCTGGACTTGTTCAAGACGGTGGGATTCCTCAAGCCGTACGTCAAAGAATACAAAGGCGTTCCGGTGGAGAACGGCCAGTTGGTGATCGGTTTTACGCCGAACATTGAGAACCCGCAGATCTGCGGCATCGAAATCCTCGCAGAGTGATAGGAGATGGTCGTCTTGCTCCGTCTATTATACTGCAGGATGGCCCACGTGAACATAGGCAAGGATAGTAAGCGACAAGCGACAAGATCCAGGAAAAGGAGCAAGCGGTGAAGACAAGACAAACAATCACGATGGCGGTCTTGGTCGTCCTGGGGACGGGTGGGGTTTCGTGTTGGGCCGGGCAGCCTGTGCCTGCACTGAAAGACGTGTTCAAGGCCGACTTTTTGATCGGCGGTGCCTTGAATCGAAGCGTGGTGACAGGGCAGGACCCCAATGCGGCCGCGATTGCCGAAAGACACTTCAACACAGCTACGCCGGAGAACGATCTGAAATGGCAGCTCGTTCATCCCCAGCCTGATCAGTACAACTGGGGACCGGCTGACAGCTTCGTCGCGTTCTGCGAGCGAAATCAGATGGTCCCCATCGGTCACACGCTTGTCTGGCATGCACAGACTCCCCGCTGGGTGTTTCAGGACGACTCCGGCGGCCCGATCACTCGCGATGCGCTGCTGGCTCGCATGCGAGACCACATCCTGACCGTCGTCGGCCGCTACAAGGGCCGCATCAAGGGCTGGGATGTGGTGAACGAGGCCCTCGAAGACAGCGGCCGGATGCGCCAGAACAGCCCGTGGCTACGGATCATCGGCGAAGGCTCCGAGGACAAGCAGTACGATTTCATCGAGCACGCCTTTCGCTGGGCCCACGAGGCGGATCCCGAGGCCGAGCTCTACTACAACGACTATAACCTGGACACGTCCAAGGCCAAGGCCGATGCGGCTGTCGCGATTGTGAAGCATCTTCAGTCCAAGGGGATCCGCATCGACGGCGTCGGCATCCAACTCCACGGCGGCCTGACATACCCCAGGCCCGAGAGTCTTGATTACGCCATCACCACGCTGGCCGCTACGGGCGTGAAGGTCATGATCACCGAGTTGGACATCAGAACCCAGACACGGGGACCCCGTGGCGCCGACGTCACCCAGGTCAACCGGGAGAGTACCAGTGATTCGAACGCGGAGACGGCGGAGACCCAGAAGAGGCTCGCCGACAAGTATGCCGAGATCTTCTCGATCCTGGTTAAACACAGGAAGGACATTAGTCGCGTCACGTTCTGGGGCGTCTACGACAAGACGTCCTGGATCGGCGGCTCGCCGTTGTTATTCGATCGCAACTATCAGCCCAAAGAGGCTTTCTTCGCTGTCATCAAGACCGCCTCATCCGGTATGCCCGATGTGGGGGCCCAGCCGGCTGCTTCCCGAGGGGGCGGACGAGGCGGGTTCGGTGGACCGATTGAGTTGGGGCCCGACGACAAACCCGCCTTTGATGACCCGCCCGCCGGGTTTAACGCCAAACGTGAAAACATCCCTCATGGCGAACTGGCGATGGTCGAATACGACTCTAAGACGGTCGGCACACGCCGCAAGATGCTCGTCTACACCCCGCCCGGGTATTCCGCCGACCGCAAGTATCCCGTGCTCTACCTCCTGCACGGTATCGGCGGCGATGAACGCGAGTGGCAGCGGTTGTGCAGTCCTGAGAACATCCTCGACAACCTTCTGGCTGACGGCAAGATCGAGCCGATGATCGTGGTTATGCCCAACGGTCGCGCCCAAGTCAATGACCGTGCCGAGGGAAACGTCTTTGCCACCGCGCCGGCGTTCGCCAACTTTGAGAACGATCTGCTCAAAGATGTGATTCCTGCGATCGAGGGCAAGTACTCGGTATACGCGAATCGCGAGAACAGGGCCTTGGCCGGGCTCTCGATGGGGGGAGGCCAGGCCTTGAATTTCGGCCTCGGTCACCTCGACGTGTTCGCCTGGGTCGGAGGATTCTCCTCGGCCCCCAACACGAAGCCTCCCGCTGAACTCGTGCCCGACCCTGCGGCCGCTCGGGAGAAGCTCAAGCTGCTCTGGCTGGCCTGCGGCAACAAGGACGGTCTCATCCGCATCAGCCAGGGTCTTCACCGGTATCTCAAAGAGAACAACGTGCCGCACGTCTGGCACGTCGATTCCCACGGTCACGACGGGACCGAATGGGCGAAGAATCTGTATCTGTTTGCTCAACACATCTTCAAGACGTCTGGCACGGCCTCAGTATCTGCCGGGAAGTACGTACTTCGGGTTGATTGCGGGGCGTTTGAGTCGTACAAGGACAAGCAGGGGAACGTTTGGGTGGCGGATCAGGAGCTGGAGGCAGGCAAGACATGGGGCGCCGTGTACGGTTCGACCCTGGATCGGGAGGGGGTGGGGATCACGGGGACGGACATTCCTCGGATCTACGAGACCGAACGATACAGTGTGGAAGCATATAAGATTACGGTTCCCAACGGCAAGTACACCGTTCGTCTTCATTTTGCCGAGACTTTTGAAGGTATCACGGGCCCTGGGGAGCGGGTGTTCTCCGTCAGTGTTCCGGGTCATCCGGTGTTGAAGGACCTGGACTTGTTCAAGACGGTGGGATTCCTCAAGCCGTACGTCAAAGAGTACAAAGGCGTTCCGGTGGAGAACGGCCAGTTGGTGATCGGTTTTACGCCGAACATTGAGAACCCGCAGATCTGCGGCATCGAAATCCTCGCAGAGTGATAGGACCTCGATCCTACAGCCCGGCGTAGCTTTCGATCAAGGCAATCGCCCGATACGCCGCTTGGCGGACGTCGCGGTTTTCGTCTTCGGCGTAGGCCCGCTTCAGAGCAGGCAGGGTCTTCTTGTCCTTCAGCCGGCTGAACAAGTCGGCAACCGCCTTGCGGACCAATGGGCTCCGGTCTTTCGAAAGGCTCTTCTCCAATGTGGTTCGGACATGGCTGTCATGGGCGAACGGCCCCAAGTCCTCTACTGCCTGCAAACGGGCGAGTTCATCGCCGATTCGAAGCGCCTTGAGGGCTTCGCTTTTCTTCTGTTGCTGCTTTTCAGAAAGGGTCTCGGCCGACTCGGCTTTGGCTTGGGCCGGTGGTGTCGGCAGGGCAGGTTTGTATTCTTCGACGATGATCCTCCGTTCTCGTACCACCGGCGGCGGAACCACGATGACCGGGTACGGGTCCCACCACGGGGTATACCATGGATCGTACCAACAGTAGGGTCTCACGTACCAACCGGAGATGTGGTAATGAGGGTGGGGACTATGGCCGAAAGCGGTTCCCACTCCGATCCCGACACTGACCCCCGCAGAGGCGGAACTCGCTGAGAAAATCGCAAGGCACGCCAAGACCACGAGGAGATGCCAAACCTGTATTCTACCCACACGCATTCGAGTCAACCTACCTTTCGTGCTGTCTGAGCCTTATCCGATCGAACTGAGTCTCCGGGCCAGAGCCTCTGCGGACAAGAGGTGGCATAAAAATAATTATAACGTGTTTGCAAGGGAAGTCCAGGTCGGTTCTCGTCAGGCAGTGATGACATTTCAGGAGGATCCTCAGGCATTGGGCATGCCCGGGGAAACGAAGGAACGAGCCTGCGATGCGAACGGATCCGTCGGATTGCTCCTGTGTAAGATCCTTTGCTGACGCTCAGGATCACAAGAGGGGACTGCAGACACTCATGAAATCCAATCCTATGCGGGGCTACCGCCTTACGTCGTAGCACCAGAGCCTGTCGTGGTAACGGAGATAGAGTCGTCCGTCGAGCAGGACTGAGTGGGCCCAAGCGTCGCGAACACGGTCTGTAACAGGCCTTTTTCGTCTGAGACGCCGTCACGTCGCGGCCCTCGCCACTGCGGCCACCCCGGTTCAGACGAGGCGATCAGGCCGTCGGGGGAGGTTTCTGCCCGCACGACTGTCGCGGATATCAGGAGAACGCAAGCCGCCGCGCAGGACAACGTCCAGCCCGTGGGTTTGCGTTTGTCAAGAGATGTCATCCGTGAATCGGCCATCGACCACCTCGATTCTGCATTTGGGAATGGCGGCGAGGAACTGGGCGCCGTAACGTTTGGTGACAAGGCGGCTGTCGAGGACCACCACGATGCCGCTGTCGGTGGCGCTGCGGATCAGCCGGCCGAAACCCTGTTTGAACTTGATGATGGCCGAGGGGAGCTGGTACTCGTTGAACGGATCGCCGCCTTGCTCGCGGATCTGTTGGAGTCTTCCCGCCAAAAGCGGCTGATCGGGTACCGCGAAGGGCAGACGGACGATGATCACGTTGGAGAGGGCCTCGCCCGGCACGTCCACACCTTGCCAGAAACTGTCGGTGCCAAAGAGTACACAGCGGTCGTTGGTTTTGAAGTGGGCGATCATCGCGCCGCGGTCCATATCCGCGCCCTGGCGGAGCAAGGTAAATCCGTTTTCCTCAATCCAGCCCTCCATCCGTTCTGCGATGTTGCAGAGCATCTGGTGACTGGTGAACAGGACGAAAGCCCGGCCCCCGGTTCTGTGTATGTACTTTTTGATCGCCTCGGTCCCGGCGGCCAGAAATGCCGGCTCGTTGGGGTTGGGCAAGTTTCTTTCGATGTAGAGTGTGACCTGTCGCTCATAATCGAAGGGTGAGTCCAACCGGAGGTCGTCGAAGTCGGTTAGCCCGATTCGGCCGGCGAAGAATCCAAAACCGCCGTCGAGACCGGTGCTCAGAGTTGCACTGGTGAGGATTACGGGGCGGTATTTGTCGAGCAGGCAGCGGCGGACATCGGGACCAACGTTCAGGGGAGCGGCGCGCAGGCGGATCGTGCGATTTGTTTGGCCCTCGGTTTCCACCCAGTAGATACGGTCTGGTTGCTCTTGCGACAGAAAGTTGTCCAAGTCCGCCTGAAGGGCCTCACAATGGTCGATCGAGCGGCCGATCTCTCCTTGCTTGTCGGGATCATCGGTCTCTTTGCTCAACTGGTGCAAAGCCTTCCGCAACTCCTTGAGTCTCAACGACAATATGTCGTTGACAAATCGGGCTGGGCATTTGCCGTTGGTTGTGTCTTTCTCCGCATCGTACCAGGCTTGTACTTTGCGGAAGAAATCGTTCGCGGCCTCGCTCGTTTCGCCGATCAACTTGAGCAGGTCGTCGCCGTCGCTGTGGGTCAACAGGCCGTGATGGGTCCGGGGATTGTACAATTCGTCGAGCAGATACTTGATCCGGTGATTGGTGACCTCGATCCCAAAATGTTCTTCCGCGGCGCGTTCGAGGTTGTGAGCCTCGTCCAGGACCACGACCTGGTACTCGGGCAAAAGGCCCACTCCTTGCTCCTTTAACGTTAGGTCGCTGAGCAGCAGCGCGTGGTTGGCGACGATAAGATCGGCCTGATCCCATTTCTTTCGTGCATGGTTGTAGAAGCAGTCGCGATAATGGTGACACTTACGACCCCGGCAGTTGCCATGCTCGCTGCGGACCTTGTCCCATATCGTTCGGCTGGGTAGAAAAGGCAGGTCGCTGAGCGAACCGTCTTCGGTGGTGAGAGCCCACTGGCGGAGAGCGTCGAGCTCTTGCGACGTGGATCCCAAGAGCGAGTGTTGCATTCGAGAGGCGAAGTCAAGTCGACGTTTGCACAGGTAGTTGCCCCGCCCTTTGGCCAGAACCGCCCGGAAGGGCAGGGGAAGGCACCTTTGTAGGAACGGAATGTCCTTGTGGCAGAGTTGCTCCTGCAGCGGGATCGTAAACGTGCTGACAATAGCCTTTTGGCTGGTCTCGCACAGATACTGAATCACGGGGACCAGGTAGGCGAAGCTTTTGCCGACACCGGTGCCGGCCTCGACGACCAAGTGCCGTTTCCGGACGAATGCTTCCTGGATGGCGCGGGCCATCCGGACCTGCTGGGGACGGGCTTCGAAGCCCGGCATCGCCTGAGCGATTGGCCCGCCAGGATCCCAGAACGCTTGTGCCTCGGCAGTGTGTCTATCCTGTATCAACTGAAACCTCGAACCGTGGAAAGACTCTATCCTATCGAAAGCCCCATGCTTCTGCAAGGTCGCATCGCATGTTGTGCGTGGAGTGTGAATTCTCTCTTGCTCCGTGGTTTCGTGGCCGGTACATTCCGACTCATGTTGACCCTGATCAATACGAATCGAATGATGCCGCCGATTGCACCGATCGGGCTGGAATACGTGGCCGAGGCGGCCGTGCGGGCTGGAATCGAAGTAACTGTGCTCGATCTGGGCTTGTGCCAGGACCCAGCCAAGGCGATCCGCGAGCATTTCCGTTCCCGCAATCCATCGCTCATCGGGCTGTCATTCCGGAACGTGGATGACTGCTTCTGGCCCAGTGCCGAGTGGTTCGTGCCTGGACTGGCCAAGCTCGTGCAGGATCTTCGGACTGTCTGCGATGCCCCCATTGTCGTGGGGGGCGTGGGGTTTTCCGTCTTTGCCCCGCAGGTCGTCGAATACACTGGCGTTGATTTCGGCATTCGCGGCGACGGCGAGGCGTCCACGATTTCCCTTTATCAACAGTTGCATAACGACCGGAATTTCGCCGAGGTTCCGGGGCTCCTCTGGCGGCAGGGCGAGCGAATCGTCGTCAACGAACCGGCCTGGCCTGCGGATCTTTCTCTGTCTATCCGGCGCACCATGGTCGATAATCGTACCTATTTTGCGCGAGGCGGACAGATCGGGTTCGAGACCAAGCGAGGGTGCAATCGCCTGTGCCTGTACTGTGCGGACCCGCTGTCAAAAGGCTCGGTTCCACGATCGCGAAAGCCCGAGGAGATCGCCGACGAGATCGAATCATTGCTCTCGCAGGGGATTGACGTGCTGCACACCTGTGACGCGGAGTTCAACGTTCCGCGCAGTCACGCGATGGCGGTGTGTGAGGAACTGAACCGCCGGTCCTTGGGTGAACGGGTGCGGTGGTACACATACCTGGCGGTGACCCCGTTCGACGCGGAAATGGCGGCAGCCATGCGAAAGGCCGGTTGCGTCGGCATCAACTTCACCGGAGATTCCGCCAACGAGCGGATGCTTCGCACGTACCGCCAGCCGCACCGGAGCGAGGACTTGGCCGACGCGGTGCGCCTGTGCCGCGAGAATGGAATCAAAGTGATGATCGATCTGCTGCTGGGGGGGCCGGGCGAGACGCCCCAGACTGCCGCCGAGACGATCGACTTCATCAAGCGGATCGATCCCGACTGCGCAGGAACCTCCATGGGTATTCGGATCTATCCTGGCACAGGGATGGTGGACGCCGTTCAGGCTGAGGGGCCGCTCGAAACGAATCCCGGCCTGCGGCGTAAGTACGGGGGCCCGGTCGATTTTTTCCGGCCAACTTTTTACCTCTCCCCGGCTCTGGGGCCCGACCCCGCCAGGCTGGTCAAGGATCTCATCGCTGGAGATCAACGATTTTTCGAACCGATGACGGAACAGCCCGATGCCCAGGCGACCGACCATAACTACAACAACAACACGCAGCTGGCCGACGCAATTGCGGCGGGGGCGCGGGGGGCGTATTGGGATATCCTCCACAAGCTTCGGATCCAGAATTTGCCTTCAAGCTCCTGTTGCGTTGCGGACGGATTGCTGTGAGGCTCGTGCGGCCTTGTATTCCGCAATGCGAGTATGCTTGGCCTCCAGGTGCTCCAGATCGATGTAGTGGTCGCGTTTGACTTTACCAGTCGAGGTTTTGAGAAACTCACCGGGATGGATCTCGATATTGTGGGCGGCGATCTTCTCGAAGTGGGAGAGGTGTTTGTTTCGGTTCTGGCAGTCGCGGATACTTTCCCAGATCAGATTCTTGACCAGTTGGGGCTCGGCGAGCAAGTCTTGGCGGGAACGGCCCGTGTGGGTTTCCAGTACCTCCCAGGCGGGCTGCACGAGCACCCGGACCGATTCTTCCATCAGCCCATTGCTTTCTTCGCGACGACTGGGCACTACGAGCATCTCCTTGACGAAGCGTGCCTCCGAGAGGGCCGCTTCGACCCGCTCGGGATTGACGTTTTTGCCGCCGGGCAGGATGATGAGGTACTTCTTGCGACCGGTGATGTAAAGATTGCCTTCCTCGTCGAGATAACCGAGGTCGCCGGTATGGAGCCAGCGGACGCCGTGCTCGTCCACGTCGATGACGGCCCGCGTGGCATTGGGATTTTTGTAGTAACCTTTTGCGATGCAGGGTCCCCCCAGGCAGATCTCGCCCCGTTGGTGCGGCGGCAGCGTGCGATTCTGCTCGTCCACGATCTTGGCCACCAATGTACTGATGGGCTGCCCGACCGAGCCGATGCGGTCAGACCGCTCGTTGAACCCGTAGACCGGGGAATTTTCCGTCGTACCGTAGCCTTCGTACATCTTGAATCCGTGCCGCCAGAGATTTTCCAGTACCCACCGGGGCATCGGCGCCGCTCCCGAGAGGAAGAAACGGAGCTGGGTCCAGCCGAGCTTCTTACGCATCTTGCGACCGACATAGCCCGGCGCATACCGGTCGAGCAGGGCGATCAGGCGGTTCTGTTTTTTCTGCTTGGCGACTGCGTCCTCAAGCTTTTTGGCCAGCGTGGTGTAGAGGGCCGGGATCGCAATGAAGATCGTGATACCTCGATCGCGGATCAGGTCCGCCACGTCACGGTACTTGTTCGTGTAGATGTTCGTCGCGCCTGCGGCCAAGGCGAGCATCTTTCCGACGGTCATGCCGAAGGAATGATGGGGCGGCAGGATGTGCCCAAGGACGTCCGCGGGGGTCAGGTCCACCTTGCGGATCGAACCTTCCAAATTGGCGATCAGATTCGCGTGGGTCAACTCCACCTCACGAGGATCGCCGGTGGTGCCGGAGGTACAGAGAATGACCGCAGTATCGTCTGGGGCCACCTTTCGGCAGGCGTCCTCCAACCCCGTCCCATCCGGCGGAACGATCGGACATAGGGGGCCGGAGGTCATCATCACAAGACGAATGCTATTGGCGTGACAGAAGTCCGCCAGTTCCCGTCGGGCGTCTTCCTCGGTGTAGTCGTCCGCCAGGACCAAAGCCCGGCTGTCGGTGGCCTGCATGTGCGTAATCACACCGTGTGGGCCTCTCTCCGGGTCAATTAGGACCGGGACCCTGCCGGCTAGAATCGTGCCCCAGAAGGCGACGTCCCAGTCCGCCCGGTTCCTGCTCACCAGCGCGACCTTGTCTCCGAACGCCAAGCCGGATTCACGCATCAGCCACGTCGCAAACATCCCGGCGCGATCGTTCAACTGTCCGAAGGTCAGGGTTTCATGACGATCCACACGAATCACTTCCACACAGACTTTGTTGGGATCAGCCACTTTGGCCAGCGACTGGTTGAACAGCTCGATCAGATTGCGACTTTGCAGCATCTTCTCCATGTTGTTCGGTTCCAACCCGTATGAATGCCCGGGAGAGCCGAAACGATCTTCGGTCCTTTGTGTCTCCCGTTCGTCCCGTATCATAGCGCAGAGACTCGAAGAAAGGAATGGAAAAAAATGGATGGATCGGCTTTGCGAATCTGGTAAGCCGTTCCGCTCACAAATCGGCTGGCATGGCTGGGCGCTGGGTGGTATAACAGCACACACGACAATTCAATCGTATCAGGGTTGCCGGATTCTTTGTGGTCCGGCGGCAGGAATCGTATTCTCGTTTGGCTCCTTCAAATCCAAAGGAGTTTGTGTATGCACAAGCGGTATGCGTTGGTGGGTGGACAACTGAAAGAAAGTGGCGATGAAATGCCACGGATTGACATCTATACCAATCCTACGCCGTCTGAGAAGGAGGAGCTGGTCAGTGGTTGGATGGTGGACGAGCACGACTTGGCCTCTGCCCTTGACCCGGAAGAGGTCTCCCGTTTGGATGTGGAAGGCGAGCGTCTCTTCATCGTCTGGAAACGCCCCAAGCATTTTTCCTTTAAGGAAAGCGCGAGCTTCGATGTCGGTTCGATCGGCATTTTTCTCGAACGAGATCGGTTGGTGGTGGTACAGCCGGACGAAGCGCCTCTGTTCGAGGATCGCAAGATGCGTCCCTATCGCTCGCTCAATGAGCTGTTCCTTCGACATCTGCAGGGGTCTGTGAACCATTACCTCGGACATCTGCGCGCCATCAAACAGGTATCTCGCGAGGCGGAAGTCCGGCTGAGCAAGTCGATGGAGAATGAAGTGTTTTTGCACATGTTCGCGCTGAGCGAGAGTCTCATTTACTACATCAACGCTTTGGAGGCCAACGCCGGTGTTCTCACTCGTCTTCAGAACCTGGCTCCGAAGTTGCACTTTACCGCGGAGGAGATCGAACTCCTTGATGATCTGGCCATCGACAATCGTCAGTGTCAGCGACAAGCTGAGATCTATGCGTCTGTTATGGCGGGTCTGATGGATGCGAGAGGAAACATCGTTAATAACAACATGAACGTCCTACTGAAGAACCTGACGATCATCAACGTCGTGTTTCTGCCGCTGAACCTGATCGCCAGCATCGGAGGGATGTCCGAGTTTTCCGTGATCACCGAAGGCGTTCCGTGGCCGGTTTCCTATGGGTTGTTTTGTGTGGCAATGGTGGTGCTTGGCATCGCGACTTGGAAGGTGTTGAATCGGCGGATCGAGCGTCTCAAACCTGAGTAGACGATGGGGATACAGGAAACTCTTGCCGTCGTCGAATTCGCAGCCTATTCTGACCGTTCCGACTCGACCGCGTCGTCTCCACCGAGATCATGAAGTTCGACCCGTATGAAGTCACATTCGGCGACACGATCAGCGCCGGCCCTTATCACGTACAGACCTGGAATCCGAGGAAAGAGGAGTTCTCGTTCTGCATCGTCAACGACATCCAAGAGAAGGCCGACCGGCTCGATTCTCTTCTCAACCAGGTTCCCCTGAACACCCTCGACATGGTGGTCCAGGTCGATGTGTCTCGGGATCAATTGAACGTGACGGTCCGAAAGATCGACGGCCAGACGGTGGAGGCGTTCTTCGTAAAGTCTCGCTCAACCGAATGAAAGAGCCCTTGGCGGCTCGGAATCTGCGACGAATGTTGTCGCAAGTGCTTTTGCGCAAACACCTTGCGTCAGGGGGGCGGTTCCGATATACTGAAGGGCGAATGCGTAGCCGATCGGGAAGAAAATGGAAAAAGACACCCAGGCGACAGAACAGGCAAACCCTCCAGCGCATCTGGATAAAGAAAACACCGTTGCCAAGCAATCCATGTCTGTTCCCGACCAAGACGGAGCAATGCTGGCAGGTCGGCTCCGCCGCGGGGAGCAGGCGGCCGCCCGGGAGTTTGTGGACCGATATTATGAACGCGTGTACCTGTTTATGCGGGCTGTCGGACATGACCGACAGATTAGCGAGGATTTGACGCAGGAAACGTTCCTGAGGGCGTGGCATCACATCGGTCAACTCCGGGATGAAAAGGCCCTCAACGGTTGGCTCTTTCGCATTGCGGGGAATGTATCCAGGCTTCACCGACGCCGGTTCAAAGACAGGGGCACCGTGACGATAGAGGGGATCGAGCCTGTGGCCGCGGTCGGGGGGGATGGGCCGTTCAAGGTTGGAAAGCAGGAGCAGCTGGATCGCCTTCAACAGGCGGTGGCAAGACTGCCTTGGAAGCTCCGGCAGGCAGTGGTGCTGCACTATATGGAGCAGTTGACCATCACGGAGGCCGCCGAGGCGGCCGGCATTCGCGAAGGGACGTTGAAAAGCCGTTTGAATCGGGGTCTGGAAGCTTTGCGAAAGGAAGTGGCGGACGAGTAGTGACGGCGGCCCTGCACGCTCTTCAACGACCGGAAGGAGTGAAAGAAATCATGGGGACTCAAAGAATCGAAGATCTCTTGAGATCACTTGCCCGACACGGCATTGAACGAGCCCGGCCGGGGTTGGCCCAGAGAATCAAGGATCAAATACCCTCTCGACTGGTCCCCCATCGGGCCGATCTAATCAGTTTGGTTGTTCACCTGCGCATCAACCGGTTTGCCGCTGCCGCGACGATCCTCTTGACTTTCCTGGTTGTCGGAGGGTTGCTGGGGGGGCGAGAAGCTGTCGGCAAGCAGATGTACGAGGACAGCAAATTGCTTTTGCAGTATACGCTGGGCGGCAAGAGTGCTTCTCAAGCCCGGATACTCGAGCAGTTGATGAACTTTCGCAACGACATGGCGGCCCAAGGGCGGGAAGTGGTCTGTTATGGCAGCCAGGCCGACGTGGGTGATCGCTGTGCTGTTCTGATGTATTGGAAATTGTCGGAGAACAAGTACGGCGTCGTGTTGGGGGATCTCTCGACACGGACGGTCAGCAGCGAGATGCTGATCCGACTCCAGACCTACATGCTGGAAAAGCAGGTCAAAAAGTAAAAGAGGAAGGGGGCTGTTATGGCCGGACGCAGAGGCTTCACACTGATCGAACTTCTGGTGGTCATTGCCATCATTGCGCTGTTGATGTCCATCCTGATGCCGTCGCTGGCGCTGGTCAAGAAACAGGCTCAATCGGTCGCTTGTATGTCCCGGCTCAAAAGCTGGGGACTGCTCTTCAAGCTGTATACGGATGACAACCGGGGGTATTTCAACGAGGGGTGGGGATATGCCGGGCATCCCCAAAACGCCGGCAAGCCTGGAGAATACGGACTGTGGATGAACGCCCTGCGGCCTTACTACCGAGACGAGAAGATGCGGCTGTGCCCAACCGCGACGCGGGTCGTAGAGAACAACGCCGACTGGGGCACTTTCAAGGCTTGGTATCGGGAATTACCCAACCGCTATCCTGCCGCGGGGGAGGGTGTGACGAAGAATTTCATCGGCAGCTACAGTATCAACAACTGGACGAATTACATGGTTGCCGACCGGGGCGCGCGAAAGAAAGAGTGGTTCTGGAAGAATACCGCCAATATCCCCAAAGCCAGCGAGGTCCCTCTGTTCGGCGACAACACTTGGCATGACGCGTGGCCCCTCGACACCGATGCGCCGGTTCTGATGCCTTTCGACTACGGCTGGGGCGACAAAGGCACCTCCGGCGAGATGAACCAATTCTGCATCGATCGGCACAATGGCTGGACGAACCTTGCGTTTGTAGATTGGTCTGTGCGGTATGTCGGTTTGAAGGAACTCTGGACACTTCGTTGGCACCGTGCGTTCCGAATCGACGGCCACTACACGCGGGCCGGCGGCATGGTGCCGAGCGACTGGCCGGCGTGGTTACGGAAGTATAAGGACTATTGAAGGACACTACTACGGAGTCGGAAGAAGGTGACGCGCTGGCACAGCTCCGGCATCCACGCGAAAGTAAAGAGATCGAATTCTCCGGATAACCATATGGGCCACCGACTTGACCGTTTCATCGGCATCGCCTCTGGAACGGTGGTGCAAGATGTCGAGATTCAACGATAGGGGGCCAATCCGCCCGAGCAGCAGGGCGGACAAGTAGACCACGAAGGGATCCGGCTCTGCCATCTGCAGGTGCTTGTCCATCATTTCCACCACCGCCAACACGGACGGATGAGGCGACTGCCAGTTTTCGGACTTTGCCAAGGGCAGCAGTCGCCAAAGGCCATGATAGCAGTAGGCATACTGCTCATGGGGCATGTCATACGGAATGAACAGCTTGTTGCGGGCCAGAACATAAAAGGGATACACGCAGGGGGACGATTCAGGAGGGGCTTCCAAGCTCAAGAACGCGCGGATTCCGTCGTACCACGGCAATCGATTCAAACTCTCAACCAGAGCCCAACACAAAGCTGCATTGGATTCGATGGCTCGTCGGACCGTTTGGTATATCTGCTCGCACTCGCTTTCCAGTGCGCAGAAGATCTCCATTACGACCGGAGCAGACTGGGGGCAGTCCATCGCCTCGAGCAGGCACTTTTTCGAAGGGGATTGTGAAAGCCATTGAAGAGCTTGTTGGGTGACGATGGATTGCCAAGGCGCATGCCTGAGACGTTGGACGGCATGAGTCAATTCAGCCGCGTGCATCCTGTTCTCCTTATCCATCCGCCTACGGCGGACAACGAGGATCGCAAATGATCGACGAGAGATCGCGTTTTTTCGCCTCGTCTATCGGGATCCGATTGTTTCAAAGTTGGTATGTTGCTAAAAACAACCATTTGCATAACGTAGTGACGATCCTAGGAAAAGTCAATACCACTGCCTTTGAACGGGAAATTCCCGCAATCGGCCCAATAGCCAGGATGTGCTTATATGGCTATCATAGTAGCCATATAGGGTGTGAACTCCAGTGGAGATTTGGGAAATCGGGTGGCCATATGATCCCGTTATGGTTACATAAATAGCCATATTCGCAAAGGAGTCCGACATGAAGGTGGAAAGTCGTCTGAAGGAGGTGCTGGCTGAACACGGATTGGATCATCATGGGGTCATCCAGGAGATCGCTCAGGCCGTCGGGGTCAACCGTCACACGATCGCCAAGCTCTACAACGACCGCTCCCCGGGGGTGACCTTCACCCTGTTGGGTCGGTTGTGCAACTGGCTGGTGAAGAACGGGGTGCCGGCCGACGAACTGCCCGGCGCTCTGTTTGGAGCCGGTCGGGCGGCGCTCTGGACCGCCATTGCACGGCATAAAGGCGAGGTGACGATCTGCTTGGGCGAGTACCAGTTGACTCGTGATGGGGAAGTCCATTACCGTTGGATCTCGCGTCGCGACTCGAGCGTAGCTGCGATGGTCGTTCAGCGTTTGTCCGCAGGCACAAAGGGGGGGTCGCCTCCGCCGACGTTGGGCTTCGAGTACATTCCGTTTCGGTATTCGCCCATGGATCATATCGTTGATCCACAGGTCCTCGCGGAAGACATCCGCAGAACCCAGAGGGTCTTTGAACGGGTACAACAAGGAGGCCACGCCCGCACAACAATCATCATCGGCAGCCAGCGCGTCAACTACCTTTTGGAGTTTTTTGTGGCGGACCTGTTCGGATGTCGTCCGTTCGTTGCCTCTTCAGGCAAACCCTCGGTGCCGTTCTTCAGCGTGTACCGGCCGAGCGATCAGAACACACCGAGTTGTTTTGGCGGGCCGGAAAACCCGTTTCGCAGTCGTGACAAAAACCGACCGGGCATTCATTATCTCAACGACCGAGGCCAGTGGGAAACGTGTTCGTGGCACCGCGAGCGACAGGATGCCGGCATTGTGATCTCCTTGAGGGACCACCGTCGCGGCTCAATCGTTCTGGCGGTGTTCGGTTTCTCGGGATGGGCCACCGAGGCGGTCGGCGGACAATTGGTGCTCAAGGAGGATCTGTTCTGGCCTCCTGCGGTGAAACTCAAGACCCGTGAGGTTGGTGTCTTCGTGTGCCAACTGACCCGCGGGGCCCCCGTGGGTGCGGATGAGGATCAGGGCCAGGTCCAACCGGCCGCCTGCGAGGTGATTCCTCTGGGGACGCGGATCATCGAAGATTTGTTGGGACGGTAAAAATCGAGGGCTGCCTTGCGCGACAAGGCAGCCCGAAAGGGAGCATCCCTGACAGAATGATCGTGATTCCGGCGTCGTGAAAGTGTGCAAATCACGAGTTTGCTGGATCTCAATAGATGATGGCGGTGGTTTCCTCGATTTTTCGGATGACCTCACCGGGGTCGGACGGGTTCGACACGTAGCCGTCGAATCCCTTGTGTAGGAGGGCGGCCGCTTCGTGGCTGCCGAGGTGATTGGCCAGCGCGACGATCTTGATCGTCGCCAGATCTTCGTTGTTTCGCATGCTGGTGCAGATGGAGTGCGCGTCAATGCCGTTGTTGAGCAGGTTGATCAAAACGACATGGGGCACGAATTTCTGAGCGGCCACCCCGGCTTCGAATCCATTGCGAGCCACCAGGACCTCGTATCCGCCGCGAATTCGAAGTGCTTCCTGAAGACCCATGCTCGACCCTGGGTCGCTGTCGAGAACCAAAACCCGGAGCTTGCCGGCGGCCAGCGCCTCGGTCGGCATGTTGTTGGCTTTCATAAAGCGAATCAGTTCGTTCAACGGAATTCGACGGTCTTTGCTGCCTGGGATGCGATAGCCCTTGAGCTGGCCGGAGTCGAACCATTTGGATACCGTACGCGGCGCGACGTTGCAGATCTTCGCGACGTCGCCGGTCGTCAGCACGTTTCTGCCTTTTGCCATAGTTAGGGTTCCCGTATAAGCCTGTTGCTACCGTATTGTCTTTCGACCTGAAAGCAGCGGGCGTTTAGCTGCGGACGGAGAATTCTGTCGCATCGCGGCACCCCAGCAGGCTCGAAGAACGGGCTGTCCTATAACATGCGTCCGCATCGCTGGCAATCGTGTTCCCGACTTCCAGCAAACTGTTTCCCTGGCGGATCAGAGAGTTTACAATCGGAAGGTCAAGACCAATGTCACTCTCAGGACAGGAGATCGTTATGCAAATACCCTTGTCTCGGCCGGATATTACGGAGCGAGAGATCGAGGCGGTGGTTGACGTGTTGCGCACCCCAAACCTCTCCATGGGTCCGAAGGTGGGGCAGTTCGAGGCCGCGATGGCCGAGTACACCGGCAGACGCCGCGCCGTAGCGGTCAACAGCGGTACCAGCGGCCTGTTTCTGAGCCTGCTGGCCTTGGGTGTCGGGGAAGGCGACGAGGTCGTCACCACGCCGTTCACCTTCATTGCCTCGGCGACGACGATCATGATGACCGGCGCCAAACCGGTGTTTGCCGACATCGATCGGACGACTTTGAATCTCGATCCGACGAAAATAGAAGGGGCGATCACCTCGCGGACGAAAGCCATTTTGCCTGTGGAAATCTTCGGCAATCCCGCGGGATTCGACGCGATTTGCGAGGTCGCCCGCCGTCATGGTTTGACGGTGATCGAGGACAGTTGCGAGGCGCTGGGCTCCACCCTCAACGGCAGAAAGGCCGGGACGTTTGGTGACGCGAGCGTGTTCGCCTTCTATCCCAACAAGCAGATCACCACGGGCGAAGGTGGCATGATCGTCACGGACGACGACCGTCTGGCGGATCTGTGTGTGTCTTTGCGCAACCAGGGCCGCAATCCGACGGGAGGGTGGCTCTCTCATGAACGACTGGGGTACAATTTCCGACTCAGCGACATTCACTGCGCCCTTGGCGTTGCCCAACTCTCGCGAATCGACGAGATCAAGACTCGACGTCGCCAGGTGGCGAGTTGGTATCAGGAGATGTTGGCCGAGGACGATCGGTTGATCCTGCCCGAGGAGCCTCCCGTTTGTGAGATCAATTGGTTTGTTTATGTGGTCCGGTTGGCCGAGGGGTATCAGATCGAGCAGCGGGACCGAATCCTCAGAAAATTGGCCTTCCAGGGTGTCCAGGTGAACAACTACTTTCCTCCAGTGCATTTGCAACCGTTTGTCGCCGGGCGATACGGACACCACCGAGGCGATTTTCCGATCGCGGAATCCGTCGGCAGCCGCACCATCGCATTGCCGTTTTACAATCGCCTTACCCAGGGAGAAGTCGCCATCGTCTGCGGGATTCTTAGAGCCCTCCTCGACGCGGAATCCTGATTGCCCCGTCTGTCCATTCCTATTTTGGCATATCCTCTTTTTCTTCATATGGTTTGCGTAGGGAATCACGTAGAACGGCCGGAGGGCCGGTCGAGGGGTTTCCAAGGTGCAAATCCAGCCTTGGACGCTCCGACAAGATCCTGCGACGGGAAGGGGGGGCAATCGCCGCATGGGCTGGAGAACCAAATTTATTTTTCTGTTGATTGTCTACTGTGCCGGCTTTGTGACCGCCGTTTACTGCCTGGCCCCGACGCCCGAACAGGGTACCCGTGGGTCACTGGGATTGGCCGGGATGGCTGGGACAATCAAATCGGAGGAACTGGCCAAGTCGGTGAGCTCTGGCATCCACAAATGCGTGGATCTCGGCCAGGAAGCTGCGGCACAGTTGGCCAGGCGAATCCAGGCACAGATCGGGAAGGCACAGTCAGAATCCGCCAACAAGCCGGGTAGCTGACCTCGCCGAGGGTGCTAAGCGATCTGCAGACAGGGGACCAAGAGACAGGGGGAAATCCAATCAGGGGCTGCGGTCAATTCGCAGCCCTGGGACCCTTGCAGGATTTTCCTACGAACCTTCGCCGATCCTACCTCCCCCTCCTACGGGTTGATTTTTCCGCTATCGTTTGACCACTTCACAGATCTGGGACATAATACTAGCCGCACAACCCGACCGGGAGGTCACCGCGTTGCTTTGTTTTCCTACTTGCGAGGTGTGCAGATGACAGCCCAATACGGCTGTGATGAAAAGGACATCGGACACTACACGTGCTTTCGCACGGGTGAGAGGATCGTCGTCGACGGGCGACTTTCGGAATCCTGTTGGCAAAGGGCGCCCAAGTCGCCGCGGTTTGTCGACATGGTCAGCGGGGTCCCCGGATTCCTCGACACCCGAATGGCGGCCTTGTGGGACGAGGAGAATCTCTACGTGGGATTCTGGGTCGAAGAGCCCAACGTAGAGGCGAAATTCACCGAGCGGGATTCGCCTGTGTATTTTGAGAACGACATCGAGGTTTTCATCGCCGGTCCCGATTGTTACTACGAGTTCCAGATCAACGCGCGAGGTACGATCTACGAAGTGTTCTACATCTGGCAAGATGCCTACCGGCGGGCAGGTTTTGCCGGAAGACCCGAATTCGACCTCCAGACCCACATTGTCGACGTCCTTGGAGGATTCCAGGACGGGATGCGGTACAAAAAACACCCACGGGGCCGTCGCTGGGCCTTCATGGACTGGGATTTTCCGGGTTTACAGACTGCTGTGCAGGTCGAGGGAGCTCTCAACAACCCCGCGACCGTGGACCGGGGGTGGACAGTGGAACTGGCCTTCCCTTGGTCCGGCATGGAACCTCTGGCTCAAGGGCGGTCGCTGCCTCCTCGGGACGGCGATGTCTGGCGGATGGACTTTTCTCGATTCGAAGCCATCCAGGCCAACGGCCGGTTGATTGATCCTTCGGTCGGCTGGTCCTTCAACAAGCATGGTGTATACGACTCCCATATCCCCGAGTGTTTCACTTGGGTACGGTTTTCCAGAAGCACGATCTAGGGAGCGTGGACGGGAGTCGGGTCGGTTCGGAATTCCCCCAATTTTGTATTGAACCCCTCGGACGAATCGGGTATAAAGAAGCGGTTTCGTACCCGACCGAGGGGAAAGTCTGTGGCCATTCGGGCGGGAAAACGGGTTGGTGGCCGCTACGGAGCTGTCGGCAATGAAGCGCTATACCGGACAACAGGCGCTGTATGAGGCGATCAGTCGCTCTCGTGCGAAAGCAAAGCAGGGCAGTATTCTTGAAAGATTGCTGCCGGATCGCTCCAAATCGGAGAATCCGGCAGCCAAGTTGGGGCCGCCGACTGCAGCCCAAACGGGCTCTCCGGTCGATCCGCTTGCCCAGCGGACGAGTGCACCGGAGGCGGTGGAACCGTCGCAGTCCATGAAGGAGCCGGCACAGCAGGCCCAAACGCCTTGGAGTAAGGTTGTTTCGGAATCCGGGGCCACGCCGGTGGAGTCCGCAGAACCGGCTGCAAGGCCACGACTGATCGAAAGAATCGTGTCTTCGGTGCCGCCGACCGGGGTGCAAACGTGGCTGAAGCCTCGGCCGGTTCAGTTCAATGAAGGACGCATCGAGATTTCGGTACCGTATTACGTGGGTATTATCGTCGCTTTGGCGGTGCTTCTCGTGACGTTGGGTGCGTATCGGCTGGGACAAGCCCGTTCGGCCGGCGAGGTAAAAGGGGCTTTGCCAGTGCAGCCTGCAGGGGCGCGGTCCGGCGGATCGACGAACCCGCCGGTGGTGTCGGCGCAAGATTCCGCTGGGACGGACGCCGCGCGACCGCAGCCGAATCCGACGGCGCCAGCCGGGGGTCGTCAGGATGTTGCGGCGACTGGGGCCCAGGGCGATCATTGGATCGTTCTGGCCCAGTACCACAGTCGCCGAGATCTCGAGAAGGTACAGGAGTATTTTGCACAACAGGGCATCGAATTGGGCATCATGCCTTTGGACAGTGAGTCGCGCAAGGCGTTTGCCGAGGCAGGTTTCAACGCGAATGCGTTGCCGACCGGTGCGAATTTTTTGCTGGTGACGAAAAATCTGTATAGTAATCCGAAGGTGCCGGGTTCGGATGGTTATGCCATGAAACAGAAGATCACGGAAGTGGGCGCCAAGTACAGGGCCCCCTCGGGCTTTGAGCGGTTTGCGCCGAACTACTTCAGTGACGCTTATGGAATGAAAATCAGGTAACAGGAGAAACAAGAAATGTCGATAGATCCTTCTTTGAAATTGAAAAACGCGCTGGTTCGGCATCGCAATGTGCTGACTCGTGCCGAGCGCATCAATGTTCTCAAGGACGAAGAACGATGGAACGAGGGGGATCCGGTGACAGGTCTTCCGAAGGTCGGACACCGCAAGAGCAGTGCCGGCAAGAAGACCAAGGGCGGACCGGATGAGGCCGCAGCGGCTGCCGCTCCCGGTGCTGCCCCCGCTGCCGCTGCCCCGGCTGCGCCTACCAAGGGCGGACCCAAGGCCGGCAAATAATCGCCACCCGGTTTTTGACGCAGGGCTTCCTGCAAAGGAAGCCATACGCGTCCAAATCTGTAGAACAGACATGCCGAATGAGAGTTCGGCATGTTTTGTTTGGAGAGGTACGATGGTGGGGACCGGGAGTCATTGGGGTTTGTTGGCCCTCGTCGTGCGGGTCGTTTTCGGGGGATCGTTCGCCGCGCAAGCTCATGGAAACGGGACCCTCTGGCCGGCGGGCCCGTGGAAGCCGGCTACGCCGCAAGAGGTCGGAATGGAGCCGGCGTCGCTGGCCCGGGCCCGTGATTACGCTCTGACCGGCGAGGGTTCAGGCCTGGTCACTCGCTACGGCATGGTGGTCTTGCCGTGGGGTGATCAAAGCAGGATTTACGATCTGAAGTCTTCCACCAAGGCCATCGGCGTCACAGCGGTCGGTCTGGCTCTTCTCGACCGCAAGTTTCTCAGTCTGCACGATTTGGCGTCTCGATACCATCCCGAATTCGCCTCGCCGCCTCGAACAAACGAACCCAATAACTGGCGAGGGAAAATCACACTGTTTCATTTGGCGACCCAGACCGCCGGTTTCGACAAGCCCGGAGGTTACTCCGAACTGCTCTTCGATCCCGGAACAAAATGGTCCTACAGCGATTCAGGTCCGAACTGGCTGGCCAAGTGTGTTACGCTTGCGTATGGTCGGGATCTTCAGGATTTGATGTTCGAGCGGGTCTTCGAACCGATTGGAATCGGGCGAAAGGATCTTATCTGGCGGGAAAATTCCTACCGACCCCGAGAGATTGCCGGCTTGCCACGTCGTGAGTTCGGCTCCGGGATTTCCGCGAATGTCGACGCGATGGCTCGCATCGGCTATCTCTACCTTCGGAGGGGACGCTGGGGGGACCGGCAACTCTTGCCCCCGTGGTTTGTGGACGCCGCCAGGACAACTCCTTACGGCGTGCGGGGCCTGCCGGTGCTCAAATCCGAGGAATACGGCAATGCCTCCGATCACTACGGCCTGCTCTGGTGGAACAACAGCGATGGTGCGATGCGGAACGTCCCGCGGGACGCGTATTGGTCCTGGGGTCTGTACGACAGCTTGATTGTGGTGATTCCATCGCTGGATGTCGTCGTCGCAAGGGCAGGCAAGTCCTTCCCCCGGACATCGGGGACCGCACATTACGCACCGATAGAGCCGTTTATCGAGGCGATTGCGGCGTCGGTCGGCGAACAGGGTCGTCGGCCACATTCCCCCTGCCCGGCCAGCAATGTCATCCCGCGGATTGATTGGGCACCGGCGGACAGCGTCGTTCGTCGGGCGGAGGGTGGCGACAATTGGCCGATCACCTGGGCCGACGACGATAGTCTTTACACCGCCTACGGTGACGGCTGGGGCTTCGAACCGAAGGTGAACAAGAAGCTGAGCTTGGGGTTCGCGAGGATCAGCGGAGGACCGCAAGACTTTACAGGCGTCAATATCCGCAGCGCGACTGGAGAAAAATTCGGGGAGGGTAAGGCCGGACTCAAGGCCAGCGGCATGCTCTGTGTGGACGGTATTCTCTATCTGTTCGTTCGAAACGCCGGAAACTCGCAGATCGCTTGGTCCGAAGATCATGGCCGAACTTGGGTGTGGTGCGACTGGAAATTCGCGATGAGCTTCGGGGCTCCGACTTTCCTGAACTTTGCCAGGGACTATGCAGGCGCGCGGGATACTTACGTCTACATTTACTCGCACGACTCCGACAGCGCATATCAGCCGGCGGATCGGATGGTCATGGCCCGCGTTCCGAGAGATCGCATCCGCGATCGACAAGCCTACGAGTTCTTCAAGGACCTCGACGTGCGAGGCGAACCCCTTTGGACTTCCGACATCCGCGACCGCGGCGCAGTCTTTGTGAATCCTGGACGTTGTTACCGCTCCGGCGTCAGCTACAATTCCGGCCTGAAGCGTTATCTCTGGTGCCAGATTCTGCCGGAGAGTAAGGACGAGCGGGGCCCACGGTACCAAGGCGGGTTCGGCGTCTACGAAGCCCCCGAGCCCTGGGGCCCCTGGCGAACCGCGTTCTACACCGAGGCATGGGACATCGGTCCCGGCGAAACCGCCAGCTTTCCTACGAAGTGGATGAGCGAGGACGGCCGGACCTGCCACCTGGTCTTCTCCGGCGACGACTGCTTCTCCGTCCGCAAGGCGACGCTGCGTTAGCCTAGGGATTGGCCTGTTTCTGATAGACCCGAACGTAGTCGATTTCGAAGCGGGCGGGGAATTCGGTGGCTGATGGGTCGCCACCGTTGGTTCCGCCGATGGCGAGGTTCAGCAGGATGTAGTGCGGCTCGTGGAACGGGTTGGCCTTGTCGGGCGTCCTGTTGATCGTCTTGCTCAGCTCGATCGTGTTGAGCAGTTCGTCGTCCACGTAGAGCTTGATGTTGTCTTTGTCCCAGTCCATCCGCCAGATGTGGAACCGCGACGACCAGTCGGGGTCGAAGTCGGTGATCGGCTTCTTGAGGTCGTCCCAAATGGTGCTCCACCTGCGCTCGCCCGCCCAGCAGGCGTTGGCCAGGAGCATGCCGCGATAGTATTCCATGATGTCGATCTCGCCGCAGCCGGGCCAGCCACGGGCGGAGCCCAGCGTCCAGAAGGCCGGCCACAAGCCCGGGCGCGTGTCGATCCGCCCCCGCATCTCGAATCGGCCGAACGTCCAACTGTGCCTGCCGATCGTCTTGACGCAGCTCGACGTGTACTCGATGAACTGACGATTACGCCGCCAGCTATTGCTGTTCGGATCGTAGTTGGGATTGGGCTTCCGCTCCCGGCGGGCTTCGATGACGAGCAGGCCGTTCTTGCAGGCCGCATTGTCGGGCTGGTACCACTGGAGTTCCTCGTTCCGCTCGAAACCGTTCTCGTAGACCCAGTTATTCGGGTCGGGCCGGCCGTCCTTGTTGAACTCGTCGGCCCAGACCAGCGTGTAGCCGGCCATCTCCGCCTGGACTCTGCAGATTCCAAGGAGGATCAATCCCATCGTGACGACACCGCATTTTCCGACCATGTCACTCCTCGCAATAAACACCCACTTGATTGTCACGCCGCACATGGTAGCGTATTGACCGGCGTTTGTCAGCCGCCAAGGGGCATTTGCCGGTTGAAAGGCCGAAGACGTTCGATTCGAGCTGCTCTCGCACGAATTCGAGGAGGCCTGGGGCGGCGTCATGGGCGGCTGGCTGCCCCAGAGCGGTTACCAGTGCGACGACCGGCCGGGCTCTATGATGGCGTTCAGGACGGCTGGTTGGTCGGTTCCACCTGCGAATCGGCCTGACTCTGTTTGGGGGGGGCTTCCTGGATTTCCGTTGTGCCGGTCTGGGTCGCATCAGGCGTCGTCGTCGCAACGGCTTCCGTCGCACCGGTCGAGGCCTCTTCGGATGTGGGGGTACCGTAGGGGTCGTAATGCCCGGTGTTGTAGTCGGTCGTCGTGCTCGGTTGCTGGTAGCCGTGGTCGTCCACGCCGGCGGTGTCCTTTACCTCCGAGGCGACTACCTGGTTCACATCGCGTGCGACCTCGTTGGCGCTGTCCTGAAACTCCCGCATGCCCTTCTTGAACTCGTTGATGCTCTTGCCTAGCCCTCGTGCCACTTCAGGGAGGCGCCGCCCGAAAATCAGCAGGCCGAGAATCAGGATGACAAGCCACTCGCTGCCGCCCGGCATTGAGAGAAACGCCATATTTTTCGATAACTCGATCATAAAACTCTATCCCCAAACCACAATTCAATCGTCGCCGCGAGGAGCCGACGAGTTTTCGTGCTCCCTGACTGACGGAGAATCAACCTGTCGATATTATACCCGCACGAAGCTACGAGAGTAAAGACGGGCTCAGGGGATACAGCGTGGGGGTTGCGGGGTGTCGGGTTGGGGGGTACACTTCGCGGGTGGATTTGCGTTGGTGCGGGTGGACTTCGGGATGTTGCTGTTATGGAGTGGACAGGATGAGAGTCTTCGAGCGTTTCAGTGTCGGCGTGCTGCGTTCTATTGTGCTGGCGGGTCTGGTGCTGCTGGGTGGGTCGGTTTGTTTTGGGAATTTGCTGGGGGATTTGGCGAAGCCTCAGGACGGGCGGAGCATGCGGGCTACTTCGACCCGCAAGATCGGAGCGGATGGGAAGCCGGACCCCAATGGGGTGTCCGATCCGGATAGCAATTCGGACAATAGCAATGTCGCGCCGGGGCAGCGGAAGATCCTGCTGGATGTCAAGGGGCCCGGCGTTATTACGCATATCTGGATGACGTTCCTGGGACCCGAGCCGCACCCGTGGGCGAAAAAAGGGTCAGCCAATCACCAGGAGATGCTGCTGCGGATGTATTGGGACGGGGCCGAAAAACCTGCGGTCGAGGCGCCGGTGGGGGACTTCTTCGCCAATGCCTTCGGCAAGCGGAGCGAGGTGGTCAGTCTGCCGGTCGTCGTCGAGGACGCGGACTCGTACAACTGCTTCTGGCACATGCCGTTCCGCAAGTCGGCGAGGGTCGAGATCGTCAACCAGAGCGAAAAACAGATCAGCCTGCTCTACTATAACATCGACTGGATCAAGAAGGACAAGATCGCCAAGGATACGCCGTATTTCTATGCCCAGTATCGCCAGGAGTACCCGGTCGAGAAGGGCAAGGACTACGTCGTGCTCGACACGAAGGGCAAGGGGCATTACGTCGGTACGGTGCTCAGCGTCCGGACGCGAAGCCCCTCGTGGTTCGGCGAAGGCGACGAGAAGATCTATATCGACGGCGAGGAGCGGGCCTCGATCTGGGGTACCGGCACCGAGGACTATTTCCTCTCGGCCTGGGGCCTCAAGACGACCCGCACGCCGTTCTTCGGCGTCCCCTACTTCGACCAGTGGGGTATCGTCGGCGGGCACACCTCCGCCTATCGCTGGCACATCGCCGACCCGATTGTGTTCCAGAAGGGGATCAAGGTGACGTTCGAGCATTTCGGCTGGATCTCGCCCGACGAGAACCCGCAGTTCAAGACCCACAGTTGGAATGAACGGGAGGACGACTATTCGAGCGTCGCGTTCTGGTACCAGACGGGGACGCCCACGTTTACCGCCCGCGCCCCACACGCCCGCGAGCGGACACTACCCAGCCTGGACCAGACGATTCTCGCGAAGGACTTCGTAGGCCAGCAATATCACGGCTCCGGCGAGACGGTCGTTCAGAACCTGGACTTCTATCCCGACGGACACCTGTTCTACAGGCCTGAGCAGCCGGAGAACGCCTGGGTCGAAATCCCGTTCGAGGTCCAGAAGAAGGAACCCAAGCGGCTGTTGCTGGTCATGACCCGTGCGCCGGACTATGGGCGGTACCAAGCGTCACTCGACGGCGTCAAACTCGGTGATGTAATCGACCTGTATAATCCCGACGTTTCGACCTGGGAGTACCACCTGCTGGACTTCTGGCCCGAGCCGGGCAAGTATACGCTACGATTGGATTGCGTGGGTAAGTCGCCGGTCTCGAGTGGGCACTACCTGGGCCTCGAGTCGGTCCGTCTGCGAGAGCGTAGGCCCCGCGTGGTCGAGTACAACCACGTGCCGACGGAGGACTGGCGGACGAAGCCGACGTTGTACCAATGAACCGTTCGCGGGGAGCGGGCAAGCGGGAGTGTTAAGTTTGAAGGAAGAACGACCGACCGCGTGCCTTGTACTCTCTGATTTCAAATTTGAAACTTCACACTTCAAACAGGCGAAGACAACGTTTCACGGCGCGACTGCGAGCGAAGTCCGTCGCGTCTTCGGATTCGCTTGACAGATTCCCGCTTGGTTCCTAGGGTGGTAAACTGGTAAAGGAATGCAGGAGGATCCTGTGAACAACCGCATTACCTGTCCGAATTGCCAAACGCAGATCGAGATTACCGAGGTGATCTCCACTCAGCTCCGTGCGAGTATTCGCGACGAGCTGGAGACGGAGTTGGGCCTCGTCCGCCAGAAGCTCAAACAACAGCAGGAGGACTTGGCGAAGAAACAGCAGGAACTCCAGGAGAAGGTCCAGGCGGTCGAGGAGCAGGTGGAGGCCAAGTTGGCGGCGGAGCGTCCCGTGTTGGAGCAGGCAATCCGCCAACGGCTTCGTGAAGAACAGGATCTGGAACTCAAGGACAAGGCCGCCGTGATTGCGGAGTTGCAGGCGAAGGTCCAGGAGGCGACCGCGAAGGAACTGATCTTCCTCAAAGAGAAGCGAGAGCTCCAGGAGAAGGCCCGCAATGTAGATCTGGAAGTGGAACGCAGGCTTCAGGAACAGTTGCAGGCGGTTCGTGAGCAGGCGGCCAAGGACATGGAAGAGCAGCAGAAACTCAAGCTCATGGAGAGCGAGCAGAAGGTCCAGACGCTGCTCAAGCAGATCGAGGATCTCAAACGCAGGGCCGAGCAGGGCTCGCAACAGGCGCAGGGCGAGGTCCTGGAGATCGCGTTGGAGGAGTTGCTCAAGGGCCTCTTTCCGACCGACGCGATTGAGCCAGTACCGAAGGGTGTTCGTGGCGCCGATGTGGTTCAGCGGGTCTTCGACGACAGCGGCCTGGATTGCGGCCTGATCCTCTGGGAATCCAAGCGGACGAGGCACTGGTCCAAGGACTGGCTGCCCAAGCTGCGGGACGACCTGCGGATGGTCGGCGCGTCCCGCTCGGTGATCGTCAGCGAGCAGTTGCCCGAGCACATCCGCCACTTCGGCCAGGTCGACGGCGTATGGGTCGCGAGTTGGGCCTGCGTCCATCCGGTGGCGGTCATGCTCCGCGAGAGCCTGATCGGCGTCGCCAAGAGCCGCCGGGCCCTCGACGGCCAGCACGGCAAGATGGAACTGGTCTACAACTACCTGACCGGCCAGGAGTTTTGTAATCGCGTCTCCGGCATTGCAGAGGCGTTTGTGACGATGCGACAGGATCTGGAACGAGAAAAGCAGGTCTTCCAGACCCAGTGGAACAAACGAGCCAAGCAGCTCGAACGTGTGCTGCTGAACACCACCGGTCTCTATGGCGACCTTCAGGGCATCATCGGCAGCACGCTCCCGGAGATTCGAGGCATGGGTCTCTCGGCCCTTGACGAAAGTCCAGGCGGCGTCAAGGTCTTGCCTGAAGGCAACGACGTGAACCCCCAGAATCAATAATCCCGAACCGCAGGTGACATGAGAACTCAACGCAAGTCACGCAGCGACAAAGAGCAGCCGGCCCCGGCGGGCAAGCCGGCGCTGTGGAAGCGTCTCCTGGCGATGATTCTCAGTCCGGTCCTGTTTCTTCTTCTCGCGGAACTGGCGCTCTCGCTGACCGGGTACGGCTATCCCAAGGGCTTCTTCATTCCGTGGAAAGTTGGCGGCCGGAGGGTGTATCTAGTCAATCAGCACTATTGCGAGCACTTCGTTCCCAAGACTCTGTCCAGGGCGCCGGAGCCGTGCGTCCTGGAACCGAAGGAGCCGTCGAAGGTCCGGATCTTCGTGCTGGGCAGTTCGGCCGCGTATGGCGACCCGGAGCCGGCATACGGATTTTGCCGCCAGTTGGAGGTGCTGCTGAACGAGCACGCGGCCGGGACGTCGTTCGAGGTGATCAACGCCGCGGTGACCGCGATGAATTCGCACGTCGCCCGGCGGATCGCGCAGGACTGCGCTGCGCACGAGCCGGACCTGTTTGTCGTGTTCATGGGCAACAACGAGGTGATCGGCCCCTATGGCCCGCCCACATTGCCGGCGTCGCTGTATGCGAGCCGCGGGTTCATCAACGCCTGCATCACGGCCAAGAAGCAGATACGCGTCGGGCGGCTTCTGAAGGACGTCAGCCAATCGCTCGGCGTTCACGGGGCGGACCAGAGCAAGTGGCAGGGCATGGAGAGCTTTCTGACCAGTCGGATTGCGGCGGACGACCCGAGGCTCCAGGATTGCTACCGACACTTCCGCGACAACCTCGACGACATCATCGAGACCGCACAGAGTTGTCGGGCCGGCGTTCTCCTGTGCACGGTTCCGATCAACATCCAGTCCTGCGCCCCCTTCGGTTCGGAGCACAAGGCAGGCCTGACGGCGGAGAGTCTTGCTCAGTGGGATCAGGCATTTCAGGAGGGCAGAGGCCTGGAACAGAAGGGAGACTACGCCGCAGCGTTGGCGGCCTACGAGAAGGCTCGTCAGATCGATGATGCGTACGCGGACCTCAGTTTCTGTATGGGACGATGCCTGGCGGCTCTGGGCAGGACGGACGAGGCCCGCCGTGCCTTCGTCGAAGCCCGCGATCGGGACGTGCTGCGATTTCGCGCCGACAGCTCGATCCTGCGCGTGATTCGCGACACCGCCTATGCGTGGTCGGCCAAAGGCGTTCGATTCCTGGATTTGGATGCGACCTGCCCTGCGAGCGTGTTCGTCGATCACGTACATCTCGATTTTCGCGGCAACTTCCTGGCGGCTGTGGCTGCGATGGCGCAGATCCGAGCCATGATGCCCAGGGCCGGACTGACCGAGCCCACGAGGTCCGAAGACCAACTGCTTGACCTGTGCCGCACGCGGTTGCTGTATGACGCCCGCGAACAGTATCGGCTGGCCATGGAGATGTACCGTCGCAAAACGATTGCGCCGTTTGCCGAGCAACTCGACCATGACGCCGAGCTGGCGGATTTGCGGGAAGAATTGGTTCGTTTACGCCGGGTCATGGGGCCGCATGATCTCGCGGCCATTGAGGACGCCATCCGGCATCGGCCTCTCGACACGTACCTGATCCTCCGCCGAGGCCAGGCGCTGATGGAGACCGGCCGGCCTCGCGATGCTGTGGACGTGTATCGTAATGCGATCGACGCCAAGCCCTACGACATGCGAATTCGATGTGCGTTGGCTCAGACGCTGACGCAGGGTGGTGCCAGAGGCGAGGCGGTTAAGGTACTCACATCGAAGCAGACGCCGGACCGAATGTCCTACAAGGACGCTTTGCTGTTTCTGGGGGCTCGTTGCGCCGAGAGTGGGAATCTGCCGGAGGCCACAGCCATCTATGAGGAACTCGGTCGGATCGATCCGAAAAACCTGGATGTCTTGGTGAATCAGGCGGCCGCCGCGTCGCAGCGGGAGGACCTGCCTGCAATGAAACGCCACCTGGACAAGGCCCTGTCGCTGGCGCCCGACTCGGTCTTGGCGGTGACGAACATGGGGAACTACTACGCCAAGCAGAAAATGCCAGTCGAGGCGAGGAAGTGGTTTACGAGGGCAGCAGAACTCGACCCCTACAGCCCCTTCGCTCACGTCGGCATCGGCATCCAGTCGGTCCGGCTCAAGGAATGGGACAAGGCCGTCGAGCACCTGACACGGGCGGTGGCCCTCAAGCCCGATCTCGTCGAGGCGCATCTGCTCCTGGGAGCGATCCACGACCAGGCCGGCCGGAAGGACGAAGCGAAGAAATACCAAGATCTAGCCGCCCTGTTTCGCTCCTCAGCATTATCCTCGTCAAGGCAATGAGGACGTTCTACCCCAGCCACAGAGCCCCCCGGTGTCTCTGTGGACACCTTCCGCTTTTCCGGTCCGCGCCAGAATCATTGATCTAACGGCCGGATCCAGATGTTTCGGAAGCGGACCGGGTTATTGTGGCTGGACAGGGCCAGGGGACGCTTGGGCTCGATGGGCTTGTCGTACTTGGCCACGATGCGATGGCCGGTCGGACCGTAGATTTCCTGGTTGTGGTGGACGAGCAGGCCGTTGTGGAGCATCGTGATGCGAGCGGGGCGTTCGAGCTTGCCGTCCTTGAAGACCGGTGCGAAGAAGATGATGTCGTAGCTTTGCCACTGGCCCGGCGGCCGACAAGCATTGACCTTCGGCGGCGTCTGGGCGTAGACACTGGCCGCCTGGCCGTCCGGGTACAGGTGTGTCTGGTACGAGTCGTAGATCTGGATCTCGAACAGGCCCATGAGCAGTACGCCGTTGTTGCCGCGGTCGGACCAGTCGCCGATGGGCGGGTTCGGGGCCTGCCATTCCAGGTGGAGCTGGCAATCGCCGAACGATTCTTTCGTCCGAAGGGCGCCGGTGACCGCAACGATCTCGCCGTTGTCGATTTTCCAGTCGGAGGCCTCCCATTGGGCCAGGTCGGTTCCGTCGAACAGGACCACCGCATCGGAGGGGGCCCGGCCTTCCGATCCCGGCGTCACCACCGGCGGCGCGGGACGGTCCGGGTCGTGCACGTGGTATCCGCACCAGGGCAGCACCGGCGTGTCCTTGTATCCGAAGGTCCCCGAGCCGTCTTTGGCCTTGACCAGTTCCGCGGCGATCACCGTAGCCGAGTAGGCCAACATCAGGATAAACAGGATCAACACGCCTGCGACGACGAGTGAACGACGGTTCATAGGGACTCCTTTCAAGTATCCGTATGACCACTATATCACATCAGGAAGGGACCGGCAACCTTTTGCCTGTCCGGTCGTAGTGTGAGAAGACCTTGATGTCCGGCGGGAAACGATGTACGACCGAGTTCGGATGCAGAGGGTTGAAGGACGTGTGAAAGGGTGGAGCGTGGTCTTCGGGGCGGTTCTGTGTCTGTCCATCTGCCGGGGCGACTAGTCCTCGGATAAAAGACCGTCCGTCAAGGTGACGCGGATCCCCCAAGCAGGCGGCGTCCGGCTCGTCGTGGAGAACCACAAGGCCTACGACGTGACGGCGAGCCTGACGATTGCCTTTTGAAGTCTGTCCTGCACCGGTTACCTGCGGCCGGCCCAGGATCGCGTTTATCGCTTTGTGGAGTTCCGGCGGAGAGAAGAGGACGTTATCTTCATCGACGTGGGCCATCGACTTTCACAATCGGCTACGAGAGAAAGGACCTTTTGTGTGTATTGCGTTGCCTGGAGGGGGACCGCGGTAGGGTGCGCCGCGCACACTATCTCCATTTGATTATGCCCGCCAGGGACGTGCACGCTTGAGATCTTTCAGCAGGTTGTTGGCGAGGATTGCGTTCTCGCGGACTTGGAAGTCGAGCATGCCGACGCAGGCGAAGTCCGCGCCGCTTTCGAACGCATATTTGAAGCCTTCCCTCGGATGGATCGCGCCGGCCGCGAGGACCTTGTAGGCGATCCAGGGTTTCGCGCAAGCGGCCATGAACTCGATCGTCCGCTGGGTATCCATGCACCACATGTTGTCGTGCTGGGGCAGATCGAACGGGCCGCCTTTCTCTTCGGGCGTTGCGGACCAGTATTTGTCGCTGTGCAGCGTCTTCATGTAGAAATCGACGGGGATGCCCGCCTTTTCGCAGGCGATGGGCACCTCGATCGAGTGACATGCGACCCCGGCGACCAAGCCGTTCTGTTTGGTGTGTTCCACCGCCTTGGCGATCAGGTCCAATCGGTTGTGCTGAGTCAGACGGTCGCCCATTTCGCCCTGGATGAAGGCGCCGTGGGCCCCGGCGTCGATGGCCATCTGGAGCTTGGCCCGCGGGTTGTCGGACCGGACGAAGTACTGCGCCAGCCACTGGATCTGGCCGCCGCGTTCGTCCCAGTACTTCCGGATGAGCCGGGCGGTGGGGTCTTGGCCGTTGGCATAGGGGTCGTCGATCGTCGAGATCATCGTGTTGATGCCGCACTCCTCGCACAGTTCCCACGTCTGCATGATCTTCTCGTCGGTGAAGTAGTGTTTCAGGAGCGACGAGACGTAGATCATGTCGCGGGCGTGAGCATAGCCGTTGATGAGGTTGCCGCCGCAGATGAGCCGGCTGATCTTGAGCTTGCCGATCCGGCCGACAGGCAGGGCGATCGGACTTGCCATAGGCTGGGTCTCTTTGGCCTTTTCCTGAGCCAAAAGGGCTTTTTCTTCCAAACTCAATCCGAGGACCCCTGTGGTGAATACACACGTCTTGAGAAAACCCCGTCGGTTCAAGTTTTCCGATCCCATATTCACCCCCAGACCATCAGACAAAGAAGGTGTGCGAGATTTTGACATTTTATACGAACGATGGTTCGGAAGCCAGACTGATTTACCCATTCGTGCCTGTAAAGCGAGCGAACGGGAAGGATCTTTGATTTTCCCTTTACCACAATTCTGTCCATTTGAGTTTGATTCCGCCAGCGCTGAGCCCGGCGGGGGAGTTGGGCTTCGCGGCGGGCGGGTGCCTAGGTCCGGCCACGGGCTTTGACGCTGGGCCGGACTTGCCGCCGGGAGCCGCCTTCTTGGCCGTCGAACCTTGTCGCGATCCGACGGACGGCTGGGCCGGCGCAACGGGTTTCTCCGGATCTTTCATCGACAGGCTGATCCGCTTTTTCGCCAGATCCACTGCCATGACTGTCACCATCACTTTTTGGTGGACCTTGACGATCTCCGCAGGATCCTTGACGAAATGGTCGGAGAGTTGGCTGATGTGAACCAGGCCGTCCTGGTGAACGCCGATGTCGACGAACGCGCCGAAGGCTGTGACATTGGTCACGATTCCGGGCAGACGCATGCCCGGCTGGAGGTCTTTCATCTCCTTGACGTCCTCGGCGAAACTGAAGACCTCGAACTGTTTTCGCGGGTCTCGGCCGGGCTTGGCCAGTTCCTGCATGATATCGGTCAACGTGGGCAGGCCGATCGTGTCGGTGACGTAGTTCTCCAGGTGGATCTTCCTGCGAAGAGACTCATCCCGCATCAGGTCTGCGACCGAACAGCCTGCATTGGCCGCCATTGCGTCGACGATGTGGTAACTCTCAGGATGTACTGCGCTGGCGTCTAACGGGTTGGCGGCGTCTTGGATTCGCAGGAAGCCTGCGGCCTGTTCGAAGGCCTTGGTTCCCAGGCGGGGGACTTGCTTGAATTCCTCGCGGGATCGGAATGGGCCGTGTTCGTTGCGGTAGGTAATGATGTTCTGCGCCAGTTGTGGTCCGAGACCGGACACATATTGAAGCAGTTGCTTGCTGGCGGTGTTCACCTCAACACCGACACTGTTGACGCAACTGACGACGACGTCGTCGAGGCTTTGTCTGAGCATGGCCTGATCGACGTCATGCTGGTACTGGCCGACCCCGATGGACTTGGGATCGATTTTGACCAATTCGGCCAACGGATCCATGAGCCTTCGCCCGATGGAAACCGCGCCGCGGACAGTGACGTCGTAGTTGGGAAACTCCTCACGAGCCACTTCGGAAGCCGAATAAACGGAAGCCCCACTTTCGTTGACCACAATCACCGGGATGTTACCGGGAAGGTCGAGACTTCGGATGAATGCTTCCGTCTCCCGGCTGGCAGTGCCGTTGCCGATGGCAACCGCTTCGATCTCGAACCGCTGGCACAAGGCCATGATCTTGACCGCGTCCGGCGAAGACGGCCCGTCGACGTGGTGCAGGTAGACCACGTCGTGGTACTTTAGTTGCCCCTGTTTGTCCAAGCAGACGACTTTGCAGCCGGTACGAAAACCCGGATCCAAAGCCAGGATATTCTTGCGGCCCAAAGGGGGGGCCAAAAGCAATTCCCGCAAGTTGTCGGCGAAAACTCGGATGGCTTCTTTGTCCGCACGCTCTTTGGTTTCCATCAGGATCTCGGTCTCCATGGAAGGGGCCAGGAGACGCTTGTATCCGTCAAGAGCCGCCTCCTGTACCAGGGTCGCGCAGGGAGATGGGCCCTTGATAAACAGAGCTTCGAGAATTCGCCTCGCTTCATCTTCGGGGGCGACTACCTGCAATCGCAGAATTTCCTCGCGCGCGCCTCTTCGCATGGCCAGAATCCGGTGCGAGGGGGCCTTGGCGACAGGCTCCTCCCACTCAAAATAGTCCTCGAACTTGGAGCCTTCGACTTCTTTGCCCGGGACGACTTTGGTGCGAAACAGGCCCTGCGTCTGGAACAACTCGCGGATGCGGGTGCGGGCCGTTTGGTCCTCGTTGATCCACTCGGCGATGATGTCTTTGGCGCCGGCGATCGCCGCTTCGACCGATTCTACCCCTTTTTCCGCGTTGACGAACGCAGCGGCTTGGGCCGACGGGTCCATGGCGGGGTCCTGGGCAAAGATGAGCCGGGCCAAAGGCTCCAGGCCTTTTTCCTTGGCGACAGTCGCCCTGGTGCGGCGTTTGGGTCGGTAGGGCAGGTAGATATCCTCCAGTTCAGTCTGGGTTTGAGCCTGTAGGATCTTGTCTTTAAGTTCGTCGGTGAGTATCCTTCGCTCCTGAAGGGAAGCGAGAATGGTTTCCCGGCGGGCGTCGAGCTCGGCAAGCTGCGACAGGCGGGTCCGGATGGCCATGATGGCGATCTCGTCCAAGCTGCCGGTGACTTCCTTGCGGTATCGTGCGATGAAGGGGACTGTCGCACCGCCTTCAAGTAATTCTGCGGTCGCCAATACCTGGCGGGGAGTCAAGGACAATTCCGAGGCAATCTGCACTACATGATTCTGATTCAACGGTCAATCCTTTGCTTTGTGCCTTCAAATATCCGCACCACGTTGTTGCGTGCGGACGAATATAGCCTTCCAAATTGCGGTTTTCAAGCGGGACAAAACACAATCGACGGACTGAATACGGCGGGTTCCTGCGGGGGGAAACACAAGTTTTTCTATTATCGAAGGCCGATCCGCGGCAGGTAAAACAGTCCCGGTGCGATGCTCATGTTGTCTTCGTAGGGCAGGACCGGGTCTCGTACCCGGATGACTCGCATGGGTACGGTGTCGACCAGCGAGAAGGATTCGACGTGGCCGTCCGTGAAACCGGCGTTGGGTTTGATCTCCAACCCAGCCAGTTCTTCACAGGTCGCCTCTCCGGGACGGGACCAGTACGAGGAAGAAACGTCACTGCCTTCGGTGACGGTCGCGTTGCGGAATTGCTCACAACTGCCAAAGGAATTGGGGCTTCGGAAGTGATCGTACCCCACATAGTCCGTGATGAGGACACGACCTTCAGAGGGTCCCCGCCCCGGTCCGCTGGGACCGCGAAACACGCCCTTTTCTTCGTTCAGGTAGCCGGTGTAGTTCCAGTAGAGACAGTAGGTGCCCACCATCGGGCTGGGCATCGCGCCGATATCGGGATTGTTCCAGGCGTCGCCGGCGTCCCATGCTTCCTGAAGATACTTGTACTTCCAGGGGGCACAGGGGCACACCATGCTCGAAGCGTCCCCGATATAGTCGTGCAGATAAGCGCTCACCGACCGGCGGAGGTTTTTGCTTCGTCGGGAGTAAGCGGTCAGATACGTGGGTTCCTGCCAGTTCCAATTGTCCCCCATCCCGATGGTCGCGATGGAGGGGGGATACCGCCCATGATTGTCATCGGCAAAACAATTGACGGCTGTAACGATTTCCCTCATGTTGCCCAGACTGACCAATCGTCTGGCTTGTTTGCGCACCTTCCCCAAGGCCGGAATCAGGGTCGCCATCAGGATGGATATGACGCTCAAGACTACCAACAGCTCAATCAGAGTAAATCCAATCCCGGACTCTCCCCTGCACACACACCTCCGACCGTGCGTATCGAACAGTTTCATCTGCACGCACGTCGTCATCCTGGTATCCACACCACAACACGCCGCATCCCATCTTTTGTATCATAATGGCCGCGAACTGTCTCGTCAATCGTAAAGGGTTGATTCCTTCTGGGAAATCATGTCTTTCAGGACAAAAAAAGCTCGCAGTCATTCGCGGCACAGGGGGGACCAGGCTTGTTCCCGGAGTTTTCCTTGTTTGATTCCGTGTTCCGATAGGTCCTGGAGCGGGGGGCATGCCCCAAAAGCAAGCGGGACCGCTCCCTTCGCGAAGCGATCCCGCTGCTGTGTGGTGGGACCAAGTCCGGTCCGCCGCTCCGGACTCATCCCTTTTCTAAGGAGGAGTTGTCTGTAATCTGCAGAGCCACGTTTCTGCCAGGATGGCCAAATCCTTGAAGTCCACGACACCGTCCTGGTCCAGATCGCCGGCCAAGGGCCAGCGACTCAGGCTCGCTTGAGGCGTTCCGCCGAACGCTCCCATATCGATACGGGCCCCGTTGGGCATACGTTCAGCCGAAACGTCGTCCTCGGGGTTCCCTGCGTCAATGCACGGACTGGTCTGGTTGTCGAACGCCCACAGCCCGTACGCCGCAACATACCGTCCTTTCTCCGACATCAGGTGATAATCTCCGGCTGCCGTGTCGGCAAACAGCGGGTTCTCGCGAATGTTCCCCCGGCCCTCAAGCCCCTGTTGGATGCAACTGAATTGCGCCGTGCACCCAAAGAGATCGCCGTTGCGATTGTCCCAGAGGATACAGTTGGTGATGACGGGTCTGGCCCCGGCATACGCCGCGATCCCGAAATCGTTGCCCGCGATGGTCACGTTTCGAATCGTCGGAGAACTGCCGGCAATGAAGATCCCCACATCGCTGTGGAGGATGACAAAGTTCTTTAAGACGCTATCCGGCCCCTCGGCCGAATAGAACGACACCGCGTATTCGTCGGGCGATTCGATCGTCGGCGCTCCGTTGAGGCCCGCTACGGTGATGCCTTTGCCGCGAAAATCGATGCTCTCTCGATAGACGCCCGGCGCCACCCACACCGTATATCCTTCGCGTGCGACGTTGATTCCTTTCTGGATCGTGGCGAATGCCTCGCGGGGGCTCCATCCCCCATTGAGGTCATTTCCCGTGGCTGCGTCCACGTAGTAGCAAAAAGGTCCGTTGAATTCGTAGGCACCCAAGTCTACCCGTTCATTGGCGATCCGGGATTTTCCATCGAGGTCTGTTTCCATGGAGGGGGGGATCGCGCGGTTGTTCCCGATATCCAGGCAAGGCGAGCCCATGGAAAGTCTCAGATCATCGTCGAGCGTGCCGACAAGGCCGTCCGGCCCCGCCGGGTCGAGGAACCGGGGATCGCTGTGGATATTTCCTTCACCGGCCCAGGCGTCCTGGACATTGCTATAGGTGATCTCGGCCGAGGCGTTCTCCAGATACACTTCCTGGGGGAGGTTAGCCCACAGAATGCAATTTACCGCTCGTGTGTTGCTCTGGCGGCCGTAGATTGCGCCACCATTCTGGCTGGCGGTGTTTGCGGTCAGAGTGCAGTTGATGAAGGTCGCCGAGGCGTGCTGTTCCGCGAAGACCACCGCACCATGGCTTGCACCGTTCGCCAGGAACAGGCAGTTGGCGAACACCGGCTGGCCTCCCACGCATAGGGCACCCCCTTCGTGGGCTGCGATGTTGCCGATAAATCGGCACTCCAGCACCGCCGATGTGCATTTGCTTCCGGTGAGGATCGCGCCACCCCGGCCGTAACTGGCCTGGTTGGCCAGGAAGGTGCAGCGAGTCAGGGTGGGGCTGCTGAAGTCGTTGTTGTAGACCGCGCCGCCGTAGTCGGCCAAGTTTGACTCAAACAGGCAATCGATCAGGATTGGGTCGCTGCGTTCGGAGTTGAAGAGCGCTCCGCCGCGGGAACGCACGGCCAGATTCGCTTGGAATCGGCAGCCGGTCAACGTGGGACTGCTGTTATAGTTGGCGATGGCGCCGCCCCAGTACTGGCCGTCGACGCCTGAGACGACGTTGCCGGTGAAGGTGCAATTGGTCAAAACAGGATTGGCCAGGATGTTACGCATCGCGCCGCCGATACAAGTTCCGGCGGACGCAAATGCGAAATTCTCTCTGAAATCACACTCCACGAAAGTCGGGGAGGCGTTCATACAAAGGACGCCGGCCCCCCCAGCGGCGCCTCCCTCGCCTGCGCAAGTTGTATTCAATCGAAACGTGCAACGGACGAATCGCGGACTTCCGCTGGAGAGAAAAGCGCCTGCGCCGTCCATGTCGATCAGCGCCGAGGCGGTATCCCCCCGATTGTGGCCGGGGTACTGAGTACCGGCATGTCCGCCGGTAATGGTGAAGCCGTCCACGACGGGGGCCCCTCCAGCCGGTCCGGTCATAATCACTGTCAGGCTGTTGTCTGTTCGGCTTTTGTCCAGGACAAAGGCGGCGATGCTGTGTGAATCATAGTCTTTCAACCCAATGTCGTTACCAGCTAGGTCGCCGCTGAGAATGGTTTGGAACGCCGCGATGTCCCGGTGATCGGGGTTGGCTGCGCCGTAACCGGCATATCCACCCTTGAGGGTACCACCCGACGGAAGAACAAAGCTGTCGGTGCGTTTGCCCGAGGCGACGACACGGTTGCCGTCCCTTCGGATCTCGTATCGGCGGTCGGGCTTGTAGATCCCTTGGGCGACACGGACTTCGACGCCGGGGCCTGCGACCTTCAACGCATCCTGGAGGCAGACGTACGCATTGCTCCAGCTTGAGCCGCTGTTGTTACCGGGCGCCCGGGCATCGCAGTATACGACCTGGGAGGCCGCCAGACCGACAACGCCGCCCGCCAGAACGATCACCGCTCCGGTCATCACTGCGTATATAAAGATTGGCGTCTGCATGGTCTTGGGCGTCGCTCGGCAATGAAGGTTTCAGGGATTCGTGCGATCGTACATCTCTAGAACGTCCAGCAACCACAACAATCCCTGCGGACTGGATCTTACGGTTCCACCGGCAGGGGCGCGGGGTTCTGTGAATCGAATATCGGAGGAATCTTCCAGGTAGGTGAACGCCAGATCGCCCGAAATCGCGGGACGACCTGCCGTTTGGCTCGATCCTACCTCCACGCGATAGATCAAGTCCTTGTCCATATCGATCGTGTAGGTCAAGACCGCCGCCGGGGCCTGCACACGGACCCGTGCTTGGTCGGCGCGAGAATCATACTGGGTTTGGAAAGGAAGCTGTTGTTCTGCCGCGTCCCGACGGACCGTATCGATGGTGTGGAGTCCCAGCCAGGGACGCCCCAGTCCCTTGAAGAAACTACCGGCCGGGTAGCGAGCGACAATCCGATGGTCTTGGTCGTAGACGGCCGCTCCGTCTTTCGTATCGATGAGGCGGAACTTGTTTCCGACACGCAGTTCGAGCCAAGGCCGGTGCAGTCGGGCGGCCGCATAGACCAAGGGCAGACGACCTGCTCCTGAAAACAACACGCCGTTGATTTGGCCGTCGATGAAGAAGTACGCACGGCCGAGGCGGTGCATCTCGTCGCGTTCATCGACTCGTCGCGCGCTCTGCGGCCAGCTGAACTGGAAATACTCCTCTTCCAGCACGTTGGTGTGACGGTCGAGCTGCTGCACCCTGCGTTCCTGACCATCTTGACGTCGGGACAGGATGAGCATGCCTCTCTGGTCGGAGGGCCGTCCGGCGGTGTACCCCGCGGCATGTTCCGCAGTAACTGGTGTGCCTTCCATCTGCGAAAGGAAGCTGCTCAGGCCAGATGGATCTGTCGGGAGCCGCCGGACTCGAAGGCCCTCTTCCCACATGTGGTGATTCTTCACGTAGACGGTGTTCGAGCCATAGTCGAAGTAATAGTTCGCGTATTGGTTTTCCAGCACCAGGGAAATCGCTGTCTTGCCGGTCGAGTCGAAATTCACCAGCTTCATCATCACCGGCTGGCGGGGTCCCTCCGGGAAGTAATACCAGCGATCGGAGACAAGAGAATCCGCCTCCGATCGGGCAAGGGTCGATTGGGGATCGGGGATGCCCGACGGGAGGTTTACGCGGCGACTCGAACCTCCGATCATCGATCCCCAATCCCCGATCGACCCGACCCCTACCAGGGCTATCGCCGCCAGGGTGACCATGCCGGTCTTGCTGGTTGCTGTCGCCAACAGGGCGGCGGTTGGACCAACCGACAGGGTCGATGCCGTGACGGAAATCTCCGCGGCGGTCGCCTTGCTCGCGGCGGTCATCTTGCCGAAGAGGACCAGAGCCAGCAGCAAGGCGCCTTTACCGAGCCCATGACGGGATAGCCGGCTGGTAAGGGCCTTCTTGGCACGATAGAACAGGGCTCGGGCCCCGATCTCTGAACAATCCATCAGTTTGGCGATGTCCGCGTAGGACATGTGGTCGTAGCATCGCATGGTCAGGATGGCCCGCTGGCGGGGTTCCAGGGCCTCAATGCAATGCAGGACGATTTGTTTCAATTCCTCGGTGACCACGTCCGCCAGGACGTGGTCGCTGCCACTGTGCCCGAAACCGTCCATGTCCGGGCTCTTAGCCATCAAGCGGTCGTCATCAATTTCGGAGAGGCTGCGCGTCTTGCGACGCCACTGTTTTCCGAAGTGGTTCCTCACCTTGTTGAAGGCGATGCCATGGAGCCATCCCCAGAATCGGTCGCTCTGTCGGAGTTTTCCAAACAACCGCAGCATCTCTAAAATCGTCTCCTGCACAATATCCTGCGTCAGGTCTTCCTGAAGCGTCAGGCGAAACACGTACTCGTGGAGGCGAACCCTCGCTGCCTCAGCTAGACGGGTCAGACTATCCCTGTCGCCGAGCTGTGCCTTCCTGACCAACTCGAGGGTGTCGCATTCACACGAGCTCATTCGTTACCTATAAAGTTTGATGATTTCGATCCACGTGACGCGGGATTTTCCGTTTTCTCAAGATTTTTTTTGATGCAATCTACCACCGTTCCAGAAGAGTTGATGCACACCAACCCCCATTCCCCTGCAACCGGCATTAGGTTGATCCCTGAGGACTCAATAGGTCCTATAAATTTGTTCGATCATTAGCCGGAAGACCGAATGCGATCAATTACTGGCCTTGCCTGGCGTCGCGGGAGCGGCGAACCAATTCCCTCTCGCATTGCCATCGGCGGTGGGGTCGGCTCGGTTCAACGAGAACCCCGCGCCGTTGGTCTGAATGAACCAGTCGTTGCGATATCGGAAAGCCTCTATCACACCGCCTGCGGCGTCGAGAAGCTCGATCTTTTCACCGCCGTTGTTCAGATTTCCTGAATACCGGCCTACGATGGGTAGGCCATCGCCAAATTGGGCTTGGAACGCCGGGATATCGCGTACGATCAGGCAGAAGCCACCGGCCGGCAGTTCAAAATGGGAGAACGTGTATTCGATCCCCTTACTGAACCGCACGAGATTCAGATTGATCGTCTCAGAACCGATGTTGGTCAATTCGATGAACTCGGCGTTCGGGTCATCCGCAGGTTCGTAGAGGATCTCGTTGATCCGCAGGTTTTCGGTCACCGGACCCACTGCAAAGACCGCTTCGTTCACCGCGCTCCAGACGCCGCCGCTGAGAGAACGCGTCTTGACCCTCGCGCTGGCCGTCAGGCGGATCGGCTGCGCGTAAACTTGCGCTTTGGAGGTGTTGACCGCGCCGCCGACCAGGCGGGGGTCGGACCCATCCAGCGTGTAGTAAACCGTGCCGGTCCCACCCGAAAACAACAATGAAAAGTCCTGCGGGACGTAACCGCCTTGCTGGCTGAAATCCGGCGGATCGATGTTGGGATACCAGCCGACGGTCTTGAACTGGCCCAGGACTGTCTGGGTCCGCGTGGGCAGATAGTTCACAACGATACGGTTGATCTCGTTGTCCCAGTCCTGCTTGGTGTACGGCGTGGAACGCTTGGCGTCGCCCCAGCGGGCGGATTCCGCGATAATTGCGATTTCGATCTGCTTGGCCCGGTTCTCAATCCGGGCGATCGACGACTCTGGAGTCAGGAGACCCCCATGGAAGAAATGGCGATACACATGGTCCGCGAAAAGCATGCGGTACTCGGCGTTGTTGCGGGCCAGTTGCTCGTGCAGCCAGTGCGGGTTGAAATAGGGCCACTGGGCTCCTGCGGTGGTGAACGGCGTCACGAGGTTCGTCTCACTTTGACTGACGCCGAGTGTGTGCTCGTTGTCATGTTGGAACCACTTCCAGCCGTCGGGGTTGACGCGGTTGTAGATGCAGTAGGTGTTGTTGGGCCGATTGACAAACCGAGAGCCGGGGCCATCCCGGTCGCCCGTGTAATAATCGATGAGCATGAAATCGATCAAGTTGTCGACGTCCAGCAGCCGTTCGTACTCGGGATTGCGAGATCCATCCAGATTGAGTCCCTGGATCTGAAAGTACCGTTGGTTGTCGGCCAGGCCGGTTATCGCTGCGTTGTAGAGCCGGCGATAGGCGTCCATGTTGCCGTCGGTGGGGACCATGGAATATGAGCCGCTTTCGGACTTAACCACGTCGAAATCTTCCTTTTGGCCGCCGAGATAGGAGGCTGCGTAAGAGGCTTCCGAACGTTCCTGTGTCTGATACAGGCCCCAGTAATGGCCGTTGATGTACAGGTGGTAGTACCGGCTTCGCGTGTAGGGGTGCCCCATTTCGCCCTGAAGGTCGCGTGAGAAGACCTCGCGGACCATAGTGTTCTGCCGGTCGCCCTGGAAGGCCCAGGAGTAATTTTGGCTGGTCCGTAAATCGATGTTCTCGAATTCGTCGGTGCCCTCATCGTCGAAAAGCGGGTACCGGAGCCTGGATTGGCCGTATTCGGGTCGGAAAAACAGACGCAACGCATGTTTGGGGTTCTGCGTGCTTCGGCTGAATCCGCCGCGAATTCGCAGGCCAGCGTCGATCTGAAACCCTTCGCTGCCATCGGGATGGATCAACTCAACGGAGACGGGTCTCTCCGCACTATCGCCCTGGGCACTGGGATGCACATAGATACCGTTGGTGGCGCCGAAGAGATTGTCGAGCGGCGTCACCAGTGAGATCGTGGGAATCGCCAGCAGGGCGTCGTCGATCAGGTCCCTGTACCTAGGGTTGTCGATCACGTCCGGGTCCATGCCAAAATCGAGAACTTGGCCGTTCACGTTGCCGGTCGGCCAGCCTGGCCCCGGGTGGGATTGTCTGATCACGTCCCGGAGAAAGAGGTAGGTTCGAGTCGCGACAGGAGAGTTCTTCCAGTCGGATTTGATAGCTTTGGCTCGAACACATGTGGTCTGCGCGATCCGCAACGGTTCCTGATAGATCTTGCCGGTAGGCATCCGTCCGCCCAACACATACGGCTCGCTGCCATCGATCGTGTAGTAGATCGTCGCTCCCTCTGTTGTCGTGCTGAGGGTCACGACAATCTCGCCTTCATAGAAACCGGCTTCGGGCGTGATGTCGGGCTTCGCGACGATTCCTGCATAGACCGCAACGTTCTTCTGGCCGGGCGTCGGCTGTCCGAAAAGCATCCACTGATCGCCGCCGTCGGGGAATCGGCCCAGGGACACGTCCGGCGTCTGGGCGTCGAAACCGACATAGTCGATCAAGGTGATGCCGTCCTTGTCGTAGAGGACGACTTCTTCGCCACTGCTGCTCAAACTGAAACCCGCGTGCAGACCGGAAGCTCCCACGTCGCCGTCGGCCCAAATGAGCAGGTACCCGCCGGCGGGGATGGTCGTGATTGCCTCTTTACCCAGGGGGACTTGCCACTTCCGAGGGTTGGCTGCATCGTCGGTCAAGTACATCCCGCCGCAATCAATGGCTTGGTCTGAGGCGTTGTACAACTCGATCCAGTCGTCGTAGTGGCCCTGAGGATCCTTGGCCGACGTGGCGTTGGAGGCCAGGAGCTCATTGATATAGAGTGGCCCGGCGGCTTGGACGGAGCCAGTCCAGAACAGGGTCATCGTGAGGATGGCGGACACAAGCGAGCTGTACGATCTCATGTTGGCTCTTTCCCTGCGTGCGGAAGCACCTTTTTCGCGACGACTGTCGTCACAAGTGCTGCAATTTGCCTATTTTAGCACAAACGACCTCCCAAGTCAACGCGAGTGGTTGACAGACGAATCGTCCGGCCTATACTCCGTGGCAATGGAACCGAAGGTGCTCCTAGTCAACCCGCCGATTTACGATTTTGCCGCCTATGACTTCTGGATGAGGCCCTACGGGTTGCTCAGCGTCGCCGGCAGGTTGCGGGGGCGGGCCGATTTTCGCTTCTTTGACTACATGGATCGTCGGACAGGGCCGGGGGAATCCCCCTCGGATCGGTGGGGACGCGGGCCGTTTCCCAACGAGCGAGTGGCCCTGCCTGAGGTCTTGAAGGACATTCCACGGTACTTCCGACGGTTCGGACAGCCTCGCGATCGGTTTGCATCCTGGCTCCAGGAACAGGGGCCCTGCAACTATGCCTTCATCCAAACCATGATGACCTATTGGTACCCTGGCGTGCGGGAGGTGATCGAGGACCTCCGGCGGTTTCGCCCCGAGGCCAAGATCGTCCTCGGCGGCAATTACGCGATCTTGTGCGATCAACATGCCCGAGGTTTGGGTGCGGACCTGGTCGTTTCAGGCATCGACCTGGGGCCTTTGTGGTCGTTCATGGGGACGACACCGGAGCTGGATCAACCGGCGCTCTGGGAGGCCTGCGGCGGATTGGAGACCGGCGTCTTGAAGCTCGCCGACGGCTGCCCGTTCCAGTGCAGCTACTGCTCGGTGCCCAAGGTCTATGGGCGGTTCAGACCTCGGCCGCAGGAGCGGACCCTGGCCGAACTGGAATTGCTGATCGAGCAGGGGGCTCGCAACGTCGCTTTCTACGATGACGCACTGCTGTTCGACGCTGAGCACGTTCTGACGCCCTTCCTGGAAGAGGTCATCCGGCGGGGAAGCCGTGTCAATCTCCACACACCCAATGCTCTGAACGCTCGTTTCGTGACGGCCCCACTGGCTGATCTGATGGTTCGTGCGGGCTTCAAGACGTTCTACCTGGGGTTCGAGAGCGTGTCTCGCCGGTGGCAGGAGGGCACAGGCGGCAAGGTCTTCTCGGAGGAACTTGCCCAGGCGGTCGAATGTCTGCTCGCCGCAGGGGCCGACCCCGCCGACGTCACGGCCTATCAGATCATCGGGCACCCCGCCAGCGACGCCCAGGAACTCGAAGCCTCGATGCGGTTCGTCCACAGCCTCGGCATCCGCGGCATGCTCGCGGACTTCGCTCCGATTCCGGGCACGCCGGACGGCGAGGCCTGTCGAAAGTGGGTAGACCTGGACGAGCCTCTGATGCACAGTAAGACCGCATTCCCCATCATTCGACTGGGTTTCGACCAGGTCAATCGTCTCAAAGACATGCAGCGCGTGCTGAACCGGTCCCTGGCGGCGAAGGCCGGGAGGTGACGCGAGCCCTCGTCCGTTCCGCGAGGCACAGCAGGTGACTCGGACACGTCAGTTTGACGACGCTCCCTCGCTGGTCGGCTCGGGACTCTGTTCGGCGGGCGCCGCAGGTTCTGTCACAGGCGTGATCGTCGGAGACAGTTTCGATTTCGCGACGAGACGTCGCTGGCCCAGGATCTCCTGGATCAGGCCAAAACCCACAGCCAGGAGCGTCGGGCCGATGAAGATGCCGATGAAGCCGAAAGTAGCGATGCCGCCCAGGACGCCGATGAACATCACGATAAAGGGCAGTTTCGAGCCCCGGCTGATGATGATCGGCTTGACCACGTTATCCACGCTGCTGATGGCCAGCAGACCATAGGCCGCCATGAAGATGCCCCAGCCTGTGTTCCCCTGGGCGAAGAGCCAGATCGACGCGCCGATCCAGATGATCGGCGGGCCCATCGGGACGAAGCTCAGGAAGAAGGTCAGCACCGCCAACACCACCGGCGACGGCACCCTGGCGATGGCGAACCCGATTCCCGCGACGAAGCCCTGAGCCAACCCGGTCCCGATCACGCCGTAGACGACGCTCTGGACCGTCGTCTTGACGATCTCCATCAGTCGCTGGCCGTAGTCGCCGCTGATTCGCTGGAAGCCCTCGCGAAGACGCGCGACAAGCCCGACGCCGTCGCGGTATAAGAAAAATGCGATCAGCACGCTAATCACAAGTTGAAAAACGCCCCGCGCGAAATCGAGACTGTGGCTCAGCAGCCACAGGCCGGCCGTTTGGATCCTGGGCTTGAGCCAGTCCATGGCGGGTTTGGCGTCTACGGTGAAATTGAGCCAGGAGTCTTTCACTCTCTGACCGACGAGGGGAATCCGCTCGACCCACGCAGGCGGCTCAGGGATTCCCGTCTCGCGGTAGGCGTCGAATTGGGCCAGGGCCGAACGGATGTTGTCGCTGAGCGTCAACCCGACGATAAGGAACGGGAGAATCAGGATCAACGACAGTAACGCGGTCATCAGTCCGGCGGCAACGTTCCGTCGGCCTCGCAGCCATTTGAGCAGCAGTTCGTGTACCGGCCAGGTCGCGAAGCACAGGATGGCCGCCCACAGAATGGCGGAGATGAATGGCCGCAGCACCAGTCCGCAGCCCAAAACGATCGCACCGACCAAGATCAGTCCCGCGATCTGCTCGATTCTCTTTTGGTTCTTGACCATCTCTGCGATTGGCTCCCAAGACGCCGGGAGTATATGCGAATCCTCCGCAGTGGGCAAGGTGTATGCGTCCCGGCTTATGATTATCTTCAGATTTGCTTTTGGGACCTGTTTGCTTTATCCTGCGGTTCCTATGGAACAACGCGCCGTCCATATCAAAAGCTTCGGGTGTCAGATGAACAAGCTGGACACCGGCCTGGTCGCTTCTGCGCTTCAGAAGGCGGGTTTTCGGTTGACCGAGAGTGTCAAGGAGGCCGACGCGGTGGTGATCAACACGTGTTCGGTCCGGCAGCACGCGGAGGATCGGGTCCTCTCCAATCTGGGGCATCTCAAGCACCTCAGGCAGCATCGGCCCGGCATGGTCGTCGCGGTCATCGGCTGCATGGCCCAGCGGCTTGGCGATACGCTCTTGACGCACGAGGCTGTCGACATCGTCTGCGGACCCGCCCAGATTCCGCAACTGGCGGAGCTGATCTCGCAGACGCTGGATCAGCACGAGAAGCGTCTGGCTGTCACCAAGTCGATCCGCCGGCCGGTGGAAGGGGGGGACGCGGCGCTCGACGGGTTCGAGTCGTCGCACAGCCTGCAAGATCAGCAGATTCCCGGCCAGGCGTTCGTCCGCGTGATGCGTGGGTGCAACTACTTCTGTACGTACTGCGTCGTGCCCTATGTCCGTGGTCCCGAGGCCTGCCGCTCGCCCAGGGCGATCCTGTCACAGGTCAGGAGTCTTGCGGACGCCGGAGTCAAGCAGATCACCTTCCTGGGCCAGACCGTCAACTCCTACAAGTACCCCGATGGCGAGCGGACCTACAGCCTGGCCGATCTGTTGGACATGGCGACCGATGTGCCCGGGGTCGAATGGCTTCGGTTCGTGACGAGCTATCCGTGCGACGAGTACTTCGAGGACATCCTCCGCGTGATGGCGGATTCACCGAAGGTGTGCCGGTATCTGCACATGCCTGCGCAAAGCGGGTCGGACCGCATCCTCAAGGCGATGAACCGTCACTACACGGCCGCCCACTATTTGGAGATGCTCGACAAGGCCAGAACGATCGTGCCCGATATCGCGATCGCAGGCGACTTCATCGTTGGTTTTCCCGACGAGACCGAGGAGGATTTTCAGGCTACGGTGGACCTTGTGCGGAAGGCCCGATACAAGAACTGCTTCGTGTTCAAATATTCGCCCCGCCCCGGCACGACAGCCGACAAGCGTCTGGCCGATACGATCCCCGAGGAGGTCAAGCAACGACGCAACGTCGAACTGCTCGCTGTACAAGAGCAGATCAGCGAGGAATTGAGCCGGGAGTTTCTCGGGTGCGATGTCACGGTTCTCGTGGAGGGGCTCAGCAAGAGAGCCCACGTCAATCCGACGGAAGGCCCAGATCGACCCCAACTGGTGGGACGGACACAGACCGATCACATCGTGGTGTTCAACGGACCGCCGTCATTGGCAGGACACTTTGCGCAGGTACGGATCACTCGGACTTCGCCGTTGACTCTGTTTGGAGAGCTGGCCAGAGACTGAAGGAGAGGGGACCTATGGGACGGAGAGGACCAATAGGACCTGTGCTTTACTCCCGGATCGCTGAGCGGATCTGCTCGGCGAATTGCTCGTGCAGAGGCGTCAGCTTGTCCGCAGGCAAGGTCAGAGCTTGCGCGAAGTCGAAGGCCGGCAGTCTCGGCGTGGGCCGGGGCAGGGTTGTCGGTTGTGACGCGTAGCTCTTGAATCGCTCGCCCCACGGCTTGAGCGTCAAGTCCAAGCGCACGAGCCCGCCGAACTTGCTCATGTCGGTGGAGTCGGGCGTGTCGGCGAAGGGCCAGGAGAGCCAGCCGGTCGCCACAGGTCGCGAGGCTTCGATCTCAGCGACGATCCAGCGGGCCTGTTCATTTTCCGTCAGGGAGGGCAGATTGCGGGGCGCGCCGCCGCCGTACCAGCCGTACTCGCCCAGGACCACCGGCTTGCCGACGTGGCAATAGGCCAGGACCGCCTGCAGATAAGCGAGATTTCGATCCCACGCTTGCTGCGACTCGAATGGCCGACCCAACAGCGGATAGAAGTGCATGCAGATGAAATCCAGCCATTGCGATTGTCGCCTGGCATTGAAGGCTGCGTACAGACTCGGGTTGCCCGTTCGCACGAGCGGATAGGACCACTGGATATAGCCCACGGTCACCAGATGGGTCGGGTCGGCTTTGCGAATGGCTTCGACTTGCCTGCGGACCCACTGATCCGCGAGGTGCTCGCGAAAGAGCTGCAAGTCGAGCAAACGAGGATTCCCTGCCTCGGCCTTGTCCTCGGGGACGGCAATGTTCCCCCAGTCCTCCTGTTCGCCAAGGTTGTTCGGCCAGGCGGCTCTCATAGCCTCCCTGGTCCCATACTTGGTCTGAAGCCATTTGCCCCAGGCGGGTCGCCAATTTTCGACGAACCAGGGCAGATGGGGCTCGTTCAAGAGGTCCCAGGCGAAGATGGCAGGCTCACCGCGATATCGCGTGCCGAGGACCCGCCAGAAGTTCTCCAGAGCTTGGAGCGCCTGCTCGCCGGCAAATCGATCGGGCTTCCAATAGGCCGGGACGCCTTCCCAGTGGTCGGGACCGGTGAGGATCAGCCGGACGCCGGACCGGCGGGCGATGCCGATCAGCGTGTCCAACTTCTTGAGAGCTGACTCATCGACCGCATTCACATCCGGCTGGAACGTCGCGGCCGTCAGGAAGATCCTCGCGCAGTTGACCCCGAGATCGCTCATGACCTGGAAGTGTCGTGAGACTTCATTGGGATCGAACCGCCGCCAGATCTTGGGGGCCCAGCCGGTGTGAGGGTCGTAATAGTTCGTTCCGAACGGGACGTACGGCGCGCCCGACGATTGCTCCACGAAGCCCTTGCCGTCAGTATTGACGACAATCAGATTTGTCATTTGGCCATCACATCTCGTCAGGCCCGCCAGGCACACCGCAACCGTCAGTCCGATCTGGAGCCGATTCATGATTCTCTTTCCCCGATCGTTTCAATACCCGTGCCACAGGTACAGGACCTGGGGCGTGCCCAGTTCGAACAGCTTGGTCCGATCCAGGTGCAGGAGGCTCGTCTTGCGGCTCTCGGCGGTCAACAGGTCCATGAACGACAGCGGCCTTCGATACTCGATGACCTGGGCCTTGTCGATGCCGGCGCGGGTCTTGACCGCCGCGATGGCGTCGTCCAGAAACCCTGTCTTATCGATGAGCTCGACCGCTGCCGCCTGCTCGGCGACGTAGATGCCGCCGTCGGCCAGCTTGAGGATTTCGTCCTCGGTGAGCACCTTGCTGCGTCCTTCCTTGATGACGTCGATGAACCTGCGATAGGCCGGTTCGAGGAGGCGGTCGTTGAGGTAGGCGAGTTCCGCGTCGCTCGGGGCCCGGAAGGAACTGGGCCAATCCTTTTTCTGGCCCTTGGTTATGAACACCGGCTGGACGCCCAGCTTGTTCTCGAGCAGTTCCTGAAAGACGAAGTGGGACAGGATCACGCCGATCGATCCGGTGATGGCGGTCGGCTCGCCAATGATCTCGTCGCAGGCGACGGAGGCATAATAACCGCCGGAAGCGGCCATACCCTGTATGAAGGCGACGACCGGTTTATCTTGCTCCTTGCGGTAGTTGACGATCTCGCGGTAGATGCGGTCGCTGGCGGAGATGGTTCCGCCGGGCGAGGTGACCCGGACGATGAGGCCCTTGATCGAGGTGTCCTCGCGAGCGGCCTTGAGTTGACGGTGGAGTTCATTGGCCTGCGAGTCGTCGATGATGCCTTCGATGTTCACCACCGCGATCCGATTGCTTCGCGGGCCTTCCCGCAGGACGGTGGCACCGCGTCCGCCACCGGCGCCTCCCAGGACGAAGACGGCGCCCAACAGTAGAAGGAACAACCCTATGTTTGCCAGGACGGACAGGCCGAAGAAGACGCCCCAGAGAATCCGCCAACCACTGGTTCTGGATTTTTGCGGAGGTGGCGAATAGGGAAAATTCGCTCGGGGGTAGGGACTTGGAACGGGCTGCTGTCCCGACTGCACTTCCTCGGGCGAAGAGCCGGATTGCGGAAAGTCGTTTCGCTCTGAGTCCATCTGTAGCTCCTTGAAAAGAACATGCGTATTATAGAAGCAATCGGCGGCGCGGTCAATCCGCCAGGGGCCTGGGCTTTTAGCAGGCGTCTGTGTCGAAAGAAGCATTGAATCGAGCGAGGACCTGTGGCAGGATAGAGATCGACCATCGCAAGAACGTCCGGCGTACGCCGCGGTGGTCCACTGATTTGCAGGAATGGTGTGTATCGCACGACATTCGCCCATGATCAAGGAATACCCTGAGTTTTCGTCGCTCGCTCTGGACCAGAGGGCGGAGTTGCATCCGCGTTTTCGACGGTTGACCGAGGGGTTGTCCGAACTGACCTTTGCAGGCATCTACCTGTTCCGCGACGCCCATCAATACCGGGTGTCCCGCTTGGACGAGGACCTCTATGTCATCGCAGGCCAGGACGCCGAGCCGTTCTTTATGCTGCCGTTCGGTTTACCCAACGAGAAGATCCTGAACTCTCTGTTCGAACGCCACAAGACGATGAAGGCTGTCACACCGGCTCAGGCCGAGCAGCTCGCCAAAATGGGTTTCAACGTCTGGGAAGACCGCGACAACTTCGATTATCTCTATCCGCGCGACAAGATGGCGGACCTTTCGGGCCGCAAGCTTCACAAGAAGAAGAATCTCGTCAACCTGTTTCTCCGCAACAACGAGTGTGTCGCCAAGCCTTTGTTGGAGGAGTATGCGGGCGACGCCTTGCGGGTCCTGGAGAGGTGGAGAGAGGGGCAGGCGACGCCGGGCGATTATGCAGCCGCCCGCGAGGCCATCGAGAATATGGAGTATCTTCAGCTTTGCGGCGGAATCTTCTACGTCAACGACGAGCCCGTCGCCTACACGTTGGGGGAGGAACTCGCCCTGGGCCAGGTGTTCGTCATCCACTTCGAAAAGGCGATCTTCGAGGATCGCCACAAGGGGATCTACCAGTACGTCAACCAGGCGTTCGCGTCGGTGCTGCCCCAGAAGTACGAGCTGATCAATCGCGAACAGGATCTGGGCGATCCGGGTCTTCGCCAGGCGAAAGAAAGCTACAAGCCCTCAGGGTTTGTCACGAAGCACCGCGCGGCCCGCAAGAATTCGCCCGACACATAAGTCCAATTTGCCCCGTACGTCTTATCCCACCCGTCAATCGACCTCGTCGAAGCGGTACTGATACATCGACAGGGCGACTTCGCGGGCGGCCTGGACGATCTCCGGGTGTGGCGTGTTACAGATGTCCACGAAACCGATCTGGTAGTTTTCCCCGTCTCCGCGACCGGTCGTCGGTTGGTCCTGGTACTGGAACCAGTGCGTTCCGACAATTCTTGGATTTCTTAGGGCGCTTTGCACATATCGTTTGTACTTGTCCGCGCGGTCCTGCTGGTTGTCGGCTTTACGAAGACCAGTGTGGAACATGCCACGATCCAGGGCGCCGAAGTGGAATTCTCCGATGATCAGCGGCACATCCTCTCCGCCGGGAAGCCTGAGGTTCTCGACGCCGTATTCGTACCGATTGTAGCTGACCACGTCGCAGAACTTCGCGGCGGCCTGGGCTGCCAGATCGTTCACCCAGGCGAAGCGACAACCCAGGTACAATTGATCGGGCGCTACTCGCTTGAGCTCTTTGCGGATTGTGCTGAAGTAAGTCTCCGCAGTCTTTGTGTAGAACTTCTGAAGGTCTTCACGGGCCTTGGTCTTGTCCGGAGTCTGGCGGCTCGAGAGCATTGCGTCCCAGGACGCGTAGGTAGAACCCCAGGCTTCGTTGAGGTTCTCGATGGTCTCGTACTTGGCTTCGAGATCGTTCACGAAGACAATCTTCGCAGGCTGTTCGGCAGGGGAAACCAGCGCTGCCACCGCCAGCGAGGTGTCGTCGCCCCACGATAGTTCGTTATGCACGAAATATCCGAGGCACCAGGGATCGCCGGCGGACTTGCCCCGCTCGGTTTCGAGCCTCGTGCGCAGATTCTCCTGAAAACTGGTATCGAAGACGTCGTAGAACTTGCCCCAGTAGCCTTCCGAGCCTTCGAGTTTCCTGGCTTCGAAGTGAATCGTTCCTACGTAGGGCGTGAGCCTCAGCAGGTACACTCGTTCGTCGGACCAGTTCGCGATCGTGTTGATGCCCCAACTCTCCAGACGCCGGTGCGTGATGTCGGCGAACGCGGTCTCGAATTCCTCCCCGTGCTTGCGGAGAAGGTTCGCCAGGCTGAAGTCATAGGTTCGGTAGGGCGTGTGTGTGCTGTAGTAGCCGTGAGGAGCCCAACTCGCTTGACCGTAGAACCTCGCCAGCGGCGAATCCTGGGCGGGCAGGTTGCGGAAGTACCGCTCGCGGTCGGTGATCGGCGTCGGGTTGGCGCTGCGGACGCAATCGATCCCATGCGACCAAAACAACCTGCCGATCGGGTCCACGAGCCACCATTTACCCTTGTGTTTCTGGACGCGGAAGTAGCCCGTCGCTTTCAGTCGCGGCCCATCCGTCCATCCGCCGTACTTGTTCCAGCCCCGACGCCGGGCGTGGACCTGAAGGTCTTCCTGCTCTTGTTGGTTCGCCAGGAGCATCGACGCGACCGTGTGGGTCTTGCCGGGCCATTCCTTGTGGATGTACTGCCCGAACTCGTCGATGAAGGGCAGGAAGGACGATGCGTCCAGGATCTGCACCTGCCCGCCGGCGCGGACGTTGCCGATCTCGATGACGTGGTTCTGGGCCGGGCGCGTCGTGAAGACGATCAACTGCGTGACATTGGCGGTGTCGAGCTTGCCCGCGTGGACGGGATTGCCACGCATGCCGATCAATTCCAGGGGCTCGTCGAGCTTCCAGGGGACCGGGAAGATGCGGACGGTCAACGTCTGCGAGGTTTCCGGGTCCAGAGAGACCTGATCCGTGACACAGTGGTTCGTGCCGTCGGCGCCGGGGTTGTCCACGCGGCAGGAGACGGTCAGTCGCCGGTCGCTGCGGTTGGTCACATCGAGCGAGATATGCTCATAGGGGGACAGGTCCCACTTGCCTTTGGGGGCTTTGAGCGTCACGCCAGGCCAGGGCGCCTGATGGCCCAGTTCGATTCGCAGCGTGCCCCCCGGCGTCACCTGGGCCTTGGCGTCGGTCGTAGCGACCGCGCCGACATCGAACCCCGATCCAAAGTCAAACAGGATCGCTGGAGAGGTGGTGCTGTTCGACAACGCCGGTTGCGCCGTCACCAGAGTCATCACGCTGATCAAGAACATCAAACGGTCTCTCATGAATCTACCTCTCGAATGAGCTTGGGGATTGCTCCTGGACATCGAATCCGATTCGATACGCGAACTCGCCCCGCCGGGTCATGAACTGCACGAGACCGTTCGTTTGGTCGAATTCGACGCGACGGATCTCTTGTCCCCGCACGTCGACGGCAGCGATCGAGTCTGCCCGCTCCGATTCGGCCACGCCCAGTCTTGCCGGTCGCAGCGCAATCGAGAACGGACCCAGTTGTGGCAGGGGAGTGACCACGAACCGATTCCCGGCCCGTTCGCAGCGGAACGCTCCCTCGGTGATCGCCGGTCCGAAATCGACCGTGACCCGGTCGAGATTCCAGCCCGGGGCGTCCTCGCTCGCAGCGTTGGTCTTGACCAGACGCAGCCCCCCATTTCTGTCGGAGGAATCCGAAACGATCAGCGTTCCCAGGCTATACCGCATCGAGCCGTCGTCGGAGCCGAGCAGGCTGTAGCGTCGTCCTGTAGCCGGGTCCCAGAGGCCGACCAGGATCTCGTATTCGCCCGGGCCGTACTGGGCGGGGACCTGCACGATCCAGTTGTCGCCCAGGCGGACCGTGCCTGCCCACTGGCTCGTGTCGGGCGAGGGTCGCCCGCCGCTCTGAAATGCGATGTGGTCCGAGCGGGTCGATTGGCTGCTCGTGAAGTGGATGAATACGTGGAGATCCTTCGGGGGAGGTTCGTGAGTTTGCCAGGTCGTGATGAGCTTGAACTGTCGGTTGCCGAGAACCTCGATGTTCTCGGCCTGCGGTCGAATCGCCAATTGGCCCTCGGGTCCGAAACCCCTGGCGCTGAAGTACCATCGGTTCGGCCCGCGAGATTGCTCGACCACAACGCCGTCGATCTTCTCGACGCTCGATTCGATCTGGCCATTGACGGCGCAGTACCCATATGGCGGCAGGGTTCGCCCGGCTGTTTGCCAGTCGCTCCGCCCTCGATTCACATGGATTACGGCGCCTGATTTCCACGTGACGATCTGCCGGTGGATGTCGCCGTCGACGAACCGCACGTCGGTGATCTCGTCGAGAGCGAGGCTGTGAACGAGGTCCTGGGCCAGCCAGTACTTTCGCACCGCGCCGCGTCCGAAGGCCTGGGCGTCGATCATCAGGGCGTGGCCTTGGAGGATCTCGGCGCTGAGATAGTCGTCGCTCTCGATACCGTGTCCTTGGCGACTCCGCCCACCCTGGTAGCGGTCGGAGTAGCCGACGCCGTGTAGGCTGAACTTGTCGTGCAGGACCGCGTCATACCAGGGCACACGTTCCCAGTCTTGGCAGTGCAGATGGATGCAGAACGACTTGCCCTCCGACGAGAGTTGCAGGTGCTGGCAGTCCGCGCCGTCGAGGTAGCCGATCAACTGGTCGTGTCCGGCTTCCGAGGTCATCGGCGCATGGCCGCCAAGCGTGTCGCGAATCCAGGCGAAGGCCTCGCCCCAGTGTTTGCGGGTCGCCAGCATCGAGTGGTACCGGCCCGACCGGTCGTAGAAGTCGATGCAGCCGATCGAGGTGAAGACGTCGATGAAGTAGTGCGTGGGCTTGAGATTGGGACCGATCAGTCCGAGATTCCGCTGGAGCCAGGGCATGAACCGGTCCGGCCGCCATCGGTAGCTCTGCGCGTCGCGGCCCTCGTTGAGCCAGGCCTGAATGGGCCGGCCGTCCTCGGTGAAGCAGATGTGATCGTAGCTGTAGCCCTGGGCGTCGGGATAGAAGTCGATGTAGTTGTCGTGCAGGCCCCAGGGGATGTCGTGGGCGGCGCAGACCTGGGCGATCTGCTGTATGTCCTCAATGGTCCCGAGCGAAGGCAGCGGGGGATAGATGTCCGGCAAGCGGTAGTCGTAGCCCCATCGCTGCCAGACGTGCAGCGTCAGCAGAGAGTCCGTGAGGCCGTAGCCGACCATCTGCTGCATCGTCTGTGCGATGTCGGCGTAGCGGCCGCCCCAGAGGTCGAAGACGAACCGGCCCGCCTTGCGGGCGAAACCGGGCGATGCCTGTTTGTCGTATAGCGGGCGGTATTTCCTCGCACAGTCAAACGCGCCTTCGGTGCTCGGCACCAGCGTCATCGTCGCATCCAAATGCGTGTGCAGCGCATACGTGCGGCTGTCGGGGTTCACCTCCAGGAAGTCCGGCGGGTGGTCGCTGGCGACCAGCAGCGACAAACCGCCGTCGAAGTCAAAGCCGACATGACTGGTGGACAGGTTATGCCCGCCGAAATCGGCGTGAAAAGCCTGCGGCTCGACGATACAATAGCCGTGGCCATAGTAGACGCCAGGGGCTTTCCGATCCGCTGGGCCGAGGGCGAAGTCTGTGATCCGCTTGGGGCAATCGACCTTGATTCGCAGCCCGACGCCCTCGGGCCACATTCGCACCGTCAGGTCGAACCGCTCGCCTGCGAGTTCCAGGGGCTGAGTGACATGCAGCCCGCCGGCATCGACGGCCCATGTGGTATCGCCTGCCAGAGCGACGACCGACGGGCCTGATCCGAGCGGGTATCCGAGCACGGAGACCCGCAAACCATCGAATACCACGCACGCATCCCGGCTGGCTATCGCGATGGCTGCGTCGAGGATTCCGGCGTCGCCTCTCGCGATGCCGATGCGATACCCGTCAGCAAGCGGCAGGATTGTGCCGAGCCCTTGGCCGGTCTTCGCGAGAGTTGCAGCGGTGTCCCGCCTGTGCTGCTTTGCGCTCTCAGTCGTAGGCTCGGGCCGTGGGCCCGCGATCAGGACCGGCTCGCCCCAGAACGACGAGTCGCAGGTCGTGTCTCGTCTGGGGCCGGGGTGGCTCTCCAACCGCAAAAACACGGTCTTCCCTCGATACGCCGAGAGGTCCGCCTCGCCTTCCACCCATACCTTGCTGTCGGTGTGTCTTTCGAAGAGCTTCTGATTGCCGACCCAGACGCGGAAGGTCACGCCGTCGCTGGGGGGCTCGGAGGCGGTGTTGTCGCGGATGGCGTTGGTGAAGGTCAGCGTCAGCGGCACGACATCGGGCAATTGAACACGATACTCCGCGAACACCGTCCCGGCGGCGGGCCTCCACGGCGGATGCATCGTAATCGCCTGTTTGGTCTCGCCTCGTGTGACGGGTCCGATACCCAGAAAGGCGAACGACTCCGGCGACGAGCCTTGCCAACCCGCCGGCATGTACATCAGCGGCTGATCGAAGAACTGCCAGGCCATTCGGAAGGTCTTCAACCTCCACAGGGGCAATGCACCTCCGGCGGACACCACGTTGACCGGCAGGTCCGCCGGCCGGGTCGTGGACGAGGCGGGTTTCTCGAAGTCCGTTTCAAAGATGCGGATCGCATGGGCCGTTGTTTCCTGCCGGCCGAGTTGGAACGTCGCATAAACGTGAACGGGGTACAGCGCCGACAACGCGCCGGGGGAAGCCGCGATCTGAAACGTCGCCTGTGTTCTGGTGTGGGCGTCGATCGCGACATGTCGGGTTGCTTCGGTGACCGCATGCCACTCGTCCACGAGATCATCGATGCGAACATCGACTTCGAGAGAGGTCGAGCCGGTGTTTTCCAGGGTCACGACGACATCGACAGCCTGATTGATCCCGGTCACCTTGGCCACATCGCCGATCGAGAGGACCAGCGGCCCCTCGGTGACCGTATGCCCGTCGAACCCCATCGCCGGATGTACCATCCACAGGGCGACAACCAGCATCAGCCCGACAGGGAACCACGTACGTGCCACTTCCTGGGGGGCTGGGGGCAGAGCCCCTGAGATCGACGAGCGGTTTTCCATTCCGATCTTGTTTCTCATATGACACGTCGGTCCGTCAGTTCGATTGCCGGTCAAGCAGATACCACATCGTTCCGTATTCCGGCGACATCGCGAGCACGCCTCGTCCGTCCTCGTATGTCACGGTGACCTGCTGTTTCGGCTTGCCGTCCGGGGCCAAGGCGTGGCACGTCCATTTCCCCTCCGGCAGAACGACCGTCCCCCGCACGGCCTCGATCTGCACCGGCGCAGTGCCCCAGTTGCGTCCGACCGTCCGCCGATCCGCCGAGAACTGCATCCCGACGTTCTCGCATCGTCCGCAGGCCGTCAGGAGGATCTGTGTGTTGCTATGGAGAGGAGTCATCGTCAGGGTCACCAGTTCCGGACCCGCCAGTCGAATGGTTCCCTTCGTCGCTTCCTGGAACCGGCTTGCGTGGCCGGAGTAGACTTGGGCTTGACGGCCGATGACTTGATAGAGTCCTTTGCCACCCGCGTCCACAGTCCACATCACCTCCACGGATCTCCCGCCGTCCAGGCCACCTTCGATGTCTCCGTGGCTGGAGGCGATCCGGGTTCGCAGCATGTCCTCATAACGGACGCCGCGTGCCTCCGCCAGCACGTTGAGCATATTGGAGCCATGCTTGGCGTGGAACCGAGCCAGGGACGACAATGCATCGGACGCCTCCACCACTCGCATCGTCTTGACCGCCGCCAGCGGCGGCACAGCCCCCTCGCGGAAAATCGATGTGCAGGCCCGTATGAAGCCCCACTTGGCGGGATTGGTGTCCACGTCGAAGAACCCGCTCATCGCCTCGCGGGCCCAGTTGTCCGTTGCGTGCGAATAGGTGAACAGCCAAATCCCGTCCCAATCCTGCGCCGCGGCAAACGACGCGACCATCGGGACGCATTCTGCCTGCGAGTCCAGCGGGGCGGGGTGGTTGTACTCGCTCAGAGTGAAGGGCTTGCCGCCAAGTCGTTCGGCCGCGATGCGGAACAGCGTTGCCTGCTGTGGGTAATCGGTCATCGGTCTTTGCTCGATCAGCCAGTTGTTCGAGTCCCACGCCCGGCCGGGGAAGGTGGGATGCTGCCAGTAGGCGTGACTGTCGATGAAGTCCATGTCGCTCTGGGCATACTGACCCAACGGCCCGAAGACGATCGTCCCGGTCACCAGAGCCTTGCAGCCGAGGTCTTGTCTGATGAAGGACCGCATGTCGTCGAAATAGGCCTTCTCCGCTTCGGCCAGGAAGATCATCCGGTCAAGAATGCGGGGCGTGCTTTCGTTGTTCTGGAACAACCGGACCTTGTTGCCGCTGAGCGATTCATCCTGGGCCAGGCCCACCTGTCCGCCGGGACGAAGCTCCACGCGTCCGATCTGAAACGGAATCGAGTCGCCGCTGAAGGCGAAACTGACCCTCGCGTTCTCGTCGCCGGCGGTGGCGACAAAACCGAATTTGAAGGTCTGACGCTCTGTGGTCAGGTCCACGTTTCGCGAAAGCCCGAGGTTGCCCCAGGGGCTGTGCGCCTGGGAAACGGTGCAGCCGATCCGTCGGGGCGCCTTTGCGGACGCTTCGAAGGAAAGCGTGTAGTAGCGGCCTTCGCTCAGTTTCAGGCCCCCCTGGGTGAGTTGGAGATGCCACTGGGTCCCGTTCGACCTCGTGATCTCGACCTGCACCATGCCTTCGGACAACCCCTGGGGGCGCGACAGCGTCGCGATGCATCCCTCATGTTGTTCGAGATTCCAGCGTGCGGGTACGGGGTGGTTTTCTTGCCAATCGGTGAATGTGGCGTTCTGCAACATTTGCTCGCCAAGGGGCTCGGTGCCCCTACCCCAGGCCGCAGCCAAGGCTTCATCCGAGGAGTACCGTTTGCCCAGCCAAGAGTTGAACTGGCCACGGAGGATGTCGGCGTAGTACGACGGGAGCGTCCGCAGGGTCTGGTCGGCGTCCCACATGAAGAAGCTATCCTCGTTGGTGATCTCGACGAACGCCACGGCCGGGTCGGCGGCGTAACGGACTTTTCGATAAGGGTTTACGTGCGTGAGGATGTCGCGGGCGTACTGCTTCTGGGCGTCGATCAGAGCAGGGGTGAAGATGCCGTAAATCTTGTCGAATTCACGGTTTGTCGTCGGCAGGCCCAGGATCTCGCTGTGCTTATGGCCCACGTGCAGGTTGACGTTGATGAAAATCCCGCGCTGGGCCAGCTCGTTGATGAAGAAGTCCAGTCGGTCGAGGGCTTGGGGTTCGAGGGTCCGCCCATCTCGGCTCCAGATGCCAGCGGGCCAGCGGGAGGTGTCCATGTGGTGGAGCCGAACGGAGTTGACGCCGGCTGCAGCCAAGCGAGTTGCCACCTTGGGGGCGTCCTCGTGGGCGGGGAAGTTTGCGCCGAAGCACAGGTTTACTCCCCAGATGCGGACTTGTCCGCCTCGATAAAAGTGTCCTTCGTGGACTTCGAGCCGCTCGGAATCGACCGTAATGGGCCTGTGCTCACTCTTCCAGATCGGCTGCCTCCCATCGATCTGCAGTGGAATGACGAAAGGCACGAAGTCTTGGCCTGACACCGGGATTGCGGCCAGAAAAATCATGCAGACCACCGCCATCGCTGCCTGAGGAGGGAGGACTCTGCCGGAACATACGGTACAAACTGAGCTTACGGAAAATGCTGAGGGCGATGGGGTATAAACCTTCATGATCTTTCTCCGACTGTGAGGAATCGCAGGCATTGACGTCAGAGATATCAGAACTATCGCCCCACGGCAACACAAAAAAACCGGTGTAATTACCTTTGTGGAGAGAGCTCTGGTCCTGAAAAAAACTGGGCAAAGTGATGGAAAAGCTCTTGTCTGAACCGCGGAAACGCGCAAAATACGAGTTGAGTGAGTTGACCGACTTGGTGTGGTTTGTCGAAATGCGAAGCCGACATGGCAGTGACGGGGGGGGGGCTGGAAGCCACAAAGGGTTTGGTGTGGAGTAAATTCGATTGCAGGTTTTCTCGGGGGGCCGAACGGTTTCTTTTTCTTTCGAGCTCTCGGTGTTGAAGGAGACAAGGATGGGTTCAACGGGCGTGGTGTGTAGAAGTATGACGATGACCGAGATTAAAGCGAAGGCGAAGGGGCTGGGCATCGAGCCGGGCAAGCTGAAAAAGGCCGATCTGATTCACGCAATCCAGGTCGCGGAAGGGTGTACGCCCTGTTACGGACTGTCCAAGGGCGACTGTCCTTGGACACAGTGTTGCTGGCGGACCGATTGCTTCAAAGTCAAGACATAGGTGGCCGGGGACGGCGCATCCATAAATAAAAGAGTGCGAACCAGGTTGGACGTTGTTTTTTCTGTCCTGCTGCTCGGAATTCCGTTGACGGGGTCGTGACATCGGGATACGATTATCGGCCGAAGTCAAGGTGTATACTTTCTTCCCTCGGAGCATACCCCTGAATAAGACAGAGGGAACTTGTACTGTGGACGCGCCAAGGTCCAAGGAGAAGACAACGTGGCACGAGGTACCGTAAAGTGGTTCAACGAGAAGAAGGGGTTCGGCTTTATCACTCCCGATGACGGTGGTGAGGATTTGTTTGTCCATCATTCCAAGATCGCTGGCGAGGGTTTTAAGTCCCTGCAAGACGGTCAGGCTGTGGAGTATACCGCAGCGCCTGGTCGCAAAGGCCAAGAAGCTACCAATGTCCGTCCTTGCTGAGGCAGATTGAGAATCAGGTAACGAAAAAGGCCCCGTCATAAGGCATAACGGGGCCTTTTGTTTTTTTGTTTTTCATCTGTTGTCATGCGGCGTGATTTGTTGGATTCCCCTTCCGAAAGTCAGATCCTATCGTCTGCTTTCCCGACGTGAATCCATCGTTGTCCTAACGGTCACCAATCCTTGCCGTCATCGTCGTCGAAGTCTTCGTCTTCGAATTCATCCTCATCTTCTTCTTCGTCGTCGAGGTCTTCATCTTCATCGTCATCGAAGTCCTCGTCATCTTCGCCCTCATCGTCGAAGTCTTCGTCCTCTTCTTCTTCATAGTTGAATTCTTCATCAAGCGGCTCGCACGTGCAGTTGGCGGGTTTTTCACCACAAATGGAGCAGACGCCGTCCTCTACCGGAGCGCCGCACGTGCTACAGGGGGTGCATCCACATGAATCACACATTAGTATACCACCTTCAAAGACACATCCGCATTTGTTGTTCCGAACGAACGGGCCTACGCCAAGCCCGTCCCGGAATGTCGGAATCATCGTATGCTGGCCTTTACGAAAAGCAATACCCTTTGTGCAAATTTTTTGGTGGGAAACTGTGTTGGTGCCATGGGAAATGGACCGGTCCTGCAGGCGGCCCCCTGGATTGGTCGGTGGGTGGACCTCGCCTTGGAATGGACAATGGTTTCGGGGCTTTACGGTTCCCCGTTCATAAACTATAATCCTCCCTTTGATTAGCCGTATCTCGCCCACTCACTGTTAAATCCTGAATCGGAAAGCAGAAAACCCTATGTCTTTGCCGGAATTGCTCGGAACGAGCTTCGCATGCCCATGCGGAAGAATCCATCGGGCACCGATCTTTGAACTGGTTTATACACATGAAGTCCTGGATTCACTGGGGGAGATTTTGCGACGTTGCCTCAATCCGGTCCGGCCGCAGCGGGTAGCGGTTGCCGCCGACATAAGGACCTGGGAGATAGCAGGCGAGAGGGTCCGAGAGACCCTGCAGACCGCCGATCTGACGGTCCGTCGGGTTCTCGTTACAGATCGGGGTACTCGAAGCCCGATGTGCGACGATATAACGTGTCGCACACTGCTCCAGCAGCTTCGTCCTCTGCATGTTGATGTCATCGTCGCCGTCGGCAGCGGGGTAGTTAATGATCTGTGCAAATGGGCAAGTTTCGAGCTGGGGATTCCCTATGTTGTCGTCGCGACGGCCGCGTCGATGAACGGGTATTCCAGCGCCAACGTGGCGCCGACGATCGGGGGCGTGAAAATGTTGATCGAAGCGAAACCGCCCTTGGCGGTGATCGCAGAACCGACCATTATCGAGCGTGCTCCTCGCGAGCTAACGACTGCGGGTTTCGGCGACACCATCGCCAAGCACCAGAGTAACGGGGATTGGACGATGAACAGCCTTTTTTTGGACGAGCATTACTGCAGCTTTTGTGCCGCGATCGCCGGCGACCTCGAGCCGTTGTATCTCGATCACCCCGAGTACCTCTGCGAGCGAAGGCCTGAGGCCGTTCGGGGGCTTTTCGAAGCTTTGTTCTGGGCAGGCGTGGCGATGACGCTGATGGGCACCAGCATCCCCGCCAGCGGAGGAGAACACCTCCTGAGCCATACGCTGGACATGATGGCCGAGATACGAGGTGAAAGCCACGACTTGCATGGGCGCCAAGTCGGCGTCGGAACGGTGCTTTCCGCGGCTCTGTTCGAACGAGTGTTGGCGGTGGAGAATCCGGACGTCGGTCGTTTGCCTCCTCCTATGGACGAAGCGTTCTGGATCGATCCCTCTGTTGCCGCGGCCATTCGGGAACAGGATCGGGCCAAGCGTCCGCGGCTGGAGCTTCTCCGAGAAAGACTCAAACAGAAAAACCTCTGGGATCAAGCCAGGCGGAGAGTCGCGGCACAGGTCAAAAGCCCTCAGGCAATCCGCGACTGGCTGACGCGAGCGGGTGCAGCGGTCTGTGCGGTTGACATCGGCTGTTCCCGTGAACGAATGCGTGAGGCCATTTTGCACATGCACGAGATCCGCAAACGCCCTACGATCATCGATTTGGCCTGGTTGACAGGCGTTCTTCCGGCCGCCATCGACGACATCATGGACCAATGGTTGTGCGGCTCGTAAAGAGCTTGCGGCCCTGATGCCTCAAGGATCCAGCGGTATGCGTTGGTCGAGCGATTGCGCCGCCGCGAATTCGTCTTCGGCGAACCGAAACAGTTTGTCCAAACCCACGCGTGTGAAGATCCCAGCAATGTTTTTGGGAACCGAACACAGGATGAGCTGCCGATCGTTCGCGCTGACCAGACGCTCGAGGATCATCAAATTGCAGAGCGTTGCGGAGGACAGGATTTCCACGAGGGAGAAATCGACGATGACATCGCATTCCAGACCTGCTCGGGCGGATCGCACCATCACTTCGAGTTCCTTGCTCGATTGTGGCTCTGCCGGCAAGGTAATCAAAAGCACCTGTTCGGACAGATTCTGGATTGCCATAACAGATTCCCCCCATCCGTACTGTCGAAATCTCCTGATATCTTCCGATATTATCGGAAGAACACGCATATCGAAGATTGCTGCTACATAGAATGTACTTCGCCTTTGGAGAAAAGCAAACACATGAGACAAGGAAAATCCCTGCTTTGGGACGTGTCGACCTAGGGATAGTCGAAAGCCGAGCCGTTTGCGGCATTGCGAGATACCGGCGGGGCAAAGCGAGCAGTTGCTTGATTGTGTGCAGGCTGAGACATCCTCTCGGCTACGTCGAAATCTGGGTCGGAATCTGCCTCGTCCGCTGGGATGTCTCTTCGGGTCTCCGTCCCAACCCTCCGGATTCCAACAACTTCCGCAAAGCGGCTCCCACCAGGCTTGTTTTTTCCGCTGTCGGCAGGTATCCTAGAAGGGGAGTTGATCGCCGGGGCGACCGGACGATCGTGCAGACCATGTTTAATCTCCGGATGGTGAGGGAATGCGAAATTCGCCGATAACGCCGATAATCCTGAGTGTTTTCGGCGTCACATGTTTGATTTTGGTTTCGGCGTCTCTCTCGGTGCAGGCGGGCGATATCGTGCACGAGGCGGTCCGAAAGACCTCTCGAAGCCAGTACCGTATCTATCAAATCGATATTCAGAACATGGGACTGGGTCTCTACGGCGGCTCGGCCTACAACCAAGGGTACCGCAACCGCGACGGTTGGGCAGCCGGCGTCGCTCTGTTCAATCCTGCTTGGACCGATGGCGGGACGCCGGGCAACCGCGAGGCCCGTTTGTATCTGGTGGACCAGCTTGCCGCGATGGGTCTGACCGTCGAAGTGCAAGGGGCCTATCGCAATGTCGTTGCGGAGCTGCGGGGATCGACGCGACCGGAGGATGTTTACATCGTCTGTGCCCACTACGACACGACCTCGGTCGGCGAACGTCCCGGCGGTGACGACAACGCCTCGGGTACCGCTGGGGTTTTGGAGACGGCCCGCGTCCTGACGCAGTACAATCCCGCTGCGACCGTGCGATTCATCGGTTTTAACGCGGAGGAGGACTGGATGCTGGGCAGTCAGGACTACGTCAACAAGGTCGTCGTGGCGGCCAAGGAACGAGTCCTCGGCGTGCTCAATCTCGACATGATTCTTCGACCCGCCTGGGACAGCAATCCGCAGGCTCCGATCGATCTGGACATCGAGACGCGCAATACCCCGACGTGCCTGGCTTGGGCCCATGTCTTCATGGATGCCATCGCGGCGTATGCTCCCACGTTGAAAGTGGACCCGGGGTCCCCGAGCGGGTTCTACTGGGACGCCGGCGACCAGGGGCCCTTCATCGCGGCAGGGTATCCCGCCTTGATGATTGCGGAGAACACCGCCACCGAGATCTGGTGGTACGGCTCCAACTCCTACTACCATCAGCCGGGGGATGCCGACGACGGACCTGCCAACGACCCGCTCTCGCCCAGCGGGGTCACGTACGACTACGATTTCGCGACAGACGTGGTCCGTGCGGCGGTTGCAACGCTGGCGAAAGAGGCGACGATCTTGGCGAACCCGAAGCCCGGCTTCGTTTGGCGTCAATCCATCGCGAGTCGGGGCGCGCGGGACATCGAACCGTTCATGATCGAAGACAACTGCTATCTTGCGGTCGCGAACAGCCGGGACGATCTCACTTATCAGGTTGATGTGAACACCTACCGATGGAATGGAAGCTTCTTCGTCGCGGAGCAGTCGATTCCCGCCCAGGGGGCTTCGGATTGCGAGTTTTTCGCCATCGCAGACCAGCATTTCCTGGCGGTCGCCCACGAGCGGGACGATGCGACCTATCGCGTCGATTCGAAGCTGTATCGGTGGGACGGAGCGGCCTTCGTGTGGCACCAGGACCTTGCCACCAGCGGCGCGATGGATTGCGAGTTCTTCACCATCGAGGGCCGGCATTACCTGGCGGTCGCCAACAGCCGGTCGGATGCGACATGGGATGTGGATTCGACGATCTACCGATGGGACGGGACACAGTTCACCCAATTCCAGTCGATCCCGACGAGTGGGGCCGCGGATTGCGAGTTCTTCACCATCGGGGAGATGCCCTTCCTGGCTATCGCCAATTCGCACGAGGGCGATGGGGGCGGCGAGGTCTCCCGGATTTACGGATGGGATGGCCAGGGTTTCGTCGAATTTCAGGTCTTCCCGACACAGGGCGCCTCCGAATGGGAGTTCCTGCAGATCGGCGCGGATTCATATCTCATTGCAGCGAATGGATCAAGTGCGCAATCACACCGGGTGGATTCTCGCGTGTACAAATGGGACCAGACGAGTTTCGTCCCGTATCAAATTCTGCCTACGCAGGGGGCTGCCGCCTTGGATTCGCTGGCCGTGGGCCAGGAAGTCTGGCTGGCGGTCGCCAACCGTCGCGACGATGTGACCGATCAGGTTGATTCGACGCTGTATAAGTGGAATGGAACCCGTTTTGTCGAGTTTCAAGCCATACGCACGCAGGGGGCGGCGGATGTGGCCTTCTTCACGACGGACGAGGACGTCTTCCTGGCGGTGGCCCACAGCCAAGATGACGCGACATACGATGTTCTGTCCCTGGTTCTTTCGCTTTCTGATGGTGGTTCGTATTGACCGAATCGATTGTGTTGGAAACCGAGGAAGGATCATGAAAGAGCCGAAGGTTCTGGTGATGGCGGTTGCACTGGTGGGCATGTACTCGCTTGTATCCGCCCAAGTTTTCAACGAAGATTTCGAGTCCTATCCGGCGGGAACTGCTCTGCATGGCCAGGGTGGTTGGAAGGGCTGGGATAATGATCCCACGGCCGGGGCGCCTGTGTCAGGCAGGTATGCTTACAACGGTCGCAATTCGGTCGAGGTCATCGGGTCGGCGGATTTGGTTCACGAGTTCAGACTGGTCGGCGGTCGGTACGAGTTCTCAGTCATGCAGTACATCCCCACGGGCTCGACCGGCGAGTCGTATTTCATCTTGTTGAATCAGTACGCCGACAAAGGGCCCAAGGACTGGTCCGTTCAGTTGAAGTTCAATCTCACCGCCGGGATCGTCACCGCCGAGGCCGAGGGCGACGGCGCCACCACCAACCTCGTGTACGACCAGTGGACGGAACTGAAGTTCTTCATCGATTTGGGGAAGAACACCTGTGAATGGCACTATGCCGGTTCACGGATTGCCACGCATGAGTGGGATGACGATCGCCACGGGACACTGCAAGCCATCGACCTGTATGGCAACGGGGCCTCCCCCGTCTATTACGACGACATCCGGATCATACAGAACTTCCGGTACAAAGCCAGTCCGGTGGCCCCCGCCGACGGTGCCGTCGGCGTCGTGTTTCCGTTGTTGCAGTGGACCAAGGGAGACACGGGTTACTTCCACAACGTCTATTTGGGGAGAACGTCCGAGTTGACCGAGGCGGATCTCGTCAGAAGCATGACGACCGAGGTCCTTTATTACCACTTGGGGGGGATCGAGCCCGGCGTCCCCTACTATTGGCGGATCGACGAGGTCGAGGCCGACGGCGCGACCGTCCATGTCGGCGACGTCTGGAGCTTCACTGCCGCCACCGGAGCGGCCTTTTCACCCCGGCCTCGCGACGGGGACAGGTGGATCGCGACAACCATCAATCTGGTTTGGAGTCCCGGACGGGATGCTGCTGAGCACGTGTTGTACTTCGGCGTCGAGGAAGCCGCGGTTGCGGGTCGTGCTCCGAACGTTTTGAAAGGCCGTCTGGTAAGCCCGGACTTCGCGCCCGGGGAATTGGCCGAGAACACCCAGTATTTCTGGGTGGTGGATGAGATCGACCTGTCCGGCGTCACCCATGCCGGCGAAGTCTGGACCTTCACCACGATCGGCGATTCCGGTGGAGTCAAGGCCGAGTATTTTGTGGGCATGACCCCGGGCGATACGCCTGCGATCACACGTACGGAGGCGAACATCGATTTCAACTGGGGCAATAGTGGGCCCGGCGCTCCCGTTCCCAACGATCAGTTCTCCGCTCGCTGGACCGCGGATCTCGAGATTGCAGTGGCCGACAGTTACACCTTCATCATCCGTTCGGACGATGGATCCCGACTATGGCTCAACAACCAATTGATCGTCAACAAGTGGTTCGATCACGGTGCCATGGATGCCGCCAGCACCCCGATTTACCTGGAGCCGGGTGTCTATACGCTTTGTATGGAGTATTATGAAAACAGCGGCGCCGCCTCCGCGCAGCTCTACTGGCGGACCGCGACGATGGACCGTAGGATCGTTCCCCCCGGTCCGCTCCAGCCGCCGGCGCAGGAAAGGCCCTGAGGCGTCGCTACAGACAGCGGATCATCAGTGCGTTGTTGCCGGTTCTCCAAGGCCCGCCTGTTGTCGAATCGCGTCGACGTCGAGGTCGCGGATGTACTGGACGAGGTTCTGCCAGCCGCTGTTGAAACGGAAACCGCCTTGGGTCATCTCCGCAATGGCTTGTTCCTTGCTCCAGCCCTGTACCGCAATGCGATAGATCGCAATCATCATGCCGGTTCGGTCGGCTCCCCGGCGGCAGTGCACGAACACCGGCAGGCGGTTTTCGTCGCCGACAATCCGAAGGAACCGCACGACGTCCCGATCGTTCGGCCGCCAGGCGGTCATCGGGATGTGTTCATATGTGATTTCCGGCGGAATCGGCAAGTTCTTGTCTGTGTCGGAGGATCGCAGACTGACGATCGTCCGGACCCCGAGGGCCTTGAGCCGTTCGACCCCCTCGGCAGTCGGTTGCGCCCCCCGATAGAGGTCGTCCGAGACCTTGTGCAGATTAGGCAATCCCCGCTCGTCCATCGGCTCTGCCCATGCAGATGTCGCAACGCCGTTGGTTATGCGGGTGTTGTTGTTCGTCCCCAGCGGAATTCTTGGGATATGTCGGCATGCTGGGATTGCCGTGGCCCCGACTACGGCCGCACATATGACACCGCGAACCAACCACCTTGTGCCCTGTATTTGAATTCTGTCCATCGTCATTCAACCTTCCTTGCCGTGCTTTTCCGCGAGGGGGATCAAACACACCTCGACGGGTTTGGTTTGTCAATTTACGTTTGGCTTTCGATGGGTTCTTTGCTCGCCTTGATCCGACGGCCCCGCCCGAGCAGGAACAGCTGTCGGATGAAGCTGCGGCAGATGTGGAGGAACGAGAATTTAATCGGGCCCAGTTCCGCCAGGACGAAATCCCCGCAGGACGTCGGCAGAGCGTCCCCTACGAGTTCTATCTGTTCGGGGTCCGAACAGCCGAAACCGATCTCCCTGGCGGTACGAACGACGGGGAGCTTGTCGGGTGAGAGGCCGATCAAGTCACAACAGGTCAGTTCGCAGGCGATGGGGTCTGTGCCTGCGATGAGCCAGCCGAGTTTTCGGCTCGGGCCGTGGATCGGGCCCTGGCCTTCCATCGCGACGATCCCATCGATGATCGTCAGGACTGGGGCCAGATGTTCGTAAATCCCGATCAGCAGTTTACAGAACTCGGTTTCGTTTTCGCCCTTGCGGAAATGCCAGAGAGCCTTGTGCTTGCCGCTGACGCAGCCGAACATGTTTTTGACGGCGAAAGTGGCGGTCAGTTGCTGATGGGCCTTGAACTTGGGCAGATTGATGATCGCGTCGGCATTGAGAGCCACCGCACTGAGGCCCACACGCGGCCCCCCTCGCGGCAGGCGGCATTTGACGGGATCATCCAATTGGCGAATCGGGACACCCAGCTTCTGTAGGGGCTCTGTCAATTCCAGCACGCGAGCGCACGCTGCGGTGTCCGCCCAAGCAGGCGAGTCGGCAACGAACGGTCTTGCGCCACAGTCCTTAAGCAGGCGAGCCACCGCCAGGATCACCGCCGGATGGGTCTGAGCGGCGCTGTGATGGTGCGATTTGGGCGCGATGAAGTTCGGCTTGATCAGGACTGAGTCGCCGCGTTTGACGAACCGTTCGACACCTCCCAGCAGTGCGAATTGCTGGCCGATGGCCTGTGCGACCCGCTCGGGCTCATAACTGGGGCAGTGGATCAGGGCGACTCTCGCGGTCGGCATATTCCCTCAATCGTTGATTGCGGCACAGGCCAAGACATACACTCGTACGGCGGGCTTGCGTTCCGGCGGAGTTCGTTTGGCGGGGTTGAAAAAGAGTGTTCCCTCAGGTCGATTGAAGAACAGCCCCCCCAGGGATTGTCGCTCGCTGGTGTAGCCGTCGGGACCTAGGACGACGAGGTCACCCGGCGCCATCTGCACTGCAAAGGCCGCGGGTTCGAAGTAGAATTCGTTTTTTCGGGCCCTTTCCTGGAGCGGGCCGATGGCGCTGGTGATGGGAATCGTGCACGTCGGGTATCCGATGATCTTACTGACCCCTCGGGCCCAAGGGATCGGCTCGGCCCGCAGACGTAGAACCAGGAGCCCAGGTTCCACACGTACCGTCTGTTTCACAAGATTGTTGCCCACGAATGTGATCTCGCGGCTCATGGGTACCTGGGCCACGGCCAAGTCGCTGCTGTCGTTGATCGGAAGGACCATCAAGACTGTCGAGGCTTTCTGGGCACCCGCTTCGGCCAGGAGCGACTGGATCTTCGGCCAGGAGTCCATTCGACCGTATCGCATGCGGAACGTATTCCCCCGGAATGCATTGTAACTCATCAACTTGATAGGTTCCGCCGACAAGATCGGCCAGAGATTGTCCAGACGATCTACACGATCGGCGGGCAAGTCCAGGATCTGGACCTCCAAATGGACGGTCGAGAAGAATTGCGGGACAGTGAGTTTGTCGCGCGGGGCAAGATCGCCGATCTTCACCTGCTCCCAAATCTGCTGTTCCTTGGGCTTGTTTTTGCATCCCGTCAATCCGAGGAACAACCCAAGGCTCACCAACGCTACACACAGGATTCGAGCCATCGCCCTAACGTACCATGGCAGTGAACAACTGTCAACGCGGTTGCACTTGGGCGGTTGGTCGCCGGGATTGACACTTCGCCAGGTGGGGTTATAATCACCCCATGAATTGTCCTGACGAGAACCGTGCCTTGCCCTGCGCCGCAACGGTGAAACAACGGGCCTCCTTTGGGAATTTTCCTATGAGTGCAAATCCGATACACTTAAGCGTTTGTCTTCTTCTGGCTTTGTTTGTACGCGCCTCTGCAGCGTCGAATCCTGCCGACACCGACTGGTTCTGCCAGGCGAAGTACGGTGTCTTCATGCACTTTCTGCCGGGCGACCCTGAGGGGTTGGCGAAGGTCGCTCAGTTTGACGTCGAGAATTTGGCTAGGCAGCTCGATGCTCTTGGGGTGGGATACTTTGTTCTGACTTTGGGCCAGAACTCCGGTTACTTTAATTCTCCCAACGCGACATATGACCGTGTCACCGGCTATGCGGCGGGCGAACGATGTTCAACGCGGGACCTGCCGATGGATTTGCACAGGGCCCTGGCCGCCAAGGGTATCAAGCTGATGCTCTATCTGCCTTGCCAGGTCCCCAATGCAGATCGAAGGGCGCAGAAGGCCTTCGGCCTGCCCGAGGGGCAGAAGGATCAGCCGATCGACGTGGCGTTTTCGCGTAAATGGGCCCAAGTGATCCAAGAATGGTCCGACCGCTACGGCGACAAGGTCGCGGGTTGGTGGTTCGATGGCGGCTACAAGTGGGTTGGCTTCAACGAAGAGATCGCCCAGATCTACGCGACCGCGGTCAAGCACGGCAATCCCAAGGCCATCGTCACGTTTAACCCCGGCGTCAGCTTGATCCGTTGGACGAAGGCGGAGGACTACACCGCAGGCGAGCTCAACGATCCGTTCGAGGTCCTGCCGGACTCGCGATGGGTCGAGGGCTCGCAGTGGCATGCGTTGACGTTCCTCGGTTCGCAGTGGGGCCGCCGCGATACACGCCACCCGGCGGACAAATGGACCCGGTGGGTCGCCGCCGTCACGGCCAAAGGCGGCGTTGTCACCTTCGACATGGGTCCCAACTGGGACCCGAAAGCAGGGCCCATCGGTTCGCTCGCCCAAGCACAGATGGACCAAGTAATCGCTGTGCGCGACGCAATGAGGGCAAATCCCAGCCGGCCTGCTGTGGAACTGAGGACTCGGAACGGATTGCCGAATTTTTTTGCCAAGGCCAAGGCCGGCGGCAAGGTGACCGTCGCCTACTTCGGCGGCAGCATCACCGCCGCCAACGGTTGGCGACCTCAGACGACCGCGTGGCTCAAGGCGCGGTATCCGAAGGCCGAGTTCATCGAGATCAACGCCGCCATTGGCGGGACGGGTTCTGACCTTGGCGTCTATCGCCTGGGACGGGACGTGTTGGACCATCGGCCGGACTTGGTGTTCGTCGAGTTTGCGGTCAACGACGGCGGTGCGGCACCGCAGCAGATCTATCGCTGCATGGAGGGCATCGTGCGTCAGATCCGCAAAGCCGACCCGGCCACCGAGATCTGCTTCGTCTACACGATGCACGACGGGATGCTCAAAAACCTCGCGACAGGGCGCCTGCCACGATCGGCCTCGGCAATGGAGTTCATCGCGGATCACTATGGGATCCCGTCGATCCACATGGCTCAGGAGTCGGCCAGGCTGATCAACGCAGGCCAATGGGTCTTCATGTCGCCCAAGCCCGAAGCGCCCGCCGACCCGGACAAGGGGCTGCCCGCTCGTCCGGCCTTTGCGCCGGATAGCTGCCATCCCTTCGCCGAGACCGGGCACAAGCTCTACACCGAAGCGATCTCGCGGTCGTTCGAGTCGATGGAAGGGCAGGGGACAGCGGGGCCTCATTCGATGCCTACCCCGTTCACAGCCGACCACCACGAAGGGGCCAGGCTTATTCTGTTGACCGAGGCCATGCTGGGCGAAGGCTGGCAGAAGCTCGATCCGCAAAGCGACTCGATCGCAAGGAACTTCTCGAACAGGCTCCCGACGCTCTGGCGCGCGGACAAGGCCGGGACTTCGTTGACCTTTGCCTTCCATGGCTGCGCCGCGGCGGTCTATGATCTGCTCGGGCCCGATGGGGGCGAGCTGGAGGTGATTGTAGACGATCAACCGGCTAGGTTCGTGAAACGGTTCGACGCCTATTGTACGTATCATCGCCTCGGCACGACGTCCCTTTTTTCGGCGAAGGAGGCACGCGATCATACGGTGATGGTTCGACTGACGGACAATCGCTTCGACAAGGCTCAGATCCTCAGTCGCAACGGCAATAAGATCGACGACGCGGCGCGATACGAGCCGCTGCGGTGGTACGCCGGGGCCCTTTTGATTGATGGCGAGTTGAAGCCCCACGCCGTGGCGCTGCCCAAACGCCTCAAGCGGTCGGAGAGCTTCCTGGGCGTTCACTTCGACTTCCATGCAGGCAAGGACTGCACCGAGATCGGCAAGAACACCACACGGGAGATGATCGAGAACGTCATCACGCAGGTCCGTCCCGACTACATTCAGATCGACTGCAAGGGCCACCCCGGCCTGTCGAGCTACCCGACGAAGGTCGGCAATCAGGCCCCCGGCTTCGTGGGCGATCCGCTTCGCCTGTGGCGACAGGTGACCGCCGAGCATGGCGTCGCGCTGTACATGCACTATTCCGGCGTGTGGGACTCTGAAGCGATTCGATTGCATCCCGAGTGGGGCGTCGTCAACGCCGACGGCAAGGTCAACGGCAACGCGACCTCACGCTGGAGCCCCTACGCGGACAAACTGCTGATTCCGCAGCTTCGCGAATTGGCGGGCGACTACGGCGTGGACGGCGTCTGGGTTGACGGCGAGTGCTGGGCCTCCGTGCCGGACTACAGCGACGCAGCGATCCAGGCATTCCGCACGGAGACGGGGATCGTGGATGTGCCGAGAAAACCTGGCGAGCCTCACTGGTTCGAGTTCCTCCAGTTCCATCGGGAGGCGTTCCGTAAGTACCTGCGATACTACATCGCCGAGGTGAAGAAGACCCATCCGGACTTTCAGATCTGCAGCAATTGGGCGTTCACCGACCACATGCCCGAACCGGTCAGCGCGCCGCTGGATTTCCTCTCGGGTGACTACAATCCGGACGACAGCGTCAACTCCGCGCGGCTCTCGGGCCGGTACCTGACGCGGCAGGGTGTTCCCTGGGACTTGATGGCATGGAGTTTTTCGCGGAACAAGACCGCCGACGGGCGAAACCAGAAGACCGCGGTGCAACTGCAGGTGGAGGCGGCGATCGTGATCGCTCTGGGCGGCGGCTTCCAGGCGTATATCACCCAGAAGCGCGACGGCTCGATCCGCGAGGAACGGATTCCGGTGATGGCGGAGGTGGCGAAGTTCTGCCGGGAACGACAGGCGGTCTGCCACCACGTCGAGCAGGTTCCGCAAGTGGCGGTGTTGTTCTCGACCGCAGCCCACTATCGCAAGAGCAACGGGCTCTTTTCCCGAGACCTAGCGAGAATCAACGGCACTCTGCAGGCCCTGGTCGAGAGCCAGCAGGCGGTGGAGGTCCTTGGCGAGCATCACTTGGCGGGCCGGATGGCTCAGTATCCGCTGATCGTCGTGCCGGAATGGGAGTACCTGGAGCCCGTGTTCAAAGAGGAATTGGTCGCCTACGTCAAGGGCGGCGGCAACCTGCTGCTCATCGGACCGGGTTCGGCTGCCTTGTTCGCGGCCCAGCTCGATGTCGCTGTTGATGGCGAAGCTGTGCCTGGCAAGGATTGCCGTCTGGTCTATGGCGGCCAGGAAGCGCCGATCGTCGGACAGATGCAGCGAGCGAGACTGGGAGCCGGATGCAGGCCCTTTGGCGAGGTCCGCATGGCCGATGAGACGACAGCGCCCGCCGCGTGTGTCCGCGCGCTGGGACGTGGCAAGATCGCTGCGACCGCCTTCACGTTCGGTCAGGGTTACGTGCAGACGCGAGACGCCGTGATGCGTCGTTTCCTGAACGAATTGGCGAAAGAACTCTTCCCGAACCCGATGGTCGAGGTGAAGGGCTCGTCCGATGTGGACGTCGTGGTGGGCCGACAGGGCCAGAGGTTGACAGTGAGCCTGATCAACACCTCAGGGCCGCACCAGAGCGCGCCGGTGATTGATGAGGTTTCCCCCGTAGGCCCGATCAACCTGACGATTCGCCAAACCGCCAAGCCCGCGAAGATAACGCTGGAGCCCGCCGGGATTTCTCTGCCGTTCGAGTATGCAAACGGCGCGATCGGAGTGACGGTTCCCCGCGTAGAGATCCACGAGATCGTGGTCGTTGAGAACAACTGACAGCAGGAAGGAACATCATGAGTCATTTTACGCTGCGAGGAGGTTGGCTGTTCCTGGCAACTTCTGCCATTGCGACTGCGCTTTCGGTCATGGCCCTGGCGGGCGATCAGCCGCAGTGGGGGCAGGCTTGGACGCGGAATATGGTCTCGGACGAGACCGGGCTGATCGAGGACTTCGATATCCAGACGGGCCGCAACATCAAATGGGTGGCCACGCTGGGCAGCGAAACGTGGGCGACGCCGACCGTGGCGCAAGGTCGCGTGTTCCTCGGGACCAACAACGACCCGCCCCGCGATCCGCGTCACAAGGGCGACCGGGCGATCCTGTTGTGCCTGGACGAGAAGGACGGCTCCCTCCTGTGGCAACTGGTGGTCCCCAAGCTCGGGCCCGACGTCTACCTGGACTGGCCCCGCTCGGGAGTCGTTTCGCCCGCGACGATCGAAGGCGACCGCGTGTACGTCGTGACCAATCGCGGCGAGGCGGTGTGCCTGGACATCGAAGGCCAGCGAAACGGCAACGACGGACCCTACCTGGACGAAGGACGCCACATGGTCCCCGATCCCAACAAGCCCCTCGACGTCACCGCGATCGACGCGGACATCCTCTGGCTCTACGACATCCCCAACCAGGCGGGGACCTGGCCGCACGATGGGGCGCACGCCTCCATCCTGATCGACGGCGATTTCCTCTACATCAACACCAGCAACGGCGTGGACAACACGCACGCCAAGATCCGACGCCCCGAGGGGCCCAGCCTGATCGTCCTCGACAAAAAGACCGGCCGACTCCTCGCACGCGACCACGAGGGCATCGGCCCGCGGATCTTCCACTCGACGTGGTCGTCGCCTGCGATGGGCGTCGTGGACGGCCGCAAGGTGATCTTCTTCTGCGGCGGCGACGGCGTGGTCTATGGCTTTGAGCCGCTGAAGGCCGCGCCGCCGGAGGGCAAGGTCGAGAGCCTCAAGCGCATATGGCGGTTCGACCCCGATCCGACGGGCCCGAAGGAGAATGTCAGCCAGTATCTCCGCAATCGCGAGGTGAGCCCGAGCAGCATCAAGAGCATGCCGGCCCTGCACGACAACCGCCTGTACATCACCGTCGGCGGCGACATCTGGTGGGGCAAGAACCAGGCGTGGCTCAAGTGCATCGACGCGACCAAGACCGGCGACGTCACCGATTCGGCCCTGATCTGGTCGTACGACCTGAAGGACCACTGCTGCTCGACGCCTGCGGTGCACGAGGGTCTTGTCTACGTCGCCGATTGCGGCCGGATGGTCCACTGCGTGGACGCCAAAACGGGCCAGGTCTGCTGGACGCACGAAACCAAAGGCGACATCTGGGCCTCGACCCTGGTCGCCGACGGCAAGGTCTACGTGGGCACCAATCGCCGGGACTTCTGGATCCTGGCGGCGGGTCGGGAGAAGAAGGTCCTCAGCACGGTCCAGATGGACAGCGCCGTCTCCGCCACGACGACCGCAGCCAACGGCGTCGTCTACGTGACCACGATGCGTAAGCTCTATGCCCTGAAGAAGCCGTGACATCGCTCTTGCATTCTCGGACCCCCTCGGCTACAATAGGATTTGTCCCTCGAATCTGAGGGAACGAGAAACAAGTGAATCCGGTTTTCCAGTGAGGAGTGGGAGACATGCGTGCCGGTGGTCGTGGAGGCGTTCTACTCAGCGTACTTTTCGCAAGTCAGTTGTCGATCCCCGGCGTCTGTGCGGCAGAGGTCGTGATCACGGATTTTCGGCTCACTCTGACGGGCGACTACAGCGAGGGCGTCGGCAGGATCAAGGCCGCAGCCCGCTGGCAGGCGAGCCAGGCGGCGGGCGTCATCTACTACGGCCTCGTCACCGAAGGGCGAACCATCGCGATCAGTTCTCGCGGGAAACTGTCGGCGACCGGGTATGCCGCGTATTGGAATTGTTCGTATGAGCAGTTCCAGGTCCTCAAGGAGGACTACTTCTCGCAGCCTCACACGTTCTCGCTTGACGCGGTTGGCGACTACGGAGTCGGGACGAGGTGTTTCTCCTACGTTTATGAACCGGCGGATATTCTGCGGATCGAGAATCGCGTCGCGGGCTTCTCCGACATGCAGCGGGGCCTGCTGGAAATCAACCATCACCCCGACGCCAACGAGGGGCCGGACGTTTATGATGTGGCCCACAGCACGATGCACCTGCCTGTCGTGGCGGCAGTCACGTCAATCCACGCAGACCCGGACAGCGGGGCCATCCGCGAATTGGTCTTGGATGCGCGTCCGAAGAAGAGTCTCAGCGATATCGACATCGAATTGCGCCTGGAATCCGACAGCGGCGCCGCGATCCACTTCGCCAAGGAGACGGGCAACGAGCTGTTCCTGTCGCTCCCGAGGCAATATAGAGGGTACGATTTTCGACCCGGCCCTCTGACCTTGCAGCAGTACGATCCGCTGGATCCCGCCGTGCAATATCCCCTGTATGATGTCCGCAAGGTGGTCGTCGGTTGCGAGGGCCTGATGTGGATGCCGCCGCTGAAGGGCGACTACCCGTCGGGCGTGCCTTACGCCCATTTCACGCTGAGTTTCGCGAGAAAGGCGTCGGGCGATCTGGGAAACGACGGACGCTTCAACCTGCGGGATTTTGCGGTCCTGGCCAAGGACTGGAGATCCAGATCCAGACCGACGATCGCCGATGTGGGAGGCGCCCATGGATTCGGCGTTCCAGATGGGAATGTCGATGGCAGAGACCTGGCGATGTTCTGCGGCAAATGGGCGGGGGATTCGGACGGCTTCGAGAGCGGCGGATTCGACAGACTGGGCTGGTTTGGCGAAGGGGACACGTACTGGAGGGTCACTTCGGACGAACGCCACAGCGGAGCGTTCTGTGCTCAGGCCGGCAGAATCGCAGACAGCGAGCGAAGCCGACTGACGATCATGATCGAGTGTCAGACGGGCGAGGTCCGGTTCTGGCGGAAGGTGTCCTCGGAAGCCAGAGGCGACTTTCTGCGGTTCCGAGCCGGCAGCGTCGTGCTCGGTGAATGGTCCGGCGAGCTGGACTGGGAGCAGGTCTCCTTCCCGGTCCAGGCGGGCAAGCGGACCTTCTCGTGGGAGTACAGCAAGAACGACGGCGGCTGGATGGGCCAGGACACAGCCTGGATCGATCTGGTCTCGTTTCCGACAGGCGAACTCCAATCCGGCCGAATGTAGATCATTCCGCGAACGAAGCCGGAACGATCTTGCAGGCCAGGTCCCTGCTGAACCGTGGGGCGGTCAGGCGGAGCCGGCCTTCTTCCGCAGCCATGGTCTGGCGAGCGAGGGGGACGCCTTCGTGCGTGTCCCACCAGAGGACCGCGTAGCGGCCGGGAGCCAGGCCGTCGAACGCCACCGACGCGGAATCGATAGGATCGTTCTGACGCTTCTCCACGACGAGATTCCACCAGGTGGCCTGGCGGTTGACCAGCCAGAGGTAGGCGCGGTCCTGGCCCTGCTGCCCGACGATGCGAAGACGCGGCTCCTCGGTCGCTGCGGTCGTCGGTTTCAGGCCCGCGGGTCGGAAATCGGCGAGGAATGCCGCCAGCGGCTTGTAGTGCCGATAGGCGTCCTGCTGGTCCAGCAATTCCCACCACCAGAACATCGCAGTGCCTGAGCTGCCCCCGAGGGCCGAGGCCCAGAGGCAATTGTGAAAGTGGACGCCGTCGCGGTCCTGCTTCATGTACTCGCTCTGGCCCCATTTCGCGGTGGCCAGGCCGAACTCGCCGATCAAAGCGGGTTTGTCCGGCGCCTGCTCGCGGAGCCAGCGGCTCTGGCGGCCGACCGATTCGACCTCGTCCCTGAAGTCGTCGTCGTCCGGACGCATGTAATGGTGCACCTGGGCGATGTCGATCTGCGGATGGCGGCAGTCCCTCACGGAGGGGTGCCATGTGCTCGTGGTCCGCGGGTGCCGGTAGAGGTCGATCTCTTCGAGATATTTCCCGATTTGAGCGTAGAACTCATCGGTGGGTTTGCCCGGGTCCATCTCATTGAAGTATTCCCAGGCGGCGACGCTGGTCGAGTAGCCCCAGCGGGCGACGGCGTATCGCATGAACTTCTTCGCGTCGTCGGTGGCCTTAAGATACTCAGGGCTGCCGGCCTTCGAGAGCGAGTCCATGTACAGATCTCGCGTCATCGCGCAGAGCATCAGGTAGATCCCGTCGCGACGGGCGGCTTCGACGATCTGGTCGAGCAGGAAGCAGTCGAGGGGATTGTAGTAGCCTCGCACGGGACGGTTGACGTCCGCCTCCCAGAATAGCTCGGCCCCGCCGGCGGCTTCTTTGAGCGAGAGGTGGTCGAGCCAGGCCGCGCCGTGGCCCAGAAGGGTGAAGGTGACGCGTCCCAGCCATCGCTCCTGTGGGCCTGTGGTGAAACGAAGCTCGAACGGTTGCCAATCGGCGGGGGACACGTCGAGCGTCTTGACACCGATCTGGATGCGCAGGGTTTTGCAGTCCTCGGTCTTGGCCTGTCCTGTCAGGACATACGCTGTGCTGGGCCGCAGGGCGACCGGGTGCGAGGGGGTTGCCGCGAGGGAGGCGCCGTCCTGGCCTTTGAGTTGAACGCACCTGCGGGGATTCTCGCCTTCCGAACCCGGCAGTACGACGACGGGCGACTCTTTCGTCCACGAGCGGACCCAGGCGCTCTTTCTCGCTTCGATGGCCAGCGCCCAGTCTTCGTAGCAGGTCCAGATCCGCAGGAAATTCGCTCCATTGGCGGCCAGCTTGCCGAAGATCTCTTCGGCCTTGGGGATGGTGACGTACTGGCCCTGGCCGATGAAGGCGAGGTTCTGGCCGATGGCGAAGAATGGCTGGCCGTCGGAAAACTCAAAGAATCGCGGGTCCTCGCGGCTGGCTCGCAGGAAACCCTTGCCTGGGGAGGCGACGCACTCGAACGTCACAGGCGAGGAGAAGACCTGCCCCTCTCGATCCTGGAGCGAGGCCCGCAGAACGTACCTCCCCAGTTGCGTCGGAGCCAGACGCACCTTCCACGAGCCTGTGCCCTGAGGATAGCACCAGGCGACGGGCTTTCCGCCTTGCACGAGGTCTGCGCGTTCGTAATCCTGACCCCAGAACGCAGGCACCATGAGAGACCGTCCGCTCGGTTCCGTGACCAGGACATCAAGCTGTACCTCGCATGGATCGAACGGATGGACGTACAAGCGTCCGACCTCGATGGCCAGCTCCAGCTTGTCGTATCGACCGACCTGCCCAGGCGGCGCCGCGAGAGAGAGTACCGTCGATGCGTTGTCTTGGCCGGCAAACGTGACCGCGGCGAGAAAGAGAGCAAACCATGGAATGGACAGCGAGCCTCGCATCGGTGCACCTCCAATAAGTCATGGGCTCAAGACGATTCTCTGGTAAGCCTGGCTGAAGCCGTTGAGGAACATCTCCACCGCCACCGCGGTCAGAATCAGGCCCATCAACCGCTCGATAGCGTTGAGAGTTCTTCTGCCCAGCAGACGGCCGAGCCGCTCGGCCGAAAGAAGGATGGCGCCGGAGACACTCCACGCCAGGAGCAATGCCGCAAGCCAACGAGGCCAATTGGCGGGTTGACGCGACATCAACAGCATCAATGTGGCCATCGCCGCCGGACCGGCAACCAAGGGGATGGCCAAGGGAACGATGAACGGTTCGCCATCGAGGTCCTCCGGGGAGGCCCCCTTGGGGAGCGGAAAGATCATTCGTACCGCGATGAGAAACGTAATGATGCCGCCGGCGACGCCGAGCGAGCTGTAGGAAATTTGCAACGCCGCAAGAATGTACCGGCCCAACAGGAGGAACAAGACCAGCGTCACCAGAGCGATGAGCATCTCGCGAACGATGATTCGCGTGTGTCTTTCCGGCGGCACTTGCTGTAGAACCGCCAGAAAGATCGGGATGTTGCCCACCGGGTCGAGAACCAGAAACAGAAGCAACGCCGTCGCGAGGACATCCATGCCTATGCCTCCTTGCTGTTTGTGATCGTCGCCTACCGCAGGTAGGCCTTCAGCAAGTACTCCTGGACCATTCTATGCGTATTGAAGAACGACCCATTTAACGCCAAAGCCGCCCGCATGATGCAGGCGTACTGCTCGCGGTCTCCATAGAACATGGGAAGCACGACGTTCTGGAGTTTATCGTACAGGGCTGCGGCGTCCTGAGCCGAAGTGTCCTTGACGCCCTTGCGGGCCTTGCCGTCAATGGCCCAGCCGGTGAGGTTTTCCACGCAGCCTTCAATCCACCAACCGTCCAGGATGCTCAGAGAAGGTACGCCGTTCAATGCGGCCTTCATCCCGCTGGTACCGGAGGCTTCATGCGGCAACTGCGGCGTGTTCAGCCAGACATCGACGCCGGGGATCATGATCTTGGCTATGTCAATGTCATAGTTGGGCAGATAGACGATTCGGATCTGCTTGCCGAGCTTCTCGCGGGCTTCGAAAACCTTCCGGATGAGACTCTTGCCTGGTAAATCCTGAGGGTGCGCCTTGCCTGCGTAGACGATTTGCAGAGCTCCGGCAGTTGATACGATTTTCTTGAGGCGGTCCAGATCTCGCAGGAACAGATCTGCTCGCTTGTAGCCGGTGGCCCGGCGGCCGAAGCCGATTGTGAAGACCCGAGGATCCAGCTTGACCTTCTGGGTTCTGGCGACGTAGGCGATCAGTTTGGCCTTACACTTCATGTGCGCGTCCCAGAGCGCCTCCATCGGGATGCTCAGGGCGTATCGGAGGTTCACGTTGTCCTCGCGCCAGCCGGGGGTGTGACGGTCCAATAGCTTCTGGAACGGTTGCGAAACCCATGTGGCTGCGTGGACGCCGTTGGTGATCGCGTCAATGGAGTACGAAGGGAACATGGCTTGCGACACTTTGGCGTGTTGTTTGGAGACGCCGTTGATGTAATGGCTGAAATTCAGCGCCAAGTGGGTCATGTTCAGCGTGTCATGGTCATGGCTGAGCTTGGCTTCGATGTCCCAGATCCTGTGCTTTCCGATGACCTTGCGGACCAGGTCCATGCCGAACTTGTCATGTCCGGCAGGGACCGGCGTGTGCGTTGTGAACACGCATTTGTCACGCACGGCTTGAATGTGCTGGGGCTTGACGACTCGTGCGCCCGTCCGGCTCAGTTCTTCGTCGAGCAACTCGATCACGAGGAACGCCGCATGACCCTCATTCATGTGGAAGCGGTCGATTGGGTCGTAGCCTAAGGCGCGAAGCATGCGGACACCGCCGACGCCGAGGACGTACTCCTGACACAGACGATATCGCGAGTCGCCGCCATAGAGGTACTGCGTGATCTCGCGATCCTGCCGGTCGTTGCCGGCGATATCGGTGTCCAGATAGATCACCGGAACCACGCCGCCGGTGGCGCCCACGGCGTCATACCGCCAGGCGCGGATTTTGACCGGACGCTTTTCGATAACGACCGTCACGCGGGGCAGTAGCGGCTTGAGACGGTCGGCCGGGTTCCAGGTTTCCGGCGTTTCGATTTGATTGCCATCGACGTCGAGTTCCTGATGAAAATACCCTTTTCGCGGCAGCAGCGTAACCGCCACCAACGGAACTTTCATATCGGCCGCCGCAAGAATCGTATCCCCTGCCAGGATGCCCAATCCTCCGCTGTAGGTCGGGATGTCGGATCGGAGACCGATTTCCATGGAGAAATAGGCAAATACACGTTTGTCAAAGGCCGTTCCTGGCTGATTGGTCATAAAGACGAAACTCCCTGTCTGCTGTTGCGATTGGGAATGGGCGTTCTCTTACCGGCGACGAGTTGTCCATTCTTCAGGATTCGCAGCTACATGATTCTCCAACCTATGCAGCCGTCCTGGACACCGGCGGGCCGGCCGCAATGCACCAAAAAGAAATATTGTGCTTACCTTGTTTTACCCCGTTCGTCAAGACCACAGGGCCCTGCTCTGGGAAATAACCCAAGAAGATCCTGCAAGAAGATCCTGTGGGACGGTCGCGAAGGGATGGATGAGCGACGGGGCCTCGGGTTGTGTGTCAGGGTTCTGCTGACGTAAGACCTTCCTGAATGGCATACTTAGTAAGCTGGGCGACGTTGTCGATTTCCAGCTTGTTCATCACGCGAAGACGGTGCGCCTCGACGGTTTTGGGGCTGATGTGCAGACGCAATGCGATCTGCTTGGTCGTACGGCCTTCCGCCAGAAGTTGCAGAACCTCGCGTTCCCTCAGGGTCAAGAGAGAAAACGCGGTGGTTTCGGTTTTTTCTTCCGCGTGTACAAGATCCTCGACGACGACATTGCTGATCGACGGACTGACGTAGGTTTTGCCGTCGGCCACGATGCGGATCGCACGGGCCAACTCATCGAAGTCGCAGTCCTTGAGCAGATATCCGCAAGCGCCGGCTCGGAACATCTCGGTGACGTATCGTTTGGCCGAATGCATGGACAGAGCCACGACTCTGACGCCCGGCGTTTCACGCTGGATCTCGCGGGTGGCTTCGATACCGTTAAGATCGGGCATGCTGATGTCCATCACGACGATATCGGGGAGAAGCTCTCTGGCCATCTGGACGGTAGAGTGCCCGTCGCTGGCCTGACCGACGATCTCCATGTCTTCTTCCTGCTGGATCGCGCGACTCAGACCGTCGCGTACGATGGCATGATCGTCGGCAAGTAGGATGCGAATACTCATAAGACCGTCCCTCGAGTCTTGGTCCTTCCGTTGGGTCGTTTTTCTCTGCCCGTCCAACAACCGATTATCCGTCACTTTTTAATCCATAGTAATTCTCCTCGGACTTTGCGTCAATCGTGTTGTGGGGGCACCCCTGTGCCAGTGGAACAGACGTGCTGACGGATGGAGGCTGGTATACGTCACTTTTCGATAACGATGGCGGAAGTCGGACATTCGTCCGCCGCCTCCTGGGCCGCATCTTCCGACTCCTCGGGGACTACATCTACGCGGACCTGGGCGATATCCTCACCCATCTCGAATACTTCGGGGCAAATCTCGATGCAACGGCCACAGGCGATGCAGTCCTCAGTCACGCGGGCTTTCATGGTTTTCTCCTTCCATCAGAGGTTTGGCGTGCAATGCTCTTTGAATTCGGAATTCAAATCTTCGGCAGACAGGACTCCAACCGCCATCCCCCGGCAGTCCAGCACGATGACCCGTGGGGCATGGGTGTTTTTCACAATTTCCAGGACCGTCCCGATGTCGTCTTCGATCGAGCAGCAAGTTGCTCCGAAGGTCATGACGCATCGGATGGGAGTGACCGCCGGAAGCATGTTGCCCGGCAAGACTTTCGTCGTAAGATCCCGCTGCGAGACGATGCCAATGATTTGACGATCTTCCACAACGGCAAGCACATCCGTTCCGAGAGCCTCCATTCGCTCCACGGCCTCTGCGAGCATGGCGCTGGCACTGATCTGAAGCGCCTGTATTTTCATAAGTTCCCGCAGTTTCACGGCTTACCTCCGTGTCGTTTCCGGTTCCCTCCAAACGACAATCGCTCTCGTGACGAATTCTTGATACACACCTGACCCTACGGTCGACAGTAGGATTTGCTCAGTTCCGGCGAATCCAATGTTGTACGAAAAGCTTGTGTGCCTGGTTCAATATTCATGAGACGTGGCCCCACGTGAACAACGGTTTGTTTGCGGCGTGGATGGCAAAGGTCTCAGAAACGGATGACGAAGCTCAATCCGTACTCGATCGTGTTGTTCTCCGGCTCATAATATCCTTCGTTGGAAACTTCGGATTCAGCAATCCACCAGTACCGCAGGAAGGGGCCGAAACCCACATTGACCCGTTCGTATGCGTGTACAAGATCCAATGATAGGCTCCCTCCGAATCCGGGCCATTGCCAGTTTCGCACAGTGGGCAGCGCAGGATTTGCGTCGTCGAGGTGCGAAATTTGACGCCCGATCAGCAGCACGTCGAACTCGCCGGCCAGAGCCAGATTCCAGCGAGTTGTCAGGTCGAACCCCTTTTGAATGCCCAGGGGAATGTAAAGATAGTTCGATTCCCGTCGATACCCTCCGATTTGCTGCGACGAATCGTCTCGGAGATGCCGATACCCCAGACCCGCATACGCGCCGTCGCAAAATCTCGCAGGCCTCCAGGTACGTCCGAACAACGCTCGCACGTCAAAGAGAAAGTCGTCGCTGCCACTGGTGGACAGGGGGGTACCGTCCATGAAAGACCCGTCGTAGTCGACCTCGCCTCCGCTCAAGCGGCCATCGAGCCTGATGGTGGACCAGGAGGCCGAGTCGCTCTCCGCAGCGTCTTCTCGCGCGTTGTAGAACGTGTACGATCCGACGATCCCGTAGAGCGTGCCTTCGTTCTTCATGACGCCGGGCTCTTTGTAGCGGTAGTGCGACACTTCCGGGGCGATCCGCCAGGCCGGCGGGGTTGCCTGACCCGATTCCGCAGCCGCCAGAGCGTTCCCTGAACCGGCCAGCACCATGCACAATCCGAATACCGCCTGTCGAACCATTGTTCCGTCTCCTGCTGGAATCCTATTGGAATGCCCGCTCATAGATCGAAGTGACGTCGTCGACCGTCAGTTGGATCGGGGTCAGCTCGAACAGCTTGCCCATCGTGTGGAAGGAGTTCTCCGCCATCTTGCGCAGGTCGCTGCGCCGGACGCCGAACTCGCTGAGCTTGTGCTCCTTGAGACCCACCTTGCGGATGAGCTTCTTGAGGCCCGTGATGAACGTCATTGCCTGTTCTTTCTTTGATAGGCCGTCGATCTTCTCGCCCATGGCCCTGGCCAGGTCGGGGAAGCGGTTGGGGTTCCGCTCGGCCAGGTAGCCGAAATACGCGACCGAGAGCATCGTCAGGCCCGCCCCGTGCGGGACGTTCGGGAAGTACGCGCTCAAAGCGTGTTCCATCGAGTGGTGCGAGATGCAGCAGGAGAGCGATTCGCAGATGCCCGCCTCGGTGTTGGCCCAGGCCAGCTTGGTCCGCGCCTCGATGTTGCCTCCGTCCTTGACCGCGATGGGCAGGTACTTCGTGATCAGGCTCACCGCCTCCAGGGCCAGATGGTCGCTCGTCGGCTGGCTGCACGTGGCCAGATACGATTCGACGGAGTGGAAAAAAGCGTCCATGCCGGTGTAGGCGGTCTGCGAAGGCGGAACGCTCAGCATCAGTTCCGGATCGACGATCGACAGCGTGGGGAAAGTGGAGGCGTTGCCCCAGCCGATCTTTTCGTTGGTATCGGTCTTGGTGATGACGGTCCAGGGATCGGCCTCGGTCCCGGTGCCCGCGGTCGTCGGGATCGCGACGATGGGCAGGGCCCCTTTGGGGGGCGTCTTGCCCTTGCCGCTGCCGGAGAGAATGTAGTCCCAGTAGCGACCGGGGTTCTTCGCCATGACCGCGATGCTCTTGGCCGAATCGATCGTGCTGCCTCCGCCCAGGCCGAGCACGAAGTCGCACTTCTCCTGCTTGGCGATCTTGGCCCCTTCCTCGACGTGCTCGACGAGCGGGTTGGGCTGGATCTTGTCGTAGACGACGGATTTGGCTCCATTGGTCCTGAGCAGTTGGACGACCCGCTTGAGATAGCCATGCTTCCTCATTGCCCCTGAAGCACCAATGACAATCAGGGCCCGCTTGCCCGGCAAAAACGGCGTGGTTCCTAATTCCGCCAGTTTACCACATCCGAATAGGATCCGCGTCGGCATATACAACGTGAAATCAAGGTTCATGGCATCTCCTTATTCCAAAAATGAACCGAAAATTTTCTGATGGAAGGCCATCTTAGCAACTTGGAGCTCCGATGCAACCCCGCCATACAAATGAACTCGATTCTCTGGCGGATGGCAAGGTCATTCCCTTGGGCGGTCATGAACTTTCTCTACACGTCCGGCGAGGGATCGAGTATAGTAACGATCTTTATGCGATCGTAGCTCTTGCTCTTGGGCGGGTTCGGCGAACAGAGATTCAAGAGCGACTGATGGCCGGTAAGCTGGCCATCGGATTACAGACCGCTTCGCGGAAATGCGATGCGGCGGGTTTTAAAAGAGGTTTTCTGCAGTCATGAGCGAAAAGAAAGGCACGTACGATTTCGGGGCAATCGAGTCGAAGTGGCAGAAGTATTGGGAAGAAAACAAGACCTTCAGGGCGGAGGATTGCGACGCTTCCCGGCCGAAGTATTATGTTCTCGACATGTTTCCCTACCCAAGCGGTCAGGGTCTGCACGTTGGGCATCCCGAGGGCTATACCGCCAGCGACATCGTCGCGCGATACAAGCGGATGAAGGGATTCAATGTTCTGCACCCGATGGGCTGGGATGCCTTCGGGCTGCCTGCCGAACAATACGCGATCGACACAGGCACGCATCCGTCGGTTACGACGGGAAAGAACATCAACACGTTCCGTCGCCAGATCAAGATGCTCGGTTTCTCGTATGACTGGGATCGCGAGGTGGACACCACCGACCCGGCCTATTTCAAGTGGACGCAATGGATCTTCCTGAAGTTGTTCAACAGTTACTACGATCCCTCGTGGGGCAAGGCGGCCGACATCTCGCTGCTTGAAGACGCGCTGGCGGAGAAGCCCCAGCGCAGGTCCGAATGGGAAAGCAGCAAGTTCCTCGTATCGTGGCACGAGGCGGCGCAGGCCGCAGGCGGCGATTCCCCAAAGAGGGAGGCGTTCGTCCGCAAGACCGTTTCGGATCTGCGTCTGGCCTACGAGAACTGGGTGCCTGTCTGGTGGTGCGAGGGTTGCAAAGCGGTGCTTGCCAACGAAGAAGTCAAGGATGGCAAGTGTGACCGCAAGGGGCATGACAACGTGGTTCGTCGACCGATGCGTCAGTGGTTGCTTCGGATTACGGCCTATGCCGACCGTCTGCTCGAAGACCTCAAACTCGTCACGTGGTCGGAGTCCATTAAGGAAATGCAGCGTAACTGGATTGGCCGCAGTGAAGGCGCGGAGGTTGATTTCGAGATCGCCGAAGGTCCGGCGGCAGGGCAAAGACTCCGTGTGTTCACGACCCGGCCCGACACGCTCTTCGGCGCCACATACATGGTGTTGTCGCCCGAGCATCCGCTGGTCGAGAGTCTCACGACGGCGGAGCAGGTCGAAGCGGTCCAGACCTATCGTGCCGAGGCTGCCCGAAAAAGCGAATTGGAGCGGACCTCACTGGACAAGGAAAAGACCGGTGTTTTCACTGGAAGCTATGCAATCAACCCGGTCAATCGGGACAAGATCCCGATCTGGATCGCTGATTACGTTCTGGCCAGCTACGGCACCGGCGCGATCATGGCGGTGCCGGCACACGACACCCGCGACTATGAGTTTGCCCAGAAATTCAGTTTGCCTGTGATCCAGGTGGTTCAACCCCCGGACCCGAAGACGGATTGGCATGGCTTCGTGGAGGAAGGGACCTCGGTGAATTCCACCGGTCCGGAGGTCTCCATCACGGGGTTGCCCACCGCCGAGGCCAAACGCAAGATCATCGCATGGCTTGCGGCCAAGGGCTTGGGCCGCAAGGCGATCAACTTCAAGCTTCGCGATTGGTTGTTCAGCCGCCAGCGCTATTGGGGCGAGCCGATCCCGGTCGTGCACTGCGAGAAGTGCGGCGTCGTGCCGCTGCCGGAATCGGCGTTGCCGCTGACGTTACCGGAGGTGACGGACTACACGCCTCCGGTGACGGGCGAACCGCCTTTGGCCAAAGCGATTGATTGGCTTAACACCACCTGTCCTCGGTGCGGCGGGCCCGCCAGGCGGGAGACCAACACGATGCCGCAATGGGCCGGAAGTTGTTGGTATTACCTGCGATATCTCGACCCGAAAAATTCCCAGCAGGGTTGGGACTGTGCCAAAGAACGGTACTGGATGCCGGTCGATCTCTACATCGGTGGCGCAGAGCACGCTGTGCTACACTTGCTCTATTCGAGGTTCTGGCACAAGTTTCTGTTTGACCGGGGGTACGTTAGCACCGCCGAGCCTTTCACTCGACTCATCAACCAAGGCATGATTCTCGGGGAAGACGGCCAAAAGATGAGCAAGTCTCGCGGCAATGTGGTCAACCCCGATCATGTGATCGCCGAGTACGGCGCCGATTCGATGCGTCTGTACGAGATGTTCATGGGGCCGCTGGAGGCGATGAAGCCCTGGAGCATGCAGGGTGTCCAGGGGGTTTACCGGTTTCTCCAGAAGACTTGGCGAATGGTGGTGGACGAGGAGACGGGCGGACTCGATCCGGCTGTCCGCGAGATCCAGGCAGAGGAAGAGACGCTTCGACTGCTGCATCAGACCATTCGCAAGGTCGGTCGGGACATCGAAACATTCGGTTTCAATACTGCCATCAGCGCGATGATGATTTTCGTGAACCATCTCACCCGTCAGGAAATCCGGCCCAAGTCTGTCGTCGAGTCTTTCCTCCTGATTCTCTCGCCGTTTGCACCGCACCTCGCCGAGGAATTGTGGTCGCGTCTGGGCCATGACCGCAGCTTGGCTTACGAGCCCTGGCCGCAGTATGATGAAGAATTAGCACGCGAGAAGCAGATCGAAATGGCGGTCCAAGTCAACGGCAAGGTGAAAGACCGCATCGTGGTGGCTGCGGAGGCAGACGAGGAGTCGGTCAAGGCGGTCGCGTTGGCGGGCGAGAAGGTGGTCGCCGCTCTGGGAGGCAAGGCTCCCAAGAAGGTGCTTGTAGTCAAAGGCAGATTGGTGAACATTGTGGTGTGATGATTCGATGCATTCGGAGATTGAAGCCAAGCTGAAGGTGGATTCGCTGGAAACGGTCGAACAGAGCCTCGTTCGCTGCGGAGCAAAGTTTCTTCGCGAGACCGTCCAGACGGATTGCTACTACGACACCGTCGGTCGAGACCTGACCCGCAGCGACAAGGCTTTGCGTCTGCGGTCCGATCCCAAGGGCGATCTCGATCGGTTCATCCTGGCGTACAAGGGTCCCAAGGAGCAGGACGATTACAAGCGCCGCGTCGAACTGGAGACCGAAGTGAGCGACGCAGAGGCGACGGGTCTGCTCCTGGAGGAGCTGGGATATGTCAAAGTTCTGGCGTTCAACAAGAGGCGTCGCCTGTGGCAGATGCAGGACTGTGAGGTCGCGCTGGACGAACTTCCGCTGCTTGGGATGTTCGTGGAGATCGAAGGGCCGGACTCCAAGACGATTGCACAGGTGCAGTCGATGTTAGGGTTGTCGGGTTCGTCCCCGATTATGGCCAGCTATGCCTGCATGGTTGCGGAACGGTTGAGTCAACTGGGCAGTACGACCCACGAGGTGTATTTGTGACAGTACATTTTCGATAGGGCGAGGGACCCTGCGGATTCCCCGGCTATCGAGTTAAATTGGTGGGGTGCGCCCCACTTTGCAAATCCGAAGGTGACTGTGGTAACAGGTACGAGTTTCCAGATCGGCAACGTGAAGGTGGGGCTCGATGCCCCGCTGTTTCTGATGGCCGGACCGTGTGTGATCGAGAGTGAAACGTTATGTCTCGACATCGCCGAACGACTGGTGAAGATTTCCGAGCGGACGGGCGTGTCGGTTGTTTTTAAGGCCAGTTTCGACAAGGCCAACCGCAGTAGCTATTTGAGCTTTCGCGGACCGGGTTTGACCGAGGGCATGAAGATCCTGGCCAAGGTGCGGGCTGAAACCGGGTTACCCGTGATGACGGACATCCACGAGCCGGCCCAGGCAGCGGAGGCCGGCGCGACGGTCGACTGTCTTCAGATCCCGGCGTTTCTGTGCCGCCAGACGGATCTCCTCGTCGCCTGTGCCGAGACCGGCAGGCCGATCAGCGTCAAGAAAGGACAGTTCGTCTCTCCTGACGAAATGGGCAACGTCGCCGACAAGATCCGTTCCTGCCGCAACGACAAAGTGATTCTCACCGAGCGGGGCACCTTCTTCGGTTACAATCGTTTGGTTAACGATCTGACCGGCATTCCGATCATGCAGGGGTTCGGGTGTCCGGTGGTGTTCGACGCCACGCACAGCACGCAACAGCCCGGCGGCTTGGGTTCCACCAGCGGCGGTAAGCGAGAGATGGCCCCCTTGCTGGCCAAGGCCGCGGTTGCCGCAGGGGTCAACGGTTTGTTCCTGGAGGTTCATCCGGAGCCGGAGAAAGGGCTTTCCGATGCGTCCACCATGTTGCCCCTGGATTGGTTGGAAGGGCTGGTTCGAATCTGCAAAGAGATCTTCGAGATCGTCCATGGCTGAAAACGCACAACCGACTTCGTTTACGTACGGCCCGGTTCCGTCCCGACGGCTGGGCATGAGTCTCGGTGTCGACATCGTTCCGCCAAAGATCTGCACGCTCGATTGTGTGTATTGCCAGCTCGGCCGCACGACTCGCAGCAGCGTCGTGCGAGAGGACTTCGTCGACATCGAAGCGGTCCTGGCGGAAATCAAAGGCAAGTTCGATGCCGGACTGAAGGCGGATTTTATCACATTAGGAGGTTCGGGCGAACCAACCTTGAACTCCCGGTTGGGCGATCTGATCGACCGTATTCACCGGTTCACGAAGGTTCCGGTGGCGGTTCTGACCAACGGGACGCTGTTCTTCCGGAAAGACGTCCGGGCTGAATGTATCAAGGCCGACATGGTCGCCCCGTCCCTGGACGCAGGGGATGCCGCGACGTTCGAGGCCATGAACCGCCCGAATCGAGACATCACTTTTGAAAAGCTGGTCTGGGGATTGGAGCAGTTTCGCAGGGAATACTCCGGGCAGCTCTGGCTTGAGGTCTTCCTGATCGCAGGCGTGAATACGGACGCTGGCCAAATCGATCTGATAAAAGGTTTGATCCAGCGAATACGTCCCGACAAGGTTCATCTGAACACCGCGGTTCGCCCGCCGGCCGAGCCGGATGTCCAGGCTGTGCCACAGGACGTCCTGGACCGGATCGCCCGGCAGATCGGAGGGAACTGCGAAGTGATCGGCGGAGCTCCGACCGGTCTGATCGACCGTCACGAAAGTCACACCGAAGCGGACATCGTCTCGGTGTTGAAGCGGCGGCCCTGTTCGCTTGAAGATCTCTGTACGGGTCTGGGGATCACCCGCAATGAGGCCGTCAAACACATCGCACGACTCCAGGAGGCAGGGGCCATCACCTCCGAGTATCGAGGAGAGGTTGCCTATTTTCACATCCGCCCCGACAACCGTTAGGCATCCCGGTTCTGACTTTTTCGTCCGTTTTGTCCCCGTCTCTTCGTTAGGACCGCATAAATTCGGGGGTGTGTGTGTTCACTTTTTGTAAAGCCGGACGTTCCATTGGCCGATAAAAGCGTTGTAACGTTTCGCTAAGGCCAATCGGCAGATGAATGGATGAAGGCCTTGCGACGTTATGGGAACCGCACGAAAGCCTCGACGGCGAGGCGGACGGCGGAGAACGTCACTCGTAGGATGTACTCAATGAAAAGACCGCAAAGGCAACTTGTGCTCAATAAGGGGGCGGAGAAATACATCTTCCGCTACGAACCAGGGCGGGAGGACGAACTTCTGGACGCCTTGGTCGACCAAGTGAAGGACAAGCGAACGGATTTCGATTGGTTCGATGCGGCCGTGCTGAGTTTCAAATTGACGCAGTCCCTGATCGGTTGTGCCGAGCAGCTTCTTCAGGATGATTCGGACGTCCGTGCGGCGTCCTGAAAGGGGGGATTGACAATTCGCGATTGTAGTACAGTTACTCCGAATCGTCGATCGTGGACCGTCAAGCACAAAACATAAATCGTCTGGGATAAAGGTGATTGAGGATGCCGATGGATCAGATAAACAGGTGGACTATGGACGAAAGCAGTGCGATCGTTGAACAATTCCTGCATTATCTCAAATTCGAGAAGCGGTTCTCGGAACACACAGCCAAGTGCTACGGTGCCGATCTGTCGCAGTTCTCCGAGTTTTTGCTGAACACCCCATCGGATGGTCCTTCTTCTTCGAGTTCGGCCGCTCTAGGTCATCATGATGGAGGGGGCGGTACTGCGCTGGCCACGCAGACTGAGCAGGAAGTGGACCAGCGACTGTTGGCGGTCGACGTGGACGAGGCGAGAACCTACCTGGCCCATCTCAATGACAAAGGGTATTCCAAGGCCACGATCGCCCGGAAGCTGGCAACGCTCCGCAGCTTCTACAAATTTCTGGTCAAGACGGGGCGTCGGGATTCCAACCCACTTGCTGCGATCCGCACTCCCAAACAGGAAAAGAAGCTGCCGCGTTTCCTGGAGTTCGAAGAGGTCAAGCGACTTCTGGAAACCCCGTCGACCGACTCGTGGTTGGGCGCTAGAGATCGGGCCATTCTGGAAACCCTCTACAGCACCGGCATCCGCGTCAGCGAGCTGGTCGCGTTGAACATGGACGACGTCGATTTTCTGGGCGAGATCCTTCACATTCGCGGAAAGGGCAAGAAGGAACGGATCACGCCGATCAGTTCGTCGGCCCTCCAGGCGATCCAGCACTACATGGAGTATCGGAATCGTCGCGCCCAGAGCAACAGCCACTTCGATTCAAAGGTCCTGTTCGTCAACAAGCACGGGCAACGTCTGAGCACGCGAAGTGTCCGCCGGAAAATGGACAAGTACCTCAAGTCCGCGGGTCTGGATCCTGCGATCAGTCCCCATACGCTGCGACACAGCTTCGCAACCCACATGCTCAACAACGGTGCAGACTTACGAAGTGTACAAGAACTGCTCGGACATCAGTCGCTTTCAACGACGCAGGTGTACACGCACCTGACGACCAGAAAGCTCAAAGAGGTCTACGACAATGCTCATCCTCGCGAGAATATGACCCAGGACAATTACAGCCCGCAGACCTCCCTCGGAGGCAACGGTCACGCGTGAGGCGAGACCGAATCGTGGATCTTCTCAAGCCGCTCCTCGGAGCGGCTTTTTTTGTTGGCGATGCCTGGGAGATCGGGGAACACGATCAAGACAGCGTGCTCCGTTTTTACATCAGCAAGAGACTTTGGATATGAGGGAGGCGGCGGTAGTGTACTCTGGGACGAGTTCCTTGATTCTGGCGGCGATGGCGACGTAGTTCTGGGTGGGTCGGCTGGCCAGCTCGATGAGATCCGCGATTCCTGCCCGCAAGGTTGTGCGGTCCACCGGGATGTTTTTCCAAATGCTGATCTTGGGATGGCAAGTCCGCTGCATGTCCTCGCCCTCGATGCGGAGTTCCTCGAAAAGTTTTTCGCCAGGTCGGGGGCCGGTGAACACGATTTCGATGTCTTCGCCGGGACGAAAGCCGCTGAGTGTGATGAGTTCCTTGGCTAGGTCCACGATCTTCACCGGTTCACCCATGTCCAGAACGAAGATCTCACCACCTTGCCCCATGCCGGCTGCCTGGAGGACGAGCTGGCTGGCCTCAGGGATGGTCATGAAGTAGCGTTTCATGTCGGGATGCGTCACTGTGACAGGCCCCCCCTCGGCAATCTGTCTCTGGAAGATCGGCACAACCGAACCCTCGGAACCCAGGACGTTTCCGAACCGAACAGTAATGAATTGGGTGCTGCTCGTTTGGGCCAGATCCTGCACGTACATCTCTGCGACCCGCTTGGATGATCCCATGATGCTGGTTGGATTGACCGCCTTGTCCGTGCTGATCATGACGAAACGCATGGCGCGATGGCGATCGGCTGCATCGGCGACGATCTGTGTGCCCAGCACGTTGTTTTTGATGGCCTCACTCGGATTGAGCTCCATCAGTGGCACGTGCTTGTGCGCCGCGGCGTGGATGACCACTTGGGGTTTGTACTCTGCAAAGACCGTTTCGACCCGGGCCCGATCCGTGATGTCGCAAATCAGAGGCACTACCCGCACGTCTGGAAATCGATGTCGGAGATCTCGTTCCACGTAGAACAGAGGATTCTCCGCATGTTCGACGAGCAACAACATCCGGGGAGCGTAGCGGCAGATCTGTCGGCACATCTCCGAGCCGATAGATCCGCCGGCTCCGGTGACCAGAATCACTCGATTTCGAGCGAACGCTTCGATTCGATCGAGGTCGAGTTGCACGGTTTCCCGTCCGAGCAGGTCGTTGATGTCTACGTCGCGGATCTCGGAAACCCGCAGCCGGCCGGAGGCGATATCGGTGATCGAGGGGACGGTCCGGAACCGGATCTGCGTGCCTTCGCACACCTGGATGATCCGACGAAGCTGCTGGCGGGTGGCTGAGGGGATGGCAATGGCGATCTCTTCAATGTTCCGCTCTTTGCAAATTCGAGGCAGTTCCGCCACGGTTCCCAGGACGGGAATCCCGTGGATGCAGGTTCCTTGTTTGATGCGATCGTCGTCGATGAAACCGATCGTTTCGTACTGGCCGACCGGCATTCTTTGAATCTCGCGAAGGAGGGCTTCCCCCGCATTGCCCGCGCCGACGATCAGAAACCGAGTCAGCCGGCGACGGGGTTCCGTCGTTCGAAATTCCTCATAGTACAGGCGGGTGATCATCCGCAGACCCGCCTGCAGGAGAATCGTGACGAACAGATCGGCCATGAAGACGCCTTGGCTGACCGCCGCGATGCCCGATGGCAGGGACCGGCGGATGGCAGAGATCTGAAGGATCACAACGAACCATATGGTCACGAGAATCATCGTGCTGATCAGCGAAGCTCTCAGGATGCCCAGAAGATCAGTAATGCTGACATAACGCCACCATCCACGATATTGCTTGAAGAGCCCGAAGACCGGGAGTTTGATCAATAGCACAATCAGCAAGAGGAATGGATATTGCCTGACGAACCATTCCTGGCGGAACTGCATGTTGTAGGCGACCAGGAAAGAGAACATCAGCGAAACCGCGAACGCCAGGATGTGGGCCAGGATGATCAGGGGTTTGCGAAAGGTCAACAGAAAGCCAGCGGGGGAAAAAGACACGTGCGGACGCCTGCCTTCCCGAAGGTTGGCATCGGTTTTTGTATGTGGATCAGGCATATTCCCCAGATATTACACGTGATTCTCACATCAACGACGGTTTCAGATCCTCAGGCAAAGCAGACCCTTACACGGGTCCCTGCCTATCATCGGCATAGGGCTAGGGGAAGTTCAGTTGCAGTCCTAGGGGATGTGGTTATGCGGACGTTGTACGTTTTGTTTCGGGTCCGGCTCCCGTTATGTTTTCCTGGGCCGTGCTCTTGACCAACCCCTCTTCACGGGCCTCGTACAACTCCTCAATCTCGGTTCCATCGACGTGACGGCGCATAAGGGCGTAGATAATCGTGTTGGCGGTGAAATAGAAACTGATGAGGAACGCCACGGTCAGTCCGGCGATTCCCAAGGTCCAGAGCCGTACGAGAAACGCTCCTATGTACAGAGACCAGGTATCCAACGTCGTGGACGTCCTCGCAATGCCGGCGGCGTCTTGCGCCGGCCAGAGTTTCAAAAGCTTGCCCTCCCCCAGGCCTAGTTGAAGGAACCACCGGGTGACCCAGAGCAGAACCCAGGCGAAGAGGCGGACGAAGAGATGACAAAGAGCCCCATAAATCGTGGCCAAGAGCGTATAGAAGCCCAGTCTCCAGGGTTTGGCGTAGACGCTACTGAAGGACCGGCCGACCGCGTCGAAGAAGTCCGAATCTTCATAGGCCACCGCAGGGAAAATCAGGCCCACACCGGCGGCTTCGCCGATGAGAACTACGGCGATGAAAGGGGCAAGCACAAGCGCCAACGGTAGAAGCAGGCCTGTGAGCAACTCGCCGGCGACGGGGATATTTCCGATGATGCCGAGCAGAATGATCGGTATGCCCAGCAGAAAGGCGATGAACAAAGGACCGATCGGCGCAACCACGAGGGTTGTCAGTCTCCGTTGGCTGAAGCGGCAGGCTTGGATAAGACCCGCATGAGTTCTCCGAGCGAACTGCAGGGCGCTGAGGCGGCAAATCGCGCCTCCGGCCACTGACAGGACGACGATTGCGACAGCGAAGAAAACCAACGCATAAATCCTGTGGTACGTGAAAGCCCAGCACACAGCTCGTGCGGACCGTTGGAGGCTGTTGACGAGACTGTAGACAAACTGGCGGAGGTCCAAAGAGAGCAGGGCGGTGGTTACGGTCTGAAGCTCACCCTCTGCGAAGCTCGCCAGAGTGCTGAAGACGCCGGTCTTGGCCTGCGAAGAAGCAGGGGAGTCGACGAGGCCGCGGCATTGGTCGGGACAAGACAGATAAGCCTCCAATTCCGTGATTCTGTTTGGAAGTCGTCGTGTCGGGATGTCTCCGTTGGGCGTAACTTGGCTCTCGGTGGAGACGACTACCGTTCGGGTCAGATCCATCGTCCAGCCGGTCAGGCAAATCACAAGCAACGCGGAAAATGCGATTGTCAGTTGCGCAGGTTGGATTGCTATGCGAAACGCGCGGAAAATGTGAGGGAAAAGAACACTTTGGAGCGGCGACAGGGATTCGCTTTTGCTGGTCATGATGCCTCCTTTCAGGACCATTGCACCGCATCATTGCACACGGATCAATCCCATGAACTGCGGTATGGTATCGCGTCGCAACCGTGGTGTCTACACAACAAAGAAGATGCTTTCACTCCTCCGCGGGGTTCTCTGGGGGGACGGAAGGGCACTCACTCGCCGAGTCATCGGCATTTTCCTCCGGCTGGACTGGAATCCGATACTCGGCGTTGAACCACGCCCCCAGGTCGATCAGCTTGCACCTTTCAGAGCAGAAAGGAAAGAAACGGGGTAGCCCCTGCCCCTCCCGGGATGCCGCGACCGGACGTTTGCACGTCGGGCAAACAAATCCCCCACTCAATTCGAAATGGCCGCTCCTGCCCCCTTTTCGGTCTGGCATTCGAATCTTTCCTCAGATACCGAAATCTTCTGTCGCCTAGTCGGTCTCTTGAATACGGCCCTCTTCAAGCATTCGCGCGTACTCCACGGAGTACCGAGCCCAAGGCTGCGCCTCCAGTCTCGCTTTGGTGATCGGCTTGCCTGTGCCTTCGCAGATTCCATAGGTACCGATCTCAATCCGGTGCAAGGCATCGTCGATCTCGGCGATCAGTCGGCGTTCGCTGTCCATTAATCCGAGCGAGAATTCCTGTTGGAAATTGTCGGTTCCCAGATCCGCCATATGGATCGGCATGCTCGACAAGTCACCGCTGGCGTCCAGTCTCGATTTTCGGAGCGTTTCGCCTTCAATCTCGTGGACGTTCTTATGGATTTCCCGACGTCTTTGCAGGAGCAGCGCTTTGAATGCTTCAATTTCCTTGGCGCTGAGGGGTGATTTCGGATTCTGCTCGCATGCGACGTCCTTCTTGGATGTTCTCTTTCGTTTCTCAGCCACGTCCGTATCTACCTCTCATTAGCGGATAACCCAGTATGATCACATCTTTAGAACACCGTAGTATACCATACTGTCGTTTTTCTTCATAGCCTAATTTCACGAAAAAACGTCGAAGAAAGACAAGCCCGGCTGGTCTTTTTGCGAGGTCTCATAACCACATGGACGGTTGGCAGGATGCCAACGGAAAGACCTTGCCTATTTTTCTACGTCGCCAGGGGGTAATAGGTTGGCGTCTTTGGCCCTTTTGCCAAGGGGGAGGATGAACCGTTCCGAGCCGAGGGTGCCGGAGAAGATTCCGACGCGGAAGGCCCGACGGATTTCTTCGGGCGCGAAGACCTCGTGGGTTGGACCGGTGCGATAGTGGGCAGAGCAAGTGGGATTGGTTAGGTCTGGACCCTCACGACGACAGGGGCAGAGCAGCAGGGCTTCGTCGCAATACTGTAAGGCCAGGTTGATATCGTGAGTTACGGCCACGATCGTGGAGCCGCTCTCCTGTTGAATGGATTTCAACAGATCGTAGATGGCTGTTTGCTGCCTGATGTCGAGAAAGGATGTGGGTTCGTCCAGGAGAAGAATGGGTGTGTCCTGTGCCAACGCGCGGGCGATGAAGACGCGTTGCCGTTCGCCCGCACTAAGGCTGTCCAACGATCGGGAGGCGAATTTCGCTGTGTCGGTTCGTTTCAGAGCCTGTGCGACCATTTCGCGGTCCTCTCGGCTCTCGAAACCCCATTGGCTGTAGTTGGGGGTTCTGGCCATCAGAACCGTCTCATAGACCGAGAATCCGAAGGCCGGAAGAAATTCCTGTCGAACCACGGCGATCTTTCTCGCCAAGTCTCGCACGCCGTAGGAATACAAGTTCCTGCCGTCCAGAAGCACCGAGCCCGATTGCGGTCTGAGGATTCCCGCCATAAGTTGAATGAGAGTGCTTTTACCTGCGCCGTTCGGTCCGGCCACCGCCAGGAAACTCCCGACGCCGACGTTCAGGTCGATACCCGCCAGGATCGGCCGTTGCGAGCTATAGCCGAAGCACACTTGATTGAGCTGGATCGCTGCTGTCATGTACCCCCGTAGACCTTCTTGCTGTGTGCCACCAGCAGCAACAGGAAAAACGGTCCGCCGATCATAGCCGTGACGACGCCGACCGGCAATTGCGCTGGGGCCACGACTATTCGCGCAACCGTGTCGGCTGCGACAAGGAACATCGCCCCTCCCAAACTGCTTAAAGGCAAGAGTTGACGATGGTCGGGCCCAAAGACCAGTCGCACCGCATGAGGTACGATCAGGCCGACGAATCCGATGAGTCCACTGAGACTGACCGCCACAGCGGTGATGAACGCCGAGATGGCGAAAGCGCTCAGTTCAACCCGCTCCACCGGAACGCCGATGTTTCTAGCGTCCTGGCGTCCCACGCTGATGATGTTGAGCGGGGCACCCAGAAAGAAAAGCGCCACGATACCGGTCAGAATGCAACCGCTACCAACCCACAGGACAAACCAGTTTTCCTCGGTCAGATTGCCCATCAGCCAGAAGAGGGTCGCGTAAAGCTGTTGGCTTTTGGCGATCGAGATCAAGAACATGATCATCGCTGAGAAGAAGGCATTGACGACGACGCCGGCCAGGAGAAGTCCGGTGACTTGGTACTTGCCGGTGACACGGCCGATGCCCCAGACCAGCCAGACGGTCCCCAGAGCCCCGATGAACGCAAACAGCGCGATGGGGGATCGGCCCCAGAGAGTCCAGCTCACGCCGCCGATCACGGCGAGCATCGCGCCGAGGCCCGCGCCGCTGGAGACGCCGAGGATATACGGATCGGCCAGCGGATTGCGTAGCAGTGCCTGGAAGATAACGCCCGATGCGGCCAACGCTGCGCCCACCATGGCCGCCAGAAGAATCCGAGGAACGCGGACTCGAACGAGAATCTCATAGTGCGGATTGGGGACCCCATGAATCTGAGGTCCGTGCAAAGCTGTCTTCAGGCGAACCGGTTGCGGTCCGACCATCGCGCTGGACAGCAGGACCGCCGCCAGCAGGGCCGCCGCAAGGCTTGTTCGCAACAGCAATATTCTGGGTGTAAGGGGCGGATGCATTCGTCAGTCTCCGAACAGAGCCGGGTCAAGACATCCCGCGATCGTCCGAATCCCTTTGGGCAACCGGGGGCCCAATCGAGAGATGAGGTCTCCGTCGATCACATGAATGCGTCCGGTTCGAACGGCCGGGAGCGTGGAGAATCGGCTCCAATACGATAAGGCTTGGGCCCGTTGTTCCGCAATCATCGCCGGCAACAAGGCCGGCTCGATGATGACTTCGGGAGCCGCAGCGATCACCTGCTCGGCGCCGATGGCAGGATACACGTGCAGGGTCTGGCCGACGGCGTTCTCGCCCCCGGCCAGTTCAATCATTTCGTTGATAAACGTCGTCCGTCCGGCCACGCGGAGCGGTTCTCTCTGCACGACCCAAAGGACTTTCGCGCGACGCCGCTTGTCGGTGGCGGCGACGAGCTGGCCGATCTGGGCCCGTATATTTTCGCACAGCGTCTGTGCCTGGCGGGTCGAACCGGTAGCCTGCCCGATTGCGAGAATCCCTTCGTACAACCCGCGGATCGTGTCCATTTCGACCATCAGGCTGTTGTAGCCCATGCGTTGCAATCTTCTGGCTAGGTCTCTGTGTTGTTCAAACGTCTCGGTTACGACCAGATCAGGGCGGGTTGCGATAACCGCTTCGATGTCGGGCTGCCAAAACGTGCCGACCCGTGGTTTGTCCTTCGCGGCGGGGGGGTAATCGCTGTCCTGGGTCACGCCGACAACGTTGGGACCGAGACCCAAGGCAAAGAGAATCTCCGTGAGGTTTGGGGCCATCGACACGATCCGAATGGGGTGGCACGGTCGACAAACGGCAGGGGCCTGATCCGCGCGGGACGTCATCAAGGCATATCCCAACGCCATCCACAGCGTCGTCGAGATTAATAGAAGCCACCATCTATGCATCAGGTCCTCTTGAATTGCTTCTCCAGTTCGCGGATTGAGAATCGGATCGTCGTGGGCCGGCCATGGGGGCACCGGCTCGTCGATTCGAACCGTTCTCGGTCTGCGAGCAACTGGCGGATCTCGCTGTCGGAGAGTTTCTGTCCGGCCTTGATCGCCGCCTTGCAGGCGGCCATATTCAGAATGTCTTCGAACAGATCCCGTTTGTTCACTCCGCCCCCTCGTTCGACGAGCAGATCGAGCAAGTCGTGGACGAACCCCTGCGGCGAGACGCCCGACAGGATGGTCGGGAAAGCTTGAATTGCATACATCCGCGGTCCGAATGGCGTGATCTCAATCCCGAGTTGCGTCAGCATGTCGGCGTGGCTCTCGATCGCCTCGACCTGGGCCTCGGTGACCTCAAAGCTCTCGGGCAGCAGGAGCTTCTGCGATTCCAGGTTCTCGCGTTCCAGCCGTCGCCGCATGAGTTCATAGAGCATCCGCTCGTGCAGGGCATGTTGATCGATGATGACGAAGCCCTCGTCGGTTTGCTCGATGATGTAGCTGTCGTGGATCTGCAGGTATCTGTTGTCCGGAGGCGAAGCTTGGAACGGGATCGGCACAGGATCCGACCGGTCGCGGACTGTTTTTCTGAGTTCCGGATCCCGACGGTCGAGGTCACTTTCGGCTCGCAGATCGAACCGCTGTTGTTGGTGGGTCGGCCGCTGTTTTTTGAAGAACTCGGCCATCGCGTCGGCGATCTGTTGTCGCCGCAAGTCCCGACCGATGTCCTCTTCGTCGCCCGGCGGCGATTCCCTGGCGGGTAACCGGGCGGCGATGTTGAGATTCGTGCCCAGCAAACGTTCGCGGAGAACGCCCAGGACTTGGGAATGAACCAAATTTGAATTGTAGAACCGCACCTCGATCTTGGTTGGATGAACGTTCACGTCGTATTCGCTGAAGGGCATCTCGATAAAGAGGAACACCACCGGAAAGCGGTTGGCGTCGAGCATGCCGCGGTAGGCCTCCTTGATTGCATGCGAGATGAATCGATCGCGGATGAAACGGCCGTTGACGAACGCATACTGGAACTGGTTGCTCGTTCGCGAAAGGCTTGGCAGGCCGAGCAGGGCCTTGATGCGGATGCCTTTCTCGTGGGTTTCGGTCTCGACCAAGTCGTCGCCGGTTGCGGATATGAGCATGGGAAAAAGCCGGCTGACCCGTTGCTTGAGGTTCTCGTTTTTCGAAAGACGGTACAATTCTCGCCCGTTGTGAATCAACGCTAGATCCAAGCCACACTGGGGCAACGCGATTCGTGTGAACTGCTCGGTGATGTGACCCAACTCGGTGTTGGCGGTACGCAGAAACTTGCGGCGAGCTGGAGTTTTATAGAACAAATCGCGGACTTGGATCGTGGTGCCCACATCGCCGCTGCACGGCACGACGGGGCCTTTCTCGCCGCAGTCGATCTCAATGCAATGCGCCTGGTTGTTGTCCGGCGTGCGGCTGACCGCACGGACCTGCGCCACCGATGCGATGCTGGCCAAGGCTTCGCCACGAAACCCCAGCGTAGCAATCCGATTGAGGTCGTCGACCTCTTTCACCTTGCTCGTCGCGTGCGGCTCGAAGGCGGTCGCCAAGTCGTCTGCGTCCATTCCGTTGCCGTTGTCGCTGACGGCGATGAGCTTACGGCCTCCCTCTTCGATCGTCACCGTGATGGAGGTGGCCCCGGCATCGATGCTGTTTTCCACCAGCTCCTTGACGACGCTGGCGGGGCGCTCAATCACCTCGCCTGCGGCAATCAGATTCACCATATTGCGGTCGAGGACGACGATTCGGCTCATATACATGGCACCGACCCGGCGGACAGCGGTTGCGCTCCACGCGGGCCAGGAGGGTCCCCTTTTCAAAGCAGCACCCGGTTTGCACCGGACGCATCGTGCATCCCAGCAAGCACGACCCGATGTAAGAGGTTGGTTCGTGCGATTTGATACCCTCAAACCGAGCTACAACTGCAGCAAGCTCTTGCCGGTCATCTCTTTGGGCTGCGGTAACCCCATGATTTCCAACATCGTCGGCGCGATGTCCGCCAGGGTTCCGCCCTCACGGAGCTTGCGTCCCTTGAACCGTTCGTCGAAAACGATCAGCGGAACATCGCCCACGGTATGCGCAGTGTGTGGGTTATCCGGAGAACCATCGATCATCTTCTCGAAGTTGCCGTGGTCGGCGGTGACGATGGCCGCGCCTCCCAGGCTCTTGATCTTGTCGAGGAGTCTGCCGACGCACTCATCAACCGTCTCGGCGGCCTTGATGGCGGCATTCAGGTCGCCCGTGTGGCCCACCATGTCGGGGTTGGCAAAGTTGATCACCATGGCGTCGTACTTGTCGGATTCCAAACGTTCCAGGACGACCGCGGTCACTTCGTAAGCGCTCATCTCAGGTTTGAGATCGTATGTCCGAACCTTCGGAGAGGGGACGATCTGTCGATCCTCGCCCTTGAAAGGCTTCTCATTGTAGTCGTTGAAAAAGAACGTCACGTGGGCGTACTTCTCCGTCTCGGCGCAGCGAAACTGCCGGAGGCCCAAGGAACTCCAGTAGGCACCCAACGTGTTCTTCATCTTGGCCGGTTTGGGGAAAGCCACCGGTGCCGGTAGGGAAGCATCGTACTCGGTCATGCAGACGAAATATACGTCCGGTTTGAGGGTTCGGGTGAACTCCTTGAAATCAGGATCGACGAACACGCGGGTCAACTCGCGAGGCCGGTCGCCGCGGAAATTAAAAAAGACGACCCCGTCGCCGTCAGAAATCGTCGCGATCGGCTCACCTTCTTCGTTGACGATGGCGGTCGGCTCGATGAATTCGTCGGTTACGCCTTTGTCATAGCTGTTTTGGATCGCTTCGGTCGCGCTGCGGGCCTTGAGGCCTTTGCCGAACCGGAGACATTCGAAGGCCTTCTGCACCCGATCCCAGCGGCTGTCTCGATCCATTGCATAGAACCGTCCCGCGACGGTTGCGATCCTGCCGACGCCGATTTCGGCGGCCTTCTTTTCGATGTCGGCGATATAGCCTAAACCGCTGTCCGGCGGCGAATCTCGCCCATCCGTGAACGCGTGAATAAAGACATCCTTGAGATTGTGGCGTTTGGCCAGTTCCAGCAAACCGTAGAGATGTCCCAACAAGGAGTGGACGCCGATATCGCTGGCTAGCCCCATGAAGTGAACTTTGCCTTTGCGTGCCTTGACAAAGTCGATCATTTTGAGAAATTCTTCGTTCTTGAAAAACGAGCCGTCGCGGATAGCGAAAGTCAGTCGCACCGATTCCTGGGGCACGATTCTTCCGGCTCCGATATTCTGGTGCCCGACTTCGCTGTTGCCCATGGTTCCGTCGGGCAGGCCGACCCACTCCCCATAGGTATGGATCAGGCAGTTCGGGTATTCCGCCATAAGCCTATCGTCGATCGGGGTGTTGGCTCGTTTGACTGCGTTGTAAGGGTCCTCACTTGGGTCCGGGTTATATCCCCAGCCGTCGCGAATGATCAGAACACACGGCCTCTTTTTCAGGGTGATCTTTTCTTTTATCATCTAAAGCATGCCTTTCAATCAAATCCAACGGGGCCCCCTGCGACGCACAGCGTCCGGCTGTCGCCCGATTCGAAGCGTAGAAACAGCCCGCCGGTCAATTCACGAGTGCGCTATCATATAGACGGCCTCCCAGTGTGTCAAATCTTTGGAACCGACTCTCTCGGCGTTGGCAGGGTTGTTTTCATTGCCACGGGTGTCGTCAGAACGTATCTTGATGCCTATGAAGTGGTTGCGCGATCTGGTCGGCAGAATTGTCCTGGACCTACAGAGGAATCTCTGGTCTCTGTTGTTGTACGACGCGATCTTTGCGGGGCTGAACTTCTTTCTGCTGATGCCGCTGCTTTCGTGGGCGGTCTCGTTCATGGCGTCGTCGAGCGGCCGGCTCTCCGTCAACAACGCAGAGCTCCTCTCGTTCCTGTTTTCGTTGCGGGGGATCTTGTTCATTCTGGTCGTTGGCTCCCTGACCGCAGTGATTCTCCACGTCAAACACGCCGGGATGATACTGATCGTCTGGGAGACCCGCACCGGACGCGCGATGGGAGCCCCCCAGGCGTTCCGCGAAGTCATTCGACGGTTGCCCCAACTGGCGGCGCTCGGTTCGTACCACGTGGTCGCCCACGCGGTGGCGCTGGCGCCTTTCGCGATCCTGGGGACCGTCGTCTATCGCCTCGTGTTCTCTTCGATGCCTGTGTATTTCCTCTTCATCGAGAACCCCGCCGCGAGGGGGATCGGCTTGATCGGCGTCTTGTTGTTGGTCGCCTTGTTTGTGGCGCTCCACGGCGTGGTCTATCTGCACTGGGTCCTGTCGCTGCCGGCTGTGCTGGTGGACGACTTGTCGCCAGGCGCCGCGCCGGCGCACATTCGCGGTCTGCTCAAGGGCACGAAGTGGCGGACCGGCGTGGTCGTTCTGGTGTTCTGGTCGGGGATGGTCCTGTCGCCCTTGGTCCTGGCGGAGGCGTTCTACTGGCTGGGCGGCAGCGTCTTCACTCGCCTGCCGTCGGAGCACAGGCTGGTCATGCCGGTGGTGCTGACGCTCATGGGCGGCTATCTGACGGCCTCCTTCTTCGGTGAGTTCGTCACCGTGGCCTTCAACAGCGTGATGGTCACGCACGTGTACGACGATCTGCGTGTGGTCTGCGGATCGGGCACGGTCAAGGTCCCGACTCGGCATCCCCAGCGTCCTGTCCATCGCAGGCGGATCGCGGCGTTTCTGGTCTTGACTGCGATGGCGTCGCTGGCCGTCGCCGCCACCATTCTGAGCGGCTTCGATTTTCAGGACAACGTCCGGATCACCGCCCACCGCGGCAGCTCGTCTTCGGCTCCCGAGAACACCCTGGCGGCGATTCACAGGGCCATTGAGGACGGCGCGGACTATGCGGAGGTCGATGTGCGTCTGACCGCCGACGGTCTGGCGGTACTGATGCACGACCGGGACCTGTTCCGCGTGGCGGGCGTCAAGAAGAACGTGGCCGAACTTTCGTACGAGGAACTCCGCACGCTCGACGTAGGGAGCTGGTTCTCGCCGCGTTTCCGCGGGGAACGCGTGCCCCTGCTGTCGGAGGTGGTGGCTGTCTGCAAAGGGCAGATCCGGTTGAACATCGAGATCAAGCCCGGCGCCCCTCCGCGCCAGATCGCCGAGCGGGTCGTTCGTATTCTGCATGACCAGGACGCGGTGGGGGAGTGCGTCGTCAGCTCCGCGAGCATCGACATCCTGGAACAGGTTCGAAGCCTGGACCCCGGCATCCGCATCGGGTATATCATAGCCCACTCCGTCGGCAGAGTCACCTCGCTGGACGTCGATTTCATCAGCGTCTCGTCCCGCCTTGCGACGCCGGGATTGGTGGATGCCGCCCGCGCCGCGGGAAAGGAGGTCCATGTCTGGACGGTCAATCGGCCTCGCCAGATGGCTGCGCTGATCGATCTGGGGGTGGACAATCTCATCACGGATCTGCCCCTCGAAGCGCGAGCCCTCCTCGACGAGCGGGCGGCGATGAGCCGCGACGAACTGTTGTTCGTCAAGATCCGTCACTGGTTCCTCCGACGGCAAGGTCCCTATCTGTTGGCGAGAAATGGGGGGATGTCCCTTCGTGATGCTCGCTAACGGAGTTGGCGCTTGCCGCGTTCCCGTTGAAGCGTACAATGAGGTTTCGTGAGCGACCGGCGGTTGCCGGCGATCTTTGGGGGGCTTGCGTCTGGCGTCTTGGAGATAAGGCATGAATCGAGGACTTTCGCGAAGGCAGTTTCTGGGCGGTGCTGCGGCGTTGGCGATGCCGTATGTGATTTCGTCGAACGTCTGCGGCGTCAACACCCCGAGCCGACGGATCACGATGGGGGCCATCGGCCTGGGCGGCCAGGGGATGCACAATCTAAGGAGTTTTCTCACCTTCGACGACGTGCGGGTCCTGGCGGTCTGCGACGTGGACGCCAACCACCTCAAGCGGGCGAAGGACACCGTGGACGCCGCCTATGGGAACGCCGACTGCGCCGCGTACCGCGATTTTCGCGAGGTGCTCGCCCGCCGGGACCTCGATACCGTGCTGATCGCGACGCCGGACCATTGGCACGCGATTCTGGCCATCGAAGCCGCCAAAGCGGGCAAGGACATCTATTGCGAGAAGCCGATCTCCCTGACCGTCGCGGAGGGCCGGGTGGTCGTCGAGACGATGCGCCGCTACAACACGGTCTACCAGAGCGGCACGCAACGACGGAGCATCGCGTGCTTCCGGTTCGCGGTGGACATGGCCCGCAATGGGGTGTTGGGCGAACTGAAGACCCTCCACTGCTATTATCACAACGGCCCGACGTGCCCGCCGCAACCGGTTGAGCCGGTTCCGGAGGGATTCGATTACGATATGTGGCTGGGACCTGCGCCATGGGAGCCGTACACGCAGAGGCGCTGTCACGGCTCGTTCCGCTGGATCTACGACTACTCCGGCGGCCAGCTCACCGATCTCGGCGCGCACTTCGCGGACCTCGCCCAATGGGCCCACGGCGACGAAGCTACCAGCCCCATTCACTACGAAGGCTGGGCCGAGTTCCCGAAGGATGGTCTGTACAACACGCCGGTGAGATTCGAGGTTACCGCGACGTACGCCGATGGTGTCAAGATGGTCATGCACGACGAGACCGAGCCGGGCCGAGGACCGCGGGGCAACAGGTTCGTCGGCACGGAAGGCTGGGTGGACGTCGACGACACAGGGAAGGTCACCGCCTCCAGCGACGCCATCCTGCGAAGGCTCAACGCCGCCCAGCGAGGCTATGAATTCATGGAAGGCCACCATCGAGACTTCCTGGAGTGCGTCCGCACAAGGGGTCGGACGATCGCCTCGCCCGAGGTGGCGCACCGCTCGACGACGACCTGCCATATCGCGAACATCTGCCTGCGCCTGGGCCGCAAGCTCCAGTGGGACCCCGCGGCAGAGCGGTTCATCAACGACCCGGAAGCCGACCGAATGCTTGCCCGCGCAACGCGAAGTCCCTGGAGGCTGTAAGAAAATCCGAAATTCGAAACTCGAAATCCGAACCAAGCACGAAGGTTCAAAAGGCGAATGGCCAAAACGGAATGCCCGAGGGTGGCCAGTGTTTCGGTTCGGTGTGTGGTTGCATTGGGCCTACAGACTGGCGTGTTCGGAGAGGCCGTCGCCGTTCGTGTCGAAGGAATCGTCGGCCTGGAAGGCCCCGGTGACCGGATCGAACCGCCAGCCGTGGGTGCCCGCACCGGCGATGGCTCCGCCGATTCGGACCGTGTCCAAGCGGTTGTAGGGGTTGATGGGCATCCGCTCCAGTCGCGGCCAGGAGCTCTCGCCCATAAGATTCTCGCCGACCCCGGTGATCCGCCGGATGAAGTCCTCGCCGCTCTCGCCGACGGAGGCCGGGAGCCGGTCCTCGTGCTGACGGCGATAGACCTCGATATGGCGGCGGACGTTCTGCAGGTTCTCGCACAGACCTGCGATTCGCGCGTCGGCGCCGGCCGAACTGAACCGCGGGGCCAGGGTCGAGCCGATCAATAGGAGAACGACCATCGCGAGAACGACCTGAATCAGCGAGAATCCGCCTCGTGTTTTCATTCCATCTCTCCGAGTTGCGTGCCAGAACGCGTGGACGGAACCCCCAAATGTCGCCGTCTTAGAAAAGTATATGGAAAGAAGGCTTCGATGCAAAACCCTTGTGACGCAATCGCTGGGGCGGGGTCGCGATCACAGCGCGACGTGATCGAGAACACCGTCGCCGTTGGTGTCGATGTTGTCGTCCGCCTGGAATTGTCCGTTGGTGGGATCGAAGCGCCAGCCGTGGGTGTTTACCCCGGCGGCGGCCCCGCCGACCCGTACGGTGTCAAGGTTGTTGAACGGATTGGCGGGCATTCGCAGGAAGTAGGGGCCGAACTGGGCGCCCGCGTTGCCTGCAATGTCCGTCTTGGTGGTCATGCGACGGACGAAATCGGCGCCGGTCTCACCAATCGCGGCCGGCAGTTGTTCTTGATGGTGGTAGCGATACAGTTCGATCTGTTTGCGGACGGCCGCCAAATTGGAGCTTAACGCCGAGGCTTTGGCCTCGGACGTGTTGGAACCGAACTGGGGAATGACGATGGCCGCCATGATCCCCAGCAGAGCGACGACGATCATCAACTCCACCAGGGTGAAAGCTCGTTTGGCAATCATGACAAACCCCTTACGACAGACCGTGTTGGAGTAGGCTCCGCCCGGGCGGGCCTCCATGACAAGCATAACAAACAAATCCGAAGGCGGCAAAAACGGGTCGTGTCCGCACTTTGGCGGCAGGGCCCCCTCGGGCGTCCGAAAGCGAGAAAATGTTGCATCCCGACCCAGTACAGGGATATGATAAATCTGTGCGGCGGCGGGGACCGGACGGGCTGTCATAGCCGAATCAGGCGATAATATTGGTTCATGTGAATTTCCGGAATTGGGAAGGAGATGTACCATGAAACGCCGACTGCCAGCCTTTACGCTGATCGAACTGCTTGTGGTCATCGCCATCATCGCGATTCTGATGGCCATCATGATGCCGGCCCTTCAGCGGGTCAAATCGCAAGCCCAGGAAATGAACTGTCGAGGCAACCTGCGCCAGTACGGAATCGCCCAGGCGATGTACCTGGACGACTCCGAGGACCGGTATCCCTCCGCGTGGAACTCCCTGGTCAAGACGGAGGCCCCTGTGAGCGGATATGAGCGGTACTGCCGGTGGCATGACCCGCGATACCCGGCCGACGGTCCCTTCTGGCCCTATCTCAAGGACGAGAAGGTGCATCTGTGCCCGACGTTCAACGTGCTGGCCAAATCGGAGGGACCTCGACACCCCAGCCACGTCGCCACGAACCCGATCGATCCGTACTACAGCTACAGCATGAACGCGTTCCTGGGTAGCACCAACGGGACCAGTCCGGGCGGCGTCATCAAGCGGTCGCGGGTCAGTCGGAGCCATGCGGAGGTGTTCTTCTTCGGCGAGGAGAACATGTGGACCCGCCCGGGCAACTCGAACGTGCTCAACGACAACGCGCTGTGCCCCGACGGGCGGGACTGGTTCGGCACGTTCCACGGCGCCAAACAGAACGACTGGAACGGAGGCACCTGCAACCTTGTTTTCGTGGATTCGCACGTCGAGTCGGTCAAGTCCGGTCTTCAAGTGGCGCCGGACAATACGGCCGACTATTCCACTTCCGAGTTCTTCCCCACACGGAAATTTGAAAAACACGGCTGGCCGCTCAAGACGGCGCCGTGATTGGCGAGAAAGGGCTTCGCCCAGTAACGTTTTGACCCGCTGACTGCGAAATGCTATAATGATCGGTGCCGATTGACGGGAGTTGTCCCCGCGTACGGCCGAGAGCAGAATGTGTGTCACGGAGCAATGAGTCAGTCAGCTAGAGTTGCCGCCTGCGCGGATCCACAAGGGGTGGGGCGGGAGGGGTGTCGGCATCAACGGATCGGAGGAACTTGCCTCATGAGGTTTATGTCACAGGTTATTTTGTTTTGCCTTCTGGGGTCTGTCCTGAGGGGGGCCGAGGCTTCCGGACCGATGATCAACGAGTTCATGGCCAGTAACGGCAGCAAACCTCCGTTGGGCGAAGGGGAGCTGCTTGATACCGATGGAGACTCTTCCGACTGGATCGAACTGCACAACCCGACGTCGCGGGCGGTCGATCTGGGGGGGTGGTATCTTACGGACGATCCGAAGGAGCTCACACGGTGGCGGTTTCCCGCCGGGACAAGGCTCGCGCCCAACGCTTATCTTGTGGTTTTCGCATCGGGCAAGAACCGGACCAGTGGTCAACTGCACACCAATTTCAAGCTCAACAGCGATGGCGGCTATCTGGCTTTGGTGCAATCCGACGGCCGGACCATCGCCCACGAGTGTGCCCCGGCCTATCCGGTTCAAATGTCGAACATCTCGTATGGGCTCACCGCGTGCGCCTCTCAGTTCGTGGCTGCGACGTCCACCCTATCCTACCATGTGCCGACGTCCGAGGACGCGGGGCTGGCCTGGACTGCGCCCGACTTCGACGCCACCGGCTGGCCCACGACCCAGGCTAGTCTGGGTTTCTCCCCGACCTCTCAACTGGTCGGGCGGGATATCGGCAACCCTCGGGTTCCCGGTTTCTATACACCGCAAGGGCCCAGTGTACTCACCGTCCTCGGGGGTGGCGCCGATATTGGCGGGACCTTCGACTCTTTCTACTTCCTTTTCGTGCCTCTCCAGGGCGACGGCGAACTGACGGTCCAGGTCATCGGTATGGTCAATACGAACCCGTGGGCCAAGGCTGGCGTCATGATCCGTGAAACCCTGACCGCAGGCTCGCGCCACGCGATGCAGGTAATTTCACCGACCAGCGGGACTGCGTTCCAGCGACGAATTACCACCAACGGAACCACCACCTCGAACCAGGGCAATAGCCTGACCTCTCCCTACTGGCTGCGGATCACTCGACGCCGAAACGTGTTCACCGGGTATCATTCCCCGGATGGCGTCACGTGGACCCAGCAGGGTTCAGAGACGATCGCCATGGCCCAGGACACCTACATCGGCATCTGCGTGACGGCGCGCAGCGCGACCGATTCTTGTGCCGCGGTGTTCGACAACGTGAGTTTCGGCAGCGCTGCGGACAACCGCCTTCGAGCCGAAATGCTGGGTAAGAACGCCTCGCTCTGGACGCGCGTCGAGTTCGAAGCATACGACACGCATTTCTTTGACTCGATGCTCCTGCACGTCCGCAGCGAGGACGGGTTTGTCGCCTGGCTCAACGGCGTGGAGGTCGCCCGGAGCAACTTTGCCGGCGTTCCTCAGTGGAATTCCGCGGCCGCTGCGAATCGCTCCGATGCCCTTGTGGGCACGCCCGTCGAACTGGATATTTCCGCCCGCGTGGACTTGCTCCGCGAGGGACGCAACGTCTTGGCGATTCAGGGACTCAATGACGACAAGAACAACGAAGTGTTTTTTTTGTCGCCGGAACTGTCGGGTTCCGGTCAGGCCTTGGTCTGGCAGTATTTTTCAACCCCGACGCCGGGCAAGGCCAACTCCGCTGGTGCCCTGAATGTCGTGTCCCGTCCACGGTTCAGCAGCGAACGCGGTTTCTACACGGCGCCGATCACTTTGGCGCTGTCCTGCGACACGCTGGGAGCCGTGATCCGCTATACCCTCGACGGAACCGTACCGACCGAGACCAGCGGATCGTTGTACAGTTCGCCAATCGTAATCGCGTCGACGACATGTGTCCGCGCTGCGGCCTTCAAGCCCGGCTGGATGAGCAGTCCGGTCGAGACGCACACCTTCATTCGGATCGACCAGGTCCCCAATCAGCCGGCTAAACCTGCGGGTTTCCCGACCCTTTGGGGGAGTGTCGCTGCGGATTATGAGATGGACCCGGACGTGGTCAATCACGCTGCGTATCGTACACAGATGAGAGCGGCTCTGCTCTCAATCCCGACGATGTCCGTGGTGACCTCGATAGACAACCTGTTCGGGGCGCAGGGAATCTACTCGAATCCCTGGGGGGAAGGAGAAGCGTGGGAACGGCCGGTGTCCGTCGAATGGATCAACACCGACGGTACGACCGCCTTCCAGATCGACGCGGGTTTAAAGATCTACGGCAATGCCTTTCGCGGATTTAACCTGACCCGCAAGAAATCGTTTCGCCTGTTGTTCCGACGCGACTTCGGTCCGGCAAAGCTGGACTATCCTCTGTTCGAGGAGCCCGACGCGACGACGCGATTCGACACGCTCATCCTACGGGGCGGTGCCAACGACGCCTGGAACGATTGGGGGCGGGACAGCACGCAGTATATCATGGACGAGTTCATGCGGCGCACGCAACTGGCACTGGGACGGCCCTCATCGCACGGGACTTTCGTTCACTTGTATCTCAACGGCCTGTACTGGGGCCTGTACAACGTCGTGGAACGGCCCACAGAACCCTTCTGCGCCGCCTACTTCGGCGGCGATGAGGAGGAGTGGGACGCCACCAACAGCGGCGAATCCCGGCCCAGCAGCAGTCTGGCGACCTGGAATGCGATGATCAGCCGGGCGAGGGCCGGGCTTTCCGACGTCGCATCGTACCAGCGAATTCAGGGCAACAATCCCGACGGCACGCGCAATCCCGCGTACGACAACCTGCTCGACGTAGACAACTACATCGACTACATGTATTCCAACTTCTGGGGCGGCACCGGCGACTGGCCGCACCATAATTTTTATGCCGCCTGTCGACGGCCCCCGAATTCGACGGGATTCAAGTTCTTCAACTGGGACGCGGAGGGGGCGTTGGTCATCTGGTCGAGCCTGAACGCCAACGTCACCGGCGTCAGCGACGGCGTGGCAATTCCCTACGCCGCCCTGCGCCAGAACAACGAGTTCTGCCTTCGTTTCGCCGATGCGGTTCAGAAGCATCACTTCAACGGCGGCCCCATGACGTCCGAGGCTGCCTACGCTCGATACAAGAAACTGGCCGACCAGGTGGAGCTGGCGATCATCGCGGAGTCGGCTCGTTGGGGAGACCAGGCCAGCGCAACTCCGTATACTCTGGCCCATTGGCGGACGACGCGGGACTACATTCTCAACACCTATATGCCCCAACGTCCCGCGATTGTATTGGGGCAGTTGAAGAGTGCAGGTCTGTACCCTGCGACCCCAGCGCCGACCTTCCAGATCAACGGTATCACCAAGCAGGGCGGGACAGTCCCCGTCAATAGTCCGTTGGGGTTTGTCGCCGGTGCAGGGGCGACCATCTACTACACCACCGACGGCAGCGACCCTCGCCTGCCCCCGGTTGCAACAGCCGGCGACAAGATCGTGACGCTCCTGAGTGAGAATGCCGCCAAGCGGGTTCTAGTTCCCAGCCTCGCCAACGGCGGCAACCTGCTGAGTAACGTGCCCGCCGGATTCGAGGTTACCTTTTACAAAGCCCGTGGGACCGTGGACAGTATTGCGGCGGCCGAGGCCGTGATCGCCAATCCCTCGCTACGGAGCACGACCGCCAAAGAGCAAGCCCAAACCATCAACTACTTCAATACAGGCAGTCCCGGCAATTTCGACGGGGACCGCCCCTTCCCTGGAACCACGCTCAACGTGGACGTCGAGAATTTTGTGATCCTCGTCACCGGCAAGGTCATGGTTCCACAGACCGGTAATTGGACGTTCGGCGTCAGCAGCGATGACGGGTACGCCATGACCCTGACCCGCGGGAACAGGACCTACAGCAGTTCCTATCCCAATCCGCGCAGCCCCTCGGACACACTCACCGTCTTCAACATCGCGGAGGCCGGCGCGCACGATCTTCGGTTGGTCTTCTACGAGTGCGGCGGTGGTTCCGAGCTGGAGCTCTTCGCGGCCCGGGGCAGCTTCACGGCCTTCTCGGCGACGAACTTCCGCCTCGTCGGCGACGTCACGAGAGGCGGCCTCCAAGTCGGGGAAGGCAGCGTTTGGTTTGCGAACGCCTTCAACGATTCCAACTGGCGGCTCGGTACCGGCGGCGTCGGCTACGAGACCAGCACAGGCTACGCACCGTACTTCAACATCGATGTCCGCGAGGAGATGTACAACGTCAACGGGAGCTGCTACATCCGAATCCCGTTCGTCGTAGCGAATCCGAACTTCTCCAACGTGATCCTGAGAGTTCGATACGACGACGGGTTCATCGCCTATCTTAACGGTGCCGAGATTGCCCGCAGGAACTTCACAGGCACGCCGCAGTGGAACTCCGTCGCCAGTGCGGGGAACCCCGATGAGTCCGCCATTACCTGGATGACGATTGATGTCTCCGAGGCCGCGGGCTTGCTCTGGGAGGGCACAAACCTGCTGGCGATCCACGCGATGAACACCCCTATCGACAGCAGCGATTTCCTCTTCTCGGTCGAGCTGGCGGCCGGCGAGATCAGCCAAGGTGGTGTCTCGCCCAAGGCGATCGCGTACACCGGACCGATCCCGCTGACGCGAAGCACGCTTGTCAAGGCCAGGGCCTTCGACGGCAAGTGGAGCGCGTTGAACGAAGCGGTTTTCTCAGTGGGACCAATCGCCCAGAATCTGCGGGTCAGCGAAATTATGTACCACCCGCCCGAAACGGGTCGGCCTGACGACCCGAATGCAGAGTACATCGAACTGACCAACGTCGGGACGCAGGCGATCGACCTGAATTTCGTACGGTTCACCAAGGGAATCGACTACACGTTCCCGAGTTTCGTTTTGCCGGCGGGCGGCTACTGCCTGCTGGTCAAAGACCTCGCTGCGTTCAAGGCCAGGTACGGTGCGAATCTGCCTGTCGTCGGCCAATACTCCGGCGTACTGAGCAACGCCGGCGAGCGAATCGAGCTGCTTGATGCCATCGGCAACGTGATCCAGAGCTTCGAATACTCGGACGATTGGTTCGATCTGACCGATGGTGGCGGTTTCTCCCTGACGGTTCGCGATCCTCGCAGCGAGGATCTCAGCAGTCGAGACGCCTGGCGACCGAGCGCGTACTGGGGCGGTTCCCCGGGAGAGGGTGATGAAGGACTGGTTCCCGAGCCTGGATCGGTGGTTATCAACGAGGTGTTGGCCAACTCCATCGGGAGCGGTCCCGACTGGATCGAGTTGTTCAACACGACTGCCCAGGCGATCGACATCGGCGGCTGGTTCCTCAGCGACGACTCGAACGATCTGACCAAGTATAGGATTACTGTTGGAACAATCGTCCCGGCGGGGGGATACATCGTGTTCGGCCAGACCGAGCACTTCGGCAATTCTGCAGACCCAGGTTGCAAAACTCCCTTCGGTCTGAGCAAGGACGGGGAAACCGTGTATTTGCACTCCGGCCTCGACGGCGGCCTGACCGGCTACAGCGAAAAGCAGAAGTTCGGCGCCGCCGAACCGGGCGTCACTTGGGGCCGGGCACCGAACGGCATGGGCGGTTATGTGTTCGTGCCACTGGAGAAGCCCACGCCGGGAGGCGAAAACGCTGCTCCACGGACAGGTTCGGTCCTGAGCAATTGAGGACTATTTCAGCGGATACGCCAAAGGGAATGTTTCCTCGCGGGCGTGTGCGTCCACGTGGCCGTCGACAAAGGCGCAGTTGCCCCGGCCTTTGAGCAGATCGCCTGTGGGGGCGTTGTGGTAACCTGCAAGGACGTCGTAGAACGTGGGGGATGTGCCGGGGCCCGGTTCGACGTTCCATGGATTGCCGCCGGCCGCTGCGAGCCAAGACTTCACCATGCTGACGTCCCCCGGGATCATGTAGGTGTCGTTGAGTCCGGAGATGTTGTACCGGGTATCGACGTATGCACTCTCCTCGCAGAAGGAGAACGTGGTGGCGGGATTTTTGACCTGCCCGATGCGGTCGACGCGGATCTCTTTGAGCGCGTGGTCGGCGCCGCCTACCCTACGGGGCCCCAGGTAGGCGTTCATCGTGTAGTTGTACCAGGGCTCGTAGTTCTTCAGGTTTGCAGCGTCGGCTTGATAGAAGTGATCCTCCGACTGTCGAACTGCGATCGTTTTGTACGTCGGGCAGATGAAAGCCTTGGCATTGGCGAGATACTTGAACAGGTGCCCACCGTACTGGGGATGGCTCTTGAGGTCGATGTTCCCGTTGCACCAGCGGACGTGAATGTACGATGAGAGCCCGCTCTCGACGGGAAAGGCGGTCGACTGGGAGAAATAGCACGTGGCGGGTTCGCAGAACTTGCCGTCGTTGTCGTCGCAGTACATGGCGACCGCGATCGTGTAGTTCTTCATATTGCCTTTGCAGGCGATGCCCTGGGCGAGGTTCTTGGCCTTGCCCAAGGCGGGCATGATGATCGCCAGCAGAACAGCGATCACCGCGATAACCACCAGAAGTTCGATCAATGTGAATGCGTGCAAACGCCTCATAGGAAAATCCTCCAGGTCGTGGAATGCGAAAAGGGCCCCCAGCAGGGCCAGACCAGACTCTTAAAGAGCCCATGTGCGGCGTGTTCAAACCTAAGCCATTATTGTACTCGAGGGATTCGCTTTGCACAAGGTCCGCAAACCAATCGGATGGACATGCACACAAAACAAGAGGCGGCGCTGGGATTCGAACCCAGGAATACCAGTTTTGCAAACTGGCGCCTTAGGCCACTTGGCTACGCCGCCGGAACTGCGAAATCACCGGAACTTACGACCGGCGAACCGAATCCGCCGGGGAGGAAAAATCGCCGACAGGTTTCGCATAGAATCCACACATTATAGTCGAGCCGGCCATTCTGTCAAACGCGTAAATGGCCAGCGGACCGTAGAAAAATGTATCATACATCCGGGTCTCCAACTGCACAAGAGAATTTGTTCGTGGTTCGATCTGCGATCTGCCCAGTGGTCGTCAGTTGCCCATTTTCAAGCCGTCGAAACCAAGGTTTTCTGAAGAAGTGCAGGATTCTCTCGAAGATCTCCGGAAAGAGGTATTGACACATTGGTCAAAGCACCATATTTTGGAAGAAGTCTACAGAAGGGGTTAGCCATGCAACCTTTGACAACGAAACAACAGAAGGTTTTGGAGTTCATCGCAAGCCGGTTGAGAGAAAACAGTCCTCCGAGCCAGCGAGAGATTGCCGATCATTTCGGATTGGCGCAGAATGCGGCGTACCAGTTGGTCGGGTATCTCAAGAAGAAGGGATACCTGGTGGATCTGGGTGGGCACCGGGGACTTCGGCTCTCCCCGGAGTACCTTTGGTATCATCCGCTGCCGGAGGGGCTTCCGATTCTGGGGCGTGTCGCGGCAGGCACGCCTATTTTGGCAGAAGAAAACATCCAAGGATATGCGACGATCGAAAGACTGTTCGGCCGGGACAAGGGAACGTTTCTACTTCGGGTTTCCGGCGACAGCATGGTCGACGAAGGCATCGTGGATGGCGACTTCGTCGTCGTCAAGACCGCTTCCACTGTCGACAACGGCCAGATTGCGATCGTGCTCCTGGACGATGAAGCCACCGTCAAACGGGTGTTCTTCCAGAAAGATCGGATCGCCCTGAAACCTGCGAACCGCAAAGCCGGTTATAAGACCCGGTATGTCAAACAGTTCGACAAGGATGCGCGGATTCTGGGCAAGGTGATCGGTTGCATTCGGACCGTGATCGCTTGAAGCGACCTCAAGGGCGGTTTTGTCTCAGAATCGCGATGATCTTTTGGGTGGCCACAGGGAAGGCATAGCGAGACAGATCACGGGGGCGGACCCATTTGAGGGCGGCGCAGGCGAGGGGGCGGGGCTCGCCCTGGACGTGGACGCACTCGAAGGCATGAATTTCAACGTGGAAATGGGTATAGGTGTGTTCGACCGTCGCGATTTCCTTGACCACTTCGATTTCGATAGCGAGTTCCTCGCGGATCTCACGGCGTAGGGCGGTTTGGAGGGACTCGTGTGGACGCACTTTGCCGCCGGGGAATTCCCAGAGGCCGCCGAGCAAACCCTCGGGCTTTCGTTTGTCGATCAGGATCCGGCCGGCGCGATCGATCACAGCGACCGCGATTATATGACGGGGGAGGGTTCTCTTGGCGATTCGGGTGGGAAGGGACTCCTGCTCGTTGTGAAAACGGGCTTCACAGACCTTGGCCAGCGGACATTCGTCGCAGTGGGGCTGTCGCGGGATGCAGATCTCCGCGCCCAGCTCCATCAAGGCCTGATTGAAACGACCGACCTCATTTGGGGGCAGAAGTTCTTCCGCCAGTCGCCAGATCCTTTCCTGAGTCATGGTCTCTTTGGGATTGCCACGGATGCAAAACACCCGGCACAAAACCCGTTCGACGTTTCCGTCGACCAGGGGGACTCGTTCGTCGAAGGCGATGCTGGCAATCGCGCCGGCGGTATAACGGCCGACGCCGGGTAGAGTGATCAACGCGTCTTTCGTCCGGGGCAGCCGGCTGCGGAAACGGGACACGATCTCCCGGGCGGCCTTGTGCAAGTTGCGGGCCCGGGAATAGTATCCAAGGCCTTCCCACATCTTGAGTACCGTATCCAGTCGGGCGCGGGCGAGGTGGTTCACGGTCGGGAATCGCCTGAGGAATCGCTCGTAGTAGGGGATGACGGTCAAGACCCGTGTCTGCTGGAGCATGATTTCCGAGAGCCAGATGGCGTACGGGTCGGTCGTCCGCCGCCAAGGGAGATCACGTGCGGCGGCAGAATACCAGGTCAGGAGAGCCTGCCGGATTCGGATGCGGCGTTTTCGATCTATCATTGAATCTTGTACCGAAATCGGTCCTCCAAAGTTCGAAGGTTCGACCGGTCCCCTACGCAAAACTGCTCATCTTCCTTGTCCAGCGACAATTCACAGGATTTGATCCTTGCCTTGGGGTTTCCGGGTTGACGATTCGACGGGTTTCCCTAACAATGTGGCGACTTTTTGGGTGTGCCGTCATGGCGGCAGGATAAATTCTCGATGAAACAAGAGGGTGCCCAGGGATGCTGGAGAATGTGGGCGTTTTGATGAATAGGTACAGGCTTGTTTTAGGGATGGTCCTCGTTTTCGGCGGATTTGCTTCAGCAGCTCTGACGGAACGGATTCACAAGGTCGCGGACCCGCACAAGTTCAGCGAGTATTCGATCAACATCGTCGAACCGGAATCCGAGACCGTGATTTACAGTCACAACGCGCACAAACCCCTGATCCCGGCGTCAAATATGAAGCTCGTCAGTACCGCGGCGGCTTTGAAGTACCTCGGCCCGGGCTTCGAGTACAAGACACGCGTGGGCCTGAGCAATGGTACGATCGTCGTGATTGGCAGCGGCGATCCGATCCTGGGCGACAAGGATACCGACGCCAGATACGGCCGTCCGAGCGGCTGGGCGTTCGAGAAGATCGTGCAGGCGCTGCGAGACCGGGGTGTGACCGAGGTTAACGACATCGTCGTCGACACGACCGTCTTCGATGACGAGCGAGTGCATCCAAGCTGGAAACCCGCCGAACTGAACAGGGCCTATGCGGCCGAAATTTGTGGTCTGAATTATCATCTCAACTGTATCGAAGTGACGGGCGTCAATCTCGGGGGCAATATTATGCTCCAGGTGGAACCTCAAACGTCGTTTGTTCAGGTGACCAACCAGGTAAAAGCGGTCTCCAGCGGCGGCCGGGGCATTGGTTCCTACCGAACCACGCAGCCGAACAAAATCGTGGTGTTCGGCGAGATCAGAAACAGAGAAGGCCCAGTCAAGGTGGCGATCGAGAAGCCCGCCGGTTTTTTCGGTTTTCTGTTGGCGGAGCATTTGGCCCGTTCAGGGATCCCCGCGCGAGGAAAGCTCATTGAGCGGGCTTTCCGAGAGAGCGAAGGGTTTACGCCTCTGGTGGAATTCGTTACGCCTTTGAGCGATGTGATCAACCGGGCCAACACGGACAGTTTGAACCTCGCCGCTGAGGCCCTGCTTAAGACAATTGCTGCATCCGGAAGCCCGGACGGCAAGAACGGCAGTTGGGCCGGTGGGCGTCGGATGATTGGGCGGTATCTGGAGGGTCTGGGGATTCCGGCGGAGGAATTCCGAATCGACGACGGATGTGGATTGAGCCGGGAAAACCGTCTCACCACCCATTTGATTTCGCGTGTCCTGCTCGATCAGTATCGGGGGGGAAACTGGGAACTGTTCAAGGTGTCCCTGGCGGTGGGTGGTGAGGAGGGTACCATCGATCGGTACTTCAATGAACCGCGGTATCGCGGCAAGATTCACGGAAAGACCGGCTACATCAGCGGGGTGCGTGCCTTCTCCGGCGTGTGTCTGACTGATCGCGGTCCCTATCTTTTCTCCATCCTCTCTAACGGTCCCAAAGCTCTGACCCGCGACGCGATCAACGGCGTGGCCATGGCGATTATCGACGAATACCGGGTCGTACCCGACTCTCGACGATGAGCCGCACCTTACGGACGGAAATACACTTCCAAAGCGTCCACATCCTGTCTGTCCCAACCCGGCGGGACGATCTGACGCAGAGGCTTCTCCAGATCGGCGAATCGCTTACGCTCGACACCGACGATTACTCCGGCGGGGGGGCGTTCGTTCACCATCTCGGCGAGCGTCGCAGGACCGATCGTGTGGGTAACCCGACGTTCCTGCGGCGTCATCCGGTCCGCGATTCGGTATACGATCGAACCACTCGAAAGCTCCGGATAGATTCCGCAGCCTGCTTCGATTGCATACAGGGGACCCAAGGTCAGTACGAGTTTGGGCTCTTGGATCTGGCGGGTCAACTCCTGCGACAGTCTATGCAGTCGAATCGGTTCCCACTCCTCGGGAACCAGCAGCGAGATCGTTCGCGACAGGACCGTTGGATTCGCCAAGACACACAGAAGAGCTGCCGCCGACAGAGCGATGGTTTCGGCCCGTACGGTGCATCCTGTAGGTTTGCCCCGTCCCAGTGCCAGCAACGGATACGCCAAGGCGATCACGAGGAACGGCACAGGGACTGCCAGATACTGGAGCCACATCGTAGGGGGGATATAAGCGATGACGAGGAACAGCAAGGGCAACAAAGCGGCGACCGCCGCTCTTTGTCTTTCCCAAGGAGCCAAACGCTGGCGATAATGGAAGCCCGCCCAGCCCAGTCCAAAGGCCAGAACAACCAAAATCAAGTAGCCCGGTGTTAGGACTGCTTGGACTGTCATTGCACCTTTGTCCAGCGTCATTCCGATCTCGTGCAGCCAACGGCCGTAAAGTGTGGGGATCCGTACGAGGTTGAGCCAAAACGCCTGCGGTGATCGGACGATTATCCACAACGGCCAAACCCCCGCGATGACCACCCCCGCCAAGAACGACAGAACGGTCCAAAGCCGGTTTGAGAGTGTGCCTCCTGCCATCCAGAACAACGCCACCAGAAACGCCAGCTCGACAATCACCGTCGTGATACGCATGCCGGTGGCCACCGTGAGCAGGATTCCCAGGCATGCGGCGCGCCAGCAACGAGGCTGGTCCTGGAAATCGGTGGTCAGCAACAGCCACAGAGCCCCGACGACGCAGAGGATTACAACATCGTGATTCCACGCAAAGCCTGCGGCGTAATCTACGAACGGGTTGAATAGGTACAGAACGGCTGCCGCCAGACCCAGCAGCAATCCTTCGTCTCTCCGGTCGCGAAAAACCGAGCGAAAAATCAAGAGGATAAGTGCCATCATGAGGATGTTGGCTACGGCCGAGACGAGTCTGCCCACCAGCAGATAGTGAGTCGTACCCAGGCTTTGGTACAAAGTCGCCAGAAGAAGAGGATGATAGGGCAACTGCGACGGATACGAGAAGTCCCGGTAAACCGCTTGACCGCTCGCCATCAAGGCGCCAGCTGTGCAGTACATTTGTTCGTCTCGTCCGAGTTCTTTAGTCATGCTGTTGGCCAGCATGGCCGCAGACAAAACAAACAGAACCGCCAGTGGAAGCAGGGGGGGCGTGATCCTCACACTCCCCAGGGAAACGGTCGGCTGGTTCTTGGCGGCGACGATCCGAGGTCTACCATTCGGCAAGTTCACCCATGAGCTCCTCAACCAGGTCCTTCATCGTCACGATCCCGACCGGGACGTCCTTCGAACCACGGCGGCGGGTCACGAGGATCATCTTCCCCTGTTCCCGGCGGAGTACCTCGATCGCGTCAGTCACGAGAGTCTCTGCGTCAAGATTCCGAAGTGGCTGAAGATACTCCTGGACGCCCTTAAACCCATCCGATCCGGCCAGGGCGTCATAGATGTTGAGAAACCCCACGATGTTCGAAGGCTGATCCCGCCACACCGGCAACCGCGTGAATGAGTGCTTTCTGAGCTCATCGAGAAGAGTGGCCCGATCCGCCTGGACGGATACCGCCTGCACCCTCGTCATAGGAACCATCACGGTGCTGAGCCGCAAGCGAGGGATATTCATCACCCGGTCAAGCATCTCGGTTTGCAGGTGACTGAGCAACCCTTCTTCCTGGGTGTCTCGCAGGATCGTGCGGACGTGGTGAACCTGGCTGGACACCATGATGCGTTTCGGTGGCACCGGAGCACCGACCAGGCGGGCCAAAAACCAGGAAATCCACCTCAACAGCGGTACCACTCCCGACCCTGTCAGAATTTTATGAACGATGTAGAGAAAAGGCCCCAGGTAGGGCGTCATCACGTCCGCCCGCAACAAAAAGAGGTTTTTCGGCAATGACTCACCGAAGACAAACAACAAGGGGGCGGTTAACGATGTGGCCAACAGTTCAGCCGCATGGGCCGGCGCCACCGTCAAAAACAGGTATGTGACGCTGCTGGTGGCCAGACAGTTCGCGAGGTTGTTGGCGACCAGCAGCGTCAGAAGTAGGGTGGAACTGTCGCGCATAGCCCTGCTCAGGAGGACGTACCTAAGGTCGCCTTTTTCTTCGCCCAGACGCAGTCGCAGGCGGCTCAGGCGGTAAATGCCCGTCTCCAGACCGGAAAACACGCCGGAGAGAAAAAGGGTGAACAAAGTCAATGTCAAGGCAACGATCATCAGATTATCCGCTTGTCGCAATCGGCTCGAATGTCAGAATCACTGTTTCGATCCGGTGCCGGCTCACGCGGTCGACCGTGAACTTCAAATTTCCCATATGGGCGACATCCCCTTTGCGGGGGATCTTGCCGAGCAGGGTGGTCACAAATCCTCCGATGGTGGAGAGCCGGGTTTCTTCCAGATCCACGCCGAGCACGTCCGCCCAGTCGTGGATGGCCAAGTCGCCGGCGAGCCGGTATTGGAAGGGGCCTAACTGCTTGATCGGCTCGGCGCCCGAAGCCTGTTCCATCCTTCCAAACAGCTCTTCGGCGATATCCTCCAGGCGGACGGAACCTGCGATCCCTCCATACTCGTCCACTACTACCGCCATGTCCGTCCCGCTTTTTCGAAAGAACTCCAGCAAAGACTCCACTGTCTTTTGTTCAGGCACAAACTGGATCGGTTGTACAAGTTTGTCCAGGGAAGAATCGGGCCTCAAGAGCAATTGCCTCAGATGGATCATCCCGACGATGTTGTCGGTGTTTTTTACGTAGACCGGCATCTTGGTCAAACGCAGTTTCTGCATGCGTTCCCGGACGACCGCCGGCCGCTCGACCACGTCGCACACCGCCATATCCACTCGCGGCTGCATCACATGGCGAACTTTGAGCAGGCCCAATTCGACCACTTCGTCTATGAGTTTGGTTTCGTTGGCACTGATCAGACCCCGCTGGCGGCTGAGATTGACCAGCGAGCGAAACTCCGCCAAGGTGGTCGCGTCCGACACACGGGTCCCACCGAAAAGCAATCGTTGGATCGGCTCAAGAAGAATGAACCGAAACACTCTCGCGACCGGCCCGAGCACCTGGGTGACCAGAAAGACCGGAACGGTGACCGCGATCGCCAACCCACGAGAGTCAGCGTAGGTTATCGATTTGGGCACGATTTCCCCGAACAGGACCAAAGCCGCGAAAGAAGCGACTGCAACGCCGCCGGCGGCCCCCACCCCCCAAATCCTTCCGACCTGCAGAACCAGCACGCTGGATGTTGCATAATAGAGGACGTTCACCGTGATATTGCCCAGTAGAAGGCAGTTCAACAAGTGCCCCGGGTTTTGCAGGAGGTGGGCGGTGAGTTTTTGTACTCTGTGCGAGGACGCGCCAAGCTGTTTGATCTGGCGTTTCGTCAAATTAAACAGGGCGGTTTCGGCCCCGGAAAAAAACGCCGATCCGCACAGCAGCAGAAGCATTACCAGGACCGGTCCGAGGTTTTGATGGATTTGCGCGATCATGGCCGGCTTTGCGGCGGTTTCTGAGGCAGGCGGATGGTAAAAACACTTCCTTTACCGGGTTGCGAGGCGACATTGATGCGCCCGCCGTGGGCGTCCACGATTCGTTGGCAGAAAGCCAAGCCAACCCCTGCCCCGGAACTGGAACCGGCGGGGCGGTCTTTCTCTGTCTTTGTGGTGAAAAAGGGCTGAAAGATGCGGTCCATGTGTTCAGGCAAAATTCCACGGCCGGTATCACTGACCTCGATTTCGACGTGGTCATCGGTCATGGCGGCCGATACCTTGAGGGTCCCGCCTCCTGGCAACATTGCGTCACGGGCATTGAGAATCAGGTTCATCAGCACCTGCTCAATCTGAATGGGTACACAGTCCACCCGAAGACCCTCCGGAATACTCCTCTGGACGCGGATCCCGTCTTTGGAGAAATCCCGGCACAAACAAGTGAACACCTCATCAACCATCACGCGAACAGAACTGGATTCCTGCTGGTGATCCTGGCCGTTGGCCATCGCGAGCATGCTCTGCATGATCCGCGAGGCCCGCTTGCAATTGTGGACGGTCTTGTCGAGGACTTTTTTGGCCAATGCGGTATCGTCGGGGTTCTGCACTGCCAGCGCGGCATATGTTGTCAGGGGCGTCAGCAGATTGTTGATCTCGTGGGCGATCATGCAGGTGGCCGAACCCAGCGTGGCTAAAGCCTGGAGCTGAGTGTTCTGGGCCTTCAGCGCACGGTTCTCCTGTTCCTGTTCCGCGAGGCGTTGATGCAACGACAGACGTTTTTCGATGATGCTTGTCAACGGCCCACTCCTTGTATACAATCAACCATCGGTATCCGTACAGGAACATTATCCACCCAAGACGGCCGTCACACAAGGGTTTACCCGGCGGCTGGCCGGATTTTTTGGACGGGCGTTCCGCATGGCTCACGAGAGTAAGAAACAGGAAAAACTACCCACGGTGCTCGTGGTAGACGACAATCAGCAAAATCTTGAGCTGATCCAGGCCTATCTGGAAGACGTCGAGTGTCAGACCCAGGCCGCACATGACGGAATTGAGGCCCTGGAAATGGTCGCTCGCAGCAAGCCCGACCTAGTCCTGCTGGATGTGATGATGCCCAAGATGAGCGGATTCGAGGTTTGCCGTCGGCTCAAAAGCAACCCTCAAACCAGCGACATTCCGGTCATTATGGTCACCGCCCTCAATGAGTTTGGAGACATCGAGCGCGGTATTGACTCCGGCACCGATGACTTTGTCAGCAAGCCCATCAACCGGCTCGAACTGCTCACTCGTATCCGCACCATGCTCAAGCTCAAACATCTGACCGACCGCTTGCAGCGGACCGTTGCATACCTCGGCGAGATCGAGAAACAAGCACAGATCGAAGACACCGACTCTTCCGGCGACGACTGAGGTTATCGTCCCGTACCGTCGTCCCGTCCGGCAGGGCGGTGATCCCCCTCCCATGGACTCCACGCCGATCTGTCCGATAATGCATGGCTGAGGGCCTGTCAAGCCTTACAGCAGGCATAACCGGCACGCGATCTTTTCGTCATGCCCTCCATGGCCGGCAAGGTGTTTTGGGGAACGTTAACATCCCTCCTGAATTGGACGATACTTCACGCAGGTCTTTGTTCCCGTCATCATACGTGCGATATTTAGGAGTGAGGGATGGGCGGTTTGCTGCAGATTCTTGGCAGGGCGATCACTGTCAATACGTCGGAGTTGATCTGGCATTGGCTCAATCAGCGCAGGCAGGCTCAGGCGGAGGGGGATGGGCCTGAAAATCCGCAACTGAATCAGGTTCTTGACCTGATGGGGTATGGAAAATTCAGCGAGGCGAAAGAGCAGGTTCGCCTGTATCTGTTCGGACATCCATCCTGTTGTTCGGGTCGGATGGCTGCCGCGGCTTTGCTGTTGCAAGAAGACAGTCTCAAAGAAGCGGTCCAGGAGTTGAACTCGATCTACGTCCGTCAACCGAGCAACACATTGGCGTTGTATATCTTGGGGCATTGCTTTGAACGGCTTGGTCATCAAGCCCAAGCGGTCGAGTTCTATCAGGACTGCATCAAGTTCAACGGACAACTACAACTCCCCGCACAACGGCTCGGCGCGATCTATTTCAAGGAAGGTCGCCTTGCCGACACGATTGCCCAGTACGAGCCGCTGAAAGAGTTCTTTCCTGACGATATCTCCACGCTCGTCACGCTGGGGCACCTCTACATCGCCACAGAACAATATGAACGGGCGGTTGAGACCTTCAACACCGCGATCTTGATTCATCCCGACAACTTCATAGGGCGGGACGACGAACTCGAACAGTACATCTGCGATGGACAGTTCCAGGAAGCGCTCGACCGGGTCGATGTCCTTCTGACGGAGGAACCGGACCGTGCGGACCTGATCGCCAAGCAGGCCGATATTGTTGGGATGATGGGGGGGACCAGCGACGCGATCGCTTTATACCAACAAGCGTTGAGAATCTGCCCGGATTTTCTCGAAGTGACCATCAAACTGGGCACAAGCTACCTAAGAATGCATGCCGATCAGCTTGCCGCCCAGCAATTCAACAAAGCCATTGAGATTAACGATGAAATTGTGGAGGCCTATATGGGCCTGGCGGCCGCCCAGAAGTTCGCAGGACACCCATCCGAGGCCGTGAACACCCTTTCCCTGGCGTCCGCAATCCAACCCAACAGTTCGTTCTTGTTTGCCGAAACCGCCAAGTTGATTCTCAAAGCCGCCCTGGAGGCAAACCTACTTCCGGCCCTGACCGACGGAAGGACCCTCGAACAGACTGTTCTGGCCGCGCACGAACGACAATCGTCGCGGTTCCCCAATAATCCAGATCTGCACTACAGGTTGGGGATCCTGCACATGAACGCCTCGCGCTATAGTCAAGCCGTGGATTGCTTCAGGACTGCCTTGCAGATCAATCCCACATTTTCGCGCGCTGCGACGAAACTCGCGGTGTCGCTTTTCGAATCCGGCCACACCCAGGAGGCGATGGACCTGATTTTGCCGCCCAAACAGTATGATCCCGAAACCTTGGACCTGTACTACAAAACCGCGCTGCTGTATTGTAATCGCGTCAAATTTGCCTCGTCGGTCATCAACTTACAGCGCGACATCGATCAAAGCCAAACACCGAACATCGATCCTGCGACGAACATCTCCATCGTTCTTCAGAATCTCGGCTTATCCGACACAATCGGTTTGATGTGGGAAAATCTCTGCCAAACTGCGGCGAACGCCGCCACCGCAAGCCATTAGCCCATTGCCCGTCGAAGGTCACAGTGGACGGGATGGCGGTGGAACCCCCTGGTTTCCTGTCTTCGCTGAATGAAACATAACATATCTTATGGGACGTTATTGGTAGGGGGGAGAAAACCAAGGGTACCTGCTGATATGACCGATACGCGGTTTACTCTGGCGATTCAGACCTCGCCGTCTCTCCGAACGTGTCCCGCAAAGCCAGGGGTTTGCCAAGGATCTCGCTATAGACAATGGCGTTTCTCAGGATGTCCGGGTCGTCCAAACCCAGATCGACGACCGCCCGCAGGGGCTCAGGCTGGGGGGACTTAGGCGGCTGCTGGTAGGATGTGAATGACTCAGGCGGCCTCGTGGGTTCAGGCGAGATTTCCTGGCGGGGCATCCGAACGGATTGTTGCGGTTCCTGAGGGAGGACCGCCTTTTGCCTTGGTGAAGGTACGGGGTGCTTCTCATAGACCATGACCGTATCGCCTTTGGGCCCCTTATGGACGGTAATAGTCCCGGCTGGGCGAGCCTCGGGCTTCCGTGTGGTCCTCGGGTGATCAGCCGTGCGACGTTCAGCCTCGGCTGCTTCCTGCAGTTCGCGGGCTTTACGGGCCAAACGTTGTTGCCAAGTCTCGCGTTGGACGGGGGGCTTCGGCATGGATTTGGACTGTGGGCGGGATTGAGATGGCCCTTTTTTGTTTGCCAATATCTTGGCCAGCCCCCCTACCAACCAGAAAACGGCCATGACGATCAGAATGAGAAGGTCTCCGTCGATGGCGGGTCGCTGGGCAAGAAGGTCTAGTTGTCTCGACAGTTCCGTCAACACTCCTGTGTCTCCGTGGCCTGGATTTCTCACGACTGATCAGATTTTTTAGGTTTTGCGATTGATTCTCGCATCTGAGTGTCGGCGCCGATATTGCGGATTCGATAGTAATCCATGATACCGAGATTGCCGGCGCGGAAGGCCTCGGAGATGGCCAGTGGCACCTTTGCGTCGTTCTCGACGACCAAGGCACGCATTTCCTGTTCGCGAGCGACGGCCATCGCCCGGCGTTTTTCCGCCTCGGCTTTGGCCCGTCGCATATCGGCCTCCGCCTGAGCGGCTTGGAGTTGGGCGCCGACGTTTTCCCCGACGTCCACGTCGGCAATATCGATCGAGAGGATTTCGAAGGCGGTGCCTGCGTCCAGGCCCTTATCCAGCACTGCTTTGGAGATCCGATCCGGGTTTTCCAGGACGTTCTTGTAAGTGATGGCGCTGCCGATGGTAGTGACGATGCCTTCCCCAACCCGGGCGATAATTGTTTCCTCGGTGGCGCCGCCGACGAGACGTTGGATATTTGTGCGAACCGTCACACGCGCTTTGGCCCGAAGCTGGATGCCGTCCTGAGCCACGGCGTCGATGGTCTCCTTGCCCTTCTTCGGATCGGGGCAATCGATCACTTTGGGGTTGACGCTGGTTTGAATGGCGTCGAGGATGTCGCGGCCCGCCAAGTCGATGGCGGTGGCGGTCTTGAACGACAAGTCGATATTGGCGCGGTCGGCGGCGATCAGTGCTCGGACGACATTGGGCACGCGCCCCCCTGCCAAATAATGACTTTCCAGGTCTTTTGTGGTCAGTTGAAGCCCCGCCTGCACGGCGGTGATTTTGCTCAGCACGATTGTACGGGAATCGACACGGCGCAGCCACATTCCAATCAGTTCCGAAAGCCGAACGTCGGCGCGAGAAAAATACGCCTGCAGCCACAATCGGGCGAATTTGAGCATAATCAAAGCGGCGACCAATACGACAATCCCGATGACGACCAGAATCCCTGTCGTGATCGGATCGGCTGCCTGCATCAGCACACGCGTCATTTGCGACATTTGTCTCCCTTTCTCTAAGCTTCGTCCAGGACCCGAACGGTGACTTGAGTTCCCTCGACACGAATTACCTTGACCCTATTGTTTCTGCGGACATACCCTTTTTCCGCGACACACTCAACCTTTCGTCCGTCGAATTCACACATTCCGACCGGACGCATGGTCGTCAATACACGCCCCTCCCGTCCAATCAACTGCCGCAATTCGGGGGTGTCCATGATCGCGTCCCCACGATCCCGCACGGGCGGACTGAGAATCACTCGTTTGCCAAACCGCGTTTTGGGCAACACTTTGTACGCCGCCAGCAACAACGAGGGGACCATTGCCACAGCCACTAGGGTCCCGATCCACCCGGTGGTGGGACTGTGACGGAAGAAGATCGTCAGACCGCCGACCAGGCAGGCGATCGAACAAAGGCTCAGGAGGCCGAAACTCGGAATAAACACCTCGGCCACCAGCAACGCCGCGCAAACGGCGTAGAGGAAAACGGCAAATAGAAGCCACCAATCCACGGACACTGCTTCCTTCCACAGAGCATCCTTACTTCACGCCGGACCGTCGGTGTCGAAGCGTCGAACGACGACCCGACTGCCCTGGATGGCGATTATCCTGACCTTGGTGTTCTTGTCAAGGAACTCTCCGTCCGCCACGACGTCCACGATCGCCTCGTCAAAGCGGGCTTTGCCTGCCGGTCGTAAGGGCATAATCGTCGTTCCCACGTCCTTTACGTGGAGTTGATGACGAGTGGCGGTTTCCGGCGGGACGGTCATACTGATCTGAGAACCGTCCCCCCTGCCGGGAACGGCTGGTGCGAGAATCAATCCACTCATGAAGCTGAACTTGGGCAGATAGCGAGAAAGAACCCACGCCAACACCACAAAGCCAAGAAAACCGAGGGTCACGGAGAGGATGCCGGAGGAAAGCGCGCCCCAATCGGCCGCTGTCTGGGGCCAAGGGAACTCATCCGGTCCGTTTCGGATCAACATGCCAAAAAGGCCGGAGAAGACCAACACGATTCCGAGAATGCCCGCGACACCGAAGCCGGGCAGTACGAACAGTTCAACCAGCAGCAATACGATCCCCAGCAACAGGATCACGATCTCGACCCAATTGGCCATGCCGACCAGATATTTACTGCCCAGCATCAATGCGAAACAGACGATAGCCACAATTCCGGGCAGCCCGAAGCCCGGAGCACTGAACTCCATGTACACACCCAGCAGCGCCACCATCACCAAAATACCCATGACTGCGGGGGAATTGAGCCAACTGACGAGGTGTTCCGACCAATTCGGCTCCAACAGAATCGGCGGACCGACGAATCGCACGTTGTCGCGATCGGCCAGGAATGCCAACGCTTCGTTGACATCGCGCACCACTGCCCTTGCAATGCCGTATTCATACGCCTGGGAAGCAGTCAACGTCAGCAGTTCATCATCTCCGTTGATCTTCTGGATACCTTTGACGTCGTAGTGATTGGCGTCGGTGGGCAAGTCGTCCCGTTCGAAGAATTCATACCGTCCTGTCTGGAGGTTTTTCACCCGGTAGACCTCGATCCGGACGGTCACCATCGCCTTGAGGAGCAACTCAGGGTATCCGTTGGCCTCTGCTGCCCGCTGGAAAATCGCGCGGATGAAACTTTCGGCCTTTTCCCGCTCCACACCCTCGAGCTTTTCGCCCATGGTGATCGGAGCCGCGTCGCCGATCGTGGTGTTCTCCTGCATGATGACATCTTTGCAGGAGACACTGACTAGGGCCCCGGCCGAGATCGCCTCCGTGGCGACATATGCGACCGTGTGCCCACGGGAGGCGACGTCCTGGATCAGGTATTTCGCGATGTCGTCGGCCGCATCGACCCTGCCGCCGTAGGTGCTGATCTGATAAACCAGGTATTCGGCCCCCTCCGCCAACGCGATTCCGGTGCGTCGCTTGATGGAGTAGAATAGAGCAGGATCGATCGCGCCTCGGCAAGGAATAATCGCAGCTTTGAGAGCCCGTGGGGTCTTGATAGCCAAGTTGGGGTCTCCCGCCCCGGCCTGCCCTGCCGGAAACCATGCCACCGCACACAACGCCAGAATCCAGATCTGTTGAAATCCCTTTCTCATGATTGAAATTCTACCGACCTTTTGTGTCGCTGGCAACTCCCACCCCACAAGTTGACGACGTGTTTGTCGATCACGAAATACGGATCCGGAAGGATGACCCTCGTCGTCGGGGTTGATCAGAGCCATGGGGGGAAATATGGCCCGTATTGAATGGAATACTGTGTTGCCTTTCTGTAGAATGCCCTCTGTACGGATTTTGAACCGAATGGGCCTTTCGATCGGGAGACCTCGCTATGCAGGAGAAATGGTCATGGGCGTCCAACGGGATGATCGCTCTCTACATCGCCATCGGCGCGGTCATTATCGTCGTCGCAACGTGGCTGATCATGCGAAAGACGGTCCGCACCCGCATCGGCATGGAGAAGCAATTGCGGCTCGACCCCGACATGAACGACTGGCTCGTCGTTTTCGGCTGGACCTCCAAAGTCCTCTACTTTCCCACGATTGCCGTCGCGATTCTGGCATCGATCTTGATGTTCATGCAGGAGTCCGGCTGGAGAATCTTCGCGGGCATCAACCCCAAGACCGTCGGCGGCATCTGGTTCGCGGTGTTTTTTGCCAACTTTCTGATCGAAGAATATCACATCAACATCAAGATCCTGATCATCATCGTGGTCGGCACAGGCTTCCTGCTCTTATGGCTGCACCTGCTGGGTTGGGTGAGCGGGTTCCTGCGACTCTTCACAAGCCTGGCCTTCTCCATCAGCGGCACAGGGTATCTGCTCATCGCCCTGATCGGTCTGTTCACCATCGGCATCTCATGGCTGCGGGGACTTTTCTTCTACGTTGCGTTTACACCCAATTTCCTGAACCTCCAGGAAGGCCCCACCGAGGCGGGCGAACAGATCGGGCGTGAGGACTACAACACCAAGGTCGATACGGGCGATTTCATTGAGCGACTGCTGGGCTTCGGTCGGATCATCATCACATTCAAGGAGAAGTCCCGTCCTCCACTGAGCTTGCTCGTCTGGCGCATCGAAACGAAGGCCGCCTTATTGGAGAAGGTCCGGGCCAAGTTCGCCATCGACTATCCGCAACAACGTAGCGCGACGTCGGAACCCCAACTGGCGACCCCGGTGCCTCCAGCTTTTCCTGTTCCTCCGACGCCGGAGCCAACCGAATCCACACAGGGCTAGCGGGGCTAAAACGGCTACGCGATGGGGTACTAACAAAATACCGGCCTGTATCCACGTATGCTTGATCGCGACCGTTACAGACTGAAGATCCAGTACCACGGGCTGGAGGGCTACTCGGAGATTGGCTTCAAGAAACGCACGACCTTGCTGAAGGATCTGTTCCCCACCGCCGACGAACTGATCCTCGCGATGAAAGCGTACTACCTTAAGCTCGACGAGGCGGCTGCAGTCATCTACGAGGTTTCCGAATTGACGTTTGAAGTCGTCGAGAACAACCGCGTCCTCGAACTGGCGGTCCCCAATCCCAAGGGCGATTTCGTTGGCCTGATCATCGATATCCTCGCCACGGACATCCAAAACGCGCATATGATGATGAACGACATCGAAACCACCTGCGGTTTTGTCAGGACCAAACTGGGTGACGCCCTGTCGATCATGGAGATATCCGAAGGCGAATACCTTCAACGGCTCAAAGACAGTATGGGACTGCTGGCAACCCAGTTGCATCGCAAGACAGGACCCGAGACCTGACGAAACGCGATCGTTGTGCAGAAAGATGGCATTCGAAGTAGAGGATCCTCCCGCTTGACTTACAGACTCAAGGGATGTCCGATCTCTTGATCTCGATCACCTCAAAATGTCGGTCGCCGCGGGGAATGGTCACCGAAAACCTCTCGCCCACCGAACGTCCTAGCATCGCGCCCCCGATGGGGGAGTGGACGGAAATGCTGCCGGAATCGGAATCGGCCTCGTCCGGACCGAGCAACCGATAGGTCACTTTTTGATTCCTGTCGAGGTCCAACAGAGTCACAATCGTTCCGAATGCGGCATGATCGGTCTCGGCTTTCGTGCAATCGACGATGTCCGAGCGGCTGAGCATGCCCTTCAACTCCCGGATCCGACCGACGATAAACCCCTGCTGTTCACGTCCGCTGATGTACTCGCCGTTTTCCCGCAGATCCCCCATTTCACGGGCTTCTGCAACCCGCTGCATCACCGCGGGCAGTTCCGTTTTCTCCAGTCGCTCCAGCTCCTCTTTCAGTCGGTTGTAACCTGTCTTCGAGATGGGTACAGGATCAATCATTGCGATCTGACTCCACGTAATTTAGTCGTTTCTTCCTTGGTTCCCCAATCATGTTAGTTCGTACCCCCCTGTGAGCGGTGTTCAACAGGAGTACATACACTCTTGCGTCGAACGTATCGGCGGCCCACCATACCACAGAAGTCAGAAAAAGTCATCCTCTTGGGGCAAGGAAACAACCGTATTGGCCGGCAAAGAAGCGGCATATACGGGGCAGGCCCACCGGCCGCTCCAGACGACCTGTCGGAGACTCACCCCGCCCGCTGGTTATTGGAGGGTTACGTTTAAATATACAGAGTGGCGACCGTAGGTTTCGTAGAACGGTTTGAGTTCCACGCCGTCGATGCGGAATTGCAGGGTAGCGGGATCCCCCTGGATGGATTTGCCCACGTCGGCGGCATCCAGAGTCACCGGACGCCAGTCGGACCTGCGGTCCGGCTCCTGCACCGCCAGCAGGATCGGCCCGTAGAAGAGGCTCGCGATGTTGGGTTGGTCCATGACCGGGTTCAGATGGAAGCCAAAGGGCATCCGCAACTCGATTGCATCGCCATCGTTCCAGGTGCGACTGAGAGTCAGGTAGGTCCCCGGCACAGCCTGGACCGTCTGGTCTTTGCCGTTGATCCGCACGAAGAACCCTCGTTCAGCCCATCGGGGGACGCGAACTTTAAGGTCGAATTGACCGCCGCCGCGGATCACAAGCGTGGTGTTGTCGGCATACGGGAAGTCGGTCCGCTGGCGGACTATGACATTTCGTTGTCGCCAGATCAAGGTCGAGGGGATGTAGAGATTAACATAGAGAGCTTTGTCGTCTTTGCTTCGGAAGTAGATGGAGTCTTGGAGTTTAGTGTTGCTCTCAAGGGCGGTGCCGTTGCAACAAGTGAAGTCGGTCATCTGGGCGTTGCCGAATTGCTTGCGGGCACCGGGATTAAGCGGAACGTGGTAGGTGTTGCCCGGGTTGTTCTCTGCGACAGAGGCCAGGATGTGGTTGTACAGGGCCTGCTCGTAGTAGTCCATGTAGCGGGCGTTCTGATCGAACAGAAAAAGCTGGCGGGTGAGTTTGAGCAAGTTGTAGGTCGCACAGGTCTCGTTCTGACCGCCGGGAGAGAAACCGTTGGCGAAGAGGGAGTTGGGCTGGGCCGTGAAACACTCGGCATTGTTGGGATTTTTGGCCCCCGCCACGCCTCCGATGCTATAGGTGTAGCCGTGGTTGCAAATCTCCCAGAAATTGCAGGCAATGTGATAGTATTGGACATCGCGTGTGACTCGGTAGGTCTCCAAAGCCCCGGTGATCTGTGGAATATGCTGGTTGGCGTGCTTGCCTCGGAGGGTATCGACGTTCTTGGCCAGGCCATGGGTGCGTTCAGCGTCGCCGAAAAAGAAGCTGATGTTATCGAAGAGCTCGGCGCAGTCGAGGAATCGCCGGTCTCCGGTGAGACGATTCAGACGGACCATGACCTCGTTCATGCCACCGTATTCGCCTGCAATATAGCGGTTCCACATGTTGATCCGAGTTTCGGTAGGCACGGCCTGGAGCCTGGCGTGTACCCAGAGGCCCATGCCCTCGGCGATACGTAGGGCTTTCTCGTTGCCGCCGATTTCGTAGCAATCCAAAAGACCCGCAAGGATCTTATGCAAGGTGTAGTAGGGCGCCCAGACCTGGGTGTCCCTGCCGCCGTACGTGGCCCCTTGCTCCAGCATGATAAATTGGTCCGGCGGATAGGCGCTGATGAAGCCGACGCCCCAGTTCCAGTAGTCCGTTCGGATGCCTTGCGTGCTCAGATTGGAGTCGTAGCCTTGCTTCCCGGGACCTGGCGGGACTTTCGTCGGATCGGCGTTGTACTCTCCGCCTTCCCGGGCGGGCCTGCCTGACTTTTGGGACAGGTCATACAAAGTGTCGATCATGACATTCATTTTTTGCAGGAATATGTCCTGCAGATTCTTGTCGTACGCCGCACCTGCGTAGGCCTGGGCAATGGCGGAGAGGTAATGACCGCTGGCGTGGCCGCGCAGTCGAGTCGTCTGGCTGTCCCAGCCGCCGAGGCGTTGGACCCCTTTGGGCTGGGGCAACCCGAAGGTTTCGCGGAAGTTATAGAGAAAGCTGTTGGGGTCGGTCTTGATCAGGCCCTGGATGAACTTGTCCCGGTTTTGAATGAAGGGGGTATCGCGTCCGTTCTCATACCGCTCGAGCAGGACGTGACCGAGGGGGAAGGGTTCCAGGTCCCGTTGTGGCCCCTCCGGTATCCTTTCGGAGGCGGCCTTCACAGTCACGCAAGCCTTGGGTTGGAACTTCGTGCCGGCGACAACACCGGAGACGGTGTAAACGCCGACGTGCCGGACCTGGTTATTGTCCACAGGCGAGGGCCAGATAACTCGAACCAGTGGACCTTTGACGCCATCGCGGTACAAACCGGGAATGTGACAAGGCAGGTGTGGCAGCGTGCCCACGATCGTCTCTGCGACGATATCGGGCACGTCGATCAGGTCCGAGACGCGGGACAGAGCCGCACTATTTGTTGCAGATTGTGCTGAAGTAGAAGAGCTTGTAAACATTCCGCCTGTCTCTCCCTTCTCGGGGCCGGATAAGGCGTTGTTTCGAATCGTGGCTACCTGTTGATCCGTCAGAGCGATGCGGTAGAGGCGGACGTCGTAGATCATCGCGTTGAGATCCGGGTCTGTATCGTATGCCGACTTGCCGAGGTAGAGGCGGTTGATGGCGTCGTTTTCTTGGTTGAGGATCTGCTCCAGGCTCAGATCCACGTTTGTGGCGTGTCCGACCCTGACGCCGTCCGCGTAGGTGCTCAGGGTCTTGTGCGCAGCATCGAGAACCACAGCCAGATGTACCCAGTGTCCCGTGGCGATCCTCTCCGAGACAGGCCCTTTTTCCTGCGTCCAGCCTGTGGCGGTGATACGTGCGCGATACCCTTCGGAGGTGTCCGGGCCGATTGGCGTGCAGAAGAAGTTCCGTGCGGTGTCCTGGCCGAAGTCAAAAAACCGCTGCCACGGTTGGGAAGTGTCTCTGAGAAAAACCCAACCCGTGACGCTGATCGTATCCTCGCCGAGCAAGGTTTTGCCAGGGAGTTGAACATAGCCACCGTTGGTGCCTCCAGGCAACGATAGGACCTGGCCGAACTGGGGGTCCTGAATGTAGGCCGGTTTGGTGCCGTGCAGGGTGGCATGGAGGGCATTTCTGGAGGTGTCCTCGACATTGCCCTTGAAAGTATAGCGAGCGATCAGGGCGGTCTCGCCGATCCCGTCTAGGAACTGATCTCCGCCTGTTTGGGCAAGAACCACAGTCGGGGGAAAGCCAAAGCCAAAGCCAAAGATGAACATCGCCGCCGCGATGCAGGCCATCGAATGTCGTTGCATGTCCGAACCTCCAAGGTTAAGGTGCCCCAAGGCGTCGGGGCGCATCATACAGTAAACTCATGGGGAGGGCAAGAATGGCGAAATGACGGGTATCATCGCGGGGGAGCCGATGGGGTGATGCGGAGGTCGTCGAACCAAAACTGCACGTCGGCGAAGCTGTGATGTTCGGCCACGATCTCGAAACGGTCGACAGCCGACCAGTCAAAAGCCCCTTTCGGGTTGAACCAAGCCCCGTTGTCCCAGGCGCCGCTTTCCTTGAGACTCCGCAGCGGAATCTGCACCCGATGCCAGAGGCCGTCCCAGGCAACCATTTTTTCGTCGATCGTTATGGCCATCCGCCAAGGACGATCCTGGGGCTCGACGGTTTTGGTATCGAGAAATCGGACGTCGAATCGTGTCCCCGGGGTGTCGCCGCGAACCCAGAACTCCAATCGGTACCCGTCAGTCACCAGCTCCGTCAAATCTTTGTCAGGACGAAAATCAAAGCCGATACTGGCATACCGGTTGCATCCTGTGCAGTAAATGCAGTACTGCCCCGCCGCCGGGGCGGTGTCCCAGTAGAAATCGATGATGCCATGGCTGGAGTAGCTGGCCTCTTGGATGTTGGGACCGAGGTAGTCCGTGTAGATGTCAAATCCCTTGCTTTCGGGTTTCATGACGAAAGGGGACTGTTCAGGGGCGGTCAGACCCAGGGCACCGACCAGAGGGACGTTCAAATCGTGCTCGAACATCTCGTTGGATCCGAACTCGAACAGACCAAAGCCGCCGTGATAGTCCCAGCAGGTCCAGGCAATACCCTTTTCCTCGAGGTACTCGCGGACGATCTGGTACCAGTAGACCCGCTGGATGCTGTCGCTGTTGGGTTTATACACACCGAACTCTCCGCAGAAAACGGGTACCTGTCGTTTTTCGCGGAAACTGACCGCAATGTCGAGCAGTTGCCTGACATGGGCAACGGTTCCGTCGTTCTGATAGGAGTTAAGGCTGTTCTCGATCCAGGTGCCCTTGAGCTGCGGTGGGCACGCGGGCACGGGACCGGCGTCATAGGGGAACGGAATGCCCGCCAGCGAGACCATCGACGGATCGGTCCAACTGGCCCCTTGGTGCGTAAAAAGAAACGGATCGTAGAAATGGAACGAGTAGATCAAATTGTAGTCCCTGGGGTAGGACGGGATCGAATTGAGGTTGTTGTAGCTGCCCCAGCCGGCTCCGGTGACGATGATCGGATGCACCGGGTCGACGGCGTGAATCGCCATGATGACCCGGTACTGGATCTGGCCCCAGCGGGCGTCGGGGATGCCGTGTGGCTCGTTAAGAACCTCATAATAGAGGTGTGCCGGGCTGTTCTTGTAGTGCTCGGCCATCTGCGTCCAGATCGGCACAAGCACTTGGTCCACATTCACATCGGTACCGGTGGTGACGTCGAAGGTATGGTTGTCCAGGATCAGGTGCAAATCCAGCTCTTGGCACCAATCGACGACTTGATCGAGAAACTGAAGAAACAACGGATCGAGCCTGTAGTCGGGGGCCCCTCCGGTCATGAAGTGCAGATTGATCGGTAGGCGGATCACGTCGCAACCCAGGCTCTGGATATCGAGAAAATCCTGTTTCGTGAACTTGCTGAATTGGATGCGGCGGGGACTCTCCGCCTGAAACCAACCGGTTAAATTGACCCCACGATGGAACGGGACCTCCATGTTGACTCTGGCACCTGGCCGGACTTGGGCCCAGCCGCATGTGGAAAATACCACGATCATCCCCCAAACCGCAATACGAAACGCCATAATCAGCCCTCCCGAGGCGGGGTCCCAACTACCCAATCTTGTATGATTTGATTATACCGTTCAGTCCTGCCATTTCAACGCCAATGCCATAGACCAACGAAATAGGGAACCCCAAGTGCCCGCCCTTGAGGTTTCCGGAGCACCCTGACGGAACGTGGGTTGTGCGGAACGAGACATCTGAAACGGTTAGGGTGTGGCGCCCCCACGGAGCTTCAGAGCCGCGGAGGCATCGATGAGACCCCAGCCATGCTCAGGGTCCCATCCGGCACGTCCCAGATCGCGGGCGGTCTTCTTGATGGTTTCAGCGACCTCTTCCGGCTCAACCACGCCTTGGGAGATCAACAGGGCCGCCAAACCGCTTACGTGCGGCGTGGCCATGGACGTTCCCTGCAGGTACCAGTAGGCGAATTCGCCGGGATTGCCGGAAAAGGTCTGCTGGAGGATGCCGTCTGGGTATCCATCGTTGTTCTGGTCCACCTGGGTGTCGCCGCCGGGGGCCAGGACGTCCAGGTGGAAGCCCGTTCCGGAGTACGCGGCCCTTCGCAGATCGAATCGCGCCGCTCCGACGGCAATGCAGTAGGCCTCATAGCCGGCGGGGTAGATCGTCGGGTTGCCGTTGCGAAAATCGTTGCCCATGGCACAAACGATCGTCACCCCCTGCCCATACGCCCAGGCTACAGTGTCGCGAAGCGTCCGCGTGTTGGCTGAGCTTCCAAAACTCATATTGATGACGCGGGCTCCGTTCTCCACAGCGAATCGAATCCCCGAGGCGACCGCGAAATGGTCTCCCGAGCCCTCGGCGTCCAGCACCTTGACCGGCATGATCGAACAGCCGAACGCCACGCCGGCCACGCCCAGGCCGTTATTGGTGCTTTGCACGATCGTTCCGGCAACGTGCGTCCCGTGGCCGTGGTCGTCGTTGGGATGCTCGTCATCATTGACGAAATCGTATCCCTTCACGAAGGACGCCCCTGCCAAGTCTGGAGCCAGCCGATACTGTCCGAAGTCTTCATAGGCGATGCCGGTGTCGAGAACTGCGACGATGACGTTCGGGTCGCCCTGAACGATATCCCAGGCCTTTTCCATCCGGATGCCGCCATTGACCGGGTTCTGAAAATTCCATTGGAGAAAGTGCAAAGGATCGTTGGGAACGAACGCGCTGTGTACGTACGCGTTGACTTCCGCGTAGTTCACCTCGGGGCAAGCCTGAAGTCTTGCGATCGTCCACTCGGGCGTCTGACCCCACGGGACCCTGGCAAGGTGGCGGTCGGTCCAGCGACAAGAACGCAGGAGGGAACAATGGTTGGCAGCCAGGATATCCGCTTTGACTTCGTCGGGGACGTTGGGTTCGAATGCCACAACAATGTCGCAAGGACTGAATTGGATCTCTCGGACCTGGGAACGAGGGGGGCCTACTGCGACGCGAATGGGTCCTGCCCTCCTTTCATCGGGCAAGGCCCCCCAGCCGCTGGCCGGAACAACGAAAAGGCAAAGCAAAAACCAAGGGGGAATGCTTTTTCCCATCGTTTCACCTCTTCAAACAAAGCTGATTGTCAGAATGGATACGGCCGAGGGCGCCCCTAGGGTTCGCGGAATCTTCGCCCGATAATCGAAGATCTCCCCCCTTCTCGCCATCTTTCCAGACGGACAATAGCGGCGCGGCCCGGAAATCGTTCCGTTCAGCTTATCGCTCCCCCGGCAGATGCCGATACATGCGAAGGCTGCAAGTCTGAAAGGTCGATGAATCTGCATGGTGTCTGGAGGTCCGATACATGGCCAAAGCACGAGAAGTCATGAGCCCTCACGTCATCAGTGTTCGCCACGACGAGGATATTTACACGGCGATCCGCCTCATGGCGACCCACGAAGTCACGGGTTTGCCCGTCGTCGATGAACACGAGAGACTCGTGGGCATCCTAACGGAAAAGGACGTCTTGACCCTGCTGTACACGATGCAGGACAGACCCGGCACAGTCCGCGATTTCATGACCTCCAATGTCGTCTGTTTCGATCAAGAGACCGACCTAGTCGAGATCGCCGAGGCCCTGCGGACTCAGAGTTTTCGACGGGTGCCGATCCTGGACCGGGGGCGACTGGTGGGAATCATCAGCCGTGGCGACATCATCCGGCACATGCGGGAACTTCGAAACGAAGACCGGCTTTTGCGGGACAGCATCCTCGAACTGGTTTTCTGAGGCGAATCCCATGTATGAAACCAGGACCATCATGTCGATCGACGTGGTCAGTGTGACCCGCGACACGCCCATCACCGAAGTGATCGAGCTGCTCGTCACCAACGACATCACCGGATTGCCCGTTGTGAACCACGACGGGACCCTGGCGGGCATTGTTACGGAAAAGGACATTCTCGCCCTGCTGGCCGACGTGCGGTTTGCCTGCGGCACCGTCGAGCAGTACATGACGCGGGAGGTCGTCGCGTTCAATGTCGAGGACGATTTCATCGCGATCTGCGAGTGCCTGATGCGCAGCGATTTTCGCCGGGTGCCGATCCTGGAGGACGGCAAGCTGGTCGGCATTGTCAGCCGTCGAGACATCATCAAGTATATCGCCTCGCCCCTGACGTAGCGGTGCCTTGCTCGCAGCGTCCCTTTTGCTGTTCGTCCCGCCCGTGCGTCCGCTATAATGGGGAGATGTGACGAACTCGGTGGTTCTTCTTCGATGGAGAGGCTGCGATGCAGGGCGGGCACAGGGCGTTCACATCGAGCTTGTCGTCGTGATCGCGATCCAGGCCAATACCTCCCACTACTGGTGGGGGGTCGAAGCGCCGTAACCGACAGCCAAGGGTTGCCGGCCGAAAACAAGGCGGCCTCGACAGGCATGAACCCGCCGAGGCCACCAGTCAATCTTCACAAGAATCCGCCTGGATCACTTGTCGTCGCTTTCTGTCGCGGTCTTGGCCGGCCCCTTCATGGCTTCCATGTGCTTCTGGAAGAGCTTCGACGCTTCTGCATCTCTGTCGATATTGCTCAAAGATCGCTCGTGTTCGGCAATGGGCACTAGCGCCTCGGGCATATCCGCTACGTATGGCGTCAGAAAGATCAGCAATTCCGTCTTCGATTTGCTGGTGGTCGTCCTTCGGAACAACATCCCCGCCACCGGGATATCGCCCAGCAACGGCACCTTTTTGACACTTTCGCTGACCTGGTCCTCGATCAGACCGCCGATGACGATCGTCTGCCCGTCCAGGACCGCGACCCGCGTGCTGGCCGAACGCGTGGCAAACGCTTCCGCGCTAAGGGTCTCAGACACCTGGACCTTTTCCGCCGAACGGGTGGTGATCTTGGGAACCACCGTCATGTTGACCAACCCTTTGCGGTTGATCGACGGCGTGACTTCAAGAACGATACCGATGTCGCTACGGTAGTCCACGGTCACCTGGGTCTGACCGGCCACTGTGGTCGTGCCGGTTGGGATCGGAACTTCTTCGGCCACGGTGATCGTCGCCGTCTGATTATTTCGGGTCAAGACATACGGACGCGACAACACGTTCAGTTTTCCGGTCTCCTGGAGGGCCCGCAGCGTGAGGTCCAGATCCCCTTGCAGCGTCCGGATTGAAAGACCTGTCGGACTCGAAATGCCCCCCTCGGTCGTCAGCGTGGTGGGCTTGCCGAAGATGCCGATACTTTGTGTGCTGCCGCCGTCGTTGCGGACGTTCAGCATGGAGAATTCGGTCCCCAGATCCACGGTGTTGCTGTGAGTCACTTCGGCGAACAGGACCTTGATGAGGACCTGGCCGACGGGGCGATCCAACTCCTCAATGATCGGCTTGATCTTCTCGTAGTTCTTTGTAGAGGTCATGCACAGCAGAGAGTTGGTGTTCGGATCGGCCTCAAAGTAGGTCTCTTCCGACAAATCGTCGCTGTCAGAGGAGCTGGACGTCGCACCGCCGGCCGCCTGGCCGGTCGCGCCGCGGGCCGTCTGCCCCTGGAACTGCTGGGTGCCACGCGAACTGGTGCCTTGCGCCTGCAATGCGGCCATCTGCGTGAACAGGTTGTTCAGGATCGTCATAAGGTTGGTCGCATTGGCGTTCTCCAGGGGGTAGACGAAGATCCGTCGCTCCTGCTCGGGGTTCTCATCCAGCTCCTTGATGATTTGGGCGATGATCTCCAGCGTCTCCGGCGGACCGCTGACCACGACAGAGTTGGTCCGCGAGTCGGCCGAGGCGATTACCGAGACGTCGGAGATGCTGCCACCGCCACCGGTGGTCTGGCCGGTCTGCCCGCCCATCATACCGCCGCGGCCCCCCATCATGCCGCCCATCATGCCGCCTCGCTGGAAACTGATCTGCTGGTTTTGCTGGCTGTTTCGCGACGAACGAGACGAAGAACTGCTCTGTTGTCCGAAGACCTCATTGATCAGTTCCGCGGTGTTCGTCGCATCCGCGTACTGCAGGTGGAATACCTTTACGTCCGCCACGTTGGCGATCGGAGAATCGAGCTTCGCGATCACCCCTTCCACCACCTTCAGCACCGCTTCGGGGCCGGTGACCACGACCGTATTGGTCCGGCTGTCGGCCGCGGCGGTCACCTGGACCATCGTGGCGCCCTCAGCCTGCGTCTCGCCGCCGGGCCCGCCGAACGGGCCGCGGAACATCATCGGCCCCATGTCGCCGCCTCCGGCATTGCGGCTAGATCGGTTTCGGGAACTCGAAGTAGATTGGCTTTGATTGAACAGCTGGTTGATTACATCCGCGGTGTTCATCGCGTCGGCATAGCGGAGCTGGAAGACCCGCACGTCGGCGACCTTGGCGGTCTTGTCGTCGAGCGATTCGATGATCTCCTCGACCAGCATCAAAGCCTCAGAGGGACCCCGGACGACGACGGAATTGGTCTGCTCGTCGGCCGCGGCGATGAGCTGGACGTTCATGGAGCCGCCGGCCTGGCCAGTCTGCGATGTTCCTCCGGGGGTGGCGCCTCGTCCGCCCCGATCTCCGCCTCGCATTTGCATCATCATTTCGAAAGGACCGCCGCCCATGGCACCGGCGCGATTGTTGGTCCGGCTTCGGTTGGTCCCCTGCGCCTGCTGCTGAAAGATGTTGTTGATAAGCGTAGCGGTGCTTGATGCGGTGGCGTTGGTCAGGCGAAAGACGCGGATCTCCGCCACCGACGCCATATGCGTGTCCAAAGCCACCACGATCTGCATCAGACGCTTGATGTTGGCCGTGGTGTCGGTGATGATCAGAGCGTTGCCGTCCTCATTGGCCTCGATGCTGGCGTATTCCGGGCGAAGCGCTTCGAGGTTGTCCTTTAAGGCGGTGGCCGTCACGTGGGCCACGGGGATGACATACGTCACGACGTTGTCTCCGGCGACGACGGCGTTGGGATCCCGGCCTGTGAGAACCGGGATGTTCTCCTTTTTCGCCATCGCGAGGGTGACCACCTTGAGAGTCCTGGCCGTCAGGACCGTGGTCAGACCTTTCTCCTTGAGGATGGAGTTGATCAACGCGACTGCTTCACTCAGCGGAATCGGCTGGCGGCTGATCACCGTCATTCGGCTGTCGGACAGAGTCTCGTCCGAGACAATCGTCAATCCGGCGGTCTCCGACAGGTACTCCAAAACCGTCTGCAAGGGAGCGTCCTGGAAATTGAGCTTGACCCTGACGTCTCCATTGGTCTTGACGACCTCCAACGGGTCAGAGCTCCCTTGGGGGGGCGCGCCATTGGATTGGCCGGAAGCGGCAAGACCGGATGAAACCATGAGAGCGGCCGCCAGAGCCCAGCCAACCATAGTCAAATTCAAAGATCGCATTGCACTCACTCCTTCGCACAGGTCAATGACAGGACGTTTGAAATTCCGAACTACTGTCCAAGTTGTTGTTTTCGTCGTTCCATAAGGCGTCTGATGATGTCGGATTCCGCATCCGAAGGGGCCGTCGGCGTGGTCTGTGTGGGAGACACAGAAGTCGTCGGCATGGTCACCGCCAGATCGAGCATCTGACGGGTGCTCAGGTTGCCATGCCCTCCTTCGAGGTCCCGACCCAGCGGGACGACGGTCGTCTTGTCCTCCATCACGTATTCGAGTCCGTCAAGAGTCAGCGTTTTGATGGCGCCCCGCGCGACCGGATCGCCACGGCGCAGCCGCAGGACCGTGCCGCTCTGGGTGTCTTCGATGAACGCGATGAAATCGTCGTTCTCCTGCACAATCCCCTTCAACAGATAGTACGACTCGGGATTGGGCATGACGCGAGGAGGCTGTTCTTTTCTCTCGACCACCGGACGGGGCGCGGTTCGCTGGCGGGAAAAGATGTTCCGTTTCAGAATAATGTCGAAACTGGCCCACGTGTTGGATTGTGCCGCTACGTTTGGATCGACCGGGGTCGTCTGCATCGTCCCACGGCGCGACCGCTGGCCATGGGCGGGAGACCCTAGAACCAGAATCAGCCCGACGACAGCCATGGTCCAGGAAAGAACGTTTGCGCGATTAGAGTATTTCGTTTTCATCGTTGGCCTCCGGTCGTCTGTTTTCGGATGGTCTCTCAGAAAAACTCGACGTCGAACTCAGAGCGACGGACGACAGGCGAAGCTGAAGAGAGATACTGTCGCCGGATTCGCTGCTCGACCCGAGTTGCATATCGACGACCTTTACCGGCAATTCCGAAGTCTCCACTCGGTAGAGAAATGAGGCGACTGCGTCGAGCGAACCCCGCCCGGCCAGCACGAAAGTCGTTTCGACGATTCCTTTCTTGTTGTCGGTTCGGTCCGGCTTGACGGAGGTCACGTTCAATCGCGTCTGACGCGACCACTCCGTCAGCGCCCGGGCAATCCGGCTCTCCGATCCGGTGACGTTCTGCGAATCTTCGGACAAAAGGCCTTTCCATCGCCGTTCCAGGTTCGTCTTCTTCGCAAAAACGTTTTGTGCCTCGGCGATCCGCGCCTCGAGTTCCAGTTTCTCGTTCGTCGTCGCCTCGCGGCTGGCGGACAGAGGATTGACGATGAACGTGTTGATCGCCAGAATGCCCACGACCACGATCATGGCCAGCGCGAGAATTCGTTCTCGTTTCGATAGAACCATGGTTACTTGACCCCTTTGAAGGTGAAACTAATCGCGAACTCCTTTTCCCGTGAGTTCTGCCCGACGTCGCGAATATGGATCAGTTTGGTGTTCGTGAACGCCGGGTTTCGGTCGATCTTGTCGAACACCTCATAGAAACTCGATTCGTTCGTGAGTTTGCCGACGACCGAACCGACCCCGCTCTCATTCAACGCCAGGCTAGTCGCCCAGACGACCCCCTCTTCCGGGAAGGCCTGTGTAATTTCGCGGAGGCAACAGAGGAACCGCGGGTCCGTCGCGCCCCAACTGCTCGCATAGGTCAGGCGGGCAACCACGTCCTTGGCGACCGCCAAATCTTTTTCCATATCCGCCAACTGCTGTTTGTACGCCGCGATGTCGCGCCGGTCGTTCTGCCAATCCAGAAGCCACAAACCTAAACCGATCAGACACACCGCAAGAACACCTGCCGCCCCCACAAAGAACCGTTTGTGATCGGCTTTCTTCTCTTCGCCGATCCGAGGGTTGAGAAAATCGACCACAGGTCGTTCCGGCCCGACGCCCGTCAAAGCCACCGCTGCGGCGACCACCCCTTGATTGGCTTCGACTCCCGAAGGAATCCGCACGCCGGCGGCCAGCAATCCGGAGCGGCCGTCGCGAACCGAGATTTGATTCGGTCCGAGCCGTTCGTTGAGTCGTGCGAGGGTTTCGCCGGGCAAGCCGCAGGCGTCGAACGCTGCCACATGGTGCGGCGCCTGGTCTTGTCGCGACGACAGAAGGATCTGTCGCTGGATTGCAGTCGTCAGTAAACCGGCGTAGCCGCAGGGATCTCCGTTCACTCCAAGCGGGATGTGCTTGATGAACTGTGGACTGCCGTTGGTTTGGGCCCAGAATTCACAGTATGTGGGTCGCGTGTACAGACCATAACGACAGGCCGAACCGTTCTCGGAGGTTCGGCTGCCACAGGCGAAAGCCGAGACGGTGATCGATTGGACCTGAATTCCCGCCGCGGCGACCAATTCCTTGACCTGATCCACGATTTGACGACGGGCCGCCAACAAAAGAACCTGGCTTTTCTGTGAGGTGCTGGTTTTGCCGCAGTAGTCAAACACCAGCTCCTCCGCGTTCAACGAGAAAGCCCGCTCTGCCTGGATACTCAACATCCCGGCCAAGATCTCCGGCGTGGCAGGAGGTGCTTCCACTTCCTTGGCCAAGATCCACTTGGCCGCTAGGCCGACCACCGCTTTCTTGGCGGTAAACCCCTGTTCACGAAGGAACTGCCGAAGCCGATGGCCCAGTTCGACAACTGTCTCTGACGAAAACTCCCGATCCCAGGAAAGTTCGCCTGTCCGGCGGATTTCCGGACGTCCCCCCCGGATACAGAGCTCCGTCGCGACGACTCCACAATCGTCGAGGGCCAATCCCAACAAATGGCGTGTGCCGACCATGTTCAAGTCCTGTTAATGCATACTCAACACAACTCTGGTAAGGGGCTGCCCCTTCCTCAGGGCCGCCACAATCTCCGGCTGCAAGGGCCAGCCGAAGTGGGTGAGACTCCGCCAATACACCACCCGGGGCGAGCCATCCTGGGTGTCGACGACAACCCGGCACCGCTTGTAGGCCCGCCCATTCCCCGACAGGCAGACGATGTCGGCGGAATATTGATACGACCGCACGGTGATGTAACTGCCGATTCCGACCGCTTTTTCCTGACTGAGAACCTGGGTCACCCAGGCGATCGAGTCGAGGCTTCCGCTGTGGGCTTGGCGATAGGACACAAGGGCCGTCGCATCGCTCTCCTCCAGTCCGGGCAGGCACAGCAGCACTTCCTTGGGCGCAGTGTTCACGTTCACCAGACCGACAAGCGTCGTCTCGCTGCTGGTGGTGAGTTGGTCGGCGATCTGGGCGAACTCCGCGGCGGTCATCTGCGAACGGTAGTAGAAGTCGAGGATGTTCTCAAAATTCGGGTTGGTGCTGATTCCGCTTCGCTGGATGATTTCGAGGGCTCGTTCCTGTTTGAACTTCTCCTCCAGCAACGTCTGCAGGTTCGATGCGGCGGTACTGTCGCTGATGTTGATGCGGGCGTTGCCGTCGGCGTCCACGTTCTTTTCCGTGCTGTAGACCGTGACGTAGTCGTAGAACCCGGCGTCGAGCCGACCGTTGTGATTATCCGCTGGTTCGCTCTCGTCGCCGTCGTTTTCGTTGTCGTCGAGATATCCGTTGAGATTGATATCCTCGCCGTAGAGCAATTCCTGGGAAGCGCCTTTGATCAAAAGAATCTCTTCGACGGTCTCTAGAGGCAAGTTCTTGCACTGATACCCGTTGGATTGCAACAGATAGTACTCGCTTTCGGCGCCGCCGGTGGTGACGTCGGTGTCCTCGTCCCGCCAGTCGATGATCGACGCGGCCAGTTCGGCCGTCATTCCCGGCAGCTTCTGGAGCATCTCCAGCGATGCGGAGTTTAGATTGATCTTGCCGGCTTCGTCGGTCAAGCCGTAATCAAACTCATGATCGCTTTCGAGATTCGAACGAAGAATCCAGAAGTACCCTTTACCTACTTCCTGCGCTTCGTACAAATCGCTCTCGTCGGATTCGATACCGCCGTTTTTCGTCAATTCGACGATTCTGGCGATGACGTACTGGAGAGCCCCTTCGGCGATGCATTCGGCCTGAAGCGATGCGACGTGATTGGCCGAGACTGCCGCGGCAACCCGCATCGAACGGGCGAACACCATCGCCAGGCCGGCCAGCACCAGCACGACCCAGATCGTGACGATCAACACCGTTCCGTGTGGTCTCATCGTGCGACGCATCATCGGCCTCCTCCTCCGGACGTCGCTCCGCCGGCGGTCGTTCCTCCCGCAGACGACCCGCCTGAAGCGGTGCCTCCCGATGTGCTGCTGCTCGACGACGTGTCGTCGGTCGCCTCCGCGGCTTTGCACGGGATGGGGAAACACTGGATCAATCGCCGCATTTCAGGCTCTCTTGTGCTGTTCTTGATGGTGGAGCCATGTCGGGCGAAGTAGGCGATCTCGATTTCAACTTCGACCGCCTTCGGCAAGCTGTTGTCGGCCTCTGTCGAATCCCAGTCCTTCAGCCAGCTGTTGCCGTCGTAATAACGAAAGTTCAACGCCATGACGTTGCGACACAACACCTGTTCCTGGGGTTCCACCTCCTTGGGCGCCAATAGGTTCGTCGTCACCTCCCGAACGAGCTGATACGTAGTATAATTGCGTTGGTTGGATTCCTTGTCCTGGTTGAGAAGCAACCCGATCTTGCCCACGCCTCCACTGGGATTGCTGTCGTCGGGATAAATGTGAGTCGTGTAGAATTCAAGAGAGTCGTTTTCTTTCCCTTTGAAACCGGTTGCGTTGGTGGCGATGAACGATCCGGCCAGACCGTTGCTGTCGGGCGGAAGCACTCCCAATATGTCCTGCTTGATCAGTTCAAGCGCGTTGAGGGCCTGTGCCGTGGGGTCGACCGCCAGCAGCGAACTGCGATGGGCGCGAAAACCCGTGTACAAAGCGGTGTAAAGAGAGGACGCCACCGCGACCATCAGAACCATGGCCACCAGAAGCTCCATGAGAGTAAAGCCGCTCGCCAGTTGTGCGCCAGGCGTTCTGGCAAGTCGTCTTGTTCTCGGTTGCGGCGTCACGTCAACTTTCCTCCGGATACATGAGAGTGCTGAGCGTCACTTCCTGCGGGCGACCGAAAGAACGCCAGGACACCGTCAACTCGAGTTCCCGGACCACTGCGTCGGTCCAGTTCGTCACCGTCAACGACCATTCGTAGTCGGGCCATTCCTTTTCGAAGCGGCCTCGCTGTTTGCCGTCTTGCCATTCGCCCGTTACGATCAGCTCGGTCAGCTTGGTTTTGGCCAGCGAAGCCGCCTCCATTTGCCTGCGAGACTGGCCGGCAAGCCGGGTGCACAGCCCGATACTCCGCATCGCCACCGGCATGATCGCTGCGATCAGCACGATTGTGGCCAACAACTCCATGAACGTGAACCCCCGAGCTTCCGTCGGGCGGTTCCCTCCCGGGCGAGATCGGCCGAGCCAGGTTGTCGTATCATTGTGCCGCATATTGTGTGTAGATCCGATCGGACTCTGTGATAGAGAAGGATTCCGTGACCGTGGGACAGGCGATCTCCAGAGCTCGGCCGCGTCGATCGATGAGCCGGATCAACGCGGGTGTGACCGTCCCGTAAGGCGTGAACTCGACGTACACCTCGCGGTCTTTCTGCGCGATGTTCTCCAGCACAATGACGAGATCTTTCGGTACGGTGTAAACCTTTCCAAAGCTGGTTTCGAGTCGCTCGAACGTCCCGGCCTTCTGCACCGTCAACCAACACGTCCGTTCCCGAGTATCAAAGTTTAACCGATAGACGAGCCCCTCGCTGATGGCTTGCGAGCGGGCGAACTGCGTCAGAGCCAGGATTTGGGCGGCCGCGTCGTCGCCCCGGCGGGACGCAAAAAAACCACGAAGAGACGGCGCCGCCATCGCCAGGACCGTTGACAGAATCACCATGACCAGGATCAACTCCAGGAGCGTCAAGCCTTTGCGGGAATCAAGTTGTCTCGATTGTGGGGTCATGGTCGTTTTGGCTTGCGAATACGAGAAGGGAACGATCGATCAATACTCCTCGGACCAGTTGGTGATGTCATCGCCGCCGCCTTGGCGGTAGTCCGGACCATAGGAAGACAGGTCGTACCCATCCTGGTTCTTTTGACCGGGATACCGATACTGGTATTCGCCGCCCCAGGGGTCTCGAGGAACGCCTTTGCTCAGGTAAGGGCCGTTCCACCCGTCGGAATCCGAGGTCGGTTTTGTGACAAGAGCCTGCAATCCTTCCACGGTGGTAGGATACCGGCCGACGTCGATCTCGAAGGCGTCCAAGGCAACCTCAAGCTGCGAGATCTGGGTCTTGGCGGCGGTGATCTTCGCCTGTTGACCTCGCTTGGCGAACTTCGGGGTCACGATCGCCGCCAGCGTGGCCAGAATCACCAGCACCAACAGCAGCTCGATCAGAGTAAACCCTGTTTGTCTCGCGAGATTCCGTTTCGACGTCTCTCTTTTGTTGTCAACCGACCATTTCATAAGCATCCCAACTCAAAAACGTCTACGAATTACGCTGAGCCACCTCTAGCGGATCAGCTCCTGCATGTTGAATATCGGCAGAATCATGCCGATCACAATTGTACCCACCAAGGCCGCCATGACGAACAGCAGCGCCGGTTCCGCCATCGCCACGAGCATCTTGAGGTAACGGTCCAGTTCCTGCTCATAGGCGCCAGCCAAACGGGTCAGCTCTTTATCCAACCGGCCGCTCTCCTCCGCGACGGCCACCATCTCAATGACGGACGTCGGAAACAACTCCTTGGATCGCTCCAGACTGCGGGCCAGGGAGACCCCCCGCTGCACGTCGTCGATTGCGCCGTCCACCGTGTCTGCGAGGACTTGGTTTCCGATGGCCTCCTTGGCGACCCGCAGAGCGGCCACCAAGGGAACGCCTGCGCCGACCAGAGTGCCCAGCATTCGACAAAACCGCACAAGCGCGAACCTGGCGACGGCCCGCCCGAACAAAGGCGACCGAAGCAACGCCCGTTCCATCAATCGTCGCCCGTCCTGGCTGGCGCGGATTCGCTGAATCCCGAAGACCAGCAGGGCAAACCCGATCACCAGCACGAACCAGTAGTCCACCGCCATCCCGCTGACGGCGACGATCGTTTTGGTCAACCCCGGCAGCGATCCGCCGTACTCTTCGAACATCGTTGAGAACCGCGGGATAAAGTAGATCAGCAGGAACACGAGGATCCCGGTGGCCAGAATCGACAGAATCGCCGGGTACACCATCGCCGAGGTAACCTTGTCCTTCAATTCCTTCTCCCTGGCGCGGAAGGTGGCGATCTGTTCCAGCACCACATCGAGAAAACCGCCGGTTTCGCCGGCCCGGACCATGGCGACATTCACCGGCGGAAACACGCGAGGGTGCTGGCCGAGGGCATCGGCCAAAGACATGCCGCCGGCGACTTGGTCATGCACCGTTGCCCAAAGCCGGGCGGCCGCAGGCGTGGAGGCTTCATGGCTCAAAATGTTCAACGCCCGGCTCAGGGGAATACCGGCCGCCAGGAGGTTGGCCAACTGACGTGTAAAAGACTCGACTTCGGTCCTGGAAACTCGACCTCGTCGACCGATCGCACCATGGCTCGGCCGATCTTCCTGCCTCTCGATCGAGACCGGATTGAGCTTGCGGCTGAAAAGCTGGTCGATTGCGGCGGCCCGGTCCGCAGCCACGAGCCTGTCGGTCACTTGACGGCCCTGCGCGTCGATCGCTTTGTAGACGAAAGTTGCCATCGCACGTCCTTACTGTTGATCCGGCTGGTCTGCGAAGTCCCGCATCGTGAACGTTTCGTCCTTCGTGACTCGTAAGATCTCTTCAACCGTGGTGCGTCCGTCGTGCAGGTGTCGAAAGCCATCCTCCCGGAGACTCTTCATGCCCTGATTGACCGCGATCTTACGGAGTTCGGGCGCCGAGGCATTCTCAATGATGAGAGACCGCAGATCGTCTGTGACCATCATCATTTCAAAGATGCCCAACCGGCCCCGATAGCCCGTCCCCTGACACTGACGGCAGCCGCGTCCTTTGTAGAGGACCTCGGGCAATCTGTCGCCGAACCGCTTTTTGAGGGGGGCCATCTCATCCTTCGACAACGGCTCCCGGCAGTCCTTGCAGATCGTGCGGACCAGTCGCTGGGCCAACACTGCCTCCAGGGAGGAAGCCACCAGGTACGGTTCGATCTTCATATCCACCAAGCGGGTCAGCGCGCTGGGGGCGTCGTTCGTATGCAAGGTGGAGAAAACCAAATGACCGGTCAACGACGCTTGGATGGCAATCTCCGCCGTTTCGGAGTCGCGGATTTCGCCGATCAACACCACATCGGGATCATGACGCAGGATCGCGCGCAGACCGCTGGCGAAGGTGAGTCCCGCCTTGCGGGAAACCTGGATTTGGTTGATCCCATGAAGTTGATACTCGATTGGATCTTCGATGGTGATGATCTTCCGCTGGGTGTCGTTGATGGCCGAGAGAGCGGCGTAGAGCGTCGTGGTTTTGCCGCTGCCGGTCGGACCGGTGACGAGAATGATGCCGTGGGGACGCTCCAAAACTACTTCCATAATCTTGAGGTCTCGGGCGGACATACCCAGCTTATCCAAGCCGAGAAGGACTGAGGAACGGTCCAACAGGCGAAGGACGACCGCCTCGCCGTAGATCATCGGGATCACGGATACGCGGACATCGATCTCGCGACCGGAGATGATAATTTTGATGCGACCGTCTTGCGGAACTCGCTTTTCTGCGATGTCCAGCTTGGCCAGAATTTTCAAACGCGAGACGATCGCCGCCTGGAATTGCTTGACTTCGGCCGCGACGGAGGCCTCCTGGAGCACGCCATCGATTCGATAGCGGACCCGGAGGCTCTCCTCGAACGGCTCGATGTGCACATCGGTTGCCCGTAATTCGATCGCTTCGGTCAGGATCTGATTGACAAACCGGACGATGGAGGCCCCCTCCGCCGCTTCCGTCAGGTCCATGTCATCGTCGGAATCGGTGTCGATGACCTGCAGGCCGTTCTCGCCGGCTTCCGAAATCATCGACTGGACGGTGTCGGCCCCGACGCCCAGGTACCGTTTGATGCAGCGGTCGATCTCCGCCAACGGCGCCAGGGCGATCTGGAAATCCCGACCGGTGGCCAGACGCAACTCGTCGATCGCCGAGGTGTCGAAGGGATCGCTCGTAACCGCCAGCAAGTCCCCGTTGTCCCCCTGAACCGGCATGATGTGCTTATCCAAAAGGATGCGGGCCGGAAACTTCACCAGGAACTCCCGCGTGAACGTTTTCTGTTCGAGGTCGATGAACGGCAACCCGAGCTCACGAGCCAGGAACCGCAGCAATGGCTCTTCCGCCACGCCGCAGACCGTGAAGGCCCGGGTCGGCGGCTCGCCCTCGGAGAGCAAGCCGCTGATTCCCCGGGCCGTGGATTCATCAATCAGACCCTGATCGAGCATTCTGTGCACAAGTGCATTCATGGGACGGACCGCGCCTTAGTTCAACATTCCGCTGAGAACCAACTGGGCTTCCTGACGCACGGTGAGGATCTGCCGCAGTTCCTGCTGGGCGTTGGCCAAATCCTGCTGGGCCTTCACTTTCGCGGCCCGCAGCGCGGTGAGCTGCTGTTTGATCGTCTCGGCCGACGCCGACTGGTTCTCCAGCGTGGCGCTCAAGGCCTCGGCAGCTTTCTCGACCGCGGTCGGTTGCCTGTCTTCCTCACCGGGGAAACGGGGTCGGTTTCCGGCTTCGCCGCCGCGACCACCCGCTCCGCCGGGGCCGCCTCGCATGCCCATGCCGCCGAACATCCCGCCGCGGCCGCCCGCCATGGCATCGCGGCTCAGTTCCATCACCTTCGTCAGACGCGGCTCGATCACCTTCCAGGATTCGTCGTCGGCGCCGAGTTGTTCCTTCCAGCGTTCCATCATCCGCTGACGCATCTGCGCCGGATCGAAATTGCCGCCGGCCCCGCGCTCACCTCGATTGCCCCGATTGCCGCCGGCCTGTGGCTGAGCGACGCACAACCCAGCAATTGCCAGAGCCAGGATCCCTGCCGCCATACCGATTGTCACCATTCTTCTCTGCATTGTGTTTCTCCTTTTTTCCCGTGGTTGAAAACCGTGCCGATTGGCACCTACATACATCCATCGGGCCTCTGGCCCGAACTCCTCCTTCAGCATAGCGAGTGGAGGGCGGCAAACGTGTCCTCCATCCCGGCCGGGCAGATTCTCTCGTCAAGACCACGCCGCCACGCCCGATCCGGAAGAACCGACCATTGTCCGCCCCATCGACTCTGCACGCAAGCTCCTCCTTTCGCTTTCAGCGGCCAGCCCGTCCAGCCCTCACGCAAACCGTTGTTGACGAACTGCTCCAGCTCGATTCGCATTTCGTCGGAATTCATGTTTATCTCCCTATATATCGGATTTTTTCGGATGATCCTGTGGCCGATATGGCCTTGGACACCCAATAAGTGGATGGGTTCTGCCGCTGGTTACAGGAAAATCGAGGTTCCGTAAAATCGCGACTTATCCCTCTATTACGAGAGGGGCGGGTATGCTTTTCGTGCGAAATTCTTGCCGGCCAAGACCGATTTTTGCTGTCACCGCGGCATCGGAACGCCCCACTAGAAAGATGAAGGGCAAACCCCTGAAGTTTGCTGGACGACCGACAGGAATTCTGTAGAATAACCGTGTGGAAAACACAGATTGGCCCGATGTTGTCGCTTCGCGAAATGGTGATGAGGATGCGTACGCCCGCCTGGTGCGGCGGTACGAGAAACCCATCACCAATTTGCTTTGGCGATTCACTCGGAACCCGGTTGAGTGTGAGGAACTCGTGCAACAGGTATTCGTAGACGCCTACTTCAGCCTCAAGACCTACCGTGGTGACGCCCCGTTGCTGCACTGGTTGCGGAGGATCGCCACCCGCACGGGTTACCATTTCTGGCGGGACAAGGCCCGGGAATCCATGGAAACCACCCTCCCGGACTCGGATATTCTCGAGCAGATCGAGGCCGCCCAGGATGAAGGCATCGATCCGGCAGAGGCCGCTGCGGTTCTGCAACGTTTGTTGGCCCGCTTGCCTGCGGACGACCGTCTGGTCCTGACGCTGATGTACTTCGAGGACTGTGGCACCCAGGAGATCGCCGAACGCATGGGATGGAGCCGCGCCAAGGTTAAGACCCAAGCCCTGCGGGCGCGACGCAAGATCAAAGAAATCGCCGAAAGAGAACACCTTTTGGAGAAACTCGGATGGACGCTTTAGAGGCTTTGGCGAAACTGGCTCTCAAGGCACGCGAGGAATCGATCCCGGTTTTCGATGTAGCCGATCAGGTCCGACTGCGAATCAGGTCCGAGAACCCGGTGTCGGTCACGTTGATTCCCCTGGGCCTGTTTGGAGGTCTGTCCGCCGTGGCGGCCTCCATCACCCTGTTTTTGGCGATTGAGTTCTGGAAGTACATGAGCAGCCCTGTGATGGAACTGGTCGCTCCCTTGCCGGAGATGAGGTTATGGTAGATTCGCCAAGATCCGGCCATCCGACGGTGCATCATCCGGTACCGCCCACCCGACAGCAGATCATTGCCCAGGTGTTCGTCTCGGCGGTGATTCTCGTCTCCGGTGTCGTCATCGGCAGCGGCGGAACGATCCTTGCGCTTCGAGATCGGATCCTCCCGGCAAGAACCCCCACCGTCATCGAACAGGACCCCAACAACCGAAACCCCAGGGCAGAGGGCCCCGCCCACGAGATCGTTGAAAAGTGGACGGTCACGTACGGATTGACCGAAACACAGGCCCAACAGGCGAAGGAGACGTTGATCAACCAATTCATGGCGATCCACGCCCTCTGGACAAAGCTTCAGGCTGCGGAACAAACCGAACGTGAGAAATTGGCTGTCGCCATGAAAGGCATTCTGACGGAAGAACAGTTCGCACGGTGGGACGCAGATTTCAGGAGAATGGTCCAGGACATGCAGCGAATGCGCCCGTTCGACCCGAGTCGGGGTGGTCGCGGCGGCCCTCGGCCGGATTGGCGCCCAGATCGGTTCAGAGACCCCAACGATCGACGCGAGGGTTGGCGTGCCGGGCCGCCCCGAGATCCCAATGGCATGCGGGGCGACTGGCAACGCGATGGGTTCAGAGGTCCCGGTGTTCGACGCGGTGAGTGGGGACGCGACCGATCCAGAGATTTCGATGAGATGCGGGGTCCGCGACCGCCGGAAGGGACCATGATGGACCCCAACGGTTCCTCAAAGGATGCGCCTCAGTCGAGATAAACTGCCACCACCGGCAGGGAACTACTCGAAGATCAGGACGCCAAACTTCTCGAACTCGTGAAAGCTCGGTCCCACGCGGGCCCAGTCCCAACCGGCGATCTTGCCGCCGTCGTAATCCATCCGATAGACGTTCGCCCGCCATCGGACGCCGGGCTTGGGCGGGACGTTCTGCAGAGGTTTGAGCAGTTCGAACGGGACGAACACTTCCGCCCGCCATCCGGTGACGCTCGCATCGGACTGCTTGGATCCCCCGAAAGCCACCGTCGCTTTGCGGGTCTTGCGGCTGCCCTCATAATGCCAGGGACGCCAACCGAGGAATTGCCCGTCGAAATTGGGGATCAGGATGGGCAGTTCGAAGCCCAGAGGCGAAATCTCGTATTCGAAATACACCGGGTGCCGCTCATCCGGCCACAGGAAGAACTCGAACACGTCTTCGTTCCATAGATCCAGGAAGTCCTCGTTCATCGTCGCGGTCAGGACGCGGTCCTGCGCGTCCATGAGCACATACAAACCCGTCTGCGAGTAGAGCATCTTGAACTGCGTCCGGTACGAATGACCGTCGGCACTGCGTGAGACCAGTTGCGTCCATGAGGCCTTTGACCAGGGGGCGGCGTCGCCGTGACCGTTGACATCGAAATCCTCGGTTGACGGAACTCGCAGCGTTCTGAGTGCCCGTTCGCCTCCGGTCGATGGACGCGTAAGCCACCCCAAACCACTCGCAAACAAGGCAACGACGGTCGCCACAGAAAGCAAACGCCCCTTCATGACAGATCCTCCCTTTCCATAAATCCGATCCAGGTGAACAACAACCATTTGAATCGTCATTGTACCCGCTTGCACGGAATCACGGTTTAAATTCTGCCACAAGGGAAGTGATTGTCGCTTTGGCGTCGCCGAACAGCATTCGGGTGTTACTTTTAAAGAACAGCGGATTGTCCACGCCTGCAAAACCGGGGTTCAACGAGCGTTTGAGCACGATGCAGGTTCGAGCCCGATCCACTTCGATGATGGGCATGCCCCAGAGCGGGCTGTTCCGATCCTCCTTGGCCGCAGGGTTGACGACGTCGTTGGCGCCGATCACCACCGCGACGTCCACCGTCTCCATGGTCGGATTCACATCCTGCGGTTCAACCAGTTGCTCATAGGGGACATTCGCCTCGGCCAACAGCACATTCATATGCCCCGGCATCCGTCCAGCCACTGGATGAATACAGTACTTGACATCGGCTCCGTTCTTTTCCAGAAGTTCGACCAGTTCGCCCACCGCATGTTGCGCCTGGGCTGCGGCCATTCCATACCCGGGAACGATGACCACGCTGTTGGCGGCTTCGAGAATCAGGTATGCATCCGCAGAACTGATAGGATGAGCCTGGCCCTGATAGCCTGCACCCCGGCTCCCGGCGGCCGCTCCGAAACCACTGAACAGCACGTTGGCAAGCGAGCGGTTCATTGCCTTACACATGATCTTCGTGAGGACCAGACCCGATGCGCCGACCAACGCGCCCGAAACGATCAGGACGTTGTTGTTAATGGTAAAGCCGGCGGCACAGGCGGCCAAACCGGAATAGCTGTTCAGAAGACTGATCACCACCGGCATGTCCGCCCCTCCGATGGGGATGGTGGATGTTACGCCGAGGGTCAGCGACAGGGCCACGACGCCCAGAAGCAGCACATAAGCGAGATTTCCGTCCACGACGCCGATGGAGAAAAGCGCGCCCAAAGCGATGGCCGCCAGCACAAGGACCGCATTGACGAGGTTCTGTCCCTTGTACAGAATAGGCTTGCCACGAACCCTGCCGGAAAGCTTTCCGTAGGCGACGAGGCTGCCGGTGAAGGTGACTCCGCCGATCAGGACCGTCAGCAGGATCGCGGTCCGCGTGAAGAGATGAATCTCCGTACCCTGGGCCCAGGCTCCATGGAACTCCGCCCACCCCACGAGCATGCTGGCCAGGCCTCCAAACCCGTTGAACAGGCCCACCATCTCCGGCATGGCCGTCATTTGGACGAGCCTGGCCGCCAGGGCGCCGACCGCGGCGCCGACGCCTACGCCGGCAAGCAGCCACACCCATCGGATCTGAGCCATCGCGGTGAAAGAAACCCCCACCGCGATCAGCATCCCCAGAGCGGAGACGAGATTGCCCCGCCGGGCCGTCACAGGCGAGCTGAGCATCTTGAGACCGAATACGAACAGGATCGACGCCGCGATGTATCCCAGGCCTCTCATCAACTCTGCATTCACGGTTTACCCCCATCCTTGTCCTTGCTCTTGAACATCCCCAGCATCCGGTCCGTGACCAGATACCCGCCGACAACGTTGATCGTCGCGAACGCCACCGCCAGCGCCGACAGGACCAGCACCGCGATTCCGCTCTGGTCATGCCCCATCGCCAGCAAGGCCCCCACGATGGTGATTCCCGAGATGGCGTTGGACCCCGACATCAGCGGCGTGTGCAATTGTGACGGCACCTTGCGGATCAGCTCGACGCCCAGGAACATCGCGAGCACGAACACGAAGAACAGCAACGACAGTGTTGTAGCGTTCAATTCCACGATCACACCCCTGTTCAAACCATCGCCTTGATTGACGGATGCACGACCTGTCCTTGATGGGTGATGAGGCAGCCGCGAAGGATCTCATCCTCCGGGACCAGCTTGAATCGTTTGCCTTCCTTGTCCCAGAAGTGCTCCACGAAATTGGCGAGATTGCTGGAAAACATCTGACTGGCGTGAATCGGTACACGCCTCTGCAATTCGGGCAGGCCGATGATCAGCACGCCATTCCGATCGATTTCCTGGCCCAGCTTCGAGGCTTCGACATTGCCGCCGCTTTCAACCGCAAGGTCCACGACGACGCTGCCGGGCTTCATGCCGTCCAGCATCTGGTTGGTCACAATCACCGGCGACTTGCGGCCGAACACCCGGGCGGTCGTGATGACGACGTCGGACTGGGCGCACATTCGAGCCATCGCCTCTCGCTGCTTTTCCAATTGCTCGGGCGTGAGTGGCTTGGCGTAGCCGTCTTGGGTTTGCCCGGTTTCCCCCAGGTCTACGATCAAGGGCCTTGCACCCAGGGAGCGGATCTGATCCTGTGCTTCGGGACGCACGTCGAACGCGTCCACTCTGGCGCCGAGCCGCTTGGCGGTAGCGATCGCCTGAAGGCCGGCGACCCCCGCCCCGATGACGAACACCCGCGCCGGGCTGATCGTCCCGGCCGGCGTCGTCATCATGGGAAAGATTTTCTTCTGACGCTCGGCCGCCAAGATCACCGCGACGTACCCCGCCAGATTCGCCTGCGAACTGAGCACGTCCATTTTCTGCGCGATCGTCGTGCGGGGGATCATCTCCAAGCTGACCGTACTGACCTTCCTGGCGGCCAGTCGACGGATGGCATCCGGATTGTGGAATGGATCCAGATAGCTGACATGCACGCAGGCCGGGGCCAGCTTCTCAATGTCCTCGGTTGGGGGGATGTCCATGCGTAAGACGATCTGTGCGGCGGACAAAGCCGCGTCCCGGTCCGGGGCAACCGTCGCGCCGTTTTTTTCATATTCGCCGTCCGCAATTCCGATCGCAGCGCCGATACCCCCCTGGATTTCGACCTGCGCCCCCAATTTCGCCAGCCTGCCTGCGTCGAGGGGCACCATCGGAACCCGAGTCTCCTGGGGATCCGCTGATTTGACGATAAACAATCGCATCCCGTCTCCTCAAAGGTTAAGTCCAGATGGTTACGTACGGATGAATTCGCGGATGGGCGACTCGTTTTTCCGTATCTTCCTTCGATTGCACATCAACTATGAATCATCATTTCACGCCAGCTCGATACGGCCCAACACGCCCCCTGGTTTGGAAAAAATCCCTCTGCCGGCAAGGAAATCACCCGAGTGGACCCGCTCGTGGATATGGATCGACTGGATTGTGCCCAAGCGTAACAATCTCCTGATGAGTTTCTGGAGAAAGTCCTTGTATCGTATGCCGATGCGACGATAATACGGCAAGCAACCCGCGCGAGCCGCCGGGACCAGGAGCCGATGGTGACTCAACGTCAAAAAAACATCTGGAACAACCATCACGATAGGAGACAATCCTCATGAGTGAACGCACGCACAACAACACTTCCCGTCGCGAATTTCTCAAAAGCACAGGTTGCCTGGCCGCCGGATCGATCCTTGCCGCAGGTCTGACGTCGCGAATCTACGCAGGCGAGAACAACACGATCCAAGTCGCCCTGATCGGGTGCGGCGGCCGCGGTACAGGAGCCGCCGACAATGCCCTGTCCGTCAAGAGTGGCCCGATGAAGCTTGTCGCCATGGCCGATGTCTTCGAGAATAAGCTTAAAAGCAGCTATGAGAACCTGATGAAGCAACACGCGGATAAGATGGACGTGCCCGAAGGCCACAGGTTCCTTGGCTTCGACGGATACCAAAAGGCGATGGATTGTCTACGACCGGGCGATATCGCGATCTTCGCGACTCCCCCGGCTTTCCGCTGGGTGCACTTCCAGTACGCGATCCGCAAAGGCCTGCATGTGTTTATGGAAAAGCCCGTCACCGTCGATGGACCGACGACCAAACGCATGATCCAGTTGGCCGAGCAAGCGGACCAGAAGAACCTCAAGGTCGGCGTCGGCCTGATGGTCCGGCACTGTCGAGGCAGACAGGAACTGCTCAAGCGAATTCAGGAAGGCGAAATCGGCGACATCCTGATGATGCGAGGCTATCGTATGAGCGGTCGTTCGGCGGCGGTCGGTCCCAAGCGGCCCGACATGGACGAACTGATGTACCAGATCCGCAGCTTCCATAGCTGGATCTGGGCCAGCGGCGGTGTCTTCAGCGACTATTACATCCATCAGATCGACGAGTTGTCATGGATGAAGGGTGCCTGGCCGGTCTCAGCACACGCGTTGGGCGGCCGACAGTACCGTGGGGACGCCGTCGATCAAAACTTCGACAACTATGCGGTCGAATATACCTATCCCGACGGAACGAAGCTCTTCTACCAAGGGCGCAACGTCACCGGCTGCCAGAACGGTTTCAATAGTTTCGTGCATGGCACCAAGGGTTCTGCGGTTGTCTCCACCAGCGGCCATACGCCGGGCAGGGTCCGAACGTACCAGACCCATCTGATGGAAGGTGTCGAACCGATTTGGAGATACCCACAGCCGGAGAAAAGCCCCTACCAGCTCGAATGGGACGATTTGGTCGAAGCGATCCGCAACGACAGGCCCTACAACGAGGCCAAGCGTGGCGCCGAGGCAAGCCTCGTCACCTCAATGGGTCGAATGGCCGCCCATACCGGCCAAACCATTACCTACGAGCAAATCCTCAATTGCCCCCATGAATTCGCACCGAATGTAGACAAATTCACCACCGGTTATCCCGCTCCTTTACAGCCCAACGCCAAAGGCGAGTACCCGCAACCCCAGCCTGGCATCATCACCAACCAGGAATACAAGGAATTCGCATGAACCAAGACATGAAGTGAGTTTGTGCCACCGTTTCCCGGTCCCGGAGCTCGGGGTTTTGCCCACGACATTGATGGAGCCCTGGATGGGTCTGACGTTCCAAAGTCACGTGGGGACCGCCGGGATCGGTGGGTGGCCTTGGCGTTCATCCCTTCGGCCATGCTGCACATCTCCTCCAATGGTTACATCGAGCTGGATGACCCGTTGTCGCAAACCTGAGGAAGGCCTCTATCTTGGGGAAGCTTCTTGGATTTGATTGACATCGTCTGGCGGAACATGCCTCAGAGAAACCGCCACAAAACCGGAAATCCCGCGGCAAAACAGCCGACGATATGCTAGAATCGGATCTGCGGCACGTCCTATATTTGTGATGTCGACGTTCCGGCGTCGAGAGTGACGAGGAGTGGCCCCAGATGGCCGGGGTGGGCGGGTTTGGCGGTGCAAGGCTGAAGAAAGGAAGAGAGTGCCCATGAAAGGACGGTCTCGTTTCTGGTGTGCTCTGGTTGCAGTTGTTGGCGTGATGGTGCTGTGTCCGGTGCAGCCGGGATGGGCCTTGGTTTTCAGTGAGATCATGTATCATTCCGTCGAGGACGTCGTCACCGGAGACGAACCGCTGGAATTCATCGAACTATACAACAATCGAGCCGTCTCAGAAGATTTGGGCGGATGGGCCTTTACCAATGGAATCGAGTACACCTTCCCGGCGGGCACGACCTTGGGTCCGAAGTCATACCTTGTGGTCGCCCGCGATCCGAATGCCCTCAAGGCCGCCTATGGCATCGACACCGTCCTGGGACCCTTCTCGGGCAGACTCAACAACGACGGCGAACGAATCGAGTTGACCAGTGCCGCAGGCATGATTGTCCTGTCGGTTCGATACGACGACGCCAGTCCCTGGCCCGTTTCGCCCGATGGTGCCGGGCACTCGCTGGTCCTGACGAAGCTGGGAGGCGACCCCGACCAGGCGAAATCGTGGTCGGCCAGCAGCTACCTCGGAGGCACGCCGGGCTCGGCCGATCAATCGCAGGCCATGACAGCCGATCCAACCCTCGTAACGTTCATTGACGTGGGAACTCAGGGGCGTTACTTCAAAGGAAAACAGGAACCCTCGCCGGGCCCCGACGGAAAAGCCACCACCGCATGGACACAGGTAGGCTTCAATGACGATCCTGCGACGACCGCCTGGCTCGAAGGACCCAACGGCTACGGTTACAGTAATGCCGCCGACGAGCTGCAGTACATCGGCACCGTTCTGTCCGACATGTCGGGCAACTACATCTCGATCTACGCGCGTCTGCGGTTCACACTATCAGCCTCGCAGATCGTCTCCCTCACGCAGTTGCAGGCCGAGGTCCGCTACGACGATGGATACGTCCTGTACCTCAACGGTACTCGCGTCGCGGATTCTGGCGGCATCGTTGGCGATCCGCCGGCCTATAACGCCAGCGGCGGCCCCGCCGCAGAACCCCCAGCGACGACGGTGGACCTGACGAATCACCGCAACCTGCTCTTACCGGGCGAGAATGTCCTGGCGTTCCAGGCCCACAACGCGACCCTGGCCGGCAGTTCCGATGGCTTCGGCAGCGTTTCCCTGCGAGGAGTCCTCGCACAGCCCGACGCCGGGAGCGACCTGAGGGCTCGGATCGTGGTCAATGAAGTCCAGGCCACCTGCAGCAGGTGTTCCCATCCCGCGAGGATCGAACTCTACAACCCTGGTCCTACGCCGGTGAGTCTGAGTAACGTCTACCTGAGCAACGATCGCCTGCATTTGCTGAAATACAAGATCCCCACCGGTACCATGCTCCAACCGGGGCAGTTCTGGACTGTGGAACAGGGCAGTTCTCCTGAGGATTTGCCCTTTGCCCTGGACTGGGCCGGCGAGACGATCTACGTCACCGCGGCGACCGACACAGTCCCACCCGAGCCCATCCGCGTTCTGGACGCTCTTCAGTATGAAGCAATGGAATCGGGAAGAACGTTCGGTCGGTATCCCGACGGATCCAATTCGTTGGACTGCCTCGCGACCGCCACGTTCGGCGCGTCCAACACGCCCAAGCTGGTCCGCGACGTCGTGATCAATGAGATCATGTATCACCATGCCGCACGCGACGAACGCTATGAGTATGTCGAACTGTACAACCGCAGCGCCCGCGACATTTCGCTGGCAGGTTGGGCCTTCACCGAGGGAATCGAGTACACGTTTGTAGAGGGTGCGACGATCTCCGCCGGAGACTATCTCGTCGTGGGTAAGGCCCCCGATTTCCTCGCGGCGGTGTACGACAACCTGACCGTCGGCGTGAATCTGGTCGGGCCGTACCAGGGTGGGCTCAGCGATCGGGGCGAACGAATCCGCCTGTCGTATCCGCTCAAGCAGGCCAGCGAAGCGAACGGGAAGGTCATCGAGAGAATGGTCACCGTGGATGAAGTTACGTATTGCGACGGCGGCCAGTGGCCCGCCTGGGCCGACGGCATGGGCGCCAGCCTTGAACTGCGCGACCCGCACAGCGACAACGACACGCCCGGAGCCTGGGCCGACAGCGACGAGAGCGACAAGACCTCCTGGCGTGAGTTCTCCTACACGATCCAGGCCTCCGATAGTCGGTACACCCACGACAGCCCTTCGATCTTCGATTTCATGCTGCTCAACGCCGGAGAAGTGCTTCTCGACGATCTCGAATGCGTCATCGGCGGGACCAACCGGCTCACCAACGGTGGTTTCGAGAATGGGGACACGTCCTGGCGAATCCTGGGCAATCACACGCGATCGCATGTGACGACCGCGGATCGTCGCTCGGGCTCTCGCGCCCTGCACCTGATCGCCACCGGCCACGGCGACCCCGGCGCCAACCGCATCAACCAGTCGATCTCCGGCTCCGGCACAGGCACGGTCACCTTCCGCGGCTGGGCCCGATGGCTGCGGGGCAGCCGCTTCCTCCTGCTGCGGACGACCCGCGAACTGTCTCCGGTGCGACCCCCTCGCCCGGCCTATGTGTTCGAACTCCCGATGCCGCTGGACTTGGGGACCCCGGGGCGGCAGAACACCGCCTTCGTCACCAATCGTGGACCGGATATCCTGGACGTACAACATGCGCCGGTCCTGCCCAAGGCCGGCGAAGTTATTGTCGTCACTGCCCGAGTCCTGGACGCCGACGGCGTTGCCTCGGTCACGCTCTATCACCGCACCGAAGGTTCGGCCTCGTTCGCTCCTCTACCCATGCATGACGACGGTTCCGGTGACGATGTAATCGCCGGTGATCAAATCTATACTGCGACCCTCGCCGGTGGCTTGGCCAACCAGATTCGCGCTTTCTATATCGAGGCCTCCGACGGCGCTGCGACCACCCGGTTCCCAACGGCGCTGCAACCGTCGGCCGAGGTCCCGAACCGAACTTGTCTCGTCCGCATCGCGGACCCCCAGCAGACCAGCCGGCTGGCCAACTACCGCATTTGGATGTCCTCCGACGTGATGAACGCGTTCCAGGCCCGCGCCAATCTCTCCAACGAATTGCTCGATTGCACATTCGTTTACAACGACACCGAGGTCTTCTACAATTGCGGCATCCGCCTGCGGGGCAGCCCCTTCCTTCGCGGCGGGTCCGGCTGGACCCCGCAGCGAGGACGCGGCCTGCGCATCGAGTTCAACCCCGACCAGAGCTTCCGCGGCCGCGAGGAAATCAACCTGGACTGGACCGAGGGCAGCAGTCGAGGGCCTCTTCAGGAGCGAGCTTCGTACTGGTTCTACGCTCAACTCGGCCTTCAGCACTCCCGACAGGAATGGGTCCGCCTGTTCGTCAACGGCACCCGCCTGACCAACTTCGAAGACGTCCAGAAGATCGACGGGGACTACATTGACGCCTGGTTCCCCGACAACAACGAAGGCTACATCCACAAGATCGACGATTACTTCGAGTACAGCGCAGACGGCACCTCGCACAGCGGCGAAGCAGCGGACGAAGGGCTTCTTTACGACGCCCGGCACCCGCTGATCCCGGAGACCTATCGCTGGCATTTCGAGAAACGCTCGCACCCCCAGAACGACAACTGGCAACACCTGTACGAACTGGCGGTAGCGATGAACACGCCATCGACGAACGCCACCTACGAGCGCGGCATCGAGTCCAGGCTCGACCCGCAGCATTTCACCAAGATGCTCGCCCTGCGACACGCGGTGGGCGACTGGGACAGCTATGGATACACGCGAGGCAAGAACAACGTATTCTATTACGCTCTGCCGGAAGGCAAATGGTATCTGCTGCCCTGGGACATCGACTTCACACTGGGCTCGGGTCGCGGGGCCACGTCGAGCCTTTTCGAGGTCAACAGCAGCAAGTTTCCGGAAGTCGTCCAGTTCCTGGACTATCCCAAGTACAGACAGATGTACTATAATGCACTCAAGGAACTCGTAGACGGCCCCTGGAAGACGTCCTATGGGACCAGCGATCCGCCGACCGATTTCGACAGGTTCCTGGACGAAGGGGCCGACCTGCTGACCGCAGAAGGGCTCGGCGACGGACGACGCAACCAGATCAAGCAGTTCGTCCGCGACCGGCGGACATTCATCCTCTCGCAACTCGCGAACCAGCCTGCGCCGCCGCCAGGGCGATGAAAAAGAGCATGGGACCGACGGGACGAATGGAGTCCGTTACGGCGTCGCTGTCAGCACAGAGTCTGGGGTCTGGAAGATCTTCATGGCGTTGGTGTGATAGACTTTTTCGAGCACTACGTCGGGCAAAGCCAGGCCATAGAGAGGCCAATGGTATGTGGAGACATTCCACGCGTAGAAGTGCTCGTCTGCCGATTCCAGGACGCGGAACGTGAAACGGTATACCTCGGCGCCGCGGTGCATATCCGTGCCATAGACCAACCGGTCCTGATATTTTGCGTAGAATTGCCCGACGAATCGGGGAATCGCGGCGGTCTCCGCGTAACGGGCGGAAATATCGGCGTAGAGATTCGGGTGTTTGTCGAGCAGCTCAGCCAGGCGGTTCAGGTCGTAGCAGCAATTGGCGAAGTGGCAGGCGATGAATGTGGTTGTGGGATGCCGGCCGACGGCTCGGTCAAGGATCTCGATCATCCCCTCGTGTCCGACGATGCCCGGCTGATTGTCCAGCCGCCATTTGTAGGCGTTCATCAGGCCGTCGTTCTTGGCGTCCATCGGCAGATACATCCAGTAGGGATCGGCCACGTGGATGTTGATCGGCAGCTTGAGCTCCGCACACTTCGTGAGCAAAGGGTCCATGCGGGGATCGTCCAGATGCATCCCCCAGGCCGGCGGTTTACAGTAGAAGAGCCCCTTGCCCTTGTCGCCCAGTTCGCCGACCCCGCGAGCGCCCACCTTGTAGCAGCGTTCCAGCTCTTTCACCGCCGCCGGACCGAAGCCGGGCTTGTCGTACCCGGTGTAGTCAAAACCGCACCAGACCTCGAACCGGTCGGGGTACCTGGCATAGAGAGCATGAATCTTGTCGAACTCCGCGCCCGTCGCCTGGGTCATCACGATCGATTTCTGGACGCCGACCTCGTCCATCGTGCGGACCCACTCGTCGACCTGTTCCGGCGTCCGGGCGTAGACGTGGGCGTGCATGTCGATCGCGGGGAACCGGGCTTGGGACACAACGGTCTGCGGGGTCTTGTAGACCGACTGAGGACGAAAATCCTTCAGCAGAAGCGATTCAGGACTGATTTTTGAATCGGCTCCCAGGGAGATTCGGAAACCGATGAGTCCCGTAAGGATGAGAACCACGACCGAGGAAACGATTCGACCAGACATGATGGAACTCCTTTCTGCCGCGGTAAAGATCAGCATAAACCCATGCGGGCAAGTCGGTCAAGTCAAGGCAGTTGGGTGAATGAATCGGCCGATGCGAATCGGACACGATGCGACTGCGCTTGGCGTTCAGGACTGTCCGGAACAGGGACCTCGAATGCCGGGCCCTGCTGAAAAAATCCCAATAACGATCATCCATGAGCCTCATAGGCCCCCATGTCGGCGGCCGCTCCGGCCGGACGCGGATTGCCGTCGCGATCCACATCAGGCGCCTCCAGCGTGTCCGCCGCGTCGATCGCGGGCGAGCCCGGGAGCAGATGAAAGTCCAATTGAGCCGGGTCGACAAAAAGCGGGTCGGCGTTGAGGTTCCCCTCGCCCCAGACGACGGTGGAATCCTGGCCGGAGACGGAGACACCGTTGCGCCCGCCCTGGATGATGCTGTGTCGGATCGTGACATGGGAACCTCGGTCGGCGATCTCGGTGTTCGAACTGTCGGCCAGAGCGATCGGCTGGGGACAATCCCAGATGATGCAATTGACAACGGTGGCCGTGCCGCCGCCGGGGTTGAGTCGATACGGCGGGCCCCAACGGCCGAGGTCGAACAGCCGGAGGCCCCGTCCGCAGCCGACAATCGTGTTGTTCAGCAAGTAGGCGGTGTTCGAATTCTCGATGGCGATACCGCCGTTGGCACAATCGACGATGACGTTATTGACCACGATCGGCGAGCCTTTGTCCCTGAGCACAATCCCGTGATCGTCGGTTCCTACGATAAGGTTGCCCTCGATGATGGCCGAGCAACGCGTCGGATTGATCGTGTCGTCGTGCTCGGGATACCAGAACATATTGCGGCGGATCACCGGCGGCGGCACGCTCTCGCCCCAGAGATCCACATCGTCGTTGTCGCCACGTTTGCCGGTAAAGAAACAATCTTCGACCAGGACGTGGGAATACCGCGTGTGAATCCCCTGGCCAATACGAAGGAACTGACAGCCTCGGATGTACGCGGAAGCTTCGCCCGGATGATCCGGATCGTCGGAGATGATCGCCAGCGCGTCGCCCTCAGTTCTTGGGCCTTCGTTCGGGAGCTTGTGAAACTTGCATTCGTTGACATCTACATGGCAAGCGAGGACGACGATCGCTTCGTGATAATTCCTGGGCCCCGGCTCATAATAGTCCTGATGCGCCCCCTCGCAGTCGGCATACTCGATGATGCAGTGGTCCAGCCGACTGTCCTGGGCCGCGACGAATCGGATCTGTTTCCATGCGACCCCGTCGCCGTAATGCGTGAAGTGGATCGGCTCGTCCTCCGTCCCAAGGGCCCGCAACTGCCCTTCGACGAGAATCGAGCCTCCCTGCTTCATCAGCACGAAAGTCCCCGGCAACACCGTCAGCATCCGGTCGGGCGGGACAACAACCGCCTCGTCGAGCACCCAAGCCCCGTCGAGCGTAGAATCCTCAGCCAATTCGCCGGCCAGATGGTTCTCAGTCGGGACATAGATCACCTGCATCGAGCCGGAGTCGATCTCCAGGGAGTTGGCGTCGAAGGCTTTCGCTTCAATCGTGTTCAGACCTGCCGCCAGCGGGACCTCGGTCTCCCACCGGCCTTCCTGAGCGTTCCATACCGCTGGGGACTCCTCGACCACAAGGGTTTCCATGCCGGTGACCTCCGTACGGGCGACCACCACGATCCGCCCGGTTTCCACGATGGATACCTCACCATTGCGGACTACCCCCGACACGACTCGCAGCGACGGGATCAGGGAGAAATCCCCGCTGGCAAGAGAGGCGTTGTGTCCCTCGATGGCCAGCACGTTGCGTCCGGAATGGAGCAAATCCCCTGCTTTTCCCAGGAGAATCGTCTCCGGCGTCCCAGCGTCATGAGACGTGGCGGGTGTGGCGTACGTGACGTCTCCAGCGGGCATGGATCGTCGGGCCACTTCCCTTCCGTTAAGATAGGCGATGAATCCATCGTCGTAGTCGATTGTCAATTCAACCCCGGCCGCCTCATCGAATGTTCCCAAAGTGAAATCTTTGCGAATATAGACGGTCAAATAGTGTCCCTGCATGTCGTCCAGCAGCGTTGCATCGTCCCCGTCGCCGTAACCAAAACCGGCAAGTCCGATCGACCATGAGGAATCGTTGAAATCCACCTGCCGCCACGCGTCCGCCAGCGCGCTGGCCGGCCCTGTTCCGCGAAAAAACCGCCAACTTTCGCCCGGCGGCACAATATACCCGCCATCGGACGGCACCCATAGGGTGATGGCGGGCCCCCGACCACAAATCAACGTGAGAACAATCCAGCATGCTGTAGTCAACGCATCGGCAAACCTTTTCATCTGGTCGTCCTCCATCAAGTCAAAGTCCTTCGGTTGCATCGGGAACTTTATTATAACACCGATTCACCCGAACACGACAAGAGAATACGATCCGAAAAGTTCGTTTGATTCTCCCGGTTTTTGTGCGTTTTTGGATCGGCGGATTCCTGGAAAAATGGCGATTCAACATGACAATATGCAATTTCTCCAGGGGAAAATACTTGACTCGTCCGAACTCTTTGCCCTATAAGCTTTCTTAATGCTTCGAGGCGACGTCGGACTTACCCGAGCGGCGATGGTCCGGAGAATCCGGCGTTCCATCCCAGTCCGAAGCGTCGAGCGAAACAACAACGTCATGGAGTGGCGCGGCGATGACGGAATACAACGGAAGCGAAATCCCCCTCGAGGTCTGTAATGCCGCGGCAGATCACACCTCGGAAACCCCGCCTCGTTTTCCGACGTCCGAAACGGTCGGGATGAGACAAGCTCAGTTGCAAAGCGTTCTCGATTCTTCTCCGAATGCGATTGTGATCACGGATCTTCAGGGCAACATCCGCACCTGCAACCTGGCGGCCGCGGATCTTCTGGGTTGCGCCAAGGACGAGATCCTCGGCAAGAACTTTCTGGCCTTCGTCGCGCCGCAGGATCATCGGCGGATCCAGGAGGATATCCAAAAAGTCCTTGCACAGGGATCGTTGAGGAATGTGCAATACGCCGCCCTTCGCGCGGAGGGAAGCCCGTTTGTCGTGGACGCATCGACCGGTGTGATCCGCGATGAGGCCGGGCAAATCACAGCCCTGGTGACAATCGCTTCCGACGTCACGGAGCGGGAGCAGGCCAAAGCCAGCCAGAGATTGTCTCATCGAATCCTGGAGATCGCGAATCAAGCTGTGTTGCGAGGACCAATGCTCCGGCAGGTTGTTCTGGCCATTCAGGATTTCACACAGTGTCAAGCCGTAGGGGTCCGCATCCTCGACCGGCAGGGCAACATTCCGTACGAAGCCTACGTGGGCTTCAGCCGGAGCTTCTACGAGCACGAAAGCCCCCTCTCGATTCACAGCGATCGCTGCATGTGCATCAACGTTGTCAAGGGACAGACCGATCCTTCGCTGCCTTTCTACACTCCTCACGGGTCGTTCTACATAAACGGTACCACTCGGTTCCTGGCCACCGTCTCGCAAAAGGACAAGGGACAAACCCGCAACGTCTGCCACGAAATGGGCTTCGAGTCTGTGGCGTTGATCCCCATCCGATGCAACGACGAGATCCTCGGTCTAATCCATCTGGCGGATCCTCGGGAACACTGCGTTCCCTTGTCTGTCGTGGAGACGCTGGAGAACATCGCGATGCAGTTGGGGTTGGCTGTGCGGCGTGCGATGGCCGAGGAAGCTCTTCAGCAGTCCGAGCGGGAAAAATCGCTCATTCTCAACTGCACATCGGAAAGAATCGCCTACTACGACGCGGACTTGCGGATCCAATGGGCGAACAAAATGATGCAATTGTCTCTGGGCGTGCCCTGGGATCAAGCCGCCGGGCGGCGCTGCTACGAGATTCGCTATCGCAGGGTCACCCCGTGTGAACACTGCCCGCTGGTCGAGGCGAGTCGGCGCCGAACGCCCCAGGAGGGGGAAATCAACACACCCGACGGACGCATCTTTTTTCAGCGAGTTTATCCTCTCCTCAATGATGTCGGACAAGTGACAGCGTTCGTCGAAATCACAGACGACATCACCGACCGCAAGCGGGTTCAGCAGGTTCTGGCCGACAGCGAAGAACGCTACCGTTTGCTCTTCGATCACATGCTCAGCGGTATTGCGTTGCACGAAGTCATCCTCGACGCAGCCGGCAAGCCCGTAGACTATCGGTTCCTTTCCGTGAACTCGGCATTTGAGAAGTTGACCGGCCTCCGCGCCGACGAGATTCTCGGTCGGACGGTGTTAGAGGTCATGCCGGGAATTGAACCCTCCTGGATTGCACGATACGGGCAGGTTGCGACAACCGGCGAACCGACGCGATTTGAGGGTTTTGCGCAAACTCTGAATCGTTATTTCGATGTTCGGGCATATTGTCCCCGGCGAGGCCAATTCGTGGTTGTCTTCCACGATATCACCGAACAGAAGCTCGCCCAGCAGCGGGCGGACCAGCGCCAGGCGGAACTGCTTCATATGTCTCGGCTTAGCACGCTAGCAGCCCGTTGAAGAACTCGTGAATTCGAGCGATTGGGTCATAGATTGCGGCAGCCCACCCCGCGAAGGATGGCACGTCCCCCATGCATGTCGAACCGGTGTGTGGGCCCGCCAGAACCTTTG